>Ga0209474_10000004_pt1 | contig 472678 bp, 406 predicted proteins | sample GraSoiAngelo_145_FD_185902 | JGI IMG/M metagenome (GOLD analysis project Ga0209474, IMG submission 185902) | Grasslands soil microbial communities from the Angelo Coastal Reserve, California, USA - 14_1009_05_20cm (SPAdes) (version 2) | ecosystem: Environmental > Terrestrial > Soil >... | reverse complement strand
CCAGACGACCAGCTCGAAATCGATCGAGCTTTCTCCGAATTTGTTCAGGAACACGCTCGGCGCCGGATCTTCCAGGACGTGGGAATTACTTCGGCCGGCGGCGATGAGCGCTTCGCGGACTTTGTTCACGTCGCTGCCGTAAGCTACCCCGATCGGCACCCGGAACCGGACCCGCGGATCGCTGTAGGTCCAGTTCGTCACCGGCGAATCGATGAACTTCGAGTTGGGCACGATCATGGCAATGTTATCGTTAGTCAGGATCACGGTGCTGCGCGCGCGGATTTGCTGGACCTGCCCGACGACGCCCGCGACTTCGACCCGGTCGCCGATCGTGATCGGGCGCTCGGCCAGGATCACGAGGCCGCTGATGAAGTTGCTGGCAATATTCTGCAACCCGAACCCGACACCGACGCCGACCGCGCCCGCAAACACGGTGAGCGCGCCGAGATGAATACCGGCGTTATCCAGGACGATGAAAATGCCGATGATCAGGACGAGATTGCTGACGATCTGGGCGATGGCGTACTGAAGGGAACGGTCCAGCCCGCTCTTGACCAGGAACCGGTTGAAGAGAAAGCGTTTCGTCTGTGACGAAAACCAGAAGACCGCTACGAGAAGCGCGACCAGGAGAAAGGCCTGGACCAGACTGAGGTTGATGCCTGGAACCGGAGCGGTCCAGAGAAGCGGAATCCCGGCGGCATTGATGGCGTGGACGGTGAAAAACACCAGGGCCGAGAGGCTCAGGATCGTGGTGACGATCGCGGTGAAATTCGTGTCGAGTTTAAAGCGCGCCAGGAACCGCCGGACCATGTCGCTTTGGAGCGCGCCGGCGAGGAGGACGCCGAGGCCGAGCAACGCGGCAAAAGCCATGAGCCCTAGGAACGAGACTGAATGCCCGCCCACGTAAAACAGCGGCCGCTCGAACAAGGCGAAGTTCACCGTTTCAGTCTGGGCTGCTCAAAGAGCTGCGCAACCCGGAAACAAAAAAACCGGAACCCGCTATTGGAGAAATAAGTTGAACCCGCGTCGCGCAGTTCCTTCTCCCTGAGGGAGAAGGTTAGGATGAGGGTGCCTTTGTCGCTTGGCGAAATCAGGCACCTTGAGATGATGTCGACGCCCGATACCATTGACCCTCACCTCAGTCCTCTCCCTCAGGGAGAGGAAGTCGATTGCAATGCGAGGCATTGTCCGTACGCCCCGCGAGGGCGCGCCGTCTCCAGAAACAAAAAAACACGGCCGGAGCCGTGCCTTTTTGAAATCGTGGCGCTCAAAAGCGCGCGGGCGTTACTGCTTCGAAGATTTCTCTTCGATGTATTTGATAACGTCGCCGACGGTTTGCAGTTTCTCCGCATCTTCGTCCGGGACTTCCACGGAGAATTCCTCCTCGAAAGCCATCACCAGCTCCACGATATCGAGCGAATCCGCGCCCAAATCCTCGATGAACGACGCGGTCGGCGTGACCTGTTCCGGGTTCACGCCAAGCTGCTCCACGATGATCTCTTTCACCTTCTCTTCGATTGATTTATCGGCCATAAACTTTTCTCCTTTGACGTTATTTGAGGGGACAGTTTCTTAACATTCCCAGCAAGCATCGCAACTAAATGAATTAGCGGCCTTGTCAATCAATTTCAGGCCCGGGCCGCCCGTTCCTGATACTGATGGGCAGTTTACTTCGCTCTCGCTTGGCGTACATGAGAATGGATGGCGTCGCCCACTCCCACCGAAGATTTGCTCGACCTGAAAATGTTGCCCGCCTGGGCGAACGAACCGACGCGGGCTAATGACTACGCCAATTTTGAGGGCGAGGATGCGGATGCCGGCCAACGCCGTTCCGATCGCCCACGGAACCGGGACCACGACCGGCGCGGCCCTCGGAAGCCGGACCGCCGCGACGAGCGCCCGAAACGGGACGGGCGCGGTCCTCGCTCCCGCCCCGATGGCGCCCGCCACGACCGGCCGCAGCGCGAACACCGTCCCGAAGTTGCGCCCGAGCCGCTCGCGGTAACGGTTCGTTTTTTGCCGCACGGCCGCGCTTTCGAAAATGTGATCGCCCAGATCAAATCCGCGCCGTTGGCCTATTCCGTTTTCGCCCTGGCGCGGTTGTTCCTGGAAAAGCCGGAGCGCTACGACGTGCGGCTCATGATGCCGGAAGGTGCGCAGCTTTTCCAACTGGGTGAAACCGGCGCGGTCGCCTCCGACCGGCGCATTCTCGAAGGCTCGGCCTTTGCCAGCGCCCGGGACGATTTTTATACGGTCGAGGTCACGCAAAGCGAACCGTTGAAAGGCAATTTTACCAACGTCGCGCGTTGCCGGCTCAGCGGGACCCTGCTCGGCCCGACGAATCATCACGCCTACCAGCCGCAACTGCGCAATCTCTACGAGACGCGCTTCAGTCGCCGCATGAGTTTTGCCGATTACCAGCGCCAGATCGAGGTCGTCAGCGATCCGGCGGTGGTCGAGCAATGGAAGGAACAGGCGCGAAACGTGACGACGTATCACGTGAAGAACGCGGAGCCGCCACAGTCTTTCACGAACGCCGCGGACGCGGAACGACATTTTCGCCAGACGTATTTGCCCGGACTGCTGCGCGAAGCGAATGAATTGACGATCAGGGGGGTGCTGAGCCGGAAGTTGCCGGATCGCCGGCTCGGTCGCGCCATCGAAAACGCCTGGGCGCAGGAGACCCGTTCGCCATCGAAGATGATGCAGGAACTCGCCGCCGGTTTGCGGCAGGTCGGCCTGAATATTTTCCGGCACCGGCGCGGGATGCTGTTTGTCTCGCCGGTTCGCGCCCGCGTCTTCGGCCACGAGCGCGCCGGAGTTTCGTCCTCGATCAACGCGATCCTGGAGAAAGTCGAGAAAAGTCCGGGGATTAACCGCAAGCAGCTCGCGGAACAACTCGCTGTCGCCGACGCGGAGGCCGCCGCCGCTGAACGCGCGAAGATGACTCTCGCCAACGATCTCCACTGGCTCATCCACGAGGGCTACGTCATCGAATTCAACGACAGCACCCTCGATTTGCCCCGGGCGAAGGCGCCTGCCGTCGCTGCGGAAGAGAAACCGACGGAAACTTCCGCAGAGGTAAATAAGGACGAACCGGCATCTACTACCGAAGAATCAGCTCGGGCAACAACGGATAGCAGCCTCGAGCCTGTAGCTGTAGCCGGGATCGCTGATCCCGGTTCGGAAAACGAGTGATTTCTGCGGCCGGGATCGCCGATCCCGGCTACAACTTTACGCCGGGACCAGTCCGGCCTTCTTTAACGTCGCGTAGGCGCCGTTCTTATTCAGCGTCTTCATTCCCCGCGCGGTGACGCGGATGCGGACGAACTTCTTCAACTCCGGCACCCAGATGCGGCGCTCGTGCAGGTTCGGGCTGAAGGTGCGCGGCACGTTCTTGGTGACGTGACGGCCCACGCCGCCCTTTTTCTTGGCCATACCGCGCCGATGAATCACACTTCCGCGCGTGACTTTTGATCCTGTAATGCTGCAAACTTTTGCCATAACCGAAGTCGAAGGTGCGTAAGCTGGCGTCACTGCCCCAGTCGGTCAAGCGATTCTTGAACGATGGCTGCGCCTGGGAGTCAAAGATAAGTTCACGCCTTTTTCCATTCGCTAATTTCTAAATGAGCCGGACGAACAATCATAAACTGCGCATTGGAATTGTCGGCGCCGGCGCGATCGTGCGCGACCGTCATCTGCCCGGATTGAAAAAACATCCGGAAGTGGAAATCGTGGCGGTCTCGAATTCCACTTACGAGAGCGCGGAAAAATTCTGCCAGGAAAACGCCCCGCACGCCACACCGATGGCGAACTGGGCCGATCTCCTCTCGGTCCCGGAGCTGGATATCGTTTGGATCGGCACGCCGCCCTACATCCATTCGGCCGTGACGATCTCCGCCCTCGAAGCGGGCAAACACGTTTTCTGCCAGGCCCGGATGTCAAACGACCGCGCCGAAGCGGAAGAAATGCTGGCCGCGTCGAAACGATTTCCAGAACTGGTGACTATGCTTTGCCCGCCGCCATTCGGATTGCGCGGCGACCTGCTCGTGAAAAAATTGCTCGCCGAAAATTACCTCGGCCGGCCGCACCATATCCGGCTGCAATGTTTCACCGGCGCCTATCTGAATGCCGACGCCCCGGCGCATTGGCGGCAACGCATTGAGATCAGCGGCTTGAACGTGCTCGCCCTTGGCATCTACGTCGAAGTCCTCCAGCGCTGGTTCGGCGATATCACCGGCGTTTTCGCGCGCGGCAAAATGCTGCACGCGATCCGGCAGGGCTACGAAGTGATCATCCCGGATTTGCTCACCGTGCTCTGCCGGTTCGCCAACGGCGCGGAAGGCGTGCTGGAATTCAGCGGGATCGATGCGCTGGCCTCCGGCGACCGGCTCGAAGTTTACGGCGATTCCGGCGCCATGACCTACGATTTCGGTTCCGATGCGATCAACGCCGGCCGCGTCGGCGATCGCGCCTTGCACGCGATGGAGATAACCCCCGAGCTCGAAGGCGGCTGGCACGTCGAGGACGATTTCATCGCCGCCGTGAAATCGAAAGGCCGGATCAAGCCGCAACCCGATTTCGAAGCAGGCGTGGGTTATATGCGCGTCGTGCAGGCCGTCGCCGATTCGCGCGCCCGCAACGAATGGGTCGAGATCAAGACCTGACCGCGGCCGACACGCGTCGCGCCAGTAATTTGTCGTTTGTGTATTGAGCGCCAAAGGCGCGGCGTTCATAAAGTAGCCTGGGGCAGCGCCCCAGGTAATTCGCGTAGCCCAGAACCCGCCAAGCGCTGAAGGCGCGATTCATGGCGAGAGCATGGGCAGTATCTAGATGGATTTTGCCGCGGCTTGATCCCCGCGCACAAGATTGGCCCAGCCATTGGCAAGGAAGGGAGAGCGGTTTCGCGCGCCCCGGATTCTTTTTCATCGGAGAAAACGATGAAGAACCAGCCGGGCCGAAAAAAGAGCAACGGCGTCGAGTCGGTAAGAATCTGGAAGGCACGCAATTTTATTGAGGAGCATTCCGGCGAAGAGCTTTCGCTGGGGACAGTGGCGAAGGCTGCGAACACGAGTGCGAATTATCTCAGCGAGAAGTTCAAGGAGGCGACGGGCATGAACTTCGTGAAATACGTCGCGCGGGCGCGCTTCGAAAAAGCGGCGGCGCTGTTGCGGGAAGCCGATCTGCGCGTCAGCGAGATCGCATTCGCCACCGGCTTTCAATCGCTCTCGCAGTTCAATCGCGTCTTCAAGAAGCTCGCCGGAAAATCGCCGACTGAATATCGGGCCGCGGCACGCGCTAAAACGAAACGGCAGCGTGCCGATTCATGAAATTCGCCCTGCGTTTTGTCGGTGAAAATGCGTAGCCAGTAATGCGCGTCTCCTGCGAAGCTTCGCAAGTGCGCCGCCCGAGGCTAACCCGATGGTTCCACGGTAAGCGTGAGAAACTCTGGTGGGCCGTCGGCGGCGGAGTCGCTCTAACCGTCATCCTGCTTTCCTGCAGCAATTTCGAATCGAGCCGCGCGCTCCTCGCGCCGCCGAGCATTCCCGGCGCGGAATTTGTCGGCTCGGAAGAATGCGCGACCTGCCACGAAGCAATCGCGAAAGGTTTTCCGACCGCGACCCACGCGCGTTTGAAGGCGCAAGGCGACAACGCGAAGAATATCGGCTGCGAATCGTGCCACGGCCCAGGAAGTCTCCACGTGAAGAGCGGCGGCGATAAAGGCACGATCATCAATCCGCGCAAGTCGCCAGCGACCTGTTTCCAGTGCCATCTGGAAGTGAAAGCGAAATTCGATCTTCCGCATCACCATCCGGTGCTCGAGGGCAAAGTGAGCTGTGCTGATTGCCACAACCCGCACAAAGGCGACGCGATCAAAGGCGGCGGCACGAACCTGCCCCAGTCGCTCAAGGGCGGCGGTACGGCGCTGCTCGGTCACAACGAGACCTGTTTCCAATGTCATACCGCGCAGCGCGGCCCGTTTGTCTTCGAGCACGAAGCGGTGCGCGAAGGTTGCCTGAGCTGTCATTCGCCCCACGGCTCGATCAACCAACGGATGTTAACGGAACGAAGCGCGACGCTTTGTTTGAAGTGCCATTTCCAACAGCAGACCACAGCGGGCCGTATCTTCATCGGCGATTCCGATCACACCGCGCGACTGCCGCAGGGCACGTGCTGGTCCGCCGGTTGCCACGAAGCGATCCACGGCTCGCAAGTCAATGCGCATCTGAGGTACTGACGAATGCGCGCCATTGCCACATTTTTCGCCGGCTTGCTCGCGCTGGTTCTGACCTGCTCGCTGCGCGCTGGTGAAACGAAGGTCACCGAGAACGGCACCGCGGTTGAGGAAGAAACGGCCGCCGGCAAGAACTGGATCGAGCTTGCGATCGGCGGGGTGAACATCGCGGGCGACGACGCGCAGTTTAAACAGGAACACCGGATGTCCGGCGACGTTTTTGGCGGGATCAACGATCTCCATCTCGAGCAGGCGATCGGCAAGAAAGGACAATTGACCATCGATGGACACGCGACCTTCGATAACCACGACTACGACGTGAAGATCGACCTGACGGTCCCGAATGTCGGTTACATCCGGGCCGGTTACACGGAATTCAGGAGCTGGTACGACGGCAACGGCGGTTTTTATCCAATCGGCGACACCTGGTTCCAGCCGCTTCATCCGGAGATGACACTCGATCGTGGGGAAGCGTGGATCGAGCTGGGCCTGCGGATGCCGAAGCTGCCGGAGATCACGGTGCATTACTCGCATTTGTTTCGCGACGGCCAGAAGGACTCGACCATCTGGGGCGACACCACGCTCACGCTTGTGGCGGTAAATCCGGCCCGTAAAATCGCACCTGCTTTTCGCGACATCAACGAAACGCGGGACATCCTCTCGGCCGACATCGTGCAGAACTTCGGCAAGACCGATGTTGGCCTGGGCATGCGCTACGAGCACAGCGAGATCGACGATCGTTTGCAGTTGGAGCGCGGGGCGGGCCAGCTGCCGCCATTCGTGGCGGCGCCGGGCGCGCAACGCTTCATCACTCATCGCGATCGAAACGATCTCGACGCGTTCAATGGCCACGTGTCGATGGAGACGCGCTTCAGCGACTCGCTTTGGTTCACGACCGCATATTCCTATTCGACGCTCGACAGCGATGTTTCGGGCACGCGGATCATCGGCTCGGGCTACGACGCGATGGTGGGCGACCCGATCCTGACGCTGCAATCGAACGATCACGGCGTTCTGAATTTGAGCGGTGTCTCAGAAGTCAATGAACATGTCGTTAATGCGAACCTGATGTGGTTGCCAGTGAAACAGCTGACCGTGCTAACAGCTTTCCGTTACACCCACGAGAACAAGGACAGCGCAGCGACGTTCCTCGATACGAACACTGCTGCGAACGTCGCGCCTTTCACGGCGACGAACCCAAGCGGCGGTTTCCATCTCATCACGCCGGTCGTGCGCGCGGGCGACAGCTCGGATCGATACGATAATTTAGCGGAGACATTCGAGATCCGTTATGCCGGGATCGACAACTGGCTCTTTTATGTAAGGGGCGACTGGACGGAAGAAAACGGCAATGTGAAAGAGCACGAAATCGTCGGTCCGACCGATCAAGGAATGCTGAACAAAGATACCGACGTCTTTTCGCAGAAATATACGGTCGGCGTGAACTGGTATCCGACGCCCGGACTCAATGCTGCCGGCCAGTATTTTCATAAGAGCCTCGACTACGATAACGATTTCAAATGCGAGTTGGCTACAGCACCGGTTCCAGGATCAGAAAGAAATCAACGGTTGCTCACCCAGGAGCTGGATACCGACGATGTGAATTTTCGCGTCACCTGGCGGCCGAAACTCCCCGCGAAGATGGGCACGGTCGCCTTCGTGACCAGGTATGATTATGTGCGTGCTACCATCGACGGACAGTGGGGAATATCTCCGGCTAATCCGCCGGGGGTCGGTCTCACTGGTATTACGCTTGCCGAACAGCGGACGGCGGAAATCACGAACCACGTAATCACTGAAAGCATCACCTGGAACCCGTGCGCGCGCTTGTATCTGTAAGGGAACGGTTCCTACGTCCTGAACAAGACCGACACGCCAGCCAATTTCAATCTGATCCCGAACACGAGTCCGACGGTGCTCGATTTCAGGAATGATTACTGGACCGCGAGCGTCTCGGCCGGGTTTGTGGTCGACGATAAGACCGACGTCCGCGCGGAATATTCCTACTATCGCGCCGACAACTACGACAACAATTCGCTCGTCGCACAGCCTTACGGAATGGGCGCGAAAGAGCACACGGTCGGCGCGAGCGTTACGCGGCAGATTGCGAAGAACGTTCGGTTGAAACTCCAGTACGGCTACTTCCACTATCGGGATGAAACTTCCGGCGGCCATAATAACTACGATGCGCACGCCCTCTTCTCGAGTTTGCAGTTCCGCTTCTAATTCTTCGCCCGGTTTGATGCGAAACTGGAGAATGAAGGGAGCAGCGGGGTCCATGGCAATTGTCGCCACGATACTGCTTGGCGCCTGCGATCGCGACGATCAACAGGTAAAAGTCTATCGCGTTGCCAAGGCGACCTTGGAATCCACGCCTCCGCCCGACGCCACGATGCCCACTAATGCATCTTCTCCAAACGCGGATGCGCCGGCCGCACCGCCCAGCTCCGAAAAGCCGCAGATCCAATGGGACGTGCCGCCGGGCTGGTCTTCCTCGCCCGCGTCCGCCATGCGTTATGCCAGCTTTGCGGCGGAAAAGAATGGTGAGAAAGTCGACATCTCGGTGGTGACATTTCCCGGCGATGGCGGCGGCGACGAGGACAACGTCAATCGCTGGCGGCAACAGATCGGCCTCGGTCCCGTCGATTCCGTCGATGCACTCATCGTTCCACAGCATGCTGGCGCTCTCCACTTTTCCACGGTCGACATGGCCGGCCCGACGGCGCGGATCCTGGCCGGCTGGACGCGACACGAGGGACGCGTCTGGTTTTTCAAACTCACCGGTCCTCCAACCGTGGTCGAACAGGAGAAGCCGAACTTCGCCGCCTTTCTCCAATCGGTTCGCTTCTAGAACATGGTGCGCAGACTGATCGCCATCATCACGTCGCTGAAGTTGACGATCATTTGTCTCGTCGCGGCGATGGTGCTCATCTTCGCGGGAACGATTGCCCAGGTTCACCTTGGAATTTGGGAAGCGCAGCAACGCTACTTCCAAAGCTTCTTCGTCTGGTGGCCGCCAGAGGGACGCGGCTTGCGGATTCCCATTTTTCCCGGCGGCCATCTCATCGGCGCGGTCTTGCTCATCAACCTGATCGCGGCGCACGCGAAACGCTTCCAGTGGGCCTGGCGCAAGTTCGGCATCCATCTCACCCACGCCGGCCTCATCATCATGCTCGCGGGCGGCTTGTTCACCGACCTGTTCGCGGTCGAGAGTCACATGCGGCTGACTCAGGGCGACACCCGGAATTATTCCGAAGATCCGCGCCGGATGGAGCTGGCGGTGATCAACACCTCCAACCCGGAGTTCGATCAGGTGACGGCGATTCCGGAAGCAGTCCTGCGCCGCGGCGGAACGATTAAGCACAAGAGCCTGCCGTTCCGCCTGGTGGTCCGGCACTTTTACCAGAACTCGCGTCTCCACATGGTGAGCGAGCCTGGTGTCACTCTTCAGCCGATTGCGAACCAAGGGCCCGGAGCGCAAGTTGTCGTCGAGGCAGTCTCCCGCGCGACTGGAGTGAACGACCGTGACCTGGTCAGCGCCGCGGTTGAAATTATCCCCGCGGAATCCGCCTCGCTCGGCACCTGGCTGGTCTCCGATGCGCTCGGCGCGCCGCAGACGTTTTCCGGCGATGGACGTACCTGGCAGTTAGTCATGCGCCCGGCTCGTTACTACAAGCCTTACAGCGTCACGCTCCAGAAATTCACGCACGAGCGCTACGTCGGCACCGATATTCCAAAGAACTTCGCCAGCAAGGTCACGTTGATCGATCCGGAGCGGTCGGTGAATCGCAATGTCCTTGTCTATATGAATCACCCGCTGCGCTATCGCGGCGAGACCTACTACCAGGCTGGTTTCGAGAAAGACGATCGGACCTCGATCCTGCAAGTAGTGCGTAACCCGTCGTTCGTCGCTCCTTACATCGCGTGCATTGTCGTTGCGGTCGGGTTGCTGGTCCAATTTGGATATCATCTTGTCGGCTTTTCTCGCCGGAGGGGAACCGTGGCGGCATGAAACGTTTTTTCCCCTGGCTTGTCTTGATCTTCGCCGCTGCCTGGGTGATGGCGAGTTGGTTTCCGCCAAAAAGCACGGATAACGCGATCGATCTCATCACGCTCGGAAAGGTTCCTGTCCTCGTCGGTGGCCGCGTAAAACCGCTCGATACGGTCGCCCGGAATTCATTGCTCATTATTCATGGCAAAGAAACTCTCCAGCTCCCGAATGGTGAACAGATCGGCGCGATGCAATGGCTCGCCGATGTTCTTTTCAAGCCGGCGCTCGCCGATGAGTATCCGGTTTTCGTCATCCAGAATTCCGAAGTGCTCGGCCTGTTCGGCTGGGAACAAAGCGATCGAAAATATTTCAGCTTCACCGAGCTGTCGCCGTTCCTGAAACAGATCGACGAGCAGGGCGAGCAAGCGGACAAGCTCGAGTCGGTCCAACGTTCCGCCTATCAGAGCGCGATCCTGAATTTGCGGAATGCGCTGATTCTTTGCCAGCGGTTGAAGAACAGCTTGCGTCCCGAAGACGCGCATGATTTTTCGAAGGAACTGGAGACCTACGCCACGGCGATTCCTCCCGCCGCGCAGGCCGCAGGCCAGCGCGGGAAAGGCGAAACCTTCGATAAGGCGAAGCTCGATTCTGTCGCCGCGTTTATCCAGCGATACGAAAACCTGTCGAGCATGGCTTACCTGCTCGCCGTCCCGTCTGGAGAAGGATTGCAGTGGCAGGCGGTTGGCGAAAGTCTTTTGCAAGCCGTGCAGACCGGCGAACTCCATCCGGTCGTAAAAGCGTACGCGCAGCTCGGAGATGCCTATCACGTCGGCGATCAACGGACCTTTAATCAGCAAGCTACCCGGCTCCGCGATTGGTTTGCGAAAGAACAAGCTGTGGCTACGAAACGGACCTCTTTCGAGTTTCTCTTTAACCGGGTCGATCCGTTCACCCATAGCATGGTGCTCTACGTTCTCGCCTTTCTGCTGGCGTGCGGTTCGTGGCTTGGCTGGAACCGGCCGCTGAATCGGGCCGCGTTCTACCTCCTGCTCCTATCGCTGGCGGTTCACACCTTCGGGATGGCCTCGCGGATGTATCTCCAGGAACGTCCGCCGGTCACGAACCTTTATTCCTCGGCGATTTTCATCGGCTGGGGCGCCGTGATCGTCGCGCTCATCCTCGAGCGAATCTTTCGCGATGGCATTGGCGCGGCTTGCGCCGGCGCGATTGGTTTCATCACCCTAGTCATCGCGCATCATCTGGCCGGCAGCGGCGATACTCTCGAAATGTTGCAGGCGGTTCTCGACACCAACATCTGGCTCGCCACCCACGTTGTCGCCATCACGACTGGTTATTCCGCGATGTTTTTAGCCGGCATGCTGGCGATGATCTACGTCATCCGCGGCGTCTTCACGCGGTCGTTGAAAAAGGAAACGGCCGATTCGCTTTCGCGCATGACTTATGGCGTCGTTTGCTTCGCCACGCTCTTCAGCTTTGTCGGCACCGTCCTTGGCGGCATCTGGGCGGATCAATCGTGGGGCCGCTTCTGGGGTTGGGACCCGAAGGAGAACGGCGCGGTTCTCATCGTGCTCTGGTGCGCAATCATTTTACACGCGCGCTGGGGTGGGTTCATCCGGCAGCGCGGGCTTATGATCATGGCGATCTTTGGTAATATCGTCACCAGCTTCTCCTGGTTCGGCGTGAACATGCTCGGCGTCGGCCTCCATTCCTATGGCTTCATGCAGAAAGCCTTTCCGTGGCTCGTCGGATTCATCGTTAGCCAACTCGCCTTAATGGCGGTGGGAGCAATGCCGCTCGAGCGCTGGCGAAGTTTCCGCGGATCAACCAATGGGTCGCGTCAAAATGATAAAATGAACTTCGTCCCCCCGGGACTAGTAGAAAGAACCTCGGAATAACTCCTGAAAGGAATCAACTATGAAAGTAATCGTCACCATCATCATTAGTCTCTTCGTGGCTTCCGGTGTCTCACTCCGCGCCGCGGACGCGAAAGCAAATTGGGATGCGAACTGCGCCCAGTGTCACGGTAAGAGCGGCAACGCCGATACCAAGATGGGAAAACAATTGAACGCAAAAGATCTGACCGATCCGAAAGTTCAAGCTGCTTTCACTGATGCCAAGGCCACCGAGTCGATCAAGAACGGCGTGAAGGAAAACGGCAAGACGACGATGAAAGCGTTCGCCGGCAAACTAACCGACGACGAGATCAAAGCACTCGTCGCTTACGTGCGGACACTGAAAAAGTAACGCGCAGATTAAAGCCAAAGTTTTCGCAGACCAGTTACGTTCGCTTCGGCGATGATGACTTACTCCTTTTTTGCGCACGTCGCCTTTGCCTTCGATGCCCGGTCGCATGCTACTCCGCAAGCCACCGCGAATCTGCTGATCGAGGTCGAAGATAAAACGGTAAGAGCCCACGACCAGCACAGGCACCTCAAAGTCTCCGAGACGGGCGGTGCGCATTCTGCCGAAGTGGCGGGTGAGATTGCGATGGCCGCAGCCCTTGAATACCTGAAGGCCGAGCCGGAGTTCCGCCCCTTTCCGGCCCAGCGTTTTGTTAACTTCGACCTGATTCGGCCGACCCATATTTCGATTCGCCCTCCGCCGACCAAGGTCCTGCATGACGGCTCGAAGATTTGGCGACTCGCTGAATGCGACGCCGACAAGCTCCGAGGCGAACCACACTCTGTTCGTTACCCGGGCATCGAACAACGGCTGGCGGCTCATCCCTTCCTCAAGGGAATGAGTCCGCATCACTTCGAGCTTCTCGCGCTTTGCGCGATGCCGACCGAATTCGACGCCGGCGACATCGTCTTGCGCGAAGGCGAACCGGCCAGCGGCTTCTACCTCATCGAAACCGGAACCATTGTCCTGGAAGCAAAAGCGGATGACGGAAAAACAGTCGTCATCGACACGGTCTCGGCCGGAGAGCCGCTGGGTTGGTCCTGGCTTTTCCCGCCTTACCTCTGGTCCTTTGATGCGCGGGCAACCGAGCCCTGCACCGCCATCTGTCTTTCCGGCCTGCTCTTGAGGCAGCACCGGGACGACGACCTTACCCTGAGCCAGGAACTGCATAAGCGGGCGAGCGAAGTGATGGTGCGTCGTCTTCGGGCGGCCAGAAAAAAACTGATCGCCCACAAATAGCGGACGTCGCCAGCACCACCGATGAAAGAAAAGGACCACGTTTTCACCATCGGCATCGAGGAGGAATTCCAGATTGTCGATCCGGAAACGCGCGAGCTGCGTTCGCACATCCAGGAAATTCTGGCGCAGGGAAAAATGATCCTGAAGGAACAGATCAAACCCGAGATGCATCAATCTGTCGTCGAGCTCGGGACGGAAATCTGCCGCGATGTCGCCGATGCGCGCCGGCAAGTCGTGCGGCTTCGCCGGGAGCTTGCCATCCTTGCGGCGCGCGACGGCCTCCTGGTCGCCTCCGCCGGCACGCATCCGTTTTCACATTGGATGGATCAGTTGATCACCTCGGGCGAGCGCTATGCCACGGTCGTCAACGATCTGCAACAGATTGCGCGGGCGAATCTCATTTTCGGATTGCACGTGCACATCGGCATCCCGAATCGCGAGGAGGCGATCCAGCTCATGAACCAGGCGCGTTACTTTCTTCCGCACATCTATGCGCTCTCGGTCAATTCTCCTTTCTGGCTCGGCCAGAATACCGGCTTCAAGGCTTACCGGCACAATATCTTCGAGCGCTTTCCGCGCACCGGAATCCCGGACGTTTTCGAAAGCCTGTCCGAATATGAGGATTACCTCGAGCTTCTGGTCACTACTAATTGCATCGATAACGCGAAGAAGATCTGGTGGGACATTCGACTCCATCCGTTCTTCGACACGCTGGAATTTCGGATTTGCGATGCCCAATGCGGCGTCGAGGACACGATCGCGCTGGCCGCGATGATGCAGGCGGTCATATTCAAATTGCACAAACTGCTTCGGCAAAATACATCGTTCAGAATCTATCAGCGGCGCGTGATCGATGAGAACCGCTGGCGCGCCTCGCGCTACGGGCTCGACGGCAAGCTGATCGATTTCGGCCGTAAGTGCGAAGTGGAGACCCGCAGCTTGATCCACGAAATCCTGGAGTTTATTTCGGCCGAAGTGGACGAGCTTGGCAGCCTCCGCGAGATCGGTCACATCGAGCGCATTCTTCGCGGAGGGACGGGCGCGGACCGGCAACTTGCCGTTTGGGAACGCACCCAAGACATGAAAGCCGTCGTCGACCAAATCGTCGCGGAGACTAACGAAGGTCTTGGACTAAACGAAGCGTCGAGCGTCTCGGAAGCCTCAGCCGTGGTATGATCGTGTGCCGTTCAACGGCGCAGCGGGAACAACGACTTATAACTCGAAAGCCCGCGGACGTACTGCGCCCGCTCGAAGGCGCTCGGGTCCGGGCAATTCTTCTGGCTCATCACGCCCTTGATTTCGTCCAGCGATTTGTGGCCGTGCTGTTCCAGCCAGGCCACCATTTCCATTTCGATTCGTTGAATATGCGGAATGCCGTGCCGCATCAACGCGCTGCAAAGCATCGTCACGTCCGCGCCAGCCATCACCATTTTGATCGCGTCCGTCGCCTGATAAATTCCGCTCGTGGCCGCGAGATTGCATCGGACTTTCCCGAACAAAATCCCGATCCAGTGCAATGCGAGCCGCATGTCGGCCGGGACGCTTAGGGTTAGGTTTGGCGTTACCTCCATCTTCTCGATGTCGATGTCGGGCTGGTAAAATCGGTTGAAGAGAACAAGCGCGTCGGCGCCGACGGCGTCGAAAGCGGCAGCCATGTTTGCGAAGTTGCTGAAATACGGACTGAGCTTTATCGCCAATGGAAGCGTCGTCTGGAGTCGGACCGTCCTGACGACATCGATGTATCCCTTCTCGATGGTCGATCCGGTGACTTTTGTTCGCGTCGGTATCTTATAGATATTCAACTCGAGCGCGTCGGCCCCGGCCTCGGCGATCTCCCGCCCGTAACGAATCCAGCCGCCGAGGGTAGTGCAGTTGAGGCTGGCGATAATCGGAATCTTCACGGCGCGTTTCGCCGCCTCGATGTGCTTTAGGTAAGTTTCGGGCGTAACTCGAAAAGCGGGGCTGGTGGTGGTGGAATCCGTTTCCGTTTGTTCTTCAAATAAGGAGTGGAGGACGACCGCCGCCGCACCGGCTGCTTCCATTTGTTTGATCTTGTCGATCTCCTCCGAAAGGGGCGAAGCCGACGGCACCAACGGCGTGCGCAACTTCAGCCCAAGATAGTTCGTGGAAAGATCCATGATGCAGCCCTATGTGGCCTAACGAATTGTTGTGTTTCCCCCGCTACTTCAGACTTTTGAGGTAAGCGACGAGTGCTTTCAAGTCTTCGTCGGGAATCTCCACCGGTTTCATCTCGCCTTCGATCATCTTGGGGGTGGGATGGCGAAGCAGCTTCGTCAACTCTTCGGCGGATTTTTGCGCGGTAGCGCCGGCCAGCTTCGGGCCCGCGTTCGTCCCTACGCCGTTCTCGCCATGGCACGCGTCGCACGATTCGCCGTCGTAAATTTTCTTCCCCGCAACAGCGGCTGGATCGAGGACAGAAACATTCGGCGCCGAGAGAGAACTCGCCGCCGCTTCCGGTTCGAACGGCTCGCGCATGAACCGCTCCGTTTCTTCGTTTTGTTTTGCGACCTGTTTCGCGATCGCCGGATCGAGTTGATCCTCATGCCGGCTCAACCATCCAAAGGTGATGAGCGTCGCCATTATGGCCAGATAAATTCCAACAGCGATCGGGCGCCGCCACGGCCGCCGTTCCAGGCGCCTGTCGAAAAAGGGAAGACCGACGACAAGGATCGCGGTGAGCGTCGGGATGACGACAATGCCGACGATAGAGAGCGAGCCCTTGAAGTATTTCAGCCATTGGAACACCGGCAGGTAGAACCATTCTGGGCGCGGGACGTACTGGGTATCGGCCGGATTCGCTTTTGGACCAAGCTCCGTCGGAGAAAAATAGGAGAATAATCCCAGCACGCAGATCATGAGCAGCGCCACGACCGTATCCATCAACACCTGTCGCGGATAAAACCGTTCGGTCGGAAGTTTGGGATTGATTGGGTCTTCGCTCGGTGGACCGGCGGCACCGGCTTTGCGGAACAAAAACACGTGGGCCGCGATCAAGCCCAGGATTGCTCCCGGCAGCAAGAAAACGTGCCCCACAAAAAAACGCGACAAAGTGAGGGTGCCCATCTCGTTTCCACCACGCATCAAGCGTTTGAGAGTGGAGCCGATCAATGGCACTTCGCTCGCCATGTTCGTCCCGACCGTCGTGGCGAAATACGCTTTCTGGTCCCATGGGAGCAGATAGCCGGTGAACGCCATCGCCAGCATCAGGCCAAGGAGCGCGCAGCCGGAAATCCAGAGCACTTCACGGCGGCCTTTGTAGGCGCCGTAAAGAAATGTCTGCGTCAGATGGAGGAGCATGACGATGACAACCGCGCTCGAGCCGTAGGCGTGCAGGCTGCGCAAGAACGAGCCGCCGGTTACTTCTTTCACGATGTAAGCGAGGGTTGTGTGCGCATGATCGGCCGTCGGCGCGTAGTAGAGCGCAAGAAAGATCCCGGTGATGGTTTGCGAAATAAAAAGGAAGAGCAGGACCGAACCGAAAACGTAGGCCCATCGCGCGCCGCCCGGGATCGGCTCGTCCAGCGCTTCGTGCATCAACGATCCCACCCCGATGCGAACGTCGAACCAGCGATAGATGCGCCGCCGCCGGTTCAGATGCGGTTCGTTCGGTTTCCCGTTGGGCGTCAGCGCGTCAGCCATGATGGATTCGTTCTAGGCGAGAACTTCCCTGGTCGGAATGAGCTGGCGGAAATATTGATAGCGCACCTTCAAGACACCCTCCTCGACCTTGCTCTCGAGGTCGTCCATCGGTCGCGGCGCTGGACCGGAAACACGAATGCCATCGAGCGTGAAGATCGCGGTGTGGCAGGGACAAATGAACTGCTGTTTCGCTTCCACCCAGGGAATGGAACAACCGAGATGCGGACAAATCGGCGACAACACGCGCAGGACACCATCCTTCGCCGGTAAAACATAGATCGCTTTTTCCGAAACAATTTTCCGCCAACCGTCGCGTTGATCGACTGTGATCAGCTTTTTCATCGGCGCCGTAAGCGAAGCGAACTCTTCGATCTTTCCGATATCCGACCAGCCGATGTCCGTCGTTTTGGTCAGCAGCGGATGGAGCGCAAAACGAAGAAGCGGGACCGACAGCGCCGCGCCTACGACCATGGCGCCGAAACCGAGCAGCACGCCCAAAAAGGAACGGCGATTGATCGGTTCGACCTCGACCTGGCTTGGCGGAGCCGCGCCCGTGCGGCCTTCGCCCGATGTTGGGGACGAGTTCATTAGAACGCACTGGCCATTAACGGAGGAACAGAAACCAAAACAAGTGCGATCGCTCGGTTCCGAAAAAATGCGCAGCCTTTTTGACGCCAGGGTGAGATGGACTCACGCCCCTCATTGGCGCACAGTCATCACGCCTTTCATGCCGCCGGCGTAATGTTCGGGAAACGTGCAGACATAATCGTACGCTCCGGGAACGCCCGGCGCGGTGAACGTCACGCTGTCCGATTCCCCGGGACCGAGCAGCTTCGTTTTCGCCAGGACATAGAACTCCTGCTCGAACGCGATGTAGTCCCGTTCTGGATGCGGCATTCCCAGCTCGACAAACTTCGGCGTATAAGCCTCCTTCGCGAGTAACACCCAGTTGTGCGCCGTCGCCTCCTTCGGCAGCTCGCCGATGTTCTTCAGACGCACGATCACTTTCTGTCCCGGTTTCGCGTCGAAACTCGTTACGCTAAACTTCATGAAATCATCCCCCGTGATTTCAACCACTTTCGGCGGCGCGACATTCCGCGAGCAGCCGAGCGCCGTCGCAGCTATCGCGAGCAGAGCAAGACTCGCGGCCTTCATATGTCTGCCGATCATGTCCGGAACGCGGAATCCACGTCAACCTCTGATCGCCGCCCTCTGCCCTCCGTCTTCTTCCGCTCTCGCTGACCTCAGACCTCTGTCCTCCGACCTCTGAGCGTTTTCTCCTTTCCACTTCCTCCTTTCTAATTTAGATGATTTCTCCAATGCCCTCCCAGGAAACTGACCTGTCCAAGGCCGCAAAACTTTTCTTCCGCGTGTCCGCGGTTTCCGATGATACATCAATATTGATGTTGCCGTAGATGGAGTTCACCGTAGAGTTTTACGTAACGACTGCCGGGAGACGCCCGGTGGAGGAATTCCTCTTGAAACTCAAAGCCAGTGATCCCAACGATTTCGCCGCCGTGGCGGCCGGGTTGGAGAAACTGCGCCATCGGCAGTATCACCGCGAACCTCTCTCCAAGCCCATCGGCGACGGCCTCTTTGAACTGCGACACGTAGGCAAGTTGAATACCCGTGTTCTTTGGTTCTTCCGGAAAGGCCGCCGCATCGTCGCCGTTCACGCCATCCGTAATAAAGCCCTGACCATCCCGATCCGCGATCTGGACACGGCGCGGGCGCGGATGCGTGACTGGGAAGAAAGGTATGAGTGAAGAGCAAGACGAACTTTGATCGATTTCTGGAGGAACAACTCCGCGACCCACAGTTCGCCGAGCGTTTCAAACAGGCTGGTGCGGCCTGGGACGTGGCCTTGCAACTGGCCGCGTTGCGTGAGCAGGCCGGTTTCTCGCAGACGGAACTCGCCCGCAAACTGAAGACCACGCAGCAACAAATCAGCCGGCTCGAATCCCCCGGGTACGAAGGTCATTCGCTCAGCATGCTGCGCCGGGTCGCGCGGATGCTGAATGCTCAAGTGCGCGTCATCTTCGAAGCGAAAGAGAAAGCTTCTCCCCGCCGGGTCGCCGAGCCCTCGGCGAGATATCGATCCAAACGCCGGCCCCCAAAAAGCGTGTGATCGCGGCCTTCCGTCTTCTTCTGCTCCCGCTGACCTAAAACCTCTGTCTTCCGACCTCTGAATCTTTCTCCTTTCCACTTCCTCCTTTCTAATTTGTAATGGCTTTCTCCCTATGCCCTCCTCAGAAGAATCGGCGCGCCAGAACATTAGCGGTTTCTCCTTGTCAAATGGAACTGGACACGTCCCAATCCCGTGCCTCGAAATAGGTGCATTCGTCGGCCACAGACTTCCAAGTGTAGTTTTGCTCATAGGCCAATAGCCTTTTGACCCCATGGCCCTCTTCGTTTTTATCACCGATAATAGCCGTGAATCGGCTCGGAAACATGGAATGCAGGACGAGCTCCTTCGCTTGGCTGAGCGCGTAGAGCGAACGCAGAATATTAGATCTCTTGATCCTTTTCCTGCTGGATACTTGGTCAAGAAAAAATTCAGTGGAAGGCAGGGCCGACTGATCGCTCGCTATGTCCCTTTAGGTGAACACGGAGTGGTGATCTTTTTAGCCGTCATGATGCGCGGTGACAGCACATATGAGGACCAATTCAGCCGCAATCCAGAGGGTTTTGGCAAAAGGTTTTTCGACCACCTCTATACAAGGCAAAGCTTGGAGGAATTTGTCGCTGATCGCACTAAAGTCGATCCGCCGCCGGAAAAAGCCGCTCCGTCGGAAGAGGAGTACGGGTATCTGCATCAAGTACTGCAGCGGCAAGGCACCGCAGCCAATGGCACTGAAAAACAAGAGGAACTGGTCTGCGAGACTCGAAACTGGGTTGAAAAATGTGCACAGGTTCCATTCAGGAACTGGATCTCCAATCTTTATGAGGGCATCTGGTCCGCGAACTGGCATGAAGGGGTCGGAGGGAATTTAGTTGAAGTTCCAGGCAAACCTGATTGGGCGATGCTAGTGCGTTATTTTGCGAATCAGCGTGTGCTACTTTTGGTTGCTCCTGTTCTGAAATCAGATGAAACCAGTCTGAAAGAGATTCGGGCAACATACGAAAACGTTTTGACCGCCCAGGCTCCAAGTTTGAACGATGTGTTAAACATCTCCCGTCGCGCCTATCCATCTCCGATTCTCGAAGATGGTGATTTGTGGATTGAGTTAGAACGCGATACCGAGGCGAATATGGCTCTATCGCCAGAAGAAACTCGACTTCTAGAATCGGTGAGGCACAACGAAGGCGGCTATCCTCTGTTCATAAACGGACGCGCGGGCAGTGGGAAGACCACAATCCTTCAATATCTATTCGCAGATTATCTTTACTACCATTTGACACAAGGCGGTGTAGGCTATCCGCCTGTCTACTTCACATATAATGCAGAGCTTCTACGTCGCTCGCGTGGAACAGTTACGCGGCTATTGGAATGTAATGCGAAGTGGTGGAAGCATCACAATCGCGGTGCCCTCGTTCGAGACAACGGAAGTGTAATTGAGGACGCCTTCAAAGAGTTTCACACTTACCTTCTGTCTGTCGTTCCTTTGGAGGAGCGGACAAGGAGTTTTGCCGGACCTAAATACATTACCTACTCGCGGTTCAAGCAGCTCTGGGAAGAGCGGTTCTCCAAGGATCCGAATGCAAGGAACGATTACGGCCCAGACATTTCTTGGCACGTGATTCGGAGTTATATTAAAGGGCTAAGTTCCGACGACTTAATTGACCCAGAGGAGTATCGTCAACTCGACCGTAAGCAAATCTCGGTGACGCAGTCCACTTATGAGGCTGTTTACGACAAAGTATGGGCTCGCTGGTATCAATCCAAGTGTGAGAAAGAATCCTGGTGGGATGATCAGGACCTAGCGCGTTATCTCATTGAGCATGATTTGATCGAGGCAGTCTACCCCGCGATTTTCTGTGACGAATCGCAGGATTTCACGCGGATTGAACTCGAAGTCATTTTGCGCATGTCGCTGTTTTCCGAGCGGAAGATAGGCCGGGAAGAAGCGGCTCTGGTGCCGTTCGTATTTGCCGGCGACCAATTTCAAACTCTGAACCCAACAGGTTTTCGGTGGGATGCCATCAAGGCCTTTTTCGTCGAAAAGTTCATTCTAGCTCTCACTCAGCACGAGCCAAAAAGAATCGATCTGAACTACCAGGAGCTTACACACAATTACCGATCGTCGCGCACGATCGTGCAGTTTAGTAATTTCGTTCAAGCACTCCGAGCGCGGTTATTTCAGTTGCCTGGATTGGAGCCGCAGAAGCCGTGGGAACATGAGGTCAATCCGGCACCGGTCACGCGCTTCAGACGTGAGGATGACGATTTTTGGGATCGCTTGAAAGAGGAGAGCGATGTTGCCATCATAGTACCCTGCGGTGAAGGGGAAGAAGTCGGATTTATCCGTGGTGATCCGGTATTGAAGACGAAGGTGAAGATCGACGAAAATGATGTGCCGCAGATGCTCGTGCTAAGTGCAAATCGCGCCAAGGGACTCGAGTTTGCACGCGTGGTGCTCTACGGATTTGGGGAACAAGCAGATCCGAGTCTACTCGATCCTTTGCGGGGCAAACCGGCATACGCCGCCGACCCGGATCGTTCACTGCCTTATCAATATTTCATTAACCGGCTTTACGTCGGCGTTAGTCGGCCGAAGAGAAGGCTGTTCATCGTCGATTCGGAGCGAGGTCTCGCTGATTTCTGGAGCTTTGCCCATGACTCCGAGCAAGAGAAAGCGATACTCGATGGGTTAAAACAAGGACATGAAATTTGGCATAACTCATTGGCTCGACTTGAACTTGGAAACTCTAGTCACCTGTCGCTAGATCGAGCGGCTGACCCGCTAGAAAACGCAACAAATCTTGAACGTGACGGCAGAGCGCGTCGGGATGCATACTTGCTCATGCAGGCTGCCGTGTCTTATCGCAATGCCGGATCTGAAAAAGATGCGATTCGCTGCACCGCCGAAGCGAAGCGAATCCAAGGCGATAATATCGAGGCTGGAAATCTGTTTTTCCAATGTGGTGATCCGAAACGGGCTGTCGCAGCGTATTGGGATGCGAAGCACCAAGGATGGAAGCAATTGGTCAAAGCGGCACAAGAAAGCGGTGAGTTGATACAAACGCTCGAGTACAAATTCGCGCTTGCCCTTACGCAACACCTCACGATCGGTACGGCAACGCAATTGTTGGAAGAGTTGGTCGAACGTAGTCGTATCGAAACTAGTCGTATCGAACTAACATCGAGTTCCGCGTGGACCTTTGCGATTCAAACCCTTGTTGCCGAGATCAAGAAATTTGAGGTCCAAACGCCAGAGGAATGGGGACCGATCGCAATACTCGTTTCAAAACTCCACGAAGTCGGCCTTTCTGTGGGAGCCACTGGGAGAGCAGTGCTACATTACCGGGCCGGACAACTCGGCGCGGCTGTAGAGCTCTGGGAACAAGCTGGGGAACGCACCTCCCACGAATATCGTCTAGCCAAGGCTTTCACCGCGCCCTATCCAGAAAAGCTTGAGGCACTTCGAGATCTCGGAAAACAAGACGACATTATTAGCGAGTTCGGAAGAAACCCTAGTGTTGCACTCTCGCGCGAACAAGCAAGAATTGTGGGAAGCGCATTCGTGCAGAGATCCAACTATCAGGAGGCGCTAAACCTGTTCGTCAAGGCGCTCGATGGCTCGGGTCTGGTTAATATCTTGTGCGATGTTCACTGGCTGCAACCGGGCCTTGCGCTACAGGCGGGACTCGCAGCTCTTGCTGTCGCTGCAGCGACAAACCAGTTGAAAGAGCTTCTTGGATATGTGGAGAGGGGCGCATTGCCATTTCTTAAGGATCCCTCCGGTAACGTCGTGCAGTGGATGTTACGTAACAAACCAACGCTTGACCTCGGATTGATGCGCACGCTCGCTCGCGCCGATGCACTGGATCAGCTAGACTGGGACGACCGGAAATCCAAACTGCGATTACGCCCGTTCGCCGAGTTTGTTCAGCGAATATTCTTTCCAAAGGATCAGCCCACCTTGGGTCCTGAGCACCTGATTGAACTAGGAGCTGCCCTTGAGCGGACCGGTAACAGAACGAACGCTTTACGCTTTTACGAAGTCCTGCAGGCGGACCGTTCGTTACCGACCAAATTGAAGAACCACTCTCAACGGCGCTGGATTGCTGCGAAGGAACGACAGGCGCGCTTTGCCGCACAAGACGGAGACACAAAGGCTGCCGCTGTTATGATGGTTGAGGTTAAGAAAGAGCGCGAAAATTTCCGGCCGACATTAAAGGACAAGCTACCTGAATTTCCAACTATCGAGCCGCTAGGGCAATATCTATTATCAATTACGAAAACATCGATTTCTGTGATATCGGTCGCGGCGGATATTTCAGTGAAGAGCGGTGAGGAAACGCCAAGAGAAAGTAAGGAGCAACAAGAGTGGAGAATTAACGATCTTCGCTTCGAATATTTCCCTGAAGCACAAAAACTAGTCGTTACTGATGCTAAGGGAGCCACAGCGTCCATCAAGCCAAAAGACGGGAGCTGTATTGGAGACGATGTTGCGATCGCAAAACATCCTACGGTCATCGGCATCTTCGAAGCGGCTAGTTGGCAGCTTACTATCGATATCAGCGATCCGCGATGGATCAAGTTACATACGCCAATAAAGGATCTAAACATCGAGACGCAGCCGACAAAATAGCGCCGCGTCTTTGAAGAAACTTTTGCCGTGCTGCAAGAAAATGGACTTCGTTGGCCGGAGGCGCATTCGCGAAGTTACACTGCTTTGCTTTTGCGCGGGCGCGAATGAAGATGGGCGCGGAATTCGGTCGGGGATTGGCCGAAGATGCGTTTGAACATGCGATTGAATTGGGTGAGCGATTGGAAGCCGACGTCATATGCAACTTCGCTGATCCGACGGCTCGGATTCAAGAGCTGGGTCTTGGCGTTCTCCAATCGGACCCGCGCCACGTAGTCGGTGAATTTGAAGCCGGTGGTTTTCTTGAAGACTTTGCAGAAGTGAAACACGCTCGCGCCGGAGGCGTGCGCCACCGCGCCTAGGGAGAGCGGCTCCATTTTGTGTTGCTCGATGTATTCGCGCGCTTTGCGCACGAGCGGCGGCTCGGCGTTCTGTTGCTCGAGCACGATCTGATTGATGAGGGCCGAGAGTTGCTCGGCGAAAAAGGTGAGCAGCCGCACGGTCGCGCTGTATTTGTCTCTCGGGATGATCGGCGTGGTCTCCCAGGCCTTGCGAATGCCGCCGGTAAACGGCACGCCGCATTCTTTCAGCTTGGCGGCGGCGCGAGTCTTGTCGGATTGAATGGCGGAGCGACGCAAGACCTGGCCGATCCGGAGAAAGCCGATCGTTTCCTGGCCGAGCCGCACCGGCACCGCCGTCTCGGTTAAACCGAAGGGGCAGGTCTCGGTGCGCGCGGTGATGCCCGTGTGCTGGACGATGTCGGCATGTGATTGCAGGCAAACGGCCAATGTTGCCGGCCGCTTCGCGAGCAGAGCGCAGAAGCGGTTCTCGTTTGTCTTATCATGGTGTTCGAGCTGCCAGTATTCGAGTGGGCGCAAGGCGAGAGGCAAGCCGGTCGCTCTCGTGAACACATTTTCGTAATCGCGAAACAATCGCGAGCGCAGGAGCATCGCGATGAGCTGCTTGTTCGCGGCCGTCCTCGCAGCGTTGGTTTCGGACGTTGTTATAGGCACGGATGTTCTCGTGCCGCGCAATTTGTGTCAACGCGCTTTGGTTAGGCGTGAGCCGCGCAACGCGCCGAGTTGCCGCATTTTGTTCCATCGCAGGCAGGCGGGATATCCAGTTCCTGGTCCATGAACGGGGCTCGGAACCCGACCGGCTCCAATGCGGTTTCGCGCGAGTGGACTGCGAGCAGCTTCTCGCGGGCCGCTTGCAGGCGTTTGATCATCACCGCCCCCATGCGTTTGAACAACTCGTAGCCCAGCGCGTGGTTCCGCTCGCAATATTCGCGCAAGATTGTGCCGTAGAAAAAAATCGCGGTGACCGGCTCGGCCGCGCGCGCGGTGAAATGCCAGACGTACGGCGGAAACATCCACGACCAGCCAAGAAGGTCGCCCGCGCCGATCGTGTCGATCACGACCGGATCGCTCTGCGCGCCGCTCGATTCCAGGGTTACCTTGCCTGATTCGATCAGATAGAAGCGGTTAGCGAGTTCACCCTCGCGGAAAATCGTTTCGCCCGGTGCGAAACGGACGACCATGGCGCAATCCGTGAGCAGGGCGAGCTGGGCTCGGTTTATCCCGGCGAGAAATGGGTGTAATGCCACGCGCGTGGCCATCGAGTCGGGGTGAGTTGGAGTTTTCATGAGTATTCGATTTTCGGTTTGACTGCGCCTAACAAAATTCGTGTTCCTTTTCGCGGACGACCAGCACCGGGCACGGAGCGGCACGCACGACCCGCTCCGCGGTGCTCCCGATGCAGAAATGTTTCCAGCCCGTGTAACCGTGCGTGGCGATGACGATCAGATCGAAGTCAGCATCTTTCGCCACTTCCACGATCTCGTACGAAGGAATGCCGGCGCGGACTTTCCAGCGCGGGCGCTCGACGGCGCCGTTGCGGGCCGACGTGATGATGGACTGCAAATTCTTTTCCGCCCGGGAGAAATCGGACTCGGAAAAAAGTGGAATGCCGGGAATGGCGGCAAAGCTGGCGGATGGGACTGGCGGGAGAACGTAAAGCAACGTCAGTTCGGACCCGAACTCTTCCGCGAAACGCAGCGCGTAACGAAAAGCGTTTTTCGACGCCGGTGAAAAATCCGTTGGAACAAGAATCTTCTTGAGCCGCCATGTAGGACAGGCGGTGTCGCGGCCTTGACGACTTTCAAGGGTCTTTGCTGTCATGCCCTGACAGTCCTGCGTTCGCGCCTGTGCCGCTCGTCCGCGCTTGCGAAACGCTGGGCATTTCTTGCGGAGGCGCGGCTGTTTTCGTCGCAATTTTCGCGCAGCGAAAGACAAGGCGCGATAGGCCCAATGCGTCGCCGTCTCTACAGTTTTCCACAAAGGAAAACGCTATGAATTACATGATCAGCTTTGGAATCGGCGCGATAGCGCTGCTCTACCTTGGAATTATCTGCGGCTGCCTTAGACATGCCGAATGGTAGGCTGGCGGGCGCCGGTTGTTTCGGTCACAAGACCGCCTCCAGCCCGCGCAGGCACAAATTTCGCAGAGACAAAGCCAAAGGATGACGAGCGACTTTCTTGGTGCGCTGCAATCTGGAGGCAGGAAAGGAGAGATCGTATGGATTACCTCGTTGTGTTTGCGACAATGCTCATGATCGCCGGCTACGCCTGCATCATTGGCCGCTCTTTGCGGAAGCTCGAGCCGTAGCAAGCAATCTTTACCGTCGAGCTCGAAGTGACGTTCCAGTCTTATCACCTGCAAAAGGATTGACAGACCGGCGGGCTGATCCGCATTTTCTCGGGTCCGTGACCACGACCCCCCAAGCCTGGCTGGAAACGATCAAGGGCGAGCGCATCCCGTTGAGCGGCGCCTGCAGTATCGGCCGGGACGCGGAGAACGTCCTGGTAGTGACGGGCGAGAAAGTTTCGCGGCGCCACGCGTTGATCCACGCTCAAAATGAAAATGAGCTGTGGCTCGTGGACCTCGGGAGCCGCAATGGGACCTTCTGCAATTCCCGGCCGATCAAGCAACCCACTCGCCTCCGCGACGGCGACACGATTGGAATCGGCGCCGTGCAATTCACGTTGCGAATGGAACGGTCGCTTACCGCGGCGACCGCAGCGGAATCGGTCCTCGGCGAAACCATCGTAACGAAACGAAGCACCGACGTCTGGTTGCTGGTCACGGACGTGGAAAATTTCACGGTCATGTCGCAGTCGCTCCCCGCGGAAGAATTAACGCGGCGCCTCGGCTCCTGGCTGCGCGAGTGCAGCGACCTGGTCGAGCGGACCGGCGGTTGTGTCGACAAATACGTGGGCGACGGGTTTCTCGCCTACTGGGAAGACAAGCCGGGGACCGGACCGTTCGCGAAGACGCTCGAAAAAATAACGGCGCTCCAGGCGAAGGCGTCGCTTCCCTTCCGCTGGATCTTGCACCACGCGAATCTGCAACTGGGCGTGTCGCGCTTCGGCAACGACAGCCTGGTCGGGAAAGAAATAAATTTCGCCTATCGAATGGAGAAGATCGCGGGCGGCCTGAAGCTGCCGCGCATGCTCAGCCGGCCGGCGCGAGAAGCGCTCGGTGATGGAGTCCCGTCGCGTCCGGTGGGAGCGCAGGCGATCAAGGGCTTCGAAGGCACCTACGATTTTTTCGCCGTCTAATTGTCGGGCGATGGGGACGGCGCGAGCGTCGCGCCCGGTCTCGGATAATGCCTCGGAGAAGGCGCCGGAGAGTTGGTTTCGATTATGACGTCGTCTTTTTGCACCCGCGGGATGGCCGGGGCTTTGGCGAAGTGATCGCGAATCCCGCGCACGATCGCGGCGGTGATCGTCGCCTGGGTGTCCTTCTTGAGCAGGGCCTGCTCTTCCTTCGGGTTTACGATCACGCCGCATTCCACCAGGACCGCCGGCATGGTGGCGGTTTTGAGAACCACGAGATCGTCGAAGGCATACACGCCGGCGTCCTCGTCCGCGAAGGGCCGATTCTCGCCCGCAATCTTTTCGTGATGGTGCTTGGCGAATTTGAACTTGGAGCTCTGCATCGCGTGGCCGATCCGACGAGCGACATCGAGACTCTCGTCGTAGCGCGGATTCTTGCGGGAAACGAAAACTGAATAGCCGGAAAACTCGTTGGTGAACCGTTCTTCCTTCCCATTGACTTCCCGCTCCTCGAGGTATTGGTCCTGGGCTGAGTCGTGATGGATCGAGATAAACAGGTCGGCGTTTTTGCTCGCGGCGATTTTGGTCCGCGCCGTCAGCGCCATCGGTTTCTCGGAGGAAATGATGAACGGCTTGATCGTCGCGCCAGCGTCCTTGTTCGTTTCCTTCAATCTCTCTTCGAGCTGCCGGGCGATTTCCCGATTGAATTCGTATTCGGGCCGACCCGTCACGCTGATCGCGCCCGGACTCGCCTTCGTATGGCCGACATCAATCGCAACAATATAAGTTTCGCCCGCGGCGAGTTCTGCGCTGCAGGCGAGAGCGAGGATGAACAGAATCGCAGCCGCGTAGAATTTCATCGGGTCCGTGTTCGGTTCGTCACGTTCTGTTTTTCCGACACGATCTTCAACCCACCGTATGACGTATCCAGGACCCAGGTATTCGCCGCGTCACCCAATGAATGGATGCCCTTGTTGTTCCGGGCGTCGAATCGGTAATCGAACCAGATCGTCACCCGGTTGCCGTTCGCGTTCTCGCTGATTCGAACGATGCCGAACGGCACGATCTTCTGGGTGGGCCACGCCGCTACAAAAGTCTGCCGGTCCTTCGCAATAAAAGAGTGATCGGCATAGCTGTTTTCATAGTAATCAACGCGGTCGGCATAGTCGGCCAAGAGACCGCTGATGTCCGCGTTCACCGCTTTGCGGAGATGCTCGTAGACAAATCTTTCAATTTCCGTCCGCAGATCGCGCGTCGGGGTCGTCGGCGACGGCGCGATTGATGGGCTCGGATTAAATTTTACCTCGACCGTAGCGGTGGGAGCGGGAGAGGCGGGCGATGGAGTCATCGCTACGAGATGGATCGGTCCGAAATCGAAGGTCCCGCCGCCCTTCACATCGGCGATCAGACTGCTGGTCATGTATCCGGTCGCTTCAATGCTGAGATGATGAATTCCCGGCGTGACGCCGTCGATGACCAGCGGAGTTTTGCCGCGATCGCTTCCATCCAGATAAACGGAGGCGTTGGCGGGAATCGTGTTCACGACCACGCGTCCGGTTTCCACTTTCGGAGGCGAAGGAACAGGCGAGGGCGGCGATTGCGTGAAGCGCGCGGCGTCATCCGATTTCGAAAAAGGGCGGCTGCTAATGTAATACGCCGCGAGGGCTGCCAGGATGATGACCGCCAGGGAGGCGGCGGCATAACCCCATTGCCTGCGTTTCACGGAACGAACGAGTTCCGCGCTGCGGCGTGCGCCTGCGGTGAGAGAAGTGACGAACGAATTGGCCGGGACGGGCGGAGGTTCCGCAGGTGGACGCACTGGGATGGGCGGCGGCGCTTTCTCTGTCTCAATATTCTCCGAAGAAAGCGCCCGCGCGATTTCCGCCGCGCTTTGTGGCCGATCAGAAGGATTTTTCGCCAGGCACGCGGAGACGGTTCGCTCCCAAATCGCCGGCACCGGCGGCCCGTCGATTCCCAGTTCGCTGCGCCGTTCCGCGATCGACGCCGGCGGTTTGGTGCGAATCTGATGATCGATCTGGCCGCGATAGAACGGCGGCTTGCTGGTGAGAAGTTCGTAAAGAACGGCGCCGACGGAGTAAACGTCGTCCAGGGGCGAAGTGCGCTCGCCCTCGAGTTGTTGCGGGCTCATGTAAACGAGCGTGCCGCTGGTGTGCCGCGTCTTGGTCAGCATGCTGACGGAATCGGTGAGGCTGCGCGCGATGCCAAAGTCCGCGACCTTCATTTCGTCCCGGCTGTTAATCATCAGGTTCGACGGCTTGATGTCGCGATGAACGATTCGCGCGCGGGTGTGGGCGTATTCAAGCGCTTCGCAGAGCTCGGCCACGTAGCGCCGTAATTCCGCGGGCGCGAAAACCAGATTCGGTTTCCGGGCCCGCAGGAGCGAGAGGGTGTCGCCATCGATGTATTCCATCGAAATGCAGGCCGCGTTCTGGTCCTGGACGAAATCGTAGATCCTGACGATGTGGCGATGGGTCAACTCGAGGCTGCGGCGCGTTTCCGCCTTCAGGTTGTCGAGTAACGCGCGATCGTGGAGCACGAGCTCGGGCAAAAATTTCAGGGCGACCTCGCGTTCCAACTCGTCATCCCGGGCCAGCCAGACGACACCCATCCCGCCCCGTCCGAGGATTCGGACCAGCGAGTAGCGACGAAAAACTTTTTGCCCGGCGCTGAATCCCCGGACTGTTACGCCGAGGTCAAGCTCGGCCGGGGAGGAACTCTCCATGAGTGTTGCCTAACAAATGGTCTCCGCCCGGCCAAGCTCTTTCCATCGCCTCACGCCAGGGCGGGGCCGCCTCCGATTTCGAAACTTTTCCTTCTGGCCGCGATCTGCCATGATCCAATCCCCATGGTGATTTGCGGACATTGCCAAAGCCAGAACTCGGCCTACGCGAAGTTTTGCGGCAAATGCGGTGCCGCGCTTCGGGCGCCCAGAGATCCGGCGAAGACGCAGGCGGCATGGAAAAAACCCGCTAGCGCCGCGGAGGCGGCGACCCTGGTCGAGCGCCCACTCGCGGCAGCGCGCCCGATCAAGAACCAGAGAAGCAGCACCATCGCTCAATCCGTCCCGGTCAAGCCCGCTACGCGCCCGGCCGTCGCGACGCCGTCCAAGATCGCCGTTCCGCAAAAAAAATCCCCCGAAGCTCGCGCCGGGGCGGCAAGCGAATCGGCGATCGACGTCGAGCCGTTGATGGCCGAGGAAGCGAAAGCCCGGGTAGCCGATCAGCTCGATCGGGCGCAGGCTCCCGCTCTGGCACTGTGGCTCAACTTTCCGCGCGCGCTCGTCGCGGGCTACGGCTCGATCGTGGAAGCGAAGATCGAAAATACCGGCGAAGAATCCCTCGAAAACCTCAGCGTGATGCTCGAATCCAACGGTCTCGCCGAGAGCATCGAAGTGATGTGCCGCCACATCGGACCCGGCAACTGGACCCGAAAACAAATCGAGCTGACGCCGGTCAAGGCGGGCAACTTCGTCCTGCGTTGCAACGTCAAGAGCGTCCGCGCGGCGCAGGCCTATGCGTTCCGCGGGGGCGTGCCGATCACCATCAACGTAGTCCCCGATCCGGCGAACTTCGTTTTCAATATCGGCGACATCCAATTGAATCGCGGCGGCGGCGGTAGCACCGGATTGGCGCAGGAATTCAAACCGATGAACATCGGCCAGCTCGTGGCGCCGGACGCGATCCGCTCGTTGAACGATCTCCTGAACCTGAGCTTCCCCGAGTCCTACGGGAAAGTGCCGCTCGAGCTGGATTACGAAGTGAGCCAGGTCGCCATTTCCCAATCCGCCGCGCCTACATCCAGCGCCTGGACGATTCCCAAGCCGTTCCTCGATCGAGTGCAAGCGGGGACGAAATTGAAACTGGAGCCGGTCGAAGGAACGGCACCGGAGATTTGCGCCCTGCACCTGGTCGCGCGGGAAGAATTCCATCTCGGCCGTTCGCGCGAAGACGCGGATTTTCTGACCTGGTTCTGGCCGCGCTCGCCGCAAAATGACGAGCGCACGAAACGGTTAAGTAAAGTTCACGTCAGCGCTGCGCGGGCCGGCGATAAGCTCGTCCTGCGCGACGCCGGCAGCGCGAACCGCTCCACCTTCGAAGGACATCCGCTTTCTTTCACCGACGATGATGTCCTCGGCCAGCGCGGCACGCTGATCCTGGGGCATGAGTATCACATCGACGTGGCCCCGTTCGATTCTACGCTTACCGGCGATCTGCGCATCGCGAACGCCCAGGATTGGGACGGGCCGCCCGAATACGAGGCGCCGAGGCGCGGCGCGGTTCGCTTCATGCCGATCAACTCGGAGCTGGCGTTGCGCAACGCGGTCTGGATTTTTACCGATGCGAACATCGGCTGCAGCCGGCTAAACGCGATCATCCTCGACGCGCCCGGCGCCGCCGAAGTGGAAGGCCGCTTCCATTACTACCGGGACAATTTCTGGATCGAAGCGCTCGAAAGCGGGAATGGCATCACGGTGGATGGATACGAACTGGAGCCGCGCGATATCGTCCCCATCGTCGACGGCAGCGAAATAACGATCGCCGGCGTCACCTTCCAAGCGGCGGTCGAACCGTAGTCTCTCTTCTGTAGCCGCCGCCCTGCGGGCGGCGTGGGTATCGCGTCTATTTCTTCTTCCGCTGCAGATCGATTTCCTTGATGGCGGTCGTGGTGTGAGTCATCGACACGCCTTCGAGTTGATAGCTTAGCTCGAGGTTCCCGCCACAGAAGAGATGGTCCGGCTTGATCGATGACGAAAGACCAAAGGTGCAGCCCATGATCGACACCGTGCCGGCCGGCCGGCCCGGTTGCGGGCAAACCAGAATGGCTTCGCGACCTTTCACGATGGTCAGAAAATATTCGCTGTGCAGCGTGACGATTCTCAGCAGGTCGCCCGGCTGAAGCTGGGACAGCTCCAGCTCATCTCCGAGCTTGCCCTCGTTCGATTTCAGATACTGGACCCAATCCTCCATACAAACGGATTCGTTCGCCGACATTTCCGCGGTTCGCAACGCCGCTTCTCGATTTGCGCGGACGAAAATCATCGCGTCGACCGGTTCGTGATCGTCTCGCGATGATAGATGATCTTGTATCCGCCGAGGCGGTTCTCCACCCGCCACGTGTCCGCGGCATGGCCGCGGGAAGTCTTGCCTTTGGCTTTGTTCCGCGCATCGAAATCGTAGCCGAACGATACCGTATGTTCCCCGTTTCCGCTTTCGCGGACGTCGATCGCTCCGGTCAATTGCAACGTGATCTGCGGCCATGCCTTCACGTAGGTGCTGCAATCGCGCGCGATGAAATCCTTGCTCACCACGCCGTTGTCGAAGTAGTCAACCCGGCTCGCATAATCTGCCAACACGCCGTCGCAGTCGGACCGTTCCGTTTTCCGGAAATGCTCGGCGACGAATTGTTTGATCTGCTCCGTCGCGCCGGTCGCTGCCGGTTGTTCGCTCGGGTTCACTGTGTTCCGGCTGATCGTCTTTTGCTTTTGTGAGACGATCTTCAATTCCGCGTTCAGGCTTGGCCGTCGCACGATCCAGGTCACCATCACGGCGCCTTCGCTGGTTTTGCCCGCCGTGTTGCGCGCGCTGAACTCCATCGTGAACGAAACCGTTTTCGCATTGCTGTCCACGTCTTCGATCGTGATGTCGCTGGTGCGCCGGAAATTCTGCACCGGCCAGCGCGCGAAATATTCCGTGATCTCGCGCGCGAGCGTCTCGTGCGACTTGATCCCTTCGGTAAGGAAATCGACCTGGTCCCCGTAAAGCGACGCGACCGTGGCGGGATCGTTGCTCGAGACCGCTTTCAGGTGCTTCGCGACCAGTCCCTCGATTTCGACCCGGCTCGTGCTCGCCGGAGGTGGTGGCGGAACATAAACGGGAGCGGTGCTGGATGCTTCCGCGGTCGGCGCCGGAGTTGATGGCGCTGCCGATGCGACGGGCGAACTCATTGACGGCGAACTATGGGGAACAATGCTCGGCGCCGGAGTCGCCTTCGGCTGCACTGTCGTGATCACCTCTGTCGTGGTTCTCGTCCCGAGCCACACAATGACGCCAATCAAGATTACCGTCGCGCCGATCGCGGAAACAACCATGCCCGAATGTTGCCGGATCCAACTCTTCGCTGTAGCCGGGATCGATGATCCCGGCGGCGTTAGTGGCGGCGCTGGCGCTATTGGTGGCGGAGCTATTGGCGGTGGCGCCGGCGGCGGAACATACGTCCGCGTCGGAGACAAAAGACGTTCCTCCAGCTCGGCTGCGCTCTGCGGCCGCGCCCTGGGATCTTTTGCGAGGCAGGCAGCAACGGCTTCCTCCCAACGTGGCGGAATGGCGGCCTTGCTCGTGACTCCAAGGTCCGCGCGCCGCTTTGCCATCGTCGGCGGAATTTTCTCGCGCACGAGCCGATCGATCTGGCCGCTGTAAAAAGGCGGCTTGCCCGTCAGCAATTCGTAAACGGTCGCGCCTAACGAGTAGATGTCGTCCAGCTCCGAGACGTGCTCGCCCTCGAGTTGTTGCGGGCTCATGTAAACCAGTGTGCCGCTCGTTCCGCGTGACATCGTCAACATGCTCACCGAATCGGTCAGGCTCCGCGCGATCCCAAAGTCCGCCACTTTCACGTCGCCCCTCGCGTTCAACATCAGGTTCGACGGTTTCAAATCGCGATGGACGATCCGCGCCCGGATGTGCGCGTATTCGAGCGCGTCGCACACCTGTTGCAGCAATGGCCCCAGCTCTTCCACCTCGAAGACCTTGTCCGGGCGATCAACCCGCAACGACGAAAGCGTCGCGCCATCCACGTATTCCATGGAGATGCAGGCGCACTCGGTGTCCTGGGCGAAATCGTAAATCCGCACGATGTTGTGATGGGTCAGCGCCAGGCTGCGCACCGTCTCGCGTTTCAAGTCGTCGAGCACGGCCCGGTCATGGACCACGAGCTCGGGCAAAAACTTCAGCGCGACTTCCCGTTCCAATTCATCATCGCGCGCCAGCCAGACAACGCCCATTCCGCCGCGGCCCAGGATGCGGACAAAGGTATAGCGGTTCAGGATTTTCTGGCCAGCGGCAAAGCCGCGAATGGTTTGGCCTAGGTCAAGTTCATCCATGTTCCAGGGACCGGTTAAATCGCCCGCATCTTGGCAATTCTCGCGGGTGTTGTCACTCCTGGCGTAATTGAAGCCGTTGATAAACGAGTCTACTTGCTCTCGGCCCTGGCGATTACCTCATCAAGGAGCTGTTGGCTTTGCGATTGATTGGGTTCAAACTCCCAGATCTCCTTATCCAGGAGATATTGGGCCGGCGTTCCGAATACTCTATTGGTGTTCGGCTGTAGGGTTACGATTCCAGCCAGGGTCCCGCCCCGGCAAAGAAGCAATGGTCCGCCGCTCTCGATAGGACTTAGCGATGTTCGAATGAGAGTTCGCGAACCGCTCTTGTCGAACCGGGAAATAGTCCCCTCGGCAACTTTGAGGCCGTTGGAGATAGCCACGCACGCTTCGGCTTCGCGGATTTGGTCTAATTGCCCAACCGCAATCCGGTTCGGCGTCCATTTGCCTTCGAGTCTGACCAAGAGGAGTGCCAAATCGATATTGTCTTTTGCGCGAGCAACCACTAGGCAGTCGGCATAATCCTTATGAAAAGAAAACCTGACGCCACAGGTGTCGATCGACGCAACGCGATCAATAATCTGCTTGCTCGTAACGATGAGCGCGCGGGCCGAGTTATTGTAAAAGAGGATTCCTGTCGCACTAGAGCCGGAAGCTGTCTCGTTTAGCTTTAGCTTTCCGGGTGTTTGAGGTTTTCCAGTTATGTGCACTTCGACAATGAGCGTCTTGTAAATATCGCGGAGCTCGTCCCGAGTGAAGATTCGCTCTTGCGACTGAGGCGACTTGGCATTTGCCGTAGTTTGGGGAGTGAGTTGCGGCCCAGCAGTCGGCGTCGCCGAGAGGTTGTCTGTTGCCGGAGACTTTTGTTCCTGGACCGAATTCTTGACCGGCGAGTTCATTAGAAAATAAACGACGAGGCTTCCCAAGGCGATAATGCCGAAGAGCAGCACAGCCATCGCAGCGCCGACAAAAAGAGCTCGGTTAGGTTGACGCGTCGGTGCGGGCTTGATCAAGGGCGGCGGTGGCGCCGAGGTCGGCTGGGGTCCCGTGGAAGAAATCGGCGGTGGCGGTGGCGGCGGCGGTGGCGTCGTGGCTGAGGTCGTTAGGACCTTGGCGGACGGGGGAGGAGGAGCCGCCGTTTGAGTCCCACGCAAACGCTCTGCCAAGGCCGCGGCGGATAGTGGTCGGCGACTCGGATCTTTGGCCAGGCAATCGGCTACGCACTCTTCCCAATGCTTCGGGATAGGAATATTTGACGTAATCCCGAACTCCGAACGGCGCACGCTCATAGGCGCAGCCACCTTTTCGCAGATCTGGCGCTCGATTCCACCGCTGAAGAAGGGCGGTTTGCTCGTCAGTAACTCGTAGATCGTGGCACCCAGCGCATAAATATCGTCGGAGAAGGATGGAAACTCTCCGTTCAGTTGCTGCGGACTCATGTAAAGGAGCGTCCCACTGACCGCTCGACCTCGTGTCAGCATGCTAATGGAGTCGCTCAGGCTTCGAGCGATGCCGAAGTCGGTCACCTTCAATTCTCCTTTGGAGTTTAGCATCAGATTCGCTGGCTTCAGATCGCGATGGACGATCGCGGCGCGGTTATGCGCGTAGGTGAGCGCTTCGCAAAGTTCCGCCATCGGCTGTGCCAGCTCTTCCACCTCGAAGACCTTGTCCGGGCGATCAACCCGCAACGAAGAAAGCGTCGCGCCGTCCACGTATTCCATGGAAATGCAGGCGCACTCGGCGTCCTGGGCGAAATCGTAAATCCGCACGATGTTGTGATGGGTGAGGGTAAGGCTGCGCCGGGTTTCGTGTTTGAGTTCCTCGAGCACCGCCCGGTCGTGGACCACCAGCTCGGGCAAAAACTTTAGCGCTACTTCGCGTTCGAGTTCATCATCGCGTGCCAGCCAGACAACGCCCATTCCGCCCCGGCCCAGGATGCGGACAAAGGTGTAGCGGTTCAGGATTTTCTGGCCCGCGCTGAAGCCGCGGATGGTTTGGCCTAAATCAAGTTCGTCCATGTTCCAGGGACCGGTTAAATCGCCCGCATCTTGGCAGCTATCGTGAATAGTGTCACGCCTTCCGTCGGCCTGGAAAAACCTGGCTCGGGTTTGGTTGACCTTTCGACCCCCAATCTCTATCGCTCAGGCATGGCGGAGGAGACGTGGGTCGTGTTCAGCGACATTCATTCCAACCTCGAGGCGTTCCAGGCCGTCCTGGCAGACATGCGCACGATCCGCTTCCACCGCATGATCTGCCTGGGCGACGTCGCCGGTTACGCTGCCAGCCCGAAGGATTGTCTCGACCTGCTCAGGACGCTTGAGACCGACGTGTTACAAGGCAATCATGACTTCGCCGTAGTCGACGATGAAATCCTATTCGATATGAGCGGGCCGGCCGTCACTGGCGTGCGCTATGCCCGCGAGCAGCTCTCTGCGTCACGCCGCGATTTCCTCGCCGCTCTTCCCATGGTCGCCACCCACGGTAAGCTTCAATTTGTCCACTCGTCCCTGGACCATCCCGAGGCATGGACCTATCTCCGGCGCGAGCCGGAGATTCGCGCCCATTTTGCCGTCCAAACCGATCCCGTTTGTTTCTGCGGCCACACCCACATTCCTGGGGTCTTCCACCTGGGTTCGGGGGACGAGATTCGGTCGTTAGGCGCGAGCGGCCGCATCGAGTTGCCTCGCGAGGGAAAAGTCCTGATCAACGCCGGCTCCGTCGGCCAGCCTCGCGATCGCAATCCCGATGCCTGCTACGTCGTCTACGAGAAAGCCGCGCGTACCGTCGAGTTCCGCCGCGTTCCTTACGATATCGACGCGGCGAAAGAGAGAATAATCCGAGCCGGATTGCCCAAGATCACCGCCGAGCGGCTTTCATTCGGAAAGTAAGTCTTCTCCTGACAGGAGTTCGGAACCCCGGGGCGATTACTTCTTGAGGATTCTATCCGTCAGGTCCGGCATGCCGGGAGATAGGACCGCCACGGGAACATAATTCGTGCTCTCCCCGCTCGAATCGAAGACGAGATTGAAGCTCTCCGCGCCTGCCCGAGTTTTCAAAGTAGAGGTAATCTTCGCGACAATGTCCTCGCGCATTTTCATGGCCTGGTCCTGGAGCTCTTTTTCGCGCTTCGTGCGAAACTCGTTGATCTCACGCTCCAGGTCTTTGATTTTGGTTATCTTGGCGTCGCGCTCGCGTGCCATTGCCGTCTTGGTCTCGGCGGTCAGCGACGGAGAATCCAGCTGTAAGTTCAGGCGGTTGATTTCATCGAGATCCTTTTTGTACCGATCGGCAAGGACATCGTACTCTTTTTTGGCGGCATCCTTGGCCTCATTGATTTTTGCTTCCGACGAGGTTGTTTCGGGCCATGCCTTGAAAGCGCGGTTCATGTTGATCACCCCGAAACGCAAAGCCTTCGCGGGACTAGGCAAGGTGTGGAACCTACCGGATCCGCTCGTCCCGTTTAATGCCGCAATGGCATCGTCGGAGAAGTCCGGAACACCGCTCAGATAGGTTACCACTGGGACACCGTTCATGCTCGGTCCGCTGAGGTCTAGCAAGAGAGCCCCCGGTGTCTGCTGGATTCCCTTGCCGATGGCATCCGTGATTTCTTTGACGATTGCTTCGCGCATTCTCAGGGCCTGCTCCTGCAGTTGTTTCTCCCGAGTTTGCCGGAAGTCATTAATCTCCTTTTCCATCGCCTTGATTTTCGCGATCGCCGCATCTCGTTCCTTCGCCAGGGCAGTCTTGGCAGATGCGCTGAGGGAAGGCGAATCGAGGCGGGTATTCAGGTTGTTAATTTCATCCAGCGCTTTCTTGTAAGTTGCCGCGCGGTCGTCGTACTCCTTCTTCGCCGCGTCCTTGGCTTCGTTAATCTTCGTTTCCGCGTCCTTCGTCTTTCGGTAGCTCTTGAAGATACGATTCATGTCCACCACGCCCACCGAGAGATCGTGCGTTCCGGTGAAAGAGGAGCGGCTTTTACGATTCAGGGCCGAGATCACTTTGTCGCTCACATCGGCGCGGTCGGGAGCAAACATCAACAACGGCACCCCGTTCGTAGTTTGCCCACTCCTATCGTAGATCATGCCTCGAGTAGTGGCGTTTAGGCTGGTGATTTCCTGGGTGATCTCTTTTACGAGGTTCGTTCGCATTTTTGTCGCCTGCTCTTGAAGTTGCCTCTCGCGAGTCTGGCGGAAATCATTGATCTCGCGCTCCATGTTCTTGATGTTCGCGACCTTTTCGTCGCGGTCCTTGGCCATGGAAGTCTTCTTGTCCGCGCTTAAGCCCGGCGAATCGAGCTGCTGGTTGAGTTTGTTGATTTCGTCGAGCGCCTTTTTGTAGTTCTCGGCGCGATCGTCATATTCTTTTTTCGCGGCGTCCTTGGCCTCGTTGATCTTGGCCTCCGAATCCTTCGTCTTGCTGTATTCCTTGAAGATTCGGTTCATATCCACCAGCGCGATTGCCGGGTCATAACCATCCGAGGACGAATACGAGGAGGTCTGGGCTGGCGCACTGGTCGCTGTCGCGGTGGTTGCGGGCGAAGACAATGGGACTGCGGTGTAAGCGACAACTGGTGGCGGCGTGGTAGTCGCGCGCGCCGGTGTCGGCACCGGACTGCTCGGGAGCGTCACTTCGAGGGGGCCTAGCTTGACCGTTCGGTCCGCCGACTCGTCCCGTGAGCGCACGCTCAAATAGATGGCGGCGCCGCCCAAAAGAAGAACAGCCGCCACCGCCGCGCTGATGTAAAAGACGCGGTTCGAGCGAGGCTTCGACTGGACTTCGATTACTGGGGTTGGAATGGGCGTGAACGACGCTGGGGGTTTTGGTGGCGAGGCGGAAGGCGCGACTGCAATCGGCGGCGGGCTCGAGATACCGCGCAACCGATCAATCAGTGTGGCAGCCGACGGCGGACGCTGGCCGGGATCCTTCGCCAGACAAGCTGCGACGCAATCTTCCCAATGCTTCGGAATCGAAACGGTCGACGCGATGCCCAAATCCTCCCGCCGCACACTCATAGGCGGCGGGACTTTTTCATGGATCTGCCGTTCGATGCCACCACTATAAAAGGGAGGTTTGCTGGTGAGTAACTCGTAGATCGTTGCGCCGACCGAATAGATATCATCCGCGGCGGAGGGCCGGTCCCCATCCAATTGCTGGGGGCTCATATAAAGAAGCGTCCCACTGACGCCGCGACCCATCGTGAGCAGGCTGATCGAATCGCTGAGACTTCGGGCGATGCCGAAGTCGGTCACCTTTAACACGCCACCGGCTGTCAGCATCAGGTTCGCCGGTTTCAGGTCGCGATGAACGATCTTGGCGCGGGTGTGCGCGTAGGTAAGCGCTTCGCAAAGCTCGGACATCGGTTGCAGCAGCTCGTCGGCCTGGAAGACCTTGTCCGGCCGGTCGATTCGCAATGCCGAAAGCGTTTCGCCGTCGACAAACTCCATCGAAATGCAGGCGCTAGTACTGTCCTGCGCGAAATCGTAGATGCGCACGATGTGGTGATGAGTCAGGTCCAGGTTTCGTCTCGTCTCGCGTTTCAAATCGTCGAGCACGGCCCGGTCGTGAATGATCAGCTCCGGAAGGAACTTAAGCGCTACGTCGCGCTCGAGGTGCTCGTCAAACGCGCGCCAGACGATTCCCATGCCGCCGCGCCCGAGGATCGATTTAAGGATGTAGCGCTCGAACATCTTCTGTCCGGCGGCAAAGCCACGGATCGTCTGGCCAAGATCGAGTTCTTCCATCGGTTACGCGTCCTTTACCCGATTCGATCTCAAGGCGGGGCTAACTTCAAGGATGATCCGTCTCGAGTAAGGCGTGAACCCCGGCCACCAGTGCGTCAACCATCGCCCGCTTATTCGATTCCTGTTTTATCCATTCTGCGTCGTGCCGCGACGTAAGAAAAATCATCTCCACGAGCAAAGTAGGGACTTCGCTAAAGATCGAGCCGGTTAAAGCACCCTGCTTCCCGCCAATCAACGTTCCTTCCTCGCCGCGCAGCCCATTATCTTTTAACTTGCCGCTAAGACTGGCCGCGAAAGCTCGATGGAAATTTGTAGCAGCGCGCTTCGAGGATGCGAGAACTTCCGCCGACGGGCCTTCGATTCCATGCCAGTTGCCTCGCCGGCTGGGATAATAGACGGTGAAGCCGGTGGATTCTCCTTCATCGGCATGAAGGCGCAGAAACAGGCTTGCTCCCGCGGAGTTCGCGATCTCAGCCCGGTGCCGGTTCGTTACAAACTCCTTTTCGGCCTTCTTAGTCAGGACCACCTTGATCCCATCACTTTCGAGACGTTGCTTTAGAAGAAGAGCTACTTCCCAATTGAGCGAGGTTTCGCTAAGTCCGTTCGTTACCTTCGCGCCGTCGTTGTTTTCGCTGGGATGGCCGGGATCGATGCAGACGCAAAAATTTCCGGTGGCGGGGGCGGCCATTGACCTCAGACAGTTGCCGGGGACCGCTACGATAAGCAACCAAAACAAAAGCCGGAACGATCTCATACCGATGAGATTCAGCGACGGCTGTCTCTTATCTTTTGCAGAAGCTCGAGGTTGACATATTCCAGGCGGGAGAGTTGAGCTGCTGCCACTTCTTGGGTACGGCCCGCGACCCAGCGCTGACGATACCAGGCAAAGCGTGAGAAGAGCGCCTTGATCTCGGCATTTTGAAAATCATAGCCTCCGCGAGCATAAAGCTCATTGATCGCATAGCGCAGCCTGGCGTCACTCCAGGTGCGGATTTCATTTGATGTAAGGAGGCGAGTTCGCGTTTCGGGGAATTGTTCGTCACTTGTCGGCTCCGAAGAAGCTGGCGGCGAAACTGCCTCCGCAGGAGGAGAGATAGTAGCTCTTGTTTCCGTGACTGGCGCTGGAGATTCAACCGCGGTGGTTGTTGCGAATTTGGGCGCAGCCGTCGAAGTCTCTGAGGAAGGTTGAAGCGTCCTGGCGCTTTCCATCATCTTCGCCGCGGCGCTCGGGGTTGGGTTCGTTGATGGCGAAGACTGAACCGCCGCACTCCTCTCCGAGATTTTCGGTTCGCGGCGAGAGAGAAGTGCATAGGAAACCACGATGAGCCCGATAAGGATTGCAGCGCTCGCGATAAGAACGGAGACGTTCCAGGGGCGGGGATTCAGAGGGGAAGGTGGAACGGCAGTGAGTGAAGGCGAAACGGCGACAAGGGGAGGCGGAACGGCGGTCGTAACGGTGGGCGGCTCTTTCCCGGTCAAGCCCAAGCGCTGGATGATCTCACCGGCGTGTTGCGGTCGCTCCTGCGGTAGTTTCGCAAGACACGATCGAATCGTCTCCTCCCAATGAACTGGGATGCCCTGCTCACTGGCGATATTAAGATCGGTCCGGCGTTGTGACATCGGCTCGGGCGTCTTGGTCTTAATCTGATCCGTGATGTCGCCACTGTAGAAAGGTGGTTTGCCGGTCAAGAGCTCGTAGATCGTTGCCCCGATGGAGTAGATGTCATCGAGATGGGTGGCCCTTTCGCCAGTGATTTGCTGCGGGCTCATATAGGCCAGGGTGCCGCTCGTCCCGTGCATCAGAGTTAGACTGCTCACAGAATCGCTCAGGCTTCGAGCGATCCCGAAGTCGGCCACCTTCAATTCTCCTTTGCCACTTAGCATCAGGTTCGCTGGTTGATGTCCCGATGCGCGATCCTGGCGCTCTCGTGTGCGTATTGCAGCGCTTCGCACGCCTGCCTGATCCACGGGCCGAGCGCCTGAACGTCGAAGACTTTGCCGGCCTGCTCGACCCGCAACGCGGACAAGGTGGAGCCATCGACGTACTCCATTGAAATGCAGGCGCTCTCCGCGTCGTTCACGAAATCGTAAATGCGAACGATGTTATGATGCGTGAGCTGGAGGCTGCGCTTGGTCTCTATCTTCAGTTCGTCGAGCGCAGCCGCATCATTAACCACAAGGTCGGGCAAAAACTTCAGAGCCACGTTTCGTTCCAGCGCGTCGTCTTGCGCCAGCCAGACGACTCCCATTCCTCCGCGCCCGAGAAGACGGACCAGGGTATAACGCTGAAAACATCTTTGCCCGGCCCCCAAACCGCGAATCGTAGCGCCGACATCAAGCTCGGTCATGGTCCGGGTTTAGCAGGGGCCAGCGGCCGATGCGAGCCCAAAGCGTTCGTGCGATAGACTTCTTAGCGGTCCGAGTGGAGGTCGCCGAGCGTGTCAATGTGCCACTCACCGTTTTCCACCACAAGCCTGATCGGGCCGTTCCAGTGGATCAATTTTCCGTTCGACTCGACTTCCTGGAAGGTCACTTCGACTGTGGCGGAGCTGCTCGTCGCGGCGGTTCGACTGACGCTGGTCAAGGTCAATGTCCCTGTTTTCTTCAGGCGTCGCAGATATTCCTGGAACGCGACCCGGGTGTGGTAGCTCGTCCCGAAAAGCCGATAGGCGGTGGTCCCATCCTGGTTGTTCACGGCGGTGAAGTAACTTTTCACGACCGCGATGGCGCCGTCCGGCTCTGACGCGTCGGACGCCTTCTCCTGCCTCACGCTCTTCTGCTTGTGGGAAACGATCTTGAACGAAGACCATGGACCGTCCCGGCGGACGATCCAGGTCACGTTCACCATATTTTGCCGCTTCTCGCGCGTCGCCGGATTGCTCGCTTCGAAATCAAGAGTGTAACCGACTTTCCTCTCGTTCGTGCCGAGCGTCTCGATAGTAATGTCTCCGATCAGTTTGGAACGTCGCACCGGCCAATGGGCGAAGTATTCCGGCAAATCCTTCGCGATGTCATCGCGTGATTTCAATCCTTCATCGTAGAAGTCTACGCTATCCGCATAGAGGGCCATGGAGGCCGCGACGTCACCGCGGGTTCCCGCTTCGATCTGCGTGGCAACCATCGCTTCGATCTCTTCCCGCTCACTCCGGGCGCTTGGCGGGAGTGAAGGCGAAGGCTCGGTGCGCTGGACCGGTGCCACGGTCTCCTCAGGAGTAGGGGACTTAATGACGGGCGACCGTGTTACCGGCGCGGGAGTGGGGCTAACTATCGCAGCGCGCGGACTCGCCAGCGGAGCGACCGGGGTTTTTTCGATGGGCGTTTCCTTATTCGAACTAAACCACCAGAAAGTGCCACCGATGATTGCCAACAAGATCGCGCCCCCGGCGATCAACACTCGATTCGTTAGGTAAGGCGGTAGCTTCGGACCGCGCGTTGGTTCAACGACCTTTACGATGTCCGGCGGAGACGGAGGGGTCGGCAAAGGTGGAGTTATCGGCAAAGGAGGGGTCGTCTGCGATGGCAGGGGAGCGGCGCGCAACCGATCGCGGACATCCAGTGCGGTCTGCGGTCGCGCCGCCGGATCCTTGGCGAGGCAAGCCGCGATCGTTTGCTCCCATTGCTCGGGAATCCTCCTGCTGCTGTCAATTCCCAGCTCCTCTCGTTTCGCCGTTAGCGACCCCGACGTTTTCTCGCGGATCAATCGTTCGATGCCTCCGCTGTGGAACGGCGGCTTGCTCGTCATCAGCTCGTAAAGAGTAGCGCCGAGGGAATAGATATCGTCGAGATTCGAGGCCCGCTCCCCGTCAAGTTGTTGCGGGCTCATGTAAGCCAGGGTGCCGCTGGTGCCGCGCGCCATCGTCAGCATGGTCACGGAATCGCTAAGGCTCCGCGCGATCCCGAAGTCCGCCACCTTCAAGTCTCCTTTGCCGTTCAACATCAGGTTTGCCGGCTTGATGTCGCGATGGACGATTCGCGCGTGCTGGTGGGCATATTGGAGCGCCTCACAAATTTGCTCGATCCACGGCGCCAGCTGCTCGGATTCGAAAACGCGGCTGGGTTGCTCGACGCGCAAGGCCGAGAGGGTGGGGCCATCCACGTACTCCATCGAGATACAGGCGCTTTCCGCGTCCTGCACGAAGTCGTGGATCCGAACAATGTTATGATGAGTGAGCTGGAGGCTGCGCCGCGTTTCCCGCTTCAATTCGTCGAGCACCGCGAGATCGTGCACCACCAAGTCCGGCAAAAACTTCAGCGCCACCTCCCGGTTCAGCTCTTCATCCTTGGCGAGCCAGACAATGCCCATCCCGCCCCGACCAAGAATCCGGACCAGGGTGTAACGCCGAAAGACCTTTTGGCCTGACCTGAACCCGCGAATGGTTTGTCCCAAGTCGAGTTCTTCCATGAGTTAGGGCCGTCTGGTTATTCGAATTGGAAGCGCGCGGTCGTAACAAAGGGTTCGTTCGCCAAACCGGATGCTACTTCCGATGGTTGAGGATTCCTTGGATAAGTCCCCCGAGGAGCTGCGCAGCCTCTTGTTCTCTTTGGGCTTGGAGCACGGCCTCCTGCTGCGCGCGCTCTGCTTCCAGCTGCTTTTGTTGAGCCAGCGCCGCTTGTCGCTGCTGCTCAGCATACTTTTGTTGAGCGAGAGCTGCTTGTCGCTGCCGTTCGGCATACTCTTGTTGAGCGAGGGCTGCCGCCTGTCGCGCCCGGTCGGCATTTTCTTTCCGAACAACGGTAACCGCATGCAGGGTGACAACATTCTGCACTTCCACGTCCGAAAAAGACTCTTCGATCTGTTGATTACTTAAATCCCGACGCGGACGATACCAGCTCAATTTGGCGAAGACGGCCGCGATTTTCTTGTCGTCGAATAACCTGCCGTGGCGCGCGAACGCCTCGTTGATGGCGTATTGCAGGTCGTCATCGCTCCAGTTCTGCACTTCGTTGCTTTGCAGGATGCGCATCCGGGTTTGGGCGAAACGTTCGCCGGACATCGCCTCGGCGGGGAAGAGCGGGTTCCCATCGGCGTTACGGCCGTCCTTGGCAAAACGTTTGATCGCCTGCACGTTCGCTTTGCCTACTTCGGAGATATACTTGTCGATCGCTTCGCTCAGCAGCCTCTTGTCCCGATTCGCCTTGTCCGTTCCCAGAATCGCCGGCGACGAAAACTCCGAGATCGCTTTGCCGCGCAACGCATCGGCCGGTGTGAGGTCGGCCGCTACTACTCGATCCACCCGCCAATCGTTTCCTTCCCGAAGCGCTTTGAATTGGAACTGGAAGTCGACCGTTTTTCCGACGGCTGTCGTCTCCTGGACAAATTGGAACGCCCCTTCATCGACCGCGGCCACATCGCTACCGGCGCGTTGCCGCAAAAAGCTGGCGCGTTCCCGCGCCTTACGCCACTCGGCTAGCTTCAGCTCTGGAAGCACGGCGGTGTCCTCGTTCGCGACACCTTCATACAAAGCGCCGCGGGTGATCGCTGATCCTTTTATAGTCACGTGCGCCACGCCGGTGCTTTCCCGCACGATCGCTACCTCCTTCGGTTCGAAACGTAGCAGCGTCCCTTTGCCGAACGCCGCCGTCGTTTGCTCCAGTGGAACCGTTCGCGCCCATTCCGCGGTCGGTTCGCGGTTGGACATGTCCGCGATCAAGCCGCGCACACTTTTCACGCCCACCGCGACTAGGGCCACGAACCCAATAACGGCGAGCGCTGCGAGACCCCAGGCAACCAGGCGTCGCACCGGAAACGGCTGGCGGACTGGGCGAGGAATTGGAGTTAGCACGATCGGCGCCGGGACCGCGGTAACCATGCGGTTACTGTCCGCGTCGCCCGGCGTCGGCAACGACGTGGTGTTGGTAACCGGCGCGCTTTCGATCGGCCGTGGCGCCAGTCCTAAACGCGCCGCGAGGTCGCCCGCGCTTCGGGGTCGCTGCGCCGAATCCTTGGAAAGACAGGCGCCAATCGTCTGCTCCCAGTCATCCGGAACGACGTCATCGTTCGCGATATCCAACTCCTTGCGCCGCGCCGCCACCGGGATCGGCGCCTTCTCACGGATCTGCGTTTCAATGGCGCCGCTGAAGAACGGCGGCTTACTCGTCAGCAATTCGTACAGGGTCGCGCCAAAGGAATAAATATCGTCGAGCGAGGACGGGCGCTCGCCATCGAGCTGTTGCGGACTCATGTAAAGGAGGGTGCCGCTCGTGGCCTTCATCGACAGCATGCTGACCGAGTCGCTCAGGCTGCGCGCGATGCCGAAGTCGGTGATCTTGAGTTGCGCGTTCGCGTTTACCATCAGGTTAGCCGGCTTGAGATCGCGGTGGACGATCCGCGCCCGGCTGTGCGCGTATTCGAGCGCATGACAAAACTGCGCCACCAGCGGCCGGAGCTCCGCTACTTTGAAGATTTTCGCTTCGCGTTCCACGCGTAACGCCGAGAGGGTCGAACCATCGACGTATTCCATCGAGATGCAGGCGGTGTTGTCTTCGTGGGCGAAATCGTAGATTCGGACGATGTTATGATGGGTCAGCTCGAGGTTGCGTTTCGTTTCCCGTTTCAGCTCATCGAGCGCCGCGTGGTCGAGCACGATCAGTTCGGGCAGGAATTTCAACGCCACGTCGCGCTCGAGATGCTCGTCAAACGCCCGCCAGACAATCCCCATCCCGCCTCGCCCGAGGATCGCCTTCAGCGTGTAACGCCCAAACAAATTTTCCCCCGGCGCGAACCCGCGCAGCGTCTGTCCCAGATCGAGATCATTGTCGCTCATCTTTCTTTGGCCCGGACGCGGCTTTGTTTAACGGAGTGAGGTTTGTTCATATTGAGGGAGCAATCGAGATCGGGCGCTTAATGTCCGGGGAATAGAAATGACTAACAAGTCGCCAGCCTGGCGCATAGCTTTTTTTGCCCGTCCATTCCGCCAGGACGCCCACCAAGGAACGCGCCTGATGATCGAGACAGCACCTCTCGAACAAGCAGCCGATGGCTACGCTCGCATGATGCACGGCAAAGCCCGGTTCCGGATAGTGCCGGTAGCGAAGGAGGAGGAGGACCGTGCTTTCTATTTTCCAACCGCAGTTTTATTCATCGTTTACCCGAAACAGGAGAATTGAGGATGGCGGATTGAGGACGGAAGACAGAAGCCAAAGGTTGGAAGCCAGAAGCCAGAAGCCAGAAGCCAGAAGCCAGAGGTCGGAGGGCGGAAGTCAGAGGTTCGCCACGGCGAATCCGTCCGTTGGCGGAGCGGAGGGCAGAAAGCGACCGCAGATTCCGGGCTGGTCGAATGAGCGCTGATGCGGTAAGCTTGCCCTGATGAAGCTTCCTAAACTCACGGCGGTAATTGAACGCGAGGATGACTGGTTCGTGGCGACGTGCCCTGAGCTCGGCGTGGCCAGCCAGGGACGCACCATCGAAGAGGCGGAGAGAATGATAAAAGAAGCCGTCGATCTGTTGCTCGAGGATGCGGACGAAAAAGAGATCGAGCGGCGTCTGAACCGAGGCGTGAAAGTAACTTCGCTCGAGCCGGCGCATGCCTAGGCTTCGCATCCTGTCAGCGAACAAAGTTTGCGAAATACTGCTCGAACACGGGTTTGCCAAATCCCGGCAGGCAGGCAGCCACATTGTAATGCGGCGCGAGACGCCTGAAGGTACTCGTATCGTGATTGTGCCGAACCACCATGAGGTCAGACGCGGGACGTTAAAGAGCATCATCGAACAGAGCGGACTGTCTCGCGATCTGTTTATGACTCGGTGAACATGGCCCAACCCATCCGCGGCGTCCTGGCGCCTGTTGTCACTCCGTTCGGAGCCGATCTCTCGCCTGATAAGGAACGTTTCCTCGCGCATTGCCAATGGCTGCTTGCGCAGAACTGCGGGCTGGCCGTGTTCGGCACCACAAGCGAGGGGAACTCGCTGGGGGCCGAAGAACGCGCGACGCTACTCGATGAGCTGGTTGCGAGCGGAGTCGACACATCGCGCCTGATGGCGGGCACCGGTTGTTGCTCTATCACGGAAACCGTCAAGCTCACAGCGCAGGCGGTAAGGCATGGTTGCGCGGGTGTCCTAATGCTGCCGCCTTTCTATTACAAAGGTGTCAGCGAGGAAGGTCTCTACCGATATTTCAGCGAGGTCGTGCAGCGCGTCGGCGATCCGCGGCTGAGAATTTATCTCTACCATATCCCGCCGGTGGCGATGGTCGGCCTTACCGCGGGCCTGGTCGAGCGCCTGCTTAAGTCTTATCCCAACGCCATCGCGGGGATGAAAGACAGCTCGGGCGATTGGAACAACACCAGGATTTTCCTTGACGCGTTCGCCCAGTCCGGTTTTGACGTGTTTGTCGGCAGCGAATCGTTCCTCCTCGCCAACATGCGGAATGGCGGGGCCGGCACCATTTCCGCGACCGCCAACGTTAACCCGGCCGCAATTCACAAGCTCTACGCGGAATGGACGAATGCAGATGCCGACGACCAGCAGGCAAAGCTAAATGTGATACGCGACGCGTTCGGCAAGAAGTACCCGATGATAAGCGCGCTGAAGCAAGGCATCGCGATCTACGCGAACGATCCGGGGTGGGCGAAGGTACGGCCGCCGCTGGTCGAACTCACTGAAGAGCAGGCAAGGACGCTCGCCGCGGAACTTAAAACGATCTCTTTCACGATGCCGGGATTGAAGCGAGTGGACGCAACGCTGGAACGAGCGCGCTCACAGCTACGGCTTTGACGCTTCGGTCGCCGCTGGATCGAGAGCCACATCGACGTTGCTCGTACCCGTTCGCGCGCCATCGCCGAGCTCACGCTGCTTGCGGCCAAGCGTGCGTCCCACGAAGACCCAGACGCCCGCGATGGGTATGGTCAGCGCGGCGATCGCCGTCAGGCTCACGCCGATGGCTTGGATGCCCATGAACGCCCAGGCTCCAAGGCAATCACCGAGGCGATAGATGAAGGTGTCGATGAAGCTCTTCGATTTATACTTCACCTCGCGCGCGACGACGGTGTAGAGAGCTTCGCGCGCCGGTTGCGCGGTGGCGAAGTTACTAATGCGCAGCAGAATTTGCACGCCCGCGAGGACAGCCAGCTCCGGCGCGAGCTGGCCTACGGTGAACCCGTGCGTCCCGAGCCACTTTCCGTAGATCATCGCCAGCGATAGCGCGATCCATCCCAGCACCGCGATCGCGGGTTGCGAGATGAGCGCGAACGTAATGCCGAACCAACGGATCAGGCGAGCCGTGAGCAGAAATTGGATGAGCACCGTGCCGAGCTGGACCCAGAACTCGATGTTAGCAAAATACTGAGTGCGCAGGTCGCGATCGTGAATGGTGAAATCGACGAGCTTGCCCTGTTGATAGTAGAGGAACGTTCCGATCAGCCCGTAAAAGAAGGTGTAGCTCGCGATCCAGCGCAGATAGCTCTGGCGGATAATGAGCTTCAAGCCGCGCCACATGTCCGAGGTCGAGACGGCCCCAGCCGGTGCGGCGTTTTGTGCAGGCGATGCCGTGTCGATCTGATGGATGACAACGAGACGGCGCACACTGAACACAGCGAGCTCGAGCAGGACGATCGAGAGGAAGAGCAGGTTCACACTGCCAATCGGCTTCGCGAGCCAGCTCGCGATCTGCGAGCCAGCCAGCGCGCCGAGTGTGCCGCCGACGCCGATGAAACCGAAGAGGCGCTTGGCCTGGTCGAGGCGCCAGATGTCGGCCATGAACCCGCGGAACACAGATACGACAAAGAGATTGAAGACACTGAACCAGATAAAGAACGTGTAGGCCGCCGCGAGGTTGAAGCTCTCCGGCAGGAACTTCAACGCCAGCCAGAATGCGAGCAGGCACGCCATCGAAACGCGATAGACGATTGGAATGAACCGCCTGCGTGGCAACTTTGTCACTAGGAGTGCGAACGGCGGGCTGACGACTACCATGGCGACGAGCGTTCCGGTGAAGAGCCACGGGTATTTATCGGCGCCGCCGTTCAAACCCATCGAGTCGCGCAGCGGTCGCAGCACGAAGGTGCTCGCGAGCAGGCTGAAGAAATAAAGCCACGACCACGCGATCGAACGCAGCTCATGGGGCTTGACAGGCACGATGCGCTGCAGTGCCAGCATGAAGGCACCGCCTTGCGCTTCGTCCGCGTCGTCGTCGTTCGCGCTCATCTGGAACTCAAGGGACGGACGGCTGTGCGGCTATCGCATAGTCGGTCGGTTCCATCGCATCGTTAGGCAACATCGGCAGTTGGGTGAGGAAAGCTTCCACGGCAGCGGAAGAACCCAAGACGTGCACCTGCTTGCCTTGGGTCGCCACGGTCGCGAGCTTCTGAAGAATGCGCGGCCGGCGATCTCGGCGGTAACTCCAAATCCATCGGAGAAAACTCCAACTCAGGCGCTCAGCACAGCCCGTGGGCATATCGGGGCGAGCCCTGTAGTGAAATTGCACGCGACGCTTGAGCAGCCGCCACAAGCAGACAGCCGGCGGAAAATCAAGAAAGACCACTCCATCGCAGGCGGCCAGCCGCACGTCGAGTGTTCCGCCGTAGTTGCCGTCCATCACCCATGAATCACGCTGGAGAAGCTCGACCACGATCTGCTTCCACTCTTCCCGCGGCGTCTCTTTCCAGCCGGGCTTCCAGAAAAGTGCATCGAGATGGATGAGCGGCAACCCGGTTCGCGCCGCGATCCTCGCGGCCAGGGTGGATTTGCCGGAGCCTCCCGAACCAATTAGCAGGATCTTTTGCATGAGTTTAGAGGAAGCCTTTGCAGAAAAAACTCTACCTCTTAGATTCGTATCCCTGACCTAACCACCTGACCACATCGTCTGGATTAGGTGGCTGGTGTGGCCAAAGAGCCCTCCGGCCAACGTTTCCAAAGGTAGATAGCGTTGATGATCCAGGCGATGGGATTGAAGCTGAGAATCGTCAGCGCGATCCAGGCCCAGTGCTGACGCTGAGCAAAGAACCAGGCGAGGATTGCGTAAACTAGTCCGCAGATGATCACGCCAGTGGCGCCGGCTTCCAGGAAGAGTCCGACGACAAGGCCCGCAATGAAGGACATGATGCTAAAGTAGTAGCCCCATCTGAATCCCCTCGTTCCCGGATGGCGGCGCTTGAAGCGACGATTGAGGACGAATGCGACGATAATTGGCAGGATTAATATGACGATAGGGATCGCGATGAGCTCAAGAGCAATGAGAACGGGGCTGGGCGTGCTCGCGACCGCGGCGTTGCGATTAGCGCTGGGCGCTAGCGGTTCGATAGTATCGCCCACAGTTACGACCACTTTTCCCCGGGCGTGGCCTTCTTCCAGGTACCTCATAGCTTCGGGGAACTGACTAAAGGTGTAAGTCCTGTCGATAACCACTTTCACCTTTCCCGTCTGGATAAGATCCTCGAGAAGGGTCAGATCTTTTCTATTCATCTCCGCCAGCATCATGGTCATCTCCTGGGTCACGAACCGTTTCAGCGCCAACATTTTCATCACCCCAACCAGAGGACCGGTCCAGCGGCTGTCGTTTACTCCTCCTCCTCCGACGACGACAATTTTCCCGTTGGGGTTCAAGGCGCGCCTGCATTCCAGCGGCGAACGGTTCCCGACATTGTCGAGAATCAGGTCGTAACGTTCCGCACGCTTGGTGAAATCTTCTTTGGTGTAGTCAATGACATGATCCGCGCCGAGTGATCGAACCAGTTCCACGTTTCGCCCACTGCAGACGCCGGTTACCTCCGCGCCGAATGCCTTGGCGATCTGGACCGCGAAGGTGCCCACACCTCCCGACGCGCCGTTGATCAGGACCTTCTGCCCAGGCTGGAGCTTTCCGCTATCGCGAAGAGCCTGCAACGCGGTAAGTGCCGCCACGGGAAGTGAAGCCGCCTGCTCGAACGACAGGCTGGCCGGTTTCAAGGTCAAGGCCTTATCTGTAGCAACGATGTACTCGGCAAAAGCGCCAAACTTATTTCCGTAAACTTCATCGCCCGGCTTGAACTCCTTTATGTTCTTGCCCACCGCTTCCACCGTCCCCGCGTAGTCAACCCCGAGTCGTTCGACCCTTGGCTTGAGGAGCCCAAACGCCGGAAGGCGGCCGAGGTAGGGCGTGCCTTCCATGAAATGCCAGTCAAGTGGATTCACCGACACGGCGCGGACTTTGATGAGGAGTTGATTGTCGTTGGGCACGGGCTTGTCGACTTCTTCAAGCCGAAGGACATCGGGCGAGCCGAATTCGTGATAGACAATTGCTTTCATTTTCGGGGCGGCCGGAGTCGGGCTCTGGCCTAGCGCCCCGGCCGTGGGTATAAGCGCAGCCGCGCAGGATGCAGCGATCAAGAGTTGGAGAGGTGTTTTCATAAGGGTCGTTCTAATCCATGGTTATTACTACTTTTCCTCGAGCGTGGCCGGTTTCGAGATATTGGAGGGCGGATGGGACATCGTTCATTTTATAGGTCTTGTCGATAACCGGCGTCATCTTCCCATCCCGCATCAGATCAGCGAGGATAGTCAGGTCCGGTTTGTTCAAGTTCGCAAGGAAAGTCATGAACTTCTCGCCCACGAACCGGGATCTCAGATAGGCATTGAGCTCACCCATTAAACGTCCCGCGCTCTCATCGTGCCATCCCGATCCTCCAGCGCCGACCATGACACAAATGCCATTTGGATTCAGGATTCGGCGACGCTCGGAGAACGAATGGTTTCCGACGATGTCGAGGATCAGATCGTAGCGTTGATCGGTCTTCGTAAAATCTTCCTTCGTGTAGTCGATTACATGATCGGCGCCGATTGAGCGGACCATGTCGAGATTGCGGGTGCTGCACACCGCGGTCACTTCCGTCCCGTACGATTTTGCTATCTGCACCGCGAAGGTGCCCACGCCTCCCGAGGCGCCATTGATCAGGACCTTCTGGCCGGGCTTGATCTTTCCTTTGTCGCGCAGACCCTGCAGGGCGGTGATGGCTGCTACCGACACAGAAGCCGCCTGCTCAAAGGTTACGTTCGCGGGTTTGAGCGTAACCGCGCGATCCGGGAGGACACACACATATTGGGCCAGAGCTCCGTTCTTCCCACCGAACACCTCATCGCCCGGCTTGAACTGCCTTACGTTTTTCCCGATGGCTTCAACTGTGCCCGCATAGTCTACACCCACTCGAGTGTCCTTTGGTTTGCGCATACCGGTGATCGGACGCAGCAGTGAAAAACCCCGGATCATAAGATCCAGTGGATTCAAGGAAGCCGCGCGCACTCGGACCAAAATCTGATTATCGTTAGGGACGGGCTTCTCAACGTCGGTGAGGGTAAGAACCTCGGGTCCTCCGTACTCGCAATGAACAATAGCCTTCATTGGATTTGCCGGAGCGCCGGTCCTACGGTCACAGTCATTAGTCGAAGTCCAGTAGGCGATGAAGCCCCAAACGAACGCGACAAGAAGCGCGAGCAGAAACAGCCGCACGGTCCATTTGAGAATGCGTCTCATCTTATCGCTGCTGCACGGTTGTCCATCGTGAGTTGTGGATCATACCCAACGTCTCAAGCAGTTGCCGCAATTGGCTGCCGCGGTGGTTCATCTTTCGCGCCCCAGATCAACATCCAGAGGAACGCCAGCTCCCCAACTCCGAGAATCATGGCGAGTTGGCCAATGCCTTGCGCGGACGCGGGCAGAAAGAGAGAGACGCAGGAGCTGATCACGTAGCCGCAGCCCGCAATGATGGTAGCGATGCCGACAAAGCGGGGGATAAAGCCGGATCGCATCACGGCGATGCCGAAAGGAAAGAGCCAAAGGCCCCAGAAGATTTGGGCGAGGATGAATCCCTGTTCGTGTAAACGGAGGAACAAATAACAGAGCGAGTCGAGCTGCGGTCGATCAAACACGGAGAGAACGGCGGGGCCGCGGGCGAGGGTCATCGCAGCGAGATCGTTAAGGACGTTGAGATATGAAATAGGAACGGAAATCAGCATGAGAATTAGCATCGCTCGGGCGTGTTTCGCGCTCACTGCCTTGAACAGGGCGTAGAAAGCCAGCACAGCAAAAATTACGACCGTTGAGGAGAGCAGCTCGCCCGCCATTCCGAACCTGAGCAGGGTCTCAGAATCGCGGACATTGTTGGCGGTAGCTAGTGCGTTTCCGCGAACGATCAGCGCACTCGGGACATACAGAAGCGCGAAAGGAGCGGGAACAGCGTTTAGGAAATACAAGGCCGCCGCAATCCTGGACTGCTTCTTGAGTGAGTTTAGATCCTGCATATTGCTCATTCGATTTTGATTACTATTTTGCCACGGGCGTGGCCTTCCTCCAGATAATCGAGAGCTTCCGCGGTTTTGCTCATCGGATACTCGCGGTCGATGACGGGCGTCAGCTTGCCCTCCTGCATCAGATCGCGCAGCACGCCCAAGTCTACCTTGAGGACCTTGGCGATGAAGAATTTGAACTTCTGGGAGATAAACGGCGACACGAAAAAGGATTTCAAATTGCCAGCCAGGCGCGACCACTGGCCTTCGTGCTTTCCGGCGCTGCCCATTCCGGCCAGGACACAAACGCCATTCGGAGCCAGCACGCGCCGGCGCTCGGCAATGGTATGGTTCCCGACGTTGTCGAAAATCATATCGTAACGCTGATCGCCCACGGTGAAGTCCTCTTTCGTGTAGTCGATGACGTGGTCGGCGCCGATTGATCGGGCCTGTTCCAGGTTCCTAGGGCTACAGACGGCGGTCACCTCTGCACCGAACGCCTTCGCGATCTGCACCGCGAAGGTACCTACCCCTCCGGAGGCGCCGTTGACCAGGACCTTTTGTCCCGGCTGAATGTTTCCCTGGTTGCGAAGACCTTGCAGCGCGGTAAGTCCGGCCACTGCGACGGAGCCCGCCTGCTCAAAGGTGACGTTATCCGGCTTCGTCACCAATGTTCGCTCCGGAACACAGACATACTCCGCGATCGCTCCATTAGCCGCGCCGAAAACTTCATCGCCTGGTTTGAATTGGGTGACATTTTTCCCCACCGCCTCCACCGTGCCCGCGCAATCGATCCCGAAGCGTGAGTCCTTTGGCTTCCGCATTCCGGTAAGGGGACGCATAGCGACGGAGCCGCGGAGTAAGTGCCCGTCGGCGGCATTGAGGGACGCGGCGCGAACTTTGATCAGGATTTGATCGTCAGTCGGGGTTGGCTTCTCAACTTCCCTTAGCGTCAGGGAACCGTATTCGCACTTACGAATAGCTTTCATAGGATAAGCGGGTACGGCTGTGCTGCGATCGCACTCGTTGCTTGATTGCCAATAAGAGACAAAGAGAAAAAGTCCGCTTACTACCACTAGGACTACGGTGACGATGCCTGCCCATTTTAGGATCCGCTTAAGGAGCTTCATTCGATCGTGATCGCGATCTTCCCTTGGACATGGCCGGTCTCGAGGTAGTTGTAGGCGGCGGCGGTTTCAGTAAGCGGGTAGGTTTTTGTGAGCGCGGGTGCAATCTTGCCGCTTTCCGTCAAATCGCGGAGGACGCCCAGGTCTTTCTTGTTAATGTCGACGCCGAAGAGGACGAACTTCTCGTTCCCGAATTTTGAGCGAAGCGAAGCGGTGAGCTCGCCCGCCAGGTTCGAAAAGGTCTCCTTGTGCATTCCTGAGCCGCCGATACCGGCCAGGACACAGATGCCGCCGGGCTTGAGAATGCGGCGTCGTTCCGCAAAGGAACGGTTATTGACCAGGTCGTAGAGTACGTCATAACGCTCCTCGCCCTTGGTGAAGTCCTCTTTCGTGTAATCAATCACGTGATCGGCGCCGAGCGATCGGACCAGGTCCAGGTTTTTCGTGCTGCAGACGCCGGTTACTTCCGCGCCGAAAGCCTTGGCGATCTGGACGGCAAATGTCCCGACGCCACCCGAGGCACCATTGATCAGAACCTTTTGGCCTGCTTGCAGCCGCGCCGTATCGCGCAGGCCCTGCAAAGATACCAACGCGGTAGGGATCGAGGCAGCTTGCTCGAAGCTAGTGTTAGCCGGCTTCAGAGCGATGGCTCCATTGCGTCTAACACAGATGTATTCGGCGAGGGCGCCTGCCCTTACACCGAAAACTTCATCGCCGGGCTTAAACTCGGTCACGTCCTTGCCGATCGCTTCAACTGTCCCGGAGAAGTCAGATCCAGGGGTGGTATTTTTCGGCTTGCGAAGTCCAAAGAGAAGTCTGCCGGGGACACTGCCTCCGAGCATGCCGCCGTCGTAAAACCGGAGGGAAACGGCCCGAACGCGGACGAGAATCTGGTTGTCGTTCGGAACCGGCTTTTCGATTTGCTCGAGTTTCAGGACGTCATCGGGCGAACCGTATTCGCAATACCTGATCGCTTTCATCCGCTCAGCTCCGGCAGGAATGGGGCGTCCGCAGTCGTTAGTTGAAGTCCAGTAGGCGACGAAGCCGATAACAAAGCCCAAAAGCAGGAGCAATATGGCTACCCGCGCCGTCCATTTCAGGATTCGCTTTACTTTCATACGTCAGGCGAGTGGCTGCGATTCAAACTCCCTGGTGGCTCGGGCCTGCTCTTTCCATCGTTCAACGTTCACGCCGAAGACGAGGAGCCACAGTCCTAGTAACAGCTCGCCGACGCCAAGGGCCAGATTGTAGGGGTAGAGATAATTCGCGAGGGGCGGCCATAGATACGTAGAGTAGCCTACACCCGCCAACGCCAACAGAACGCCTAAAATTCGAGGAAGGAACGTCGACTTGTAGACGACGTAGCCAGTCAGCATGCAGCAGAATCCAAAGAACGTTAAGTAGACGTTGCCGGCCTGCCCATTCCACTTGAGAAGAAGGAGCGCGAGGGATTGTAATTGGTCTGCGTTGAACGCGCCAAAGTCCTTCCCATTTTTCAAAACGGATAGGATCGGTAGTTCAAAGAGAATGCTGGCGGCCTGGAGCGCTACAGCTGTAAGGCCGAAGAAAGCCGTGAGCAGCACGACGGTTCGCCCGACAGGTCTGAACAAGACATAGGAGACAGCCGTCCGGGCAACATTGAACGCGACCGCGAGGACGCTAAGGGCGAGACTGAAGCGAAACAACGACTCGTTTGTCAGGATGTTGGCCGCTGTGGACGCGGCATTCGTCGAGACAACCAGGCTGCCAGGAATCCGCAACTGTCCCCATACGTGTGCCTGGCCTTCCAAGGCGGCGAGGATAAAGACCATTCTCGCCAGAAAGCGAGGCGACATTTCTCGGTTCATTTTCATCAGTTCACGACTTAGCGGCTGGGAGGGAAGCGGCGGACGGAGACTTCAATCCCTTGAAGAGCAGCCAAAAGCTCAGGATCAATTCGAAGATCGCCATTGGAGAATCGAACCAGTACGGATCGACTGGTTTGGCGAAGCCTGGGAAAAGGAGATAGACGAAAGCACAGAAGACGCACCAGCCGGAGGAAATAATTCCGAACCAGGCAAGCGCCCGAGGGATGTAGTTCGATCTAAGCCACAAGCAGCCGCAAATCGTCAGCGCGAGCGAAAAGAAAGGGAGGCCTACATAGTAATCGTCGAAAGTGCCCGCGATGGTAGCTCTGGCCAGGACCTGTAAGCGATCCGCTTCAAAAACCTGGAGATAACTCGCGTGGCCGAGAAGGCGAAGCGCGCCCAGCAACTGCAGCGGAGTGAGGAGCCATAACAAGGCAAAGACGAAACGGGAAAGCGCACCGGCCAGGGCTAGGCCGCGATTTACCGGCTTAAGGACCACGTAGAGCGCGGAGAGAAGAACCACGCTCACCACGCTGTAGAGTAGGAAACAAACAACCGCGAGACGAAATGCGCCTTCGTGGGCCAGAATGTTTTGCGCGGTCTCCGCGGCTTTTCCCGGAACGATGAGCGGATCAAGCAGCACATAGTTCCCGACGACTACGATCGCCATCGCCAGAAGGCCGCTTACTCCAGCGACCTTCGCCGCTCTTTGTTGCTCGGTGGTTGCGGAAAGGGTTGGCGACATCATAATCTTATTCTGCGCGCAGAGCTTCTATGGGATTAATGCGGGCCGCGCGCCGTGCTGGAAGCCATGAAGCAAGCAGAGCGATACCCAGGAGAAGAAGAGCTGGCAGAGCCATCGCCAGCGGATTGCTAAAGTGCATGCCTGGGTTACTCGCGGTAAGCAGCCGTGCCAGACCTAGTGCGCCGATCAAACCGAGAGTTAGTCCGATGGCGGCAAGTTTCGCGCCGGCAATCAGGACAAGGCCTGTGATGTCCCTGGTGCACGCCCCAAGCGCGAAACGAATGGCGAATTCGCCGGTGCGTTGAGTCATTGTTCGAGCGATAACGCCGTAGATACCTAGCGAAGCCAGCCCTACTCCCAGGACAGCGAATGAAGCGAGCATGTCGCGCAGGATGGCAGTCTGAGAGTTGGCGCGCTCGATCGTCATGTCGGCGGCCTGAAGCTGGCGAACAGGCAAATCGGGATCGAGCTGAGTCATGATGTTGCGGATCGGAACAACGAGGGAAGAAGGCGCCGTCCCCGTCGTGCGCACCGCAATCTCGTTGTATGGTCGCGGATCCTGGGACATGGGCTGGTAGAGCTGGAGAGTGACCGGTCCGGGGTCAGGCACCACGGATTTCACGTCCGCCGCGATCCCAACGATTTCGCCCCACTGCGGATTGTCCGCCCCGGTTTGGGCGAGCCGGCGTCCGATCGGATTTTCGTTTCCGAAGAGTGCCGTTGCGGCGATTTGGCTAATAATGAAAACCTTGGTGGATGTGAGAGTGTCCTGTTCGGTGAAAGCACGGCCGGCGATGATACGAGTCTGGTAGGTATCGAAGTAGGAGGCAGTGATACTATTGACGATAGCAGCCGGCTCCTGACCGGGCTGAGGAAGGTCACGACCTTCAACGATGTATTTGCGGACATCGCCCCAGTTAAAGAAAGGGGTGAAAGAGGAGATGCTAACGGAAGCTACCCCAGGAAGAGCCCGCAGGCGTTCCAGGGTCAAGCGATGAAAGGTGTTAATCTTATCGAGATCACCATAGCCGGCCGTCGGAAGGACGACAGTTCCGGTGACCAGGCGTGAGGATTCCCAACCGCCGCGAGAATTACTTAGTTCATTGAAAGCGCGGACATAAAGCGCGGCGCCGGCAAGTAGCACCATCGCCAAGGCGAATTGACCAATGATGAGAGCGTGGCGGAAGCGCTGATGGCCGCGGCCGCCCGTCATGCCGCGCGCTCCGCTCTTGAGCGTGTCATTGACGTTTAGTCGCAAAGCGAAAAGGGCGGGCGCCAAACCAAACGCTACGGCGGTGATGGCGGAAGCTGCAAAGGCCCAGCCAAAGACGCGCCAGTCAAAGGCAAAGGTGAAACTTTCGCCGTTATCCGACAAGGTTCGCGACGAGATCCAGTCGGCGCCCCAGCGCGCGACCAGAACCGAGCAGACGCCGCCGGCAAGCGCTAGCAGCAACGATTCGTTAATCAACGGCCGCAGCAATTGGAAACGCGATGCGCCGAGAGCGCCGCGCACGGCGAATTCGCGGGCGCGTGCCATCGTCCGCGCGAGAAGAAGATTGGCGAGATTGGAGCAGGCGATAAGCAGGACGAAAGCTGATAGGCCTATCAACAACGCCAGAAGCGCAAGCGCATTCTTGGGAAACGCTGTTCCGTTAAGAGCTATCGGGCGCCAGACAGCGCCCGCGTTCACTTCGGGAAAATCCTTCGCCAGCCGCGCGCCGAAGTTAACGATGAACCCGGTTGCGTCTGCCTCCGATAACCCATCATGCCTGCGGCCGAGCAGACGAAGAAAAGTAGTCCGCCGATCCGAGGACTTTTGTTGGTCCAGCGCAAGAGGGCGGAAGAAATCGAACGCGCCCAGATGGCGCCATTCATTAAACCATCCGGGGAGAACGCCGACGACCTCGTGTGGTTGTCCGTCGATGCGGATCATGCGGCCTATGACGTCACGAGCCGAGCCGAAGCGTTGTTGCCAGCAACGTTGACTCAGGATGACCACATGGTCGTTTCCCGTCACGTCTTCTCGCGGAAGAAAATTGCGGCCGAGCTGCGGTTGCACGCCGAGCACCGACAGCAGGTTCGCGGTGATCCGCAGGGCGCGAACTACCTCCGCGGGCTGGCCAGGCTCGGACAGGCTCGTATCGCCAAGGGCATAAGCGCCGATATCGCCATAGGTCTGCATCTCGCGCCGAAGATCGAGATAGTCCGCCGCCGAGACGCGACCTTGTGGGTTTTGTGGAGTAACTCGATCCAGCCGCTGGAGTTGTTCGCTCTTCGGATAAGGCAGCGGCTTTAGGAGGACAGTATTGACGATGCTAAACATGGCAGTGTTAGCACCAATCCCGAGACCAAGGGTGACGATTGCGAGCAAGGTGAACCCGGGGCTGCGAAGCAGCGATCGAAAGGCGAAGCGGAGATTGGAGGACATATGCGACTTGTTACTTGACCGCGTGATAGTCACTATAAGTGGCTACCGTATGGGCCCCGCCTTCCTGGCCCATGCCTGAGCCGGTCATGTCGGCTGTGTTCTCGGCAAGAAGCGGTTTACCTTCAGGCCCCAACCGGTAGCGAGTCGTCGATTCGTAATGCTCCAGCTTCATGATGAGTTTAAGGCGCATGGGCCGGACCGTTAGATGGACTTGTTCGACAAACGGTGCGCCGTTGGTGTCGGTGACTGTTACATCCGCGCTCGTGTTCGATGACACGTCAGAGTCCATGACTATTGCCGTGTCTTTCGGAAGGGAATTGAAATGAAAAACTGTCCGGCCCCGAGAATCGGTCGACGCTGTTGAGGCAGTGCCGAAGTATTTGGCGAACCGGTAGTAACCGGGCACGCGCCGTTTTAGCGACTCCTTTTGGTAACGACTCAGCACCTCCGCCGATGGCGGAGCGCCATCGACCGAGACGAGCGTCCAGCGCGCCTCGCCGCTTTTCGTGGGATCGAACTTCTCGACGTTGACGTGGTGCTCGGTCTTGCCGTTGGAGGTTTGTTCGCTCTTGACGGTCCGAGTAAAAGCATAGTCGTCCGGGCCCATGCTTTGCGCTTGCGTCAGGATACGTTGCTTAAGTTCGTCAGGCTTGTTCTCGGCGATGGCGATCGACATGCACGCGAGACCCAGGAGAGCCATTCTCGCGGCGATAACGGCATGGTGGATTAGTTTCTTGTTCATACTATGCGGTAACGGCGGGTTGTTCTTTCCATCGCTGCACGTTGACTCCCTTGGCGAGGAACCATCCCGTGAGCGATCCTTCGCCGAGCAGGCCGCCGATCGCGACGAAAGGCAGCAGATACGTCTTGAACGGCAAGTCGAGAAAGCTGGCGAAGCTGTTTGTAAGGTAACAAATGCCGGCTATGAACAAGAGGATGCCAAGCCAATGCGGCAGAAACGTCGACCGGCGAATCAGGTAACCGATCGAGAGAACGTGGCATCCGAAGAAGACCATGCCGATATCGTTCACCTGCATGCTCAAGGTCAGAAAGGTCAAAGCCTGTGCCTGCAATTGTGCGCTCGTGAATCCGCTGAGAGATTGGTTACCTCCCAGGATGTCGAGAGGCGCGAGGAACAGCAGGCCGCCGGTCGGCGCCACCGTGCATCCGATCAGACTGACGAAGACTCCGAACAAGGCGACGCTCCGGCTCACCGGCTTAAGCAGAAGGTAAACGAACAAGGTAACAGCCAGGTAGCACACGGTCGCAATAAGGTTGGATACGAAGGCCAGCCGATAGAGTGAGACGTGAGCCATTACGTTGGCGGCGGTCGCGGCGGCGTCGCCGGCTACGAAGAGTCTGCCGCCGGCGATGAAGGCAAACATGCCTGTTATGATTGTCATCAGCCAAAAAAAGCCGGCCGCCCTGGCCTTGAAGAGAGGCGATCCTTCTGTTATCCCTGCTGTCATTACGCGCATTTGCTCTCCTTGGTTCGTCATTCGTGCTTCGTGATTCTCGTTAGATAGGTCCTCGATAGCGGCGGAGGCGCACGGCGGCAGCGATGAAGGCCACGGCGAGGAGTAGCCCAACCCACAGACCTGGCGTGCTCAAGAACCGGCCCGGTGTAAGTTGGGCCAGGGAGTCGATACAAAGCGTCTTCTGTCCGCGAAAATCGAAAGCTTCCGCGGCGAAGCTCATGAAGCGATTCTTCATGAAGTTAGCGAAATACTGAGTGCCGAATGTGATTTTCTCGAAGATGCCAAGCGCGAGAAACGGCAGGACCGCCCAGAGAAACGTCGCACGCCGCGCCCACCCTGAGACTAACAGGAGCCAGCCGTAGAAAGGAGCATCCCAGAGCGAAAGCGCGACCCAGCCATAGAGGAGCACCACCCAACTTCGAAAGAATGAAACATGGGCCAGGGTGGTCGCCGGACTCACGCCGTGCACGAGTAGAACCACGCTTGTTATCAACAGGATGATCAGTTGCACGCAAACCGTGATGGCGAAGGCAACCAGCGGTATAACCACCAACGGGATGGTCACCTTCGAAAGGACCGCAGTGAGGTCCGAAACCGGAAGCGATTTCCAGAAAAGGATACTGCGGTCGCGTCGCTCACCATGGAGCGCATCGAGACAATAGAACAACGCGACGATGAATGCCGTAAGCATCATCATCATCGCCGCGATGTCGTAGGGCATTTCAATGGCAATCCGCTGCTTCGCCGGGTCGTCGAGCAACAAGACGGCGCGCCGGCGATCCGCCAGACCAACGGTAGTGAACGCGAAGCCGATTATCTGGACGGCGGCGACGATGAGCGGCGCGATGTAGAGAGAGCGGTTCTCCCACAACTCCCGCCGAACCGACCAGTAATAAGGCCGCGTCGCAGTATTCATATTGCTTTCCCCTCCGACCGCTGACCTCCGACCTCCGGCCTCTGACTTCCGCCCATCACCGCGACGAACACATCCGCGATGCTCGGCCTGCGCACTTCGCCAAGCGTGATGAGGTCCTCGCGCCGGGCCTGATCGAAGAGCAGGATGCTCCGGCCGAACGCAGGGCGTTCGTGGATCGGCTTGAACGCGCGGGCGGCGGCGAGCTGCTCGGGGTTCACCATCACTTCCAGATAACGCGCATCGAATTCCTCCATGCTGCACTCGAGAACAATGCGGCCGCGGTCGATAAACATGAGGTCGGTCAGGACATCCTGGATCTCTTCCACCTGGTGGGTCGTGACCACGATGGTGCGGCTGCGATCGAAGTAATCATTCAGCAGCGTGTCGTAGAACTGCTTCCGGTACAGGATATCGAGTCCCAGCGTCGGCTCGTCCAGGACCAGCAGTTTCGCGTCGATCGCCATGACCAGAGCGAGATGCAACTGAGCTACCATGCCTTTCGACAATTGCCTCACCTTGCTCCCGCGCTTGATGGTGGTCCTTTCCAGAAAAGCTTCCGCTTTCGCGCGATCGAACCGCGGATGCACGCCGCCGACGTAATCGAGCAGCTGCGTAACCCGCACCCAGCGCGGGAGCACCGCGACGTCGGCAATGAAGGAGACATCGCGCATGAGTTCTTCGCGCGCCGTCCAGGGGTCGCGTCCGAGGACCTTCAATTCTCCATCGTAGGAAGTGAGTCCGAGAATCGCGTTGAGCGCTGTGGTCTTGCCCGCGCCGTTGGGACCGATCAGTCCGAGGATGCGCCCTTCTTCGACACGCAAGTCGACGCCATCCAGCGCGACGGTTGTGTTAAAGGCTTTGCGGAGGCCGCGTGCTTCTATGCAGGCCATGATGTTAGCTCTTCTCCTTTGCCTTCTTCGATGCCGTCGCCGCGCGGTGCGCCGCCGTATCGAGTTCTTTTTGGGTCAGGCCGAGCCGCTCGATCGTGGCGGCAATGCGCGGCCATTGTTCGTTCAGAAACTTCTCGCGTTCGCCTTGGAGCAGAAGCTTGCGCGCCCCGTCTTTCACAAACATGCCCAGGCCTCGCTTCGTCTCGACGAGTTGCTCGTCCACCAGTTCCTGGTAACCCTTCAGGACCGTGAGGGGATTGACCCGGAATTCGGTCGCAACATTGCGGACCGAGGGAAGCGGATCGCCTTCGTTGAGGAGGCCGTCGAGGATCATGTGAACGACGCGGTCGCGCAGTTGGCGGTAAATCGGCTTACCATCATGCCATTCACTTTCCATTCTGTGTTTGAGATCGACCATTGCTCCTCATGTAGTGATGTAGTGAACTACAACACCAGATCACAGGCAAGCTTTTTTTTTAAACTTTTTTTGGAGGCGCCCAAGCCGTCGCCTGACGAGGCGCAACCCCGGCTCCCCAAGCAGCAAGAGATGTGGGTTGGGCGGGACTCGAACCCGCAACCAACGCCTTAAAAGGGCGCTGCTCTACCATTGAGCTACCAACCCGGGTGGGAAGGAGGTTTTAATCCAGTTCGACGAATGCTGCAAGATGCAGCGCGCTCGCCAAGTTGCGTCGCGCGGGTGATTGGAGGACAACATCGGTGCCTTCCATGGACAATTATAGAACAGGGCGGCGCGATCAGCCGCGAGAGCGTCGCCAGCTGATCCAAGCCGCTGCTGCCACGGCGCCCACGAACGCAGCGCCCATGTCTTTTTGCGCGTCCCAGATGTCGCCTTGCGTTCCAAGGTAGGCAGCGCCGAGATCAGGCCGGACCATTTGCGCAACGACGGCTTCGACGATTTCAAAAAAGCTGCTGAGGGCGGCGAGCGCGGCTACGGCTAACCAGGTGGCCCAGCGTTTGTGGGCGCCGGCCGCATTGAGAAGCAAATCGCGCATTGGATAAAGCAGGAGCAGGCCGAAGCTGAAATGGATCAGGCGATCGTAGTGGTTTCGTTGCAAATGGAACCAGTGCTGAACCCAAAAACCGGCCGGGACTTTCGCGTAGGTGTAATGCGCGCCGACGGTGTGAAGAGCGAGAAAGATGAGAATGAGCGCATAGGACGCGTTCGAAAATTGAAAGCGTCGGAAGGTGGCGCCAAGGACAATGGCAGCGACAAACACCAGCAAATTTTCCAGAAGCCAATCGCCGCGGTCGACCGGATGGAACGCAAGCGCGATCCAAAAGATGACGTAACCGCCCAGCCCAATCAGCAAAGCTCGATTTGCGGTCCGGTGCGAATGTTTCATCGAGAAAATCGCTTCCGTTCCATCAACGCGACCATCGCCATCATCAGGAGCGCGCCGGTCAGCGCCGAGAGCATGTCGTGCTGCGCATCCCATTCGTCTCCCTGGCCGGCAAGCCATTTGACCCCTTGACCGGGCGCGACGATTTGGGCCGTGACGCTCTCGATAATTTCAAAAAAACCGCTCGCGGCGAGGATGATCGCAACTGCTATCCACGAGCTCCAGCCACGGCGAAGCCCGCTGAAACGCAGCAAGAGTTCTCTCAGGGGAAAGGCCAGAAGAAAGCCGAAAGCGCCATGCGCAAAACGGTCGTAATGATTGCGCGAGAGTTGGAAATAATTTTTCGCCCAGTTGCCGAGCGGCATGTGTTCGTAGGTGTAATGCGAACCGACGATGTGAAGAATGACGAACGCGGCAATGAAGCAATTGGATGTAGTGGAGAGTTTCAAACGTCCGCCGGCAAAGAAAAGAACAGCGGCGAAAATAACGAGCAGCAGATTTTCCAGGATCCACGCTTGTCGATCGAATGGACGGATCGCGGCCAATGCCCAAAAGACAAAGCAAATGCCGATCAGGGCAGGAGCAATGAAGTTTTCACTGCGCATAAGCTCTGCGGAAAGGTTTAGCGGCTGAGTCTTGCGCCATCTTTGGCGTTCACGATTCGATTTCAGTTGAAATCGTCGCTTCGCCGGCGGTCTGCGCCAAAGCTTGCTCCACCGCGCGCCAGGCCAGCATCGCGCATTTAACGCGCTGCGGAAATTTGCGCACGCCCTGGAGCAATTGAAGGTCGCCGAGACTTTTCGATTCGTCCGTGCTTTCGCCGGTCACGAGATTTTTGAATGTGCGCGCCATCTCCGCCGCTTCCTCCCGGCTTTTCCCTTTCAACTTCATCGTCATCATGGACGCCGACGCCTGGCTGATCGCGCAGCCCTGCCCGCTGAACTTTATCTCCTGCAATTTGCCGTCGGTCCCAAAGTGGACACCGAGATGAATCTCGTCGCCGCACGCCGGATTATCTCCGTGCACCAGCACGTCGGCGTTCTCGAGGACGCCGAAATTTCGCGGCCGCCTCGAATGATCGAGGATGACTTCCTGGTAAAGCTCTTCGAGGTCCATGCTCAGGCGAAGAAGCGCGCGGCATCGCGCAGGATATCGATCATCCGATCGATCTCTTCCGTCGTGTTGTAGAAATAGAAACTGGCCCGCGTCGTTCCGGGGAGGCCGAACCGGCGCATCAACGGCTGGTTGCAATGATGCCCGCCGCGCAACGCCAGTCCGCGGCGGTCGGCGAACGTCGTCAGGTCGTGCGGATGCGCCGCGTCCATCACGAAGCCCACGATCGCGCCCCGCTCGCCCGACGGGCCGAGCACTCGCATTCCCGGCAGTTCCGCGAATCGTTCCAGCGTATAACTGGTCAGCCGCGCGTCGTGCTCGAAGATCGCCGGCCGTCCGATCTGTTCGATGTAATCGATCGCCGCCGCCAGTCCGATCGCGCCGGCAATGTTCGGCGTCCCGGCTTCGAAACGATGCGGCGCTTTCTTGAACGCGCTTTTCTCCAGCGTCACGCTAACGATCATCTCGCCGCCGCCGTGCCAGGGCGGCATCGCGTTGAGAATTTCCGCGCGCCCATAGAGCGCGCCGCTCCCGGTGGGCCCACACATTTTGTGCCCGGAGAACGCGAGAAAATCGCAGCCGAATTCCTGGACATCGATCGGCAAATGTCCCGCGCCCTGGGCGGCGTCGACCAGCGTCACGGCGCCGACGCTTCTCGCCTTCCGGCAAAATTCAGCCACAGGATTAATCGTGCCTAACGAATTGGAAACATGGGTGAACGCGAACAGCTTTACCTCCGGCGTGAGGAGTTGGTCGAGCTGTTCGAGCACCAGCGTGCCATCATCGCCCACCGGCACGAAGCGAAGCTGCGCCCCGATTCGTTCCGCCAGGAGCTGCCACGGCACGAGGTTGCTGTGATGCTCCATCTCGGTCAGCAGGATCACATCGTCGGCGCGCAGAAATTTCCCGCCCCAGGCCTGCGCCACCAGGTTGATGCTCTCCGTCGTCCCGCGCGTGAACACGATTTCTTCCGCGCTCGCCGCCCCGATGTATTGGGCCACAGTCGCCCGCGCCCCTTCATACGCTTCTGTCGCGCGCGAGCTCAACTCGTGCAGGCCACGATGCACATTCGCATTGTCGTGCTCATAATAAGAGCGCAACGCCTCGAGCACGGCGCGCGGCTTCTGCGTCGTTGCCGCGTTATCGAAATAGATCAGCGGATGCCCATGGACCTGCTGGTCCAGCACCGGGAAATCCTCCCGGACCGCCGCCCAATCAACCGAACTCCCGCGAACCTGATGCACCACTCAATGTGCGGCAGGGTTTACGGGATGCCAGCTTGATTTGAATGAAGAACCATCGCGCAGATGGCCCCCGCTTCGCTGCACCGCGTGGTTAGGCGTCGTTTCGTTACGGCGGGGGAAGTTTGTCGATCTTCGGGCGCGTCAGCAAAACAATCGTCCAGATCAGGGCGACTGGACCGGCAAGAATGATCCCGAGGATCAGACCGCACGCGATACAGACGATAAAACCCACTAAACCCTCGGTATTACGACCTCTGCTGCGGCCGGCGAGGAGCGGGCCCAGACCACACAACGCCCCGATCAGCAGGGCGCCAACAAGCATTCCGATGAAACGTCCGTCCATAAAGTGTGATGCCTTTCTCTTATCGAATCAGAACAAGATCAGCTGCCGCTGGCGAGAACGAAATACTTGTTAGGCCGGCGTGGGGCCGACTTGGAACAAAGTCTTCACCGTCGGGTGCGACAGCACGAGCAAAGTGAAAACGCCGAGCGCGGTGCCGAACGGAAAGAAAGTGCACTGGACACACGCCAGCACGAAGACGAACCAGTAGCGTCTCCGCTGCGTGATGAATCTGCCGGCCAGGACGATGCAGACCGCCACGGATATGCCGACCAGGAAAAAGCCCCCGCCCATGCAGGTAAAAAGCCAGCCGACGAACGCCGGCGGCTGATCGCCTGGCCTGTTGCTCAAGGACTGGGGCGCGAAGATCATCGCCAAACCGAGCGCCACGTGAATCAGAGGAAAGCAGGCGAACAAACCGGTCAAGCCGCCGACCACATAATGGAAAATCGACAGCAGCCGAAGGTGCTGCTCGTCGTCCGTGGCTGATGGCATGGTGTTCACCGGCCTAACGAGAATAAAGTGAGCGACGGCCACCCGGACCGCGCCTAGCCGACAGTGAAAGCGTACGAATCACACGAAACGTGAACGCGCGGCGAGTGGTCATTCCCTCCACTGCCTGTTTAGACCCGTTACGCTGCAAGAGATATCGATCATTTAGAGGGTTTCTTTGGACGCTGGCATCGCGTGTAAGTCAGTTGCGCCAACGTTAATGTGTTTTCGCCAATATCGTTGATCGCGATGCCGAACTCTCGCGGCTTACCGGGGTCTTCGACGAGCAGTTCGTTCTTCTCCGCAATGTACCAGCGGCCAGTTCGAATGAGCGAAGCCTTATCTTGCTTGTATGAGACGATCCAATACGTGTGATCCGGCTCGAACGTCTCTATCCATCGATCGTCTGTCGATGACGGAGCCTGCCATGAGCCGACAAGCTTTTGCTCGTCAGGTAAGAGCGGCGAACGATGGGTTAGGTCTTTAAAATGAAGTTTCTCTGGCGGCGAGGTTTCGACGCGAGTGATATTCTTGATTGCACCTCCAAAAAGGCCCATATGCCCATGATCTTGAGCGTCAAAAATGCCTTCGATCAGAACGTAATGCCTGTTTAACTTTTTTCTGTCGCGCTCCATCGCCTCGGTCCGGTCCACCCAGACGCCATTCCTTACCAAACCCTGGACAAGGTCTTCGCGGTGCAAGTAAAGAGAGTCACCCTCGAACTCAAGGTTGAGAAATCCAAACACGCGAACAAACTTGCCATCGAACTTCTCGGGCGTAGCGATCAACTGCACCATGCTGACATCTTCGGCCATCTCGGCTGCTCGGCCTCCACGGGTAAAGGCCAGAAGAGTCGTCAATAACAATGCAGCGACAATCATGTAGCGGCCCATAGGTCTAGCGAGAATTAGACGTCATAATGACGTGAAAGAAGGCGTCATCCGGCCGCCTATTTCGGGCGCTCAAGGAGGAATGGGCCTGGGACAGCCGCATAAGTGGACGATACCAATCGTGGCCGCCGGCCTGCAAGGTGAAACGAACTGGTCAGAAAGAGCAGGCCTGGTTTTGCATCGGAAGTGTCTGCTATTTCGCGGGCCCGACTACCGGGAGCAGATCGCGCAGTGAATTGTTTGGGCGCGTGAGCTGGAAGATCGGCAAACCGGCCTCACTGGCGCCCTTCCAGTCCCGCTCGGTATCGTCGCCGACGTGCAAGGTCTCGTTGGGCCGGGTGCCGCTCAAGCGGAGAGCGCGGCGAAAAATTTCCGGGTCGGGTTTATCGGCGCCGAGCTCGCTGGAAAGGAAGATGTGCGAGAAAAATTTTGAGACGCCGAGATGCTCGAAGATCATCCGCAGGCGGCCGTCGAAATTTGAAATCACGGCAAGGTCGAATCGGCCATGTAGAGCGGTCAGGACTTCGCTCACTTCGGGATAGAGTTCCCACACGCCCGGTTCGGCGAAGTGGCTGTAGACGCCTTCGAAAAAGGCGTCGCGATCCAGCTCGTCGAGACCAGGCGATACCTGGTCGAGCACGCGATTCACCAGCTCGCGCCACCAATCTTTGTCGTCATCTTCGCGCGGGCCATCGATCGCGGGCCGGGCCGGCATTTGTTTCCAGGAACTCGCAAAGGCATGGTCGAGCGCGGAAGCATCGAGCCGCAACCCGATGCGTTCGCCGACATAGGCGTAATGGTGGCCGACACTTTGCGGCAGGTGGATCAGGGTCCCGGCGGCGTCGAAGAAGATGGCTTTATACACGCTTGGAATTGTCGCACCGGTCGCGCCCGTGCGCTTTTAGCTTTTCACGGCAAGCCGCCTCGTATTATCAAGCAGCGATGTTTGCCGGGTTCGAGCCATGAAAACGATCGACGAACTGTTCGCGGCGCCGGAATGGGACCAGACCCGTCGCGAAGAAATCGCCAACAGCATCAGCCACGGCCTGGGCCTGGCGGCGGCGCTCGTGGCCGCGCCATTCCTCTGCCTCGCGGCGGCGCGCCAGGGGAACGCCGCGTTCCTGATCGGCACGCTCATTTTCGTGGCGACGATGTGCCTCCTTTATCTTTGCTCGACGCTTTACCACGCCTGGCCGCAGACCCGGCTCAAGTGCGCGTTCCAAATTATTGATCACGTGGCGATCTTTCTCCTCATCGCGGGCACGTATTCGCCGTTCACGCTCGGGCCTCTCCGCGGTGCCCTGGGCTGGACAATGTTCGGGCTTATCTGGCTGCTCGCCATCGTCGGCGTGATCATGAAACTGCGGACTGGAATCCGCTGGAAAAAACTCTCCTTGTTTTTTTATCTCGGCATGAGCTGGCTCGTCCTATTCGCCGTCCGGCCGTTCGTGCAGGCGGTGCCGACCGACGCGGTGATCTGGCTCTTCGCCGGCGGCATTGCCTACACTTCGGGCCTGATTTTTTTCGGGAACAAACGCGTGCGCTACAGTCATTTCGTCTGGCACCTCTTTGTTCTCGCCGGCACGGCCTGCCATTTCTGTGCGATCCTTTCCTGCGTAGCGTGAAGTGCTGTAGCCGCGGTCCGGCAGCGGCCGGATCGCAGCGTCAGTTGAGCCTCGATGACACCCGTAGAACACAACGATCCGATCAACGCGAAGATCCTCGCCATCTCCGAGGACAAGATCGAGGGCTTCGTCCGCGAACCGTTCGAGGAAATTTCTCGCCGTTCGGCAGTCGCGGTCGAGACCGTGATGGCCCGGATCGCGGCGATGCTGAAAGCGGGAACCATCCGCCGCGTTCGCCAAACCCTGCTTGCCACCAACCTCGCGGACGGCGCCCTCGTCGCGTGGAAAGTCGCGCCCGAAAAAATCGACGCGGCCTTCGATTACATGTCGCAATGCGATCCGTTCTCCGGCCATGTCGTTTTGCGCTCGACCGATTCGGTGACGCCCGGTTCCGAATACAAGCTCTGGACGACGCTGAAAGTGCCGCGCGGATTTTCCCTCCAACATCATGGCGAGTTGCTCGCGAGAAAATTGGGCGCGGAACATTTCCGCCTGATGCCGGCGAAAGGAATTTTCACCCTCGGCGTCGGCCACGTCCGGCGGAAAACAATCGAACCCGGGAGCAAGGCCGACGCGCCGGCAACCATGGCGCCGGTCCACGTCGCCGAGCTGAGCGATCTCGAATGGAAAGTCCTCGTCGCGCTGAAACGCGAGTTCGAGCCGCAGGAGATTGCGCCATCGCCGTGGCGCGCGCGCGCCGCGGAAGCGGGCCTGGAACAGGATGAATTTTGCCGGATCGCCGAAGCTCTGAACGCGCGGAAAGTCATCGGGCGCTTTTCCACTTTCCTCGAGCACGTGAAGCCTTCCGCGACCGGCGTGCGCGTCACGCGTTTCAACGGCCTGTTCCATTGGGCGGTGCCGTCTGGCCGCGAGATCGAAGCCGGTGGCGAGGTGGGCCGTCATCACATCCTCACCCACTGTTACTGGCGCGAAGCCGGCCCCGAGTTTCGCAACGTCAACATCATGGCGGTCGCCCACGGGACCGACAAGGAACTGCTCCTCGAGCACAAACGCGCGATCGATCGCCATCTCGAGGCGTGCGGCATTCCCGTTGCCTACACGAATGTTTTCTGGGGCGGCCGGAGCGAGATCAAGCCGTCGGAAATTTCGCCGGACACGTATCGCGCCTGGTTGAAGGGAATGGAGAGGGAGGTTGAAGCGTTGAAGCGTTGAAGCGTTGAAGCCGAGCGCCGATGTCTATTGGCTTTTACTCTTCCGCTTCAACGTTGTAACGCTTCAACGCTGTAACCTTCCATGAAGACTCTCATCGCGAAATTGCGGAACGGGATTGACCTCACTTCCGGCGACATCAATTACGCGATGTCGATGTTGCTCTCCGAATCGACGGAGGACGGGATGAAGGCGGAGTTCCTCATGGCGCTGCATCGCAAAGGCGAAAGCGTGGAGGAGATCGTCGCCTTCGTTCAGCAACTGATCGACCGCGCGATCGATCCGCTGATCGACCGGAAAAACTTGTCCGGGCCGATGCTCGATGTCTGCGGGACCGGCGGCGACGGGCTCGATCTTTTCAACGTCTCGACGACGATCATGTTCGTGCTTGCGGCCGGCGGCGCGGCGGTGGTGAAGCATGGGAATCGCAGCGTCACCTCGCGCTGCGGCAGCGCCGACGTGCTCGAGGCGCTGGGCGTGCAGATCGCGTTGCCGCCCGCGCGCTTGAAGGAATGCGTCGAGCGTCACGGGCTCTGCTTTATTTTCGCGAGACAATATCACCCGGCATTTCGCGCGATCGCCGAGATGCGGAAACGTTTGGCGCGCGAAAATATCCGGACGGTTTTCAATTTGCTCGGTCCGCTCCTGAACCCGGCGCGCCCGGCGCGGCAATTGATCGGCGTTTTTTCCCCGCGGCTGACCAATGTTTTCGCGGACGCGCTCCGTCGCCTCGGCCGCGAGCGCGCCTGGATCGTGCACGGCGTTACCGAAACGGGCGAGGGGATGGACGACATTTCCACCAGCGGCGTGACCACGTTCGCGGAGCTGTCGAAGGGGAAAGTAACCAGCGGCCTCATCGATCCGCGTTGGCTCAACATTCCGGCGGCGCCGCTCGACGAACTTCGCGGCGGGGACGCGGCGGAAAATGCCGGCTATCTCGAAGGTATTTTGTCCGGCAAAATTCAGGGCGCGAAACGTGATTTGACGCTGGTGAACGCGGCCGGTGGATTCGTGGTGTCCGGGCTTTGTCGCGACATGAACGAAGGAATCGCCCGAGCGCGGGAGCAGATTGATAGCGGACGAGCGCTGGAAAAGCTGCATGCGTTGCAGCAGTTCGGCTAACGGAACATAGGCTTTCAGCCTGTGTGCCCAGCGGACATTCTGTCCGCTGTATCCTTTTCAGCGGAGTGCAACTCCGCTGGGCGCACAGGCTGAAAGCCTATGTTCCGTCGAGCCTTCGCAGCAATGCGATTGCTAATTTCGAGCGATCGATCTTTCGCCCGGCCGCCATCGCCAACGATCCGGCGGTGGCGCGCAGCTCTTCCGGGAAATCATCAGTTGTCTGGTTCACGTTAATTCCGATGCCAGCCACGGCGACGTAACTTCCGTCGCCGGTCGTGCGGCCTTCCACCAGAACGCCCGCGACTTTGCGGCCCGCGATGTAGATGTCGTTAGGCGGCTTGATGGTTGGTGTGCAGCCCGTTTCTTCTGCGATCGTCGCGGACACAAGTTCCGCCAGCTGCGAAGTCAATCGCGGTGAATCGCGCAGCGTGATCGCGGGTCGAAGCAAAATCGAAAACCACAGCCCTTGATACGGCGCCGATTCCCAACGCCGGCCGTATTGTCCGCGGCCTTTTGTCTGGCGCTCGGCGAAAACGACGAAGCCCGCTGCCGCGCCGCGCTCCGCCGCGGCCCAGGCCAGGTCGTTCGTGGACGGCGTTTCCTCGACGACCACGATCTCGTTTCCGATCCCGGATCCTGCGAGCTCCGCGCGCAGCTCCGTCGCGATCAAGCGATCGCTAGGTTCCGACATGCGTCAGTTCCAACGACAGATCGATGGCGCGCGCCGAATGAGTCAGCGCGCCGACGGAAATGTAATCGACCCCGGTCGCCGCGATCCGCCGGACATTCTTCAAGGTGATGCCGCCGCTCGCCTCGAATTTCACTTTCCCTTTTCCTGCGGCCACGGCTTCGCGCATTTCCGTCGGCTCCATGTTGTCGAGCAGGATGACGTCGATGCCGTCGACCTCGAGAAAGGAACGGACTTGTTCAAGCCGGTCCGCTTCCACCTCGATGCGAAGGCCGGGCCGTTCCTGCCGCAGCCGTTGGATCGCGTTTACGAATCCGGAGAAACCGGCGCCGGCGTTCAAATGGTTGTCCTTCACCAGGACCATTTCACTCAGGGTTGAACGATGATTCGCGCCGCCGCCTGCGACAACCGCCGCTTTTTCCAGGGCCCGCAACCCCGGCGTGGTCTTGCGCGTATCGAGAATCTTCGCGCGCGATTTGCCGATGGCTTCGACGAATTGCCGGGTGAGGGTGGCGATGCCGCAGAGCCGCTGCAGGAAATTCAGGGCCACCCGTTCCGCCGTGAGGATGGAGGCGGCCGCGCCGCGCACTTCCAGGATTGTCTCGCCGCCCGAGAGAGCGATGCCGTCCGGCTGAAGAATTTCGACGTTGAGTTTTGGATTCACCCGGCGGAAAACTTCGGCCGCGATTTCGGTTCCGGCGACGACGGCGCGTTCGCGCGCCACGATACGGCCCAGCGCGCGCAAATCTTCCCGCACGAAAAACTGCGTGGTCGTGTCGCCGTCACCGAGATCTTCCCGGAGCGCGATCTCGATTGGATCTGGAAGCGGGTCGCTCATTCGGGATCGGGACAACCCGGGGCGCGATAGACGCAGTTGCCGCGCACATAGGTTTCCAGGGTCGCGTGGGGGCCGCCTCGATAAATGCAGAGCGCGAGAATGTCCTCGGTGGAAAGATCGTCGAGACGCGCGCCGATTTTTCCATAAGGCAACAGCGCCGGAAGATCGACCACGAGAAGGTCCGCTTCCTTGCCGACATCGAGCGAGCCGATGCTGGCAGATTTGCCGAGCGCGCGCGCCCCGCCACTCGTCGCGAGATAAAACGCCTCGCTCGGGCGCATCCGGGGAAGATGTGGCTCGATCATGGCCCGGGCTTTTTGCACGGCGAGCGCGCTCCGCATGACCTGCCACATATTGAGCTCGGGTCCTGCGGCGACGTCCGAGCCGAGGCCGATCGCGATGCCGGCGTTCAAGAGCCGGTCGAGCTTGAACAGGCCGCTCCCAAGAAAAAGATTCGAGGTCGGGCAGTGCGCGACGTTTGCCTGTGCGGCGGCAATGGCGTCGATCTCCCGGGCATGGAGATGAATGCAGTGGCCGAGCATCGTCTTCGGCGTCAGCAATCCGCACTTCTCATACACATCGGTGTAATCGCGCGCCGCCATGTGGAGATGGTGGACTTTTTCGATTTCCTCGGCGTTCTCCGCCAGGTGCGTCTGGAGATACGCGCCGAATCGTTGCGCCATCTCGGCCGCGCTCCGCATTAGTTTTTCCGAGCAGGTAACGGCAAACCGCGGGCTAAACGCGTATTCGAGTCGGCCCTCCGCAGCGCCGTGCCATTTGCGGCAAAGCCGTTCACTTTCGATTAGCGACACGGAAAGGATTTTCTTCGGCTGCAATTGGCCGTAGGACCCGAGGTCCATCATCATCTTGCCGAGAATCACGCGCAGGCCGCTTTTTTCCGCCGCCTCAAAACCGACCTCGCAACTGTCCTCGTAAATCGCGGCGTAAACCATCGCAGTCGTCGTTCCATTTCGCGCCACCTCTTGAAAAAACAGCGGCGCTTCCTGGCGCGCCCTTGGACCGGTGAACTCGCGTTCGACCGGAAAAATGTTTTCGCGCAGCCAGGGCAGGAGCTGGCTTTCGCCGCGGGCCACAGCCGAATACTGCGGCAAATGTGTATGGCAATCGATCAGCCCGGGAAAAATGGCGGCGGTCCCGCGATCGAACCAACGGATCGGCGCCGGACGCTGGCGTTTCCGCAGATCATCGTAAGCGCCAACTTCCGCGATTTTACCATCGGCGATGACGATGGCGCCGTCGGGATGACTACGGAGCGATCCGTAGGCCGGCGCGTCGATCAAATATCCCCGGATTCCGAATGGATTGGGCGACATGGCGGAAGGAGCCTAGATTGGACTCGCGCCATTACTGGCGGAAAGGGCGGGATTTGCCCACAAAAAAAGGATTCGGGCAGCGCACGCAGGAGAAACAACAAATACGAGAAACGTGCCGCCACCCGAATCGCCTTAACCTGTTTATTTTGACAGCGGAACGCGCTCGCCGTTCGAAATTTCTTCTCAAGGAACGGCGCTTTCCAAATCGCCGCATCTTATTTGGCCGGCGGTTTGGAAAGCGCCGTTCCTTGAAGCTACAGCAGCAGCTCCGTTTGCCGGACCGTTCCCGCCCTGGCCGCCTCGTCCCGCACTTCCTGAAGTAACGACTTGAACTCGCACTTTTCCAGAGCGGCGATCAAGGCCGGGTAATCGGGCTTGATCCGCAGATCGTCGATCGACACCGGCAGCGGCGTGTCGCAGTCCAATTCGACCATTTTGCGGTTCTGTTCGATCTGCGGCCGGTTCGCCAATAATTTCTCCCGCGTCCTCTCGCTTTTGATCTGATCGAGATTTGCCATGAGTGCGTCGAGATTGCCGTGCTCGGTCAGGAGTTTGGCCGCGGTCTTCCGTCCAAAGCCGGCGCTCGGAATGTTGTCGACGGTGTCGCCCGAAAGCGCGAGAACGTCGCCGATCAGTTTTGGTGGCACGCCCCATTTCGTGGTGACTTCCACTTCGCCGAGCAGTGCAAACGCGTCCTTCGGCGAAACGAGATCCGCTTTCGCCGTGGTGTAGACCTTCACGCACGGGCCCACGAGCTGGTAAAGGTCCTTGTCGTTCGTGGCCAGGACGACGTCGATGTTTTTTTTGCAGGCGGCGATCGTGTAACAACCCATCAGGTCGTCCGCCTCCGTGTTCGGTAGCGAGATATTTTTGAAACCGAGCAGCGCCGTCAGCTCCTCCTGGATGAAATCAAGTTGCGGGACCATCGGCTGTGGCATTTCCTTTCGCGTTTCCTTGTAAGCCGGTTGCAGCGTCATCCGTTTTTCCGGCAGTCCTTCGTCCCAGAACACCGCGCCCAGCTCCGGCTGCAAATGTTTGATCATGAGCCGGAGCGTTTTCGTGAACCCGAAGATCGCGTTGGTCGGTTCGCCCCGGGAATTCGAGAGGTTCTGGATCGCGAAAAACGACCGGTAAACGTAGTAATGCCCGTCGATAAGGAGCAGCTTCACGCGATCAACGTAGCGCGAATCGCGTGAGGTCATCATCAATTTTCGTCGCGCGACACATAAGACACTTGGCGGATGACCCTCACCCCAGCCCTCTCCCTCAGGGAGAGGGAGTTCCTTCTCCCTGAGGGAGAAGGTTAGGATGAGGGTCCGTTGGCGATTCGCTCGATTCGCGATTAAAAGGAGATCGCAATGGCAGATGAATGGATGGTGCGAGTGGAAGGGAAGGAATACGGCCCGGTCGATACCGAGACGTTGCGCGAATGGAAAGACGAAGGGCGCCTGATCCGTGCGAACGAGCTCCAACCCGTCGGCGAAGACCGATGGATCCCCGCCGGGGAATTCCCCGAGATTTTCGCCGATGAAATTCCGCCGCCTATCCCGCCCTCGACATCGACATCGAGCGGCCAAGGTCTTGGCGGAATATTAGCGGAGAGTTTCCGGATTTTTCGGCGCGGGTTCCGCCACTTTCTCGTGCTCAGTCTCTTGACCGCGCTGCCCTCCTTTTGCGCGCAGTTGAGCGCGCCGCCCGGAGACATTTCCAGCGCGAACGCCCTCGAACCTGGCGCGGCGGTCGCAGTTCTGTTCTCATTTTTCATGGCGCTCCTGGGCCTCGCTTTGTGGCCGGTCTTCATCGCCGGGATCCAGATTGCGACTGTGGAGGTGCGGGAAGGTCGGCCGCTCGGGACTCTCGAACTCTTGCGGCGCGCCCTTGGATTCTGGCCGCGAGTCGCCGCCCTTTGCGTTTTTGTTTACGGCAGTTTCATCCTTTGGACTGTGATCCCCGTTTTCCTTATCCTCGTCGTCGTCCTGACCATCCCGCCGGAGATCGGCTTGTTTCTCGCGCTCGGGCTCCTCGCGTTTCAGGTCTGGATCACGGCGCGCCTTTTCACCAACTTTCTTTTTTGGCAGCAGTTCGCTGTCCTTGCGGGGTCGGACATCAATCACTCCTTGCGGCAAAGCAGGGCGCTCGCGCGGAGCGGGCAGGAACGCCCGTGGTATTCGCGGCCGTTGTGGCGCGGCGCGGTGCTCGCCTCGCTCTGGTGCGTGGTCGTGCTCCTCGTGAACATCGAACCCGAGTGGCAGTTGCTCCAAACCTACTTTCACCAGTTGGCAATCCAGGCCGACCCTCAGGCGATGGTCCAAGCCCTGACGAACGCGAAGCCGCAGACCGGAGGGATGCTTAACTTCGGGCTCGGCCTTCTCCAGATCGTTCTGCGTCCTCTGCTCGGCATCTCCTTTGTGGTTCTCTACTTCGAGAGCAACGGCCCGAGCTTCGTGTCCGGTCCTCAATCACAGAGATGATTACTCTGCGCGTTTTCGACAGCGCCGTGGAAGCGGCCATGGCCAAGTCTGTCCTGGACGATCATGGAATTTCCTCCAGCCTGGCCGACGAAGCGGCGCATCTTTACGGTGGCGCGCCGGGAGCCATCCCGGTTCGACTTCTGGTGCGCGACGATCAGGCGGAGGAAGCGCTGCGAATTCTCGATGCGCCCGGCCCGGCCTTGCCGGAGAATTTCGATGTGATGACGGACGCGGAAACAGTCGAAGAGAAACCGGCGCCGGATGTCGCTATCGAACTGCGGAGTTTGCAACGAACCGTCCGCCGTCTCGTTGTCGTTTCGACCGTGCTCTTTTTCGTCCTTTTTTGTTTTGTCGCCTACTTGCTGACTGATCGGCCGGACTTTGCGGGCCGGCTCTGGTTGAATATGAATTCAGCCACGCGCCATTCGGACTTCGAGAGAGCGCGTCGAATCGCGGAGACCGCCGTGAAACAGTATCCACACGAATACTGGTCCCACGAATGGCTTGCCAATGCGGATCTTCGACTAAAGGACTTTGCCGCTGCAGAGGCCGAGTATCAGCGTGCCTACTCGCTGCTTCCGTCTGAGGAAATCAAGAAGCGCTTGCAGGAAGTGCGCATCCAAAGGCAATCCCAGGCGACGACGTCCACCAGTCCTTCGCCGACGCCCCAGTTGTCTGCGAGCCCGGCAACTAATTGAGCGTGACGTAGGGGAGCAACCCATGCCGGCCGCCTTCGCGGCCGAAGCCGCTTTCCTTGTAGCCGCCGAAGGGACTGGTGGGATCGAATTTGTTGTAGGTGTTGGCCCATACCACGCCGGCGCGAAGTTTGTTCACGATCTTGAAAATCTTGCTGCCTTTATCGGTCCAGACGCCGGCGCTCAGGCCGTAGGGCGTGTTGTTCGCGCGCTCGATCGCTTCTTCCGGCGTGCGAAATGTCATCACGCTCAAGACCGGGCCGAAAATTTCTTCCTGCGCGATCCGGTGCGAGGCGGTGACGCCGGTGAAGAAGCTCGGCGGATACCAGTAGCCTTTCGCCGGAAGTTTCGCGTTCGATTGCACCAGCTCCGCGCCCTGTTTCAATCCGCTATCGACCAGCTCGCAGATTTTAGCGAGCTGCATCCGGGAATTGATCGCGCCGATGTCGGTGTTCTTGTCGAGCGGATTGCCGACACGCAAGGTCGCGATCCGATCGCGCAGCTTGCGGATCACCTGCGGGAACACGCCTTCCTGGACGAGCAAACGCGAGCCGGCGCAGCAGACGTGGCCCTGGTTGAAATAGATTCCGGAGATGATGCCCTCGACCGCCTGGTCGATCGGCGCGTCTTCGAAAATGATATTCGCGGCTTTGCCGCCTAATTCGAGCGTGAGCTTCTTCTTCGTTCCGGCGACTGCTTGCGTCAGAATCTTTCCGACGGAGGTCGAGCCGGTGAACGCGATCTTGTCCACGTCCGAGTGATCCACGAGCGCCTTGCCGGTATCGCCCGCGCCGGTGACGATGTTGACGACGCCGTCCGGTAATTCCGCCGCCTGGAAAATCTCGGCGAGATGCAGCGCGGTGATGCTGGTCGTCTCCGCCGGCTTAAGCACGCAAGTGTTCCCCGCGGCCAATGCCGGCGCGAGTTTCCACGCTGCCATCAAGAGCGGGAAATTCCACGGGATGATCTGGCCGGCGACGCCGAGAGATCGCGCCGTCCGGCCGGGAAATGCGTAATCCAGTTTGTCGGCCCAACCGGCGTAATAGAAAAAGTGCGCGGCGACGAGCGGCAGATCGATGTCCCGGCTTTCCTTGATCGTCTTGCCGCCGTCCATCGTCTCGAGCACCGCCAGCTCGCGCGATTTTTCCTGGATGAGCCGCGCGATCCGGAAAAGAAATTTTCCGCGCTCACGTCCCGGCATCTTGCTCCAGACATTTTTGTAAGCTTTCCTCGCCGATTTCACCGCGAGATCGACATCCCGCGCGTCCGCCTCCGCGATCTCCGCCAGCTTCTCTTCCGTCGCCGGGTTGATGGAATCGAAATATTTCCCCGACTTCGGCGCGACAAATTTCCCGCCGATGAACAGTGGATAGCGCTTCTGGAGCTTGATGTAATCGTGTGCTTCCGGCGCCGGCGCGTAACTCCATTTGTCCCCAAAACTGAGCCGCCGTTCGCTGACCGGTAACGCCACCCGCTCATGGGCCGCCGGGACGTTTCGCGGAAGGACGATCAATTGGGGGCGTGATTTTTTTCGTGGCATGGCATCGGGATCGAGTGACGTTCTGCCATTGTTAACGCAATCTGGCAACGGCGGAGTGGTGGAAGAAAAAAGGGGTTGGAGGATTCGGCGATCCCCGCTACGGCGGCAAATTGTCTTGCCAGGCAATTTTTTGGCGCCGCATAATCCGGCGTGACCGGTTGAATCCCCGCTGCGCCCCCAATGGCCGAAAACGAAAAGCGCAAACTCGATATTCCGTGGGTGACGTTGTTGCCTATCGTGGCGGCGCTCGCGGGGGTGGTGGCGCAATACAAACCGCTGGTCAGCGTGCGGCCGGCTGTTCCGAGTGAAAAATCGGTGGCGCTCGCCGCGGACCAGGACGTGGACGCGCGCCTGTGGCAGGACCCGCTCGGCGTCGTCCAGAAAGAACGGGCGGCGCTCGAGGCGGATTTGCAGGTGAAGAAGGTAGCGCCGGACCGGGTGCAACGGCACACGATAAGCGCGCTGGCGGATCGGATCAGGAAAAGCGTGTTCCAAACGGACGAAGGCCACGTGCTGGTACTCGCGGTGATGCTCGATTCCGGGCCGTACTTGGAACAGGCTGAATCGCGGTTGCGGGCGCGCCAGGCGGTGCTGGCAGGATTGAGCGAAAGCGGCTACGTGCCGGTGGATGGCGAGCACATCGGGTTTACCGTCCAGGAACCGTGGCCACTCGTCGTGGATTCGGGACCATTCCCCGACGCATCCGACGCGAAAGCTTCCCCGACCCCGGCTGGCGGCTCGCTCTTGTTCGCGTGGGAGCAATGCGCCGCAGTCGGCGATTTCCGGCCGAGCGCGGCGCAGGCAATACCCGAAGTTGGAGCGGAGGTGATCGAACGGATCATCGTCCTCTGGTTGCCCGCGGCGAGTTTCAACTCGAACCCGCTGGGAAATTTCGCGGAACTGCTGATGAAACTCGCCGACAACAAGCCGCATGATCGCTCCGAGTTTCACGTGAAGTTGATCGGGCCCGCGAATTCGACCGGGTTGGCAACGATGTTGCGAGAAATCACCGATTGGGACGACAAGAATCCCCGGCGCGACCAGGCGCTCAACGGCGTCTCGATTTTTTCCGCGCGCGCGACGGCCTCGGAGAAAGAGTTGCGGGACGAAGCGGCGATCAATCCGGCGCCCGGGGTTGGGCCACCTCTCGACAAATCGATCGAAGACCTGATCAACGGCGGCGTGCCAGGAAACGGCCTCCAATTTTATCGCACGGTTCTGGCCGATGATTCTTTGCTGGGCTCCCTGATCGATGAGCTAGAGCTGAGGCAGGTGCACGTCGCTCCCTGGCATGACGGGAAGCAATGGAACAACGGCGACCACGTCGCGGTCCTCACGGAATGGGACAACACCTACGGCCGCGCGCTTGCCAGAACATTCGAGCACGAAGCGACTACGCGGCAGGCACCGGAAAACGTCCATCACCAAATCGATTTCTTCCGTTACATGCACGGCATCGATGGCCGCCTGCCGGGCGACGCGCCGAAAGAAACGAAGCAGGACGATGCCCCAAAGACTGCGGCCACGCACGCGCCGGGCGAAGCGAGCGAAGGTTTGAACCAGGCGGATTATCTGCGACGCCTCGCACACCGGCTCAAGGAAGAGGAAACGCGCCGGCAAAATGCCGGTGGCAGTCCGCTGCGCGCGATCGGGCTGCTCGGCAACGACATCTACGATAAGCTTATGATCCTGCGCGCTCTGCGCCCGGAATTTCCTGGCGCGATTTTTTTCACGAACAATTACGACGCGCATTTTGAGCTGCGGGACGAATGGGACGACTCCCACAACCTTGTGATCGCGTCGCCCTTTACCGGCACGTTCCTCCTCACGAACGGAAATCGCATCGCGCCGTTTCGAGACAGCAACCAGACCTCGTCCTATGCGGGCACTCTCTTTGCCATGGGAAAATTAGGCGACATCGCCGACATCACTAACATCGCCAACATCGTGCGCCAACCCCACATCTTCGAGGTCGGCCGCAATGGCGCCCACGAATTGATCCGGCCGATCTCGTCGCCGAACCGGACGTCGATGCTGAAGCCGAACCCGGTTCCGTCGATCGGTTTCGGCGCGTGGCTCATGGGACGGCGCGTGTTCGGTTATGTGGTGCTGGCGGCGGGGGCGCTGTTTTTCATGGCCGGCTGGATTATTCTGAGCGTTGTCGATCGGCGCCGGCCCGGTGGCGGCGGATGGCGGGACCGCTTGAAACGCGGCAGCGCGAGCACGCCGTTCTGGCTGCTCTTCGGGATCCCGGTCATTCTGGTGCTAGTGATCGCGATCGCGAACGCTGGCGATGCGGCCCTGGAGCCGCTCGTCTTTGCGTCCGGCATCAGTGTTTGGCCGAGCGAAATGCTGCGGCTGCTGGCGTTGCTGCTCGCGATTCATTTTCTGTTCAAGGCGCGGCTCGATCTGCGCGAGAACGAAGAGACGCTCACGAAGCGTTATCGGCTGGCGGAGTTGTCGGCGGACGAATCGTTCTGGAAAAAAATCGAGATCGGCTTGCGCCGCTGGCACAAGGCGCATGGCGAATGGCTGGAATCGAACGCGCGTTTCACCGCGAAAGAGGCGTGGCACGCCTACCTGTTGCGGAACCAGTTTTGGCCGCGCGCCATTCGCATCGGCGCCCTCTCCATTGTCTACGGCGCATTTTCCTTCTGCGTGCTGCGGCTTTTTCCCGAAGCAATCGCACCCGCGCGCGGAACCACTGCGGCGTTCGCGGACCACTGGATTCGGCTGGCTGCGGTGTCCGGCTTGGTGGTGCTCATGTTTTACGTCGTCGATGCGATCCGCTTGAACACGAATTTCATCCGGATCGTCACCGGCGGCGTGACACGTTGGCAACCGAAGCTGGCCGTGGCCGGCGGGCGGATTCCACCTTTGAAAAAGCAAGAGCTGGCGCGCTATTACGACATCAAATTCGTCGAGGAACGAACTGAAGTGATCGCGCCCCTGATCTGGTACCCGCTCATCGTGCTAGCGCTGATCGTCCTCGCCCGCTCGGCTTATTTCGACAACTGGTCGTGGCCCCTCAGTCTCGTCCTCATCTTCACCATCAACGCGCTCTGGGCCTTCGGCGCTTCCATTCTTCTCCGCCGCGCCGCGGAACAATTGCGCCGCGCCGCGATCCGCAGCCTTGAGTTCTTGCGAGTGAAGAGCTACAACAGCCCGGAGCGCCGCCAAATGTTTGAAGAATTAATCGCGGAAATCCGTGGTCTCAAGCGCGGCGCGTTCGCTCCGTTGAGCGAGCAGCCTTTTGTGCGCGCGGTGATTCTTCCTTCCGGCGGGCTCGGTCTGCTCGCCGTGGCCCAGCGTTTACTCAATATTTTTTAACGGGCCCTGAACTTGGTTACGGCAGCGAAAAGTAATCGCCGCTCTGATAATTGCCGTCGACGACCTTGGCGATTTGCATGAGGACGTCGTTGGCGAGGGTGCTGGCGCCGAAGCGGAAGAGCTCGGGGGTGAGCCAATCGTCGCCGAGGGTTTCCTTGAGCATGACGAGATAGGCGAGGGATTGCTTGGCGGTCTTGATGCCGCCGGCGGGTTTCATGCCGATGCGGATGCCCGTCTCGTAAAAATAATCGCGGATGGCTTCGAGCATGACCAGCGTCACGGGCATGGTGGCGGCGGGGGTGACTTTGCCGGTCGAGGTCTTGATGAAATCGGCGCCGGCGCGCATGGCGAGTTCGCTCGCGATCCGGACGTTGTCGTAGGTTTGGAGCTCGCCGGTCTCGAGGATGACTTTGAGATGGGCGGCGCCGCACGCTTCTTTTGTCGCGGCGATCTCATCGAAGACCCGGTTGTGATTGCCGGCCAGGAACTGACCGCGATCGATCACCATGTCGATTTCATCGGCGCCGTCGCGGGCGGCGCTGCGGACTTCCTGGAGTTTCAATTTCAGCGGCATCAGGCCAGTCGGGAACGCAGTCGCGACGGATGCGACCTTTACTCCGGAATTTCCGAGAAAGCGTTTCGCGGCCCGGACGAGATTCGGATAAACGCAGACGGCGGCGCAGGGCGGGACTTCGTAGCGCGGGTCCATCGGCTGCATCGCTTTGCGGCAGACGAACGCGACTTTTCCCGGCGTGTCTTTTCCTTCGAGCGTCGTCAGGTCCATCATCGAGATGGCGAGCTTAAGGCCGGAGAGCTTGGCGGAAGTCTTGATGCTGCGCTTGGCGAAGGCGGCCGCCCGTTCCTCGACCATGATCTGGTCGATGGTGAGGTTGAGCCGCCCGAGCGCGGCCGATCCGCTGCCACTTTCGGCGCGAGCGAGCGCGTGCATCTTAGAAGATAATGCCTGCATCGGAATTCCTAGCATGGGCTCAAGCCGTGGCGGAGGCCAACTCAATAATTTCGTGAGCGCGCCGGACGACGCCCAATTCTTGATTCGCATGGCCGAGCCCGAGGACGCGGTGATCGTCGCCTGGCATCGCGCCCGGATGTTTCAGGACATGGGCGAAATTCCTGCGGCGATGTTCGACGATTTTTCCGCGGCGTCGCGAGCCTGGACGGAACGCGCTCTGATCAGCGGCGAATACATCGGCTGGTTTGCCTTTCCGAAAAGCCAGCCGGACTTGATCGTCGCCGGCGCGGGAGTGCAGCTTCGGCAGGTCCCGCCGCATCCGTGCCGGCCAGCGAAGAACGATATATTCGCTAAAGGCCGGCACGCGATTGTCCTGAATGTTTTTACCGAACCGGAATGGCGGAAACGCGGGGTCGCGATGCTGTTGATGAACGAAATTGTCAGCTGGGCAAAGGACGAGAAAGTCGATCAGCTGGTGTTGCACGCCTCCGCCCAGGCCCGCTCGCTTTACGAGCGGATGGGATTCAACCCAACAAACGAAATGCGGTTTAGCGGCGAACTATGAAAACGCTCGGAATCATTGGCGGGATCGGGCCGGGATCGACGGTCGATTACTACCAGACGATCATCGCGCTGTACCGGACGCGAAAAGCGGACGGGAGCTATCCGCCGCTTTTGATCAACAGCATCGATGTTCAGCGCGTGCTCGCGATGGTCGGCGCCGGCCAGCTCGCCGCGCTGACCGATTGGCTGCTGACGGAACTGGAAAAGCTGGAGCGCGCGGGCGCGGATTTCGCGATCATGGCGTCGAACACGCCGCATATTGTGTTCGACGAAGTGGAAGGGCGATCGCCGCTTCCGTTGATCAGCATCGTGACGGCAACCTGCGAGATCGCGAAGGCGCGTGGCCTCAAGCGGCTCGCTCTTTTCGGAACGAAATTCACCATGCAAGGCTCGGTGTATCGCGATGTGTTTGCGCGGCAGGAGATGACGGTCGTTGTCCCGGATTCTCCGGACCAGGATTTCATTCACGAGAAATATATGAGCGAGCTGGTCGCCGGAATTTTTCTGCCGGAGACGCGTGCCGGATTGCTCGCGATCGTCGATAAGCTCGCGCACCAGGCCGGAATCGACGGCGTGATTTTGGGCGGAACGGAATTGCCGCTCATCCTGCGGGACCCGGCGCACCACGGGATCCCGTTTCTCAATACGACGCGGATCCACTGCGAGTCCGCCATCGAGCGGATGTTTTCCTAGCGGATGAAGATCGCTGTCATCGGCGCCGGTGCGGTCGGCGGGTACTTCGGCGGGCGCCTGGCCGCGAGCGGAAATGAGGTTGTGTTTCTCGTGAGAGGAAAAACTTTCGAGGCGCTCCGGGCGGGTTCGCTACGGGTCGAGAGTATCAAGGGAAATTTCGAAGTAAACGTTCGCGCAACGGACGATCCGGCAGAAGTCGGAGCCGTGGATGCGGTGTTGGTCGCGGTAAAAGCCTGGCAGGTGCCGGAGGCTGCGGCTGCGATCCAGAAAATGCCGGGCGGGGAATCCGTTATTGTTCCGCTCCAAAATGGGATGGAGGCGCCAGTGCAGTTAGCCGCAGTGGTCGGAAAGGAACGCGTCGCGGGCGGATTATGCCGGATCGTGGCGAAGGCGAACGGCCCCGGTCAGATCGATCATTTTTGGGCGGACCCCTCCGTTGCCTTCGGCGAACTCGAGCCGTTGGCGAACGCCAAGGTTCTCGCGCAGCTGCGAGACGCGTTCGTCGGCGCGGATGTTCGCTGCGATATCCCGCGCGATATCGCGGCAGCGATGTGGGAAAAGTTTTTGTTCATCACGCCGTGGGGTTCTCTCGGCGCGGTCACGCAATTGCCGGTCGGTCCGCTTCGCGCCGCGCCAGAATTGCGCGCTCGTCTAGTGCAAGCGCTCAAAGAAGTTGCCGAGATCGCGCGCGCCGAGGGGAGCGATCTCGGCGCCGAAAGTGTGAACAAGACCCTGGCGATTCTGGATGCTCTGCCCGCGGACACCACTTCATCGATGCAACGCGACATCATGGCGGGCCGGCCTTCGGAGTTGGAAGCGCAGACCGGTGCCGTGGTGAGGTTCGGAAAGAAAGCCGGCGTGCCGACGCCGGTGCATGACTCGATCTACGCCGAGTTGCTGCCGCTCGAGCAGAAGGCGCGGCAAGAGCTGACCTAGACGAGGTAACAGAACGAGGCCGAGCCGTCGGTTCCGGATCAAGCGATAACGACCCTTCCGGGGTGCCGTAAACTTTTTTGCGCTTTTTTGAAGAATAGTCTTGCGCGTTTTTCTCCACGCCCTAAAACGACCCGGACTTAACCGACCATTTGCCTCCCGAATCGTCTTCTCCTTCCCCAGAATTTCCTGCGTCAATTCCCCCCGGCCAACCAACCATCATGAAAATCAGCCCCTCGAGCCTATTGAAACGGAAAGTCACAGACCCGATTGATTTATGCCTGGCAATGGCATTTCTGGTGGTAGTCCTGATGCTGACGAGTTTGAGCCGAGCGCAGGCGTTTGATCTAACGCTCGACGATCATTCGACACGGCCCTACTACGACGCGCCCCTGAGTGCGTTCGATTATCCGTCACCGGCAAATGTGACCATCGTGACGGGGACACCTAATTGGCCGTTCAACAATGTTAATCTTACGAATGTTCGGATTTGCAATGCCCAAGGCGTGCCCCTCATATCGGGAATCAATATCCCATTGGGAACACCCTTAGGCACGGTGGTGTATTCAGGAGTTCATTTTAATGGCTCTCCGTGGCGGTTTACGACCGGGACTGACATCTGGGGTTATCCGCATCATATCGAAACTTATTTTGGCGATCCGAATCCCTACGTCGGCGACGCCGTTGGAGATGGCTGGACAATTACCTACACCAAAAGCGGCGATGGCGGCTGGAATGGCTGCGACCCGGTTTGCGGGAGTCAAAAATCGAGTGGCGGCGACCAGATCTGGACTGTTTATGCAGGGCCGGCCCCTACGCCCGCGCCCGAGATCCCGAATCCTGAACTGACGGAATGCAGCACGAAGACTTCCGGCAATCAGTCCGATTGTGGATCATGTAACAACAACTCGCCAACCACCAGTTATGCCATGGCGCGCTATAGCATCCACGCGATGCTTGTGAGCCTTAATATTCAGGATACGCCGCTGCGTTACTCGCCGGCGTATGGGCCGGCGATAGATTTCACGGTTACCTACAACCAAAGGGAATCGCAGCAGCCTGCCGCCTTCACGTATTCGAACCTCGGATCAAAGTGGACTTTTGCTTGGCTTTCCTACGTAACTGATGATCCGAATTCTCAATTGCCGACGACCGCCGTCTACCGATCGGGCGGCGGGGCGGATCTTTTCGCCTATGATACGGCGTCGCAGTCTTTCCTGCCCGATGGGCGAACTCATGCCACATTAGTGAAGACCGGCGCGGCGACCTATGAGCGACGCCGCTCCGATGGCTCCAAAGAAGTTTTCGGACTTAGCAGTGGCGCCACTTCTTACCCGCGGCAAATCTTCCTGACGCAAATCGTTGATGCTACCGGAAATGCGGTGAACATCGGATACGATGCGAGCTTCCGCGTCACGACGATCACAGACGCGCTCAGCCAGGTGACAAACGTTTCCTATGAGATGCCGGGCGACCCACTAAAGGTCACGAAGGTGACCGACCCGTTTGGGCGATTCGCAACCTTCGAATACACGAGCGGTCTGCTCACCAAAGTCACGGACGAAATCGGCATCCAATCACAATTCACCTACGCGGCGGGGACCGATTCGATCGATACCCTGACCACGCCCTACGGCACGACCTCGTTCACGAGTGGCCAGACTGGAACGAACCGCTGGATCGAGATCACCGATCCGCTGGGCGGTAAGGAGCGGGTGGAATACCGGGACCAGGCGCCGGGCATCAGCGCCAGCGATGCCGTGGCGCCGACCGCCACCGGCATTGTCAACGCCGGTCTCGACATGGCCAACACCTTCTACTGGAGCAAAAAAGCCATGCAGGTTACCCCGGGTGATTACACCAAGGCGAAGATAACCCATTGGCTCTTAAAACCGGACGGCACTCCGGCGGACGTAATTTCGAGCGAGAAGCAGCCGCTCGAGAACCGGGTCTGGTTTACCTACGCGGGCCAGCCGGATTACCTGCACGCCGGCCCCAGTGCGAACCCGACGCAAACCGCCCGGGTCCTCGGCGACGGGAGTACGCAGCTTTACCAGTACGAATATAACAGCGTCGGCAACACAACCAAGTCGACCGACCCGATGGGCCGCGTCACGACTTACATCTACGACACGAATCAGATTGACCTGCTCGAAACCCGGCAGACGACCGGGACGAGCAACGAACTGCTCCGGAAATTCACTTACAACTCGCTCCACCTGCCGCTGACAGATACAGACGCCGCCGGACAGGTGACGACGAATACTTACAACGCCCAGGGTCAGATCCTGACCCGAAAGAACGCGAAGAACGAGACCACCACCTACGCCTACGGCGGCACCGTCCCGGCCGAATTGCTGGCATCGGTCACCAGCCCGCCGTTCAACAGCATTTCGGCCGTGACCACCTTCAGCTACGACAGCTTCAAACGGCTGCAGACCGTGACCGACTCCGACAATTACACGGTCACGACGGATTACGACAACCTCGACCGCAAAATCAAGGTCACCTATCCCGACGCGACGTTCGAGGAGTTCAAATATACCGATAACGTGACCGGCACGATGACGCTCGACCTGACCGGGAGCCGCGACCGGCGCGGTCTCTGGACCTACCGGCATTACAACGCGAACCAGAAGATGGATTCGATTACCGACCCGGCCAATCGGACGACGCAGTACGGATATTGCCTGTGCGGCGCACTCGAAACGATTACCGACCCGAAGAACCAGACCACCACCTTCAATCGCGACATTCAAAGCCGCGTTTACCAGAAGGTTTTCCAGGATGGCACGACGATCGATTATCTGTACGAAGGCCAGACGGCGCCGAATGCCGCTGGGGCGACCAGCCGGTTGCAATCGTCAACCGACGCCAAAAGCCAGCAGACGAATTATCTCTATTTCGCCGACGACAACGTCCAGCAGGTCAGCTACACGAACCTGGCGGGGCAACCACTCACCCCGCCGACTCCGAGCGTCAGCTACACGTACGACCCGAACCACAATCGCGTCGCCACCATGGTGGACGGCACCGGGACCACGACCTATACCTACAATCCGATCGCGGTTCCACCGGCCCTCGGCGCCGGCCAATTGGCATCCATCGACGCGCCTTTGGCAAATGACACTATCACCTTCGGCTATGACCAGCTCGGCCGGACCACAAACCGCTCTGTCAACGGCGCAGTCAATAGCGAGACATGGACGTTCGACAGTCTCGGACGGATCAGCACCGACGTAAACAAGCTCGGGACGTTTACATACACGTACGTGGGTGTGACAAACCGTTTGAGCAAGCTGGCTTATCCTGGTGGCGCTTCTGCAAATTACCTTTATTTCCCAAACGCCCAGAACAAACGCCTCCAGCAGATCAAGAACCTCAACAGTAGCAAAAATAACAACCTGATCTCGCAGCAGGACTACATCTACGACGCGGAGGGTGAAATCCAAACCTGGACGAAAAATTACGCCGGTCTTTCGGCCCCGCAGCGGTTCGACCTTAGCTACGATAACGCCGATCAGCTCACCACCGCGCCGCTAAAGAACGCCTCCACCAACGCGCTCATCAAGCAATACACCTACGGCTATGACACAGCCAGTAACCGAACATCGGAGACCGTGGCAACTACCACGACCACCTCAACGCCAAGTAACGTCAACGAGATCACAAGCCAAAGCGGAGGCGTCAACCGAACACTAAGTTACGATCTCAACGGCAGTATCACGAGCGACGGCGGAACGCGGACCTTCGAATGGGATGGCGCAAACCGTCTCATCGCGATCAATTACACCGGGTTCACTACCCGATCCGAATTCACCTACGATGGTTCGAATCGGATGGTCAAAATTGTCGAAAAGACCGGCGCGACGATCAATTCGACTCGGAAGATTGTATGGCTCGGCCAACAGAAACTTGAGTTCCGCGATGTGGCTGATGTCGTCACACAGCGCAACTACGCGCAGGGCCAATACGTCGGCACGACCGCGTATTTTTACACGCGGGATCACGTCGGCTCGATCCGAGAAATGTTTACCGGTGGCGGCACCGTTGTTGCTCGATATGACTACGATCCCTACGGACGCTCAACCACCGTGCTCGGCACCACTCCCACCGATTTCAATTTCACCGGCCTTTATCGCCATTCCAAGAGCAATTTGGATTTGGCCGTTTACCGTGCTTATGATCCCGATTTGGGCCGGTGGCTGAAACGGGATCCACTCGCAGAGGAGGGCGGACTCAATCTTTACGTATACGTTGAGAACAATTCATCGAATGGGACCGATGTTCTGGGGCTCATCAAAGACCTGTGGTTCGCAAAATCCTACACGGCGGCCGAAGAGGGGGCGAAGGACGACGTCCTACAGGCTAGCGGCGGGAACGTGGTCAAGTACCTTCGGGGCGAAGCTGGGCAGCGCGCAAATGAATGGGGCGGGCGTGTCTGCAAGAGCAAATGTCCGCCTGATCGCACTAAACCCTATTATTACACCGGTCCGACCGAACAATATCCGGGCAAAAGCTATCCCGATCAGTTTGAGAAGTGCGCTAGCAAGAATGGCCAAGAGGATGAGCTGATCGGATACCATTACGCGCACCCAGATGGGACTGACATACCTCGTTTCGACCAACAACAAGTCCGCAGACATTTCGGAAACAAGCCATTGATGCTCGGCGTTCCAACAGGCCCTGTTTCTTCCCCCCAGGCAAAAGCTATCCCTTACGGTCAATGGCCGTGACAAATTATTTGAAACGGTTGGCAGATGCCGCAATGATGAAACCAGTCTTTGTTCCACTAATGGCCAAGCTGCGCATCGTGCTTTTGTTGCTGGCAGTCGGTATCACTAACAGCCCTGCCGAGGTTCCCGAGGTCTCGCTCGTTTCCCTGATTGCTACCCCGGAGCGATTCGACGGAAAATATATCAATGTGCAGGGCGTCGCCTATTTCGATTCCAAGCACTACATCAATGCCATATTTTTGACACGGGAAGACAAAATACGGGGCAACGCCGCGAACGCCGTCTTTTTGTATCTGTCACCGTCACTAGGCAACGTTGATCGGTTAAACGGAAAGTTCGTCACTGTGCAGGGAACATTCAGTCCGGCGAACAAAGGCCATTTAAATGTCTTCCCCGCTTGCCTTGTCGACGTCGACCGCGTTGCGGCTGTGCAAGGGCGGGTTGGGAATTAGAGGGGGTAGAGGAGCAGTCCTCAGGATTGCACTCCTGCGTTCAGACACATCCGGAGAATGGCAGGAATAGGGTCGCGCCTAAAACATTTAACATTTGCGGTCCTGCCATATGGCCCCTTGGTAGGGCGGGAACTTCGCTTAATCTGTCAACCCTCATGAAAGCATTATGTGCGATAATGGCGGGCGTGATACTCTCGGTTTCTTCCGCTGGAGCTCGCATTGAGACGCCTAAATCTTCGGCCTTGCGGACGGAACACGATATCTACGAAGCCGTTCTTCGCTGGCGACTGGATGAAAACCCGCTTTCCGCAAATGCTCCATGTTACGTTTATGTCGCTAACGGCCATACCGCCGGGTTCGCGGCGCGGTTAACCGCATATCGTCTTATTGTCCGTGCAGGGGCCCCCGATTCCAAGCGGCCATCAGATCGATGGTACTGGATTCGCCTTGGAGAGGTCCGGCCCGAACGCGCGGGGGTCATGGTGCGAGATGCCAGGCACGGTCTTAGAGCATTGCACCTCAAGAGAAAAGCGGGTCGGTGGCAGGTGGTAGTCGACGAGCCTTTTATTCTTCACTAAGCGGGGGCACAAACGCGTCAGAGGCAGGGATAGGGGTCAGGGCGCGCACACAGCAGCACACAGCAGGTCAGTCTTTAAGATTGGCAGATAGAATCTTCTCGCTCGAAAATCGGATGCTGGGTCTTACAATCTTAAGGAGCACGAGGGCGGCAAAAAGAGGTCCGACATTTCGCTCGAATTCGCACTAAAGATTGCCACTTCGTACGGCTGGGGGGTGAAACGCTCTCCCTGTGGGGAAGCCGCCGTCGAGCGGATGTTTTCCTAATGACTTATTTCTCGGCCGCGGCGCGCCATTCTTCGCGCGTCTGCGCGATCAACGGCGCGAGCTGAATGTAGGTGCGGATAACGTAAATGAGGTAACCGAGCAATCCCAGGCCCTGGACCGCAATCAAAATATAGTGGCCTTGGCGGACGACGAAAAAATCGGGCCGGAGGTAGATGACGAGGGCGCTGGCCACGTTGGAAAGAAAGATCAGCGGGATCAGCAGCCTGATGTTGAGCAGCTGGTCGGCCCCCACCATTCCATAAAGACGGCTGCCGACCGGACCCGCACTGTCGCGCCCGCGCAACGCGACGATCCGCATGTCGTAGGCGAACAAACACCAGACGACGACCGCGTAGAACGCCGTCAGGACGAACCAGGTGAACGGGTCGTTGAGATGGGTGAAGGCGAGCGCCTCGACCAGGGCGCAGGCGATATAGAAAAAGTTGTGGACGAACTCGAGCGGCCACCGAATCAGGGTGAGGGTGTGGATGAGGGACCGCGACCAGAAGAGCAGAATGATGACGAGCCCGGTGGCGACATAGGGCCAGGCGGACGCTTGTCCCATGGAGAGGACCTGCCGGGCATTATCGACCAGGAAATAGAGCGCGACGCCCTGGATGATGCTGCAAAGGGTCAGCTCGATCTCGACCACCATCGAGTCGAGTTCTTTTCGGCTGCCGCCGGACGAAGTCACGACGCGAGTGGTATCCGGTTCAGGGGCCGGATGTCAATTTCTGCCCATAAGTTTGCCGCAACCGTTACTTTCCGAACGAATTCCGCAGAAATCCTACGCGTGATCCCCTCAGCAAAACCGATCTAAGACAGCGGCCCTCGATAAGGCCCGGATTTTTGTGACCGGCCCTGCTTTAGGAAAATCAGCGCAGGCAACATCCCGTTGCTGGCAGCATAATTTTTGCTGCTTCTTTCGGTTTTCGATTCAGCTCCGCCCGGGGCTGGCTCGACCGGTCAAAGTTTCAAACCCGCCACACCTATGAAGAAAACCACTTCACCACCGCGGCCGAAAGCCGCCAAAACCGCCCCACGACCGAAAGCCGCGGAGACTCCTTCCCCGCGCCCAAAGTCCGCGGGCAACGGGTCGCGCCTTAATGGCGATCGGCTCGACGAGAAACAACTGCTCAGCGCGCTTACAGCCTTCAAGCGCGGTGACTTTTCCGTCCGGCTTCCGGACGACTGGACCGGACTAGGGGGGAAAATCGCGGACACATTCAACGACGTGATTAGCACGAACCAGCGGCTGGCGCGGGAGCTGGAGCGAATCGGCCAGGTGGTCGGCAAGGAAGGGCGGATCTCGCAGCGGGCGTCGCTCGGCGATGTTTCGGAAAGCTGGGGGGAAGCGATCGGGTCGGTCAACGGGTTGATCGGCGACCTGGTCCATCCGACGAGCGAAATGGCGCGCGTCATCGGCGCGGTGGCGAAAGGCGATCTGTCGAAGACGATGGAGATCGAGATCGAAGGGCGACCGTTGCAGGGCGAATTTCTGCGTACGGCCAAGACGGTCAATACGATGGTGGATCAGCTCGGCGCCTTCGCGTCGGAGGTTACGCGCGTGGCGCGCGAGGTGGGCACGGAAGGAAAACTGGGTGGTCAGGCCAAGGTCAAAGGCGTGGCCGGCACTTGGAAGGACCTCACGGAAAACGTGAACCTGATGGCGGGTAACCTGACCGCGCAGGTCCGTAACATTGCGACGGTCACCACGGCGGTGGCGAACGGCGATTTGACCAAGAAAATTACGGTCGACGTCAAAGGCGAGTTCCTCGAATTGAAGGACACAGTCAACGTCATGGTGGACCAGCTTCGTTCGTTCGCGTCGGAAGTGACCCGCGTGGCGCGCGAAGTCGGTTCGGAAGGAATCCTCGGCGGCCAGGCCCGCGTCGAAGGCGTTTCGGGCACATGGAAGGACCTCACCGATTCGGTCAATTTCATGGCGCGCAACCTGACGGGCCAAGTGCGCAACATCGCGGACGTGACGACGGCGGTCGCGCGCGGCGATCTGTCCAAAAAGATCACGGTCGACGTGAAGGGCGAGATCCTGGAGTTGAAGAACACCATCAACACGATGGTCGATCAGTTGAGCTCGTTCGCCTCGGAAGTGACGCGCGTGGCGCGCGAAGTCGGCACCGAAGGAAAACTGGGCGGCCAGGCGGACGTAAAGGGCGTCGCCGGCACGTGGAAAGATCTCACCGATTCGGTGAATTCGATGGCCGGTAACCTGACCGCGCAGGTCCGTAACATCGCCGAGGTCACGACCGCAGTCGCGACCGGCGACTTGTCGAAGAAGATCACCGTCGATGTGCGCGGGGAAATTCTGGAGTTGAAGGACACCATCAACACGATGGTGGATCAGCTTCGTTCGTTCGCGTCGGAAGTGACGCGCGTGGCGCGCGAGGTGGGTTCGGAAGGTGCGCTCGGCGGTCAGGCGGATGTGCGCGGCGTCGCCGGCACCTGGAAGGATTTGACGGACAACGTGAACATGATGGCGGGTAACCTGACGGCGCAGGTGCGTAACATCGCCGAGGTGACGACCGCGATCGCGAACGGCGATCTGTCGCGCAAGATCACGGTCGACGTTAAAGGCGAGATCCTCGAGATGAAAAACACGATCAACACATTGGTTGATCGGCTCAGCTCGTTCGCCTCGGAAGTAACGCGTGTCGCGCGCGAAGTGGGCTCGGAAGGAATCCTCGGCGGCCAAGCCGAAGTGCGCGGCGTTTCCGGCACCTGGAAAGACTTGACCGACTCGGTGAACTTCATGGCCGGCAACCTGACGGCGCAGGTGCGAAACATCGCGCTGGTCACGACCGCGGTCGCGAATGGCGACTTGTCGAAGAAGATCACCGTCGAGGTGAAAGGCGAAATCGCCGAGTTGAAAGACACCGTGAATACGATGGTGGACCAGCTTAGCTCGTTCGCGTCGGAAGTGACGCGCGTGGCGCGCGAAGTCGGCTCGGAAGGAATTCTCGGCGGCCAGGCGGAAGTGAAAGGCGTCGCCGGAACTTGGAAAGATCTCACCGACTCGGTGAACTCGATGGCCGGTAACCTGACCGGCCAGGTCCGAAACATCGCCGAGGTTACAACCGCAGTCGCGAACGGCGATCTGTCGAAAAAGATCACGGTCGATGTGAAGGGCGAAATCCTTGAGCTGAAGAACACGATCAACGTCATGGTCGATCAGCTCAGCTCGTTTGCGGCGGAAGTGACCCGCGTGGCGCGCGAAGTGGGCACGGAAGGACGGCTCGGCGGCCAGGCGGATGTGCGTGGGGTCGCCGGGACTTGGAAAGATCTAACCGACTCGGTGAATTTCATGGCCGGTAACCTGACCGGGCAGGTGCGAAACATCGCCGAGGTCACGACGGCAGTCGCGAACGGCGATCTTTCGAAGAAGATCACCGTTGATGTGAAGGGCGAAATTTTGGAGCTGAAGGACACGATCAACACGATGGTGGACCAGCTCAGCTCGTTCGCGGCGGAAGTGACGCGCGTGGCGCGCGAAGTGGGAACGGAAGGACGACTCGGCGGCCAGGCCGACGTGAAAGGCGTCGCGGGCACGTGGAAAGATTTGACCGACTCGGTGAACTCGATGGCCGGTAACCTGACCGGCCAGGTGCGAAACATCGCCGAGGTCACGACGGCGGTCGCGAACGGTGACTTGTCGAAAAAGATCACCGTCGATGTGCGCGGGGAAATCTTGCAGCTCAAGGATACGATCAACACGATGGTCGATCAGCTCCGCTCGTTCGCGTCGGAAGTGACGCGGGTGGCGCGCGAGGTGGGCTCGGAAGGGAAGCTTGGTGGCCAGGCGGACGTGCGCGGTGTCGCCGGCACCTGGAAAGATTTGACTGACTCGGTGAACTTCATGGCCGGTAACCTGACCGGCCAGGTGCGAAATATCGCGGAAGTGACGACGGCCGTCGCGAACGGCGATCTGTCCAAGAAGATCACCGTCGATGTGAAAGGCGAAATCCTCGAGCTGAAGAATACGATCAACACAATGGTCGATCAGCTCAGTTCGTTCGCGTCTGAAGTGACGCGCGTGGCGCGCGAAGTGGGAACGGAGGGAAGGCTCGGTGGTCAGGCTGATGTGAAGGGCGTCGCTGGCACCTGGAAAGATCTGACCGACTCGGTGAACTCGATGGCCGGTAACCTGACCGGTCAGGTCCGTAACATCGCGGAGGTCACGACGGCGGTCGCGAACGGCGACTTGTCGAAGAAGATTACCGTGGACGTGCGCGGCGAAATTCTCGAGCTGAAGGACACGATCAACACGATGGTGGACCAGCTCCGCTCGTTCGCGTCGGAAGTGACGCGGGTGGCGCGCGAAGTCGGTTCGGAAGGTGCGCTCGGCGGCCAGGCGCGAGTCGAAGGTGTTTCCGGCACGTGGAAAGATCTTACTGACTCCGTGAATTTCATGGCGTCGAACCTGACGACCCAGGTGCGAAACATCGCCGCGGTTACGACGGCGGTCGCGACCGGCGACTTGTCCAAGAAGATCACCGTCGATGTTAAAGGCGAGATCCTCGAGCTGAAGAACACCGTCAACACGATGGTGGACCAGCTGAATTCTTTCGCGTCGGAAGTGACCCGCGTGGCGCGCGAAGTGGGAACGGAAGGACGGCTCGGCGGCCAGGCCGTCGTGAAAGGCGTCGCCGGCACTTGGAAAGATCTTACCGACTCGGTGAACTTCATGGCGGGCAACCTGACGAACCAGGTGCGCGGGATCGCGAAAGTAGTGACCGCGGTCGCGAACGGCGACCTGAAACAGAAACTGCTCGTCGAAGCGAAGGGCGAGATCGCCGCGTTGGCCGACACGATCAACGGCATGACCGACACGCTCGCGATTTTCGCGGACCAGGTGACGAGCGTGGCGCGCGAAGTGGGCGTGGAAGGAAAACTCGGCGGCCAGGCGAATGTGCCCGGCGCGGCCGGAACGTGGCGCGATCTCACGGACAACGTGAACCAGCTCGCCGGCAATCTGACCTCGCAGCTGCGCGCCATCGCGGACGTCGCGACCGCAGTGACGAAAGGCGACCTCACGCGATCGATCCAGGTCGATGCCCAGGGCGAAGTCGCGTTCGTGAAGGACAACATCAACGAGATGATTCGCAACCTGAAGGACACGACGTTGCGCAACGACGAGCAGGACTGGCTCAAGACGAACCTCGCGAAGTTCACCCGCATGCTGCAAGGCCAGCGCGATCTGCTCACGGTCGGCCGGCTGATTCTGTCCGAGCTGGCTCCGGTCGTCTCCGCGCAACAGGGCGTGTTCTATATGATGAACGTTTTGGCGGAGGAACCGGAGCTCGAGCTTCTCGCGAGCTACGCCTACCGCGAACGCAAAGGCGTGAACACGCGCTTCAAGCTCGGCGAAGGATTGGTCGGCCAGGCGGCGCTGGAAAAAGAACGCATCCTGCTCACGCGCGTTCCGCCCGATTATGTGCAGATCAGCTCCGGGCTCGGGGAAACGGCGCCGATGAACATTGTCGTCCTGCCGATCTTGTTCGAAGGCCAGGTGAAAGCCGTGATGGAACTTTCCTCGCTCGAACAATTCAACCCGACGCACCATGCCTTCCTCGATCAGCTCACGGAAAGCATCGGGATTGTGTTGAACACGATCGAGGCGAACACGCGGACGGAAGATCTGCTGAAACAATCGCAATCGCTCGCCTCCGAGTTGCAAAGCCGGCAGGAAGAATTGCAGCAGACCAACCAGGAGCTGGAGGAAAAGGCGCGGCAACTCTTCGAGCAAAACGAAGAGGTCGAGCGCAAGAACCGCGAGGTGGAGCAGGCGCGCCAGGCGCTCGAAGGCAAGGCGCAACAGCTCTCGATCACGTCGCGCTACAAATCGGAATTCCTCGCGAACATGTCCCACGAATTGCGCACGCCGCTCAACAGCCTGCTCATTCTCGCGGAACAATTGTCGTCGAATCCGGAAGGGAATCTCACGGCCAGGCAGGTCGAGTTTGCGCGCACCATCCGCGGTTCCGGCAGGGATTTGCTCCGGTTGATCAACGACATTCTCGATTTGTCGAAGATCGAGTCCGGCACGGTGACGCTGGACGTGGGCGAAGTGCATTTCGACGAGATCCGCCAGACGATGGAGCGGACTTTCCGGCACGTCGCGGAAGGGAAGGGCGTCAATTTCCAGATCGACGTCGACCCGCAGGTGCCGTTCGCCGTTTGGACCGATGCCCAACGGCTCGACCAGGTCTTGAAGAACCTGCTCTCGAACGCGTTCAAGTTCACCGAGCGCGGTTACGTGAACCTGCGGGTGGCGCTGGCGACAGGGGGATGGTCGCCGGAGAATCAAAATCTCAACCGCGCCGAAAACGTCCTGGCCTTTTTCGTCAGCGACAGCGGCATCGGCATTCCGACCGACAAACTGACGACGATCTTCGAACCGTTCCTCCAGGCGGACGGCAGCACGAGCCGAAAATATGGCGGCACTGGATTGGGACTCGCGATCAGCCGTGAGTTGGCCCGCGTCCTCGGCGGCGAGATTCGCGTCGAGAGTTCCGAAGGGCGCGGCAGCACGTTCACGCTTTTTCTCCCGCAAAAAAACGTCACCGCGCCGTCGATGGAGCGGGTCGCGGCCAGGGTTATGCCGGAACCGGTCGAACCGGAGGCGCCACGCGAACCAGCGGAGCCCGATCCTATGGAGTTCACGCTCGCGGACGATCGCGCGAACATTTTACCCGGCGAAAAATCGGTGCTCATCATCGAGGACGACCGCGACTTTGCGCAGTGGCTTCTCGACTTGGCGCGGCAAAACGGATTCAAAGCGGTCGTGACGCCGCGCGGAAAAGCCGCGCTCGCCCTCGTCCGTGAGTTCGCGCCATCCGCGATCACGCTCGACCTGAGCCTGCCGGACATCGACGGCTGGCACATTCTCAACTGGCTCAAATCCGACCTGACGACGCGCCACATTCCGGTGTTCGTCATCTCGGCGCGGGAGGAGCCCCAAAACGCATTGCGACTGGGCGCGCTGCGGTTTTTGACCAAGCCGATCGACGAAACGGAGATCAAAAAGATTTTCGAAAAGGCGAATGAGATGTCGGAAACGAAGGCGAAAAAGGTGCTGGTGATCGAAGACGACGAAGGCCAGCGCAACAGTATTCGTGAGCTGATTGGAAACGAGACCGCGCAGGTCGAGGAAGCCCCGGATGCCCGGGTGGCGCTGGAAAAATTACGGAGCGAACCGATGGATTGCGTCGTCCTCGACCTGATATTGCCCGACATGTCCGGGTTCGAGCTGATCGAAAAGATCCGGGACGAGAACGAGCACCTGCCGATCATCGTTTACACGGCGAAAGATTTGTCACCGGAAGAAGAAGAGAAGCTGAATCGCGTCGCGCAGCAGACGATCGTGAAAACGGTGCGCAGTCCGGAGCGGCTCTTCGACCAGACGGCGCTCTGGTTGCACCGGGACGCGTCGACGTTACCCGAAGACAAACGCGAGCTCCTCCGGCGCTTGAACGATCCGAACGAAATCCTGGCCGGAAAAAAAGTGGTGATCGTGGACGACGACATCCGAAACATCTTCGCGATGACGAGCATGCTGGAGCGCTATAAGATGGAAGTCCACTCCGCCGAGACGGGCAAGGCCGCGCTCGAATTACTCAAGAACGAACCGGAGACGGACCTGGTGCTGATGGACATCATGCTTCCGGAAATGGACGGCTACGAAACCATGCGCGCCATTCGCAAGATGTATGGGTTCGAGCAACTGCCGATCATCGCCCTGACGGCGAAGGCGATGAAGGGCGACCGCGAGAAATGCATCGATGCCGGGGCGAGCGATTACATCGCGAAGCCGGTGGATACCGAGCGGCTCCTCACCCTGCTGCGCAATTGGTTGCACACTTGATCATGCTCGCAGACTCCAACGCGAAGGAGCCGGCCGACGAAAAGGTCAGCATCCTCGTTGTCGACGACCGGCCTGACAAGCTGCTCGCGCATCAGACGATCCTGGCGGAGCTGAACCAGAACCTGGTTTGCGCGAAGTCAGGCAAGGAAGCGTTGCGCTGTCTCTTAAAGCAGGATTTCGCGGTGATCCTGCTCGATGTGAACATGCCGATGATGGACGGGTTCGAGACTGCCGCCCTTATCCGGCAACGGCAGCGCTCCGAGACCACGCCGATCATTTTTATCAGCGCGGTGAACGACACGGAGACGCACGTCTCGCGCGGCTACTCGTTAGGCGCGGTCGATTACATTCTCACGCCGGTCGTGCCCGAAATCCTGCGCGCGAAGATCGCGGTCTTCGTCGATTTGTTCAAAAAGACCGAGCAGGTAAAACGGCAGGCGGAAGAACGGGAGAAATTGATTCGCGAACAAGCGGCCCGCGCGGAAGCGGAAGCGCGGCAGGAGCGATTCGCGTTTCTTGCGGACGCGAGCAACGTCCTGGCTGGTTCGCTCGATTACGAGGAGACGTTTCGCAATCTGGCGGCGTTAATCGTCCCACGAATAGCAGATTTTTGCATTGTGCTCGCGGCCGAGGAAGAAGGCGGCATGCATCAGGTAGCTGTGGCGCATCGCGATCCCCTTGATGACCCGACGATGGAGAAATTAGCGTCGGAGTTTCCTTCCAGCCAGGCCGCGGAAATCGGCGGTGCGCATGTCCTCAAGACCGGGAAGTCGCAGATGATCTGCGATGTTCACAACGGCGAGCTGCGCGAGGTGTTCTCAGACAAAGCTGACCGTGAATTGATTCGTTCGCTTTCCGCCAAATCGTTCGTCGCGGTACCATTGCGCGCGCATGATCGCGTTCTCGGCGCGATCGTCATGATCAACACGAGTCCGGGCCGGATTTGCGGGAACGAAGAGCTTTCCCTGGCGGAAGAACTGGCGCATCGCGCCGCGCTCGCCCTCGATAACGCCCGGCTTTACAAGTCCGCCCAAAAAGCGCGCGCTGAATCCGAACGCGCCAACCGGGCGAAGGATTCTTTCCTTGCGATGCTCAGTCACGAGTTGCGGACGCCGCTCACGCCGGTCCTGACCTCGGCTCTCGCCCTGGAACAAACGGACGATCTGCCCGCTGAACTGCGTGCCTCGTTACAAATGATTCGCCGCAACGTCGAGCTCGAGGCGCGCTTGATCGACGACCTGCTCGACCTGACTCGGATCAGCAAAGGCAAAGTGCAATTGAGCCTGGAAGAGGTCGATGCCCATTCGCTCTTGCGGAACGCGCTCGAAATTTGCCAGGCAGATATCGACAAGAAGCAACTCTTCCTCCAGACGGATTTCGCCGCGGAGAAAGTTTCGCTCGAGGCCGATCCGGCGCGCCTGCAGCAGATCTTTTGGAACCTGATCAAGAACGCGGTGAAATTCACCCCGCAAGGCGGCCGTCTCCAAATCCGCACCCGGAACCTTAACGGACAATTACAGGTGGAAGTCTCCGATACCGGGATGGGGATCGACGCCGAAACGCTTCCGAAAATCTTCAACGCTTTCGAACAGGGCGAGCGCACTCAAATGGGCGGCCTCGGCCTTGGCCTCGCAATTAGCAAGGCGCTCGTGGAAACGCATCATGGCCAGTTGACCGCGACCAGCCCCGGCCGGGATCAGGGCGCCACCTTCACCGCGGTTTTTCCAGTCGGTGAATCGAGCGCCGGCAGTAGTCGCGCCGCGATGCCGGTCATGGCGGCGGCGCGCAAATCGATGCGGGTGTTGCTCGTCGAAGACCACGAAGACACGAACCGCTCGCTCACCCAGCTTCTCCGGCGGCGTGGCTATCACGTGCAGCCGGCGCATACTGTCCAGGCCGCGCTGGCGGCGGCGGCGCAGGAACCATTCGATGTCCTGGTGAGCGACATCGGTCTGCCCGATGGAAGCGGCATCGAGCTAATGGAAAAACTAAAAAGCAATCATCCGATTTTTGGAATCGCGTTGACCGGGTTCGGCATGGAAGACGACTTGCGAAAGAGCCACGATGTCGGTTTCCATCATCACCTCGTGAAGCCGGTGGATTTAAACCGGCTCGATGCCCTGATTCAGCAGGCTGATTCGGTCACAGCCGCGGCGGGCGCTCCAACGCGATAGGCGCGGCGGCTATTCCACGCTTCGCTCCATTATTGATGGATGCGCTCGCGGATATCTGAAAGACTCATCCGCAAAGCCGGTGGGCCCCGTCAAGAACCCTCATGGAGAACCAAAATACGAGCGCGGTTAATGCAAGCGCTACCATGGTTGAATTGGATGATTTCTTTTGGGACGACCTGCTTACCCGGATTCACGAGAACGAAGTTGTTCCGATAGTCGGGCGCGGCGTAGTCACGTTTGGTCCCGACGATGAGTTGCTCTACCCGTGGCTTGCGCGGCGATTGCCTGCTGAGCTAAAGCCTCCGCTGGCCTTCGAAAACCCTCCGCGCGATCTCCAGCAAGTCGTCGATGCCCAGCGAGCGACTAATCAACGGATCGAGCGAATCTACCGGCTTCTTAACCTGATCGTAAAGGAGCCGGACCTTCGGCCCGGTCCAACGCTCGCTCGATTAGCAGCAGTCGAAGGATTCCGGCTTTTCATCAGCGCCACCTTCGATCCCTTGCTGCCACGCGCCGTCGAGAGCGCTTCCCCGGGAGGAAAACCCGACGAACGCCAGCGGGCCAGCACTCTGCGCGGCGCTTGCCCGGACCTCCCGCAAGAACTCGACCTCCTCGAGCACCGTTTCGTTTATCAGCTTCTCGGCTCCGCCCAACCGTACCCCGACTTCGTCATTTCGGACGAAGACATGTTTCGCTTTCTCCTCCACCTCGACCAGCAACTGCCCCAGCTTCCGAAGCTTTCCGAAGCTCTGCAAAAGAGCCACTTCCTCGCCTTGGGACTGAGCTTTGCCGACTGGCTCATGCATTTTTTCATTCAGGTGGTCAAACATGCTCCTCTCTCGGAACTCGATCGCACCGATCTCTTCATTTTCGAAAAGCTCGATTCAGCCGAAAGAGCGCAGGAAGTTATTTATTTCAGCCGCCTAACCAAACAAATCCAAGTCGTGGCGATCGACCCTCTCGCCTTCGTGGCGGAGCTTCATGATCGCTGGTTCAAGGAACACCCCGCGCCGATTCGCGAGCCTTACGCTATGAATAAAGAACAACGTGAAAAGCACCGTGCCCCCGGCTGCATCTTCGTCAGCTACGCCACGCCCGATCTGGAGATTGCGCGTTTTGTCGTGAGTCAGCTTCAGAAGGCCGGCTGCCTCGTTTGGTTCGATAAGGAGCAACTCCAGCCCGGCGAAGACTGGGAAGAAGCGTTGCGCAAGGCGGTGGAGGATCGTTGCGGGCTGTTTATTAGCATCATTTCCAATCACACCGCCGAGCGACTTCAAGGTTACAATATCTTCGAGCGCAAGCTTGCCGCGAAACGGCGCGAGAGGCTCGCTGACAACGCCATCTTTTATCTGCCCGTGCGCATCGACCAGGGCGAACCGCTCATCCCGGAGAATGAGCCCCGCGGCACCGGAAAAATCCAGGCTGTCCGGAAGGAAGGCGGTTATCTCGACGAAGAATTCATCGGATACCTGCGCGAGAAACAGCGCGAGAATTGCGCGGCGCTCGGCTATCCTTCGCCGCCGATCTAACGATGCCGGCTGACCTGGAACACCCCTGGCTCGGCTTGGAGAGCTATCAGGCGGAGACTCGCGCTTACTTCTTTGGACGTGACCTGGAAGTTGCCGAGCTGCATTTGCGCCTGCGCAGCCATCCGTTGCTGGTCCTCTACGGACGGAGCGGACTCGGAAAAACAAGTATCCTCAATGCGGGACTAATTCCCCGGCTCGTCGCCGAGCAGCAGGTTCCCGTTCTTCATCGATTCGACTACAACAACGAACGACTTGGACCAACGGAGCAACTCAGGTTGCTTCTTTTCTCGTCTCGCGAAGATGAAGACACGTGGAGTTTCGGGAACGCTGCTGCCCGGTCCGATCAATGGGCGAAGGAATTGCGAGAAAAACTCTCGTTCCTCGATCTTCCCGAGGATTCGGCCAGCTGGTTTTGGCTTCGCGTTCACTGGCGCGCGGAGCGGCCCGCGATTACTCATCTCATCCTTGACCAGTTCGAGGAAGTCTTCACGCGCGGCGCTGAGCGGAAAGGTCTGGTGGAAGAGATTCGCGATAGAATCGCAATCCTGCTTCATGGCGGCGTTCCTCCGGCGATTTCCAGCCTGATCGCAAAAGAGGACACGTTTCTCGATTATTTTGATCCGGATTCGCAGCCGGTCCGTGTGATCCTTTCCCTGCGCGACGATTATGTTTATGCGCTGAATCGTTGGCGGCAGCATCTGCCTGCGCTTGGAGAGAACAATTTCGAGCTTCGTCCATTGCGCGGTTTCGCCGCTCTCGAAGCGATCTTTAAGCCCGGCGCGCTCCGCTGCCATTATCGTGGCGAAGTCGGCGCCGCGAACAAAGTAGAGACGGGATTGCCGCCGATCGTGAGCGAGGAAACGGCGCGTCGAATCGTGCGTTTCAGCTCAAAAAAAGGCGAAGAAATTTCCATGGAGGACATCGAAGCCGTCCCTCCAATTCTTTCACTCCTTTGCCGGGAGCTGAATGAGCGCCGCTTCACATCGCCGGCAGGCGGCAAGCAAGCGCCTGCCGAGGAAATTACCTTTCAAGAAAGTGATGCTGACATTGAAACGATCATCACGGCGTTTTACGAGAGGTGTCTCGCTGGGCGACCGGAGGCGGTCCGCATTTTCATTGAAGAAGAGCTAGTCAGTTACAGCGGCGCACGTCTCGCGCAGGACGAAAAGAGTGTCCTCAGGGTCTTTGAACGGGGCTGCGAAATCCCCGGCGCCGCGGGTGACCGGCGCGCCCAAGGTTTCGGTGATGCCGATTTGGCTCGAGCCTGTCTGCGCGATCTGGTGAATCAACGCCTGCTCAGTCCCCTCGGCGGCGAAATTTCCAGCTATGAGTTGATCCACGACCTTCTCGCCGGCGTAGTGGAAAAAACCCGCGCGAACCGCCGCGAACGTGAAGCCAGTGCGCGCCTGGCCGCGCGCCAGCAGGAACGGCTCCGGCGACAACGCAAGATCGCGCTGGTGGTTGTCGTTGCCCTGGTCCTGGGTTGTGCGGCCTTGGTGGCTTACGCGTATCGCGCGCGGCAAGAGATTAAGTTTCGCACCCTACTTGATTCCGGAACGTTCCTCCTGGAAACGGGCGACAATCGCCAGGCGCTCGAGAAGTTCAAGGAAGCCACGCGAATCAACTCCTCTGAGGCCGAAGCCTGGTCTGGAATGGGAGACGCTCTCCTTCGCCAGGCTTATGGCTCAGACGATTCAATCGATGCAGCGATAACCTTGGAAGCAATCGCGGCCTATAACAAGGCAGTCGAAATCGAAAAAAGCAAAAACTCTACCGCCACCGAGCAGGACATGAGCAAAGCCAATCTGGCAAAGGCTTATGTTCGCCTGGGGAACGTCTACGCCGAGGGAACAGACCCTGATTTTCCCAAGGCCGAAGCGCTCTACAAACAAGCGGCGGCGACCGACCCGGGATCGCCGTATCTGTATGTCGGCTACGCGAGGGTGCAGATGTCGCAATGGCACTTTCGTCTCGCGATGGAGCAATACGAAGCAGCGCTGAAGGCCGCCAGGCAGCGAAACGAACCGAACTACAGCGCTCACGCCGGCTTGGCCGAGGTTTACCTCATCCTGGGTCATTACGGGCTCGCGATGGATCAATTCAATCGGGCCATCGGAGCATATCCCGATTCGTGGAACGCAAGGTTCGGCCTCGCGCACGCAATTCATATGAACGATCCAAACGATCCTCGCGCAGCCGAGCTTTTCAAAAGTCTGCTCGGGTCGGAAATGAAGCGGCTCGATTCTCTCACCCGGATGTATCTCGCTGCCATGCTGCTCGAGAAAGCAAAGCCGCCGGCGGATGCGCCTCTCCTCGCAGAGGCGGTAACACATCTCGAGGAAGCCTACGCGAAAGATCCGTCCGCCTTCTCGGCGTTTCAGCTCGGAATCGGTCGGGCACTCCAGGGTAATTCACAGGAGGCGTCAAAGCTCTGGGACGAAGCGTCCAGACTTCCATGGGGAAGTGATCCGCTTCAGCAGCAGACGTATTCGCCGCTGCTGACGATCCTGCGCAACGAATCAGGCGCTTTGATCCAGTTACAGAAAATAACTGATGTTCTGGCGCAGGAAAGGGCCGCCGGCTTCCTGACGACAGTCAAGCGGGACGCGGAATTGATCCGGCGTTCCGGACTTTACGACACTCAAATAAAGCCGGTGATCGACCTGCTGGACGCGTCGATTAAAAAAGCCCGGGAGGGTAACTGACCCGATTTGGATTGACATGGAATCCGTGCCACAGAAGATCGGCAGTATGTTCTCACCCCTCAGGATTTCTAGTCCGCTCAGTATCTTCGCAGGCGCGGTTCTGTGCGCAGCGCTGAATGGCGCAACCAGCTTTGCCGGTTCGACCCTAACCTACGATCCCAAGGATTCGCCTATCGTGGAAATTCCCACGTCCGCGCCCGTGGTGAGGGAGTCGCGTGGATTGGTTACGTTAGAAGGTCCGTCGGGAATGTTTCTTAACCCGACGAGTGCTACCTTGCCGCAGGGCGTTTTCGCTATCGGCTACTGTAGCGTGTTGACCAATCAAGATACAGACATCCTGGGCAACCATATGTTTATTAGCTACGGCGTTCGCGACTGGCTGGAGCTAGGGGTGGTGGCCAGCATGATTCACTTCAGCATGAACGACGAACTCCCGGAAGGCGATTATGGTTACGCTGGACCAATGGCTCGCGTGCGTTTACGCCGGGATGTTGGAATGTGGCCGGAAGTAAGCCTGGGCGCGTATGCCAAATTCGGAACCGATGCCTTTGATTCGAAGAATGTTTTCATCGCAGCTTCCAAGACCGTTCCAATCGACGAAAAAGGATTTCTAAAAACAATCACCTTCCAGGGAGGGTTTCGCGAATCCTGGCTCGAAGCACCTGATAGAAACACCAATCGGTTTTACTGCGGAATAGAGGTGCAGCTTCCCTGTAATCTTTATGCCGTCGGCGAGGTCACGCAGTTCGCCTCGCGGAAGGACCAATTCACGCCCTGGGCCGCCGGTCTCCAGTGGCGCGGGAAAAAATTTGGTCTCTCAGCCGCAATCGTCCAGAGCGGGGATGATAAGCCACCCAGCATCTACCTTGGAATTGGCGGGGGCCTGGGCGCCGAACCGGTGCGCATTCCCACTCGACCGGTTGCCCGGCCCTAGAATCGCGTCAGAATTCCCTTTTCCACGAAGCGTTTGTGATAAGCTGCGTGCAATAGAAGGAACATGAGCCGTATTCTGAGCGCTATTCACATGGGAAAGCTTTTCTATTTCGCCTTAGCCGCACTGCTGGCGAGAGGCGCGCTCGCCGCTAACGCGGTCGACGAAGAGAAACCGCACGGACGCTTTTGTCTCTCACTCTACGAGCCGGGTCCGCCGGAAAAGGAAGAGGCGTTTCAAATTTCGGCGCCGGCCGGCGCTGGCAAAACCGTACGTGCCTACATCGACGCGAGTGATAAATGCAGCGTCCTGGTCGCCGCGCTGACCAAGGACGGGAAACTGGTGAACGCTTGGCGGCCACAGCTCTCTGAAGTGCCGGCGGAATTCGAAGAGATTCTCCTGCCGAAGACGCCGGTGAAATGGGATTGGTCGACAGCTAGCGGACCTTTCGATCTCTATGTCTTGTTCCTTGCATCGGGTTCGAAGGAAATCGAGGAAGCCAAGAAGCTCATCGATGCGATGCAGAACCCGAAAATCGACGACCGCATCCTCGCGATGCAAACGGGGAAGTTGAAGGAGCTGATCGGCAGATTGGCGAGCGACAAGGATCGGACGAACCAGGCGCCGGTGAGCGAGCCGGAAGTAGGTGGAGTGTTTCGCGGCGCCGCTTTTCCCTGGCGACAATTCGCCCGGAGCGTCAATTTTTCCGCCGATCGCCCGGGAGTGCTGGTGCTTTCCAGCGATAGCGTGAAATGACGCCTGGCGGTTCGGGCGGGGCCAAAGTTGCCGGAGAACAAATCTGGCTCAGATCGCCCTGGCCGCTGCTCCTGGTCATCTGCGGCGCGGCCGCGCTCTGGACCTTTCTCGCGGGAGACCCATTCGAAGGTCTCGAGATGCGGTGGTTCGGCCAGATCCTCCGCTGGCGTTACGAACGCGGAATGGCGCCGCCGGCCAATCCCAGCATCGTTCACGTCGATATTACGCAGGTCGATTTGCGGAAGACGCCGACGCTGGAGCTGGAATACCAAAGCGCCGCCAACATTATCCGCCAAGCGTCGGAGCTAGGCGCGAAGGTGATCGCGTTCGATGTTATTTTCGGCCGCGGCACTCAAGCGATGGCCGATCCAATCCTGAAAGAAATCGAGCGCGCTAAGTCGCAAAACAAAACGGTAATCCTGGCGGAAGCGCTGTTGCCGTCGCCGGAAGATGGAAAAGAGGAACGGGTCCGCTCCTTTCCTTTCCGGGAGCGACTGCTGTCCGTGGGATTAATTAATGTCCGGGCCGATGCCGACGGCGTGCTGCGGAGTTACGATTACGTGCACGAAGCGGCTGGCGGTAAACGCGAGCCGTCCCTTGCGCTCGCGAGCTACTTCGCCTGGCGTGAGATTGCATGGGACGTCGGAGTCACCTTTCCGTCACCCGGCATCCTGCGTTGGGGAGAACTCTCAAGCGATCTTACATCGATAGAACCACGCGAGCTAAAGGCCAATACCGTCCTGTTGAACTACCGAAGCCCATGGCCGGGAAAAGGCCCCGCGGCTTTTCGCCATTACAATGTCCCTGAACTGGATGCACTACATGCGGCTAGCCGGGAGACGAACGCGCAACCACTTTACAACGCCATTGTCCTTGTCTCTTACTACGGAGCTGGTCTCGGTGACATGGGCACTACCTCGATCGCGGCCAATCAGCCGCGCGTCGTCTTACACTCGACCGCGCTCAACGATCTTATCCAACGCGCCTGGCTCCGGCGGACTCCGCGCTGGATCGATGCGCTTGCGATCCTTGGCTTGGTTCTGCTGGGAGCGGTGGCGACATTGTTCCGCGGCACGGTGTCGTTGTTCCTCATCTGGATCATTGGAATTGCGGCCTGCTGCGCCCTGAGCGCGATTACCATTTTCAAAACTGGATGGGTCCCGGGACTGATGAGTGCCGGCGTGGTTTGGACCGGACTTACCCTGGTAGAGTTGGGTCGGAGACAAAGCCACGAGTTCATTCAGCGACTGAAACTTCGTTCCACGATGAGCCTCTACTTTTCGCCGCACATCATGGAGCACGTGCTAAAAAATCCCGGATCGATGGAGCCGCAACAGGCGGAAATCACCGTGCTCCTCACCGACCTTCGCAACTCGACCCCCATCGCGGAGTTGCTCGGGCCGCCGGGCATGTTCCAGCTTCTGAACCAGGTCTTCGAATCCCAAACCCACGCTATTCTCGCCGAAGACGGCAGCATGGAACATTTCCTGGGCGATCAGTTTCTTAGTTACTGGGGGGCGCCCGATGCGCAACCCGACGCGACCGATCGCGCGTTTCGCGCCGCGCTGAATCTTATTTCTGGGATGGAAGAGCTGCGCGAGAACCTGGAGCCGAAGTTGAAACCACTCTTTGGTTATGGCGTGGCTTTGCATAGCGGCACGGCTCTTATCGGCAACAAAGGTTCGGCGCAACGCCTGGATTACGGCCTGGTCGGAGACCTGATCAACGCGGCGGCCCGCGTGGAATCACTCACGAAACACTATGGGGTCCTGTTTCTAATAACCCGGGAAGCTTATGCCAGGTTGTCTGTCCCACCGATGATTCGCCTGATCGATAAGGCGATCGTGAAAGGAAAATCAGTTCCGCTGGAGCTGCTCGAAGTAAAACATCCTCATAGTCCGGATCATTTTGATGAAACTCTGGAGCGATATAACGCCGCCTTTGCGGAGTACGAGCGGGGCGGCTTCGAAAAGGCGGAAAGAATGTTTGCTGCCTTGCGCGATGAAAGACAGGATAAGCCTGCTGCGTTAATGGCGGAGAGGTGTCGCGAGCTCACGATCGAACCGCCTCGGGACTGGAACGGCATTTATCAGCTCAAGACGAAGTGAGATTGCACACATGACCCGGGACAACGTTTTCAACAGCGCGATGACACTGCTTGGCCGCCTGGTCCTTATTGTCCTTTTATCGGTTAGTCTCGCGATTCCTTCAGCCATTTTTTCTGAAGAGGCGAAACCAGCCCCGGCGAAACCGGATAGGACTGAGCTGGAGACGCAATTCAAGAAGATTGACGCTGATCGCGCCGCGGCGAAGCAAAATACAAAGGAACGGACCGACGCCGCGAAGAACGCCATGCAAATCGAGTCGGATATTGCGTGGCTGGCCTTTGATGCGGGCAAGTTCGATGAGGCCGCGACCTGGTTCGCGACCAGCGCGAAGCTAAAGGAAGACAGCCACGTTAACGCGCGCGGTTACTGGGAAGAGTATCATCGAACGACCGCGGCCGAACTCGATGGTAAAGTCGATGGGCAAATCAAGAAGCTCCAGGACCAGCTGGCCACGGCCGAGGAATCCAAGAAAGAGATTCTGCGCAAGCTTATCCACGGATGGGAGAAGAACCGCTACCTCGATCGCTATAACTCCGTCACGAGCCTGGAGCAGGTTGCTCGAGACAATAACGACGCGGAGGGCCTGTTGAAGTATTGCGAACGCGAGCTGGAGATTCGCCGGTTGGAAATGACCTACCTCCAAAAGGCCAAGGCACCGAAGGACGAGGTCAACGAAAAGACAGCGCAACTGGCGACTGCCCTTGAAAGAGTGGCCAGCGCGCAGGCCGATCTGGCTCTTTTTGAGAAGGCCGAAAAGAATGGCCTGGAAGCCCTTTCCTTGCGGCGCGCCTTACCTGAGGAGATGGCCGAACGCAAGCTGGAGGAAAGCTTAAGTTCTCTGGCGCGAATGTACGCCTATAACCTCGGCGATCTGAGAAAGGCGCGGGATTATTATCAGCAGGCATTGGCCAGTCTCGAGGCCTCCGTCGCGGTGCGAAAGAAGGCGCTTGATGAAGATCGTTACTACTCTCCCGAGCAGAAGGCGGCCATGACCAAGGAGGAACTTGCCAAGCACGAAGAAATGCAGGCCCAGACCCGGGACATGAAGATCGCGCTCGATGCCATGGCGCAAGCCATGGCTCTGGTGAACCTGGGCGAGATAAGTCAGGAAGAAGGCAACCTTAAGGACGCTTCGACTAACTATGAGAAAGCTCTGAAGGTGGGCGAGGAACTCCCTAAGGGCGGCTACATTAATGTCTTCGAGATCTTCCGGGCGCGGATTCGCGCGCGCGTCCTGGGCGACCTGGCCTCGTTGCATACCGAAAGCGGCGAAGTCGACCTTGCTTCAAAGGAGCTAAACGAAACAATCGCAATCAAGCGAAGCATCGGACAGGATGACTGGACGGCACAATCGCTAACCCAGGCAGCCGACCTTGCCTATGTGAAAGGAGACCTATTGGGCGCGCGCCACCTTGTGGAACAAACCAGGCAAATCTTTGCCGCCGCGCACAAGTTAAACAGCGTCGTCACGTCGACCGGCTTCCTGGCGGTTATCGCACGGGATGAAGAGAAGTTCGATGAGGCAGCTAATCGCGCGGAAGAAGCACTGCTCCTGGCGCGCAAGACGGGAAACCTTGCGGCGGTTTCGGGTGCAGCGCGGACGTTTGCCTCGATTCGGGTCAAACAGAGTAAGCTCGACGAAGCAAAAAGGTTGATTGAAGAAGCGCAGAAGGCTGATGCCAGGACCGGCTCGGTGAGCGATCGGATCGCTACTCTGGGGATAACCGGCGAGATCCTCGAGGCGAAAGGAGAAAACGCCAAAGCGCTGGAAGCCTACCAGGAAGCGGTAAAACTGGTCGAAGGTGTGCGGGCAACGGCAGCGTCTGAGGCCGCGTTCGCTGACGTGAAGCGGAACTATCGTCCCTACGAACGGATCGTTCGCATCCTGATCAAGCTGAATCGACCGGAGGACGCATTCGATTACCTTAACCGGGCAAAATCGAAGAAACTCCAAGACTCACTCCGCCTTTCCAGCATGAAGAGCGAAGACAAGGCCGTTCAGGCTTTGCTCGAGAAAGCAAGCGGTGAGGAGAACAAGCTCAAGGCTGCTACGGCGCAACGCGACAGTGAGCAGGCCAAGCCGAAAGAGCAGCAGGACAAGGCCAAGCTCGAGAACCTAAGCCGGGTCGTGGCTTCTACCCAGGCTGAATGTTTTCGACTTAACGAGCAGATCAAGGCCACCAATCCGCACTGGGAAAAATTCATGACGCTCAATCCGGAATCGCTGAAAAAGGCGCAAAAGCGCATCCCGCCGGAAGTGATGCTTATCCAGTACGCGCCGCTGGGGGAGGAGCTGTACGTTTTTCTTGTCACGAAGACGAGCATGAAGATCCTCATCGCTCCGGGCAAGCCAGCGGACCTGTTCAAAAGGATCCTGGCTGTGCGCAAACAAATCACGACCGGTGAAAGCGGCGCACCGCTGACAAAGAACCTCGTGGCCCTTTACGATACGCTGATTGCCCCCGTCGAAGCAGATCTTGCTTCGTTCAAGGTGATCGCGTTCATCCCCAATGGCCTCCTCTATTACCTTCCCATGCAGGCCCTGGCGAAAAAGAATACCAGCGGCGAGGTAAGCTATCTGATCGAGGATAAGCAGATCGTCTACTTAACCGCAGCAGACGTGATGAACGCGGTCCAGCCGCCCGATGAGGAGAAAGCGACCCAGGGGATGGTAGCGTTTGGCAATCCCACCGGGGCAAACCTGCCTTCGGCCGAGGCGGAGGTCAAAGGAATCGCCCAGGTCTTTCCCTCCACGGACGTATTTTTCGGACCGGATGTAACTAAGAAAACCTTGGAAGCGCCGGACAAGCTAAGTAAGCGCATCGTTCACTTCGCGACCCATGGCATCCTCAATGCCTCAACACCTCTGGATAGCTACATTCAGTTAGCTGCGGGTGGGTCTCCTGAGTCAGCCCAGCTAACCTTGGGGGAAATTGGCGGCCTCCCTTTTAACAAAGTAGACCTCGTTACCTTGTCGGCGTGCCAAACCGCAGTCGGGAACAAAGAGCCTGATGGCGGTGAAGTCACCACGTTGGCGCATGCCTTTTCGAGCGCGGGAGCAACAACGGTGTTGGCGAGCTTGTGGAGTGTGGGCGACGAGAGCACCAAGGAGTTTATGGTGGAATTCTATCGTCAGCTGGCAGGCGGCGCGTCGAAAGCGGCGGCCCTGCAAAGCGCCCAGCTCAAGCTCCTGAAGAGCGCAAAGTTTTCCCGCCCGCTCTACTGGGCGCCGTTTGTTCTTATGGGCGATTGGCGGTAGGGCCGGATTTCGAACTCGACTTGGTAGAGGGTCATTCGCCATAGTCGGCGCGTGAAAAGCGTTTTCTTGATAACGGCCGTCCTATGTCTCGGCTCTGCGGCGGCGCTTTCGCAGGCGATCGATAAAAGCAAGCCGAACGGCCGGGCCTGCCTTGCGATCGTGAACATCGCGAACGGAGATGAAGAGGCCCTTCGCCCAGCGAGCACAGCGGGCGGGAACCAGAAAATTGTGGCGCACCTCGATGCCACGGCAGGCTGCGAGGTGCTTGTGAGTCCGTTCCTAAAAAGCGGGGAGCTGGTCCCCGGCTGGCTGCCTCAATATGTCGACCTCAGTCCAGGAAAAGAAGCTCTCTTGCCGAGGGCGCCGGTTTCCTGGAATTGGGTGAACGATAACGGGCCACTCGAAATCTTCGTTTTGTTCTTTGCACCGGGTTCCAAGGAGGGCCGCGAAAGTCACGAACTGGTGAGTGCGATGCAGAAGGCGAGGGGAGCAAGGATCATTAAGTTCCAAGCCAGCAGATTGCGCGAGTTAATCGGCAAGGCGAATTACGACAAGGAGGCGGCGCTGCGTGCGCCCAAGGCGAATGCGGAAGTCGCCGGCGTGATGCGAATGGTGGTGGGATTCGAGTGGCGCGATTCGGCCCGGGTCGTCAATTTTTCCACCGAAAAGCCGGGGGCATTGATTTTCCCGTTCGCAGACGCGCATTAACTCGGCGCGATAAACTATTGGAAAAGATGTCGCGACAGGACGGCGATCCACGTTCCGAAAAGGGCCGCGCCGGCATAGCCGATTACGAGCCCTGCCAGCGCAACTGATTTCGCTAATGAGCCCGGGTCGGTCGACCGCGTTCTGGCCAGCGCGAGATGGCCGCAGATGATCGAAGGCACCGCCGTGAGTCCGAACGTGAGGAGAGCGAAGATGCCGAGGGTGACGGCCCAGATCGGAAGCGCTGATAACTCTTCTTCAGGGCGCGAGCTAGCTGGCGCCGAGATTGTTTTGCCGGCATCAAGCATGGTCCGATGATGACGGCCCACGCTCGCCAATTTGCAGGCGAAAAACCGCGGAAATTAATCGCGCAACAGGTTCCTTGTAGCTTCGTTGTCTGGTTGATAAGACAAAATCGATGAGTGAGCAAAACAAAGACACGATCTTGGAACTCGCAGCGAACCAGGCCCCCTTTGTTTTCGGAGTCAGCGGACATCGCGATCTCGTCCGGACGGATTTGCCTGAGCTGCGAAAACAGCTTCACACTGTTTTTGACCGGTTTCGCTCGGCGTATCCAAACGCTGCCTTCGAATTGATAAGCCCGCTCGCTGAAGGCGCTGACCGAGTAGCCGCGGAGGTGGCGCTCACTTGTGGAGTCAAACTCGTCGTGCCGTTGCCCATGGCGCAGCAGGAGTACGAACGGGACTTCACGACGGCGGAGTCGCTAAGTGAATTTCGGCGATTGCTCGTCGCGGCGAATTCGCAGTGGGAAGTAAGCGAAGACTCGCCAAATCCATCTTCGTCCTCGGACAGCAACGGGCGCGCGCAGAGATACGCGGCGGTCGGCGATTTGATAGCACGAACCAGCCACGTTTTGATCCTGCTTTGGGATGGACGTGACAATGAGAAAGTAGGAGGGACCGCCTGGGTAAAGAAGCGTCGCGAATACTGGCTCAGGGTTGCCGAGGAGAAAGGAACGTCGCCCGATGTCTTCGGTTATGTCGGGACGATTCATATTGTTACTCCGCGAGAAACTGCTGAGGGCGCGGCGCGACCGCGCGTTGAGATAATCGGAGAATTGCCTGGAGAGGCGCCCGGGTTACGCTGACGAGCGTTCCAGGCTGTAAACTCGGAATAAACCGTAGCTTTTCGCCAGCGCAGTAGTTCCGACCAGATCGCAACTGAATCCTTTCGACTGGTCTGCTGCGGCCAACGCCGCGAATTCTTCGCTCGCAAAGACTTCTCCTTCGTGGGTAATAGGTTCTATCCGCGCCGCACGACTCACATGGGCGCCGGTGAAAGAGATTTCCCGGACGACAGGATCAAAGTTCACGTAAACGGGACCGGCATGCACGCCGATTCGGATGCTCAACTGGCGAGGAAGACCCAGGTCCATCCAGTCTGTGTTTATAACCAGGTCTCGTAAGTCGAGGGCAAACCGGCCTGCGTCCTCAACTCCATTGAAGACGAAGAAGAGCCCGTCACCCCAGGTATTGACGTTGATGGGCGCCGCCGAGCTATCCGCCATAAGTCTCGAGACCCTTTGGTTAAACTGGGCAACGTATTTTGGGATTACCGTTTCCGGCAGCTTGCTGTAACCCACCACGTCCGCAAACATGATGGCCTTGATTTCCTGGCGACCAGACGCGCGCACCCATGCCTCAAATTCGTCGTCGCTATCGTCCGCGTCTATCTCGAAGGTTTCGGATCCAGTCAACATCGAAGGAGGTTTTGTAGCTATCGGGACAACCTTTACTGGCACGCGGTGCTTCCGCCAATAACGGACGAAGGATCCAGTTCCTCCGGGCGCGCCGGCGAATCCATCCCACACTGCTAACGGCGTTATCTCCAGGTCGAGCGATCGGGCGAAGAGCCGCGCCAGACCGTTCATGGCAAGGTTGCAGTATTCGAAGCCCGTGGCGCTGCCGGGCATATAAAGTTCGCCCAGGACGCGAATGGACGCAGCTTGAGCCAGGACTTTATGGAAGCGCTCGACCCATGCTCCTTCGGGCGCGATGGCGACGCTCGTTTTTTCGAATTCTTCAGCGGGCCACGGCAGCACGAGATGAATCGTACCGCCGCGCGCCAGCATAGCTTCCAGGAACAGGATGTCCGAGCCGGAAGCAGCACTTGCGAATCCTATGCCTGCATTCATGGCAGCCAGTTGCTTCTCCAGGAGTTCCTTTACCTCGCTCTCCTTTGCCATGGGAAACCGTGGATTGCGTCGATCAGGCGCATCGATCATGTGACCGGAAAAGACAACCAGCTTCGGGATAGGGAAGCAGTCGTCGAACCTATCGGCGTTACCATAAAGTTGGCGGGACAAGGCACGGGCCTGTTTTCGCGTCGAAGAAAAAGCGCGCAAGTTATCGCTTTCCGCGGCGACGGCCGCGCGATAGGCGCGTTTCGCCCCCTCAGCATCACCCAGGACAACCAATGCTTCCGCGACCGTAGCGTGCTTCCAGTAGTCGTCCGGCTGCGTCTGACAGATTTCCAGGACCGTCTTAGCTATGCGACTGGCCTTATCCGTCTCCTTGAGGAGAAACGCGATGGTTGCTGCGTTTATGCCTGGATACGAATCAGGCGGTGGAAGTTCGAAAGCGCGGTTATAGTAGTCGAAGGCTTGCCGCAAGTAATGTTCATTATCCGGGTTTGCGCACCATCGATCCTTGCAGGTGCGTCCCAGAATGCTTAAGGTTTCGCGGTTCGTTGGATCTTTCGCGACAAGCGCGTTGAGAATATCCTGGGCGCGACGCGATGATCCCATCTGGGCCAGGGCCAGAGCGATGCGTTGGTGGAGCCAGTCGTCATCCGGATGATTTTCCACCGCGGCGCGAGCCGCATCGTAGGCTGTGAGGAATTCGCCAGCGGAAAGCGCTCGTTTTACAAAGGCGCGGACAGCTTCGATATCGTCCATCCACTCCGTCCGCCGCCGCCAGAGTTCGTGGAGAGCGACGGACGCGCTGGGAACATTCTTAACTTCAGGCAGATCAGACACGTTAGAGAGAGAGCGCGTTCTTGGAACGGCGCTTGGCCCGTATTAGCCGAGCGTCACCGTGGTGACCAGAAATATCTGCGCCTCAGAAACCGGTTAGTGATGACAACAATCATGCTCTTCCGAATCATGATCGTGGTCGCATTCATGATCGTGATGGTGATGAGAGTGAGTGGACCAGGAAGGAAATGGATCGGCGAAGCTCGTCCAATGTTCCGGGCCCTCAGCCATCTCTTCATCCGTGAGCAGACAGGCATCGAGCTGGGATTGAAGGGTATGTCGGTTCGCTTCAAACGCCATGATTGCAAACGTCTGCCGGCGATCGCCGAAGGGCTCTTTCCATTCATTTCGGGTGCGCTCAGGCATCTCGGCCGCGCGACTGCTTTGATCGCGCGCCGCCCGCCAGGCGCCCGCCGATGCGCAGTGAAGCTCCGATCCGGCAAGGTTGAGTCCACCGACTTCATCCATGCGAGTGGCCAGCCAGAAAAATCCTTTGGCCCGGAAAACACCGCCCAAGTTCTGTTGGAGGAGATTCCAAAACCGCCCGGGATGAAACGGTCGCCGGGCGCGATACGCTAGCGCGGTGATTCTGTCATCTGCGGTAAGGGTTGGTTCCTTGCCATCGAGCACTTGGCGCCAACCGGCGCCGCTTAAAGCCGCCTCAAAATCAAATGAGCTGGCAGGAAGATCATAGCACCTTTTGACGGCAGCCGAGTCCAGGGGCGATACGTTAGTTCGTGGGTTAAGAGCCAGCGCGATCGAGCGTGCTAGATCAAAGTCGCGATCGCCCGATGCAGCCTCGAAAAAAATATGACTAACGAACTCCATCTGTTCCGCAACGAAACAGGTTTGCAGCGAGTTTGCTCTGCGCCCGAGAATCGCGTCAAGTAAGTCGGCCGGTTGGATAACGAAGACAGTTGCCGTTAGCTTCGAAACGTCGTTTAAGGTTTGAGGAAGGTTGTCCGGGGCCGCAAACAGCGACGCATAAGCCATTGGAGGCCTGTCCGGTTCGCACTCAATGATCAGATGATCAATTGCGCGCTTCCCTGCGATCAGTCTTATCTCATGGACGATCCGGTCTGGATTAGACCCCGGCGGCAGGTGGAAAACGGTGACGCCTGTTGAGGCATCCGTTCGTGTGCTCGTTAGAAGGCCCGTCTTCGCAGACCCGATCGTATCCAGGAATGCAGTTACGGCAGGGCCGGCTGCAATCGACACGGACAAGAGCTCCCTGTCTTTGCCAGGCACGCCGCTCATAGATGCTAGCTCGAAGGAGGCGGGCGTCCGGCGCGGGCCACGGGCGCGGCTGGAACCTCGTCCTTGGCGACGACGTTTGGCGCGGTTACGTCGCTTCGCCATGGGATGGCAAGCCGGTGCATGATCGATTTCGCTTCCAACGGGGCCAGCCCAGGCATCTCGGAGACCAGGCGGGCGAGCAAGGCGCTCATGATCGGAGCCGCAAAGCTACTTCCAGTCACTTCTTTGGTAGCATGATTGTTCCAGGGCAGAGTTACATCCACGCCGCGCGCCGCGAATTCGACGAGGTGACCAGGTTTGTAAAAGAAGGTATGATCTTCATCGAAGCGAGCCATGTTGGTAGTGACAACGCTGGGAAAATAACCGGGCCATTCCGGCGTGGTGAAGTCGTAGTTGTTACACGCGGAAACGACGTGAATGCCCTTAAGATAGGCCTCGTCGATCCACTCCTTGTATTGGAAGATGTGTTCCGGCAAGCCGCATCCGAAGCTGCAATTCAGAATGTGATAACCGCGGTCGATCGCCTGCCGAACTCCCTCGCGGATGATAACGGTGCGCGAACCAAGGTTCGCGCCGAGAACGCGAATGCTTCCGATCTGCGCGTCCGGCGCGATCCGCCGGATGACCCCTGTCACGGCGGTGCCATGACCATAGATATCGCTGCCATCACCCAGTTTGACTTCGATCTGAACGCCCGCGTCGATCACGTGCAGATCGTCCACGAGAGTGAGGCCAGGCAACGCGGGATGATCGACTTCCACACCGGAATCGATCACGGCGATGCGGACGCCTTTGCCAGTGCCCTTTTCCAAAGCGCGGCGCGCTTCGTCCAGGCGAAAAGGACTAGGCTCTGGGGTTAGAGGCGGTTCCATCCTATGGCAGTGCCGAGCAGCCGATAGTCGATCAGATCGCGAACAACCGCAGAGGTCGTCTGGATGGCGTTCAGGTCCGGAGGCCCGAAGCCGGAAGGTTTTTCCCCCTTCGGCACCGGCTTGCCATCACGGATCTCGACGTCCTGAAGCTGGACGCAGGAAATAACTCCGCGCACTTCATTCAGAAAGTAGAGCGGAACGACGATCATGGCATAGGTCGCCTTATGCAGCGCCTTATCCAGAGTGTTACTATGATCTACATTGTTATAGACTTCGTTTTCGACGAACGGATGCTCGCTTGCCACCACGAGGCTTACAATCCCTTTGGTGAGAGGTTGTTTGAATCCCATGATCTTGGCGGTATTGGGGCCGCTGTTGTAGGCCACCACCAGATGCTGTTTGTCCTGGTCCAGCAGCCAGATACTTCCCTCATCCGCGCCGATGCGGGCGAACGTCTCCTTCAGGAGCTTGAGCAGCATCTCATCGCAGATGCTAAGGAAATTAACGGGCGAAATGGCGGCGCCAAGCTTGGCGAGATGTTCCTGCAAGGCCGGGCGCAAAGGCAGGAAGCGCTGCTCGGGAAGAAAGTTTGCGCGGGTCGTGGGCGTCATTCCGCTGGTTGTCTGAGCGCTTTGGCTTCGGTGACAAGCGCCGGGATCAACTGCGGTTGTTCCTGGAGCATTTTTTTCATTTCAACGCGCTCTTCCTCGGTGCACTTTCCACTGGCAAACTTGACGATCTTGTCCCGCAGCTCAGTTGGGATTGTCGCGGCGGCGCGTCCAGCCACTTCCTGGACGTCACCAGCAAAAAACTCCAACAGAATTTTGAAATCATCATTCACAGGTAAGAAGCGGTCAAAACAAAAACGCGGTTGAAATATTTACATCATGGTTTGGAGCCCACGAGCGGGTCACGGCGCGGTGGAGATTTACCGGGCGGCGTCCCGTTGTCTTATGCTCTTTCCTTAGACTCATCCAGCGACGCATTTTGTGAAATTATCTTTCCTGGTTCTAAAAAACATCAGAGGACCCGGCGCAGAGCTCCACGAAATCCTCCCAGCGCAGCTCCAGCCAGGGATCGACCTTCTTTAATTCCGCCAGAATAATTTTCGCCACATTCTGGCGGGTCACGTCGAGGGTGCGGCTGACCTTCGATTCATGCCAGCCCCACATCCGCGAAATTTCGCGCTGGCTGAGCTGATGAAGATGCACAAGCTTCAACATCAGGATCGCATCCTCATCCTGCTTCGCGAACGCGCGCTGGATCGCCGCCCGGAGGAGGTTAAGCAGCGGTTTTTCACTGGTCAGTTTTTCCGGCTGCGCTCGGCGCTCGAAGAAATCCTCCGGCGAATCGGGAGTGCTAGGGACATCGACGCGAAAACTCTGGCGCCGTTTCAAATCGACCAGCCGGTTCGTGGCCACGGTGAGCAACCAGGATTCCAGCGCGCACCGGCCCTGGTATTTCGTCAGAAGGATCTGGCGATTTCCCCGGGGAGCGAAGCAATCGGTCCAAAGATCCGCGACCAGGTCCTCGGCCTCGGTCTGGTTCGCGCCGCGCGCGCGCAGGACGCCGACGAGCTTGCCGTGGTATCGGCTCCTCAGCTCCGAAGCAGCCGACGGCTCCCCGGCCAGGACGCGCTGGACGAAGGCAAGATCCTGTTCATGACGCGACGGGGCTTCGACGGGCATAAAGGAAAAAAAGGATGAGGTTGCCGGTTTGGGACGTCAACCATTTTGACCGGAGGAAACGTGCCTGGAGGGATTCGAACCCCCAACCTGCTGATCCGAAGTCAGCGTTTTCGATGTTTTGATCAGCAGGTCCCCTCGTGTAGATTTCATAGCGTCCTTTTCAAATCGTTAGCCAATCATTGGCCGGTTCCCCGGCGCCGATAGGCTCAGGGCGTCGTTACGCTCGTTATCATTTGCATCATTCTTATAGCAATTGCGCAGAGATTGTCTCCCGATGCCCGTTTCATTCGTACTCGGCAAGAATGCCTCGGTTGCGATAGTGGGAGAAGACCCCTCTCCCCAACCCCAGGGATTTTGAGTTGAGCAGGATTGGAAGTGGATGACGCGGCGGATGCATTAAGATCTGACAAAGTGCGTGTCGTCTCTCTTCACGGCTGCGCTTTTCCCTCCGCGCGGGCGGTTTCCGGGAAACGGCGGCAATCGCAAGCGCAGCCAATTCTTGCGGCTGCGTTATGTCGGGCTGGGCGTCCTGCACGAGTTTGGAAGAGCGTTTTGCGGTCGTCACGTCCACGTTCAGATCGAAGTTTCAACGACACCTTCTGACTTCGCCCTTAAATGTCGGCACGGGTGGGCCTGGCAGATCGCCATGAAAATTTTGTCGACAGTGCGATCAACTGAGTCATAATTTCAGAAGCCCCAACCCTCCATGCAATTCTTTGACAAGGTCGGCGCTGTCATCGAACAGCGATGGAAAGAAGCGAATTATCTCGAGTCCGCTTTTCCCGAGATTTCGGCTCAGGTACTCGGCGAAGCGGATGCAGTGGGGAATGTTGATCCATGGGAAATCGTCGCCTATCTTCAAGCGGCGTCGACGCTTCCCGAGCAGCAAACCGACACCTTCAGTGATCTCGCTCTCACCTTGTATCGAGCGTCTCGATTCGGCATTGATGTCTACTTTTGGTTGGATAGCACCACCTCTATCCACCAGCATAGCTTCTCCGGGGCGTTCCAAGTGTTGGCTGGCTCCAGCGTTCACAGTATCTACCATTTCAAGTTAGAGCAATTGGTAAATGCTCACTTCTCGATCGGCGAGGTCTTGCTTGGCGACGTTCAGATTTTGAATAGGGGGGACATCCGCAAGATACGCCCAGGACGGCCTTTTATCCATTCCCTGTTCCATCTAGATAGACCATCGGTGACAATTACTGTAAGGACCCGCCAGGATCCGAATACACTCCCGCAGTACAACTATCTGAAGCCGCATTTCGCCTTCAACCCTGCCTTCAACGACCCAGTGACGTCGAAGAAGCTGGAAAGCGCGGTGATGTTGCTGCGATTAAGGGATCCCGGGGCCTACAATTTTCTCGATGAACTAATCTCGCTATCGGATTTTCAAACCACGTTCTTAATCTTAGATGCTGCCTATCATCAACTGATAAACCATACCCGCGACCGATTCCAACCTTGGAAAGAAAACAAAAGGCCGCAGGATGATTTTCCCGACGAGAAGTCGCGCTTCCTGGGATTGCTGCGCAGGGCTCGGACCAGACATGGTAATCTGACCGATTTCATCTTCCCCGTATTGGACGAAACGCAGCGAAATAAGGTCCTTGTGAACTTGCGGAGCACTGTGTCAGCCAGTGAGCACAGGTTGTTTTTGGGCCTGCTTTTGAATGTCGAGAGCAGAGCTCAGCTCGTTGATTTGGTCAGACAACGGTTTCCCGATCGAGATCCAGTTGGATGCATTTGCACTTGGGTAGACGAACTTTACAAAACCAACAAGCCCGGATCTGATAGCAGCATTCTTGGAATAAAAAGCTTCGGACGAGTGCACCGCTTCATCTTCCGGCAGCTCTTGGAAGGAATTTCGACCGAGGAATTACGGATCAAGACAAATGGAGGAGATCTCGAAGTCTCTGAAGGTGAACGGATGAGGATCTGCGATAGCTTCGAAAGGTCGATTATACTCAAATCGGTCCTTCGGAACCCGCATGGGGAATCGACGATATCGACGCGTAAGATTGTCGAACCGGCCACGGCCTAGAATGCTGATAAACCCTCGGAGGCGACTAGCTTTGGACACCATGCGCAAAGACGGCGGACACATTCGGAAGGGTTGGCTTTAGGATGGAGACCCTGCTTCGGGATTTACGTCATGGCGTTCGAATGCTGTTAAAGCATCCGCAGTTCACCGTTCTGGGGATCGCTGCCATGGCCGTTGGCGTGGGAGCGAATACGGCGGTTTTCAGCCTGGCTTATAGACTATTAATCACGCCGCTGCCTTATCCGCAATCCGATCGACTCGTTATCATTCACGAGGAAAGAGGGCAAGGCCGGGGTCGCTCCGTCTCCTATCCAAATTTTCTGGACTGGCGTGAAGCGCAGGGCTCGTTGGCCGATCTTTCATTGGTACGCGAAGAAGAAGTCAACATCGAAGCAGATCGCGACATGGAACCCGAACGAGTCGGAGCTTTGCGAGCGACCTTCAGTTTTCTCAGTACTCTTCGCCTGAAACCGCAAATCGGCCGCGATCTGAACAAGGACGACGATACCCCGGGTGCGCGACCGGTCGCGTTGATCTCCGACGCCCTATGGCGAAAGCGCTTTGGCACCTCGGCAGAGGTAATGGGTCGCCAAATTGTTCTTGAGGGCGTTACTTATGAGGTCATTGGGGTGATGCCACCCGAGATGCGATACGGTCATCGGCCTCAGTTGGTTCTGCCTCTTGGCAACCTGCGCGCTGACCCTAGTCTCCTCAACAGAGGTAATCGCGCCGGGTTTGTCGTGGTCGGGCGACTGAAAGATACGGTAGCAACCAGCCAGGCCCAGGCGGAATTTGACAACATTGCACGCAGACAGGCTACCCAGTTCTCCGCTAACGTTGGAGTGCGCATTATCGTGCGGTCGTTTCGAGATGCGAAAGTGGACGGCCACCTGAGCAATTTGTACGTCTTAATCGGGGCGGCCGCCTGCATCTTGTTGATCGCGTGCGCGAACGTGGCCGGTCTGGTCCTTGCGCGGGCCACGTCGAGGCAGCACGAGTTGGCCGTGCGGGCCGCTTTAGGCGCCAGTCGAGGCCGCTTAATGGCACAACTGTTGACTGAGACTACTCTGTTGTGTCTGGCTGGAGGCGGGACGGGTTTATTGCTCGCCATTTGGAGTTTGAAACTTATCGCGGTCCTGAGTCCTGCGCCCGACATGCCTTTCGCCGGTGCTGAGATCAATGGCGTGGCACTACTCTTTACGGGGGTGGTCTCGGTTGGCACTGGCCTCCTCGCCGGAGCGTGGCCTGCGTGGCAAGCATCGATCGGAGCAACGCCAGCCACCGCACTCCGGGAGGCGGCAACACGATCCAGCGCCGGCCACGAGCGGCAGCGCTTCCGGGCGGGACTCGTCATAGCTCAACTTGCGCTTGCCCTAATGCTTTTGAGCAGCGCCGGACTTCTCTTGAGAAGCTTCTGGCAGACACAGCAGGTGGCGCTGGGGTTTGACCCGAATAATTTATTGCTAATGTCTGTCTCGCTGCCGAGCGCGCGCTACTCCAACGGGGAATCCCAGGCACAATTCTACCGCAACGTCATCGACCGGGTTCGAGCGTTGCCAGGCGTCGCGAACGCAGCCTCGGCTCTAAACATTCCCTTTGACGGGAGTGTTTGGGACTCGACCTTCCGAGTGAGTGGCCAGCCGCCGAGTGAGCCCGGACGGGAACCGAGGGCCGAAGTAAGCATAGTTTCGCCAACATACCTTCAGACAATGGGAATTCCGGTCCTGAGGGGGCGGGCCTTCGGTTCCGAAGATGCTTCCGGAGACGCATGGTCCGTCATTATCGATGAACTATTTGCCCGGCAGTTCTTTGCGGACCGAGATCCGGTCGGGGAGCATATAGACAATCATCAAAATCCGGCGAAAGGCCTCCCCCCGATGACTGTGGTGGGAGTTGTGGGACGAACCGTCAACGACGACCCGAGCGGGCCTTTCGAAGCCATGAGGTTGCCCCAGATGTACCTATGCACCAACCAAAATCCACAACGCGTGCAGACACTCATCGTTCGCGCCACCTCGGCCAACGCTTTGGCATTAGCTGCGGCGGTTAAACGACAGGTGTTGGCAGTCGATCCAAACCAACCGGTATCCGACCTGCGCACGATGCGGGGAGCTGTGGAGGAGGCCTTAGCCTCACGGCGCTCGACCATGGCCCTGATCACCATTCTGGCGGCGATTGCCCTCATCCTGGCGGCGATTGGCCTGTTCGGGATTATGGCCCTTCGCGCAGCCCAACGCACGCGAGAGATAGGCATTCGCCTGGCCCTAGGCGCCCAACGCGTCGATGTTTTGCGCACTATCATTCTAAGTGGCCTCAAGCTGACTGCGGCAGGTGTGATCATTGGTGTTCTTGGATCGCTTGTCTTGGGCCGTTTGATGTCGAGCTTGCTTTTCGGAGTTAGCGCCGCCAGTCCGGTTACGTTGGCCCTTGTCGTCTTACTTCTGACGTTCGTTGGAATCCTGGCGACGTACTTTCCAGCGCGCAAGGCGATGAAAGTCGATCCTATCATCGCCTTGCGTGAGGAGTAGTTCCGCGACCGCAAAAGCTATTTTGTCTCCACTGCCGGGTCGACAGGTCGCCTACCGAAATCACGCGTCTGCGAGATGTCTGAGAGACCTCCGCTGTGCAACGATAAAACGCGGGTGGCGCGCCGGATAGTTGCGGCTCGGTGAGCAATCATCAATTTTGTCAGGGGCAGATTTTCGAGATTGGTTAAGACTGAATCTTCACTAGTCGCATCCAAATTGGCAGTGCCTTCATCCATTATCAGTATGCGTGGACGCCGGTAGAGCGCGCGAGCCAGGAAAATCTTCTGGGTCTGTCCTTGGGAGAAGGGTGATCCGATGTTGCCCACCCGCGTGCTGTAGCCCATTGGAATCTTTTCGATGTCCCGCCGGATACAGGCTAGCTCAGCGCACTCCGCGACCTGCTCCATGTCTATCTCGGGATCGAACAACGCGATATTTTCTGCCACTGTGCCCGTAAGTAGTCGGTCGCTCTGGGTTACAACCCCTATTTGGGAACGAAGGATGGGCAACTCCATTTGCCTGATGTCAGCCTCGTCGTAGAAGATAGTGCCATCGGTCGCCACATACAGGCCTAGCAAAAGCTTCATGAGCGTCGTCTTGCCAGCGCCATTCTCGCCCACTAAGGCGACGAACTCTCCACGTTCGATTTGGCACGACACATCCCTCAGGACGAGATCGTCTACTGGACTGTAGCGAAAACTAAGATTGCGAATGGTTATCCCGCCCTTCAAGGATACCGTCGGCTCAACGGCAGGTTTCGGTTCGACCGAGATTGTCGGTTCGGCTTCGATCAATGGTTCGGCGACATCCGGGAGCTGGTGAGGCTGGCCCATTTCCGTCTCGGTGAAGACGATGTCCTCCAGACGATCGAGCCGGACACCTAAAAGGCGAAACTCAAAGATGCGCTCGACCAGCGTCATCGACCTGATGATAAAGTGCGAATTGTAGAACAAGATTGCGAAAAGCGTCCCGATGGTCATCGCACGGGAAAACACCCCGCTGGTCGCTATCAGGATGAAGGCGGCGAGATTAAGCCCAATCAACGCTATCTTGGCACTGCGTTGGGTGATATTAACCGTTCCGAACCTTCTTTGGGCGCCGATCAAAGCGGCGTAGTAGTTCGACCAATTACCAAAACGATTCTCCTCGAGCGCATTGACCTTGGTCGTAAAGATACTTTCCAGTGTCTCGATCAGATAACCGTTCTCTTCGCCTTTAGACCAGACGAGATCCTGCTCCCGCGTCCGAGTGGCTTGGTAGCGTGATGCGCGCACGCCAAAATACGCAGCCAAGGTGAAGACAGAGAGGAAGCCAAGTGGGATCGATAAAAAGAAAACGAGGCTCAAAGAAAAAACGGTCACTAAGCCGTCTATCAAAGCGAGCGGCAGACTGCTAATCAGGAAGTCTTCGAGGTAGTCGGTCGCCCGATAGCGCTCTATCAGATGGCCGATTGGTCGACGCTCGAAGAAGCCAAGCGGAAGCTTGAGGGCGTGTCCAAAAATACGCTGCGTCATCTGGAAGTTCAGAGTTGTTCCTGCTCGCAGGACGGCGTAGTCCCTTGTGAAATTCGCAAATCCGTGGAGCAACGCTGCGAACGCGAGAATGCCCGCGACCGCGTGCACGAGAGCCAAGTCTCTGTTGGCGATGGCGAGGTCGACAACGCTGCGGATGAACAACGGCTGGATTAAGACGAGCAGTTCCAAAAGGATCGACAAGGCCAGGACTTGAAGCAAAGTGGGACGGATTCGCCTGATCGAACCGATGAGATCAAGAATACTTAATCTCCTTTTTCTCGCGGCTTTCTTGAAATCGCTCGTGGGATTCAGTTCGATTAGAATGCCGGTAAAGTGATCTGAGACCTCCCCGCGCCGGAGGACCCGGATTCCTCGGCTTGGATCGTGGATGACAAACTTGTTGCCGGTGGCCCGTTTCAGCACAACGAGGTGCTGAAGGTCCCAATGAAGTAAGGCGGGTCGGCTTATAATGCGCAGGTCATCGATCTCGCACCTCACCACGCGTGCGTTCATGCCGATTTGGGAGGCGATTTTCGAGAGCCCGCGCATCGATAAGCCTTTTAAAGAGACGGGGGAGCGGGCCCGCAGGTCAGACACGCTGATGTTCATGCCGTGATAGCCTGCGACCATCGCGAGACAGGTCAGACCGCACTCGGCCGTTTCGGTCTGAAAGATCATCGGCAATCGCCGTTTCCGGGGGCGCATGTTTTTAACAAAAGTCAAAATTAACTCTTGACAATCTTTTTTTCGCAGAAAAACCTTGACGCATGCCAAACCCCAAAAAAACAACCCTGCATAAGCTCGCGAAGAAAATCGGCATTCGGAGCGCTGACCCCACCGCCGATCCGGCCGGAGAACTTCCAGGCGCAGTCCTTGAAGACCACTTGGAGATGATCGCGGCAGCGCACTTGGATATTCACAACAGCGCCCACCAGAGCGTACCGAGCCCCAACTGAAGGCGCGATCGTCCTGGTCTTGCTTCCCGGGCGAGGCGAGGCTCTAGAGCTGTCGCCTTGCTCAGGAATCGGGAGAATTGGAGCTTTGAGCTCAGACGCCGGTCAATGAGCATCTTGGTGAGCATCTTGGACTCGTCGGCGAGTGCCAATAGAACAATTGCGCCGCAGGTACCCCCTTACCCATGAATACGCCTGCGAAGGTCGACCAGACAAATGCCTACTTTGACATCGTCCTGAAAGTTGTCGAAAGATGCAATTTAAACTGTCCGTATTGCTACTATTTTAACCAAGCCTACGACGGCAACAAGAACGCGCCGCAGATGAGCGATCGCGTCATAAGCGAGCTCCCGCGTTTCCTTCGCCGTTCTGTTGAGAAGCTTAATCTAGCGAAGTTGAACATTGGGCTACACGGCGGCGAGCCCCTGCTCATGAGCAAAAAACGGGCTGATAATCTATGCACGAGGATCCGTGAACTCGAAGATACCGTTTCGATCAGTTTTTCGCTCCAGACCAATGGGGTGCGGATCGACGACGAATGGGTGGATATTTTCGCCAAACATCAAATCAATGTTGGGGTGAGCATCGATGGCAACAAAGAGTTACACGATAGCAAACGCCCCGATCACTTTGGCAGAGGGAGTTATGAGGCAGCGGTTCGCGGCCTCCGGCTTCTTCAGGAAGCCGTTGCGCAGGGCCGGCTAAGGTCAGCCGGAGTCCTGTGTGTGGTCCATGCCACGGCGGATAGCGAGAAACTACTTGAACACATCGTATCTGAGCTTGGTGTTCGGAGCCCGAGCCTGAATTTCCCGCACAGCGGGTGGGATAACCCCGCGACCGTAGAATGGAGCCGGCAGGTCGAATCGCACCGCAAAATCATCCGCTACTGGCTGGACAATCTTGTCTATCCGGAATTTCACCACGTGAGAAGTATTTCCGATGTCCTCTTGGCCTTGAGCTCCGATGAGGGGGCAAGGCGAAAGGATCGGTGGAACTCCCGCCGACATTACATTGCGACCATTTCCAGCGAAGGGGTCGTGCATGTCGACGACAATCTCCTTGGGGTAGATACGTCCTTGCAGAACAGCGAACTCACCATCTGGGATACTTCATTGGCCGACCTGGTCTCGACCCCGCTCTGGCAGGAGCTCGACGAAGCTGTAGACCACCTGCCGACCGAGTGTGAATCTTGCGAATGGTGCCGGAGTTGCCGCGGTGGCCACCTATTCAATCGGTTCTCACGCCAGAGTCGCTTCCGCAGAAAATCGGTGCTGTGCGACACGATCAAGATGATCCATGAGGAGATAGCTGGTTATCTCGTGCGCAAGAGGGTGGTAAAGCTCAAGGAATTGGCAGACCGGCTTTCCAACCCCATCTCAGTCACAGCTCGCGGCGAATTTGAATCCCTGATGTCGAAACCCAGCGTGGAGGAGCCAGCCGCTATGCTTTTATGAAACAGACGTCTTTCCCAGTCTTTTCCAGCCCCTTCGAAGGCGATTTTTTGACGCTGGCCGAGAGCCTCGCCTGTCGTCAGTTCGCGGGGACAGTCGACCAGGTAAATCAACTCGCGAAACGTCTCAATGTTACCGAGGTGCCGGTCAACATGGAAGCAGTCACCCCAGAGGCGCTAGGTGCTCGTTCCTGGCGGCCGGAAACCGGTTTTGTCCAGATGGCGCTGAAGGCAAAAAAGGACGAGGCCGAGGAGTGGAGTTGGATTGCGGGCCAGATGGCGCTGGCCGCATTTGTCTGTGGCGCTGCGCCTTCCCTCGATGTGGAGATGGTCGCACACCACCCGACAACGGTGGCTGGTCATTCCTTCGAAGCGGGAAATCTGATACTCAAAGGCGAGGGAGATAAACTGCTCCTTAGAAGTGGAGACGGTCAGGACCATACTTTTACCCTGTATAATGGAGATGAAAATCCGCCGGTGTGGCTCCTGGAACCGGAACAAGACCTGATTCCACTGGGAAGTGCGGGAAGGTGTGTGCGAGCGGATGGCCAGTGGGTGGAGCATTGGAATGCAGACGCACCCAAGGACGTTTACAACGGGAGTTTCGAAAGCTTCCGCCGGCAGATAATCGATGCTGCCGATGTTTTGGAACGGTGTGCGCCAGTCTATTATGTCTGGGTGGCCACTTTACTTCGAGAGCTCGTCCCATTGAGAGGTGATACACTGGGCGGCGGAACAAGTAGCCGCTCGTTTCTCTTCTGTCCCGGTCAGATCCATTTCTCCACCCCCGCTACTCTTCTCCAGACAGTGAACATGATGGTGCACGAATGCTCCCACCAGTTTTTCCACATGTTACAATGGAGCATGGCGATGGTGAAGGAAGGTGCCCCAGAAGTGTTTTCAGTTCTTAAAAATACAAGCCGGCCTTTGGACAAAGTGCTCTTGGGTTTTCATGCCTTCGCCAACATGCGACTTGCGCTTGGCTTCTTGCGGGCGAACCCGGAGGGACTCGAACTAAAGGAGCTTGCGGATCACGAGCGGGACGTGAGCTCCATCGTGGGTAGCTTGGATTCCAGTCTCCAGCCTTTCGTCGACGACTACCTTGAGCCGGCAGGCAAGGCGCTTTATGCCCCCCTGCGGGCAAAACTTGTGGGCGCTGAACTGCTCGCAGCATGAGAAGGCATCCATCACGGTGACTACAGCGAAGCAAGAATCCCCGTCTAGACTGAACGAAGAAAAGCGCTTGTACCGTGCCGAGGCACTCGAGTACCAAACTACCCGCTTTCTGGGCCGTCCCGTCAACTTCCATTCCTGTTGCAAACAGGCGACGATCGCTTCTTATGCGGCCTTTTTGGTCGTGGTCGCGTTAGCCTTGACGCTAAAATACGAGCCGCGGGTCGAGGGCGAGCTTTCGACCTCGGCAGACGGCAGCCGGTATGTCGTTCGCGTTGTTAAGTCGGAGCAGCTTGCTTCGCTGCGAGCGGGGGACGAGGTCTACCTGCAATTGGCGAGCATGCATTCTCGACCAAAACTCCTGGTGAACTCTGTCGACGTGGAGGGTAAACTGATTGAGGGTCACGTGCACGATGGAACCCGGCTGCTCGGTGCCAATAGCACGACCTCCGCGGTTGCCGTTCTTCTTCCCAGACGTCGTCTTTTCTTTCGCTAGTGGGACTTGTGAGTCCGCGCAGGAAGCGAAGGTTGAAATGGTATGGGCTCCAGTAAGAGTCCTTGGGTCCTTGGCATCAGTGCCTCTCATAATGGCGGGGCCTGTCTTCTCAAAGGGAACGAGATCGTTGTCGCCGTCCAAGAAGAAAGATTAACCGGCTGCAAACGGGAGCGGCTTTTCGGAGCCACCGAGAGCTTGGCGGTTGCATACTGCCTTGAACAGGGCGGCATATCACCGAAAGATCTCGACTTAGTCGTCCTTGCTACCCAAGGGCGTGCTCGTTCGGCGAAGCAGGATATATTTCTTAACCCGCAGCTTCAGATCGCCCGGAACTCGCTCGATGTGCTCACCATTTCCCATCACGTCGCCCACGCGGCAAGTGCGTATGCCCTCTCGGGATTTGAGCGATCCGCGATCCTCGTCGTGGACGGGCTTGGATCTCCGCTCGAAGACTTCAGCCGGGAAGAGCGTTCGTCAGTTCTGAGCCTTTGCCCGGACGCTTGGGAACACATTTCCTTTTACGCGGCTGAGGGTGCGACCCTGAAGCCGGTGCGCAAGCAAGTTGTCGAAGGCAGTTTATGGCTCACCGAGCCGCAAACTGGCATGCCTTCATTCGGAAGTATCGGCGGAATGTATTCCGCGGTAGCCCAACAAATATTCGGCGACCCAATGGAGGCCGGGCAGGTAATGGGCCTGGCGCCGTATGGCCGGCCAAGACACGCCCCTCGAGACTTCTTCCATGTCTCAAAAGAGACCCTGGTATTTCACGATATAGTGCCGAAGTTCTACCGCCATAATCGCCGTTGGCCGCAATGCAAGCGTAAATACGAGGATCTTGCCTGCTCTGTCCAAGCTGCGCTTCATGTTGCCATCCACGAGCTGGTCGACAGCCTCCGTAAACTGTGTCCTTCGGAAAATCTCTGTTATGCCGGTGGAGTGGCGCTCAACGGCAGCGTTAACGAGGAATTGCACCGCTCCGGCTTGTTCAAGAAGATTTTCGTGCCGGCGCCGGCCGAAGATAGCGGCGCGGCAATCGGCGCAGCATTTGTCGGTTTATGGCATGCGACCAACGCCTACCGCCCTAAGCGTACGGTTACCGATGCCCTTGGAAAGCGCTACCGACTTCGAGATATTAACGTTTCCCTGAATAGGATGCGGGGAATAATAAAGAAATCAAACAAACCTAAGATCATTGTCGAAGCCGCGGAGAGGATTAGCGCAGGTCAGTTATGCGGCTGGTTCCAAGGCGGCGCCGAGTTTGGCCCCCGGGCGCTCGGACAACGTAGTATCTTAGCCGATCCACGAGATATCAGCACCAAAACGCGTCTCAACGAGGTCGTGAAAAGGCGAGCAAACTTTCGCCCTTTTGCTCCTTCGATTCTTGAAGAAGAGGCAAGAAGCTTTGTTAAAAAGGCAGAACGCGACTTCATTAGTCCCTTCATGTTACGGGTCTCGCCTCTGACGGCCGAAGCACAAATGATCGCGCCCGCGATTAGTCATATCGATGGGACAGCGCGCATTCATACCGTAAATCGGGCTGCGAATCCTCGATTCTATGAGTTGATCGAACAGTTTCGCCGGATCACGGGAGTGCCAATATTGCTTAACACATCGTTCAACTCCAGAGGTGAGCCTATTGTCGAGACGGCGGACGATGCGCTCTGGTGTTTCTATTTCTTAGACTTGGACTTTTGTGTCATCGAGAATGCACTTGTCGAAAAGCAGCCGAACTTATCACCTCTAGATCTGTATGCGGTGATTACGTGTCCGAGTTATACCATTGTCGTCCAACAACGAAACGAGGCGCGTGGGCGTCGCCGAGAATCGACGCAGGCGTTCCTCCAGTTCCGCACGCCTTGGGGCCGCGCCACTCGTTCCATCGGCTCTCAGGACTTCCGCGTCTTCCGCGCAATAGATGGCAGGACCAACGGCTGGGAATTGCTTAGCAAATTGGCGGCAAAGCATGACGGCATCACAGCGTCGACGGTTATCGATAGTTTCATACGGCTCAGAAGGATGTCGTCAATAATGTTCAAACGAAATCCCTGGACATGATAGGCGACGCTCCCTTTGCGGTTACCTGAAGGCGGCGACGATGCGATCGATGAAGGATAGAGTGCCCGGTCTTGCCGTGCCTTTCTTTTTTATTTCCCCGCTTGCTATACTCAATTCATGATCCGTTACATACGCCTGCCCTTCTCCTTTGATGCGCCGCAAATGCAGGAGGAGGTGCGTGCCATTGCTGGCAGATGGATCTCTCATTTCAACCGGCGGGTTTATAAGGGTGGCTGGAGCGGTATTCCTCTCAGGTCGCCGCAAGGAGAAAAGGATACGATTTTCACCGTCGCCAAGCCTTCCGAGCAGTATTGCGATACAGAATACCTTGGGCAATCTGCTTACCTGAAGACGATATTGGCACAATTCAGGTGTGACATCAAAACTGCGCGCCTACTCAAATTGGAAAAAGGCGCGGTGATCAAAGAGCACCGGGACATGGGGTTGAATTTTGAAGCAGGTGAAGCGCGCATGCACGTCCCCATCGTCACCCATCCTGATCTTGAATTTTATATCGACGGGGACCGCATTCATTTAGCCGAGGGCGAATGCTGGTATATCAACGCCAATCTCCCCCACCGCGTGAACAACCCCACGGAGGTGGATCGAATTCACCTGGTATTTGATTGTGTCGTAAACGACTGGCTGACCCACTTATTCAGCAAACGGCAAGACTGCTGCCGGGTAATTATATCGCGTCCTTCGGTTCAAACAGCGCCCCGAGGGCAGCCATTACACCCTGGTTCTCCTCGCCGACCCAAAAAAGATATTCGCCGACGCCATCACCGCAGAAAAGTTAGCGGCCGCCAGCGTTGCGATGTGGATCGAAGTCCGCGCCGATCACAGCATTCTGGGGCAAGTCGGAGGAAAACAAAGCCACGCGGATAGGCAAAACGGAAAGCTGATGATGTGGATACCGAAACGAGTCGGCAGCAACCTTCCCGCACATCGGGCTGAATCTGACTCCGCGGAAACGAAGTTCATGGAAACTTCGTCCAGCAAAAGCATCAAGAACATTCAGGCAAGCAAAACAGAGGCATCTCCCCCTGGGACTAATTCGTCCGGGCTCCTGAACTTGATGCCGCGGTCTCTCAGGCTCCGCTGCCGGCGAAATGGAGCAGCTCCAGAATCTCGCCGCGCAATTGCAAAAAGTCCGCGCTGCTGCGATCGCGCGGGCGGGTGAGGCTCACCGGGATCGTTCGCTCGATCCGGCGCCGGGGCGTTGCGTCATGATGAAGGTGCGATCGCAGAGGGGCCGCGAATGGGCCGCTACAGGCCATCGGCCGGCATGAGAGTGGGCGATGCTGTGATCGCATCGGCGGCGGGAGAGCGGCGATCACGGCCGCTTAAGTGGCGGCGCTAATCGGGATGCCGGCGGCGAGGTATTCGTTCGTTTTGTCGCGCGCGCGAGGGCCGTTGGTGTCTTTCACTCTCAAAAGGATCGGCTCTTTTTCTTTGGCGAATCGCGGCCCCGGCTTGAAGCTTGGCCTTTAAAGCGGGGTAGTTTTTCAGGGCGTCGGCGAGCGCGCCGGCGTGAACTTCGCCGATCAAGATTACATCGGCGGGGTTGCTAGCATCTTTTACTTCAGAGCACGACGTCACGGCCGGCGAGGCGGCGCGGGCGTTGGCGATTGAGCGACCACGGTGAGCGACGCCGAGAGAAGAAGGAGGACGGTGAGCGTTTCCATGGGTTTAATTATCAAGCTGCTTCCACGCGCCGCCGGTGTAGCCGTAGAAGTGAGTTCCGTCGTACGTTACCATTCCGTTCGTAGCGGTCTGGCTGGCATTCCTTACCAGGATGGCGTCGGCTGCGATGTTTGCGCCACCGGCGAAATTGTGGGCAAAAAGACGCCGAGTCAGGAGTTTCTGACCCCCAGGCCAACACCGCGACCGCGCGTAAGTAACTCTTTCGGAGTGTTATCAGAGCCAGCGTGCCTGGAGGGATTCGAACCCCAACCTGCTGATCCGAAGTCAGCGTTTTCGATGTTTTGATCAGCAGGTCCCCTCGTGTGGATTTCATAGCGTTCTTTTCAAATCATTAGCCACTCATTAGCCGCTCGCCGTTGGCGTTTCCGATATCGAAACACTGACTTTGGTGCACCCCAGAGTACGATGACGCAGATGCGAGAGCGGCCAAGCTCGAACATCGCTAGTGTCCTAGTTTGAATTGCCTTCGGCAAACCCCTTTTTCGTAAGGTAGGAGTGATCTTATGGGCGCCTCTCCCGTGGAATAGACGTAAAGCTACCGGCGCAGACATGACTCGATTCATGCTCGCCTTCTTGGCCGACGGCACGCTCGAGGGCGCCACCGTTTTAAAACCAGAAACGGTTCGTGCGATGGAAGCGCGCCAGTTCGAACTGTATCTCGCGCTTCACGCGCTGGGTCTTATCTTGATGGATTACTCCGTCCTTGGCCAGCGAATTGTCGGCCACCACGCCGGCGATACCTTTTACTTTCATAGCGACATGATCCTGATGCCGGAAACGCGTGTCGGCCCCTTCGTTTCCTTCAACAGCGCGGGATCACGCTTCGGCGGCGGACGCGGGGGAGTCATCCGCGCCGCGATGGGATTGATCGTGCTCACCAAGGCCGCGCTAAGATTTTTGGAAGAGTCCGGGGTTCGGTGGTGGGGCCGTGTTCACGCCGCCTTGCTGTTCCTAGCCAGCATCGCCTTCATGTCATTTGCGTGGTACGCGCACTTGCTGGCACATCGCTCAAGTTCTGACTTTTCTCGGAAGTGGCCGCCTGGCCGGCGCGCTGAAGCAGTTGCTTGATTGCTCTTGGCGGGACAATGGGTGCGAACGCGAGCACACCTTTACGTGCCGTCGTTGCGTGTGCGATCGCGACACGATTCGAGCTTCGGATCGGACCGCTCACCGGCAGGGCACGACCGGGAGAATCAGTATTCCAAGAAGTTCGTTCAAAAAATAATCATTTTGTTATTGCATTGCATCAACGCTTTTTGTTTTCCTCTTTTTCCCCTTCCCTTCCATCCCACCTTCACCCACCCCGCCTATAGTTTCGTTCAAACGGAGAATCTCCCATGCCCTCGACTCTTTCCTACCCCGGCGTTTACATCGAAGAAATCCCCAGCGGCGTCCGCACCATCACGGGAGTGGCGACGTCCATTACCGCCTTTCTCGGACGGGTGGCTCGCGGACCGACGAACGAGCCCGTCATGATCAACAGTTTCGGAGACTTCGATCGGCAGTTCGGCGGGCTGGATGTGAATTATCCGCTGAGCTACGCCGTGCGCGATTTTTACCTGAACGGCGGCGCCCAGGCGATTATCGTCCGGCTCTACGAGCCACCTGCAACGGCCGCTGACGCAAATGCGCGGTTGGCTAGTGATGATCTCAAATTCGTGGCTGCCAGTCCAGGTGAATGGGGAAAAGGGTTACGTGTGGTCGTTGATCCGGACGTGTCGAACGAGACGCGGACCGCTTTAAACCTTGGCAAAGATGATGCCCTCTTCAATCTCACCATCCGCGACACGAATCCCGGAGGCGCCACGGAGAGATTTCCCAATGTCACCGTTGTGGATAGCGCGCGTCGTCTTGATAAGGTTTTGGAAAACGAGTCCAGTCTGGTGCGATGGGATGGCGATTGGCCGGCGGTGGCCGATCTGCCCAAGTTGCCCAAACTCAAGACCGCGAGCGACAAACTAAAGGCGCTCCAGGATGCCTTGAAGGCGTCCTCCCCGGATCAAGCCACCATTGATGCCGCGAAAAAGGATTATGACGCCGCGGCATCAGAGTTGGGCGATGCCGCGACGCGCGCCGAGAAAAAACTCGCCGATGCGCTCAAGGCCAAGCCGCAAGTCCCCGGTGACATCTCGATAGCTCAAGGCGAATTGAAGGACGCTGTAGACGCCATGAAGGGAGACAAGGGCGGCGCATTGAATGAGGCCGCGTATGAGGGCGACCCGGCAGACAAATCCGGTATCTATGCGTTGGACAAGGCGGATCTGTTTAACTTGCTTTGCATTCCACCAGATAGCCGCGGAGGCGATACATCCGCAGCCGTATATCAGAGTGCGATGTCGTATTGCGCCAAACGCCGCGCGATGCTCATCGTTGACCCACCCGCTGCGTGGGGAGCGAACAAGGATACGGCGGCAGCAAAAGCAGTAGCTGGTTTGAGCACGCTGGGCTTGACCGGGGTCGACGCGCGTAACGCAGCGCTGTATTTTCCGCGCGTCATCCAGTCCGATCCACTACTCGGCGGACAGCTCGATGCCTTCGTGCCCTGCGGCATCGTGGCCGGAGTCATGGCCCGCACCGACACGCAACGCGGCGTGTGGAAGGCGCCCGCCGGACTGGACGCTTCACTCAACGGCACGCAGGGCTTGCAGGCCAACCTCAACGATGCGGAGAACGGGATGTTGAATCCACTGGCGATTAATTGCCTTCGTTTCTTTCCCGCTTCCGGCCGCGTGATCTGGGGGGCCCGGACATTGCGCGGCGGCGATCAACTGGGGGACGAATATAAATACGTTCCCATCCGGCGCCTCGCCCTCTACATCGAGGAGACGCTCTACCGCGCCACGCAGTGGGTGGTCTTTGAGCCGAACGACGAGCCACTCTGGGCACAGATTCGTCTCAACATCGGCTCCTTCATGAATGGGCTCTTTCGCCTGGGCGCATTTCAAGGCACCACGCCGAAAGATGCCTACTTCGTCAAATGCGACAAAGAGACCAATCCGCAAAGCGATATCGACAAGGGCATCGTGAACATCATCGTCGGCTTCGCGCCGCTCAAGCCGGCAGAGTTTGTCGTCATCAAGCTCCAGCAGATCGCCGGGCAGATTCAAACCTAGGAGGTAAGTTATGGCTCAATTTAGCGTCAACGCACAGCGATTCGATCCGTATAAGAACTTCAAGTTTCGCGTCAAATGGGATGGTAAATACGTCGCGGGTATCAGCAAAGTGGGCGCGCTCAAGCGCACGACCGAAGTGGTTAAGCATCGCGAGGGGGGCGACCCGAGCAATACGCGCAAATCGCCCGGCCGCACCGATTTTGATGCCATCTCGCTCGACCGGGGAGTGACCCATGACCAAGAGTTCGAGCAATGGGCGAACAAGGTGTGGAACTTTGGCTCCGGGCTTGGCGCGGAAGTTTCGCTCAAGGATTTTCGCAAAGATATCCTGATTGAAGTTTACAATGAAGCCGGGCAATTGGCGATTACCTACAAAATCTTCCGGTGTTGGGTCTCGGAATTTCAGGCGAGCGCAGACCTCGACGCCAACGCCAACGCGGTCCTGATCCAGCACATCAAGCTGGAAAACGAAGGGTGGGAGCGCGACTACGATGTAAAAGAGCCGGCCGAGCCCACCTTTACCGAGCCAGCATAACCATCCGCCATGCGCGCGTTATCGGCGGCGGAGCTCTTGGACGTGTGGGAGCGCGGCCTGGCCCACTCGCCGGCGCAACGCGCGCTCATCCTCCTCGCGCTCGCTTGCGATGAAACGCCCGTGGAGCAGCTCGCGCAGTTCAGCATCGGTCGGCGCGACGCGCAATTATTGGCGTTACGCGAGCAAACTTTCGGGCCTCAACTCGCCAGCACCACGATTTGTCCTGCCTGCGCGGAGCAACTCGAATTTAACGTGGATATCGCCGATGTTCGCGCGACTTCGAACACGGAGCTGGAGGCAACACTCGATTTGACGCACTCCGATTACGACGTGGAATTTCGACTCCCGACTGGCCTCGACCTGGCCACGCTGGATCCAGGAGCGAGCGTCGAAACCAATCGACAGCACTTGCTGCGACGTTGTGTAATCATCGCCCGCAGCGCCGGCAGCGAGGTCGCAGCGGAAGAATTGCCGGCAGAAGTTGGGGCCGCGATTGCGCAACGCATGGCCAAAGCTGACCCGCTGGCTGATGTGCAGATCGCCCTCGCGTGTCCGCAATGTCAACACACGTGGCCGACACCATTCGATATAGTCTCATTTTTTTGGATTGAGATCCACGCCTGGGCCAACCGGCTGCTGCGCGAAGTTCACTCGTTGGCCTCCGCCTACGGTTGGCGCGAAGCCGAAGTCCTGGCGCTGAGTCCGTGGCGTCGCCAAGCCTACCTTGAATTGATCGAGCCGTGAGCGACTTCCTCAAAAATCTGGTGGAGCGTTCCCTCACGCCGAGCGGCGCTGTGCGTCCGCAGCACCTCTCGATTTTCGAACCGCCGCCGGTAAATGGCGGAGAGTTTTTCGGTGGCAACGAAAACGCCGGGCTGGCTGGGGTCGGGCAACATCCGCAGGACCTTTCCGCTCAGGTTACGCCAGCACAACCGCTTCGGCACTTCACCACTTCCGAGCCGGCCAAGCCAGTTGTCGCTCCATTGTCGTCGGCCAATCTCACCTCGGCCGACCCGGCTCCTGACACTCCACGCGTTGATTTGCCCGGAAAGGAACCGCCAGTGGCGCCTAGGAGCGAGCGAGACGGGGCTGCTGACGCCACGGGGAGGAACGAAGAAGGCGCATCACCATTCGATTTGCGTAATGCCTCACTCATTCGGCCCCACGTGAGCCCTTCTGAGAAGCAGCCGAGTGCCGCACTATCGAGTGAGCAGCACACGACGGCTGACGTAGCTAAGACCGACGAAGAAGGCGCGGCGCCCCAACCACTATTGCCCACTGAGCAAACACCTGGCGAGAGCAAATCCATTTTTCGTGATGCGACAGAAAATCGGGCACACCAGGTGCGCGCGGAAAAAATCATCGAAATGATCGCTGGCGAACGCGGGCCGCAGCGCGAGCCGACCCAATCGCGCGATGTCCCCGCCATCTCCCGTCGGCCGCCTTCGCCCCGACCGTTTGCTTCCAGGCAACAATTAAAAAATCCGCCCGTGGCGCCATCGATCAACGTTACGATCGGGCGTATCGAGGTGCGGGCCACACCACCGCCCCCGGCCCGATTGCAACCGGCGCGGGCGTCGGCGCCTATCACGAGCTTGGATGAGTATCTGCGCCAGCGGGCCGGAGGAGATCGCCGATGAGCAGCGCCCTGGCTATCGCATCCGTCACGGCAGTACTTCGCGACCTGCTAATTAACGGACTGATCGATCAGGATCTGACGCCCAGTTTGGGAGATGTTAAAGTCACGGCTTTGCCGCCGGACCGGATCGTCACGGGAGACAAGGAGCAAAGTCAGCTCAATCTCTTTCTCTACCAGGTGAGCCCTAATCCAGGCTGGCGCAACGTTGGTCTGCCGTCACGGGATGGTCAGGGCCAATCTATCGCCGCTCCGCCGCTCGCGGTGGATCTGCACTACCTGCTGTCTGCCTATGGTGCGCAGGATTTTCACGCGGAGATCCTGCTCGGGTACGCCATGCAGTTGTTGCACGAAACACCGGTTTTGGGACGTGAGGCCATTCGCACCGCTCTCGGGGCGCCGGGCCTTGTCAGCGGCGGCAGCGGCCTGCCCGCAACCCTTGCAGCGCTTTCTACTTCCGCGCTCGCCGATCAGATCGAGCAAATCAAAATCGCTCCACAAACTCTCAACACGGAGGAGACCTCAAAGCTGTGGACGGCTTTGCAGGCCCGCTACCGTGCGTCCGCGGCCTATCACATTTCGGTGGTGCTCATTGATAGCCGCCAGCGCGTGCGCGCCCCGCTGCCGGTTTTACGCCGCGGAGAGGCAGACCGAGGCGTCGAGGCAACCGCGAATGCAAACCTTCCCACCATTGACGAATTGCGCCTGCCGCACAGCCAAAGCAGCGCGCTGATCGACGACGAGATGACCCTTCTTGTTCAGCACGTCGAAGGTTTCTCGACCGTGCGCTTTAACCAAAAGCGACTTTCCACTTCCTTCGAGATCGCCAAGGCTGACGTGCAGGAGGCTGACGGAGAATTAGTAGTTCCCCTGAACATAAGCGGTACTTCGCCCGAGGGCCTGGCCATTCCACCCTGGGTTCCAGGTTCCTACAGCGTCGCCGTTATCGTGGACCACGAAAACAAACGATTCAGTTCGAACGAATGGAACTTTTCGTTAGCGCCTCGGATAACAAATATCGCGCCTCCAAATCCAGTCCACGCGAATGGGAGCGGCAACGTTACGTTAACGATTACCTGCAACCCTCCCATCAAGCTCGCCAGAGTGGATGACACGACGACGCGCTTTGATCAGAAAGTTGAGCTATTGCTGGGAAGACGCTTTCCGCGTCCGATCTCTCCTGAGCCGCCACCCACCAATTTACCGCCGCCAGCTCCACAGCCAGCAGCAACGGACACGCTGATTTTTGTTTTCCCGGTGACGAACGAGGATTTGGGCGATTACCTGCCGCGCTTGCGCGTGGACGAGGTTGAAATGCCGCTGGTTGATTGGACAAAGACTCCGCCTGAATTCGACTCCAGTCACAAGGTGACCATCGCATGAGCGGTTTGGACGAATGGCAGGAGAGTAATGCCCGTCAACTAGGAGAGGCGCTCGCTCAGCTGCGGCAGCGACTCGAGCGACACATTCAACAACAGACCGGGGCGCCGCCGTCGCCCGAATTTCCGGCAGGCGAGGAAGCCTCTGAGACAACCGGCAAAGAAGCGCCGGCGCAACGCGAAGAACTCCCTTCGGCCCTCGCTCTTTTGAGCGAGCGACTAGGTCTCTCGGCCTTCGAGCGAGACATCCTCCTGCTTTGCGCGGCGATGGAATTGGACACGCGCACCGCCGCTCTCTGCGCTCGGGCTCAGGACGATCCGAACAAGCCATTTCCAACATTTGCCCTCGCCCTGGCATTGTTTGAAGAGCCGTCGTGGGACGCGCTCTCACCGGAGCGGCCGCTGCGTTACTGGCGCTTGCTCGAAATCAATCAGCCAGGCGCACAACCTCTTACAGGCAGCTCGCTCCGGGCAGATGAGCGCATTGTCAATTTTCTGAAAGGCCTTAACTGTCTCGACGACCGGGTTTCCACTTTCATCGTCCCGATGGAGATCGCGCCCGACTCCGCCGAAGTCGCGTTTTCCCAGAATGCGGTCGTAGACGCCATCCTGGGGCACTGGCAGCGGGAAATCGGCGGCGGAGGATTACCAATTGTGCAACTGCTCGGGCCGGACCCGATCAGCAAGCAACTCGTCGCGCATGAAGTGGCAGCGAGATTGAATCGTATTCTGTGCCGCCTGCCAGTCGAAGTCTTGCCATCGGCGACCCAGGACTTGGAAACTTTCTTCCGCCTGTGGCAACGCGAAAGCCGATTGCTTCCGCTCGCCTTCTATCTTGACGCAGAGGAGGCCGACGCCACGGCAACAGGACGCTCGGGAGCGTTGAGCCGTTTCATGGCCCGCATTGACGGTTTCTCTTTCCTGGCCGTGCGCGAAGCGTTGCCTCGTCCGGGACGCGAGCACGTCGCCTTGGAGACCTGCAAGCCGACCGCGAGCGAGCAGCGATCCGCGTGGGCGGAAGAACTGGGCTCGGCCGCGCCCGACAGTCCTCCGCTACTGGCCGCGCAATACAATTTGAATTTGCCAACTCTTCGGCAGCTCGCGCGGCTCGCGCGTTTGGAATCGGAGAGCGCTCCGGAATCGCTGCCCGAAAAAGTTTGGGACATTTGCCGGCAGAGCGAGCGGCCGCGACTCGATGCGCTCGCCCAGCGCCTGGAGCCCAAGATGACCTGGGACGATCTCGTTTTGCCACGTGGCGAAATGAAACTGCTGCGCGAAATCGCCGCCCAGGTCCGGCAAAGAAACAAGGTTTATGACGATTGGGGATTTTCTCGCAAGATGAACCGCGGCTTCGGCATCAGCGCGCTCTTCGCCGGCGATAGCGGCTGCGGCAAGACCATGGCGGCGGAAGTCATCGCGAACGAGCTTCGCTTAAATCTGTATCGGATTGATCTCTCCGCCGTCGTGAACAAGTACATCGGCGAGACGGAGAAGAATCTCCGCCGACTCTTCGATGCCGCCGAGGAAGGTGGCTCGATCCTCTTTTTCGATGAAGCGGACGCGCTTTTCGGCAAGCGCAGCGAAGTGAAAGACAGCCACGACCGCTACGCGAACATCGAAATTAATTACCTTTTGCAGCGCCTCGAGTCGTACCGCGGACTCGCCATTCTCGCCACAAACATGAAGAATGCCCTGGACCCCGCGTTTCTTCGGCGCCTGCGATTCGTAGTCAACTTCCCGTTTCCCGGTGTGGCCGATCGACGCCGTCTTTGGGAGAAAGCTTTCTTGCAACAGGAAGTAGCGCGGAATCTGCCCGGCCCGCCCCTCGAGACGTTGGATTACGAAAGACTCGCACGGCTCAGCTTAAGTGGCGGACTCATCCTCAACGCCGCGTTGGGCGCCTGTTTTATGGCGGCTGAATCGCGCTCGAACGTAACAATGCCCCTCGTCCTGGCAGCGGCCCGCGCGGAGTTTATGAAATTGGATCGGCCGGTTAACGAAACGGATTTCCGCTGGACCGATTCCCATCCGCCCCTTTCGTCCATGGCGAACGGACACGCGGAGCCCGCGCTAGTATGAGTATCAGCGTCCACATCGAGCGCTTGATTCTCGAAGGCTTGCCGGAAGGTCATGCAGGTATTGGTACCGCGATCGAAGCGGAACTGGCGCGATTACTCGTGCGCGATGGCCTGGCTGGAGCAGTCTCGTGCCATGAAGCGAGCCGTTCCGCGGCGCCGATTATACTCGTTAGGCCAGCTGATTTGCAGAGTGTCGGAAAGCAAATCGGCGGCTCGGTTTATGAGACCCTGAAATCATCGTCAGCATGAAGAAGGCGCAATTATTCCCAGAGCGGAAGTCCGAGACGCCGCGTGCACTCCTCGCTCGGGATCGGTCCGCGTTGCAGAGGAAATTGCTCGTGAACGAGCCGGGTGATCGCTTCGAACAGGAAGCCGATCGCACGGCGGACCTAGTGATGAGCGGAAAAACGCCGACTCAAGAAAAGAAGAATTCCCTGCTCAGACCCCAAACGCCTAACGAGCACGAGACGCCTTCGAGAGGAGGACAAGCTCTCGATTCTTCTACGCGTTCACTGATGGAGTCGCGCTTCGGCTACGACTTCAGCCAGGTGCGCGTGCATGCGGGCGACGAAGCCGCGGAATCAGCGCGTGCAATTAACGCCGCCGCCTATACGCGTGGGCGTCATGTTGTGTTTGGTCCTGGGCAATACCGGCCCGGCACAACTGAAGGCCAACACTTGCTGGCCCATGAGCTGACTCACGTGGTCCAGCAGGCGTCAGGTCGACTCCACTCAGCGCCAACCCTGCAACGCAAAGCGGCCAGCACTCTTGCGACCAAAATAGTCGATCACGGTGCTTCTTCCGACGCAGTGGAGATGGCTAAGCTGAGAATGAACCAGGTCTTGGGGAGCTTGGCGGATCCTGCTGCGGGTGAGCTGAAAGGCGCGACGGTCGAGCTCCACATTATTCCGCATGACAAAAAGCTGACCGACCTGCCCCAGTTCGCTTCCCTGAAAGGCACGAAAACATTCGACGGCCGCACCTACGATGAGCTCCGCGGCGTCGGCGCGACCAAAGCAGGAGATACCATTCGCTACGCGATCGCGGAGGAACAGTTGGTCGCGATCAAGGGCCAACCATCTGCCTATGCCTTGGGCTTCGTCGCGGCGCACGAGTCGGGTCATGTCGTCGAACAGTTTGGTCTAACGAAGGAGCAAAAGAAGGACCTGAAGGACGCGTATGACGCGCGTAAGACTGCCAAAGGGCCATGGCTGGCTCCGGACTGGTACACGAGTTCCGGAACCGGAGAGTATTTTGCGCAGACAACCTCAGCCTACTTCGATCGTCCCTACAGCGACAGCGAAACGGACAAGAAGACTTATACGCGTGCCTGGCTGAAGAAGAACGACCCCGCCATCGCCAAGCTCCTGGCGTCCGTCTATGCCTAGCTCGAATTCTAACCCAAACGTGAGTGCCAAACCGAAACGATACCTGGTCTACCGAGGCGATGACAAGGTCTTGGAGATTACCGACGAGCCCGGCCCGCTCATCAGCAAAAACGCTCCACCATCTCCCCCTGGTGCGGAGCCGGTGTTACATCCCTTCCTTTCCGCCACGGCTTACGTGCCGGAAAAGGAAGGCATTCTTCGTGAAGCTCTGAACAGGTCCAGCACCTTGGCGGAGTACCTAACGAGTCTTCGTTCGATGGGCTTTCGCGTGGAGGAAACTGGCGACTAACTTATGAAAACCGGTTTGCTACGCGGAACGAAGATCCACGCGATGACAACGCCGCGAGCCTTCTCACCGGTGCGCGGCAGCATGCTCCAGCGCAAGTGCGCCTGTGGCGGCACGCCGGGTCCCACCGGCGAATGCGAAGCGTGCCGCAAGAAGAAGCAGCAACATCGTCCCAGTAATCTGTCCGCTCCATCAATCACTTCGCATGTTCCGCCCATCGTCCAGGAGGTACTGCGTTCACCGGGTCAGCCACTGGACCGAGAGACGCGCGTTTTCATGGAGTCACGCTTTGGTCAGGACTTCTCTCGTGTGCGTCTTCATACCGATGGACGAGCCACCGATTCGGTACGATTGGTCAATGCCCTGGCATATACAGTAGGTCACCACATCGCTGTGAGGAGCGATCAGTACGCACCAGGTATCACTGCAGGCCGGCGCCTACTCGCCCACGAGCTTGCCCACGTGGTGCAACAATCCGCAAGAGCCAGCGAAAGTAGCGACCCGGAGTTACGCGCCAACGTGGCCGCGCAAAGGATAATAGGCGGCCAACAGGTGAATCCAGCGAGTGTGGGAAGCGCGTCAGTAGGCTTGTATCGGCAGCTTGCGGAACCCGACCAGGATTGGTTCCTGAAGCTTTTATCGCTCAAGTCGCAGCTCCATGCGATTTCGCTTCAAACGGCTATTAGATTATCTCAGGAGAAGAAAAGGATGTTCCCGGCGAGTAGCCCGTTATTTGGTCAATCAAGCCCGAGTTTCTCAATGGTTTCGGATCAGACCACGGCTCCGATTGACATGCACCTGCTAGCCGGCGGACAGGGTAAGAAATCAGGGTTCGGATTCGAGAAAGGACGCTTTGAAGCTAGGTTGGAAAAGGCAGAAGAGAGCCAGGCTATAGGACCGCAAAATGAGGAAGAGCTGTCATTCTTGCAGCAACGACTCAAGGATGCGCTGGAGAGCCTGTCTGTTGTACTGAAATGGACGATCCTTGGGCGTAAGGGTCGGGAGAAGAAACGCGAGCAGAAGAAATTAAGAAACCTGAAGGCGGGGGACTCCTAATTAGTGAGATGGGACTACGATTGCCGGACTGGGAGGAGTGATGTCGTAGCCCGATGTGGGCAGCGTGCTCATGAAGAGTTGAGACGATGAAAACAAGTTTGCACGTTCGAACGAAAGCCGCGCCCGTTCCATCTTTCCGGCCGGTGTGGGGCGGTCTGCTACAATGCAAGTGTGCCTGCGGCGGCGAACTTGGGCCAACGGGCGAGTGCGAAGCGTGCCGGAAGAAGAAGCCGCAAGGTCGTGTCGGCAATCTACCCGCTCCATCAAGCCTTAACCATCGACCGTCAACTGGTTCGCAAGCTCCTCCCATCGTCCATGAAGTGTTGCGGTCGCCGGGACGACCGCTCGATTCAAGTACGCAAGCGTTCATGGAGCCGCGATTCGGCCACGACTTCAGTCAAGTGCGACTGCATACTGATGACAGGGCAGCAAAGTCAGCGCTAGCAGTAAACGCGTTGGCTTATACGGTTGGACGGGATGTCGTCTTTGCCGCTGGGCGATACAGGCCGGGGACAGCCGAGGGACGACGCTTACTGGCTCACGAGCTGACCCATACCATCCAGCAACGTCACGCGCCAAAGGCGGAACGATCCGAAGAGATTTCCTTGGGGCCGCCTGAGTCCTTCAATGAACGCGAAGCGGAATCTGCCTCAAAGAACTTTGGAACGAACTTTGTGCGAATAACATCTCCTCAATGCATTCAACGAAAGACCTGGGACACTCTGCCAGTCTACGAGGAACGTCCCGAGATCCTGGCGGGACAAACTCCGGCGGGTTTAACCGCGCGAATCGCGAGGTGCGTTGGCATTTGGGAAACCAACCGCGGCGGCACCGACCCGGCCCCGAGAGAGTCTGCCCTCGATACGGTAGCAGGCGTGCACGCCAGCATGGCGACAATCGAACAAGCTACGATGACTTATGCCATTACCCAGTTGAAGAGTCACAAGGACTTGCGAGACCTGGCAACTCCTCCGTTGACCATGGCGGAACTTAACGCGGCCGAGGCTCGGTGTATCGCAGTGGTAACGTTGCTCGGTTTAGTGGCCGCTGCTTCCGCTGCCGGACAAACTCACGCCGCCTTCATTACGGCGAACGCGGCGGCGATAACCGCCTCCGGTTTGAGCAACGCGGACGTCCAAACAATGTTTAGCGCAGTTACTCTTAAGAGTACCCTGGATACCGCGCACACTAATGTCGATTCTGCTGGGACAACCGCAAAAGCAACGGCGGCCGCCGCCGGAAAAACGCCTAAGAAGCAGGCTTCGGAAGAGAAAAAGGCAAAAGCGAAGGCCCTAAAAGATGAGATCGCGGCAATTCCGGCCGCGGATCGTCTAGGGCTGGGGAAAGGCAGTCTTAAGGCCTATATCAACAAGCCTGCCAACTGGGGCGAGAACCGCGCTGGCTGGCAGCGCAAGGCAGTGAACGCTATGGCCGGCGATGTCGGCAGGCGGATTGAAAGCATCGCTATCTCGCGTGGCGGCACGGCCCTGGCCATTCCGGCAATAAGATCCCGGGTCGATGCGCAGTTCGCGCGGAAACCGGTACCGAGTACGGAGCAAATCGTAAAAACCGTGGCTCAACAGAATAACCCAGGAGAAGCGAACTACGGCCAGCACGTCTGGGAGATTTATCAGCGCCTATACCCGTAACCATGAGCAGTTTCCCAGGTTCACCGCGGCTAGTTAAGGGCGGCATTGTTTTGCTCGAGCTGGATACTTCGGCGGTGCGGCGCATCGTCGTGCTGCGAGTGCGAAGCGTGCCGCAAGAAAACGGCTGCAACGCAAAACCAATAATCTACGAGCCGAAGAACAAAATGATTCTGAAGTCCCACCAATTGTTCACGAAGTGTTACGCTCACCGGGCCAGCCGCTCGATTGGGAAACGCGCGTGTTCATGGAACCGCGTTTCGGTCACGATTTCACTAACGTCCCCGTGCACACGGGTGCATCAACGTCCGTTTCTCCTTTGAGACCGTGGCGAAAGCAGCGGACACGGGTCACGTCTACGGAACGGTCATGTGGGGATTTACCATTAAGCGATGCCGCCAAGGGAACGCGGTGGGGAAATGGCGGCGATGGCTTGCGGAAGCCAAGGAAGGGGTGAGCTGATGGAAACAAAATTGCGCGCTCAATCAACCGCCCCACCTGCTTCATCTTTCACGCCCGGGTACGGGGGCGTGTTGCAGCGCAGCACGAGCAAGAACTCCTCGCGGAAAACACAAGACAATGGTGCGGTCCCGCCAGTCGTTCATGAAGCGCTGCATGCGCCCGGCCAATCGCTCGACGCGGGGGTGCGCGCGTTCATGGAGCCCCGTTTCGGGCATGATTTTAGCCGCGTGCGCGTGCACACGGACGGCCGAGCGGCGGACTCGGCGCGAGAATTGAATGCGCTGGCCTATACGGTTGGTCGCGATGTGGTGTTTGGGACTCGACAATACGCACCGACGACTCGCGAGGGGCGGCAACTTCTTGCCCACGAATTGGCCCACGTAGTCCAACAGAACCGACTGGCGCAAAGGGGCGAAGCCGCGTCTTTTATGCCGCTGGCGGTGGGCCAAACGGACAGCCAGCCCGAGCGCGAGGCTGAGGGCGCCGCCGATGCACTCTTCGCTGGAGGCCCGATTTCTTTGTCGCCAGGAGCCGTTCAGCCAGCGATTTACCGTCAGGGCAAGCCTCCGCGTAAGATGATTCGAGCGAATCGCTTCCTCCCGGGCGAGAAGACTCAGCTGCGAACGCTGGGGCGCGGTGAATTGGACGAACTCATCGACCAGATCATCGCGGACGGTGCGTTTCATAAAATACGCGAAGAAACGATCGACGGCGTCTTGCACATCTGGGAGGTCAAGACTGCGATCGTTGAATTAAGCGAGCAGGAGCAATCGCAGGGGGCGAGCTACGGGGGCGCGGTGACGCCGGAAAAAAACGTTCCGGACGCGGGAGGCAAGACGATTCGGCACCAGGAGACCTACATTTTGCGCGGAGGACAGGCTTCGACAATCGAATCGGCGCTGCACGAATTGATCCACCTCCGGATCATGATCGACCGCCGTTTGCCCGTGGCGAAGCGTTCCAGTTTCTATAACGAATACGCCAAGCTCAACGAGATGACCGAAGTGATGTCGACCGCGAAGTTTGGCAAGAACGCGACGATCGGCCAGAAGGCGAGCTACGGCGCGCTGCCGATCGTCAGCGGGCTTTGGGAACAGGAAAAGGTTGTGCTGCAAAAGATCGCAGCGCTCCGCTCGCTCTTCATCGGGCAGGACGCGGATGCCGAAGCGAAGTATGACAAAGAGCCGAGTCTCTCGCCCGCCGCGTTGATCGAATTCCTCGTGCAGGAAAAGTATGTCAAGCAGGCCGCCGGTAAAGCTGTCTTCGGAAATTCGGCGTCCAATGAAACAGTCGCGAGACTATATGGCAAGACTATCGTCGGGCAGTTTGAAGCGGGCCTCTCGGAGGCGGCGCAAACCCGCTTCACTACTTCATCCGCCGGTTCCAAGCTGAAAAGCGACGCGGTCGCAGAACTCCTTTTATCGATCAGGGTGTTGTTTGACGCCGTCGACAAGTCGCTCCGCGAAGCCAAAGAGTTCGAAAAAAATCCTCCGAAGCCGCCGGACAAGATGCCGGACCCGATCGTCTTCGAAAAACGGCCGGTCGGCATAGGCGGAGAGCCCATTCTGTTCTAACCGCGCGAAGATGATGCCGACCGCGAGCGCCGATGGCGAGGCGGGCCCGTTTAGGGCGAGGTGCATTTATCCAAATTTTAGGCTGGAGGTTCGGTTGGCGGTCTGTGCATCATCCCAAGGTCCGATTATGAGCCCGTTCCCCTCCGACTGCCGAAGAGTGAAGTTGAGCCCGAGGCGAGACTTTCATCCGATGCGCTGGATCGCCGGGACCACATGTAATCTCGTCGCAATTAATGATCTGACTTCAATGAGCCTCCCCCCCAAACAAGCGATAAGCGAGAACCCGCGGCCAGGCCACCGATTGTGCGCCGGTCCAAGAGAGGCTTCATCGAAGGAATTGGGGGATGCCGAACTGGTATTTGATAATTCACGACGAAACGGTGAGCACGGCGGCAAGCCGATCGAATATCCATGAGCAGCTTCCCTCGTTCTCCCCGTCTGCTCAAAGGCGGCATTGTCTTGATCGATCCGGATACTTCCTCGGTGCTGCGGATCATCACGCTGCAATACAATTCCGACACGCTGACCCGGACACTGACGCCGAAGAGCCTCAAGGAAAGTGGGGATCGTTCGGAAGCGTTGCGACTGACGGGACCGGCGGTGGAGACGATCAAACTCGAGGCGGAGATTGATGCGACCGATCAGCTCGAAATAGCGGATCCACAGACGACGCAGCTCGGAATCCATCCGCAGCTCGCAGCCTTGGAGATGATCGTGCATCCAAGCAGCGCGCATCTCAATTCCAACAACAATTTGGCGCGCTCCGGCGTGCTCGAAATCGTGCCGATGCAAACGCCGCTCGCGCTTTTCATCTGGAGCAAGAACCGGATTCTGCCGGTCCGTCTGACCGACTTCAGCATCACCGAAGAAGCGTTCGACGCGGCTCTGAATCCGATCCGGGCGAAGATCAGTCTCGGTCTGCGCGTCCTGAGCGTGGACGATATCGGATTCGATAACAAAGGCGGGAGTTTGTTCATGAGTTACCTCCAGCAAAAGGAACGCTTCGCGGGACAAAATGTGGGAGGAGCGTTCGGCAATCTCGGAATCGGAGGCATTTGATGAACGATCCAACCCAAGCCTTGCAGTCGCTCCTTCAGCCGCCACAGTTGAAAACCAGTCTCTTTCCGCCCACGAGCCGCTATGCCGGCATCGACACCAAGACAATCGAGACCGGCGCCGGTCTCGTCGTCATCTATCTCAAACGCCGTTTCCTTTCATCGCCGGATAATTTCTCGCTCTTGCAGGAGCACGTCGTCACCCAAGGGGAACGCCTCGACAATGTCACGGCCCGTTATGTTGGCGATCCGGAACAGTTCTGGCGCATTTGCGACGCGAATGGCGCCATGCGTCCGCAAGAACTGACTGAAACGATTGGCCGCCGCCTGCGCCTCACCCTGCCGGAGGGAATTCCCGGGATACCCGATGCTTAAAGGAATCAATCTGCAACTTTACGTCGGTCCCCTGGTGCCAATCCCCGCGCCGAGGGCAGTGATGGACGCGTTGACCGATGTCGAAGTCACGATCAAGGACGTCGAGCAGAGTGGATTTCAGCTTTCGTTTACGCTGAGCAACGATTCACCGTTGCACACGCTCTTCCTGCTGGCGAGTGGCGGGCCAATCCCAATTCTGCGCGTCGTTATCGCGGTCATCTTTAACGGGACGCCCCACGTTTTGATCGATGGCGTCGTAACTAATTCCCAGGTTTCGCAAAGCAGCGACGGACGCCACTCCACCCTTTCAGTTACTGGAGAAGACCTCTCGGTTTTGATGGATAAGATCAATTTCAGCGGTTTTCCATTTCCTGCCCTGCCGGCGGAAGGCCGGGTCGCGCTCCTGCTCTTAAAGTATGCGCTTCTCGGAATCATTCCGTTGGTTATCCCGAGCATTCTGATTGATGTGCCGATCCCGATCACGCGCATCCCGTCCCAAGAGGGCACGGACCTCGCCTACATCAAAGCCCTGGCCGCCGATGTCGGCTACGTTTTCTATATCGATCCTGGCCCGGTCGTGGGCGCGAACGTTGCCTATTGGGGGCCGCAAATAAAGGTCGGTGTCCCGCAGCCCGCACTCAACATCAACATGGATGCGCACACCAACGTGGAAGCGCTTTCGTTCACCTTCGATACGAACCTCAATGCCATTCCCACCGTTTTCTGGTACGAAGAGAAGTCGAAGATACCGGTCGTCATCCCGATCCCGCCGATCACACCGCTCAATCCTCCTCTCGGACTCATTCCTCCCATACCGACGCGTCTTGCGCCGGTGAGCGACGATCTTTCGAAGCGGTCGCTTTTGCAGGCCATCATGATCGGGGTGGGCAAGGCGTCGCAATGGGCGGAGGCCGTCACGGGCCGGGGCGAGCTCGATGTCGTCCGCTACGGACACATTTTGAAGGCCCGCCAATTAGTGGGCGTGCGCGGCACCGGCCTCGCGTATGACGGCCTGTACTACGTCAAGAGCGTGACGCACAAAATCAAGCGTGGCGAGTACAAACAAAGCTTCGAGCTCAGCCGCAATGGGTTGATCTCAACCGTCCCGAGGGTGGCGGCATGAACGGCACACCCACACGTTATTACGGCAAATATCGCGGCACGGTGGTAAACAATGTCGACCCCGAACAACGAGGACGCATTCAAGTCATGGTCCCCGATGTGCAGGGGCTCATTCCCACCACCTGGGCTCTCCCCTGCGTGCCGATGGCTGGGATCGAGCAGGGAACGTTCATGGTCCCCCAACTGAAGGCCGGCGTTTGGGTCGAATTTGAACAAGGCGATCCAAACTACCCGATCTGGGTGGGAGGTTTCTGGGGTGTTTTCGCCGAGGTGCCGAAATCCGCGCTCGCGCCTCCGCCGATCCCGCCGGGACAAACGATCGTGTTTCAAACAACGTTGCAGCATTCGCTTGTTATCAGCGACGCGCCGCCGCTTCCGGTCATGGCGCCGATCCCGCCGCCTGCACCTGTCGGCACGGGTGGCATTGTTCTGCGAAGTCCAACGGGAGCGACCATCGTGGTGAACGACGCCGGCATTTTCATTAACAACGGAAAGGGAGCCTCCATCGAAATGGTCGGCCCCAACGTGATGATTAACAAAGTAGCTCTGGTGGTGATTTAATATGCCCGGTTTCTTACTTCACGTCGGCGCGCAGGTCCTTTGCTCTCATGCGGGCCAGGCGCAACCCACAACTCCAAATCCGCGGGTGCTGGTGAGCGCGCAACCCACTGTCGCGATCACCAGCCCCTACGTCATCGCGGGCTGCGCATTACCTCCGCCGACCGCGGCAAATGGTCCGTGCGTGACCGCGCAATTCGTCACCGCTGCGACACGCGTGACTTCCAATGGCCAGCCGTTGCTCCTGCTCGACAGCCAGGCGATCTGCACACCCACCGGCACGCCACTCCTGATCGTGCTCACGCAAACCCGCGTGACCGCCATGTGATGAATATCGATTTTCCATTTTGTTTCGACGGGCGCGGCCGCACCGCCGCAACGACCGATGACGATCACATTCGCGACATGATCGAAGAGTTTCTCTTCACCAGTCCGGGTGAACGGGTGAATCGTCCCGACTTCGGCAGCGGTCTTTTGCAACTTGTCTTCGCACCAAACAGTCCCGAGCTGGCCGCGACTTTGCAGGTCACCATTCAAGCCGGGCTCCAGCGCTGGTTAGGCGATCTCATCCAGGTGCACAAACTCGAAGTGACCAGCGAGGACGCGACCTTGCGGGTCGAGCTCGTTTACCTTGTCCGCCGCACGCAGGAGCAACAAACCGCGCAGTTCACACGAGCAGCCTAACGAAACGAGCCCGGTGAAAACTCCTCAGATATGCCTTGGAGAAGAACGGCGTGAGAGCGTCCGGGCCGCGAGTCTAAACGGTCTCGATTACGTCGAAATCACGGGAGACGATCATTCTACGATCGCCGTCCATTTTCTCGGGAAGGCGCCGCCCGCGATCGTAATCGAAGGCCAGCCGCCGCGACCGCCCCTTACCGAGAAGAACGTGCGGGTTGAGGGTGGGCGCCGCGTCCGGGACATACGCGTTAAGAAAGTCTCCATCCATCGCAATGAACATCCGCGAGAAGACGATTGGATGGAGATCACGCTCAATAAGGCCGGCGATTTCTCTCTCTACATTTTGCGGCTGGTCGAGACCGATGAGCGCGGACATCCGATCGTCGACCGCGACAAGTCCGGGCGGGAGCAGTTTCGTCCCTTCCATGGATTCGATCCCCGCTATGCCGAACTTGAATTTTCCTTCAAGCCCGGATGCCCAGCCGATCTGGATTGCAAGGTCGAGCGGATTTGTCCGCCGGAGAAGCGCGTCGCGCCTGAGATCAATTACCTTGCAAAAGACTACGGGAGTTTTCGTCAGTTGATCCTCGATCGCCTGGCCTTGATCGTGCCCAATTGGCGCGAACGGCACGTGCCGGACATCGGCATCGCCCTGGTGGAAATCCTCGCCTACGCGGGGGACTACCTCAGTTACTATCAAGACGCTGTCGGTACGGAAGCGTATCTCGAAACCGCGCGAGAGCGGATCTCGGTGCGGCGCCACGCGCGGCTGGTGGATTATTTTTTGCACGAGGGTTGCAACGCGCGCGCGTGGATTTTCGTATGGAGCACGGCTAAAAAACTGACTCTTAAACGACTTGAGATCGCTTTTATGACCGCGCCGGACGGAACGGCCGCAGATGGCGGCGGCGCCCTGAAGGCGAACGAAGTAAACAATCTGCCCGCAGGGTCATTCGAATATTACGAGCCGATGGCCGAAGAGGTTTGTTTCCGAGAGGCCTGCAATGAGCTCTGGTTTTACACTTGGGGCGATCTCCAATGCTGCCTGCCGCGCGGTTCCACAAGCGCAACATTGCGCGATGCGTGGGTGCCAGGTGGACAGACACCCCCTCCTGACGAAAAAAACGACGATCCTCATTGCCCTCCTCCCTCTCGTGAATTGGCGCCGCCCACCCGCGAGCTCGAGTTGCAGCCCGGTGATTTTCTCCTCTTCGAAGAAGTGATCGGACCGAAAACCGGAGACCCGGCGGACAAAGATCCGACACGCCGGCACGTTGTTTGTCTAACTCGGGTAACACCCATCGAAGATCCGCTCTGCCGAAAAGAGCTTCCCGGCTACAAGAAAGATTTCGCGACACCGTTGCTCGAGATCGAATGGTGCCCGCAAGATGCGCTTCCCTTCCCCCTCTGCATCTCCGTGATCGGGCCGGCGGACGTTGAGCCACCGCAATCGCCCTGCCGCCTTATTGAAAACGTCAGTGTCGCGCGCGGTAATGTGATTCTCGTCGATCACGGACGAACGATTGAGCAACAGCCCCCATTCGATTGTGTTCCGACCGAACGCAGCGATGTCTTTTGCGAAGGGGAGGGACGCCCGTCCGAAACGACCATCACGCCCGGCCGCTTTCGTCCGCACCTGACACGCGGGCCGCTGGTTTTTGCCGAACCCCTGGGGAAGAACGCGCCGGAGAATTGTTGCTCGGACCATGATCTGTGCCGGACAATGTCCGCGAGCGCCCTCCTCCGGCAAAATCTGTGCCGGACCGTCCCCGCGGTAAAGCTTACCAGCGCTACCTCGGAGCCTGGCGAGTGGCAGCCGCGGACCGATTTGCTCGGCAGCGAGAGCGATGCGCCGCACTTCGTGGTCGAAGTCGACGATGAAGGCCTCGCGCACCTGCGCTTCGGTGATGGCGACGCGGGCCTCATGCCGGAAGCTGGAACGCTTTTCCGGGCGACCTACCGGATCGGAGGCGGAGTGGCGGGGAATGTGGGCGCGGAGGCGATTTCACGGGTTGTCTGGCCCGGCAAACTGTCGGTTAGTGCGGAGACATTGCGGCCCCGAAATCCGCTCGCGGCCTGCGGCGGCAGCGCGCCCGAGTCGATCCAGGAAGCAAAGCTTTTCGCGCCCCGCGCCTTCCGGAAGGAACTGCAGCGCGCCATTATCGCGAAGGATTACGCCGCGATTGTAATGCGCGAGTTTCCCGCGGAAGTGCAACGCGCCGGCGCAGAGCTGCGCTGGACCGGCGGATGGTATTCGGTGCGCGTGGCGATCGATCCGCTCGGCACCTTGAAACCGCCGGACGCTTTGCTCGAAAGAATCAGATGCATGTTGCAATGCTATCGGCGCATGGGGCACGACGTGCAGGTCGTTGGCGCGCGTTACGTTCCAATCGAGATAGAGATGAACATTTGCGTGCAGCCGCATTACCTGAGCGGTCACGTTAAGGCGGAACTGCTGGATGTCTTCCAGAGCGGACTGCGAACGAACGGCGAGCCGGGCTTCTTTCATCCGGACAAACTCACCTTCGGCGATTCGATTTATCTGAGTCGGTTGATCGCCGCCGCGCAAGCGGTTGAGGGTGTGGAAAGCGTGCAAGTGACGACGCTGCAGCGCCGATTTGAAGCCAAGAACTTCGAGATCGAGCATGGCTTGTTGCCGATCGGTCCGCTCGAAGTGGCGCGGCTTGACGGCGATCCGGTTAATCCGGAGAACGGCATACTTAAAGTCAATTTGAAGGGAGGCCGGTGATGAATTCGGCGAGTTCGAGCTGCGGCTGCTGCGAGGGCGTCGAAAGGTTGACGCCCCTGACGCTCGCCAACCGGCCCGGGCTGAGCGCGCTGGCCTACCGCGCTGGCACCTATGCAACATTTTACGAGACGATGGTGGCGCGTCTCTCAAGTCTCGACGTCCCCGTCGGCGAGTTCGACGCACAAGGCCAAGCCATCACCGCCGCTCGACCGCTCGCCAATCTCACCACGCGCGATCCGAGCGATCCCGCGATCGCGCTCCTCGCCGGCTGGGCCATCGTGGCCGATGTGCTGACATTTTACGACGAACGTCTCGCGAACGAAGGCTACCTGCGCACGGCCACCGAAAGACGCTCCGTCCTCGAACTGGCGCGGCTTATCGGCTACGCACCGCGGCCCGGGGTTTCGGCCACCGCATGGCTTGCCTATACCATCGATGAAGATCGCTCAGCGACTCCTCCCAAAGGAATGGAGGTCACGATCCCCGCCGGAAGCCGCTCGCAAAGCGTGCCCGAGCCTAACGAACTGCCGCAAAGCTTCGAAACCGCGGAACCTCTCCGTGCTCGCACCGTCTGGAACACACTCAAACCGCGGATGAGCCAGCCGCAAACGGTGCAGTCAATCGGGAAGACGCATGGCATTTGGTTGAAGGGAGCGACGACGGGCCTGAAGGCCAACGATCCGATCCTGATCGATCCCGCGCTTCCGGGAGTGATGCCGGTTCCGTTGCGAGTTGTCGAGGTCAAGGCCGATACCTCAACCGAGCGGACATTTGTGACTCTGCGCTTCTGGTCGACCCCACAGCAAACGGCTGCCGCGGTGGTGGGGATAGCGGCAAAACACGAAAGCAACACGCTCTCCGGCGCTACGGCCGACAATGCTCGCGCGGTCTTGGGGAAACTTCGGACGACAGCGAACGAACTGACGGACGATCCCCATCGCCTGAGCGAGTTTGTCGCAAGCGAAACTTTGCCGGCCCTGAAGGAACTCCAGAAGGGCGTCAGCGGCAGGGCCAAGAACTTGGGACCATGGCTGGGCACCACAATTGATGAATTGAGCTCCGCGCATACGGAGTTGCTGGCCAGTTTGCCTGCGAACGCGAACTCCCCACCCACGGCCACGCCAACGCCGCCGGTGGAGCTATTTTGGAACGCATTAAAGAAAGCGCCGTCGGTCCCCCCCGCAAGTGCGGTGAAACTGAATCGCTCTATCGCGACCGCGTTCACGCCGGGTGCCGATGTCTTTCCTCGTTTGCTGACAGCGTTTCAGTCCCCGCTGGCAAAAGTGCTGGTGCCGGCGCTCGCGAACGCGTCGGTCGCGCCTGCGGCCGAGATCAAAGTATATGCGCTGCGCGTCTCGGCTCTCTTCGGTCATAACACGCCCGCCCAGCCCGTTTTTTCCAATGGTAATGTGACCCGATTCGATCAGCCGACTATCGAGAACACGTGGGATGGATTTGCGCTGCCGAAGGCCAACTTCCCCGTGATCGCGCTTGATGCGGAATACGAGCAGATCCGGCCGGAGAGCCTGTTGGTGATTGAGCGGCCGCCGTTCGAGCAGACGTCTCATGACACCACTGGCCTTGCCACGGTGACACAATTCGACGGCAAAACCACGGTTCACACCGTGCAGAGCACGGCTGCCTCCACCCTGGCCGCCCTCGGAGTTTCAGCGAAGGTCACGCTCCCGACAATTTCGCCGGCATGGTTCGCCAAGTCGCCTTCCGACGCGGTCGCTGCTGCCGCCTCCACACAGGTGCTGCGGGGAACACGCGTTTATTTCCAGACTGAATTACTCCCGCTCGCGGAGGCGCCCGTTACCGACCCGGTCTGCAAGGCCGAAATCGAGCTGGATGGCCTCTACGATGGGCTGGAAGCGGGACGCTGGGTCATTTTGTCCGGCGAGCGCGCGGACGTGTTCGATGTGAACTGCCAACAGGTCAAAGGAATCCAGTCGTCCGAGCTAACTATGATCCTGAGTGTGTCGCACCGCGTTCAGCCATTGAAGCAGCAAGCGCCGACGCAATCGGATCAGACATCGTTTGTCGGACCGGCGCCTCTGCCTGACGGTGGCCAATTGGGATTCAACCAGAGCAGCGGCTATGGAGAAACGGAGTCCGGCGAAATCTCCGCGTTACCAGGCGACAAGACGCACACCTTCATCACCCTTTCGAAGGATCCCGCCTACTGTTACGTGCGCGAAAAGGTGACGATCTACGCCAACGTGGTCAAAGCCAGCCATGGCGAAACGCGCAGCGAAGTGCTCGGCAGCGGCGACGCCAGCAAACCAATGCAAAGCTTCACCCTGCGCCAGCCACCCTTAACGTTCCTGCCTGCAGCCACTGCGGCCGGCGCCGCGAGCACCCTGGTCCTTCGCGTCAATGAAATTGAATGGCATGAGGCGGACACGCTCGCAGGTTCGTCGCCGGAGGATCGGAAATTCATCACAAAAACGGATGACGAATCGAAAACCACGGTCGTCTTCGGCAATGGCTGGCAGGGCGCAAGACCGCCGACCGGCCGGGAAAACATTACGGCAGTCTATCGCAATGGAATCGGCGAGCCGGGCAATGTCAAAGCCGGCCAGATTAACCAGCTCACCACTCGACCGCTTGGCGTGAAGGAAGTCGTGAATCCACTTCCGGCAACCGGCGGCGCAAACCGCGAAGGACGCGATCAAATAAGAAAAAATGCGCCCCTTGGCGTGCTCGCGCTCGACCGCGTCGTCTCGGGGCAGGATTATGCGGACTTCACGAGAACTTTTGCCGGCATCGGGAAGGCAAGCGCCGTCAAATTGTCCGATGGCGCGCGCGAAGTCGTGCACGTGACCATCGCCGGCGCGAACGATATTCCGATCGATCCAATTTCCGATCTTTACCACAATCTTGGCCGCGCGCTCCGCGAGCTGGGCGATCCGCATGTGGCGATTGAAGTGAGGCTGCGCGAGATGCTTACGCTCATCATTAGCGCGAACGTGGGTGTCCTGCCGGATTACGCGTGGGAATTTGTCGAACCAAAGGTCCGCGCCGCCCTGCTCGACATGTTTAGTTTCGAACGACGAGATCTCGCGCAAGACGTAACCAAAAGCGAAGTGATCTCCACCATCCAACGCGTGCCCGGCGTCGCTTTCGTGGATCTGGAGCTCCTCGCCGCGAGCTCGGAGAGCGACATGGAAGCAGAGTTGCTCAAGACCACCGTCAACGCGGGCAAAGGGCCGTCGACCGTCAAGAGCTTCTCTGAATCGCTCACCAGCGTGAAGTGCCGCGTCGTCGTGGAACCGGCCCGCGTAAATAAGGCGCCAACGAAATTCTCGGACCGGATTGCTCCGGCGCAGATCGCCGTGCTGTCGCCCGCGCTTCCTGAAACACTCGTCTTGACGGAGGTGACAGGGTGAAGAATCCGGATCGTCTCTACGAGTTGTTGCCGACGATTTATCGGCAGCGCGACCAGGAACAGGGCCAGCCGCTGCGCGCGCTCTTGCGCGTGATCAGCGAACAGGTCGACGTGGTCGAGGAAGACATCGCCCAGCTCTACGACAATTGGTTCATCGAGACGTGCGACGACTGGGTTGTGCCTTATATCGGAGATCTGCTCGGTTTTCAACTCGTGCACGAGGCGGGTCAACCAGGGGACGTGCGGACCGCGCAAGGCCGCTCGCTCGAAAAGATCCTGGTTCCGCGCCGGGAAGTGGGGCGCATCATCGCGGCGCGACGGCGCAGAGGGACTCTGGCACTGCTCGAAGAACTGGCGCGAGATGTGGCGGGATGGCCGGCACGGGCGGTTGAGTTTTACCAGACGCTCGGCGTGACCCAGGCAATCAATCAACTGCAAATGCGGCGCGGGCGCAGGATCGACGTGCGCGAGGTCGAGTCGCTCGATCTGATAGACGGCGCGTTCAATCGCACCGGGCACACTGTGGACGTTCGCCGTGTCGCTTCTCGGCGCGATCCTGCGCGCGCTAATATTCCCAGTGCGGGACTCTTCGTCTGGCGGTTGCGAGCCTATCGAGTGAGCAACACGCCGGCCTCGTGCATCGAGGAAGCTGGCACCGGCGAGAATTGTTTCACTTTCAGCGTCCTCGGCCACAACTCACCGCTTTTCACGCATCCGCGGCCAGAGTGCGGACCGGCCCACATCGCCAGCGAGTTGAATGTGCCGGCCCCAATTCGCCTTCGGGCCTTGGCCAAACCGATCGTGGAGAATGCGCGGGTGAAAAGAGTCGAAGCATCCGAGGATTATTATGGCGACCTCGAAAGCGTCCACAGCGGCGAAAAGAGCGTGGCGATTCGCGCACCGGGTTGGCCAGGTGCAAACGAGGATGGCCTTATTCCGCCCACGGCGATTTTCCCTGTGGACCTTCGGAAGTGGGATTACGAGTCGGATGATGATCGCGTCGCCATCGATCCGAAACGCGGACGAATTGTTTTCCCGACCGAACAAGCGCCGCCCGAGGGTGTTTGGGTATCGTATCATTACGGATTCAGCGCGGACATCGGCGGCGGCGAATATCGGCGTCGTCCGATATCGCAGCAACCGGAGGCGAAGATTTATTCGGCGGCTCCAGGCGAATTGCGCGCGCGGCTAAGTGAATGGAAAAACGAAGGGCCAAAAAGCGCGGTGATCGAGCTGACAGAGAGCGAGATCTATGACGACCCGGTGGAGTTTGAAATTCCAGCTGGCCACAGTCTCCAAATCCGCGCCGCGGCAGAGAAGCGCCCCATCATCCGGCTGCTCGATCACAAAACTAACGAACCCGATTCCTTGGATGTGGTCCTGAACAGGGGCAGCCGTCTGGTCTTGGATGGATTACTTATCACCGGGCGAAGCGTGCAGATCAGGGCCGCGCAACCAGCGTCGAAACATGAGCCGCACGATCCTCAGAAGAACGGCAAAGGCGGCAAGGCGCAAAATCCGCGAGCCAAGACACCCGCCCGCGCCGCCCAGACGTCCGCGACCGAACAAGCGAAGAGCGCGACCATCACTGCGCAACTCGAGTCCGACGAAATAGTCAGCGATCCGCCGAGTATGGCGGCAGATGTCCTTGAGCCGGCCCAGATTGAGGTTTCCATTCGGCACTGCACCCTGGTGCCGGGGTGGACCTTGGAATGCGATTGTGCGCCTTGCCAGCCGGCCAAAGGAAGTCTTCACCTCCGCAATTTGCAAGGCCGCGTCAGCATCGAGCACAGTATCGTGGGCGCCGTGCGCATTTCCGAGGATGAGGTGCGCGCGGAACCCATTGATTTGCGCATCAGCGATAGCGTTCTCGACGCGACCAGCCCCAAGCGAGCCGCGCTCTCCCGCCCTGGAGGGGCGGAAATTGCGCACGCGGTTCTTACGATCGCCCGCAGCACCGTCGTCGGTGAAATCCACAGCCATGTGATGCGTCTGGCGGAGAATTGCATCTTCACCGGGCACATTTGTGTGGCGCGGCGCCAGATCGGCTGCGTACGTTTTTGCTACGTCGTTCCCGGATCGCGCACTCCGCGGCGCTATGAATGCCAGCCGGATCTGGCGGAGCGCACCGCGGAGGAGAAGCTGCGCGCGGGGCGGGCCAAGGTTTCAGACCCTCCTCCTTCGAATGAAGAAATCCAGGCGACGCGCAGCCGCGAACGTTTTCGAGTCAAACCAGAATTTAACAGCTTGCGCTATGGATGGCCGGTTTATTGCCAGCTAGCGCTCAGTTGTCCGGAGGAAATCACCCGCGGCGCTGAGGATGAATCCGAGATGGGCGTGTTCCACGATCTCTTTCAACCGCAGCGAGCGATTAACCTGCGCGCGCGCCTCGATGAATTCACCCCCGCTGGAATGGAAACCGGCATCATTTACCTCACCTAGGAGTCCCACCATGAAAAATGACAGCACTCGCGACACGTTCCACCGCACGAAACATCTCAGCCGCGTCCTCATGCAGCAAGGCCGCGTCCAGCTCGACGCCGACTGGAATGAGCAAGTTAGCATTTTACACCATTATCTTCGAACGCTCGCAAGTGACTTGCTCGGGTCAGGCGCTGGGCCCAAGGGAACATGCGGGTTTGAGCTAATCGTAGACCAAGACCGGCTGAACGCCTTGGCCAAGGATCTGGGCATTATCGATCCAAAGAAGCTTCCGGATTTGGCCAAGGAACTGATCATTATCAGTCCGGGCCGCTATTATGTGAACGGATTGCTCGCGGAGAATGAACGTCTTCTTTCCTTTGGTGAGAACAATCAGCCTGACGCGGTAAAAAATATCAAAGACACGCTGAACCCAGATCACCCTTTATTGCTGATGTATCTCGACGTTTGGGAACGGCACATCACCTTCATCGAAGACGACGAGATCCGCGAAAAGGCTTTGGGAGGTCTTGACACTGCGACACGGGCGAAAATCGAATGGGCGATAAGAGCGCGGCCATTCGACAGCGAGATCAAACCGACGAGTCAGATCAAATTAGAACCTCCTCCCAAGCAACCTGCACTCGACGCGTGGCGAAAGGACCTCCAACCGCAATTTGAAGCTTGGAGTCAAAAACAATGGACAAACCGTCCGCGTCTTCGCGCCGGGATCAAGCAGCAGTCCGAAAGCGATGATCCCTGTGTCTGCTCGCCGGAGTCCGTCTATGGCGGCTTGGAGAATCAACTCTATCGCGTCGAAATCCACCGGCCCGGCCCCGCCTGGAATGGGACGGACAAGTCGGATGCGGTGATGAGCAGCGTAGCCACGTTCAAATGGTCGCGGGACAATGGTTCCGTGGTGGCTGCGTGGGTGGCTGACGAAGACGACACCCTGAAGGTGAGCGGCGCTCGTGATCAGGCGCGCGGTTTTGATAGAGGTCAATGGGTCGAATTGAGTGATGAGCAGCATGATCTCGAAGCGACCCCTGGCACGCTCGTGCAATTGAAAGAGGTCGAAGCAGGTTCGCTCACTTTCGATCCAACCACGGCTAGCGGCGGCTCCGTCTTGGGCCACCAAAATTTTGGCAGGAACGCGAAGGTTCGGCGTTGGGACCAGAAGGCAACCGAGGAAACCTCGCTCAATGGCGGAGCGATCACGACTGAATACGACAAATGGTTCGACCTCGAAGACGGCGTCCAGGTTCAATTCAAGGCTCCAGATGGAAAAGATCCGGGCCAATTTCGTTCCGGCGATTATTGGCTGATCGCTGCTCGCGTCGCAACCCACGACATCGAATGGCCTTGGGAGACCGAAGCCAAAGAGGCGAGACAGGCGCTGTTGCCTAATGGCATCCAGCATTACTCCGCGATGCTGGGTCTCGTGGCAGAAAAAGCTGCGGACTCGACCCTTATTTTCGCCGATTTGCGGAGCAAATTCGTCCCGCTGCCCAGCGCCTAGCGAGCCGATTCGAGGCAGAAGTGGAGCCAAAGACGGGATTCGAACTCTGGGAAAAAGTCCCTGCGCGGAGTAGCGCACCTGTGAAGATGAACTTCAAACTTTCTGATCCGAAGTCAGCGTTTTCGATGTTTTGATCAGCAGGTCCCCTCGTGTGGATTTCATAGTGCTCTTTTCAAATCATTAGCCAATCATTAGCCGGTTTCTCAGGATCAATGTACAGGTGTTAGGCTGATTCTCATTCGCATCGATTGGACAGACAATTGCGAAGAGACCAACCTTGTTTAGAACGGGCGAGCAACTGTTGCACATGCTGGTGAGTCCATGCCGGTGGCTTGTAATCGATAAGAGTCGAGCGTTCGCTGAAGTCCTGCTTTCCAACTAACTAACACACGATAGCCTAGCTCTCTTTCGATCGCGGCGATGTTTGCGCGGGAATCGCGAATATCACCCACGCGACCTGCCTCCAAACATTCGGCCACCGGCTCTCCGGTTAATTCGGCCAGAGCCTGCGCTAATTGGAGCACCGAAACCGAAGTGCCCGTAGCGCAGTCAAAAATACGGCCTGCAATCTTTTCCGTTGGTGCTGCTGCTACGATAAGGTTGGCCGATATCACATTGTCAATATAGGTGAAGTCACGCGATTGCTGGCCGTCGCCATAAATCGTGACGGGGCGGGAGTTGAGAACCGCTTTGCAAAAACGGGCTACTACACCTGCATAGGGCGAATCGTAGTCCTGCCGCGGTCCGAAAACGTTGAAGTAGCGTAAAGTGACCACCGGCAGAGCGTACAAGCGGTAAAAGAGCTGGGCGTATTGCTCCGCCGCGCATTTCTGGACGGCGTAAGGCGAGAGCAGTTGCGGGCACGCCTCCTCTTTCGCCCCCGCATTTGCGTCGCCATGGACAGAGGATGAGGACGCGAAAACGACGCGCCGCAGCTTGGCGTCGCGAGCGGCGAGGAAGAGATGCAAAGTTGTCTCGAGATTCCTCCGATTGCTTTCAAGCGGTGCAATAATCGATTGTTGCACGGATGGCAGCGCAGCCAGGTGAAACGCGCAGTCGCAGTCCTCAAGCAGTTGCTTCAGCAATCTGTCATCACCGGCGTCACCCTGGACGAACTCCAGGTCGTTACTCGGTGCGCACCAGGCGAGATTGTCGAGCGTGCCGGAACTCAGATCGTCAAGAACAACGACGTCGTCCCCGCGCCGGCATAATGCTTCGACCAGGTGCGACCCAATAAACCCTGCTCCACCTGTAACCAACGCTTTCATGGGATCGCCGTGGGCAGGATTTTTTCTTTCGAGACGAGTAAGAGCGTGAAGAAGTTAGCAGTGGAGGGCACGGCGGAGGGTAAGCGCAAATTGTCTAATGCGTCGCTCACGATTAGGCCAGATTCCATTTCAGTCGAGCACGAAGATGCGGTGTTTAGAGCGGACACGCGGAGTATCTGCACGCCAAGGTCGCGAAAACCGAGCTCAGAAGCGGCTCCTCGATATGGGGGCTTGCTTGCGACTTCAGGCGAAATCTTCTCGACAGTAGAGTGTCCATCTAGAATCATGACCTAAAGAACGACGTAAAAAAGAACGTTTTTAACTCTCCCAATTGTGTGGCGCTGCCCCCGGATTATCTCCAGAAGCTCGTGTGCCCGCGGAATGGTGTTTCTCACCAGACGGGCAGCGGGAGGAGGAAATCCATGAACACCTGTCCTTTGGTTTGCTGGGAGCAGGCAAGCGCTTCACCAAAGTGTGAACGGCGATCACATTGGCGGCTGTCGGCTGAAGAATCGAATTACAGTCCGCTTCGAATGGCCGAGCAGTGCCACGTCAGCCTTCGTCACTTGGAGCGCCGCTTCAAGCTCGAGGTCGGGTTCACGCCGAGAGCGTGGCTAAAGCGGCAGCGCCTGAAAACCGCCCTTATCCGACTGCAAGGCACCGCGAGCATTAAGGAAATCGCCTATAGCCTGCATTATTGCCAGGTCTCCCATTTCTGTCGGGATTTCAAACTACAGTTTAAAATGACGCCATCGGAATCCCGGCGGCTACCGAGGGCCGCTCAGGAGCGCCTGCTCGCGCTGGACAATTCGACCCATGCCAAGCCTTCATCGCGAGAATCTCGTTCCGCTTTCGCCGCTGAGAGAAAGATGACGCAGCGGTTTTCCCGGTGATGGATGTCATTAAACTGCCCCTCCTCCTTGGAAGCGTGCGAATGGGCCGCCGAAGCGAAGCTGTGGCTAGGTATCTCCTGTCCAAACTGGAGAGCGATCCACGATTTCGCCCGGAACTGCTTGACTTGGCGACTTACCGCTTTGGCCTGCTGGAGCAACGACCTGAGGAAATGGAGAAGCCGCCCGAAGCGCTGGATGCTTTTTCCCACCGGTTGCGGGAAGCCGATGCCCTCCTGATCGTCTCGCCCGAGTATAAAGGGGGTATTCCGGGGGCGTTGAAAAATGCCATCGATTTGCTGGAGCCCGGGATTTTGCGGCGGAAGCCGGTGGGAATCTGCACCGTGTCGGCAGGGGGATTTGGCGGTTTGCAATGCCTGCTCCAGCTTCGCTTGACAGTTTTTGCGCTGGGCGGCCTGCCGATCCCAGAAAGCATTGCGGTCTCACGAGTCCAGGAGCGCTTCGGTGAGCAGGGCGGGCTGCGTAACGGGTCGAAAGTTTTAGAGACCGAGCGTTTTCTGGAGGAGCTCTACTTTTACGCCCAGGCGCTCAAGCATGCCGGCCAGGGCGCGGATCTTTACGCGGGGAGACGATGAAATCTTCCGCCATACTCGTCGGGGTACTCAAATCAGCCGGAGAAATCTCGGATACCACCCTCTTTCCCGCAGCGGTGGAATATTGTCAGTGGATCGAGGTTCGCGCGGACCTGCTTCCCGAGCTTGATCCGGCGGAACTGCGCGAGCGGTGCAAGAGGAAGCGGCTGCTCTACACGTTGCGAATCTCAAAGAAAGGAGAGCGTGGCCATCTTTCCGTGGCGTATCGCCACCAGTTATTGCGGAAGGCGGCGGAGACCTACGATTTTGTCACTTTGGAAGGGGAATGTGATTTGGTCCCCGAAGTTTTGAGGGCCATCGCACCCGAGAGGCGGATCGTTTCCTGGCGCGGAGAAGCCACCGGATCGGAATGCCTGGAGGCGCAGCTCGGCGCGTTTACGCGAACGCCCGCCCGTCTTTTCCGGTTCGAGGTGGAGTGTGAAGGAGTCGAGGACGGCCTAGCGGCACTGCAATTCCTGCATCGCGTGCACCGGGAGGACGTAGCCGCCTATGCCGAGGGCGCCAGCAGTAGCTGGACGCGCATGCTAGCACCTAGACTGGGTGCGCCGATCGCATTTGCCAACGTGTCCGGGGGCGGCGACACAGCGGGCCTCGAACCCACGATCCGGGATCTCGTGCTGGATTACGGTTTCCCGGATCTCTACCCGGTGCGGGAGATTTTTGCCATCATCGGGCAACCGCTGTCAGGCTCCCTTTCCCCTCGGATGCATAACGGCGCCTATCGGGCGAATGGTTTTGGGCGGTTATTTTTGAGCTTTCCGGCGGACAGCTTTCAGCAGTTTTGGCGTCGGGTCGTGCTCAGCGGCGCCATGGAAACGATCGGTTTTCCGATCATGGGACTCACGGTTGTCTCGCCGCACAAGGAGGCCGCCCTGGAGGTGGCCAAGCATCGCGCGCCGCTCTGCCAGCAATGCGCGTCAAGCAATTTGCTCGTGCGCCGGGAAAACGAATGGATTGCTTCGACAACGGATCCGGAAGGTATTTTCCATAATATGTCCCTAGGCCATCCGCGACCGGGCACGAAAGTCGCGATTATCGGTTGCGGCGGCTCCGGACGCATCGCGGCGGCCGCCTTGAGTCAGGCCGGCGCGAACGTAACCTTGGTAAACCGCGGCGCCGAGCGCGGGCGATGGGCAGCACGACTCCTTGACTTGCCCTTCGTGCCGCTGGAATCATTCTCCGCGCTGGGGTACGGCGCGCTCGTCAATGCAACGCCGGTGGGCCGGAATGGCGAACAGCTTCCGGTGAATGTCGCGGAGCTCGACCCTGAAGCGACGGTTGTGGACATGGTTTACAACCACGCGGGCGAGACGGCGCTGGCTGAGCAAGCGCGTGCGCTGGGGCACCATGTTGTCGATGGCTGGCTGATCCTCCTTGCGCAGGCTCGGCGGCAATACTATTTGATGACCGGCGAAACCATGCCCATGAGCCTCGGCCGGCGTCTCCTGGGACTTCCGGCTGCCGAGGCAAAAAACGGCGCTCTCTTCCCCCAGCAGGATCGATCCAATGACCGGCTCTCAATTGCCAATTTCGGAAATGGAGGCGTCCATATTGCATGATCCGCCACGGGCGGGGTCGCACCACGTGGAGCGAATCCGTGATCTCGCCGCGAGACTCTTCGCTGGACGCGCCGAGGGCTATGATGCGGCGGCGGAATTCCCGGCGCAGGACTTCGACGATTTGTACCGCGCGTCACTCCTCTCGCCTTGCGTGCCCGAGCGCTACGGCGGGCTCGGGCTAGGGCCGGGACACGACACTCATACGCTCTGGCTGATGACAGTGGAACTCGCGCGGGCGAATATGTCGTTGGCGCGGTGCTGGGAGGGCCACGTAAATTCCCAGGTACTGATTGCAGCACTCGGGAGCAATGAGCAGAAGGAGCGCTGGTTCGAGGGAATCGTTTCGCGTGGCGACATTTGGGTGGCTTGGAGCGGCGAACCGCAGGCCAGCGTGCCCGGACAAAAAACCGCCTTCGGCACCTCTTTGGAAAGAGCGCCCGGAGGGTACATCCTCCGGGGCACGAAAGCGTATGCCACGAGCGCGGGCCACGCGCGCCGGGCGATCCTGCTCGTGAATGCCGCAGGGCCGGGCGGCGCCCGGCACGCGACTGCGTCTGCCGATGATCTATTCCTGCTGGGCTGCGACCTCTCACAACCGGGAGTAAGCTACGATAGCTCCTGGTGGAACCCGATTGGGATGCGGGCAACGGTCAGCTACATGGCGCGGTTCGACGACGTGTTCATTCCGGAGGAGGATGTGATCGGCCGCTCCGGCCAATATCTGCAGGAGAGCTGGCAAACGCGCTTCTCCCCGCACTATGCAGCCACCTTTCTAGGCGGAGCCGAGGCCGCCTACGAGTATGCGCTCGCTTCGATTCACAAACAGAAGCGAGCAGGTGATCCTTACGTCGCCCATCGCATTGCCGCGATGTCGCTCAATATCGAAACAGCGCACTTGTGGCTGAAGCACGTAGCGGATCTTTGGGACTGCCACCCCATCGAAGAAGCAAAAGCGGCGGCCCCAAAGGTGCGGTACCTCATCGAGAGGCTAGCCACCGAGACGCTCGATCACTGCATCCGCGCCTGCGGAGCGCGCGCGCTTCTTAAGCCGAGCCCCGTGGAACGCATCTACCGCGATCTGTCACTCTACGTTCGCCATGACAATGCGGACCACGTGCTGGCAACGGTGGGCCAGCAATTGCTCGGCGAGAAGCACGATCACTCGTTCTTCGATCCGGCAAGGGATGCCAGCGGCAATGGAGCCAGTTCGGCGTCAAGCCCGTCCACCGAGTCAAGCCGAATCCCCGTGGCAAGAACCGCATCGCTCACAGCGCGAGAAGGCCGAACAGCTGGCCCCAGCCTGCATGGAGCTGACACTTGAGTCTGCAAGTTCGAAATCACGGCAATGGCGCCCGAACTGGGCGTCCATTACCGCGTTATTCGAAATTGATGTTGTAGGCGAGACCGATGCGCTCGTCCTCGCTGCGGTTTGCCGCGACCTCATGCATCACATAGGCGGGGAAGAGGACCCCTAGTCCTGCTTGGGGCTCGACCGGGAGTTGCGAACGGTTGTGAGAAGTTAACTCCAGGGTGCTCGGTGCCGCGGCCCAGAGGCCGAGGAACCTTGAGAGATCGTGGAAGATGATATCGCCGCAGGCCTTATTCGCCTTGGCATAGTAGACCCCGCTCAACTGGATGGTCGCGGGATGGATGTGCCGGGTATGATACCCACCTTTGCCGTGGATGTTGGCCCAGCACACTTTGCAAACGGGCTTCTTGCCCGCCACGTCCCAACGCAGGAAGGCCGCGACTTCAACTGCCGCCCGGAAGATCGACTTGAACAGCTCCCGCACGGGCGGGTCGTCGGTCACCTGCCTCTGGCTTTGCCACATCTCCCGGCCCGCGCAGGCGCGACCCTCCGGCGAAATCCGCCGCTCTTCTTCGATCAGGGCGATCAGCTCCGCGTTGAGGCGCTCGTGATCCGGAACGGTGAACGTCCAGATGCAGTTCGGCGCGAATTCCTGCCTCAGCGTGGTAATCGGGGGATCAGGCGTCATTCCATTCGGAATCTGCTTTTGCACCTTGCGAACTGGTAACCGCCAGCGCGCGGATCATGCACGCGATTCGGTTGTATCGAGTGTGGCGATCCGCTTCGCTTTGCCAAGGTTTTTTTTGGAGCGTGGCACCGAGTTTGAATCACGACCGGGCAAACTCGGCTACAATAATTTTTGATGATGACCGATGACACCGCATCCGCTAATCTCGCCCGGTGCCCTCTATGGGGGCTTCTACCTCCCAATGCCAAAAACGACCCACGCTCCCCCGCATCAGAACCGAGCCAATGTCCGACTTGGACCGTCCGCCCACCCAGGCGGTATTAACCACGGTGCTCCAAGCCCGAAGAGGCCGGACGACCGGCCCTATCCGGCGTGGTCTATCGGCATCTATTGTGGCGACAATCTGCAGGGGCTGCGACCACATCCTGGAGCACGCAATCCGGTGGTGACGCGACATCATGTCACCGACATTCCGGCTGCTTTTGTCGCCGATCCGTTTATGGCCAGAGACGGTGATGGATGGGTCATGTTCATGGAGGTCATGAATGTCGATACCGGGCGGGGCGAGATCGCGTTGGCCCGGAGTGCGGACGGAGTGGCGTGGACCTATGAAGGCGTCGTGTTGAGGGAGCCTTTTCATCTTTCCTATCCGTATGTTTTTAACAGCGAAGGGAAGCATTACCTGCTGCCGGAGACGCTTGGCGCCGGGGCCGTTCGTCTCTATCTCGGCGATCCCTTCCCCACCAGGTGGCGGTATTTGCGAGAGCTAATTTTAGGCGCTTACGCGGACCCGAGCGCCTTCGAGTACAACGGTCGCTGGTGGTTGCTCTGCTGTGGCAATCCTTCCGGCCATGATATGCTGAATCTCTTCAGCGCCCCGGCACTCGAAGCCGAATGGCGCGAGCACGCGAGCCGCCCGTTAATCGCCGGCAACCGGCGGGGGGCTCGGCCCGCGGGACGGGTAATCACTTTAGACGGGAACCTGGTTCGGTTTGGGCAGGATTGCCACCCGCAATACGGAACTGCGGTGCGTGGGTTTGGCTTGACGGATCTCACTACGACTTCGTACGCCGAGAGAGAGATCGGCCCGATCCTCGGCCCTGGAAAGGAAGAATGGAACCGGCGTGGCATGCATCACATCGATCCGCAGCGTTTGGAGGACCGGACTTGGCTGGCGTGTGTCGACGGATGCGCTGCGCTCACTGCGCCGTGAAGAATATTTCTTAGCAATCCCGAGTATGCATCGACCACTGAGCGAACAAGAAGTCGGCGCCTATCGGCGAAGCGGAATCCTGTTTCCCGTTTTCGCCTTGTCGAAAGCGGAATTAGCAAACTTCCGAGGCGCCTACGAACAGTTTTGCGAGCAACTCGGCTCCCCACCCAGTGCGGCGCAATCCCGCAACCCCCACCTCTTTCACCGCTGGGCCTACGATTTGGCAACGCACCCACGCGTGCTCGATGCAGTCGAGCAAATCATCGGGCCGAACATTCTGGTCCATCACGCTTCCTTGTTTTGCAAATATCCGCACGACGGGACCTTCGTTTCCTGGCACCAGGATGGATACTATCTGGACTTGAACGAACCGTTATTGGTCTCCGCCTGGATAGCGCTTTCGGAGAGCAACGTGGCGAACGGCTGCATGCGAGTCGTTCCCGAATCCCACCTCAATGGCAGGGCGAAACATTCGAACTCCGCTAGCTCGGAAAAGAATCTTCTCCCGAGCGGATTGGAAATCGCGTGCGAAGTGCAAGAGCGCGACACCTTGGACGTGGTTCTGCGCGCTGGGGAAATGTCCCTGCATCATGTGAACGTGGTCCATGGCTCAAACCCGAACCACTCGGCGGAGCCGCGCCTCGGGTTTGCCGTCCGCTATGTCGCGCCCTCCGTCAGGCAAGCTGTTGTTCCCGTCCCCACGGTTCTGGCGCGCGGCCGGGACGAGGAAGGCTATTTCGAGCACTTGGAGTCGCCCCCCGCGTATCGCTTCGCCGAGGCAATCGCCGCGCAAGCCGAGCTGGTGCGCCGAACCACGGAAGCACGCAGGATCGCCTCCCCGACCTAGCTTCATCTATGAGATATACCCGTTCGAACGACCGTGGCGGCGATGAGACCCACGCAGTAGGATTGCCGCCGGAGGGGATGGAGGGCCTCTGGTTCAATTCTGATCCGGATACCGGCGAGATCAGCAGGATCGTCATCGCGCTCCGGGATGGAGCGATCGTCATGCGGGCCTTTGGCGCCAACGACCGGGAGCCAATCGACTGGGGAGAGACATTGGCGACGCCGTACGTGGATCGGATTGGCTCCTCCGTCATTACCGGGCTGACCGCCGACTACGACTTCGGCTTCATGAAGACGCGGATAGCGGGGAACATCAAGTACGGCACCCTCGTCATCCAAAGCTATAATGAGTTCAGCGACGGAAGCGGGCGGCCAGCTTATTTCACGCGAGAGTTTTTCAGCAAGGAGGTGGCGCATCGGCCCGAATCGCTTCCGGCGGGCGAGCCGTGCGCGGCCTTCAGCGATTTGCCGAAGGCGGGGACGGCCACCGGCGCCATCGATATGTCGAACCTGACCGGGCATTGGACAAACACGAATCCCGAGACGATCGCGATCACGCATTTCGATCTCTTCCCGCGCGAGGGCCGCTATTACCTTCGCGTTTTTGGGGCGGGCCGTGCGGAGCCGTGGGGGGAGGCGGAAGCAAACCCGCACGGATATGACGTGAGTGGCGGACGGGCGGTGGCGTTCCTCGCCCGATACGACCTCGATTTTGCGGAGATTACTCTCGCGGCGAATGAGAACAAGGGTCTGATTATTATCGCGTCCTTTCACCGGTTCAAGGATTCGAGCCCGCGCTCGAGTTATCTCAAGCGAGAGTTCTTTTACCGGCGGGAGGCGGTGCAGCGATGAGCGGTCTCACTCACCCTCCCCGCCCAACGGCAGTGCCGCGACCGGTGGATCCCGGCAAGGCGCTCCGATTCCACTGGAGCCTTTCGCAGGCGGGCAATCGGTTTCGCCGCTCCGAGCCGACAGAAGAACTATCCGGCCGGCTGCCGTTCGAGGCGCAGTTGGAGCTTTGCCAATGCGCCGACGAACACGGCATTGATTCGCTGCTGATGGCGATTGGCTCCACCTGCCCCGATCCCATTCTGCTCTCCACTTGCCTTGGACTGAAGACCCGACGAGTCAAGTTCATGGTCGCTTGCCGGCCGGGGCTGATTTCGCCAGCCGCTTTTGTCCAGCAAATCAACACGCTTGCCCTGTTCGTTGGAGGGCGAGTCCATATCAACCTAGTCGGCGGCCATACGCCGCATGAACTTCAATACTATGGCGACTGGCTGCCGCGTGCGGAGCGCTACGCCCGCCTGGATGAATTTCTCACCGCCTGCCGGGCGCTTTGGGAAGCGGACGGCCAGGAGGTGAATCTTGCGGGGCGCTACTATCAGATCACCGGTGGGCGGCTGCCTACGCCATTCAGCATGAACGGTGTGCGCCGGCCGGAGATCTTTCTGGAAGGAAATTCGGAGGAAAGTGCGGCGCTCGCGATCCGCCATGCGGATTGTCTGTGGCGGTTTGCCGAGCCGCCGGCATCGCTGGCGGATAAGATCGCGCCCGTGATCCAAACAGGAACGGAGGTGGGTCTCCTTGTGTCGCTCATCGCCCGGCCCACTCGCGACGAGGCGGTCCAAGCGGGCTGCCACCTCATCGGACAATTCGGTGAAAAGGCCCGCGCCATCCAGCGAAGCTTCGAACGGCACACGGATGCCGCCGCGTTTGAATTGACCTACCTCGCCCGGCAGTCCCTCACCCCTTGGGCTACCAGGACTCTATGGACCGGAGCCGTTCCCGTCTTGGGCGCGCCGGCGATAGCCCTCCTTGGGAGCGCCGAGGAAGTCGCCGGTGCGCTGTTGGAATACAAGGAAATCGGCGTCACCCAATTTTTGTTCACCGGTTGGCCGGACTTGGATGAGATGACTTTTTTCGGGCGCGAGGTCCTCCCGCGAGTGCGCGAACGCGAAAACGCCGAGCTAAAACGATGAGAGCAACACAACCTCTCGAGCTTGACCACCAAACGTTTCGCGACCTTCAGCGCGAATATATTTTTTCCAGCATCGCCCGGTTTTGCTCCCTCAACTCCTTAAACGATGGCTATTATTTCGAGTTCGGGTGCCACGAAGCTCGGACGATGCGTCTGGCCTGGGAGCACACCGGTGCGCGTTTCGATTGGACGTATGTCGGCTTCGATTCCTTCGCCGGCCTGCCCGAAATTTCCGAGATCGATCGGCAGCCGATCTGGAAACAAGGTGGTTTAGCCACCAGCGAGACGGATTTCATCAACATTACCGTGGGCGGGGGAGTGCCGCCGGAGCGTCTTCGCACAGTCAAAGGCTTTTACGATCAAAGTCTCACCGCGGCCCTGGCGGAAACTTTCCTTCCCCAAAAGGCCGCCGTCATTTTTATCGATTGCGATTTGTACCGATCGACCGTGCCGGTGCTTGCGTTCGTGAGACAATTCCTGCGGCCGGGAACGATCGTCATCTTCGATGATTGGTTTTGCTTTTACGGCGACCCGGAGCGAGGCGAGCGGCGGGCGTGGGGAGAATTTGGGCAAGCGAATCCAGAGTTACGATTTACTGAGTTTATTCACACCAACGAGGCTCAGGCTTTCATCTACTTAGGCGACAGCTGGCCGGCCCCTGCCAAGGGAACGAAGGTCGCGGACGTAGCAACATGACAGCGCCGCTTCGTTTCCATTGGCGGCTCATCCAAGGCGGGGACTTGCAGGGCGCAATCGCGCCGGAACGTCTCTCTTCCGCCGTCGCGCTCCCTGAAATGGCGGCGCAAATCGCCTTCTGTCGCGAGGCGGAGCAGAGTGGCATCGATTCCGCGCTGGTGGATATTAGCAGCGCTAAGCCGGACCCGATGGTGCTCGGGATGGCTCTCGCCGCCTCCACCGAGCGCCTGAAGTTTATGGTCGCCCACCGCCCCGGCCTAATGTCGCCGGCCCTTTTCGCGCAGCAGGTCAACACGTTCTCCACCCTCGCTTCGGGGCGGATCACTTTGAACATGGTGGCCGGCTATTCCCCAGCGGAGCAGCTAACCTACGGGGACAACGCGGCGCACGATACGCGCTACGAGCGCATGAAGGAATATCTCACCATCTGCGATCGCTTTTGGTCCGCGGAAGAGCCAGTGAATTTCTCCGGCCAGCACTACCGAATCCAGGATGGCCGTTTGAGAACGCCATTCGTCGCACCCGATCGGTCGGCGCCTGAGATCTACGTCGGCGGCGGCTCCGCAAATGCTCGCGAGGCCGCCTCCGCGCTGGCGGATTGCTGGCTTCGTTTTGCCGATACGCCGGAGAATGTCGCCCCGCAGGCGGCAGCCATGCGCCTCAGTGGCACCGAGGTCGGCCTGCGGCTTTCCTGCATCGTTAGGCCGACGCGCCGGGAAGCCATCGCCGCGACCCGGGGGTTGCTCGACGCGCCAGCCATCCAACGTCGCCAGGGGAGCGAGGCTTCCTTTGTCAAGGCATCCGATGCCGAGTCGATGCGGAGCACCTATGATCTCGGCGAGCAGGAATGGTTGACGCCACATCTTTGGGCCGGCGCCGTGCAAACTCTCGGTGCAACCACCATCGCCCTGGTCGGGACGCCCGACGAAGTTGTGGATGAAATCTATCGCTTCAAGGAAGCTGGCATCTCTCAATTTATCCTTCACGGGTGGCCGAAGTGGGAGGAGATGCGCATATTCTGCCGCGATGTCTTGCCGCTGGTGCGCCAGCGAGAGCAGATGGACGAAAGAGGGTCCCCGCCAGGCGCGGAGTTGGCCGCCGTCTCAAGTCAGACGAACGGAGAGCACGGGTCGAGGAGACCGGAATCATGAGCAGCCGATCCGTGCGCGGCAACGCACTGCTGGGACCGGAGCAGGTTCAGCGCTACGAGGAAAACGGTATTGTTTTCCCGGTACCCGTTGTCCTGCCTAACGAGTTGCAGCGTTTCCAGGAGGGATTCCGGGAGCTGGAGCTGCGCGGCGGCGGAGCACAAAAATACACTGCCTTTCCGCACCTCTACTTTCCTTGGGTGTGGGAATTGGCCACGCTGCCGCGGCTGCTGGATGCGGCGGAGGATCTGATCGGGCCTGAGTTGGTGATCGATTCGAGTTTGTTGCTCTGCAAGTACGCTCGAGACCCTGCTTTCGCTCCCTGGCACCAGGATGGGGTTCGCTCCGGCTGGTACAAGACGGCCTCGGTTTCCGCGTGGATCGCCCTTGCCGACGCCACTCCGGCGAATGGCTGCATGCAGGTCATTCCAGGGAGTCATCGCGGCGGGCGGATGGCACACTCGGACGAAGTCCGGGAGAACAGCTTGTTCGGAGCGGGAGCCGAAATCGAAGTGGAGGTGGATGAATCCCAGGCCGTATGCGTCGCGCTCGCCGCCGGCGAGGCCTCTTTCCATCACAGCAGCATCGTCCACGGCTCGCCGCCGAATCGGTCGGATCAAAAGCGAATTTCTTTGATCGTTCGCTTCGTTACGCCGCTTTTTCGAGAGCGGCATGCCGCCGTCCCCGCCGTCCGCGCCCGCGGCTCCGCGGATTTGAGCCACATGACGCTACAGGAAACGCCGCCGAGCGGAGAGCCCGACGAATGTTTTGCCCGCTGGCGGGCCTTCGCGCAGAGCCATCAGCAACGTCCCGACATGACCGGCACACCTTCACGTTAAGCGATGCGGATCTTGCTCTCATCGAATCACCGCTATCCCGGCTCCCCACAAAAAAGCAACGGCCTGGAGCCCAAACTGTGGCCCTCGGGATCCGGTTTTCTTATCCATGACTTGATCGCGAAAGGACTTGCTGAGCTGGGACAAGAGGTCTTTTATCGGCTGCCGGAAGGCGCCGCAGAGGCATTACCGCCAGGCGTGCAACTAGTCGGCGATTTGGTGGAAGGAGCAGAGCTCGTCCACACGATGAGCGGGCGGGATCATGCTTTGCTGGAAACGGCCAGGGCCCGTGGGATCGCTTCGGTAGTCACGTCCCACCTCGATCCCACTGTGCCGGGACGGGTGGTGGCCGATCCAATCCGCGATAACTGGGTTTTCGTCTCGCGCACCCTGGCGCATTCTCTCGGGCGGCGCCGCTACGTTTTGAACGGAATCGATCCGCAGGAATACCAGTTCTCCACGGCCAAAAAGGACTACTTCCTTTTCATCGCCAGCATGGACTGGGCGGAGCATAAGGGATTGGGAGTGGCTTTGGATCTTGCGCGGAAGGCGGGCTTCCGTCTCATCGTCGCGGGGACGGCGAAAGCGCAGAGCACCATCGCGGAAGTGGCGCGGCGCTGCTCCGCCGCAGGGGCGGAGTACATTGGGGACGTGCGTGGGGCGGAGAAAGCCGCCCTCTTTGCCGGCGCGCGAGGTTTGCTCTTTCCGACACAGGTCAATGAAGCTTTTGGCCTCGCGATCGCCGAGGCCCTGATGTCCGGCACGCCGGTGATTTGCAGTTCCAACGGCGCGTGCGCGGAGTTGGTGACGCCGGAAATCGGCTTCGTTTGTCACACGGAACGCGACTATCGCGAAGCCTTCGAGCGGATCGAGACGATCGCGCCCGCGCGCTGCCGTGAAGTCGCGATGGCGAAGTTTCATTATCTGCGCATGGCCCGGGATTATCTCCGGGAATATGAGGCCGAACTGGTGGGCGCATCCGCCCAGGCCACTGAAATCGCATGAAGGTGTTGCTCCGCCACTTCTTTCCGTGTCCGCCGGTGGCGCGTTGGCGGAGATTCGAAGCCATGCTGAAAGAGTGCCTGGCGCAATTGGGACATGAGGTGAGCGAGCTCGAATTCGTGCCAGAGCTGCCGCCCGGACCACTGGGCTTCGATTTCCGGATCTACCCCCACAAAACGCGGCAGGAAGTTCCCGATGGCGACCTTTTCTACAAAGAACTGCATATGCAGAACCTCTTCACGATCGACCATCTCGGCTGGGGACCGGACCATTCCGGTCTCCAGGCGCCGCCCGATCTGAACGGGATCGATGCGGCGCGAGCGGAGCGTTTCTGCGACCAGTTGCGCCAGGAGTTCTTCGCCACGGGACGCTCCAAACATCTCCAGCCACCCTTGTGCGCGATTGATCCGGCTCTTGCTCCGTACCTGCTCGCACCGTTGCAGCTCCCGACGGACGATGCGGTGATGCGCCATGCGACTCTGGGCGTCCTGGATTATGTGAATCTCCTTGCCGATTGGGCGGAGCGCGCCCGAGTGCGAGTCGTGTTCAAACTGCATCCCGGCGCGGAGACTCCAGAGATCGCGGAGGCTGTGCGGCGGCGCGCCGCGATGGGGCGCTACGTCGCGGTGGTGGGTGAGAATATTCATGCGCTGATCGCCGGCGCGACCGGTGTGGTGGTGCTGACCTCGGGCGTCGGCTTCGAAAGTCTGATCCACGGGAAACCGGTTGCGACTCTTGGCCGATGCGATTACCGGTGGGCGACCTTTCGCGCCCGCGCGGAGGACCTGGACGCGGCCTTCGCTTACGTGAGCGAATACTCTCCCGCGCAGCGGCAGGCAGCCTACAATTTCATCTACTTTTATTATCACCATCACGCCTACCTCGCGACAGAGGCCGCGGCTCGCGATTCGACCGCGCGCCTGCTGGAATACTTGAAGAAGGCTGTGGGCGTGGCTGAACCGACTTAGGTGAAGCTGGCGAGAACGAGCCGCAGTTGCTCGCGCTTCTCCATCCCGCAGCCGCCGGCAAACCGACCCACCGTTTCCCGGAGCAGGCGCAGATATTCCGCCATCGGGAAGATCTTCTCGCCCAGGCGCGCCAGCGGATGAAGCGCGTGGTGCTGATTCTCGACGTCGATAAAAACATAACCCCGCTCGTGGTAATCCTGGATCGCCTGGCAAACGCATTGCTTGGACGCATTTGGCGCGAGATTGAACATGCTCTCAATGATCAGAACGCCCGGGAGATCAATGGCCAGGACCGCGCCTGCGACCCTCCCATTTTCCATGGCCTCGAAGGTCCGGAGAAAGCCATGCTCGTCGAGGATTTGGTACAACGTGAGGACCGGCCCGCGCACCCACGTCCGGGGTTTCACGCGCTCGTCCGAGAGGCACGCGAGCACGGTTTCCACCGCCTCATTCTGGCGAATGGCATACCGAGGCCGAATGGTTCGCGACAACCGACTGGCCCGCGCCACCGTTTCCGCCGTGAGCGGGATCAGCGCCCGTACCTCCTTCCGATCCCAGAGCACAGAATCTGCCGGTGGATGGTAATACGGAGTATATCCGCGAGTGTAGCGGACCAGGATTTCCTCGATGCTCATAGCTCCAGCACGATCCTTCCAACCGTGCGGCTCCGGTTGGCCCAACTGGCTTTCCATTCCTGGTTCCCCCGGAGCAAATCATACTCTTCCAAGCCCAGCTGCGACGCGCGTTGAATTCCAGAGAGCACGAGTAGCCGTCCCGGTGACCAGCACTCCGCGCTGGGCGGATAGCCGCCGTTCCAGGTACACAGACTGCGGGCCCCGCGAAAGCTGAGGTCGAGGGCAAGGATTTTATCCTCCTTCGAGACCGCAAACGCGTGGAGTCGCCTCTCGGCGAAAAGGATCGGCAGCGCGAGTTTGGCAAAAGGAGAATTTGGCAATCCAGGGCGGAAGGCGCTTTTCTCGCCGAAACGGCTGAAATGAAGGCTCAGAAAAAGCTCGACCAGGCGCTCGGGCGGCAAATCGGCCGGCGTCAGTTCGTTCATCGTTAGGCCTTCCGCGGCCGCCCTTCGAAGAATGCGGCTGACGCCTTTACGAAACACGCGGCTTCGGGAAGCGAGATATTCGGCGGGCGTGGGAGGAAGCGCAATGTAGAAATACTCTCGATCGGAAAAATAGCAGCCTTCTAATTCTCGCCGACCAGACAGGGCGTGAAGTGCTGCGGCGAGATTAGAGTCCTGCCGAACCCACTTCAGATCGAGGCGACGGAAATGCACGCGCTCCGAGACCGCGAACTCAAACAATCCGGCACCTGCCGCCCCGTTCCCATTTGCCACGATGAGGTCGTTGTAATTGCTCATCGAATTTGGGAAAACGGCGTCCTGCGTCTCCGGCCTAACAGCGAGCGGCAGAACCCCTGCGAGGCACTCGTCGCGCCAGGCGAGCGCCAGCCATGGTGTGAGCTCCGGCTGTACTTGGCAAGCGGCGAGAAACCAAATCGGCGAGCTAAACGCGCGATTGCAGATCGAGCGGTCGAGCAACTCGTTCCAAGCCGGCACGATTCGCTCGGCCGCGGCGAGATCGGTCACAACTTCGTAGCGGAGCAACACAGGATTCAAGCGAAATGGTGGGGCTGCTAATGGCGGCGAGAATTTCCGGGCGCTCATCGTGGACCAGATGCGCTGAGAAATGCAACGTCGCTCGCGAGTCTAAGGAAAAAATACTTCGGTGATGTCGCTCCCGGATAATCTTTCACGCTTGCTCATTGCGGCGCGCCCGCTGCATTTTGGACATGCTGAAAGGAAGTATTTCTACGTCGGGTCTTGAACCCCATGCCGGAGAGCTTCGTTCGGCGCAGTTACGCATGCCGTAAGAAAAACTCCCATTCCTCTTCTGAGCCAACCGAAACGAGCCCCGTTATGAATACTCTCAAAGAACTCCCACGCACTCTTCTCGTGCTTCTGGTGTTGATTTTCTCGCTTAACATCGCGTCCGCGGCGGAGCCGGTGCAGCCCAGCGGACGCACGGTCGTCGCCGAGGTGGTGGCGTTCGACCAAGCCTTTTTGCTTAACCGGCTCGGCTCGGCTTTGAATACGCCGAGGATTTTCGCCTTGCGCAAGGATGTGGAAAAGCAGGATGGCACACCGCTCCCCGGGTACAACGAGAATCCGAATCTGAAGGGGTTTGCCGGATACGTCAGGTTGAAAGCTTACAAACGCGCACGGCCCATCGTCCTGCGGGCCAATGTCGGCGATATTCTGGAGATTCGTTTTACAAATTTATTGAATCAGACGGACCCGTCGAATGACCCGACGGGCCAGTTCGCCGGCTGCCATGTGATGGGCCTGAGTCTGGCCACGGGCATCAATAACGATAGCTCCTGGGTGGGCCAGAACGATCTCCCTGCTGCGTCGCCGTCGCCGTGGCCGGACGCCGGAAGTTTTTCGCCAAACGCGAATGCGAGCACCACCGCGACCAAGATCTATCGCTACTTCGTCGATGCCGAGGGGGTATTTATTCTCTACAGCGCGGCCGATCCTACTGGGAACAATGGCAGCCTGAACGAAGGGGGCAACGGTCTTTTCGGCTGCGTGATCGTGCAGCCGCCGGATGCTGAATATTACCGCAGCCAGGTGCTGCGGACGGATTTAATCGATGCGACCTACGATTCGCAAAAGTTGCCGGCCAACATGGTGCTGCATCTGGAGCCAAAGCGGCCCAATGAACCTGAGAGCATCGAGCATTGGCTTCTCACCACTTACAAGACCCGGCTGCGCGATTTCGTCGTGAAGAACGTCGAGGTCGAGATTGTCCCGGACACCGGAATCCAAGCTCAGACTGCCGCGTCCCAGCCGCAAGAGCAGGTGCAACCGAAAGAGCAGGCCCGGACGAAAGCCACGGCGCCGAAAAAACAGGTCCAAAGCTACGTCCGCGACCTGAAAACTGGCGAGCCGCGGAAGGGCGCCGCGCCTCCCACGAACGCGGCGGAACTCCGGAAGGCGCAGGAAAAGGGAGAGGTGGTCCCGAAAGGAAAGCTCTACTCGTTCGCGACGAAGCATCCGCTAATCAACTATCCAGTAGCCTACAGCGAGGCGGATCACGCCCGGCCGGCAGGCTGGCCGGTGCTGGAAATGCTCTATCCGGAGGCGAAGAGCTTGCTCGCCGCGCAAACGGCCAACTCCACGCTCGGCATCGCCAAAGATGCCACCGTCTACAAGCTCCAGCAAGGTTCCGACAACAAGTACTATAGTGCGATCACTCAATTGGATACGGGAGCCGTGCCGCGCGAGCTCTGGCCGGTCCTGAACGCCTGGGGAATAAAGGAAATACCCGACCTCGCCCGGGTGGCGCCCCAGCGGGATTATTTCGATTTGACCCTCGACAAAACGAAGCGCATTCCGCGCGAAGGGACGGCCAATTTCATCTGGCTCCTGACGGGAGTGGAACTGCCCGGCAAAAAGAATTCAGCCGTGATCATTCACGGTGATGTGAAAGATCTGACGCTTCGTTTCCTGGAAGTGGAGCTGCAACTCTTTCACAGCGATCTCACCGCCATCATCACCGGCCCGCAGGCCGAGGGTTTTGGGAACATGCAAAATACTCCCAGCGCCTTTCTCATTCCCGCTTCGCCCGAGCGCGCGCAGCCCTACCGCGAGTTCGCGCTCGGCTATCACAATGGCGGCGCCGTGACTCAGGCATTTGCGGAACAAAACACCGGCCCGCTCGCTAACGTCACCAAAAATGGCAACGACAATTTCGGCATCAATTATGGCATGGCCGGAATCGCCACCGAAATCCTGGCGAATCGGCTGGGGGTAGGCCCGCAAGGCTATAACAAAGACGGAGTGGACTTGAAGTTTGAGGAGTTCTTTCTCAGCTCGTGGGCGGTGGGCGATCCCGCCATGCTCGTCGATCGCCCGGCCAACAGCCCACCGGGTCCCAAGGATCGGGCCACGAAAGTCTTCTACCCGGACGATCCCTCGAACGTTTACCACAGCTACATGCGGGACCATGTGAAGATGCGAATTTACAACGCGGGCGAGAACGCGCCACACGTCCATCATCTTCACGCCCACCAATGGCTCCGTTCGCCCAATTCGGACGAGGCCTCTTATCTCGATAGCCAACTCATTGTTCCCGGCTCCGCCTTCTCTCTCGAGATCACCTACAACGGCAGCGGCAACCGCAACCAGACCGTGGGCGACTCGATTTTCCACTGCCACTTTTATCCCCACTTTGCCCAGGGCATGTGGTCCCTCTGGCGGGTCCACGATGTCTTCGAGGACGGCACGCCGCTCGATAAAGATGGTCGCGTGGTGAGCCCGAGTGGCGACCCGGCCAAATGGGTGCGAGCACTGCCGGACGGCGAGATCGATACCGGCACGCCCATTCCCGCGATCGTGCCGCTCCCCACCCTGGCGATGCCGCCCCTGCCGCCCCCGGTTCGGCTCGCGAAAATCCCGGACCTGCCAGCGAATCCAAAGGGCGGCCCGGGAACCGTCAAGGACTTGCAGAAGTGGGTAAATATTTCAAAAGACGGAAAGAACCCAAGCATGGGCCGGATGGTCCAGGTCAAGCCGGACGGAGCGAAGGATGGGAAGCCGCTTTTCTCCAACCCCGGCTATCCGTTTTTCGTCCCCGGCGTGGCGGGACATCGTCCGCCGCACCCGCCCCTCGATATGGGCTGGGAGGAAAAGGATGGGGTTCCCGACCTCAATCCCTACGGTCAGAAAAAGTACCTCGATGGCGGACTGCCGCGGCACCAGGTGCTGGGCGGACAGATCGTCCGGGAATTCCACACTCCCTGGGATTTCACAAAAGATTACATCCGGTATGACGAGCACGAAAAACCGGTGGACGGTGCCATCGTAGCGTACCGCATCCCCGAAGAAGGCACCCCGATTGAAGTGGCAGCGATGGAAGCCCATCGCACGAGGACGGTGAAGACGTCGCAGCCCGATGGCAGGCAGGGCAATTTCATCCACAACGGCTTGGCGCCGATCAGCGGCGCTCCATTTGCCGATCCCGGCGTGGACGATGAAGGCAACGCGGTGCGCAGTTTGCGCAAGTATAAAGCCGCCGTCATCCAAAAGGACGTCGTCTTCAATAAAGCCGGGTGGCATTACCCGCAGCAACGTTTCATCACGCTCTGGCAGGACGTGAAGCCGACCTTCGATGAGAAGAGGCCAGCCCAGCCCTTCTTCTTTCGGGCCAACAGCGGCGAGACCGTCGAGTACTGGCACACCAATCTCGTGCCGGAGTACTACGAGCTGGACGATTTCCAAATCCGGACGCCCACCGATATCATCGGCCAGCACATCCACCTCGTGAAATTCGACGTGCTGGCTTCGGACGGCGCGGTGAATGGATTTAATTACGAAGATGGCACCATCAGCCCCGACGATGTGCGGGGGCGGATCCATGCAATTACGCGGCCTTTCGCGAACCAGCCGGACGCCCAATACAATCTTTTCGAACTGAGCCAGCCCAAGCCTAACGATGAGAATTATGTGGCTGGAATCGATTGGTCCGCCTTCGTCAAAACAACACCCACCCCGGCGCCGTGGAAAGAGAGCTATCTTCAAAAGGAAATGAGCCAGGGTGCGATAGGCAAGGCAAACCCGCTGACTCCACCCGGAGGGCAGAATTGGGATGGGGCCATGACGACCATTCAGCGCTTCTCGACCGACCCGCTGCTCAATAATCAAGGCATCGACCGCACCGTCCGCACTGTCTTTACCCACGATCATTTCGGACCTTCTACTCATCAGCAGGCCGGGCTTTATGCCGGGTTCCTGGTCGAGCCCGAGAAATCCGTCTGGCGCGACCCGGTCACCGGCGGCCTCTATTACGACCCGGTCACCCGCACCGATGGGGGCCCCACCGGATGGGAGGCGATCATTGAGCCGCAAGATACGGCGGAGAGTTACCGCGAGTTCGCCGTGGAATTTCAGGATCTCCAGCTTGCCTATGTGCAGGGCGGATCAAAGACGCCCAGGCCAATGAATGTTACTCCCGGCGATATTCAGATCGTTATTCCTAATACCCCTCTGCCTACTCCGGGCACGCCGGTCGGCGATGCCATGACCAAAACTCTTGGCCAGTACGGCATCAGCCTCACAAGCCAGGCCACGTTCGCCAAACCTCCGCAGGGAGGAGGGGTCGACATTCTGGATCCCGGGCCGAACTCCTTGTATAAATACGGCGGGAGCGATGGCGCTTTCCACGTCGAACAGAGCCAAGCCAACCTCAGCCTGACGTTTCTACATGGAATAACCTGGGCGGATCCGCCGCGAGTCATTCAGGGGCCGAAGCCGCCAAAAAACTCCCCGGCCAAAGTGAACCCTCAAATCGTCAGCGGCGGCGGGGCTCCGCTTGGAACGTACTCGGTGAATTACCGCAACGAACCGCTGCAAGTGTCGAAAGACGTTGGCCGGGTGGGGACCACTGGCTCCGGATCCCAGAACGACATGGCCTTCGCCTTTGCTTCAATTGATGGCCGGGCGGCCCCTTGGAACCGCACCATGCCAGACGGAACGGTGCCACCGCTCTTCGCCCGACCCAAGGATCCGGCGGAAACCAATGGGCCTTGGTATGATCCGGTAGGGTTTGCCACCGGGAATGCCGGAGTCAACGATGGAAAAATCTCAAACTGGGATCCTTATACACCCCTGCTGCGCGGTTACCAGGGCGATCCCGTTCAGGTCAGGGCGCTGGTGGGCGCTCACATGCAGCCGCACTCCTTCACCATCAATGGCGTGAAGTGGCTGGGCGAAATGAAATCGAGGAACTCGGGCCTGCGGGATGCCCAGGAGATGGGCATCTCGGAGCATTTCGAGTTTGAGTTCCATCTCCCGCCTGCTTCGACCGACACCAACCGCCTCTTCGCCGATTATCTCTACGCGCCCAGCAGTGGAACCACTGGGCAGAAGAACGGGGTTTGGGGCCTCCTGAGATCGTACGATAACCCGCCGACCGGGGATTCAGTCACGCCCCCGATCGCCAGCTTGCGGCGTGTGCCGGAGGCCGCCAACCCGCGTCCCTATGCAACCCCGCATGCACCGATCGTGGTAAAACATCCCGATGTGGCCGATGTGGAATTTACCATCAGCGCCCGGTCGAGCGCGATCGTCTATAACAGCAAGGATCCCAGCTTTAGTAACCCGACCGGGATGGTCTACACGGTCGATAAGGTGAGCACAAAGAAGGGAGGCACGCTCCCAAATGTGACCACCAGTGCGGGCGCGCCGCTAATCCTGCGGGCCAACGCTGGCGCGTGGGTGAAGGTGATCTTGAATAACCAGATACCCGCCGCGGGGCAGCCGGCTTCCAGCACCGTGGGCTTGCATCCGCAGCTCGTCGCGTACGACATGAGCAACGCCGATGGTACCTCTATCGGATTCAATCCTAACCAGATCATTACCGCGGGCGGTTCTTCGAAGGAGTATTGGTGGTACGCCGGAGATCTTGAGATGGGCAAAGATGGAAAGATCGTCGAGCGGGCGCGAGAGTTGGGGGCGGTTAACTTATGTCCCGCGGCTCCCTTGAACCAGGACGGAAACGGCCTGATCGGCGCGCTCATCGTGGAGCCTGCGAATGCGACTTGGAAACCGCAAGACTATGTGACGCAAGCTGCTGACATTCTGGATACGAACGGCGGTTTCCTGTTCAAGGACTTCGTCCTGCTCGAGCAGACGAATATTGCCGCATCCACCCCGAACACCGTGTCGTCTAGCGCGATCAATAACCTTTCCGAGGAACTCTTTTTTCGACTGGGCACAAGCAGCCCGACGCCCACCACGCCGGTTTGGCAAGTGCTCTCGAACTCTCTTCCGGGAGCCACGGGAGGCGCGCCGAATACACCGACGTTCGTCGCCAAGGCGGGCGATCCGGTTCGCTTCCGCATCTTGCAGCCTGGCGGCGATTCGATCAACGGGAACATCATGTTCGAGATCCATGGCCATTCCTGGCAGCAAGAGCCTTGGATCAACTCGTCGCGGGCGCTCGGCGATAATCCGAAATCAAACGTGCTGGGAGCAGATATCCTCGTGCCCCACAAGGCCCTGAACATTCTGATCGACCAGGCCGGCGGCCCGAACAAAGTAACTGGCGATTACCTCTACTATAGCTTTCTCGCCGGTGACGGCGCCTGGGGTATCTTCCGCGTCACGCCGTGAGGATGGCCGCGCCGTTTCACCAGCGCCGGGGTGAACAGCGGCGTTCTGCATCCGTCTGGCGGGTGATGGTCACCGTGGCAGCTGGGCTTTCGTTCGCAGCGTCAACTGCGCGGGCGGCCAGCGATAAAGTCGCTGACTCCGCGAGCATGCCGGGCGTGCAGCGCTTCACCGAAGAAGGCATCGCGGTTGATTTCAACGTCGTGCCATTATCCGGGGCGAAATCCCGCACACCGCAGGAAGGCGACGACGTAATCGTGCGATTCAAAATCTCCGAGGTGGCCGGCGCCAATCCAATCCGCGGCTTGCTGCCGGCCGCCTGGGTGGACCGCCTGCCCGCGGGTGGAAAGATTTCCCCGCAAGCTACTCACGCGAAGACGCAAGCCTTCCGCCAGGGCGGCACTTTTGGCAAAGCGTATGCCGACCTGAACGTTTACTACGTGCTCGTGATGAACGAGGACAACACGATCTCGGTCGTCGATCCGCTCTTCAGCTTTGGCGGCAGCAAATTACTCGCCTATGTGCGCTTGAATGGCCGCGGAGAAGATTGGGTGCTCTCCGCCGACCAGCGACGCCTTTACGTTTCGATGCCGGAGGCTGGCGCCGTGGCGGTGGTCGATACCACGACGTGGAGCGTGGCGGCCAACATTGCGACGGGTCCGCAGCCAGGCCGCCTCGCGCTCCAGCCCGATCAGCATTATCTCTGGATCGCAAACCTGGGCTCCGGCTCGGAGGCGGCGGATAACGGGGTCACGGTCGTCTCTACCGACGACCGTTCAATCAAAGCGCACATCGTGACCGGCCAGGCGCCGCGCGAAATCGTCTTCAGCGAGGATAGCCGCTCGGCCTTCGTGCTGAACCGCGGAAGCGGGACGCTTTCCGTAATCGACGTCCCGGGTCTGCGAAAGTTGAACGATATTCCCGTCGGCAAAAAGCCTGCGGGTTTGGATTACTGTACGAAATCGGCATCGGTCTTCGCCACCGATGAGGAATCCGGGCAAATTGTAGTAGTCGACGCCCGCCGCCGTGCGTTGCTCACGACCACCAAGAGCGAGCCCGGCTTGGGGCAGATCAAATTTCCGCCCAATGGGCAGTTTGGCTTTATCGTCAACCCCAAGACGAACCTGCTCCACATCATCGACTCAGCTTCCAATCGAATCGTGCAAACCGGCGACATGGAGAAGGAGCCGTTCCAGATCGGTTTTTCCGATCGCCTCGCCTATATTCGGCATCGCCAGACCGCCACTATTCTCATGATTCCTCTCGATGGCATCGGCGCCGCCGACAAGCCGCTTTCGGCCGTTGATTTCGATGGCGGCCAAACGCCACCCGCCAAGGAGCGCTATCCGAGCCTGGCGGCCTGCCTTGTTCAGGCGCCCGGAATGAGCGCTGTGCTGGTGGCGAATGAGCAGGATAAAGCCGTCTACTATTACGAAGAGGGAATGGCGGCGGCCAAGGGCGAATTTAGCAACTACGGGCGCCTGCCGCGCGCCGTGTTGCCGGTCGATCGCACGCTTCGCGAACGCTCGGAGCCCGGAGTTTACGAAACGGTCCTCCGCTTGGGCGAAGCCGGCAGTTACGAAGTGGTCTTCGCCCTTTCTTCACCGCGCATCGTCAAGGGCTTCCAGCTCGACGTGCAACCAAACCCGGAGATCGAGCGGCAGCGCAAGACGGGCAAGCTGGTGGCGCTGGCGGGCATAAAAGATCGAGTGGTGAAGGTGGGCCAGACGATTGGGATCGATTTCAAAGTCGCCGACGAACTGAGCAAGCTGCCTAGGACAAAATTGGTGAATCTTACCGTGCTCGCCTATCTTGCGCCTGGCATTTGGCAAAAACGGCTCGCGCCGCGGGAGACAGCCGAGGGAATCTACAGCGTCGCGTTCAATCCTCCCAAGCCAGGCATTTATTATGTGCAGCTTTTGCAAGGCCGCGATGCGATCCCTTTGCGTGATGGGCAGCAACTCATTTTCGAGGCAGTGGAAAAATAACGTAACGCACCCATGGCCCCACGCGCTCCAACGCCCCCGCCTTTGCGGCACTGCCTCGTCGCGATCCTGCTGATCTCGATGGCTCTCGATCTGCGCGCGCAGGCGCCCCCCGAAATTCCGCGCAGGGCCGCCGTGCCCGACGTGGAACTGATCAACCAGAATGGGGAAAAGGTTCGCCTCCACTCCGATCTGGTGAAGGGCCGGGTCGTCGCGCTCAGTTTCATCTTTACTTCCTGCACGACCATTTGCCGCACAATCGGAGTCAACTTGGGTCAGGTGGGCAAGGAGCTGGGGGCATCCCTGGAACGGGACATTGCGCTCATCTCCATCAGCGTCGATCCGGTCACGGATACCCCCGAGAAATTAAAGGCGTGGGGAAAGACCTTTGGCGCCGGCCCGGGCTGGACCTTGCTCACGGGGGACAAGGATCGGGTGACTCAATTGCTAAAAAAACTGGAGTCCTACACGCCGGATATCCAAAACCACTCCCCGTTTCTCCTGATTGTGAATGACCGCACGGGCGAATGGCAGCGGGTGAACGCTCTGGAGACAACTCCCCAAAGAATCGCGGCAGTCTTGCAAGAGGAGGCGCGGAAAAATCCCGCCGCGGCTGCCGCGTCCACTGCCGACCCTGGCCAGGCATTTCATCCCACCAGCGAGCCGGCCCAACGGTACTTCACCGATGTCCGGCTCACGAACCAGGACGGTAAACAACTGCGCTTTTATAGCGATCTTTTGCAGGGCAAGGTCTTTGTGATCAACTCCTTCTTTTCCGGCTGCACCGGTGTTTGCAAAGTGACAATGCCGCTGTTTCAAAGCTTGCAGGAGAAATTTGCCGATCGGCCTGGTCAGAAACTCCATCTCATTTCCATCTCGGTCGATCCGGAAGCGGATACTCCTGCCGCTCTCCGGAGATATGCCACGAACCTGGGAGCTAAGCCGGGTTGGGACCTTCTGACCGGAGACAAACATTCAGTCGAGCTGGTGCTTGGAAAGCTCGGTCTTGCAGCTGAAATGAAGGAGGGTCATTCCAATATCTTCCTTGTTGGAAATGAAAGCACCGGTCTCTGGAAAAAAGTTCTGGGGATCGGTTCGCCGGAGGAGATTGCCTCGGCCGTGCAAAGCGTCCTCGACGATAAGCCGTGACGAATCCGGCGCCTGGCATCAATGCAGCCGGGGCGTTGTTCTCGAGGAAAGGGTTTTTTGTTCGAGCTTCTCGCCTCGCGATTTGCCTTCTCGGTTTTGGCCTGATCGCCGGCGCCGAACCGCCGGAGCCTGGGGCGGCTGCGCGAGGGAAAGAAATTTATGTGAATGGAGTGGATGCTTCCGGAGTCCAGATCAAATGCGTCACCGGAGGGCAAGCTACGGAAGTGCCCGCCGCCATTTTGAAATGCGTCAGTTGCCATGGCAAAGACGGCCGCGGGAAGCCGGAGGGCGGCATCTTTCCGTCGAACATCCGCTGGAGTGAGCTGGCCAAACCGTACAGCGTGACAACGCAATCCAGCCGGAAGCGGCCCCCTTATTCCGAGCGACTGCTCGTCCGTGCGGTCACGATGGGCCTCGATGCGGGGGGCAACAACCTGCAGGCGACGATGCCTCGCTACCATCTCTCGCATCAACAGGCGGCCGATCTCGTCGCTTACCTAAAGGAATTGGACCAGGAACAGGATCCGGGCGTGACGGATGATGCCATCGTGCTGGGGGTGGTGCTTCCGCCGGAATCGACGAGTGCGGGAATGAACCGCGCTGTGCGGGAGACTCTGACGGCCGCGTTTGATGCTCTCAATCGCGAGGGAGGCGTCTATGGACGAAAGCTCCTGTGCCGCTTTACCTCCGCGCAGGGGGAGAACGGCGCCGCAGCCTTCGACTCCTTTATCGAGCGGGAGCAACCATTTGCGCTGCTCGAGAGTTACATCGCCGGCGATGAAAGAGAAATCGCTGCGATCATCGAGCGGCGGCGCATCCCCATCATCCAACCGATCACGCTATCGACCGGGCTCCGGCCCCGAGGTGCTCGCTATATGTTCTACCTCTCCTCGGGCATCGAAGGACAATGCTCGGCGCTGCTCAAGTTTGCCATGGAGCGCGAGGAGATGGGCGCGGCGCGGTCCTTTTTGATTGTCCACGATGGAATGGTTGAAGAGTTCGTCGGAGAGTTGGCCACGGCGCCGCTCGCACAACGCGTGGGCCGCGTTCGGGTGATAAGGACGGACGAGATTGGCGATTGGTCATCGTTGCTCAGCGAAGCTGATCCAAATGCAGTCTTCTGGCTGGCCTCCGGCCGGGCGCTGGGAGATCTCCTGGCGGGGGCGGAACGGGCAAAGATCTACCCAATGCTGCTGGCGCCAAATGCGCTAGTGGGACAGCAAATTTACCAGGCGCCCCAGGGCTTCGCCAAACGCATCTTTCTCTCTTTTCCGATCCTGCCAGAAGATCAATCTGCCGGGGGCCGCGCGGAATTCCATCGGCTTGCCGGGAGCGGCCATTTTTCCGAGGGTGATCTGGCCACGCGACTCTCCGCGCTCAGCGCCGCCAAGCTGCTCATCGAAGCGCTCAAGAAAGTGGGGCGCGAAGTGACGCGGGAAAAGCTCGTCGCGACGTGCGAGCAATTCTATGAGCTTAATCTCGGGCAAATGCGCCCCGTGAGCTTCGGCCCGGATCGGCGCGTCGGCACTCCAGGGGCGCACATGGTTGGCGTGGACCTCCAAACGAGGGGCCTTGCTCTGCCTGCCCAGTGGGTCGACTGCGAGGTGCGCTAATTCCATTGGGCCGAGAAGCATCTCAGTCCGCGAAGACCGCGGCGCGAGGAAAAACGCTGTGAATTTGGGTATTGACCTCTGCGGACCAAACTGGGAAACTTCGTCCGCGATTCAAACCCCATCGCGTTTACTTATGGCAAAATCTACAACTCCCCAAGCACATTCGAAATCCGGCGGCGCCTCTTCAAAAGGTGGTGCAACCAGTAAGTCCGGTGCAACCAGTAAGTCCGGTGCAACCAGTAAGAGTGGTGCAACCAGTAAGTCCGGTGCAACCAGTAAGAGTGGTACTATTAAGGGTTCTAAGGGCGGCGCCAAATACTAGCGGCAGCCTTGGCGGAGGGTATTATCGCCTTCTGTGCGCGTTGTCTTTGCAGTAGAGCGAAGGGCGACGCGGAACTAATGCCAGGCAGAAAAATTGCGCGAGTCTAGTGTTGCACCCCGTTCAAGTCGCGCTAGCGCCTTCTTGAAGGATTTGCCTGGCCGCCTCGAACGCTGCTCTCGGTCAGGAGAACTCGTTCGCGCGTGTCTGCCTATGCGATCCTACGATCGCGCGGCAGGGCTCCGGTTGCTCCTTATTGCCAGGGGCCGCGCTGGACATACATGGGAGGTTCGGCGCGAGGCCGCGTTGATGTTGCAGCGGCAGTTGCTCTTGCTCCCACCCAGCCGGATCGCGGAGCACGATTTCTGGTTTGTTAAATTGGCGCTCAAACGTCGCAAAGGCATCGATCTGCCCCTTAACCGCGACGTGCTGCGCGAGGGATTTCGCGCGCGCGATGTGAAGGAGTTCGTGGGCGAGTGGCGGCGAAGACTGAAGCGTCCTGCCGGGTTGCTTCAGAGATCTGCTTCCGGCCAATGTGCCGTCCGTTGGCAATATCTCGCGCAGGGGGAATATCGCGTTTTCCTTGCGCGCTACCTTTTCTCTCCGGAAGAGGTGGTGAACAGGGTGTTGAGCCGTGTGCGGGTGTCTAAAGGTGAGGAGTTGCCGTTCCCCCAGGATTCGGATTTAATCCAGGCCGAAGCGCGGCTTGCTGCCAAAGCGCTGCCGAAATACGAGGCGCGCATTCTCAAATTGCTCTGCGACCCATCAAAAATCTACTGGGTCTCCGAACAACCCGATACCGCGGTCAACTCGCTGGTAGCGTATCCGCCCGGCACCGTGGTCCTCGTCGTGAAGCCTCCGGGCAGTTGCGTGGAGTTTGAGATCAAGCGCGCGGGCACGCCCAGTTCGCGGCCTCTTTCCGTTAAGTTTGAGCAGAACGGCGAGGAGGTCCCGCCCTCCCATCGCCTGCAGGGCGGAAGTCTCGGGTGGCATCTTCGCTTTGAAGGCCGCGCCGGCGCTCGTTTCAGCCGGATCTATCGCACCGTCCATGGCAGGGTGCCGGCCATCGCTGTCACCCATGGTCTTAAGTCGATTCACACGTTGCCTACGGCAAAGGGCGAGCGCCCAATCATCGAGTTTTTGAGCTCGCGCGAGCTCTTCGGCGATGGCTTCGAGGCGATGCGCGGCGCACTCCGGCACTGCGTGCGAGCCGCGTTTGACGCCGATGATTACGGTGTGCCCGATCTCCCGGGAGAGTTGGGCCGAACCATGAACTTTCTTATCCAGGCATGGCCCGGACAGGTGGTGCAGTCCGGCACCTCCTCGTTTCGTCTCGACCGGCTCGCGGAGTATCTTTCTCCGGACGGCGCAAAACGCTATTTCGGTGTTTCGCTCGAGCAGCATGCCGAGCCGGATCACGCACACGAACTTGCGGACCAATTGTTCGAGGAGATTCTAGGAGACTTTGCCCGTCCGCACCATCGGTCGCGAAGTTACAGCCGCTACTTGACCGAAGTCTTCGCGATGAACCGCCGACGAGCCGACCATGTCTTTCTCGCGCTGCTGAGGGAACTAGGCACTTTCTGGGGCACGCTCGCGACGGTGAAGGGTTACACGAACGGCGAGTCGTTCGTCTCACGCAACATCGGCCTGCGCTCTGAGTGGTCGGGCGCACAATGGCACGTGGGGCTGCGCTTCATGGACCAGGACGATCTTCATCTCCCCGACCCGAGCCAAAATGATTTCTCCCCGAATCGCTTGCTCAAAGGGATGCTGCTCGATCAAAAGTACGTGTCTGGAAGCGAGAAGCGCCCAAATCCGAAAAGTAGTCTGTTCGCCTTAACTCAGATTTATCGGGTGACGCCGCAAATCCATGCGGCAGGCCTGCTGGTGTTGAAGCAGGCCAGAACGTCTACTGTGAAGAAGACGAGGACGGAGTTGAAACGCAATATTCCTTTGCGCGACCATTTCTCCCCGACGTTCCTCAGAAAATCCCTGGAGTGCGATCGGCTCTGGGCAGCTTACTCCCGCGAGCGGGAGCGCATCAGGATGACTCCCGCATTGATCGACCAACTGCTGAAACGCATCTATCCGGACGCTCCTGATGGAGGAAGAATAAAGCAGCATGCCAAGGCTCTAAGGGAGTCTGCCGAGCATTTTTTCCTCAACCCAAACACATGATCCGATGATCCAAAGCCTTTGGGTGGGGAAACGTTTGTCGGCGATGGAGATCCTCTCGATTCGCTCCTTTCTTTACCATGGGCACGACTATCGACTCTACGTTTATGAGCCGGTGATGAACTTGCCGGAAGGGGCGGTGGCCTGCGATGCGAATGGGATCCTTCCCGCGTCGTCCATCTTCCAGTATACAGACTTCAAGTCTTATGCGGGCTTTTCCAATTTCTTCAGATACAAACTGCTGTTGGAGAAAGGGGGATGGTGGGTCGACACGGACATGGTCTGCCTCCGCCCATTCGACTTCGCGGCGCCGTACGTCTTCGCCTCGGAAATGATCAAGAGCGGCGCCGTCCCCGCCTCCGCGGTGATCAAGTGCCCCGCAGACAGTGAGGCCATGAATTACGCCTGGAGAGTCTGTGCGTCCAAGGAGCCTGCGTTGCTGAAGTGGGGAGAAACCGGTCCCAAGCTGGTGGCCGAAGTGATCAACCGTTTCTCGCTCGAAACCTTCGTTCACCCGCCGGAGGTTTTTTGTCCGGTGAGTTGCCACGATTGGGAAACGCTGCTGACGCCGAAAAGCATCCTGCGCCCCGCTGAAGCATCTTATTCTATTCATCTTTGGAACGAGCTGTGGCGCTATCATGGCCGCGACAAAGATCAATCCTATCCTTCAGACTGCACTTATGGGCGGCTGCAGGATATGTATTTGCCCGGGGCCTGCCTGAAAGCATAACTCCATCTCGCGAGACGCAATGAAAGTGATCGGCTTGATAACGGCCCGAAACGAAGACTGGATCCTGGGCCTTACTCTTCGTGGCGCGATGCTCATCGTGGACGAGATGATCGTGCTCGATCACGCCTCGACAGACGACACCGCACTCATTATCCACCAAGTCGCGCAGGAGCACCCTGGCCGGATTCACTACCAACGTCGGGAAGACCCGGTCTGGCGCGAAGCCATCATCCGGCAAGATCTGCTCGAGGATGGCCGCAAACTGGGCGGCACTCATTTCTGGGTGATCGATGCTGACGAGTTGCCGACCGGAAACGTCCTGCCACAGGTTCGGCCGATGTTGTCCACACTCGAACCGGGCGACTTAATTACCATTCCCTGGTTTCCTATTTGGAGGTCGCTCGACCAGTGCCGGCGCGACCGCAATGATTACTGGTGCGCCAATCGCACCGCGTACGCTTTCCGGGATCATCCCGAGACCCATTACGAAGCCCGCAAGAACCGCCCTGTCTGCGATATGCATACCCGCGCGCCCGTCTCACCCGGGCAAAAGCGGGAGTACTGGCTGAACGACCTCGACCGGGGAGCGATGCATTTTGTGGCGGCGGGCTGGTCCCGGCTCGTGGCCAAGACGGCGTGGTACAAAATGATCGAGACGGTCCGTTTCGCCGACGTCGGCGCCGAGCGGTTGAACGCCATTTATGATCGTGATCTGGATGAAACCGATCTGAATACAGTTCCAGTAGATCCGGCCTGGTGGGCTCCTTATCTGCCTTGGCGCACCCACATACACCTGGATAAACCCTCCTGGTATGAGAGGGATTGTCAGCGCATGTGGCGCGAGTTTGGGCCGGAGAAATTCGCCGGGCTCGATCTGTGGGGAGTCCCAGAACAGCAAGGGGCTGCTTTGGCCGATGCTTCTTCGGCTCGGGTACGAGAAGTCTGAATAGACCAGCGGCGCGCCTTCCTCTTCACGGAGAGCGTGGACTGCCACCTCCACCATGCGCCTGCTCATTGCCAACCTCGTTGCCTATTCACACTATGTAAGTCGGGAGTTCGCCTGGATAATGCGAGAGCTAATCGACCATTACGAGTGGCGTCATCTTGAGCCTTCCGTGCTCGTGGAAGGAGCCGGCACGCTCGCCGAGAAGATCGAGCGCCATCTTGGGATGATGCCCTCGCTTATCCTGTTTTGGGAGGGCGAAAATCTCGTCAGTTCTCTGGCGCGCGAGGTCGAACGTTTGTCTTGTCGGAAATGGTTCTTCGTAGACGACCTTCATCACCCGGATCGGCGGGAGGCTCGCCGGAAAGCCTCGCTTCTTTGCGACACCGTTTTGGCAACGTATGCCGATCGTTTTCCGGAATTTTTTCCCGATGTGGAGCGAAGCCGCCGGATTGTCTGGCTTCCTCATTCAGCCTCTCCCGATTTTGAGCTCACGGCGAACGACCGTCCTGCAAACCGCCTGCTGTTGAGCGGCGCGATCGGCCCGGCCTACCCGATGAGAATGCACCTTTGCGCGTTCCTGGCAGACGGCTTCGAGGGGATTCTGCGGCTTGGGCATCCCGGTTATCATTGCGAATACGATTACGAAATCGATCCGAACGTCGGCCCGCAATTTTCCAAGAAAATATGGGAATGCCGTGCCGCTTTTACGGATTGCTTGATTCACCGTTACGCCGTCGCCAAGCATTTTGAAATACCAGCCACGGGCGCCCTTCTTGTCGCCGACGCATCCATTGAAGGACCTTTGGAGAAACTGGGGTTTTTGCCCGGCGTTCATTATTTCCCAGTGACCAGCGAAAACCTGAAGGACCGTATTCGGTATTTGTTCTGCGAAGAGCACCATGCCGAGTTGGACCGAATCAGGCGGAACGGTCAGGCGCTGGTCCTTGAGCGCCATCGAACAAGCCATCGCGCCAGATTAATCAACGATCTCGCACTCCAAGCCGGTCAGGAAAACCTGCCGTGAGCATCTTTTGCATAGCGCTGCCGACGCTACCTTCTCGAACTCGGCGCGGTAGCAGGGCGGCCTCGCCGATGGCGAGCGGAAGACCGCGCCGTCACGCTCGTAGCGCACGATCTGCTCCACGGAGAACGTGCGACGGCATCGCCACCTTCAGGCTGCCCCTCCTGTATGGTCCGCGCCGAGGGCGGCGACCAACTCGCCTCTCGCCGCCTCCAACTTCTCCGACACGTGCGCCGCCCAACCGCCCATCGCCAACGCCTTGTTGAGCACCCGCAGGCGGCGGGCGCGGATGGTGCGGAGCTGCTCGGGCGTCGGTTCGCGGCCCGAGAAGGGGCGGTCAACGCGTGTACCGTCGTCGAACCTCCTGACGCTCGCCATCACGCGCGGGACGACCAGGACGCGGCAGCGGCGCAACATCCTCACCTCGAAGTCCCAGTCTTCGAACGACTGCAAAGAAGCGTCGAAGGGCTCCAACCCCAGCCGCCGTAGGGCCGACCTCCTGAGTGTCAAGCAGCAGGTGGCGAAGAGTTTGCCCTCGACCCAGTCGTGCAAGTCCGGAGGGAGCAGTCGCGGCCCGCTGCGGCCGAGTTCCAGGCCGATGGAGCGAAACCCCGACTCGTGGAAGAGACGCCCTTCGACCCAGGAATCGTGGTCGGTGGCGACCACGTCCGCCTCCGGGTGGCTCGCGAACAGCTCGCGTTCAAGGTGCATCTTGCCGGGCAGCCAAACGTCATCGGAGTCGAGGAACGAGATGAACTTCCCGCGCGCGAGGCAGATGCCGCAGTTCTTGGCGGCGGATGGACCGCGGTTCTTCTGGTAAACGTATTGCACGCGCCCGCCGAACCGGGAGACCACCTCGCGCGTCCCGTCCGTCGAGCCGTCGTCCACGACGGTGACCTGCGTGCCCGCGACGCCCTGCGCGAAGACGCTGCGCAGCGCATCGGGCAGGTATTTCGCCCGGTTGTAAGTCGGGATGACTATTGTCCAGCAGTTCAACCGAGACGCGAGGTTATGGGGCGCGCAGTCCCCTTGCAAAGGCGTAAGTCTCATTTGGTAAATCTCTCGTCGAATTGGATGGCGAGCTGGGTGGCAGCCGCCAAGTCTCGTTTTCCCACGATTGAGGGATGTTTCGCAAGACCGGATAAATGAGCTCAGTTGCCGCTTCGTCGTCGGAGAGTACCGATCCTTACAACTGAGCCAGATCCTAAGCCGATCGCCGACCTCGCGCTCGAAGCCGGCCAGCAAGACCTGCCGTGAGCCATCTTTTGCATGGCACTCCTGACGGCAACTCCCTACGATTCTTTCGCTCCGCGCCAAAGGAACAACTGCGTGAAACGGGATCGTTGCGACCACTCCAGATCATGAGAAAACTGCGCACTCTGGCCCTCGCGACGAGCCTCTTCGCGCCGGCCCTGTTCCCCAGCGGGTGTCGCCGGCCGCAGGCGGAGCAGATCGTCGTTACAGGCGCAAGTACTGTTTATCCCATCGTGCAAATGGCGGCGGAGGAGTTGCGCCTCACGAAAGGGCTTAACGTGATGGGCCAAGGAGGAGGAAGCACCCGGGGCTTCGAGGATTGCGTCGCCGGGCGCAACAGTCTCGGAGCGATGGCTCGTGAGCTCACCCCGGAGGAAAAGGCGCAGGTTATGGCGTTCCCGATCGCTTACGATGGGGTAGGTATCGTCGTGCACGCTTCCAACCAAATCGTGGGAGTTACGACCGACGATCTGCGGCGAATTTATCGCAAGCAAGTCACCAATTGGTCCGGCTTCGGCGGGCAAGATGGCAGCATCGTGGTGGTCCACAAAGGCGCGGGACACGCGACCCGCGAGGTCTTCATGAACTACACCGGGCTGACTCCGGATGAGATGACCCGCTACACAGACGTGACCGCGGGCGACAACGCGCAAGTCATCCGCGTAATCGCCAATACCCCCAACGCCATTGGCTATGTGAGCTTGGGCGAAGTAATCAAGGCGGCGGAAACCGGCCTGCCAGTTCGACTCGTTAGGTTGAACGCCGTCGAACCGGTGGTGGAGAACGTTACGAACAAGACGTATCCCCTCTTTCATCCACTCTATCTAATCTCCAAAGGAGAGCCGAAAGGTGGCAGCCGCCTCCTGCTGGATTTTTTGCGCAGCCCGGAAGGAAAGGCAATTATTCGCCAGGGAAATTATGTTCCGCTGGAATAAGACGCGCTGGTTTTGGGCGGGCGCGATGGGGCTTGGCCTTGTGCCGATCCTCGCCATTTTTGCCCTTGCCATCTTTCTTTTTTGGAATGCGGCCGGGGCGTCGGTCCAGATTGGGCTGCCATCGTTGGCGGCCACGGAATGGTCGCCGCAACAGGGCCAGTATGGAGTGGCGCTGCTCCTTGCGGGCACTTTCGCCGTTACTGCTCTCGCCTTGTGTCTGGCGGTGCCGGTCGCACTCTTCGCGGCCGGTTATCTGGCCCTATGCGCCGGGGGAAAAGTACGGGCGGCTGCGAACGCCGCGACCGGACTCTTAGGCGGCATTCCTTCAGTCGTAATCGGACTCTGGGCCATGACCTGGATCGTGCCGCTCTTTGGCAATACGTGGATCTCCGCCTCGGTGGTGCTTGCCTTGATGATAGTGCCGACGATAACTCTCTTGTCTGGCGCTGCGCTTCGCTTGGTTCCGGCCGACCTGCTTGAAGCGAGCCGAGCCTTGGGCATGAGCGAAGGGATCGTCGCCCGCGTCGCGTTTCATCATGCGCGCTGGGGCATTTTCGGCGGGGTGATTCTGGGCACAAGCCGCGCGCTCGGGGAGGCAGTGGCCGTGAGCATGGTAGCTGGAAACGTCGCCTCATGGCCCTCCCTCACGCGGCCGATAGCCACCTTGACGACAACCTTGATCGTCGAGCTCGATGGCGCCGCGGGCGTGCACCGCGATGCGCTCTATCTTCTCGCTTGTATCGTGCTCCTCGCTATCAGCGCGCTCAGCGTCTTCGGCCGGGCTGCGCAACGCAAAGCCGGGATATGATTAAACTACCCGGCATCATCGCGACCTTGTTCATAATGGTCTTGGTAGCCTGGATGGGTTGCGATCTCTTTTATCGCGGCGCGCCCGGCCTGCATGCGAGCTATTTGTTCGAAGCTCCACGGGACCTTGGACGCTCTGGCGGCATCGGACCGATGCTCGCCAACACCGGCATCATTGTCGGCCTCGCAACTCTGCTGGCGGCTTTGGTTAGCTTGCCCTTGGCGGTCGCCTACACCGAATTGGCAGCGCCCGCCGGCCTGCGCAAAATCGTTCGTTCGTCCCTCGACATCGGCGTCGGCGTGCCGCGAATCGTCTGGGGACTTTTTGGAGCTGCATTCTTCGGAGGTTATTGCGGCTTCGGATTTTCACTCCTCTCCGGCGTTCTCACTTTGGCCTGCCTGCTCGCGCCGATCATGACCACCGGTTTCATCACCGGTTTGGAAATGGTGGAGAACGAAGTGCGCGAACAATGCGCCGCGCTCGGTGTCGATAGCTGGCAGACGGCGTGGCGCCAGGTCGTGCCGGTCGCGCTTCCCGGTCTCACAGCTCCGCTCGCGCTTGCGGCTGGACGCGGGTGCGGCGATGCGGCGGCGCTGCTCTTTACTGCTGGGGTGGCGATGCAAATGCCCTCGTCGCTCTTCGACTCCGGCGCCACGCTCTCAGTCTTTGTGTTCCATCTCCTGGCCGCGGTGCCCGGCGGTCAGAACGCGGCCTATTCAGCCGCCGCCGTCTTATTCATCATCACCCTCGTGATTCAATTAGCCATCACGATGCTCACGCGGGAGGAGCGGTACGCCCAGTGATCACCCTTAGCTACCGCAACTTCCGCCTTTCCGTCGGCAAGACTCAGATCCTCGATGGCATCGATCTCGATCTGCTGGGGCCAGGAGTCGTCGCGTTGCTCGGTCCTTCCGGCGTCGGCAAGAGCTCGCTGCTTCGCGCCACCCAACGCCTGATCGAACATGGCCGCGATGGTTGGAACCGTTCCGGCGATGTCCTTTTCAATGGCCAGACCGTCTTCGGATCCAGCTTCTCGAAACAGCAACTCGCTCGTCGCATCGGCTTCATTCATCAAAAGCCGCGGATGCTCGCCGGCTCCGTGCTGGCAAACGTAGAGTTTGCCCTCAAGCATGCCACCACGTTGAAACGAAGCGCAATTCGTCGGCTGGCTGAGGAAGCGCTCGAGCAGGTGGGACTCACCTGGGAGCTGGCCAGCCTCGATCTCGCCGCCTGGAAACTTTCCGGCGGCCAGGCGCAACGCCTCGCCATCGCCCGGGCCATCGCCTTGCAGCCGGACGTGCTCCTAATGGATGAACCCACTTCGGCACTCGATCCGCTTAAGAGGCAGCAGGTGGAGGAGATCATTCGCGTGCAGGCGCGTGCTCGACTGATTGTGATCGTGACGCACGAAGTTCATCTCGCCGAACGTCTGGCCGATTTCGCCGCCTTCATGTTTCGCCAGCGCGGCGGCGCTCGAATTTTCGAAGTAGGTCCCGCCGCAAAGGTGCTGCGCGATCCTGCGGAAGTCGCGGTCCAGGAATTCGTGCGCACTGGCCGCGCCGGACGTGAGCCGGCGCCGGAGAGCGACCCGGCCACCTCCGCGCCTGACGACCTGGAAACCGCCGCCCCGGGCAGCCCTTTCGGTCTGCGTCTGTTACAACGCGTCTATCTCTTCGTCTGCGGCGAAAATACCAGCCGGTCTCCCGTTGCCCAGGCCATCTGCAACAGCGAAGTCTCGCGCCTTTTGAAACTTCCGCCGGACGGAGCCCAGCCAAAGTTCGAAGCGCTGAGCGCCGGGCTCTCCGTTTCCGCGATCCGGCCGATGTCGGCGAAAGCAATCAGCGCGTTGAACGAGCTGGGATGCATGCCTCATCGGCACGCTTCGCGCCAAATTACTCAAGAACTCGTCGACCGTGTCGATGCCATCTATTGCATGACCGACGAGCAATGCCGTGAGCTCACGCGCCTCTTTCCCGCCGCGACCTGGAAGCTCCAGCGCCTAGACCCGCTCGGCAATGTCGAAGACTCCCCCATTTCGGACTCTGCCGATTTTCTTCGAGTCGCGACCCGCATCCGCGATCTTGTCCGGTGGCGCTTGGAAAGCCAGTTCCGTTTTCCTCTAGCGGACTGACGATTCCCGCGCAGTCAATTTTCCGCTGCCCCGATACATTAAACACTCCACGATTCGTGACAATGTTGGAACCATCGACCCAAAACTATGGCCGTTCAAGGTTGGGATCGATCATGAGGACGGCAGCGCGAATATCATCAGCACGCTCGCGACAATGGTGACGGGACCGTGTCCGTTTATGAACTCCATTTCCCAGAAGGGTATGTGGAACGGACCTATCCGTTTCATCGAGCGACGCTTCGCCCGCGACCATGGGAAAAGGCCGCAATGTGGGACAATTTATACGAGCAAGTTTATGGCGACACGCTCAGGAAGAACTAAATGGTGCAAGGGAAAGACACGCAGACCCGGCGTCGAAGCTGTCCTAATCAACGACGGGAACTTCCGGGGCCGAAGGCGGGGTCGCTGCCGATAATACCGTTCAGCCGTTGGATTAGTGATAGAGTTCAACCTTGTAGCGCGGAATCATATCGCGTGTGGGTGCGACCGAGTTTTCTCGCACCCGAAAGTTCACGTTTAGTTTTCCTCCAGCAAGCCAATGTCTAGCATACGGTTGCCGCGCAGGGTTAGTATATCGAAGAGCAAAGGCCGAATTTCAGCGCCGGAGATACGCGTGCTGGTCCGAACGCGCATGAAGTCATAACCATGTTAGACCTCGTATTCTGTTTTTAATTTCATCAAAGCGATCGCCGTTTCCCGCGCCGGCGGCCGCCAGGCGTCGAGAGCAAATCAGGGATTCAGTTTCTCTGTCTCTATGAGCGCAACCACTGTGAAATATGTGAGCTGGTTTCTAACGATCATTCTATTGCTGATCGTCTGTTCCTATGCCCCCGACGGTGTCGTCCTGGCTGCAAAATTGAAGGCGATTTGCGAGGCGCTGAAAGCACTACGCTAGTCACATTGCCACATCAATATTCGACGCTGCGGTTGCGGTCCTCAATGATGGCCGCGAGACGCCAAATCTCGCTATCATCCGTCGCTGTTCCGTTCAGCTTGGGAACGTTCGCGGCGACTTCGCTGCCGCTGAGAACTGTGACAGCGGGCTTCGAGCGTCGGTCAATGAACCAGCCGGGAAGGGCGAGTATCGATCCCACCTTCACCGGTTCGTTGGACATTTTCGAAAGCCATTCGGCCAACCATGCGGAATCCTCCTGGGCCTGCGCGAGATCACGTTGATCAAGTCCCCACGGATATTGCAGCACATTGTCGAGAACTGTGACTTTTGCGCCGCCTTCGCCCTTGACCTTTCGACGAGTTTTCGTCTCAACGGCAAAGACCCCGTTCGGACCAATTACGATGTGATCGATGTTTCGGATCAAGCGCGGTTTGTCCGTAATCAGGAAATCGTGAAAAACGCGGTAGCCGGCGAGCATTAGCTGATTAAGTGCCTCGCCGACGTGTCGCTCTCCTTCAAAACCTAGGCGAATTCGGCGGCGTAAATTGATCACCTTCCAGAGTCGATGGGCCGAGCAGATCGACGCAATCGCAGCGATGACAGCGATCGTGATCCATACTCCGATGCCGGGACGGACGCCTTGGAGTGCAACCAGACCGGCCATTATGAGCGGTGAATACGCCGCCAAGAAAAGCTGAATGAGACGATCATTCATTTTCTCATCGAGTTCGACCAACCGAACGCGGAGCGATTCGCCCGGCGGGCGCAGAATCTTTTGTGTAAACGGAAGCCGTTTCTTCCGGTTCTTCCAGTGAATCAGTCCGAGAACTGTACCGGCGAGTGCAAGGAGGAATGCGGTCTCCAGAAATATCGCCCAGATGAACATCGCTGATGAATCAGCATGTCGTAATCCGATGGCCGGCGCGAGTCGCATCGATCAGCGAGGAATGTGCCCAGCGAGGTCCATCGGCCGTGGGCGACGTAGTAATAGACCTTGCCCCTTCGGTAGAGATTCTTGATTCCAACGTTGCGCACATACCTTTTTCTGTGGCGCTCCCCAAGGCCTGACAAGGGATTTGTTCGCGTTTTTTCGGGCTGCAATTCTTTAGCACTTAGTTTGCAGAAGGCCCTCGAGGAAGGGGTTTTTGGTCCCGACGCGACCGAGACAGCACGCGTAAGTGACTCTTTGGGCGTGTGATCAGAGCCAGCGTGCCTGGAGGGATTCGAACCCCCAACCTGCTGATCCGAAGTCAGCTGCTCTATCCGGTTGAGCTACAGACACCTTTCCGGCAGCGCTAGAATTATGGCACGGCCTCCATCGCGCAAGCTTTCGTTGGCGACATGGACCTGGGGGAAAGTGACGCGTCACAATCGTTCTTTCGCGTTATCCCATAGGCTAAGGCGCCAAAGAACCAGGCAAACTCCGGCAAGCGCCAGATCTTACACGACTATCATTGGGCGGCTTCCAGGTTGGTCTTTGCCAGTTTGTCTGTCAGCACGGTGCGAAACTTCTCCGGTTCTTCCAATTGAGGCCAGTGGCCGGATTTTTCGAACCAGCTCAGATGTTTGCCTTTCGGCGCCTTGAGCTCATTGAAGTAGCGTTCCGCTATCGCTGCGGATGCCGTCACGGTGCGATCGTGCCGGCCGAGAAAAAAATAAACCGGCACATCGAGCTCGGGCGCTTGTTGGATCATGTCGGTCCGGTAGAAAACTTCCTGCCACAGGCGCGAAAACGAAAAATGCATTCCAAGAACGAGTCGCATCAGATCGCTCCATGAATAGGCGGGCGACGAGAGCGCCAACCGCGCGAATTTCCAGGGGCTGATCTCCGAGTAACCGGCGTCGCGAAAGCGATGAACCCATCCTTTCATCATGCGGTAATCTGAGAAATTCTTGTAAGGCGGCTCCCCTAACCGCCGAAGCTCTGCCGCGGCTTTTTCGTTTCCCTGCTTCACCGCGGTTTCAAGGGCGAAACGATACGTCATTCTCTCAGATTCAGGTGGATTGACGGCCTGACTGATCCCCACGTACGCCTCAAACAATTCAGGATGCCTCGCCACGGTGAATGCGCCGACGATTGATCCCCAGGAATGCGCGACGAGAATTAATTTCGCGCGGCCAAACCGTTGCAAGAGAAGCTGGGTGAGCTCATGCGTGTCCGAGATGAATTGCTCGATCGTCATCGAACTTTCCGGAACCGAAGAAGAGTAAGACTTCCCCGCGCCGCGCTGGTCCCATTGCACGACGACAAATTCTCTCTCGAGCGCCGCGTTGACATGGGAAAAAGGCATCTCTGGGAAGCCAGGTCCGCTATGCAGAAAAAGGAGGATTGGTTTTGCGCGATCATCCCCGCGAATTTGAATCCATTGCTCGACGCCACCGAGACGGACCTGCTCGATCGAAGCGACCCCGGCCGGAGAAACAATCTTGATTCGGCTGGCGGTCGCGCGTTGGAGATAAGAGCGCCACACAGCGACTCCCATTACACACGCCGCCAGTCCTCCTCCGATTCGGAGTAGCCGCGATTTCATGATTGTTCTTTGAGCGACCGCTCCTTCCAGAGGGCAAAAATTACGGGGTAAAGCAACAGTTCGAGGACCGCGGAAGTGATGACGCCGCCGATCATCGGCGCGGCGATGCGTTTCATCATGTCAGCTCCGGCCTGGGTGGTAGCGGACCACATGATGGGAAGAAGGCCGAAGAGAATTGCACATACAGTCATGATCTTTGGTCGAATCCGGAGCGCAGCGCCTTCGCGGATCGCATCCCGAAGGTCATGCATGGAACGGAGCCGGCCTTCGCTGCGAAATTTTTCGTAGGCATGATCGAGGTAAAGAAGCATCACGACTCCTGTTTCCGCGTCGATGCCGGCGAGCGCGATGAGACCCACCCAAACAGCAACGCTCATGTGATAGCCAAGCAGCGCGAGTAGCCAAAAGGCCCCGATCAGCGAAAAAGGCACCGCGAGCAGCACGATAAAGGTCTTCGCCACGGAGCGCGTATTTATATAGAGCAGCACGAAAATGATCGCGAGGGTGAGCGGCACGACGAACTTCAGTCGTTCTTCGGCCTGCTTTAGATATTGGAATTGTCCGCTCCATTGCATCGTGTAACCCGGTGGCAAGTGGACGCTCTCGGCGATGTGTTGAGCGGCCGCGCGGACATAGCCGTTGATGTTGCTGGTCGTTACGTCGACGAAGACAAAGCCGACGAGTTGTCCATTCTCGCTGCGAATGCTGGGCGGGCCGGTCTTGTAATTGATGTCGGCCAGAAGCTCGATGGGCACTTGGGCCCCGCTTGGGATCGGAACGAGGACGCGCTTGATCGCGCCAAGGTCCTGCCGGAAATCGCGGGCATAGCGCGCATTGACGGGATAACGCTCGCGCCGTTCGATCGTGGTCGTGATGGTCTTGCCGCCGATGGCCGTTTCGACAACATCGTTCACGTCCTGAACCGTTAGGCCATAACGCGCCGCGGCTTCGCGGTTGACGGTGAAATCGAGGAAATAGCCGCCGGTCGTGCGCTCAGCGAAAACAGACCGCGTATCACGAAATCCGGTCAGGGCGTGCTCGATTTGGACCGCCGCATCCTGGATCCCGCCAAGATCAGGCCCGAAGACCTTGATCCCAAGATTGCTTCTCATGCCGGTCGTGAGCATTTCGGTACGCGTCTGGATCGGCATCCAAAAGATGTTGCTCATGCCGGGCGTACGGAGCGCTGCGTTCATGTCCGCCAGCAATTTTTCCCACGTCATTCCAGGTCTCCACTCTGACAAGGGCTTGAAGGTCACAATGGTTTCGAACATCGATAGTGGCGCGGGATCAGTTGCAGTTTCCGCTTGTCCCGCTTTGCCGAACACCGTTTGCACTTCCGGAAACTTCCTCAGTTGCCGGTCCTGGATTTGCAGGATCCTCGTCGCCTCATCCACCGCCATGCCCGGCACCGAGGTCGGCATATAGAGCAGGGTGCCTTCGTTCAATGGCGGCATGAATTCTTTTCCAAGCTTTAGAAATGGAAAGATTGTCAGCGCCAAAAGGAGTGCTGCGCCGCCGAGTACCAGCCGCCGGTGATGCAGCACGAAAGTCACGGCCGGTTCGTAAAGGGCTATCAGGAACCGATTGATTGGATTGCGTGATTCGAGCGCGATCTTGCCGCGAATCAGGAGAGTCATCAGCGCCGGCACGAGCGTTACCGCAAGCAAAGAGGCAAAGAACATCGAAAAGGTTTTCGTGAATGCGAGCGGCTTGAACATCCGGCCTTCCTGCGCGGTCAGGGTAAAGACCGGGACAAAGCTCACCGTGATGACAAGCAGGGAGAAGAACAGCGGACGGCCAACGCTCTTAGCCGCGGCGATGATGGTTGCGATCCGTTCCGCGTTGTTCGGATCGCGGTGATGCTCTTCCCGGAAATGCTCGAGAGATTTGTGAGCGTTCTCGACCATGATGATCGCGGCATCGACCATCGCGCCGATGGCAATCGCGATTCCGCCGAGTGACATGATGTTGCTGGTGAGATGCAGATAAAGCATCGGGACGAACGAAAGAAGAATCGCGATCGGCAGGGTGATGATCGCGACCAGGGCGGAGCGGACGTGCCAGAGGAAGACGATGCAGACGAGCGCCACAACTATGCTTTCCTCGATGAGCTTTTCGCGCAGCGTCGAAATCGCGCGCCGGATCAGATCGCTGCGATCATAGGTCGGCACGATCCGCACGCCGGGTGGCAAGGATGATTTGATTTCCGCGAGCTTGCTTTTCACGCCGTCGATCACGCGCAGAGCGTTTTCGCCGTAGCGCATGACAACAATCCCACCGACGACTTCGCCTTTGCCATCCAGGTCTGCCACGCCACGACGAAACGCGGGCCCGAGATGGACGGTACCGACGTTCTTGACATAAACGGGCGTGCCGTTGTCCACCTTCAGCACCACGTTCTCGATGTCGCCGACACTCTTGATGTAGCCGCGGCCCCGGACGTAATACTCTGTGCTGCCCACTTCGAATGTCTTGCCACCCACGTCGCTGTTGCTCGCCCGGATGCGGCTGACGACTTCGCTGAGCGGAATCCGATGCGCGGCCAGCGCGTTCGGATCAAGATCGACCTGATACTCCTTTACGAATCCGCCGACGGGCGCGACTTCAGCGACACCCTTCACTGCTTCCAGCGCATAACGCAGGTTCCAATCCTGAATGGTGCGCAGCTCCGCGAGATCGTGTTTGCCGCTATCGTCGACCAGCGCGTATTCAAAAACCCAGCCGACACCTGTCGCATCCGGCCCTAGAACAGGGTTCACGCCTTCGGGGAGCGAGCCGCGAATCGAGTTCAGGTATTCGAGGACGCGCGAGCGCGCCCAGTAGATGTCGGTCCCGTCTTCGAAAATAACGTAAACGAACGACTTGCCGAACATCGATTCGCCGCGGACGAACTTTACTTTTGGTGCCGCGATGAAAAGCGAGGAGATAGGATAAGTAACCTGATCTTCCATCAGATCCGGTGAGCGGCCCTCCCAGTCGGTGTAGACGATCACCTGCACGTCGCTCAGGTCGGGGATCGCATCGAGCGGCGTCTGGTAGATACCGAAGATGCCGAGCGCGATCGCAAGCGCACTGAGCAAGAACACAAAGAATTTGTTCCGCGCGCTCCAGTCGATCAGACGGTCGATCATTGCCGATTCCAGTTAGCGCTGCCGAAAATCAGCCAGCGCTCCTTGCACTTTTGCCTCGGAGTCGATGAGAAAATTCGCGCTGGCGATGACGCGTTCGCCTTCACTCAGACCGGACTCGACCGCGTAAGCGTCACCGAACTGGCCTGCCAGCTTCAGATCGCGCGGCTCGATCTTGCCGCCGCCCTTATCGACAAAGGCAGTGTTGTGCTCCCCAGTGGGCATCACTGCGCTCACAGGAATGGCGAGGTGCTCTCCAGCGTCCAAGGCCAGCGTCACGTCCGCATACATGCCGGGCCGCAGCTTGAATTCCGGGTTCGGAATATCGATGCGCAAGCGCGAAGTGCGCCTGGTTGGATCGACGAATGGATTGACGACCGCGACGATTCCTTCAAACGCGGCGTCGGGAAACGATTTGTTCGTGACCGAAACCGTCTGACCGCTCTTCAATCCGGCGAGTTCGCTTTCGTAATATTCCGCCCAAACCCAGACCGTGGAAAGATCGGCCACATCCACGAGATGGTCGCCGACTTTCACGGCGACGCCCTGATGAGCCGGCAACTCCTGGACGACGCCGCGGAACGGTGACCGCAGGGTGATCACTTCGGTGGCGGTCCGGCTTTTCTCCAGCTCCGCGGTTTGATCCGGGGTGATGTTCCATTGCTGCAAACGCGCCTCGGCCGCCTTGATCAATCGTAGCGGGGTCTCGCGGGCGGCGGGCGTCTTCGCCTCATCGCGCATCCGCAAGAGCATCACCAACTCGCGCGTGGTCGTCGCCAGATCGGGGCTGTAGATGGAAAGAAGTGGCTCGTCCTTCTCTACGATCTGGCCCGCTGATGCGACGATCAGTTCTTGCACGTACCCATCCGCGCGTGCCACGAACGCCCAATGCTTTTGCAAATCCGGTTCCACCGTGCCCACGGCGCGAATCTCCTTACGCAAGAGACGGCGTTCGACTTTGGCGTAGGTGACGCCGATTTGCTGCTGCCGTTCCACCGGAACGACGAACTCGTGGTTCGCTGATGTTTGCGTTCCGCTCGGTGAGGCCGAGGGCCCGCCGCCGTCCCGTTTCTTTACCGGCACGAGCTCCATGCCGCAGATGGGGCATTTGCCCGGAGCCTCGGCGTGAACCGAGGGATGCATAGTGCAGGTATAGTAGTCGACATCCGGCGGCTTTGGCGGCGTTGACGTTTTCGAACAGGCCGTAACGAACGCGAAGACGACGAGGGCGAGGAGATGGATGGCTGTTTTCATTTTGTTGTTGTTAGTGCTGGGTTACTGGATGGAAAAAGTTTGAGGTCGGCGCCGACCACCGACTCCAGTTCCGCGAGCGCGGTCTGGTAATCAGTCAGGTGCATGCGTGCTTCGGCTTCCATGTCGCGAAGATTGCGCTGCACAGCGATCCACTCGCTGAAAGTCGCTTTGCCGTTTTCATAAGCGACCTGCGAAGCCTGGAAGGCTTGTTGCGTTTGCGGCGCGAGTCTGTCGCGGAACAACTCCACGTGATGATGCGCGGTGTTGGCTTTCTGCAGCGCATCGCGCAGGGCGCCGACCGCTTCAGTTTCGCTTCGTTCAAGCGCAGCCTGCGCGGCAGCGAGATCGGCGCGGGCTTCCGTGACGCCCGCCGAGTATTTCCGCGGATTGCCCCACGGGATGCTGAAAGAAATGCCGGCGTCGAGTTCGCTCAATGACTGCCCGGATTCGTTGTATCGCTGGCCCTCGACCTTGAAAGAGGGATCGGGAAACCAGGCGCGATGAGCAAGACGGAGAGCCGCCTCACCGCCCGCGATCCGTGCCCGGGCGGCTCGGATCTCAGGCCGATTCGATAGCGTCGTCGCGCGCAAACCCGCGATCGAAAATTCTCGATGTCCGACCGAACCGTCATCGCGGATGACGAGCGGCGCGAACGCATCGCGATTCATGAGCACGTTGAGCTGCGATTGCTCGGTGGCGACGCTTCGCTCCAGATCACGCTGCACTTCGAGGAGCTTCGCCGCTTCAGTCTCCGCCATCAGCACGTCGGCGGCGCTTTGCGTTCCGACCTCATATCGGGAGCGGCCGATCTCCGCGATCTGCGCCAAGGACTCATGATTTTTCTTGTTCAGCTCGATTTGAGCGAACGCATTCGCGAGGCGGAAATAGGCGGAGCGGGCTTTCGTCAGGACATCGAGCTGCTGCCGGCGGACTTGCTCAAAAGCACTGATAGCATCCGCGGCCGCGATCTGGGCGCGCACCCGATTCTTGCCCGAGATCGGAATTGCCTGCTCCACCGATACCATCTGGTCGGTGAACGCGTTTGGCGGAATGTCGACGTAACGGCGAACTTTCGAGGTGCCGGAAACCCGCAGATCATCCCACGCGCCCTCTTGAATAACGCGTTGCTTCGCCGCCTCCCATCGGCGCAATGCTTCCCTGATTGCCGGATTACGCTCCGAGACGATGCGCGTCACTTCGCTGAGCGAGAGGGCACGCGACGAATTTCCTGGCTCGTCGGTTCCCCCGGCGAGGTCAGCTGGCAGCGATAAGATTGTAAGTAATAGGAATAAAAGTGTGTTTGTTTTCATTGATCCAAGACAGCGATTGAAACGCGGGCATGCCGGTGAGTAGGCACACCTCGGGTGTCAGCGTCTTTGGATCAGATGAGACGAATGCAGGTCGCCGCGAGAGGTGGCGGCGAATGGGCGCGCATCGGTGCGGTTACGGCGACAGGCTCAGCCACACCTGCGAAAACGTGTGAGGCGAATACTGGAACTGAAATAAACCCGATTACCTGTTTGGAAACATCGCTTTTGTAGAGCGGATGGGAGGCAGGAGCGTTGTTTTTCTCGGAGACAGCGCAACAGATCATGTTTGCGCAACATTTGCTCTGGCACGCTTCGCGGTTGGGCGCTTTCGAGAGAATGCACGATGCGGCCGGCAGTTGGAGCGGCATAACCAACAATGCCAGCACAACTGTGAACAGGATGGCCGCTGTCTTCCGCATTAGTTGGTAAGTAGCACAAACGAAGCCCTGCGTCTACCTTGGCGCTACCAGCAGGATTAACGATGCGGGGCGCCTGCTTTGAATGCCGCGGTGGCGGACTCCGTCGAATCTTTGCAAAGCCAGTAACCAATATGAAAAAGATCCTTACCATCACAGCTGCTGCGATCATGGGCGTCGCGGGGCTCGCCTTCAGCGCCTCGGCCCATGATCCCGAAGAAAACGACCAACAGCGGGTTGACCCGCGGCGCACTGACGAAACAATCTACGACCCCCGCGCTGACGACCGTCGGAACTACGACCGCCGGAAAGATTGGGACGCCATTCCCCGGCTTAGGCGTCAGGTCGATCATCTCAATCGAATGCTGGATCATGTCCGGGCGGAGATGCGCGATTATGGAGCTAACCGGCGTATCTGGGCGCACTACGAACATATTCGGGCCGAAGCGTCGCAGCTCAACAATGACTTCCGCCGGGGGGTTCAATACTACGATCGCCGGCGCCTCCGCGCTCAGATTGAGCACATGCACGACGAACTTCACAGCATCGAGGGGCAACTGCACGTCCGCGCTGATCGATATTATCGCTGGAACTAAGCAGTCGCGTCCCTGGCGCCGCTTATTTTGATTTCACTTCAAGAGTGACCGTCGCGAAATCACTTTCCCAATCGGCGTCCGTCTTCGTTGACTTGCGAACGTCAGTTCCGCGCAAGAGCCACGCTCCTGCTTTGTTCAACCGAAAGGTAACTCGGCCGGCAGGGTCGGTTTTCTTCGTTTCACCTTTCGTTTCTCCGGCTGCGAGTGTGTTTAGCGAAAAAGCGCCATAGGGAGCGCCGTTCTTTAATACCCGGACAGACAGCTCATCGCCATCCCGCAATATTGTCGGATCTTTTTCCGGCACGATCTCGAGGGCCATTCCCACCGGCTCTGCCCAGGAACGATCGGCTTTCGGATTGCCCACGCGGACGAAGGTCTTGGGATGTTTGGTATAGACTTCGCGCCAGCGTTTCGGCTCCATTTCCGCCCATTGCCTTCTCAGGCTTGCCGGCGCGTCGATTTCATCGAGGTATTCCTGAACTTCAGCCGGCTTCAGCTCGATCGCTCTCGGTGGGAGCTTCACCCAAAAGGTAGCGATGCCGGTCTCGGGTAGTTCCGATTTGAAAAGAAGCGAGTTCGCCCCGTCGGCGCGACACCAAAGCGATCCGGAATCAACCAGGTGTCATGCCCGAGCGCGGCAGTAGTAAGGAAAATGGCCCAGAGGCTAAGAAGTTTTTTCATAAGTGGCAGAGCCTTCAACCGGGATGTTGATGTTCGCTGTGCGGTCGCTCCGCGGGAGCGCCAGGTTCTATTCCATCGCGTGAAAGTTGATCAGAGCTGGCGAGCGAGGCCACGGTCCCTTCCGGATGCTTATACCAACCCGGGTCCTCGTAACTGGTTATGCCTTCACGGATTTTTAACACCGTGAACATTCCGCCCATCGGAATGTACTCGAAGGGTCCCGGCCCGCCCATCATCGGCAAGCTATTAGGCGGAACAGGCATTCCCATCGCACCCATGTCGGCCATGCCGTTTGTGCCCATGCTCATGTAACCGGGCAGCAGCGACGCGCGCACTTTTTTGTCCAAGCCGCCGGTCTTGACGCCGATCATGTTCGGGAACTTGTCGCCCATCTGGGTCATCGTGTGATGAGTCATGTGGCAATGCAGCGGCCAGTCTCCGGGACTGTCCGCGACAAACTCAATCGCACGAGCACTGCCTACGTGCACCAGTACGGTTGATTCGATCTGTTGCGCGGACTCCGGGATCTGTCCGCCGTCCGTTTCTACAACCCGGAAGCTATGCCCATGGAGATGCATCGGGTGATGATCCATCGGGCTGAGATTCACGAATCTCACGCGGACCCGGTCGCCGAGCTTAGCCACGACATGCTCAGTGCCGGGAAAGATGCGGGCGTTCAGCGAGAAGACGTTAAAATCGGTCATCTCGTTTGGATTCGGGCGCATCGTTCCCACATCGATTCGCCATTCGCTGAGCAAGAAGGCGAAGTCGCGCTCGACCCGGTATTTCGGAGCGCGCGGATGGATGACAAACAGGCCCATCAAGCCGAGTGCCATCTGCGTCATCTCGTCGTGATGGGAGTGATACATGTGAGTCCCGTACTGCCGGAGCGTGAACTCGTATTTGAACGTTTCGCCCGGTTTGATTACCGGCTGCGTCAACCCTCCGACGCCATCCATGCCGTTGGGCAGAAAGATTCCGTGCCAATGAATGCTCGTTGCGGCAGGCAATCGATTCGTCACGTAGATCCGTACGCGATCGCCTTCGACAGCTTCGATCGTCGGTCCGTGCACCCGGCCGTTGAAGCCCCAGCAAAACGCCTCCAATCCGGGAGCAAATTCGTGTTTCACTTCCTCAGCGACCAGATGATAGACCTTCACGCCATCGACGATTTTCCACGGCAGCGAAATGTTATTCGGCGTGACGACCGGCGTGTAGTCGCGACTTGGTTGAGCGGGCGGCACAGTCGAGGTGGGAGAGATTGTTTGGGCGAGCGTAGGGGCGAGTCCGCGAAGGAACGATGCCCCGCCCGCTGCGACTGCGGTCGCCGATAAGAATTTCCGTCGTGTTATCATAGCATCACCTCTTTGGCGCGATTTCCTTGTTGTCGGAAAGGCGCAACAATTTTCCCTCCAGAGAACCACCGACCGCTTTTTCGAGTTCCGCTCGTGCGACCCAATAATCCCTGAGCGCTTCGATATATTCGCGCCCGGCGTTCACCTCATCCTGTTTTGCCCGGAGCAAATCGAAGAGACTCACCTGCATGGCGTTGTATTGGAGTTGCGATTCCTCGACCACTCGGTGCCGAAGCGGCATCCCGGTCGATTGCAAATAATCAACTCGCTGTCGCGCCAGCAGCACCCGGTCTCGCGCGGAACGCACTTCCGAACGAATCTGGACCGCCAAGGCGAGATACCGCTGCTGCAACTGCCGGACCTTCGCTTCACTGCGGGCTTTCGCGGCCTGGCCAAAATTGAAGAACGGAAGAGGCAGGTTGAGGCTCGGCCCCGCCGAATATTGACCGTCTTTCTCCCGCTCATAATGCCCGCCCATTTCGAATCCCCGCGAAATTTCCTCAAATCGAACGAGCCCCAACCGGCGTGCTTCGCTCAAGGTTTCCTGCTTGAAGGCTGCGAGGTCGAGACGCTGCGCAATCGCACGGGACTCGAGTCCGGCCGTGGAAATTTCGTTCTTCGGCGGATCAGGCAGACGCGGCGAGACCTGCCATTTTGTGTCCGCTCCCCAGAGCCCGAGGAGGCGCGTGAGCTTTTCGCGGCTCTCGATTCCGGCCGATTGTGTTTTCGCGAAATCAACCTTCGCCTGAGCGTGCAACGCTTCTTCGTTCGCGAGATCAAGACTGCGACTATTGCCCGCCTGATGAAGCTGGAGCGCCGCTTCGGCCGAAGCCGCTGTGGCTTTTTCGACGGTTTGGGCGAGATCGGCAACGTGGAGATTTCCTTGATTCTCATAGAACGCGATCCGCACTTCCGCCGCTGTATTTAGAATTTCGGCGCCGACACGCAGCTTTACCGCTTCAAGTTTCGCGGCGGCGACGCGTTTGCGTAACGGCAGGAATAACAGGTCGATGAACTCGCCCAGAATGTCCGCTTCCATTGCCTGGCCCGGGAATCGTCGCTCGATTGTGAATAGTGGATTCTTCAACAATCCGGCTTCGATCAGATCGGCCTGCGCAAGGCCAATCTCTTCGTAGGTCGCCTGCAACTCATGATTGTTCAGCAAAGCGATTTGAACCGCTGAACCGGGAGTTAACTGACGCCGAAGCTGAGCGCGGACATACCGCTCGGCGTCTCCGTCCTGGGCCGTCCCGCGATTCCACTGCACGCGCTTGCCAGTCCGCGACAATATTGTTCCTGAGACATCATTGAACGACTGATCCAACTTTGCGGCAGAGCAGAAGCTCGCCGTAAGAAACAGGACGCCGAAAATGAGTGTCTTCATTTCGGCGGCACTCCTTCTTTCTTTATCAAAGTCATCCCACAGATTGGGCACTTGCCGGGCTGGTTCTCGTGAATCTGTGGATGCATGACGCAGGTGTAGTAGAAAGCTTGGGGCTTCTGCGGCCCGGTCTTCCTCTCCAACTGCTTCGAAGTTTTCTCCATCTCGTCGGAGGTTTTTTTCATCTCCTCGGCGACCTGCTTCTTCTCCTGCTGAACCTGGGCGGAAGTTGGCGCATCTTTCGGTGCCTGCGGCTTCATTTCGCTAGGCTGCATTCCCGGCATGTCGCCGTGACTCATGTTTTGCATGCTCTCGGAGCTCTTCGCCGCTTTCTCTGTCCGACTCAGCTCGGCTTGGACGGCGAGAGTCGTTTCGTCGTGCGCGAACAGATTGGGCGGCGCGTTCATCGGAACCCGTGCCTCCGGGTTGGCCGGATTGTTCGGCGGAAAGGGCGGCGGCATGGTCGACGTGCAGCCGACAAATCCCAGTGCGAGGATCGAGCAGAAGAAGCGCATCGAATTAGTGCGGGTGGTCATCGTGTTTATGTTCCGGTGGCGATCCCGATGGGCTTGCGCCTGGACTTGCCGAGGGGCTTGCGCCGCTCGTCGCTTCTAATTGCTTGCGGCTGGCCTCGAGCTGCAGCCTGCTCGCTTCCAGTTGAAGGCGACTCGCCTCCAACTGCTTTTTCTCTTCTTCTGTCGCCGGTTTCTCGGCGGGAGCTGGCGACATCTGCTCGTGTTGAGCGTGCTCCATCTGTGGAGCGGGTGACCTCGCCGCTTTTTGCTCATCAGCATGCTGGGGTTGATCACCATGGTGATGTTCCGCTTCTTTGGATTCGGGCGCTGGTTCGAAGCGAAATTCCCGATGCCGCACATGACCGCCCGCGTAGGCGATGTATCCGCCAATTCCGAGTGTCGCGCTCCCGAGCACGAGCGTCAGAACAGAAATCCGAAAAGATGTTTTCGGCCACTTCGCTATCGCGATGACGCCGACGGCTGCTACGCCCGCGAGAACATAAAAGGCCCAGATCAACTTCTCCCCGCGCGCCATATGTTCATCCAGCCATTGTTCACCGGCCGGATCGGACATCGCTTTGACCCGGTCGTAGCCCGCTTCGCCGTAGTGGTAGGTGGGCCACGCCGACAAAGCGCTAATGAACACGAGCACGAGCGCTGCGATGGTGACGCGTTGATTTCGCAGAACCAAAGCGAGCACCAACGCCAGCGTCGCGATTGCAAGTCCATAAACCGGCAGCGGATTGATCAGAACATGGAGGTATTCTGGATCCGAGAGATGCGCACGCAGGACAGTCAGCCAGTTCATCGGACCTTGCTTTCCAATTAGCCACTAGGCAGCCATGTTCCGGCACTCTTCTGCACATTTGCGGCACCCTTCCGCGCACTGCTTGCAATGTTGCGCATCGTATTTTTCGCATTCTTGTGCGCACGCCTCGCAGACCTCTGCGCAAAGCGCACAAAGTCGCGCTGCGAAATCACTGCCGCGAGACATCAATCGCACCGCGAGAGCGCAGATATCCGCGCAGTCGCGATCCAGCTCAATGCATCGAGCCATTTTCTTTACATCCTGCTCGTGCAGGCATTCCGACGCGCAATGTTCGCACGCTATCGTGCAGGCAATACACGCGTGGATACAACGTTGGTATTTTTCGTGTGGCATTATCGTTCCCTTCTATTTGTTACGCAGGTCCGAACCAGGCCTGAGCCCAGCTCTTCATCTGCTTGATCTCTTCCTGCTGATCCTTCGCAATCTTCGCGGCGAGCTCCTTCAACTCGGAGCGAGTGCCCTTCTTTTCCACCTGCTCGGCCATTTCCACTGCCATGTGGTGATGCTGTGGCATCATCTGAAGGAAGGCCTTGTCGAAGTCGGCATCATGTTTGTCGCTCAACATCGGCATATGCATTTTCATCTCCTTGTCCGCGGCCTCGTTGGCGACGGGCTTCGGTGAAGCCTTGGACCAGTCCTTTAGCCAGCCGGTCATCTTGTCGATCTCGGCTTGCTGGGCCGCGATCATCTTGTCGGCGAACTGGCGAAGCTCGGGTCGCTTCGTGTGATCGTTGACCATCTTCGCCATCTCGATCCCGCTCCGATGGTGCTGGATCATTTGCTCGAGGAAGCTTTGCTCGAATTCCGCTCCCTTGAGTGGGGCGAGCGACGCGTTCATGGCGTCGACCTTTCCATTCGGGTCGTGGGCGAAGGCGATTGTCGCCGTGATTAGCGCGAGAGTCGCGATCCGCGGCATGATGGATTTGATTTTCATGTGTGTTGTTAGTTGAGCCGGGAAATCACGGCGGAGTTACTTCTTAATTTCACCGCAGGTCGTCATGTCTTTGCCGCCATACGGATTCGCGATTTTATCTGTCGTCTGGACCCAATCCTTCTTCAGCATCGGGCAGTGGACGACGTAGAAACCGGCTTGGCCGGTCGCCAGTTTTTCCGCCTGATCGCTCAGCTTGCTGAAAGCGTTTCGCGCTTCATCGAGCGAATTGCTTTTCGCTAACTCGTCACCCGCGGTGCCGAGTTCCGCAGCTGCTTTCCTGGCTCCGGCAAGGTCGTCGGCTACCAGGGCGTGATGCACCTTATCGTAGCTGGCGAGGAATTTTTTGTCTTGATCCGTTAATGGGGCCGCCGAGAGCGGATTGGCCAACGCGACGAGCGCGACCGCGCTCGCGGCTGCTGTGACTGCGATTTTTTTCAGGTTCATTGATTTTAGGTAGGTTGATTGTTGGAAATTGGATCGACGCAAAGCGGCGACCGGGAGTAGGGCCCGGAGAGCGAAAGCACGAAGCTGCCGCGACCTGCCGGGCGCTTAGCTAACGATCAGAGTCCCGCGACGGCGGGCCCGATCGTTAGGCGAGAGAAGGAGGAGCGTGAGCGAGAATGCTCCGCTGCAATACAGACTCAGAAAACGATAACGCGCCCGGCGGACCGGTATCTTGCGCTACCGTATGCGCTTGCTCATGCAAAATCCCCTCGAGTAATTCAGAGGCAGGATAATTCTTCAGAACAAAATCGAGAGGGGCGGCACCGGTATCGACCTTCGCGATCGTGAGCGCCTTCAACACCTTGCAACAAGGCGTCTGTTCCTCTCCAGGTTTGGAGGGCGCGGGCCGAGTGCCGTGGCAATGCATCCCGGCCATCCGCGTTTTCGTTTTGAGCGCGATGAGGGCGCCGAGCGCACAATGATTAGAAATCGAGAACCACGCCGCCATCAGTACGATGACGAAAATGAACCGGCCCCACGCTCCCATTCGACGAACCACGACTTTTATTTGATCAGCCCGATTGCCTGAATGTTCAAACGTTTTATTCCAAACTCACGCTTAGCATGAGCGCTCTGCGCATGAAACTCCAGCCTGCTGTCGTAGACACGCTCTTTGATCAACGACTACGGATCCACAAATACTCTGTCCTTTCGAGAACGAATTGCAGCGGGTTTGGCCGACGAAAAGAAAGAAAGAGCGAAGCGGCGTCGCAAGAAAACTAGACACGAGCCCGCATTTGGATTGTCTTTTCGGGCGAGATTTGCTTTAAGGCTCGGGGGAAAACCTTCATATGAGTCTTTCACAATTTCTTTCCGCTCGGGTCCGCCCTGCGCGCTTCCTGACAAAACAGACAATCACCTTCGGCAGCGTTGCCATCGCTTTGCTGGCTCCCGCCAGGACGCTTCAAGCGCAAAACTTTCGTGACGCGTATGGCCAGCGGTTCCAGGCGAACCAATCGGCCGAGCGCGCTCGCGGACCGAGAGCGGGCTTGGATTCACTTCACCGTTGGAACCAAATCGCGATCAACGCCAGCGGCGTCGATCATACGCCGGTCGCGCCGGGCGAGACACGGGTCTTCGGAGAACAACTGGGACCGGCACGCGCGAGTCGTGCGATGGCGATCGTGCACATCGCGATGTTCGATGCGGTGAATGCGATCACGGGCGGTTACGAAAGCTACACCGGCCTTAAGAGCAAAGGCGGCGCCGTTTCCCTGGACGCGGCTATCAGTCAGGCCGGGCACGATACCCTGGTCGCTCTCTTTCCGTCGCAGGCGCCGGCGTTCGACGCATTTCTCGCCGATGATCTGGCGCGGGTGGCGAGCAAGTCGCAGAAAGCAGACGGCGTCGATCTCGGCCGGCGCGCGGCCGCGGCCATTCTTGCTTTGCGCGTCGGCGACGGCTCGGAGGCAGCGGAGCCGCGCGTAGGGATCGGCCCTCTTTATCATGAGACAAGTAATTTCGCCGGCCATTGGCGGCAGGATCCTATCAGCACGATTCCGTTAGCGCTGGGCGCGCATTGGGCGGAGTGCAAACCTTTCGTCCTGCAGCAGACCGACCAGTTTCGCGCCCCGCCGCCGCCCGATATGACAAGCGCGGCGTATGCGGCGGCTTACAATGAAGCGAAGAACCTGGGCGGCGACGGCCTCATTACTCCTACCCAGCGATCCATGGAGCAGACGTTTGTAGGTGTCTTCTGGGCCTATGACGGAACTCCAAGCCTTTGTGCCCCCCCGAGACTCTATAACCAGATTACGGTGCAGATTGCCGATCAAACCCGGCTAGGCACGCCGGAACTCGCCCGCCTTCTCGCTCTGATCAACGTCGCCATGGCGGATACGGCAATGGCGGTTTGGGAATCGAAATATTACTGGGATTTTTGGCGGCCCATTACCGGCATTCGCGAATCTGATCCCGGTACGGGCCCCCTCGGCGCGGGCGACGGCAACGCCGCTACCGTGGGTGATCCCGGTTTCACGCCACTCGGAGCGCCCGCGAGCAATTTGGTAGGGCCAAACTTTACGCCGCCCTTTCCAGCCTATCCATCCGGGCATGCCGGGTTCGGAGGCGCGTTGTTCGAAACCCTGCGGCGCTTCTACGGGACCGACAAACTCGGCTTTACTTTTGTTTCCGACGAATTCAACGGCGTCACGAAAGGGAATGACGGGAAGGTGCGTCCTTACATGGCCCGCAGCTTTTCGACGCTTTCCCAGGCCGAAGAAGAAAATGGCCAAAGCCGTATCTACCTGGGTATTCACTGGGCGTTCGACAAGACCGAAGGGATCGCCCAGGGCCGCCGGGTGGCGGACTACATTTTCGATCGTACTTTCCGTCCCCAGCGCCACTGATCCGCGAACCAGCTGAGCGAATCAATGCGCGCAACCAAAATAGGAGGGAGAGAACCGGAAGGTCAGTCTGTGAGTCTGGTCAGCGAATTCCCAAACAAGCCTTTCCGGAGGATGAATTCCACGATGCTACTGGTCCCCTATCGCAACGTCGACTCTCTTTGACGAGATTCGCAGACTGACGCCTCGTCGATGCCCAATTCTCGTCGCCTGATTTTTTTGCTTTCCGTTAGGATAAAATATTGATAATTCAGCGTTCGGTATGGAGCACCTTCCCCAGGTCTTTTGGCCCCTAGCGTTGGCTGTGATCGCGACAGCGGCAACGGCAACCGCGGTGGTTCAGCTCTTAAAAGATCTGCTGCCAATCCGCAGACAATTTCAACGGAGCTTCCTTGCCTCCTGGTTTTCACAACGACTTGCGGGGAAGTCTAAGACCGTAACGCATGAGCAGCTCATTGACGCCGAAACTGATTTGATCCATCTGGCCACTGGCGGAGATCAGAGTGCATTTTACAACCTCGAGGCAGCCCAACTCTGCGGCCAAATGAATTCCGCGGCGCAGATCGCGATGGCTTACCCAAATCTTCATCCTACTCTTCTTCGCTTCTTGGCGCCGGAAGCCGACGAAGGAGATCTCGACAAAATCGTCGCCGGCGAAAAGGCGGATAGCGACGTGAACGCGCTTCTCGACGCGCGTAACCGCGTAACCCATCACCTGCAACGGAGCATCGATGCGCTTCAAATCGCGATGGGCTTCCGCTGGAAGTTCTATCTACAGTCCGTAAGCTACGTTGTCTGCTTTGTGCTCGCCTTCTTTTGCTTATCCGCGGTGAAGCAGGGCGGTTATACCGTTGCAGAAACAATCGCGGTAGCGATTTGCGCCGGTTTCCTGTCTCCAGTGATTAGTGACTTTGCCGGCGCCGTTAATCGGTGGCAGAAAGGATAGCGCCAAGAATCGTGCGTTTCATTTCTGCGCGGACCGCCCCGGCCGGGGGCACAGTCAGCAATAAGATCGCTCCCGAAGATTTTTCGCCACGATCCAATCGACTGGTGGTTCTGATCCACGGTTACAACGTGAATCAGCCTAATGGCGAGGCGAGTTACAACGCCTTCAGCCAACTGCTGCAAACTCATAAGGTGTCGGAACTGTCGGTGCTTGGTGAGGTAATCGGTTTTCTTTGGCCAGGCGACGTGAACATAAAATTTATCGCGGGCCTTTTCTATCCAGCAAAGATGCAAGCGGCGAGGGACTCAGCCGCACGACTCGCGGAGTTTCTAGTATCGTTGCGTGGTCCAAACGGCGTGCCGATGCAGATCATGCTGGTCGCCCATTCTCTCGGCAATCGGGTCTCGCTGGAAATGATGACGGATCTTCCAGCCCAGCCGAACCAAGCCTGGGGAAGGATGGAAGGCTACTGCCTGATGGCCGCGGCTGTTGTTGTTGGAGACGTTCAGAACAAGGGACGACTTAACTCCGCGGCCCGGAGTCTCCGCACAAGAGCCTTGTTTTCGGAGGCTGATAAGGTGCTCCATTGGGCTTTTCCGCCCGGCGAAACTGCCGCCGGTGCAGGCTTCTTTCCTCAGGCAGTCGGAAGGTTTGGTAACCCCGTCGCAATCTGGAACGACCGGTTTGATTTGCAGCCATATGATCATGGAAATTATTTTCCTGGGTTGCAAACTCGTACCGGAGTGGACGACCGTTCGGCTCAATACGTCGCGCAATTTCTGGGCGCCTCTATTCCGTTACCGAGAGCATCCAACCAAATCACGGCCAACTCCCTTCCGCCTGAAAACAGCATACCTAGCCGGCCGATCGGATGAAAAAACGGATGGGAATTTCTTCCCGCTCTTTCAGTTTTGCGTCTAGTATTGTTGTTAGACGAAAATTTTCGTCTAATTCTCGTTAGACCTCAAATAGTCACGCTATGAAAACTCGTTATCACTGTCCGGTTCACGCTGCCGTAATCCTGTATGTAGAAGACTCCGACAGCCGTTTGATGACCTTCACCCTGGCCGAGAAGCCGCGCGAATGCCCACAGTGCCAGAAAGCCTATTACAAATGGGAATGCTCCACTGACGACAACGTCGATGATGAATCTTAGAGGAGAGGATACAGCCGACGCCCTGCGCGAGTGGATCAAGACCGATATCGCCGAGATGACCAAAACCGGCTACGATATGGGCAAGTTTTTCTTTACTGCAGCCTCGGGCAGTATCGCCATACTCGCATCCTTGCAGAAGCTCGATTCCGCTTTTCAGCCCACTGCTCGCACATTGTCTCCTTACGCGTTCTTCACGATTGCACTTTTCCTCGGACTCAACCTGGTGCTGCCGCGCAACAGACTTCTTAGCGGCGACACAGACCTTCACACACTCTACGCGACCGAGTTTAAGTTTATTATCCGTCGCATTTACTTCTGGTGTGCTGCCTGGTTCGCTGGGGTTCTGACGTCTCTATGGGTCATTCTAAAGCCGGCCTAACGATGCGATGGAGCGAACGACATCCCTCGCATGAGCGATAAATTCCACCGAAATGCTTGCGCCAAGCAGCACCACATCATCGGACACTATCTCGCCGTTCAAGCGTGGCTTCGTGGCCTAGATTGCATCGTCTTAGACCGCGTCGATCTGGAGTTCTTCTTCGGCCTCAAGCGATTCAAAAGTGCACGTGTTCGATGGCTCAAAGACGACTTGCTTCCTTGGTTTCCGTTTCAGGAAGACTACTACCGTACGAGCGCTCCATCCTCGATTCACTCGCTGTTCCTCGCACGTGTGGCGATCTCGACGTTTTTGCCGCCAGGCAGCATGCGGACTGACCAGCGCATCGAACGGATGGCAACTGGTTCCCCGAAAACCGCGTTGTTCTTTGACTCGGAGTGGCTTAAAGAGCGCCCCTCAGAGGGCGATATGATCTCTCAGCTATCACTTCTAGCAGCGGGAATCGCTACCCCGGATCAGTTCCGCCCTCAGACTGCGCCTCCGCCGCGTGCGCGTCCTGCACCGTCGTTCATTGATCCATTTGACATTTTTGCTGGCGTATTCCCGGTCCAGAAAGAGCCGCGTTAGCGCGTGACACGCGACACTGAGCGTTTAACCAGAAGATGCCTAACCGGGCGATTCAGAGAACTCCGAAAGCGTTCGCGAACAGGCGAGTTCGCTCAGGATTGACTCAGGGCCCCTGTTCCGCTAGAAATCGTCTCAGCCTATTTTGTAACCCGTCGACTCATGAGCAAGTAAGGAGGATTAGCGATGAAAAAATGGTCTTTCGATGCCGACTATCTGCAGGCATGCAACTGCGACTATGGATGTCCCTGCGAATTTGCCGCGCCGCCCACGCCCGGCTTCTGTCATGGGATTGGAGTTTGGAAAATCCAACGCGGAAAATACGATGATCTATCGCTCGATGGTCTTGGTCTTGCCTTTGCTGCCACCTGGCCCAAGGCGATCCATGAAGGCAACGGCACCGTTTGTCTCTTCGTCGATGAGAAAGCATCTCCGGCCCAAAGAGAAGCCTTGCTGGCCATCGGCTCCGGGCAGGCCGGCGGACTTCCCTTCGAAATTCTGGCTACCACTTTCACGACTTTGCTGGAGCCGCAGTTCGTTCCCTTCGATGTCAAGATCGATGGCCTCGAGAGCACCGCGCGTCTGGGCGACAACTTCCGGATTGCGCTCGAGCCGATCAAGAATGCAGTCACGGGAGAGAAGGAAGAGGTAACCGTCACGCATGGCACCGGTTTCATATTCAAATCGGCTGAGTGCGCGTCGGCCCGCGAAGGTTCGGTTGCGGTCGACAAGATGAGCTTCAGCTATCCGAACAAGGCTGGATTCGTCGCGCAGATTCATTACGGGAATTGACGTCGCATGAGCGGCTTTGCAGCGGCGGCGACCCGGCGGGATCACCTCATCCTCGGCAGTGGTTTGGTGGGCGTGGCCTTGATCGCCTGGGTCTATCTTTTTTACGAAGCCCATCGGATGAACCTGAGCGGCGTTTGCGAATGCATGCGAATGAAGATGACCGGCCCGGACAATTCCCCATGGCCGGCAGCGACCCTGTTGCCTCTGTTTTTGATGTGGTCTGTGATGATGGTGGCCATGATGCTGCCAGGTGCGCTGCCCATGGTGCTGACGTTCGCCGCCGTCTCGCGGAACCGTCAACGGCAGGCGCGACCCTATGTTTCGACGACGATCTTTGTCCTGGGATACATCGTGATTTGGTGCGCCTTCAGCGCGATCGCCGCGGCGGGACAATGGTTACTGCATCGGTCCTCGTTGCTCTCGGCCGAAATGGCATCCACCAGCGCAATCTTCGCTGGCATCGTTCTCTTCGGCGCGGGCCTTTTCCAATTCACTCCGCTTAAGCGCCGCTGCCTGGCCCGGTGCCGCGACCCGTTGCAATTCATTCTCACGTGCTGGCGAGAAGGACGCCGCGGCGCATTTCGGATGGGATTGGAGCACGGAGCATTCTGCACTGGCTGTTGTTGGGCGCTCATGGCTCTTCTCTTCGTGGCCGGCGTCATGAACATGGTCTGGGTCGCTGTCCTAACTCTGGTGGTTTGCCTGGAAAAAGTATTGCCGGCCCACCTGCGATTGAATCGGGCGACCGGCGCAGCGCTCATGGGCTGGGGGTTGTTTGTTCTCGGCCGCAGTTGGGTTTGACTTGCGCCCAGCGGGCGGTTGAATGGGCGGCGGGGATGAAGATGGAAGACCTGCGCGATTATTTGAACGATCATCTGGCCGGTTCGGTGGGCGCGCTCGAACTGCTCGATCGGATGATCGAAGCGTGCCAGGGAAAACCACTCGAACGATTCTTTCGAGATTTACGGCGGGATATTGAGGAGGATCAAGGGCAGCTGAAAGAATTGATGGCAAAGCTGGGCGTGAGTGAAAGCACGGTCCGAAAGGCGGGCGCGTGGGTGGCCGAAAAATTCTCGCGGTCGAAGATCGAGATGGGAGAAGGCTCGAAGGAAGAAATCGGCATCTTCCTCGCCCTGGAAGCGCTCGTCCTGGGCATCACCGGGAAGCGGTCGCTCTGGCGCGCGCTGCAGGCAGCTTCGCGAACCGTTCCGGAACTCGGGAGGCTCGATTACTCAGGATTAGAGAAACGCGCGATCGCGCAGTGCGAACGCGTCGAGGCGCGGCGCCTGGAAATCGCGCGCGGGGTCTTCGAAAGGGACTAGCGCCGGAAGTTTTCCCATTTTGTTCTTGAGTGAGCCCAGCGAACCAATCACGCTCAATGCGTGAGAGCTGCGAGCGCTGTCGAAAGTCCGGGAGCCCTAACTCATTTCGTCACGACGCGTTGGAGCTTGATTCGCCCGCGTTACGCTTCCCGTGCGCCGAGCAAAATCGATCCCGGCCTCGCCCAGCTTTGCCAGATTTATTGGCGTCCCATCTTCACCTTTATCTATCGCCGCGGCTATTCCGCCCCGGACGCCCAGGATCTGACGCAGGATTTTTTCGTCATGATCATGGAAGGAGATTTTCTTCAATCGGCCGATCCGAACCGGGGCCGCTTCCGGTCGCTTCTGCTGAAATCACTGACCCATTTTTTGATCGACGCCGCCGCCAGACAGCGCCGGTACAAGCGCGGCGGCGGGTTACAATTTGTTTCCCTGGATAGTTGGATGGCGCAGGCGCGCGCTCAATTAATTCTCTCGACGATGGCGATGGAATCCGCGCCGCCGGAAGCATTGTTCGATGCCGGCTGGGCAGCGGCGATTGCCGAGGAGGCGTTGCGCAGGCTGCGCCTGGAATGCGAAAGCAAAGGCCGTCGCCGCGTCTACGAAGTCTTGCACCCCTATCTCACATCGGAACGATCGGAGATCTGTTACGAGGGGCTTTCGCGCGCGCTGGGCGTGCCGGAGTTATCGGTCAAAAGTCTGCTGCATCATTTCCGGACGCGCTATCGCTCTCTCTTGCGCGAGGAAATTGCGAAGACCGTCGAATCGGAGGCAAACATAGACGAGGAGATCCGGTATCTCTGCGCGACCTTGAGCGCCGAGCCGCACTGATCGCTCATGAGACTCGAACCCCAGAACGATTCCACGTTCACGATTCTCGGAGAACCGGAGGTCTGCGGCAAATGCCATTCGGTTTCGCGGCTCACGAACGGCCTTTGCTTGAATTGCTTGCTGCGCGGCGCGCTCGAAGAAGATAAGACACCATCGGGAAAGGAAGCCTTCAAGGAGGTGCTCGCGGGTGTGAAATCCGGTGATGGCGACTGGCGGATCGCGGACCACGAAATTCTCGATGAAATAGCGCGCGGCGGCATGGGGGTAGTTTACCAGGCGCGGGAACCGCACTCCGGCCGGGTGGTGGCGCTTAAATGCGTGCTGGCCTACCAGGACGATTCCGATCACGTCGTCGCGCGATTCCGTCGTGAAGCCGAAACGGCGGCGCGCCTCGAGCATCCGAATATCGTGCCGATTTATCAGGTAGGCGAGACGGCGGACGGCTTTCCTTACTACACGATGAAGTACGCCCCCGCCGGCAGTCTCCTGAAGGCCCGCGGCCCTGTTCTCCAGCAACCCCGCCAGAGCGCTGTCCTGATGGTGAAGGTGGCGCGCGCTGTCCATTACGCGCACGAAAAAGGCGTCCTCCACCGCGACTTGAAACCTGGAAACATTCTTTTGGACGGCCACGGTGAACCTCTCGTGAGCGACTTCGGCCTGGCCAGATGCGAAGCCGTCTCCGGTTATCTCACCCGGTCGCTGTCCAGTTTCGGCACGCCGGGTTACATCGCGCCCGAACAGGCGGATGGCCCCGCCGCGAACCTGACGCCAGCGGCGGACGTCTACAGTCTCGGCGCGATCCTCTTCGAGTTGTTCGCGGGCCGGCTACCGTTCGTCGGGGACAATGCCTTCGCCGTCATGAAGCAATCGGCGGAACAGCCGGCGCCCAAACTGCGCAGCCTGACGCCAAAAGCAGATCGCGACCTGGAAATCATTTGCGCTCGCTGTCTGGAGCGAGAACCGCCGGATCGTTATCAAAGCGCCGCCGAGCTGGCCGACGATTTGCAGAACTGGCTCGATGATTTGCCGATCATTGCCTCGGCTCCCGGCCTATCGTTGCGAGCGCGTCGTTGGATCCGCCGCAATCGCAAACTGGCGGCTTCGCTGGCGGCGTTGGCTCTGCTGGGTGCAGGCTCGCTGTTCTGGCAAATCCGCGCCCAGAAAATCCAATCGACCATGAGGGAACGCATTCTGGCGGCGCGGTCAGTCGTTGTCCTACCCCTTTTCGATTTGGACGCTGTCAGCGGCGATCCGGTGGCGACTGGAGAAGTGGCGAATTTGATCCGCCAGCAATTCGAGAAACTAGGTTTCGCAAGCATCGCCACCGGCACGGTCCCTGGCTGGAGCAAAGTGGAAGATATTCGAAGAGCTGCCCAAGAGGCGAAAGGGCGAACGGTGCTGACCGGCACGGTGCGGAACGTCCAGGGCAAGCGCCGGCTCTCGCTACGCTTGTTAGATCCAGCCGGCGCTCAGATTCTCTTTACCACCGTCCTCGACCTCGATGAAGCGACGCCTCAGTCCTTCCGCAAATCGAAGGACTGGGTAAGTGACATTCACAAGATCCTGGGCGCCGATGACTGGTCCGAGGTGCTGAACTCGAGGACAGATCCCGGGCTTCGGAATGAGGAGGCTTCCGAAGCCATGAAATCCGGACGGGGCTGGATGCTGAGCTACACTCTTACCGATCTCGATCAAGCAATCACTTTATTCCAAAGGGCGGTGAATGCAGCGCCTGATTCCTCTCTGGCCCATTCCTATCTCGCCTTTGCTGCTACCAGCCGGACTCATTTCGTTGCAGATCCAAAGTACTTGGAGTTGGGAAAATCCGAGGCACTCAAGGCGCTTTCGCTCAACCCAAACTCGGTGGATGCGCATCGGGCGCTGGCGGGGGTTTATTATCAAGAAGGCAAGTTCTACGACGCGCTGGAAGAGCAGATGCGAACCATCGAAATAGGGGGTGTCGAAGAGAGGGTTGCGCCCTTTGTCGGAATGACCCTCGATGTCCTGGGCTCGCCAGACCGCGCTCTCCAGTGGTATGAGGTCGCTTCAAAGCTCCAAGCCACTCCTGGCGCGGTGGAGCCTTTGACCGGAGATAGCTGGGCCAACCTGGCCGACGACGAACAAGCTTTGCGCGCCTACGATCGCGCCCTCGAAACGCCTTTCGGTTCTTCCCAGGGAGCTGTCGGAAAGTGTCATATCCATCTCCTCCGCGGCGAATTTGAAGCAGCTCGCGAAATCTGTCGCACGCGTGCTCGCAATCTGAACGAGCTGGGAGAGATGGCGCAGGTGGCCGCGCAAATTGAATTGTTCGCCCGAAACTACGCCGCCGCCGAGGAACTCTACGCCAAGCTTGCCAAGGGCGACCCCTACGGCGGCGGCTCCTTCTATGGAGCAATTACTTATCAGTCCGCCCTTGGCCGGATTAAACAGGCGCTCGGCTCTTATGACGCTGCCACAACCCTTTTGCAGCAGTCTCTTGAGAGGGAGCTGGCTGCTTTCAATCGTCAGCCAGGCAATTCTCAGACGGCCTATCGCCTTGCGGCGACGGAAGCCTCGCTCAATTTGCCGGAGGCTGCTTTGCAACATCTCCATCAGGCCGTTGTTTTAGGCTGGCTGGATTATCGCTCCCTCCTGAAGGATCCCCGGTTCGACTCTCTCCGCTCCAACCCAGAACTAGACACTCTTATTGACGGGTTATCCGCGAAGGTCGCGGAGATGCGAACAAAAGCGAAAGCGAGATAACATGAAGAAAGAAACAAATATCAAAAACTGGGATAGAATGACCAATGACGAGAGGCTCGACCGCCTAACGTCTGTGCTGACACGGGCGGGCTCGGATAGGAAGTTTCGGGATCGATGCCTCAGCTCAACGGAAGCAGCCAAACAAGCGGTGAGTGAAGCTGGTGAAATCGAATTTTCGGCCGATTTCGAAATTCAGTTTCTTACGCCTGAGCAACGAATGAAGAAGCTGGTGTTGGCTGTGCCTGAGTTTATTTCTCCAGACGATGGGAACGCCGAGCAGCGGAACGCTGAAGACTATCAGACCTGCACTTACCTTATGTGGAGAAGCTAGCCTCCTCTTGATCCTAGGTCTTAGACGGCTCGAGGACGCTCCGAATGGCTTCCGTTAGTTCGGAAGGCACAGAGTTCTTGTCTCTCGGCATGGTGTGATTTGTCTTCCGGACAAAGTAGGGAAGATCAAGCCGTGTTAGGGCGTTGATCTCCGTCTCGGCTACGGCCCTCGTCGGAGCGCGGCCCCGGCAGGAGCGAGTAATTAGCTCTTGCCGTGTGGCCGTCGAACGGAGTAGACCGGGTTGGACTGATGCCTGGAGGACCGCGCCATAACCTTCCGTGGCGCGGTAAATCCAGCGTCGCCGTTGCGAGCGGACGCGCTGCACGATTCGAAGGAACGCAGCCCGGCGCCCCGGTGTCCCCAGGATACAATTCCACGCCCGCGAGAAGCCGGCGATGATCTCATTCGTGTATAGGGCCGCAACTACCGGTCTGCCTGCTATCCGAGCCAGATGTTTTCCGGTCTTGCTTCTGCCCAGGACGCTGCTTCGCGACTGCAAGCTGGCCGGCCTCGAGTTAGGAAAGAAGCCCGTGCGATAAAGGACGTCCACCGGGGTCTGCGTCTTGGTTAGCGGCGAGACATGCCAGAGCGCGTCGATATCTACCAGCACCGGATACTCGCCCGCGGCAATGACATTCTCGCGGTGGCAATCGACCGCCTTCAAAAGGTAGGCGGCCGCAATCAACCCGCCCATCCGTTCGTAAAACCGGCGTACCCCTGCTTCGCTTTCGCATGAAGCGGGTTCCACGTACTCCATCCAGGAGTAGCCTTCGCGCGCGAGCACCCGCGCTGTCTTCAGCCTGGGTTGGAAGCCGTGTTGGTTCATCCATGACAGAAGCGAGAACCAGGTCGACTCGCTTTTCCCTGATCGCGGTTTGTAGATAACCCGGCGACCCAAGCTGAATTCGATAAGCGTAACCGAACGTCCCCCGTGGTGCGGATCAGATAAACCTGGCCGCATGTCAGCAACGGTGTCTGCGACCTGTTTACCGAAGAAGAAGTCTCCAACAACAGGGCGATCGTCCGCCAAGCGTTTCAGAACTTCCGCGACATAGTCACGCCATTGCCGGATCGTCAGGCACCAAAGACGCGCCAGCACAGGGAACTTTTCGAACAGCAAAGCGAGACGATCGCCCGGACGGTCCCGCAAAAACATCCGCTCGATCACGGTTGCGTCCGAAGTAGCAAGGCCCAGAGCGCTCGTGGCCAGCTTGAAACTCTTCCATTCCAGATCAAGGCAGGGGCGAGTGATCCGCTCCAAAGTCTTTCGAAGATGGCGCCGTAAACTGGCCCGCGCTTTTGCCGAATTCTGGCCGATGAGTTTGCTTCCAACTCCGCGTTCCAGCTCGCTCCAACCGTAATCCGCCCCGGCGGAACAGAGCTTCGCGAGCGGGGGGGCACGCCTGGCCTTGAATTCACAAGCTCCCAGCGCCTCCAGCATACGACGGAGTTCCCGCCGCGGAACCAGGAGCGTCGACGAATTGTTTTCGTCAGTGCTTACGATTTTTTCGATCTCCGCCGCGGTGAGACTCATGGCCGTCGGCTCGGTCCTTGCCTGGTGTTCAGGCCGATCCGGCAGGAAGATGAAAGCGCCGCCAATGCGCTTCACACTCGGGCAGAAGTTTATCGTCGCCCACCAGTTGAACAATTCCGATGAGTGAGTTGATCTGCCGCTGGGAACCGTTCGGGAAACGCCATTCCGGTAGTTCCCATTTTGGACCGATGACAGCCAGGTAACCATCGGGATCGGCTTCGAGCGCGCTTTGCACGACCTCGGAAACAATGTGGCTGCCCACGGGGCCCAGAGTAATCCCTTCTCCCTTTAGCTCTGCTTCCTTTAGGACGTAATAAAAGAGCGGGGTGTTTTGTTCGAGGCCGTTCCTGGATAAGACACTGCCGGACTGGTTACAGGTATCGCTGCGCAACTGCGAGCTGCTTAGTCGGTCTTGCGACTTGATCCTTCCCTGCGCGACCATGGCATCAGCCGCTTCCTGGCCCGACGGCAATTGCGCGCGTGACCCGCGAACCAGGGTTCTCACCGGAAGATTGGAGGGATCAATCGATTCAAGCTTATTCGCAAGGCGAATCGTTTCTGGGGACAAACCATGCATCGCGTGGCTCACTGACGTGTCGATAAACGCGCTGGAAGCTTGCGGACCCGAGGTAGGTAACCCATCAAAGAAGGTTCCCCATTCTACGAGATAATCGTCGGGGATTGGCTCGGCCCTTTGACCTAGCGCCATTAACTCCTCAATCAACACCCGCTTCGTCCTGCAATTCAGCCGGTAGGCGTTCCGCACCATGCTATGACCAAAGCGAAACGCTGCCAGCGAGAACTCGATCGGCACGGAGAAACCCGACCCAGCTTTGCGCGTCCCCCGATGCGCTTGAAAATGCCACACATCGTTATGCAACACTCGCGGCAGATAATCGTGACGAATGATCCATTGGTAATGCCAGCAGACGAGTCGGCGCGCCCGGTCAAATAAGGTCCCGGCGCCCAACCCATCCATCGCGCTTTCGAGGGCCAGATTGGTTTGCAGTTGTCGGATTGCTTCGTTGTGAAACTTCAAAAACAAAACGTGCAGCTGGCGCAACAGGAGGTTGTCGAGGTTCCGCGTGTCTTCCAGGTCGCCGATCAGGACGCGCCCATGTCCGACCGGCAGATCGCGCCGATAGCCGGTCGGGGTGGTTGCGCCGATCTTGAATGTCTCGGCGCCTTCTTCGCCTTCATATAAGTAGGGCGACCCCGCCGGCCCGCCGCCGTAAACATGATCGAGATCGAAAGCAGCGGTCCGAAAGTTCGGGGTCTTGTCCGGCTCGTCGTACGGCCCGGCCAGGGGCGTGACATCGTGCGTTAAGTCATGACCGATGAACTGGCCGAAGTAGGTGTAACCAATCCGCGGAGTGAGCGTGCCTTCACGTTCCACTTCGTAGCGCATCGAGCTGCCTAACTCGATAAGCTTTCCTTCCTCGTCCGCGGTTATCGGGTGGGCGGGCTTCGCAAAGAGTCGGGCGTAATGGCCTTTCGGCGCGGCCCGCATCGTCCGCGCATGGCTGCATATTTCTCCTTGCGCGTGGGAGGAAGATTCATCGGAGACTGTACGGGTGGCCTTCACACGGGGAGGTATTGAACCCGATTATGCCCGGCCAGGTGGAAATGGGAAGCAAAAGCAGCCGCCCGACTAACTCAGGGCGCGGGACCAACCGGCTTCTGCGAGCTATTCGCTTTCTTTGCCGCGATCCACCGGTTCACATTTTGTTCCAGGACATCCAGAGGCACCGCCCCGGAAAGCAGGACGGCGTCGTGAAATTCGCGCACATCAAAACTTTCCCCAATCTCGCGCCGCGCGCTCTCGCGCAATTCTTTGATTTTCAGCTCGCCGATTTTGTAGGCGAGGGCCTGGCCGGGCATGGAGATGTAGCGATCGATCTCGTTAACGATGTCGTTCTCGGCCTTGGGCGCGTTCTCCATGAAAAAATCGATGGCACGCTGGCGGTCCCACTTCATCTGGTGCATGCCGGTGTCCACCACCAGCCGCACCGCGCGCCACATCTCATAAGTGAGCTGCCCGAATTTCGAATAAGGATCGTCATAGAGACCCATGTCCTGTCCGAGCGATTCCGCGTAAAGCCCCCAGCCTTCGACAAACGCCGTGTAGCCGCCGTAACGACGGAATTTCGGGATATCCCCCAGCTCCTGGGCGAGCGCGATTTGCAGGTGGTGGCCCGGCACGGATTCGTGCAACGACAGCGCCATCATCTCCCATTTCGGCCGCGTTTCGGGTTTGTAGAGATTCACAAAATAAAGTCCGGCGCGCGACCCATCGGCCGCGGGCTGATTGTAATAAGCCGTGGTCGTATCGGGCGCGATCTTGTCCGGGATCGGCGTCACGCCATAAGGAGTGCGCGGAAGCGTCTTGAAAACTTTGACCAGGTTCGGATCGATCCGCTTGGCGAGCGCCCGGTAGGCGTCCAACAATTCCTCCGGTGTCTTGTAGAAGAACTGCGGGTCCGTCCGCAGCTTCGTGAAGAATTCCGGCAGCGTCCCCTTGAACCCGACCTTTCCCATGATGGTCTGCATCTCGGCTTTTATCCGCGCCACTTCGCTCAAGCCTTTGTCGTGGATCTGTTGCGGAGTGAGGTCCGTGGTGGTGTGGCGGCGCGTGAGGTAAGCATAGTAATCGCCGCCTTGCGGCATTTGCCAGACGCCCACCTGCTCGAAGCCGGCCGGAAGATATTCCTCGACGAAATACTTTTTCAGTTTCTGGAATGACGGCAGCACGCCGGCCGTGATCGCATCCTGCGCCGATTTCGTTAGCCGCTCGCGGTCCGCCGCGCTGATCGCGTCTGGAAATTTCTTGAACGGCTTGAAGAACGGGCTGTCTTCTGGCTTCGCGACGAGCTGCTTGTCGATCTGCGTGGGCACTCGGTTCAAAACGATCTTTGGCCACATCACTTTCGCGCGGGCGCCTTCTCGCATCAGGGCGATGGTCTGGTCCATCAGCACTGGAAATGCGCGGAGCCGCGCGATCCAATCTTCGAAATCCTTCACGGTCTCGAACCGGAGACGATCTCCGAGTTCGTCGAGCGTCTGAATGCCGCCCCGCTGATTGATCGGCATCAGGTAACTCCGGAATTTTGATCCCTCGATGTCCATCTCGAGGTCCTTCTGGAAGAGATCGAAGTTCAGTTGATTGGCCGGCGAAAGCTGCGCGCGATCGAACTTCTTCAGGCGACCGAGCGCGTCTTTGGCGTGCTCTTGTCGTTTCCGGATCGCCTCCAGGCTTTGATCGCCCCAGCGATCGTTCCAGCGCCGGTCGCCCATCGACGAAGCGCGGGTCGGGCTTTGTTCCATCTCATAGTTCCATTCCGCTTCAAAGAAATCGTTGAGCGCCTTGCCGGTTTCTTTGTTTTCAGCAAAAGCCAGTCGCGGGATGAAGAGGACGAGGAAAAGAAGGAATGAGCGCATGATTTTTTCCATTGGTTGCAAGCCGAAGCGGCAACGCCATTGTCTAGAGACCGCGCCGCAAAAGAACAACCACGAACTCGCCCATCTCATGAAGCAGAACCTCACCACGCTAACCACCGCGTTTCATTTGTTAATCGGCGCGGGTTTGATCACGACCGCCGCCGCGCAGGAAATTTCGCCGTCGCCGACACCCACTCCCACGCCGCCGCTTTATTCGCCCCAGACGCTTGCCGAGTTGAAGCAGCTCCAGCAGGCCGCCTTGAAAAGCGATTACGCCTACCGGCAGGTGGCGCATCTCTCGAATAACATCGGGCCGCGCCTCAGCGGTTCGGCCCAGGCGCAGAAAGCCGTCGACTATGTCGCGGCGGAATTGAAAGCGCTCGGGCTCGAGGTCCAGCTCGAGAAAATCATGGTGCCGCATTGGGTGCGCGGCGAAGAGACGGCCGCACTTGTTGAGTTTCCCGGCATGGCCGAGAACACGACGCAAAAAATTGTTCTCTGCGCGCTCGGCTCCAGCGTCGCGACGCCGGCCGAGGGCCTGACCGCGGAGGTAATCGTAGTGCGCGATTTCGACGAGCTGCAGGCGCTCGGCCGGGACAAGGTTTCCGGCAAGATCGTGTTCTTCAATTATCATTTCGATAAACAAATGGCGGCGCAAAGCCACGCGGGCGACGCCTACAGCCAGGCGGTGAAATATCGCGCCGATGCGCCGACTGCTGCCGGTCGCCTGGGCGCGGCCGCGGCGTTGATCCGGTCCGTCGGTGGCGCCGAATATCGCCTGCCGCATACTGGCCAGACCGATTACAAAAACGACGCCCCTAAGATCCCGGCCGCCGCGGTAACCGCCGAGGACGCCGACCTGATCGCGGCGCTTGCGCCCCAAGGCACAGTGAAGATGCGTCTCGTTCTCACGCCGCAGACTCTTCCTGACGCGCCGAGCTTTAACGTGATCGGCGACGTGAAAGGCAGCGAACATCCGGAGCAAATCATCATTGTCTCCGGACATCTCGATTCGTGGGACCTCGGCACGGGCGCGATCGATGACGGCGCCGGCGTCGCCGTTTCGATGGAGGCGGCGAACCTCATTCAAAAACTTCATCTGCGTCCGAAGCGCACGATCCGCGTCATCGCGTGGATGAATGAAGAGAACGGCCTCGCCGGCGGCAAGACCTACGCGAAAGACCACGAGAAAGAGATCGCGAGCCACTTCGCCGCCATGGAAACCGACGGCGGCGCGGGCCATCCGCTCGGGATTAACTACGCGACGAAACCGGAAGCGAAGAATTTCTTCGACCCGGTCGCGAAAATCTTGCTGGGCTCTGGCGCCGGCATTTTCAATTTCGCCGAGCACGCCGGCGGGGCCGATGTTGGGCCGCTGACGAAATTGGGCGTCCCGGGATTCAGCCCCATCCAAGACAACCGTTTTTATTTCAATTACCACCACACCGCGGCCGACACGCTGGACAAGATCGTGCCGCAGGAGCTGGCGGAAAACGCGGCGGTGGTCGCCGTCACGGCTTACGCTCTGGCGAATTTGGAAAAGCCGCTGCCGCGATAGGGAAAAACTAGGAGTTTATTTCAACTGCTTCAGGACGGCACGTTTGATCGCAAGAGTGTCGTAGGCTCGGCCACAGATCAGGAAATGGGCATCAGGCAGGGAAAGTTTCCGGGCGGCTTCCGGGTCGGCGAGGAAAAATATCAACCGATCGCCCTGCGCGATTTGTTGCACCTTGGTTGGATAACGCGCATCCACGAACGAGATGACCTCCGCGGCGATGAGGTCGGCTTCTTCCTGGTAAAACACCTCCTGCGGATCGAGAATCGCGATTCTGCGTCCCGTCCAATTTCTTGCGGCGGATTCCCGCGACTTCAGGACCTCTTCGATTCGAACCGCGAAGTACCGCACAGTCACCATCTTGTTCCTCGCACTGGAAAATCGGTATTCCGAGACTTCCTCAACTGACCCGACCACAATGAACCGCGAATCGGAAACAGCCTTTGCCAGCGGGACAGTCACCGCGGAGATGGTTGACGAGCCCGCCTCGCGAGAGAGCAGGCAAGCCAGCACGCCCATACCAAGACCGCGCCAAAGATTTTTCACGATCCGACAATGCGCATATTAAACTCGTTAGGCCAGGATCGCTTCGGGCTGCGCGGCCTCGACGCGGACGCGCGGAAGCGAAAATCGAAACTCTGTCCATTCGCTATCGGAGCGGACCAGCTCCAGCCGGCCACCGTGCGCTTTCGCCAACTCCCACGCGATCGATAGTCCCAATCCCTGGCCCGCGATTCGGGCATGGGACCGGCCCCGATAAAACCGCTCGAAGATGTGCAGGGCGCGCTCGGACGAGATCGGCTCGCCGGTGTTTCTCACCGTCACGTCCGTTTCGCCGTCAATCGCGCGGGCATAAATACAAATGCACCCTTCCGGCTGATTATACTTGATCGCGTTCTCGAGCAGGTTCTGCACGATCAATGAAACTGCGCGGCGATCGGCCACCACGGGCAATTCCGGCGGCAATTTCGTTTCCACTTCCAGTCCCTCGCCTTCCGCCATCACGCTCGCGTCCTCGGAAATCCCGCGCAGAACTTCGCTCAAATCGAATCGCTCGCGGTGAAGATCGAGCCGGCCGGCATCCGCCCGCGCGAGCAGAAGCAAGTTCTCCGCGATCGAGGTCAGCTGATGAATTTGATGCAGGAGCGCGTCGGCACGGCTCTGCTGTTTTGCGGGTGTCTCAGGATCAGTCAGGATTTCCTCGATCCCGGCGCGCAGGACGGAAATCGGGGTCTTCAAATGATGCGAGGCTTCGGCCGAAAAGCGGACGGATTGTTCGAAGCTGCGCTGCAAACGATCGAGCGTCGTGTTCAGCACGGTGACGAGTTCGGCGATCTCATCAGCCGTCGCCGGGACCGGCAGACGCTGGTTGAGATTTTGCACTGTGATCCGCGAAGCCGCCTGGGTGATTGCTTCGACGGGCGCGAGCGCCTGCCTCGCCACCCAGCGGCCGCCGATTGCGATCACAATCAGAACAGTCGGGATCGCTCCCAGCATTGCGAAGAGAATGTCCCACCCGATCCGATTGACCTGCTTTATCTCGGCGTCGATCGAAAGAATGATCATCCAGGTGGTCGCGGCGCCGGCGAGCGTGGCGGCGACGGCCAGGGCCGCGGCATAGAGCGCGAGCTTCCAGCGAAGCGGCCAGCGTTTCATTCCGGTTCGGCTTCGCGAATCGTGTAGCCCACGTGCCGCACCGTGTGGATCAAAGGCGGCGTCCCTATTTTCTTGCGCAGACGGCCCACGAAAACCTCCACGAGTTTCATGTCGTATTCGTGCTCGCGTTCCCAAACGCGCTCGCAGAGTTCGGTCCGGGTGAAAACACGCCCCGGCTCGCGCATGAGTACTTTCAGCAGAGTCAGCTCGCGGGTGGAAAGTTCGATTTGGCGTTCGCCGCGATGCACCTCCTGGTTCGCCAGGTGGAGGGTGAGATCGCCGACGCGCAACGTCAGCTCTGGTTCTTCCGCATACCGGCGACCGAGCGCGCGCACCCGGGCCACGAGCTCCTGCATCGCGAACGGCTTCGCCAGGTAGTCATCGGCCCCGAGCTGAAGTCCGGTGACACGATCATTCAACTCGCCGCGCGCCGTTAGCATCAGGACGCGGTGCGAAATGTTTTTCGCCCGCATTCGTTTCAAAACCTCGAAGCCATCCATCCCCGGCAGCCCCACATCGAGCACGACCAGGTCGAAGGGCGTCCGCTCTGCTTCGCCCAACGCGGTTTCGCCATCGTGGATCACGACGGGATCATGGCCCGCTTCCGTTAGGGCGGAGGCGACATGGCGAGCGAGGCGGACCTCATCGTCTACTACCAGAATGCGCATGAGCTTGTGGACGCTACGAGCGAGTTTTACCGGCGTCGACAATTCGTTGCCACGACGGGGAGACGCTTGGTCGCGTTGTTGGCGAAAGTATCGCGCCGGCCCGCTGCCGCGAGCCGACAAAGGTAACGCGGTTGTTACTTAGGCGGCGAGTAGGTCGACCGTATCGAGCGCCGCGATGATCTCGCAACCGACCAGCAGTTTCTCGAGGTCGTCGCAGTCGCTCAGTTGCTCGTTGTTCAAGAGGCGGAGCCAAAAATTGCCAGAGATGACATTCGATTTCGCCGGCTCGACGATTGCAGGATTAAGCATGAATCGATGCCTAAGCAGCGCACGTGCCGCGGCGCTCTGCCAATCGAAATTCGAAAATCAAAAATCGAAAATGTCGCGGGGTGACCGACGGGACTCGAACCCGCAACAGCCAGAACCACAATCTGGAGCTCTACCATTGAGCTACGGTCACCAACAGAGGTCCAGATTCTAGTTTTTCGAGCGATCTTTGCAAACGAGAAGCGCCCCGGTGGCACGCCGGTCGCTTTATAATGGGGCGCAGCGCTCTCGGGCATTGCAACTCAACCACACCCATGACTAGTCTCAGGCTTCTCCAAAGCATGAAAAGAATCGGGCTGATTTTGCTCGCCGGTTTTTGTCTTTCGCTCGCGCCCGCCCGGCTCGCCGCGCAATCGGACGACCCGAGCGAGGTGTTCCTTAAGGCTTACATGACTTCGCAGCAGGGCGAAAAACTCGAGCACGACAACCAGCTCCAGACCGCGCTCGCCAAGTTCCGTTTTGCCGGCAGCCTGCTCGAGGAATTGAAGAAAACCCACGGGGACTGGCAGCGGGCCATCGTCGATTACCGAAGCCGCAAGATCAGCGAAAATATTCTCCGGGTTCAGGGAAAACTGGGAACGCAGAAAGATCTGGCGGCCACGACCAGTGCGCCGCCCCCGGTCGCTTCGAACCCGCCGACGTTGCCGCAGAAACCAGGGCCGCCCGAGCCGAACGTCCAGGCTCAGGCCACCACGACCGCGCCGCCCGTTGTCCAGAATCGGCCGCCGCCCGCGCCGGCGAGCGAGCCGAGCGCTTCGGTGGCGAGCGACGCCGTGATCAAGGAAGCGACGAAGAAGTTGCAGGACAAAGTCGATCAACTGCAGGCCGAGCTGGAAAAGTCGCGCAGCCAATACGACACGGTCGCGAAAGAGAAAGACACGCTCAACGGGCGGTTACAGGAAACGAACACGAAGCTCGAGCAAGCCCAGAACGAATTGGAGAAAACCAAGGGCGCCGAAAAAGAAGCGCGCGGCCAGCTCGCCCAGGCGGAAGATTCGCTGAAGAAAATCGCCGGCAGTGACAAACAGGATTCCAAGAAACAGGAAGCGCTGCGGGCTGAGATTGCTCAGTTGAAGAAGGCGCTTGCGTCGGCGGAAAAGGGACGCGCTGCCGCCGAAAAAGAAAAGGACGCCGAGAGCGCCAAGGTCACAGCGGTGACGAAGGAGCGGAACCAATTGCTCGCCGATTTGAAAACGGCGAAGCAGGCGCAGGAACGGGTCCAGGTCCTGGTGACCGAGAACAGCGATTTGAAGACGAAGCTGGCGTTGGCGGAAAAGACTGTGCGGGAAATCGGCGCGGACAAGCCGAAGAAAGAACAGGAAGTGGCGGAGGTGAAACGCCAGGTTGAGCAATTGCGCCAGCAATTGGCCGCGAGCCAGAAGCAAAACCAGGAATTCGAAGTCACGGTCGCGGACCTGCGCTCGCAATTGCAGGAAGCCAGCACCGAGCTCGAGAAAGCGAAGCTGACCGGCGCGAATGCGGACGAGACCGCGCGGCTGGTGAAGGAGAACGACATGCTGCGCAAGATCGTGCTCCGCGAGCGGCAGGAGGAAGCGCGCCGCGAGCAGGCCAAGAAACTGATGCTTGCCGAATTCGAAAAATTGCAGATCAAGTCGGACACGCTCAATCAGCAGATCGAGTTGCTCGCCCAACCGGTGACGAAATTAACCGATGCCGAGCTGGCGTTGCTGCGGCAACCGGTCGTGGCGGTATCAGATGTTAACCCCACGTCGTCCCAGGGCACTTTCGCCCTGGCCAAAAATGGACCGACGAAGCCAACCGGTCCGACCGTGCAAACCACCGCGCCGGCAGTTCCGGATGAATTGGCGCCAGTCGCGCGTGATGCGAAAGAGAATTTCGAGAAAGGAAAATATCGCGCCGCTGAGAAGCAGTATCAGGACATCCTCACCAAAGCGCCGAACAATCTTTATTCTCTCTGCAATCTGGGCGTGGTTTATTTCCGGACCGGCAAATGGAAAGCGGCCGAGTTGACCCTCAAGAAAGCAGTAGCGCTCGCGCCGAAAGACGAGTTCGCCCACACCACGCTCGGGATTGTTTACTATCGGCAGAGTAAGTTCGACGAGGCGATCACGGAACTGACCACGGCGCTCGGCATCAATCCGAAGAGCGCGACGGCGCACAATTATCTCGGCATCACCGCGAGCCAGAAAGGCTGGCAGGAAGCGGCCGAGAAGGAAATGCTCGACGCGATCGCGGCCAACCCCGATTACGCCGATGCCCATTTCAACCTCGCGGTCGTTTACGCGACCGGCCAGCCGCCCGCGAAAGAGCAGGCAAAGCTGCACTACGTGAAGGCGACGTCGCTCGGGGCCGAGCCCGATCCGGCGCTGGAAAAGTTACTGCGGTAATCGCGCCGCCGTCAGCTTACCATTTCCGCTGAGGACAGCGGACGCTACAATGCGTCGTCGTGCTGAAACCATTTCTCACCGCGAACTGGCGTTACTTGGTGATGTTGAACTTCGCCGTCGATCCGAAAATCCTGGCGCCGCTGGTGCCGGTTGAGACCGAGCTCGATTTTTACAACGGCCAGACGTTCGTCAGCGTCGTCGGATTTCTTTTCCTCGATACGCGCGTGGTCGGTTTGCCGATTCCGTTGCATCGCGATTTCGAAGAGGTGAATCTTCGCTTTTATGTCCGCCAGAAAAGTGCGAGCGAATGGCGGCGCGGCGTTGTTTTTGTGCGCGAGCTGGTTCCGCGGCGTGCGATCGCCCTCATCGCGCGGACATTTTACGGCGAGCCGTATTCTGCGGTCCCGATGCGTCACATCCTCGAGCACAAGGAGGGGCGCGTCTTTGCCGAATATCAATGGCGGCGCGGCCGCCGCTGGGAAACTCTCGCGATGACCTCGACCGGCGAGCCGCAAGGCGCGGCCCAGGGATCGCACGAGGAATTCGTCACTGAGCATTACTGGGGCTACACGGCGCGACGCGCCGGTTGCAGCGAATACCGCGTCGAACATCCGCGCTGGCGATTATGGAAAGCGGAGACAACGAAGTTCGACGCGGACGTCGCCACGCTTTACGGGCCGCAGTTCGTCGAACCGCTCGCCGCTCCGCCTGTCTCCGGTTTCATCGCCGAGGGCTCGCACATCCAGGTTCACCAGCGAAACCGGGAGCTGGAATAGCCGCGCAGCTATTTTCGTCCCATCAACTCGCGCAGGACAAACGGCAAAATGCCGCCGTGCCGGTAGTAATCGATCTCGATCGGCGTATCGATCCGCAGTTTCACGGGAACTTTTTCCGGCGTGTCATTTTTCCGTGTTATTTCCAGCGTCACCATTTGGCCGGGCTCGATCGTGTCCGACAATCCGGTGATCTCATAAGTCTCGGAGCCATCGAGCTTGAGCGTTTGGGCGCTGGTTCCCTCGGCGAACTGCAACGGCAACACTCCCATGCCGACAAGGTTCGATCGATGAATCCGCTCGAAGCTCGCCGCTACCACCGCCTTCACTCCGAGCAACCGCGTCCCTTTCGCCGCCCAGTCGCGGCTGGACCCGGTGCCGTACTCGTGCCCCGCGAGAATCACCAGCGGCACACCATCCGCCTGATACTTCATCGCAGCGTCGTAGATGGACATTTGTTCGCCGTCCGGTTGATAAGTGGTCACGCCGCCTTCCGTCCCGGGCACCATCAGGTTTTTGATCCGGACATTCGCGAAGGTGCCGCGCGTCATCACCAGGTCGTTTCCGCGGCGTGATCCGTAGCTGTTGAAATCCGTCGGTTCAATCCCGCGGGACTTCAGGTATTGGCCGGCGGGCGAGGTCGGCTTGATGGCACCGGCCGGAGAAATGTGATCGGTCGTTACCGAATCTCCGAAGATGCCCAGGGGCCGCGCGTTTCGAATTTCCGAAATCTTACCGGCCTCCATCCCGAAGTTTTCAAAAAACGGCGGCGGGTGGATGTAATCGCTCTTCTCATCCCATTCGTAAATTTCGCCGGTGCTCGACGGGATCTCGTTCCACTTCGGATTCTGCCCGGCAAAATCGCGATAGAGCCGGCGAAAAACTTCCGGTGTGAGGGCGGATTGCATCGTGTCACGAATTTCTTGCAGGGTCGGCCAGAGATCGCGCAGGAAAACTTCCTGGCCGTCGGCGCCGCGTCCCATCGCTTCCTTCGACAAATCGAGATCAACCCGGCCCGCGAGGGCGAACGCGACCACCAGCGGCGGCGACATGAGGAAGTTCGCCTTGATGTTTTGGTGGACGCGCGCCTCGAAATTCCGATTGCCGGAAAGGACCGACGCTGCGACGAGATCGAATTCGCTGATCGCTTTCTCGATCTTCGGATGGAGCGGCCCGGAATTGCCGATGCAGGTGGTGCAACCGTACCCCACCACGTTGAATCCAAGTTGATCGAGATATTTTTGCAGCCCGGTTTTCTGGAGATAATCGGAGACGACCCGCGAACCTGGCGCGAGCGAAGTTTTCACCGCCGGATCGATCGTTAGGCCGCGCTCGACGGCTTTCTTCGCCAGCAAACCGGCCGCGAGCATCACGCTCGGGTTGCTCGTGTTCGTGCAGCTGGTGATCGCCGCGATCAAAACGCTGCCGTGTCCAATCCGGCTTTGCCCATGCGCGAACGTATCGCCGGGCTTCGCGTCAATTTCCGCGATTGAATCAGGCGTCGGCCGGTTTGAAATCATCTCAACTTTGTTCCGCTCATCCCCCGGCTCGATCCCCTGATCGGCATTGTCCGTCGAAACCATCTCGCCCTGGGTATGTGGCGTGCCGTTGAGATTCACGAAATGGAGTTTGCCAAGATCGCCATTGCTCTTGCCGTAACCGCCGTCCGTCAGCGGCTTTTGCAAAAGCGAACGAAACACAGAGCCAAGCTCCGGAAGATTGACGCGATCCTGGGGACGCTTCGGGCCCGCCACGCTCGGTTGCACGTCAGCGAGATTCAGGTCGAGATCGACGCTGTAATCGACTTCGCCCTTCCGCGGCATTCCGAACATTTTTTGGGCCCGGAAATAATTTTCGAACGCCGCGCATTGCTCGTCGGTCCGTCCCGTCGCGCGCAGATAATTCACTGACTCCGCGTCGACCGGGAAATAACCCATCGTGGCGCCGTACTCCGGCGCCATGTTGCCGACGGTCGCGCGATCGGGCAGGGGAAGCGACGCCGCGCCTTCGCCGTAAAATTCCACAAATTTGCCGACGACCTTCTGCGCCCGCAGCATCTGGGTGATGTGGAGAGCTAGGTCGGTCGCCGTCACGCCTTCGCGCAACTGGCCGGTCATGTGCACGCCCACCACTTCCGGCGTGAGAAAATAAACCGGCTGTCCCAGCATTCCTGCTTCCGCCTCGATCCCACCGACCCCCCAGCCGACGACGCCGAGCCCATTGATCATCGTCGTATGCGAATCGGTGCCGACCAATGTGTCGGGGTAAAAAAGGAACATAGACGTTTCGTCTGTGTGCCCAACGGGCATTCTGCCCGTTGTTTGTTCAGCGGGTTGCAAACCCGCTGGCCGCACAGGCTGAAAGCCTATGTTCCGGCTCAGAACACCTTTGGCCAGGTATTCCAAATTCACCTGATGGACGATGCCGATCCCGGGCGGCACGAGTCCGAACGTCTTGAAAGCCTGCTGGCCCCATTTCAAAAACTGGTAACGCTCGCGATTGCGCTTGAACTCCATCTCCATGTTCAGGCGCAACGCTTCCGCGGAACCGGCGAAATCGACCTGGACCGAATGATCGACGACGAGATCGACCGGCACGAGTGGCTCGATGATTTTCGGATCGCCTCCGAGTTCTTTCACCGCACTGCGCATCGCCGCGAGATCGACCACGAGCGGGACGCCAGTGAAATCCTGGAGAACGATCCGCGCGACGACGAAAGGAATTTCTTCTTTCGCCGGCGACTTCGCATTCCACTTCGCCAGCGTTTCGACGTCTTTGTGCCGGACTTTTTTCCCGTCGCAATTCCGCAGGACCGATTCGAGGACGATGCGAATGCTCACGGGCAGCCGCGAGATCGGCCCGATACCTTGTTCCTCCAGCGCGGGCAACGAATGGAGAAAACCTTCGCGGCCGTTACCGGCATCCAACTTCTTGAGAGTGTTAAACTCGTCAGACATGATTAGACAGGATTAACAGGATTCACAGGATTTAGGATGCAGAAAGCTTCTTCAATCCCGTTAATCCTGTAAATCCTGTCCAAATTTACTTCAGTTCCGCCAGCTTCGCTTTGATCTTGTCGAAATTCGGTAACTCGCGCGCGTCATCGTTGCTCTCGGCGTATTGGATCACGCCATTCCGATCGACAATGAATGCGGAACGCTTCGGCACGCCGCTCATGCCGAGATTCATCTGCGGCAGGAACGAGTCGTACATGACATCGTATTGTTTCGCGATCTTGTGTTCGTAATCGCTGAGCAGCGACACGCTGATGTTTTCCTTCTTCGCCCACGCTTCCTGCGCGAACGGGTTATCGCCACTAATGCCGTAAACCGAGGCGTTCATGTCGCGGTAATTCGGCAGTTCCGGCGTCAGGCTGCACATCTCGGTCGTGCACGTGCCGGTGAAAGCCATCGGGAAAAAGAGCAGGAGCGTATTCGTTTTCCCGAAGTTATCGCTCAGCTTGATTTGCTTCGGGCCGTCGGCGGTTTTGGTCGGGAGTGAAAAATCGGGAGCCTTGGTTCCAACTGCGAGTGCCATAAAAATCCTCCGGTTCAGGTTGATCGGGGGAGATCAACTATAGAAACGGCAGGGACATGGTCAAAAGGTTTAGAAAACAGAGGAATAACGAGATGGAACGGGGGCCTGGCCGAAACAGTGTTGGTTGTAAACGGACGGCTGTGCAATTCTGGGCGGAGAAGATTTTATGATGGAGCGCGTCAAGGCTTTGTTGCGTGGCGATGCCGAGCGACTGTCGAACTGGCTGGCCGCGCCAGACCTGCGGTCGATCGCCGGTTGCATTGTCATTATCTTGATTGGATCGGGTCTTTACGGTTTCACCCTCGGTATTTGGCGCGCGCCTTTGCAATCGCTTTACACGGCGATCAAATTTCCCGCCCTGATTTTTCTCACGTGTGGCGGCAACGCCTTGCTCAATGGCATGCTCGCGCAGATTCTCGGTACGGGTCTTTCGTTCAAGCAGACATCGTTCGCCATTCTCATGAGCTTCGCCATCGCTGCGATCATCCTGGGTGGATTTAGCCCGATCACTCTTTTCATTTGGTACAACGCGCCTCCGATCGGCTCTGAAAGCGAGACGTTAGGGCATAGCCTCATGTTGTTTGCCCACGTCTGCGCGATCGCTTTCGCCGGCGTCATGGCCAACCGTCGGCTCCTCGACTTGCTCCGAAAAATCGCCGGCGATTCAAGAACGGCATTTGTCGTGTTACTCAGTTGGCTCGCGGGCAATCTATTTCTCGGCGCGCAGCTGGCGTGGAATTTGCGTCCTTTCATCGGTCACCCGAGCCTGGCTGTGCAATTCCTGCGTGATGAGCCCCTCCGTGGGAATTTTTACGAACATGTCTGGTACGCCATCCGGAATCTCTTTTTCTAAGAACCAAATCCTCACCACCTATGCAAAATCAAGCACCGCAACCGCCGCAACTACCGCGGCCTTCCCGCTTCGCGTTCGAGCCCATGCCCGCCGGCAAATCACCGCTCTTGATAATCGAGGCTCTGCTAAAATTTCCCGGCCGCATCATCTATGAATTGCACAACAATTGGCGCGCCGACTTGAGCGGTTGGCTGCTTGCTCTTGCTCTGGTCGGCATGGCTGCATACGGCGTAGTCGTGGGAAGTTTTTCCGGCGGCGCCCAAATGTGGATTGCACCTGCCAAACTCGTCCTCGGAACCCTTTTTTCGATCCTCATTTGCCTTCCCAGTCTCTACATCTTCGCCGGTTTGGCTGGAATTGACGTACGACTGCGCACCGTCATCGGCGTTCTTTTTGCGGCGGTTGCTCTCAGTGCCCTGCTCTTGATCGGGTTCGCGCCAGTCGCCTGGATCTTCTCGCAATCAACTGATTCCATTCCGTTCATGGGCGGATTGCACCTGATCCTTTGGTTGATCGCGATCGGTTTTGGATTGCGTTTGATCGGAGCGATGGGACGGCTGCTGGCTGGTTCAGCAGGAGGCCAGATGAAATTATGGAATCTGATCTTCATCCTGGTTTGTCTGCAAATGACCACGACCCTTCGGCCAATCATCGGAAGGTCGGACCGTGTTCTTCCTGGCGAAAAGAAGTTCTTTCTCACCCATTGGTTCGAAACCTTGGGAAAGTCAGGCGATTCAAAACCGAGTCAGGAAAACAAAGGTCCGAATTGAGCATCGGCGAGATCCGCGGTTCTAATTTCTCCAGATTGTGGTAGGCTCCGCGCGATGGCAGATGATCGCTGGAGAGCCGCAAGGTTCGCCAGAGGAAAGTCCGAACACCATACGGCAGCATGCCGCGGAAAACACGCGGGCAGCCCCGACCTAAGTCGGGGTTGACGGAAAGTGTCACAGAAAAGACACCGCCGGTTCTTTGGCAACGAAGCGCAGGCAAGGTTGAAAAGGCGAGGTAAGAGCTCACCGCTCGCGGAGTAATCTGCGAGGCACGAAAAACCCCATGTGGTGCAAGACAAAACAGAGGGAGGACCGCCGGTCCGCTGATCCTCGGGTATCGTCGCATCACGAGGCGCGCAAGCGCCCCGGGCGGATCACGAAAGTGATCCGAGATAAATGATCATCGCGGTCCCCGAATCCTTTCGGGACCGACAGAATTCGGCTTATCGCCATCGAAATGAAGGGCGCTTTCGGAAACGAAGGCGCCCTTCCGCTTTTAGCGATATACCTCGCGCCGATGGCGAATGCTGTGAATGCCGACGACCAGAACAATATCGGAGATGGTGTAGATGATTCGATAATCGCCGACCCGAATCCGGTAGGCGTCTTTGCCGCCGACAAGTTTGCGACAACCAACTGGGCGTGGTTTGTCGGCCAGGCACCAGATTGCATCAATCACACGTTGCCGCATGGTCGAAGCCAGACGCCCCAGATCCTTTTCTGCGGACGGCCGGAACTCAACGCGATACCGCGCCATTTTTCTTCTTCAGGCGCCGCAATACATCTTCGAACGGAATCATTCGCTCGTGGCGGCGGCTGGCAACGACGCCGAGATCGTACAAATCTTCAAGAAGCTCCTTGTATTCCTTGATCGGGAGAATGACGGCTTTCCGCTTGCCGTTCTTGACCACATATTCCGCAGCCGATTCGCGCGCTCTCATACCGACGAGAAGATACCATTGTCGACACCTGACGCCAAGCGCGCAGCGATACCGGCGTCTGGAATTTCAGGTCAGCCTGGTTCCATACGCCTTGAGATACTTCATCCCGGTGTCGCACATAACTGTGACAACGGTTGCATCCGGTCCGAGCTGCTCGGCCAAACGTAAAACGGCGATGACATTGCCGCCGGTTGAAGTCCCGGCGAAAAGTCCTTCCTCGCGAGCCAGCCGCAGTGCCATGGCGGTGGCTTCTTCCGTCGAAACTTGTTCGATCTGATCGGCGATCCCTTCCTGCCAGAGCGGCACCACGAAGCCTGCTCCGACTCCGTCGATTTTGTGAACACCCGGTTTGCCTCCCGATAAGACCGCGGATTCCGACGGCTCGACCGCGACGAGCCTGACCTGTTTGTTGTGGCGGCGTAATCCTTCTCCGATGCCGCGAAGTGACGCCGCCGTTCCGACCATCTGGACGAAGCCATCAATCTTTCCATCGGTCTGCGTCCAGATTTCGTCCGCCATCGCGTGATAAGCGTGAAGTTGATCGGTGTTCTTCAGTTGATCGGTCCAGAACCCGCCGGTTTCTTCGGCTATGACGCGAGCCGCTTCCACCATGTCGCGTGTGAGCTTCTCCGTCATGCCACCGCTTTCGCTCCGCACGATTTGCAGGTCCGCTCCGAGAATTCTCATGTGATCGAGCTTTTCCTGCGAGAACGCGTCCGAGCTCACGATATGCAGCGGATATCCCTTCACCGCGCAGACCAGGGCCAACGACACCCCCGTGCTGCCGCCGGTATATTCAACGACCGAGCCGCCCGCGCTAAGCCTCCCATCCACCTCCGCCGCCTCGATCATCGCCAGTGCCATCCGATCCTTCATGCTGCCCGTCGGATTTTCGCTCTCGATCTTCAGCAAAATGCGCGCGCCGTTTTTCGGAATCACTTTGCGAAGTGGCAACAAAGGGGTCTTGCCGATGCACTCCAGAATGTTCACCGAAATTTCCTTCATCGCCTTTAACGATAGCGCTGACCGATTACGTGAAGAAAGTTTGAATTGCCCGAGCGAGCGAGCATTCGGCTATCGTTGGAAACTGCGCGACCGAGGTTGACTCGGGCTACGCCAGTGGCGTAGTTGTTGCTAATGCTGATCGTTGAGACATCGGTGTTCACCCGCCGAGTTCTCAAGCTACTGTCTGATGAAAATTACCGCTCACTCCAACAATTCTTGGTCGCCGACCCTGAGGCCGGGAATCTTATCCGTCACAGTGGCGGGATGCGCAAATCCGGTGGTCCGCCGTGGGTCGTGGGAAGCGGGGCGGCATTCGGGCCATCTATTACTGGGCTCCGGTTCGCCAAACGATTCTCATGTTGTTGATCTATGGAAAAAACGAACAAGACGATCTTACCCCTGGGCAACTTCGCATCTTGAAGCGCCTGATTGAGGAGGAATTCGCATGAAGAAAGAACTTTTCGAAGAGTTGGTCGAGAGCATTAAAGAAGGCGGCCGCATTCTGAAGGGCGCCGCCAAAGCCAAACGCTCATTCAAATTTGACGAACCAGACGTCTCCGCGATCCGCGAACGACTGGGCCTTTCACAGCACAAGTTTTCTGCTCTTCTTGGCATCAGCCCCGGCACTCTGCGCAATTGGGAACAGCGCCGTCGCAAACCTCATGGCGCCGCCCGCGTCCTTCTCCGCATCGCCGCGAAGAATCCGAAGAGTGTCCTGGAAGCGGTTCACGGCTGAGGTCAACTTATTGATCCTCGCGGGTGAGGGATTAGCCAAAAAGTGGCTTGGTGCTGTTTAATTGAACCCTCTGCCCGCTTCGTGCCATCTACTTAGGATGCTCCCAGTCGATAGCGTCCTTGGGGAAATCCGGTGGAATTTGCTCAAACACCGTCTTGGATTCTTTGCCTTCCGTTCGCTGCACCGCCGTCGCTTGCAGCCATACGCCGTTAATCTTTCGCAGTCGAAGGAGCTGAGTCGATAACCCATTCCTTGCGCTAAAAAAGATGTTGTAATCATGTCGGTCACCTTCACCCAACGGAAAGGAACCTTGGAGTCCGGCTAGATCGGCAGCTATTGAACCAACCTGAACGTTGATATCGTCGGCAAACAGATTTTGAAGCGTAAGGTTATCTTTCTTGGCCTCAAATTTCTGAAGATCCACGATGCGCGCCGCGACTTCGTACAATGGAAATTTTCCATGGTTTATTGCGAGCAATCTTCCCGTGTTTGAGGGGTCGATGCTCGTGATTACAAAATAGCAAAAACTATCCCCGCCTGTTACCAATCCTGCGATTTGCTCATTGAGCGCGGCAATCTTGTCACTCTTCTCGCGAACTTGCTTCTCGGCCGCATTCTTCTGAAGGTCGGCCCAAAAAACACCTCCGGCGCCAAGCAACGCGGCCAGCAGTACCAAACCCGGCGGTCCCCAAAGCTCTCTGATAAGCGGAGTGATCATTGGATGCAACTGTCCAGGCTCGCTAACAGAATTGAAACCGTTTCTTCGGTTTCGTCGCCCATGTTGGAGAGGCGGAAGGTTTGGCCTTTGATTTTGCCGTAGCCGGGGTCGATGACGAGGCGGTGCTTTTCGCGGAGATCGCGGGCGAGTTTCGGAACGTCGATGCCGCGGGTGTTTCGGACACAGGTCAGCGTCTTCGAGCGGTAGCCATCTTCGGCGAAGAAATCGAAGCCGGCGCGGCGGACCCAGTCGTGGACGAGAGCGTTCGTTCGGGCATGACGCTCGTAGCGAGTCGTTAGGCCTTCGGTGAAAATGTCGTCGAGTTTCGATTCGAGGGCGTGGATGTGAGCGATGCTCGGCGTGGTCGGCGTCATGTCGTTTTCCTGGTTCTTTTTGAACTCGAGGAAATCGAAGTAGTAGCCGCGGTCCTTTTGCTTTTCCGCGCGAGCGAAAGCTTTTTCGGAAACGGAGAAAACCGAAAAGCCGGGAGGCAAGGCAAGGGCTTTCTGGCTGCCGGTGAGCAGAACGTCGATGCCGAGCTCGTCCATTGGAATCGGGACGGCGGAGAAGGACGAGACGGTGTCGACGATCAGCAGGATGCCGGGATATCTCCGAACCACGGCGCAGATTTCCGCAACCGGATTCATGACGCCGGTCGATGTTTCGTTGTGGATAAGCGTGACGGCATCGAAATCTCCGGTCGCGAGTTTTTCATCGAGCGCGGCGGGATCGATGTGCTTGCTCCAGTCGACTTGGAGCGGCTCGGCCTGTTTGCCGCAACGGCGGCTGACGTCGAGCCATTTGTCGGAGAACGCGCCGCACATGCAGTTAAGGACACGGCGCGCAACGACATTGCGAATTGCGGCTTCCATCACGCCCCAAGCAGAGGAGGTGGAAAGGAAGACCGGTTGCTTTGTTCCAAACAAAGTCTGGAGTCGCGGATGCACTGAGCGATACAACGCGCTGAAAGCTTCGCTGCGATGACCGATCATGGGACGACGGAAGGCGGCCCAGGTTTTTTCGGAAACTTCGACGGGGCCGGGAATGAAGAGCTTGTCGTGCGGAGGCATTGGGGAAAACGTCGAACGCCCAACGCCTAACGTCCAATCTCGAATGCAGAAGGCGGCTCGTCGTTACTGCTTTTTCTTGATAAAGCTGATGTCGCCGCTGCATTCGAGGCGCGCGACTTTTATGTTTGCCAAATCCTCTTCACCATCCAGGCGCAAATCTTCGCGGACATCCTCATCGGCGACATGATCCCGCCGCATGTGCGAGCGAATGAACTCACCATCGCGGACAAGCTCCTTTGGTTTTCCCTTGATCAAGCGCCGGAGTCCGTCCGACCGACAGGAGGTGTAGGCCAGGACGCGGTGAAGCACTACGATCACAGCGCTGCCGCCGAGGGTGGCGAAAAAAGCGGCGCTGCCATTAATGGCGCGAGCCAGGACCGACGCCAGGATGATGAGGAGCGCGGCGTCGAACGCGCTTTTCTTCGAGAGTGACCGCTTGTCTCCGAGACGAATGATGATGAGGGTGAAAAGCAGAACGATCACTCCGCGCAAAGAGATTTGGAGAAAGGACAAATCTTTGGGTTCAGTTCCCAGGCCAAGGAGCGTCCCGACAAAATTCCAAAACGATTGCATTCCGTAATTTGATCGCCGGAAGAGGGGCGAATGCGCGTATGGAAGAGGCGACTCGATGATCAGACAAATCCACGGGCGCGCCGGTTTACGTATTTTTTAGAAAAGGAACGCGTCGGTTGACGCAACCCGGAGGGATTCAAACAATGGCAGAAGGAAGCAAAAAGAAATATACGGGAAAACAAAAACGCAAAGCCGAGAAGATTGCGCGCGGTTACAAAAAGCGCGGCGTCAGCAAAAAGGAAGCGTCCCGACGCGCCTGGGCGACCGTGAACAAATCGGACAAGGGTGGGAAGAAGAGCGGCTCCGGTCGCGGGAAGAAGAGCAGCAAGGCTTCGTCGCGCAAGGGTGGAAAGAAGGGCGGCAAAAAATCAGGCGGCAAGAAGAAACGCTGAGCATTGCCAGCGAGAAATCCAGATCTGCACGGCAGTGCGCCGGATAAGTCCGCGATCGCGTTGCTGCTCATTGACGTCATCAACGACCTCGATTTTCCGGAGGCGAACCAGCTCCTGCGTTACGCCCGGCCGATGGCGAAGAAACTTTCCCGTCTGAAACAGCGCGCGAAGAAAGCTGGCGTGCCAGTCATTTATGTGAACGATAATTTCGGGCGCTGGCAATCCGACTTTCGCCGGCAGGTGCAGCATTGCCTGCGCGATAGTTCGCGCGGCCATGAGATCGTGTCGCTCCTCCGTCCGGAAGAGGACGATTACTTCGTTCTCAAGCCGAAGCATTCCGGCTTTTTCTCGACGACGCTGGAAACTCTTCTGCGCTACCTCGGCTCGCGGAAGCTGATCCTTACCGGCATCGCCGGCAACTTCTGCGTCCTGTTCACCGCGAATGACGCTTACATGCGCGATTACGACCTGATGATTCCTTCCGATTGCACGGTTTCAAACACCGCCGAGGAAAACGGCGAAGCGCTGGCGTTAATGCGGAAATTCTTGAAGGCGGACACGCGCCCGTCGACCCGGCTGCGACTTCCGCGCGCAAAAAAGCAGAGGCGCTAGCTGCTTTTGCCGCGCCCGGTTTTCGCCTGGAGTTCCTCGATCTTTTTCGACGCCTGAGCTTTCGTCAGGCCATCGTCGAAATCCTCCTTCGCTTCGCGGCACAAGGTTTGGAGATAAGAACGCTGCGGCCCGGTCATTGGTTCGTCGCCTGTGGTCCAGTCTTCCGGATCCTTCTCCGGGTTTTGCATTGCAGGAGTCTCGTTCGGTTCGGCCATCAACGGGAAATCGTCAGAGACGGCCCGAGCGGACTTACCGCCCGGCCCTTGCGCGGGAAACTATCGCGTGGCATAAGAGCAAGCCTCGCGCGCCGGCCCTGGCGGGCGATGTTTCCACTCTGTTAAACAATGGCGACGACTCTTTCCACTTCCGACCCCGCGCCGGAGCGCGACGTTTTTTGGGAGCGCTACAAAAAAGAGGTGATGGCGGTGTTGATCGTCGCCCTGGTAGCCGTCGCGGGCTACGGAGGTTATCGACTTTATTCTGACCAACAGGCGAACGCCGCCTCCGCGATGCTCGCGAGCGCCAAAACCGCGGCCGACTTCCAGAAGGTGATTTCCAATTATCCAAGCGCGCCGGCCGGGGGATCGGCGTACCTGTTGCTCGCGGACGCGCAGAGAAACGAAAAGAAATTCAGTGAGGCGAACGCGACTCTGCAAATTTTCCTGGATAAATTTCCCAAACACGAGCTTGCCGGCACGGCGCGGCTAGCGATGGCGGGAAATCTAGAAGCGATGGGAAAAAAGGAAGACGCCCTGACGGCATATCAGCGCCTGGTCTCGGGCGATCCGCATGGATTCACCGCGCCGATCGCCTTGTATTCCCAAATCCATTTGTTGAAGGAAAAAAAGCAGATCGAGGAAGCCCGGCGCGTGTGCGAAACCATCATGACGCAATACCGCGAAAGCCGCCTGGCCGCGGACGCCGCCTACCAATTGCGCTCGTTGAAAATCGACAATGCGCCGGCTGCCGCGCCCCCGCCGACAATCGCAGCACCTCCGCCTCCCGCGGTCAGCTCCGCGCCGCCCGCGCCTCAGTCAGCGGGTCCATCGGCGGCAGCTCCACCGGTGCCGAAAGCGCCGCCGCCAAAGAAGCCGTAGGAATCGAAAATCGCTTTGGAGGGACGGACGCTGTCCGACCCATTATTTCGGAACGACACGGAGATCGTTCCTTCCAGGAGAATTACCGCTTCGAGAATTGGAAACGTTTCCGCGCGCCGGGCTGACCCGATTTCTTGCGCTCTTTCATCCGCGGATCGCGGCGAAGAAGGCCCTCAGCCTTCAACGTTCCCCGAAGATTCGCATCGACCAGCAACAGGGCCCGCGAAATCGCGAGCCGCGCCGCGCCGGCCTGGCCAGTGGCGCCGCCGCCCGTCGTGTTGATGGAGAGATCGTAGGAGTTCGCCCGCTTCACTACCTGCAACGGCTGGAGCACGGTGTTCTGGAGCGGGATCGTGGGAAAATAATCCTCAAAGCTTTTGCCATTGATGTCGATCTTGCCGCTGCCGGCTGTCATGCGGATACGCGCGACGGAAGTTTTGCGGCGGCCGGTAGCGATGAATTCCTGAGTTTGGGCCATGGGAAAATCCTAGAGTGAAATGGTCGCCGGCTGCTGGGCCGAATGCGGATGCAGGTCGCCGCGATACACTTTCAATTTCCGGTAAACGGAGCGGCCGAGCTTGGTATGCGGGATCATCCCCCGGATGGCGCGCTCGACGAGCAATTCCGGATGCCGCGCGCGACGCGCCTTGGCGTTTTCGGTTTTGTGGCCGCCGACGAAACCGGAAAAGCTCATGAAGGATTTCTGTTCCTCTTTCTTTCCGGTCAACCGCACTTTCTCGGCGTTGATGACGACCACGAAATCGCCGGTATCGACGTGCGGCGTGTAAATCGCCTTCTCTTTTCCGCGCAAAAGATTCGCGGCCTTCACGGCGACGCGGCCGAGGACCTGGTCCTTGGCGTCAATGATCCACCACTTGCGCGGGACTTCGTTGGCTTTAGCGGAAAACGTCTTCATCAGAGCGGGAAAGGGCTCGGAAACTACCGATGAGGTGGGGGGGTGTCAACTGGTTGTTCGGCCGGCTCCAGCTCGCGGAAGTCGGCCTCGTCCGCCCAGGGAGGTGGCACCGCAGCTGCTTATAATTGCCATAAATGCGCCTCAAGTTTCTTGCTGCCCTGTTTCTCTCGGTTTTCGCCACTCTGCCGGCTTTCGCCGTCGAAAAAAATGAAGATGCCGCCTCGGGCCGCGCGGTTATTCGCGAAATGAATCTGGCTCGTCAAAATCCCGCGCTCTACGCGACCTTTGTCCAGGAATTGCGGAGCCGAATGAGCGGCAACGTCCTGGTTCTTCCCGGCCACACGAGAATCCGCACCAAAGAAGGTACGGCGGCGCTGGATGACGCCATCCGGTTTCTCAAAAGCGCGCAGCCGCTGCCGCCGCTGGCGTTCTCTCGCGGAATGAGCCGCGCCGCTGCGGACCATTGTGCCGACCAGGCCGGTGGCGGCTTCGGACACGAAGGCCGGGATCGCAGCCATGCCGGCCAGCGGATCGCGCGCTACGGCAATTTCAGTGGCGGCTGGGCGGAAAATATTTCGTACGGAAAAGCGTCGGCGCGCGATGTGGTGCTCGCGCTGATCATCGACGACGGGTTACCGGCACGGAAGCATCGCAAGAATATTTTCAATCCGATTTACAACTTCGCCGGCGCCGCGTTTGGCCGCCATGCGCGCTTCGGAACCATGTGCAGCATGGATTTCGCCGGCGGCTACGCCGAGCGCGATGGGTCGGCCGCCGACACATTGGTCGCGCGGAATTTCTGACCTATTGCTTGTCCGGTCGTTCTGGCCGCAGCTTGTCCAGGATCGGCTGAATGGACGGGTCCGCTTTCAGCAACGCGGGCCGCATGACTTCGCGAAACTCACGCCGGGCTTGCTTCAGCTTTTCCCGGGCCGCCTGGACTGCCGGATCGGTCAGGGCTTTTTGGTGCGCGGCGCGCAACCTCGCGCGTTCGTCTTCGGTTAGGTTCGCCAGCAAGCGCGCCCGGCGCTCGTTTTGGAATTGACGAAAAGGTCGGTCCGGTCGATCGGGCGGTTGCTGCGCCAGAATGCCTGGAGCCAATTGCGCCACGCAGGCAAGGGCGGGAACGAGGAGGTAAGGCAGTTTCGCTTTCATCTGTTGGTATTGTAAACCAGCCCCGCTCCAAAGTTGCGAGGCCATTTGGAAATGGTCGCTGGTCATTTCATTTCGCCAAGAGTAATTTTGCCGCTTTCTCATGGCCCAACAAACTCCCGCCGCTGCCCGGACCGCCATCACGCCGCGGCGCGAAGACGATTTTCCCGAGTGGTATCAGCAGGTCATCCGTGCCGCCGAACTGGCCGAGCCGTCCGAGGTGCGCGGTTGCATGGTCATTCGCCCGTGGGGTTACGGCATCTGGGAAAACATGCAGCGGCAGCTCGACGCGATGTTTAAGGCGACCGGGCATCGCAACGCCTACTTCCCACTTTTTATTCCGCTGAGTTATTTCGAAAAAGAAGCGGCCCACGTCGAAGGCTTCGCCAAGGAATGCGCCGTGGTCACCCACACCCGCCTCGAGGTCAATGCCGAAGGCAAGATGGTGCCGGCCAGTCCGCTGACGGAGCCGCTGGTCGTTAGGCCGACCTCGGAGACCATCATCGGCGCGACCTACGCGAAATGGGTCCAGAGCTATCGTGATTTGCCGATCCTTCTTAATCAATGGTGTAACGTCGTGCGCTGGGAAATGCGGCCGCGGATTTTTTTGCGGACCACTGAGTTCCTTTGGCAGGAAGGCCACACGGTGCACGAAACCGAGACCGAGGCGCGTGACGAAACAAAGCGGATGCTCGATGTTTACGAAGCGTTTGCGCGAGATCATGTCGCCCTGCCCGTTTTCCACGGCGAGAAATCGGAGAGCGAACGTTTTCCCGGCGCGGTCCAGACGCTTTGCATCGAAGCGATGGTGCAGGACCGGAAAGCGATCCAGGCCGGCACCTCGCATTTTCTCGGACAGAATTTTTCGCGCGCCAGCGGGATCCAGTTCCAAACCCGCGACGGGAAACAGGAGTTTGGCTGGACGACGAGCTGGGGGATGACGACGCGGATGATTGGTACCCTGATCATGACGCACGCCGATGATGATGGATTGGTGCTGCCGCCGCGGATCGCGCCGACGCATATCGTGATTCTCCCGATCACGCCGAAGGAAGAAACGCGCGCGGCGGTCCTGGAAGCGGCCGATAAACTTGCCGCGCAACTGCGGAGCGTGCGCTACTTCGACGCGCCGATCGAAGTGGAAGTCGACCGTCGCGATCTCGGCGGCGGCGTGAAAAATTGGGAATGGATCAAAAAAGGCGTGCCGTTGCGGGTAGAGCTGGGGCCGCGTGATCTCGAATCTGGAAAAGTCGCCGTCAGCCGCCGCGATCAGCCGGTAAAATCGAAAGAGTTTCTCGCGACCGAAGAATTCGTCAGCCAAGCCGCGGCGATGCTGGATTCCATCCAGAACAATTTGCTGCAACGCGCGACGGAGTTTCGTGATGCGAACACGCGCGTGATCGATTCGAAAGACGACTTCTACGCGTTCTTCACCGCGAAGGATTCCGCCAAACCGGAAATCCACGGCGGGTTCGCCCTTGCGCACTGGGATGGTTCGCGCGCCGTCGAAGAACAAATCAAGAACGACTTGAAAGTCACGATCCGCTGCATCCCGTTCGATGATCCGGCAAATCCGCCGCAGGCCGGAACCTGCCCGTTTACCGGAAATCCTAGCTTGCGTCGCGTGGTCTGGGCGAAGGCCTATTGAGCTTGCGAGGCTGCCTGGGATCAGTTCCTGCTATTTGAGGGGCTTCGTCTCGTCTTTGGGAGCCTGATCAAACGCGCCATGTCGTCATTCTTCCCAGTTACAGTTTCTCTCCGCCGCGCGAGTGCGATTCTCGGATTACTGCTCTGCTTGAGCGCGACGCAGCGAATTACGGCCGAAGAGCCGGCCGATACGCTCTCGCGCTTTGATGTCGTCGTCACCAAAGCATCACGTTCTCTTTTCGCGGGACGCGGCGATTCGCAAGCGATGTTGCCATTGTTATCCCAGCTTCGGCAGGAGATCGATTCTGGCCACTGGAAAGAGGCGATCGAAACCGTGCATCGCATTCGCTACGCGAACCAGGGGGACGAAGTAACGCGGGTCGGCGGCGAGCTGATCAATCAGATCGAGGTCAGAGCCAAAGCCGTCGAGACAGCGGAATTGCACGCGCTCGAAGCTGCTGCCGATCGCGCGGGTGAGGCCTGCTTGCGGGCGAATAACGCGAGAGACCTCGACAGAACAGTCGCGGAACTGCGGTCGCTGAGCCAGCGTTGGCGAAACGACGGCCGGTCGGAATCCGAGCCGATGTTTCGCGGTCGCGCTCGAATCGCGGCCGCTTTGGCGTACGTCCAAATCTGGCAGGACTATCTTGCTTTGCGCGCGGACGGGAAGGAGATCGAGGCCGCGAGAAAAATGGAAGAGCTGGCGCGCCGCAACGAATGGTATCCGGTGGTCGCTCGTTCTGAAGTGCTTGTCCGCGCGGTCCCGCCTTCGCCATCGCCTGCACCGCCGCAATCGTTCGCGGTGGACGAGGCGTTGAAGAATGTCTTCGCGAAGATGAAGTCGCTCGACGATCTCGATGCGACCGCAGCCGAACTGGCGAATCTTGCCCAAGCGCAATCGTGGTCGGCAAAAATCCGCGCGACCTCCGAACAGATGGCGCGATTGCAAGGAGCCCGCCGCGCGCTCGCGGGACAAGACTACGCCGCCGCGTTCCAGCTCGCGACGCAGCGGCTCGGCGACTATATCGACGTGGCGGAACAACTGGCGCCGTTGCGACAGCAATTTCTCCTTCAAGTCCTGCCGCACTACCTTCCCCAGCGGGAATTAGTGCCACCGCAGCCGCAGGAGAGCGTTGCCAGTTACCTCATGCGCACGGCCAAATCAGCTTTGGCCGCGAAAGATTGGATGCTGGCGCTGCGAAGCTTTGAAGCGCTCGGCACCATCTCATACGGGCAAAATCATTTGCCCAGTTGGTTGCGGGCCGACATCGAATCGCTCTCTGCCTTGATCGAAGCCGATAAGGAAAAGTTCGCCGGTGAATTCGTTCTGGCGGCGATCTATTACCGGAAAGCGTTGGAAATGCCGAGCGAAAACGCGCCGATCGAAGCGATCGTGGCAAGAATGCGTGACTTGAAAAAGGAACATCCGGAAGCATTCCCGAGCACCCCCGGAGGACCCTCGCCTTCGAGGCTGGACAGATAATGGCGCGGTTTTGGTTAGGGCGCGCAACAGCCGCGGCGATGGCGATTCTGGCAATCTTGCCGTCAGCAGCGCGGGCTTCGCTCGACGATGCGATGGCGAAATTCAGATCGGCTGTCGTCCGTGAAATCGCGCCGGGCGCGAAGCCGGCCACGGATAATCGCGGCGCGCAGTTGGCCATGCTTCTGGCGCGTTTACAAAGCGACATCGACCAGCGGCATTGGAAAGATGCCACGGCGCAGCTGAATTATTTTGGCGAGCAGGAGAAGTCGCCCGAGATGCTCCAGCTCATGCACGAGTTGAGGCTCGAAATCCTGAAACAATCCGAGGCGATTGAAAATGCGCTCATCGCCCAGATCGAGGCAACGATTAAGGAAGCCGGCCAGGCCTGTTCGACCGCGAAGCATCCGAGCGATGTCGACGAAGCCTTTCGCCGGCTGAGTGAGCTTCGTCCACCAGATACGCTTCAATCGGAGCGCCTCCAGCCGGCGTATCGAAAGCTTGCCGGGGCGGTGGCCTTTGTCGCGCGTTGGCAGGATTTCCTGATGAAACAACTGGCCGGAAAGCAGAAAGAGGCGGCCGAAATCATTCAGGCGCTTTTAAACGACAATAAGCTTTTCCCGATGGTCGACCGCTCGCAGCTGCTCGCGCGGCTCGATTCGGTCAAAGGCTCGCTTCCACCGGAACCGGCTGGTGAAGATCGCGCGGCCACGGCGGTTGATCTTATCCGGAGAACGCATTCGCTGGATGGGCTGGATGAACTGGCGAAAAACCTGGAGCGTTTCAAAAGCGGTGATAAGAAAGTCGAGGCTCTGTTCCAGCGGCTGGAATTCCTCCGCCAAGCTTACGGCGAATATCGCACTGGTCTTTATGGCAATGCTTTCTACCATTGTGTGGTTGCGCCCCACTCGGCGGGCCAGGAACAATCGGAACTGCTTCCGCTGGAGCAACAGCTCCTGATCAAACTGCTGCCGCGCTATTTGAATGTCGATTCGAGCCGCATCGAGCTTAAGGCGGCGAACGCCTGGGATTGTTTGCTCGCCGTGGTCGCGCAGGCGCGGAAAACGCAGGACTGGCGCCTCGCTTTACATGCGCTGGAAACTCTTCAATTGATCGCTTTTCGCGACAAGGCGCAGCCGCCATGGTTGAGCGCCGATATCGCCGGATACACCAACCTGGTCGCCGCCATGAACGCGGAAACGGGCGGTTTTTCCGACGTGGCGATCGCCAATTATGAAAAGGCGCTCGCGAACACCGGAGAGAACATTCCGGTCGAATGGATTTCACAACGGATTAAGGCACTGCGGAGCTCCAAAACTGTGCGGGAGCCGGGAAAACGCCGGACGCGGTGAGGATCGCGCCTCGTTACCTACGGTTGACGCGGAGAAGTGGGTCAGTTTAATACCGATGTGGCGAGCGATATCACACTTTACAGTCGGGCCTGGTGTTCCTGGTGCATGGATGCCAAGGAATATCTGACCGAGCGCGGTTACCGATTCACCGAAATCGATGTCGGAAAAGATCGCGAAGCCTACGACGATATGCGGGAGTTATCCGACCAGACCTACGTGCCCACGCTCGTCGCCGACGATGAAGTGCTTGCCAATTTCGATACCGATCAGTTGGAAAAGTTTCTGAACAAGCACGGAATCGAGCCTTAATGCTGTTTGGCCTTTTTCTCACGCTGGGTGTCGCTGTCCTCAGCGTCGCTTTGCGCAGCTTCCAAACTTCCTTCGCGCAAAAGGCCGGCGCGGTCGGCATTCTCGCGTCCACTTTTCTGGCGGTTTATTTCGTTTCGGGAAGCTGGTTGGCCGGATTGAGTGCCGCGCTCGCGTGGTTCTTCCTGCCCTGGCTCGAAATTCTCACCCGGATTCGCGCGTTGCGGTTACCGAAAGAAAAAGCGCTCCGGCCTAAGAGCCCGCCCTCGCCCGATGTGTTCCCGACCTTGGAAGAGATTACGAGCGAGATTCAGAACGAAGGTTTCGCGCACATCAATGACGCCGGCTGGGACTGGGAAGATTACCGGCAATTTTTCCGGCTCTTTTACAAGGAAGAAGATCGGGCCCAGGCCACGATCTGCCTGAACGAGCAGAACGACCTTTCGTTTTATTACCTCCGCATTTCCTCGCGCGCGCACGACGGCATCATCTGGACGACGTGGAACTATCCGCTCTCTTATGGATTGAAGCTCACGCCGCAGTTCCGGATCAACCGGCAGCGGCCGGACCAATCCTTCTGGCAGCTCTATCAAAGCCACAAGGAGTTCCTGCGCCAGAACCAGGTCGAAACCAGTGTGATCGATCCGCTGGATGAAGATCGCATCCAGCTCGAGGTCGAGAACGATTTGCGCGACCAGATCGCGCACAACATTAAGAAGGGCGTCCTGAAATCCACCCCCGATGGCGAAGTGAAATATTCCTGGCGCGGGATGGTGTATCTCTGGTGCCAGTTTTTGCTGGATCTGGTGCGGCTGTGATGGAGGGACGTGCTTCTGCACGTCCCATTTCGGACATGCGGAAGCATGTCCCTCCGAACTAAATCTTCATGACCTCGGCTTCCTTGCGCTCGAGGTGATCGTCGATCTGCTTGACGGACTTGTCCGTCAGTTTCTGGACATCAATCTCGACGTCGCCGAGGCCATCTTCCGTCAACTCGCCTGACGCTTTTAGTTTCTTCGCGTCGTCGAGAGCAGTGCGGCGGTTGGCGCGGACGCGGACCCGCGCCTCCTCGGCCATTTGCCGCAGCGATTTCACGAGGTCCTTCCGGCGTTCCTCGGAAAGCTCGGGAATGGGCAACCGGATAATTTTCCCATCCACGAGGGGTGTGATGCCGATTTTCGAATCTTTGAGCGCCTTCTCGATGTCACGCACCGTGGCGGCGTCGAACGGCTGAACGACCAGCAATCGCGGTTCGGGTGTCGTGATGAGCGCGAGCTGTTTCAGTTTCATGGCCGAGCCGTAGGCCTCCACGTCCACATTCTCGACCAAGTTCGGCGACGCTCTGCCGGTGCGGACGGCGGAAAATTCGTGGACCATGTGATCCACGCTTTTCTCCATCGACATTTCGGCTTCGAACAAAATCTCTTCGGCGGTCATGTGTTACTCCGTTACCATGGTGCCGATCTTTTTGCCCAGCACGATATCGGTGAAATTGCTCGGTGTGTTCATGTCGAACACCACGATCGGGATCCGATTGTCCATGCAAAGACTGAACGCGGTCGAGTCCATCACCTGGAGCCGCTTGGTGAGGGCTTCGGAAAACGTGAGCCGATCGAAGCGTTGCGCGGTAGCGTCGATGTTCGGGTCGCGATCATAGACGCCGTCCACTTTGGTCGCTTTCAGGATCACGTCCGCGCGAATCTCGCTGGCGCGCAGGGCCGCGGTCGTGTCCGTGGAAAAATACGGATTCCCCGTGCCGGCGACGAAGATGACCACGCGTCCCAATTCCAAATGCCGGATCGCGCGCCCGAGAATGAAGGGCTCCGCCACATTTTTCATTTCGATGGCCGTTTGCACCCGGGTCTCGACGCCGAGCTGGACCAGCGCGCTTTGCAATGCCAGGCCGTTGATGATCGTGGCGAGCATGCCCATGTAGTCCGCCGTCGTTCGATCCATCCCGCGATGGTGAGCGGCCAGGCCGCGCCAGATATTGCCACCACCGATCACGACCGAGGTCTGGACGCCGAGCGCCTTCACTTCCTTGATCCGCTCGGCGATCTCGCGCACGATCTGGGGCGAAATATTCTCCTTCGCGCCGCGTTCGCGCAGAGCCTCCCCGCTCAACTTGAGCACGATACGTTTATAGACGGGCGCTTGAGCTTCGCTCTGCATGGCCGGCAATGATCAACAGAACCGCTGAGCGTTGGGAAGAAAATTCAGGCAAGCCGCAGCCGCGCGTTGTAACCACGGAGAAATTCCGCGGCGCTCATCCGGCGTTTTCCCTCGAGCTGGACTTCCTCCAACCTGAGAGCGCCATCCTTCGCCGCGATCAATAGCTTCGCCGGATCATTACTTTCGGCGGGCACCACGCTGGCGCGGTAAACTTTGAGCTTTCGCTCCCCGCCTGTCTCATCGCGCAAAATCGTGAAGGCTCCAGGCCACGGATCAAAAGCGCGGATTTTGCTCTCGATCAACCGGGCCGGCTCACTCCAATCGATCCGTCCATTCTCGCGTTCGAGCTTCGGCGCGTAGGTCGCGCCGCTCGAATCCTGGGGAATTCGCGGAGCAGTTCCGGCCTGAAGTTGCGCGAATGCTTCTTTCAACGCCACGGGCGCAGTCTCCGCCAGACGATCGTGCAGCGAACTACCGGTTTCGTCCGGAGCAATCTCGATCCGCGTTTGCAACAACACGTCTCCAGTATCGAGACCCTCATCCATGTACATCACGCTGATGCCAGTCTCCCGATCGCCCATCACAATCGCCGCCTGGATCGGCGCGGCGCCGCGATGCCGCGGCAGAAGCGAAGCGTGCAAATTCAGACAGGCAATCCGCGGAATCTCCAGGACCGCGCGCGGTAGGATTTGTCCGTAAGCCATCACCACGATCACATCCGGCGCGAGCGCTCGAATTTCCGCGAGCGCTTCCTCGCTCTTGATCCGCTTCGGTTGAAAGATCGGCACTCCGCGGCCCGCCAGCGCCGCTTTGATCGGCGGCGCTTCGATCCGTTGATCGCGGCCGACCGGTTTATCCGGCTGAGTAACGACTCCGATTAATTCGTGCTCCTCCGATTCGAGCAGCCACCGCAAAACCGGCACGCCGATTTCGCCCGTCCCGATGAAGAGCACGCGCATCGCGCGTTAGAGCTGGATGCGTTGAGCCGGCGCCCGGCGTCGCGGTCGTCGTGGAGCCATCGTTTGCGCCATCATTTTTTCGCCGGCCGTGATTTCGCGCTGGCCCACCGACGACGCGCAGCCGGTGCAGAGGTAATCGTAGATTTCCTTGTCGGGCAAAATCAACAGGAGCCGCTCGCGCACCGGCATGGCGGCCTTGCACTTCTCGCAATAGAGACTCGAGGCGGTGAAATTCTCAAACTGCTGCTGACTCATGCGCCCCGTTCATGCTTTCGAGGATGTGAAACAAAACCTTCGCCGGCGGCTCGGTCGCATCGATGGAGGTGATCCGCTCCGGCCCATAATAACCGAGCACCGGCTTGGATTCCGTTTCGTAAAGAGCCAGACGGCGTTTGATCACTTCTTCATTGGCATCGTCCAGACGATTGTCCTTCAGCGCCCGCTTTTTCAAACGGGCAAAGAGCGCATCCCGGTTCGGGCACGAAAGATGGAAGACCTTTTTCACGTCGATCAGCTCGTCCATGATTTTGGCCTGGCCGATATTCCGCGGAATGCCGTCGAGCACCAGGATATCGATATCGGGTTTGAAGACGTGGCTGTTCACCGCCGCGTCAATCTGCGCTTTCCAAAGTTCCACCGTGATTTCATCCGGCACCAACTGGCCTTTGCTCGAATACTCAAGAAAAGCGTGGCCGACCTTCGTGCGCGTGTCGATCGAGCGAAACACGTCTCCACAGGCGCAATGAAAAAAACGCGGGATGCTGCCGAGGGTGTGGCCCTGAGTGCCTTTGCCACTGCCGGGCGCGCCAAACAGAATGTAGGTGTGGTATTTCATGAGCAGATTTCTTTGTATGGCAAGAAGGCGACGCCGCACAGCCTATTCGCGGCCGGCTGAACACGAGGACGGGAAGAAAGCTACTTCGCGGCGACCGGCTCGACGTTGACCCGGCGTCCGGCGCGGTCGAACCGCACCTGGCCGTCCACCAGCGCGAAGATCGTGTAATCGCGGCCCAGCCCGACGTTCTTGCCGGGAAGAAACTTCGTCCCGCGCTGCCGGATGATGATGTTGCCGGCCACGACCACTTCGCTCCCAAATTTTTTCACGCCCAGCCGTTTGCTGACGCTGTCCCGGCCGTTCTTGACGCTGCCCTGTCCTTTTTTGTGTGCCATCTGCTGGAGGTTATTGGTTAATGGTTATCAGGGCGAAAATCAATCCGCCTTCTCTTCAGCTTTGGCTTTCTTTGATTTCGACGTTTTGCCGCCAAGGCTGATACCGGTGATCTTGATGCGGGTCAGCTTGCGGCGATGGCCTACCGTCCGGTGATAACCCTTTCGCCGGCGATACTTGAACGCGATGACTTTCTTGTCCTTGCGCTGCTCGATCACTTCGCCAGTAACGGTCGCGCCTTCGATGAGCGGGCTGCCATGGGTGAGCTTGTCGCCGTCCCCGTGGAAAAGGACATCTCCGAAAACCGTTTCCTTGCCGGCATCGCCTTCGAGCAGATCGACATCGATGATATCGCCTTCCGCGACGCGATGCTGTCTGCCGCCTGTTTTAATGATTGCGTAAGCCATACGAGAAAGCCGGGTGAATACCTCTGGGGAAAAGCCGCGCAAAGTTCCACAGGACCGGCGCTTTGACAAGGGAGAAAACTCCTCCAGGTAGGGACGCCTTTCCGAGGCGTCCGATTATTCTCTGAAGACGCGGTGGCGCAGGAAGTCGGACGCTTCGGAAAAGCGTCCCTACCTGGTTGGCTTCGCCCCGCTGATCACCATGGTGATCTCGCCTTTCGCCGGGTGCGCTTCATAATGCGCGAGAAGTTCCGCCGGATTCCCGCGCCGGAATTCTTCGAACTTCTTCGTGAGCTCGCGGGCGACGCAGAGTTGTCGCTCCGGCATGAGCTCGGCGCACGCGGCCAGCGTTTTCAAGATGCGATAGGGCGATTCGAAAAACACCGAGGTCTCCTTCCGCTCCGACGCGGCGCGCAACTCCCGTTCGCGCTGGCCGCTTTTGACCGGCAAAAAACCGCGAAAGCAGAATGACTCCATCGAGATCCCCGAGCCAACGAGCGCCATCAGGATCGCCGACACGCCCGGGATAATCGTGAAGGGCAGACCGCGCTCGATGCATTTGCGAATGAGTCGCGCCCCCGGATCGGAAAGCCCGGGCATGCCGGCATCCGTGATCAGGGCGACGTTCTCCCCCGCGTCGAGGCGTTCCGCCAATTCCTGCGACCGCATCGCTTCGTTGTGTTCGTGATAACTCACCAGCGGCTTTCGGATTTCAAAATGCTTCAGCAAATTCCCGGAATGCCGCGTGTCCTCCGCCGCGATCACGTCGACGGACTTCAAAACCTCCAGCGCTCGCAACGTAATGTCGTTCAGGTTCCCGATTGGGGTGGCCACGACGTAGAGCATGCGGGGATCATCGGATCAGAAACCGTTTTGCGCCATCACAACAGCCGCGCATCAGTCGGCAAACGAATTAGAGAGCGGAGGCCCATTATGAAATTACATCTTTATCTGTTAGCGGTTGCGCCGTTCGCCCTGGCTGGCTGTATGGTCACGGAACCGGCGCCGCCGGTCACCACCACTACCGTCACCCGCGAAACCACGACGACTGGCCCTACGACCAGCGAAACCTACGTCACCCAGGAGCCGCCAGCGGTCCGGGTGGAAGCGCAAACCGTTTCGCCCGGCGCGAACTACGCCTGGACGCGAGGCTACTGGCGCTGGAGCGGGACCAACTATGTCTGGGTGCCCGGCAGTTGGATGGTTCGTCCAAGACCGGCCGCGGTTTATGTGGAAGGCCACTGGCTCCGCCGCGGCAGCCGCTGGGTCTGGGTCGCCGGTTATTGGCGGTAGCAGCAACCTTACTTTTGAGCTTTTAACGGAACTGCGATGTCGGTGATGAGGGCGATATCGATGATGTCTTCCTGATCGCTTTCCGGCCGTGCTACGTGAAGGAGCCGTCCGGTTCCGGACAACATCGCGAAGTCCGGATGAGGAACCTGGAACGCCCTGCCATCGGGCGTATGCACCTCGAATGATTGAAAGGGAGTCGCTCGAAGCAAGCTGCGAATTTTCTCCACGGTCATTGTTGATTGATTAAACCAATACCGCCGGAAAGGTCAACTTTGCGTCGATGCTGCGCCAAACGGCTCGCGAAACTCCGGCGTGGTGTCGGGCGCGAAGCCGTGGCGCATGATGTTTTCGGTGACGACGCGCGGGACCATGAACTGGAGGAGGTAATCGCCACCGCCCGCTTTCGTGCCGCCGCCCGACATCTTGAAGCCGCCAAATGGATGCCGGCCGACGACCGCGCCGGTGCAGGAGCGATTGATGTAAACATTGCCCGCCACCAGCTCCGCTTTCACGCGCTCGATGTTTGCCGGGCTGCGTGAGAAAAAGCCGGCCGTCAATGCGTAGTCGGTGTCGTTCGCTACGCGGATCGCTTCGTCGAGATCGCGGACTTTGAGCACGCTGAGAACGGGCCCAAAAATTTCTTCGCACGAGAGGCGCAGGTGCGGTTTGACGTCGGTGAAAATGGTCGGCGGAACGAAGAAGCCTTCGGACGGAACGGTGCCTTGGAACGCCAAAGTCGCCTCCTCTTTTCCGGCCTCGATTATTTCCAACTGACGCCGGTAGGCGGTCTCGTCGATGACCGGGCCGACCATGATGCCCGGGGTCTCGGGATTTCCGACGCGCAAACTGGCTGCCGCTTCGACGAGCCGTTTGACGACGCGCTCGTAATTCTCCTCGACCACAATCAGACGCGAGCAAGCAGAACATTTCTGCCCCTGATAACCGAACGCCGAATAAACCGTATCCACGATCGCTTCGTCAAGGTCGGCATCGGAATCGACGATCACCGCGTTCTTGCCGCCCATCTCGCAAACGACGCGTTTCAATTCCAACTGGCCTTCGCGCGTCTCGCCCGCGCTTTTCCAAATCCGCAGGCCCACTTCGCGCGAGCCGGTGAACGCGATCATGTGGATGTCCTTGTGATCGACGAGATGCTGGCCGATGACGCGGCCTTTGCCCGGCAGGAAATTCAGGACGCCGGGAGGCACGCCGGCTTCCTCGAACATCTCCATCAACATCGCGCCGCAAACGGCCGATTGCTCCGCCGGTTTCATGATGACGGTGTTGCCGGTGACGAGCGCGGCCGAAACCATGCCGGTCAGGATCGCCATCGGGAAATTCCAAGGCGCGATGACGAGGGCGACGCCGCGCGGCCAGTAATGCTGGTAGCTTTCTTCGCCGGGCACGTGCTGGGTCAGCCGCGGGAGACCGCGGATGCGCATTTGCTGCGCGTAGAAAAGGAGGAAGTCGATCGCTTCCCGGATGTCGCCATCGGCTTCGGCCCACGGCTTGCCCACTTCGTAAACTTCGAGCGCGGAAAGCTCGAATCGCCGGCGATCCATGATCGTCGCGACACGTTCGAGAAGGCCGGCGCGATGTTCGACACTGACTCGGCACCAATGCTCGAAAGCTTTCTTCGCCGCCGTCACCGCCGCTTCCGCGTGGTCGACGTGGGCTTCCGCCACCGCGCCGACGACCTGCTGCGGCGAGGTGGGATTGATCGAGTCGATCAGATTATCGGTCCAAATTTTCTGGCCGTTGATGACGATCGGATATTTTTGCCCCAGCTTCGCCTTCACTTCGCGAAGCGCGGTCCGCATTTGTTCCTGGCTGCTGCGATGGACGAAGTTCACCAGCGGCGAGTTCTCGTAGGTGTCCCCCGGCGGAGTGTCGAGCGACTGGCCGTTGCGGGAATGCGTGGCCGCTTTGGGAGAAGAGTGGGACGCGACGGCGCGCGTCCCTCCAATTAAGGAGCGCGGGTCGCGCAGGAGTTGTTCGGGGCCGGCTTTGTCGGAAAACTTCGCCTTGAGGAAACCTTCGTTCGACGTGTTCTCGAGCAGGCGCCGGACGAGATACGACATGCCGGGGAGCAGTTCGCCCACCGGACAATATTCGCGGACGCGATAACCCATCTCGACGAGGGCGCGCTTGATCGGACCGGCCATTCCGTAAAGCAGTTGAAATTCGAACCGGCTTTTATCGATCCCGAGTTGCTGCGCGTAGGCCTGCGCGTGCGCGATGCTGCGGACGTTGTGCGAGCCGAACGCCGAGGTCACGATCGATTCGTTCTCGAGCAGGATCCGGGTGCAGGCTTCGAAGTTCGCGTCGCTCTCCGGCTTTTGCAGAAAGACCGGGCAACGCCAGCCGTTCTGGGCCGCCTTGATCTTTTCGTAATCCCAGTAAGCGCCTTTCACGAGCCGCACCGTGAAACGCGTGCCGCGCTGCCGGCCCCATTCGATCAAGTTCGTCAGGTCGCGCTCGGCATCGCGCAGATAAACCTGGATCACGATCCCGGCCTGTGGCCAATCGCGGAACTCGTCCTCCATGAAGAGCGTCCGGAAAAGCTCGAGCGTCGTGTTCTTATGCGCGTAACTCTCCATGTCGAAATTAATGAAGGCGCCGACTTCGCGCGCGCGCCGCAGGATCGGGCGCAGCTTCGGCGCGAGATGCGCGATCGCGTCCTCCGGGTCGGCCGGGTTCATCTGCGAATAGAGCGCGGAGATTTTTACCGACACGTTGACCACCGGGAATAGCTCGGTGTTTTTGCCCAGTGGATCGGTCCAGCCGCGGGTCCGTTCTGCCAGCCCGTCGAGCAAATGAAAGCAGCGCTCGGCGTATTCATTCGCTTCCTGTTCGCTCACCACCGCTTCGCCGAGGAGATCGACCGTGAACCCGATCTTTTCCTTGCGGCGCTTGCGCAACATTTTCATCACGTCGTCCGGATCGCGCCCGGCGATGAATTGCCGCGCCATGCCGGAGACGTTCCAGCGCAGGATCGGCGCGGTCAGCCACGGGAAAATGCGCGCGGCCTTGATGCCGGTCTGAAGGAAAGGCACGGAGCCGTTGCGCATATCGGCAAAATATTCGCTGAGATGCTGGACGATGTCGGACGAATGGCGGAGTGACGCGAGCACATCGACGAACCGGAACATCTGCACTTTGAAATGCTCGTCGCGCATCGAGAACGCCATCATGCGCTGGTAAAAGCCAGCCTTGCTGAAGATCGTCTCCGGGTTCTGGTCGACGAGATCGAAGATCTGCAACCCCCGCTGCTCGATCTGCTCCTGCAAAGGACTCATGCGCGATTCTAAAGCCGGGTCGCGCCTTCGGCAAAGGCGATCGGTCGCGAGGAACATAGGCCTCCGGCCTGTGCGCCCAACGGGTTTGCAGCCCGTTGTTACGCTCCGTTCCTAGGTTTTCAGCGGAGTGCAACTCCGCTGGGCGCACAGGCCAGAGGCCTATGTTCCCGTCACTTCACCGCCTGGAGCTTGATGTCGCGTTCACCGCGCCAGACGCCGTCGCTGCCGCGTTTGAGCTCGACGACAACCGGATGTCCTCCGTTATCCGCCGCGTTCTTCAGCTCCTTCTCGTTGATCCGCGGATCCTCTTTGAACCAGTAGTCCTCGATCGAGCGCTCGGAATACCCCGGGCCGTAAACGTGCGCATGAATGTGCGCCGGCGTGGCCCGGTGCGGATACGCTCCCGGCCGGATCGTGCGGAATTCATATTTCCCGTCCGCCCCGATTTTCATCCAACCCTTCAGCCGCGGATGACTCGCATCGTCCTTTTCATTGTAATACCCCGTCACGTCGGTGTGATAAACCCAAAGCACCATGCCCTCCGCCGGGGTTTTTCCATCCGGCTGAAAAACCTTCCCCGTGATGACCAATGGCTCGCCCGGTTCCTTCTCCGGCGGGATCAGCGTTTTCCACGAGAGCGTTTCCGGTGCGTTACACGAACCGCACGGCGCCCCGCCACTCAAGGTGGCGGGATAGTTTTTTTCCGGCTCGGCCGCGAAGCTCAGTGCCGCAACCAGAAGAATCGACGCGCGGAGGAATCCTTTCACGCCGTCATCATACTAGGAGAACTGTTGACCCACGAGCGGAGAGTTGCCCGCAGCGACGTTGTTGCTTATCATGGCCGCGCCCGCTACAAACGGGCGAGACAACATGCAAAAAATAGGATTCGCCGAAGCGCTCGATTCGATTGTGGCCAGCGACCCGCGTTACCAGCGGGATGCTTACGTTTTTCTCCGCGACGCGCTCGACTACACGACGAAGCAGCAGAAGAAAACGAAGGGCGCATCGGTCCGGCACGTCGCGGGCCCGGAACTGCTCGGGGGCGTCCGGCAATACGCGCTCAAGGAATTTGGGCCGATGGTGGTGACAGTCCTTTCCTACTGGGGAATCCGGTCGACCGAAGATATCGGGCACATGGTTTTCAACCTGATCGGCGCGGGGATTTTCGGGAAGACCGAGGAAGATTCGATCGAGGATTTCAAGAACGTCTTCGATTTTCACGAAGCGTTTGTGAAGCCGTTCGAGCCGGAAAAACGCTCGCACCCCGACGTTCCGCTTGGACTTCCAGCGTCCGCGCCGAAGTTGTCCTGAATTGAAACGCGCCGCCGGGCGCGCTTTGGTTCGACAATATGCGAAGCGCTCATTCTAAAGCCGCCCCGCCGGAAAACGGGCCCGGCATCACGTTCCCGCCGAGCACGGCGCAGAAACGCGTGTTGCCGAACGGGCTCACGATCATCGTCCAGGAAGATCGGAGCGCGCCGGTGGCGAGTGTCCAGGCCTGGTGCGGGACGGGAAGCGTGGACGAGAACGAACATCTCGGCGCGGGTTTGTCGCACATCCTGGAGCACATGTTGTTCAAGGGAACGAAAACAAATCCGGCGAATGCGATCGCGCAGAAAATTCAGGACGTGGGCGGTTACATCAACGCTTACACGTCGTTCGATCGCACCGTTTTCTGGATCGACGTGCCGAAGGACGGGACCGGCGTCGCGCTCGAAGTGCTTTCCGACGCGATGATGAACTCGACGTTGCCGGCGGAAGAGTACGCGAAGGAACAGGAAGTGATCCGGCGCGAATTCGCCATGGGGATGGACGACCCGGACCGGATGGCGGGCCAATTACTTTTCGCCACCGCTTTTCAACGCCATCCCTACCGGCTGCCGGTCATCGGACTGCTCGATGTCTTCAATCAACTCTCCAGCGATGACGTGATGGAATATTACCGGGCGCGTTATGTGCCGAACAACCTGACGTTCATCGTCGTCGGCGACGTGGAATCGGAAGCTGTCTATCAGCAGCTCGGCGATTTTTTCAAAGGTCATCCGGCGAAATCGCTTCAGCCCGTTTTCATCCCGAGCGAGCCGCCCCAGCTCGGCCGCCGCGAGACGCACCAGGAATTTGTCACGGAGCTGACCCGGCTCTCGTTGGCCTGGCATGTTCCCGAGATCACGCATCCCGACGTGCCGGCGCTCGATCTTCTCTCGACGATTCTCGGCGATGGGCGCAGCTCGCGGCTTTACCGGCGGGTGCGTGAGGAAACGGGACTCGCTTACGGCGTCTCCGCGTTTTCCTACACGCCCGGCGATCCCGGATTACTCGGGATTGATGCGACGGTCGAACCGGAGAAACGGGATGCGGCGACCGGCCTCGTCCTGAAAATTGTCGACGAAATCAAAACGGCCGGCGTCACGCCCGACGAACTCGCGAAGGCGAAAAAAATCTCGCTGAGCCATCATCTCGGCGCGCTCACCACGATGCGTGGCCAGGCGTCCGATCTCGGTTCGAACTGGTTCCTCACCCGGAACCTCAATTTCACCCGGGATTACCTCGACGCCGTCCAAGAGATTACGTCGGAAGAAGTTCGCCGCGTGGCTGCCAAATATCTGGTCGATGACAATCTCACGATCACTTCGCTGAACCCGAAGGCAGCGGTCACAGCCAAAGGTGAAAGCGTACCGGCGATCGCGGCCGGCGAGATTCAAAAGATCGAGCTCTCGAATGGCCTTCGATTGCTTGTCCGCGAAGATCCGCGGCTGCCGCTGGTTTCAATGGCGGCGGTTTTTCGCGGCGGTCTCTTGGCGGAAACGCGCGCGAGCAACGGTATCACGCGCCTGATGGCGAAGGTGCTGCTGAAAGGCACGAAAACGCGCACGGCGGAACAGATCGCCGACACAATCGAGGCCGTCGGCGGCAGCATCGGCAGCGACGCCGGGAACAACAGCTTCAGCGTGGCGGTTGATGTGACCCAACCCGATCTCCAGCTCGGGGTGGAGATCCTGGCCGACGTTTTGTTGAACGCGACGATGCCGGAGACGGCCCTCGAGCGTGAACGGGAAGTCCAGCTCGCGGGAATCAAGGAAGACGAGGAACAGCTCACGACTGTCGCCCGCAATATCTTGCGCGACGCGCTCTTCCGCGAGCATCCTTATGCGCTCCGCGGGAAAGGGTCGGCGGATTCGGTGGCGAAGTTGACGCGAAAAGATCTGCTGGCCTTTCGCGATCGCTACCTCGTCGGCCGGAACGGCGTCCTTTCCGTGTTCGGAAACGTGAAGGCCCCGGAAGTGCGAGCGCTTTTCGAAGAGACGCTCGGGAAAATGAAACCGGGCGAGCTGGCTTTGACCAGCGCGCCGCAACCTGCACCGCTCGCCAGCACGGTTACGGTCGAAAGTTTGAAAGAGAAGGCGCAGGGCGTGTTGATGGTCGGCTATCGCGGCGCCGATATGTTTAGCCCGGATCGTTACGCGCTCGAGTTGATCGATGAAGCGAGCAGCGATCTCGGGTCGCGATTTTTCGTGCGGATTCGGGAGGAAATGGGCCTGGCGTATTACGTGGGCGCCAGCCAGATGCAGGGACTCGTTCCCGGGTTGTTCCTTTTTTATCTCGGCACCGACCCGCAAAAGATCGAGCCGGTGAGGGCGGCGTTGCTGGAGGAAATTGGGAAGCTGGCGTCGGAAGGATTGACGGGGGAAGAACTGGGGCGCGCGAAAAAGAAATTGGTCGGGCAGCAACAGATCGCGAACCAGAGCAACGATTCGTTTGGATACATGGCGGCGCTCGATGAGCTGTACGGGCTCGGGTTCGATCATTACAAGACGCTGGAGCGCGAGGTCGAGGGGATCACGGTGGAAAACGTTCGGCGCGTCGCCGCGAAATATTTTCAGAACCAGCCGTACGTGCTGGCGCTCGTGCGGCCGCCGGGCAATCTTAAGGCGAAAGGGAAATAGACCATGGCCGAAGTCCAAACCAACACGCAATCGGGCGAGATGTCGCAGCGCTTCATCGAGTTTGTCATGATGCAGGCCCAAAACGCGGCGCTCTTTCTTGGGCAAATCCCAAATCCGCAAACCGGTAAAGGCGAAGTGAACCTGGAGCTGGCGAAAATGTTCATCGACCAGCTCGCCATGATCCAGGAAAAGACGCGCGGCAATCTGACGAACGAAGAGACCGCGGTGCTGCGCAACACGCTCTCGAATTTGCAGATGGCCTTCGTGGAAGTCTCGCGGCAGGTGCGCGAGGGAACGACGGAATCTGCCGCGGAATCTCCGGAAGCTGAGACAACCGAACCCGTCCCGTCTTCCTCCCCGGGGAAAGCTGAGGCGCCGGCGACGCCGGAAGCCGAATCCGAATCGCGCAAGAAATTCACGAAAAGCTACGGCGCGTAGGACCTCTCTGGAGGGACGGGCGCTGTCCGTCCCACTTTGGACGACCGGTGGTCGTCCCTCCAAACCGATTGCGACCTCGCGCCCACTCGCACACGTATTGCTTGCATGCTTCGCCGAACGAAAAAGAAAATCGCTGAGATCGGGGTCGCGCCGGAACCGGCTGACGTGGCGGAAGACGCCGGCCTTCGCTATGTGAGCGACGAGCGGCCGGGTTACACGCGCAAGGCAGAAGGCGACGATTTCGAATACTTTAACACGGACGGCAAACGTATTCGTGACGAGACGCGCCTGCTCCGCATCCGGCGGCTCGCAGTTCCACCCGCCTACACCGATGTTTGGATTTGTCCGTCGCCGAATGGCCACATCCAGGCGACGGGGCGCGATGCGCGGGGCCGGAAACAGTATCGTTACCACGAGCGCTGGCGCGAAGTGCGCGACGAAAACAAGTATGATCGCATGGTAGTGTTCGCCAAAGCGCTGCCGAAAATTCGGCGGCGGGTAAATCGCGATTTGAAACGTCGCGGTCTGCCGCGGGAAAAAGTTCTGGCCACGGTGGTCCAGCTTCTCGAGCGCACGTTCATCCGGATCGGCAACGAGGAATACGTGAAGGAAAACAAATCGTTTGGCCTAACGACCATTCGCCACCACCACGTGGAGGTGACCGCGGCAAAGCTCAAGTTCAGGTTCCGCGGCAAGGGCGGGAAGAAACATGAAGTCGATGTGACGGATCGACGCCTGGCGAAAATCATTCGGCAGCTGCAGGACTTGCCGGGCCAGGAGATTTTCCAATACGTCGACGACGAGGGCGAGGTGCAAGACGTCACCTCGCAGGATGTGAACGATTATCTGCGCGAAATCACCGGCGAAGAGTTTACCGCGAAAGATTTTCGGACCTGGGCGGGAACGGTGCTGGCCGCGATAGCGCTCAACTCCCAGGAAGCGTTCGAGAACAAGGCCCAGGCGAAGAAGAACATCAAAGATGCGATCTCGGCAGTGGCGAAGATCCTGGGCAACACGCCGACGGTATGTCGCAAATGTTATGTGCATCCCGTCGTGCTCGAGACGTATCTCGACGGCGCGATGATCGATGGACTGAAACAGAAGGCCGAGGAAACGCTGTCGAGGAAGCTCGGCGATTTGCGTTCCGAGGAAGCGGCCGTGATGAGCTTCTTGCAGGCGCGGCTGAAGAAGAAAGTGAGCTAGTTTGTCATCCCGCGCTTATGCAGCGTTGCGGGATAAAGCTCCAAATTCCAAGCACCAAGCTCCAGAGAAGCTCCAAACATCAAGCTCCAGATTGGCTACGCCTGCCGTACGCGTTTGGAGCTTGGAATTTGGAGCTTCCGCCGAGAACTAACGCGTCCTTGGTGGCGGCGTGGCGGTCGCGCGCACCCGCGGCTTCGTCACTTTCCTCGGCGTGGCCTCGGCGGCGGCCTGTTCGTCCTGCGGATATTTCTTCGTGCTGGGCCAGATCAATCGCCACGGCTGGGTCTTCACCGTTTCGGTCAATTCCTTGATGTTGGCTCCGCTCGATTTCAGCTCCGGCCCGAGCTGGTTAAGATCGGCCATGATCGCTTTCAGCTTGTCGGATGACTCGCGGAAATTTTGGAGCGTGATTGTAATATTGTCGTTGCTCGAAAGGTCGGTGCTGATTTTCTCGACGTTCCTGAGCGCGATTGAGAGCGAGCTGTCGCGCGCGGTCAAACTCGTCAGGTTTTCGACAAAGGTGCGGAACTGCGCGAGCCCCATGTTGAGCTGCGAATTCTCGTCCGTGATCCGGCTCAGGTTCGCCGACGTGGTTTGCAATTCTTTCAAGGTGCTGGTCGCCTCGATCGCGACCGGCTTGACGATGTCGAGCATCTTGGAAATGGCTTCGCCGAAGTCCGGGACCCGCTCGCCCGCGAAGGTTTCGCCGTCGCCCGCCCGCCCGGAACTGTCGTTGCCCTGGGTGATGTCGATCGCCGTTTCGCCGAGGAGCCCGAGGGTGATCAGGCGCGCCTTCGCGTCTTTGTAGACGAACGCGTTTTTGTCGACCCTCACGTCGATGCGCGCTTCATATTTCGGCTTCTCCGCCGGGGTCGGGCTCGGATCGCCGGCGTGCAAGGCGGCGGCGGCGGCTTCGGCGCGGGCGGCATCTTCCTTGGAAACGGGCGAGTAGAGTTTGTCGACCTGGCCAATCTTGCGTCCCGCCAACAGCACCGGCGCGCCCAGCTTGATGCCGGCGGCGTTGTCCATGTAAATCCGATACGTGACCAGCGGCCGGAAAAGCCCGGGTGCCCCGAGCAGAATCAGGATCGCGGTCAGGACCGCGATCGTGGCGAGCACGAGCAAGCCGGTCAGGATTTCATTTCGTTGCAATCGCATCTTTGCTTCCTTCCAGGATCGGTCCTTCGGTGCTGCCGCTCAAGAACTGCGCCACCACGGGGTTGGTCGAGTTTTTGAACGCCTCGGCCTCGCCCTGTTCAATAATCTTCCCCTGATACAGCATCGCCATCTTCGTGCCAATTCGGAAGGCGCTGTCCATTTCATGGGTGACGATGATCGAAGTCACTTTCGAACTTTCCGTCAGGCTGATGATTAGTTCGTCGATAACGGTCGCGATGACCGGGTCGAGGCCGGCGGAGGGCTCGTCGAACAGGATCAGCTCCGGCTCCATCACGAGCGCGCGCGCGAGGCTCACACGTTTCTTCATGCCGCCGCTCAACTCCGATGGCGCCTGGTCCTTCGCGTCCAACATCCCCACGAGCGCCAGTTTTTCGTCCACGATCTTGTCGATTTCCTCGCGGCTTTTCGTGGTCAATTCCTCGAGCGGCAAGGCCACGTTATCGCGCACGTTTCGCGAGCTGAGCAGCGCCGAATATTGGTAAACCATCCCGATCTGGCTGCGGACCTGCTGGAGTTTGCGCCGGTTCAGCCGCGAGATTTCGAATTGCTTGAAAAACACCGAGCCGCTCTGCAGCCGCAGAATTCCCAGGATCAAGCGCAGGATAGTGCTCTTGCCGCTGCCGCTCTGGCCCATGACGACGAGGCGGTCGAGCGGCTCGACCTCGAGCGACACGCCGTCGAGCACCTTCTTCTCGTCGAAGCTGAGATGGACATCGCGCAGCTCGACCATGTGCGGGCGAGGCGCGCTCATATCGGGAAGAAGACCGTGTAGACGATGTTAAAGAGGGTGTCGAAACCGATCACGGTGGTGATGGCGGTTACGACGCTGGAAGTGGTGGCCGTGCCCACGCCGGCCGCGCCGCCGGTTACATTCAAGCCGCGGTAGCAGGCAATCGACGCGATCAGCAGGCCGAAGAGCAAACTTTTCCCGAACCCCGTGATGATATCGCGGATGAGCAGGGCGTTGAGCACGAGATCGTTGAAGTAAACGAAAGCGATGTTGAAATAGGCGCGCGAAATTAAAGCCGTGGCGATGATCGCGGCCACGCTTGAGACGACGGAGAGACATGGCATGAGCGCGAACAACGCGAGCATCCGCGGGGCCACGAGGAAACGCAGCGGACTGATTCCCATCGCCTCGATGGCTTCCACTTCTTCGGACACTTCCATCGTGCCGAGCTCCGCGGTGAAGGCCGCGCCGATTCGCGCCGCCAGCATGATCCCGGTGAGCAAGGGTCCGAGCTCGCGGGTGAACGCGATCGAGACCAGGCCCGGCACGAGGCGTTCCGTTCCGAAGCGCTCCAGTTGGTAACCGGTGAGCAGCGCCATCGTTAGTCCGAGGAAAAACGAAACCATCGCCACCAGCGGCACGGACCCGACGCCGGCGCGTTCCGTGTGCCGGAAAAAGCTGAAGGCTTTGAAGGGCGCCCGCCCCCGCCGCACGTTCTCGAGGGTTTCGGTGAAAGTGTGGACGATGAACCAGAATATTCCGCCCACTTCCCGGAGAAAGCCGCGCCCTTTCTGGCCAATGCCGGCGACCACGACGACCGGGTTGGTCTCGATCTTGCCGCTGGATTCCAGTCCCCCGTTTTGCTCGGCCATGTTGAGGGGGAAGTTGCCCCAGTTCCCAGTGGTGCCAAAGCGAAATCCCTCTTCTGTAGCCGCCGCCCTGTGGGCGGCGTGGGACGCAACGTCGAGGTCGGGGTCCGCTCCCGCGCTTCGCACAGCGAAGCGGCTACAGAAGAAAGCTGAGTTGCGCCTGAGGACACACGCCTCTACAACTGCCGGACGATGCTCCCGCCGTTTTCACTCGTCATCCCCGCTTACAACGAAGCGGAGCGGATCGGCCAGAGCCTGCGAACCGCGTTTGCTTACCTGCAGATCACCAGCCCGGGCAGCGAGCTGATCGTCGTGAACGACGGGTCGACGGACGCGACCTCCGGGATCGTCCGTGAAGTCTTCGCGGGGCAAACCGCGATCACCGCGCGTCTGCTCGAGCATTCGCCCAATCGCGGCAAAGGCGCCGCCGTGAGGGAAGGATTGCTCGCCGCCGCCACCGCGATCGGTTTGTTTTCCGATGCCGATTTATCCACGCCGATCGATGAAGCTCCCAAGCTCATCGAACCGATCGTGGCGGGGGAACTCGATGTGGCCTTCGGTTCGCGCGCGTTGGACCGCCGCCTGATCGGCCAACGCCAGCCGTGGCGGCGCGAACAAGGCGGCCGCGTCTTTAACCTGATCGTGCGCGTCGCGACCGGTCTGCCCTTTTGGGACACGCAATGCGGATTCAAGGCGTTTCGCCTCGATGTTTTTCGCCCGATTTTGGAACGTGCGAAGACGGATGGGTTCGGCTTCGACGTCGAGCTGCTTTATCTGGCGCGAAAGGCGAACCTGCGGATGAAAGAAATTCCCGTGCGCTGGAACCATTACGAGGGAAGCAAAGTCAACGTCGCGCGCGACAGTGTTCGGATGCTTCGCGAGGTCGCCGCGCTGCGGAAAAGGTAGCTACTTCTTTACGATCTCGGCGTTCTCGAGCATCAGAATTCCGCCATTGCTCGCGAGCTTGCCCTTCAACGTGATCGTTTTGCCGGCGTACTCCGCGAGCTGGTCGTTCATCGGTTTGTGGTCGCCCACCACCAAATACGCTTTTCCATCGCTCAGGATCGCGACTGGCCCGCCGCCTTTGATGCAGGTGGCGGCGCAGCTCGCATGCTTCTCGCCGGTCGCGCCGTGGTCCGCGTAGCACATCAAGTCGATGATCTCGCCCGTGAGCGTTTTCTCGGAAGCCGCCGCCAGTTTTTCCTTTTCGTGATCTTCATGGGCGAAGGCCAGAGGCGAAAGAACGAGTCCCGCCGAAACGCTCGCGACCACGGTGAATTGGAACCACTTCGAAGTTCGATCAGGTGAATACAACATGAGAAAACGTGGCCCTGTTATCGGCGGCGTCAATTCTTCTATAGCCGCTTCGCTATGCGAAGCGTGAGTGCGCGACAATCGAAACAGACGGCGGGCCTGTACTCGCGCTTCGCATAGCGAAGCGGCTACAGAAGCAGCCTAGCGACTCGCTTCGATCAGTTCGGCGAACTGCGAAAAGAAATAACCGGCGTCATGCGGACCGGGCGCGGCTTCGGGATGATATTGCACACTGAAGACCGGCAACTCCCGATGACGTATCCCTTCCACCGTGCCGTCATTCAGATTGATGTGCGTGACTTCCATCTCGGGCGGCAACGAATCCGCGTCGACCGCGAACCCGTGGTTCTGCGACGTGATCGCGACTTTCCCACTCCGCAAATCTTTCACGGGCTGGTTGCCGCCGCGATGTCCGAATTTCAATTTGAAGGTCTGCCCACCGGCGGCGAACCCGAGAATCTGGTGGCCGAGACAAATTCCGAAGATCGGTTTCTTCCCAAGCAAACCGCGGAGCGATTCGTGCGCGTACGGCACCGCCGAGGGATCACCAGGCCCGTTTGAAAGAAAGACGCCGTCAGGATTCAGCGCCAGCACCTCTTCGGCGCTGGTCGCCGCGGGCACCACCGTCACCGCGAAACCGTTCTGGCGCAGGCGCCGCAAAATATTTTCCTTGATGCCGTAATCGTAGGCGACCACGCGGTAGCGCACCGGCGGCAACGCCTGCCGGACGACTTCCTCCGCGCTTCCGCTCGCTACGGTCCACGTTGCGCTGAGCCGATCGTCCGGGTCCCATTGATACGGCGCGCTCGTGGTGACCTCGCGCACGTAATCCATCCCGATCACGCCTTCGCCTTCGTTCGCCCGCGCGACCGCTTCTTTTTCCGAAAGTGTATCCGTGGTCAGGCACGCCTTCATCGCGCCGCGCTCGCGGAGATGCCGCGTCAACGCGCGCGTGTCGATGCCCTGGACGCCGGGGATGTTCCAGCGCGCCAGATAGTCTTCGAGCGACGATTCCGAGCGCCAGTTGCTCGGGATTTCGCTCAGTTCTTCAATAACAAATCCGCGCACGTGCGGTTCGCGACTTTCCTGGTCGAGCGCGTTCGTCCCGTAATTGCCGATGAGCGGATAGGTCATGGCCACGATTTGTCCGCGATACGACGGATCGGTCAGCACTTCCTGGTAACCGGTCATCGAAGTGTTGAAACATACTTCGCCGACGCGCGTGCCCGTAGCGCCAAAGGATTCGCCCTCGAAAATCCGGCCGTCTTCCAGAGCGAGAATTGCGCGCATCCTCGCGCAGTGTCCCGCTTGCGCGGAAATTTTCAAATCTTCTTCACGCGCGTTCGCGGCGGAACATAGACTTTCAGTCTGTGCGCCCAGCGGACATTCTGTCCGCTGCTTTTTTTGCAGCGGAGTGGAACCCCGCTGGGCGCACAGGTTGGAAACCTATGTTCCGCCGCGGCTGTCAATTGAACTTCGGATTCGTCGAGCTGACCGTCCGATTGTTCGCGTAGCTGGTTTCCGTGATCGATTTGTCGGGATTCACGATGAACTCGCAGCGCATTCCCTCCCGCGCTTTGAACGGCATCCGGCAGGGGACCTCGGCCGTGCCGCCGGCTTTGATCGCGGCGACCGGGCAGGTGTAGGAGCCGCCCGGAGTCGCCACCATTTTCAGGGTCGTGGCGGCGGAATCGCCATTGCCGGCGTTCTTGACTTTGACGACCCAAAAAGTGGACGAGGTCTGGGTCGTCTTTTCGATCACGAGATCAGGCGCCGGTCCTAGTGGTTTCGGAGTTTTTGCGGGAGCCAGCAGCGGACAGAGCAGCGCGAAGGCAAAGATGAAAGATCGTTTGTGAGTTTTCATAGACGTTCTCGATAACTAACCGGCAGCAACAAAATCTTCAATTCGTAATCGCGCTCGTGCTCGATCTGCCGACGTCGTTGCGATTACGAGCACGAGAAAAAAAAGCCCGGACTGCTTTCGCAGCCCGGGCTTTTCAAAATATTACCCCGCAAATGCCGTTTAGGCGGATCTCCCGTTCCCTTTCGGTAACGGGCGGACGACCGTCGCGAGCGCATCTGACTTCCAATTAAGGCATGTCATCTTCACCGCGCGACCAAGCCTCCTATAGCTAATGAAATATCGGTTCGGGAATCACACCTGTAATCTCGAACACCGCAGGGTAAATTGGTCGAAAGTTCTCGGTTGAGAGTTGAGCGAAAAGCACTGGTTTCCATCCCAACCCTCAATGGAAAACTCCCGGCCGCCTGTCAAAGAACTACTCCCGGAGTTCCACGCCCAATTCCCGTTGCAACCGCTCGCGAATCTTCGCGTGGACCACGGTGATCTCTTCGTTTGTCAGTGTCCGAGTTTTGTCGCGGTATGTCAACGCATATGCCATCGACTTTTTTCCCGCGCCAAAATTTTGTTCTTGTTTTCCGCCGAAAACATCGAACAGTTCCACGCTCGCCAGGAGCGGCTCGTTCGCGCCCACGATCGTCGAGAGAATTTTTTCATGACTCAAATTTTCCGGCACGATCATCGCGATGTCGCGCGTGATCGGTGGGAATTTCTCGATCTCGCGAAATATTTGCCCGCTTCCCAGCTGGGCGACCGAATCGACATTCAACTCGGCGAATAAGACCGGGTGAGTCGGGCCAATCGTCTTCGTGCGTTCGGAAACGATCTGGCCGGCGAAACCGATTCGCTCGTCATCTCGCCAGATTTCGACCGCCAGCACCAGATCGGGTCGCTCCACCCGCTTGAAGAACGCAGACGGGATGACCGATTCGATCACGCCTTTGAGGTCGAAATAATCGAGGATGCGGTTATCCGAATGCCAGTGCGCGGTCGGCGCCGAATTTCCCCAGAGAAGGATTCCCAGATGGCGCTCTTCTCTTCCCTCGGGAGGAATAAATACTCGCCCCACTTCAAAGATGGCGACGCGCTGAGCTCCGCCCAGAACATTGCGCGCTAACACATCAAGCAGGGAAAGATCGAAACTTCGTCGAAGCGCGGCGTGGTCCTCGTTGAGCGGATTGCGTAATTCAATCGCGTTCTCAAATTCGGCTGCCTGGCGGGAAATCAATTTCGACGTCCGCACCTCGGCCAGTCCACGCCCCGCCAAGCGCGCGCGCAAACGGGATTCAAAATCATGGCCGCGATCCGCCTCGGACTCCGGGGTGAAGCGGCTGCGGTCCCGTCCGGGGATATTCTCGATTCCGAACACCCGCACGACTTCCTCGATCAGATCGACATCGCGTTGCAGATCGAAGCGATGACTGGGAATGCGCCATGAACTTTCCGCGCTGTTGCCGGATGCTTTCTCCAACCCGAAAGCCTGGAGAATTTTTTCGATCCGCTCTTTGGGAAGAGAAATGCCAATGACTTCGTTGCAAAGCTCGTAACGCAAGGAAACATCCGGCGGCGATGCTGGCAGCGCGCCGCTCGTCGCGATTTCCGCCGCGGGATTGGCGCCTGCGATTTCGCGCATTAATTCCGCGGTGCGATTAGAGGCAGCGAGGACCATCCCGGGATCGACCCGGCGCTCGAAACGGTAGCTCGCATCGCTCGGCAGATTCAGGCGCCGCGCGGTGCGGCGAACACTGGCCGGATCGAAGAACGCGCTTTCCAGCAGCAAGGTCTTCGTTGAATCGGTAACGCCGGTGTCTTCGCCGCCCATAACGCCGGCGATCCCGACAGCACGCGCGTCGTCGGCGATGACGAGGTCCTGCTCGCCTAACGAGTAAGTTTTTCCATCGAGCGCCAGGAATTTTTCACCCACCTTGGCCATGCGGACATTGATCGCGCCGGTTAATTTGTCCGCGTCGAAAGCGTGGAGCGGCTGGCCAATTTCCAGCATCACGAAATTCGTGATGTCTACGATGTTGTTGATGGAACGCAGGCCGACTGATTCGAGCCGGGCTCGGACCCAATCCGGGCTCGGCCCGACCTTGATGTTCTCGATCCGGCGCGCGGAATAAAATGGGCATGCGTTCGGCGCCGAAATCGTGATGGAGCCGGCACGCCCTCGTGCCGGTTGATCGACATCGGTCACCATCCGCGACGAGGGCGTCGCGGCTCCAATCAGCGCTGCAATCTCGCGCGCCAAACCGAAATGGCTCAGGAGATCGCCGCGGTTCGGCGTGATCTCGACATCGAGGATCGTGTCTTCCGGAAACAAGGACGCGATCGGTTCGCCGATCTTCGCTTCGGGCGAAAGAATCAGAAGGCCATCACTGTCTTCGGAGAGTCCGAGCTCGCTCGGGCTGCAAAGCATCCCCTGCGATTCGACGCCACGCAGGTTGCTCGGCTTGATTTTCAAGTCGCCCACCAGCACTGCGCCGGGCAGGGCGAGAGGAACTTTGTCGCCGACCTTGTAGTTCTTCGCGCCGCACACGATCTGGCGTGGTTGGCCACTCCCGTCATCAACCTGACAGACGCTCAGGCGATCCGCGTTCGGATGCTGTGCCGAAGCTTTGATCTGCGCGACAACGACCTTGTCGAAATTCGCGCCGCGCTTTTCGATGTTTTCGATCTCGGTCCCAGCGAGCGTGAGCAATTCCGCCAGGTCATCGACGCCGGGCGGCAGCTCTGCGAAATCGCCTAGCCAGTTAACGGAGAATTTCATTTAAACCGTTTCAATGTGTTGCGGAACATAAGCATCCTGCCTGTGCGCCCAGCGGACATTCTGTCCGCTGCAAACGTGGCAGCAGAGTACAACTCCGCTGGGCGCACAGACTGAAAGTCTATGTTCCGAAACTCCCGCACTCATGCGAATTGCCTCAGGAAACGCAGGTCGTTTGCGGCGAAGTAGCGCAGGTCGGGAATGCCGAACAGGATCATGGCGAGTCGATCCATCCCGAGCCCGAAGGCGAACCCGCTCCATTTCTCCGGATCGTACGCGTCGTCGCCGCGCGCGGAATTCACCTGCTCGAATACGGCCGGATGCACCATGCCGCAGCCGCACATCTCCAGCCATTTCTCACCGCCCTTGAGCGCTTTCGATTTCACATCGATCTCAAAACTCGGTTCGGTGAACGGAAAATAATGCGGGCGAAAACGGACTTGCGTATCGGCGCCGAAAAGCTCGTGCAGGAAAAATTCCAGTGTCCCCTTCAGGTCGCCGATGCTCACCTTCTCGTCGACGTAAAGACCCTCGATCTGGTGAAACTGCGCGCTGTGGGTGGCGTCCACTTCATCGCGCCGATAGGCTGCGCCCGGTGCGATCACGCGGATCGGCGGCGGCGCTTTTTCCATGGTGCGAATTTGGACGGTGGACGTGTGGGTGCGGAGGAGCCGGCCGTCGGGTAGATAAAATGTGTCCTGTTCGTTACGTGCCGGATGATCCGGCGCCGTGTTGAGGGCGTCGAAGCAATGCCACTCCGTCTCGACGTCCGGGCCTTCGGCGAGCGCGAAACCCATTCGGCGAAAAATGCTGATCGAGCGGTCGAGCATCTGGGTGAGCGGATGCAGGCTGCCGAGTTCGCTAGCAGTGCCGGGCAGGGAAATATCGATGTTCGCCAGCTCGCGCGCTTCCTTGACGGCACGGAGATTTTCGGCGGCGGCGGCGATAGCCGCGGTCACAGCAGTCCGCGCTTCGTTCAACAGTTTTCCGACAACCGGCTTCTCGTCCTTGCTGAGCGATTTCATCCGCTCGGCCCACGCCGAAATGCTGCCGGCGCGGCCGAGATAACGGACGCGAGCAGCTTCGAGCGTCTGCTCGTCCGCCGCGGCTGCGACTTCCGCCAGCGCCGCGTCGTGCAGTTGTTCCAGCTCGTGTGGCATGAGGACCGTGAATCGTAAAATCGTAAATCGTTACATCGTGAAAATCGATTCACGATTTAGCGAATCACAAATCACGAATCGACTGGCTACGCCGCCTTCTTCGCTTTCGCTTTGTTCTCGAGCGCGGTCTTCACCTGCTCGACGATTCCCTTGAATGCGGCTTCGTCGGTGATCGCGAGATCGGAAAGGATCTTGCGATCGAGCCCGATGTTCGCGGCCTTCAGGCCTTCGGCAAACCGGCTATAGGTGAGGCCTTGCGCGCGGACGGCGGCGTTGAGCCGTTGGATCCAGAGATAACGGAAAGTCCGTTTCCGCGTTTTGCGGTCGCGATACGACCAATACTTGGCCTTCATGGTCGCGTCCTTCGCGTACCGGAAAAGTTTGGAACGGCGGCCGCGGTAACCCTTGGCCTGGTCGAGGACGCGTTTGCGTCGCTCCCGGCTGGCGGGAGCATTAGTAGCTCTTGGCATTTTGTTTTAGCCCCGAATTGCTTCGGGACTCCTTCTTTCAGCGAATTGTTTTTTCGTTCATGATCTGCGCGACCTCATTCGCTGATTCGGCCTCGCGGTGCGGGACCAGGTGAGCAGATCGACGCGACGCATCGGCGTGCGCGGGCGGGAAAAGTAGCGAGCGCGGTCGAAATCACAAATTGTTTCTCGAAGCGGTGGCGGCAGAATTGGATTGGCCGCGCCTAGGGCTGCTCCTAAAATCGCGCCGTGCATTGGATGGCCCGACATCGCCGCATCGTCGTAGCAGTAATCTGCGCCTTTTGCGCGGCGGTGATTTTTGTCGGGCATTTCTTTCCAAGTCTGCCGTTTCTCTCGGGCATCTGGACCCAGGAACAGAACTTCGAGGATTTTCTCCAGCGCGAAGGCCGCAAGGCGCGGACCCATCCGGAGTTCGTTTTCCTCGGGATCGATCAGTCCACCCTCGAACTGCCGCCATTTTCACCGGAAGAGCTGGCGAGCAGTCGCGCGTTGCAACTCATGACGGAACGGCCTTACCCGTGGTCGCGAGAAGTCTGGGCTCTCCTGCTCGATCGGCTCTTCGGCGCAGGAGCACGCGCCGTGATGTTCGACTTCGTCTCCAATCCACCGAACGACGGCGACGCGATTTTCCATGAGGCGCTCGACCGGTACCGCGACCGGGTCGTCCTCGGAGCGAACTTCGATTTTTCCAAGGGCATGCAGGCCGTGCTGCCGAATGCCAGTCTCATTCCGCCGCCGGCGTTGCTGGATGACCGCGTCGGGTTCGTAATTTTCTTCTCCGACCCGCTCGATCGCAAGGTCCGGAGCGTCCGATACATGGTTTCGGATCGGCTTTTGGCCGGCCAGGAGTCGCAGCCGTCGCAGGAAATTTATTATGCGATGTCGGCCCGGATGCTAAAAAAACTCGGACACGAGAAAGACGTGTTCTGGGACTTTTACCCTCATCAATTCCGGTTCGGCGCGAACGATGCCTATCCGGCGCAACCGCTTTATGAGGTATTCGATCCGAAGATTTGGAATGCGCCTGTCCCACAATCGCAAACGAGCGGGGACGGTTTCGGCGGCGGCGCCTTCTTCAAGGACAAGATCGTAGTGGTCGGCGCGTCCTCGCAGATCGCGCACGATTTCGTCCCCACGCCGATGAGTCCGGACACGCCGGGGCCGACTTTGCACATCCACGCGATGGCGGCAACAATCGGCCACGACTTCCTCTATCCGACTTCGGAGCGGACCGATTTGATGCTGGTGGCAGCGGCGGCTGCTCTTGCGTGGCTGTTGATCTCGTTCGCGGGGCGACCGTTGATTTCTGTGATCAGCCTGCTCGCGATCGCGGGCGCATATCTCGCCTTTGCGCGGGTCAGCTACGATCGCACGGGATTGCTGGTGGTAGTTGTTCCAGTGCTTTCGGCATTTCTCGCCGCGGGATTTCTCTCGTTAGGCTTCGAGTTCGTGCTTGAGCGCATGGAGAAGCTGCGGACCCGCCGGACCCTCGAGCGCTATGTTTCCAAGAATCTCGTGAAGGAGATTCTCGATAATCCCGACAGCTTTTACAGCAGCCTGCGCGGCGTGCGCATTCCGGCCACGATCCTGTTCTCGGACATCGTCGGGTTCACGACCCTCACCGAAAGCGCGGATCCGGAGAAACTCGTGGCGCAACTCAACGAATATCTCAGCCGCATGACGGGCGCGGTCTTCGAGAATAACGGGACCCTGGATAAGTTTATCGGTGACGCCGTGATGGCGGTGTGGGGGAACGTGAGCAGTCGCGGCGTGGCCGAGGATGCGAAGGCGTGCGCGCGCGCCGCGCTGGCGATGCGGCGGGAGTTAGCGGCGCTGAATGAGCAGTGGGCCGCGCGCGGCATCGCGCCATTTCATTTTGGGATCGGGATCAACCACGGCGATGTCCTCGGCGGCAACATCGGCTCCCAGGAGAAGGCGGATCCGACTGTGATCGGCGATGCGGTCAATCTCGCTTCCCGTCTGGAGGCTCTCACCCGCACCTACGCGGTCGATATTCTGGTCGGCGCCCGGGCCGCTGAATTGATCCGGGACGAATTCGATCTGCGCAGCGTGGCGCTCGTCCAGGTAAAAGGCAAAACCGAGCCGGTGGAAATCTCCACCTTGATTGGCGTGACAAAGGATCGGAGGGACGAGGAATTTCTGCACCGCCTCGAAACCTACGAGGCTGGGTTCCGAAAATTTCGCGAGCGCGATTTCACCCAGGCGAAGATTCTCTTTTCGCAGTTCCTCGAGTTCTATCCCGATGATGCCCTGGCCAAGATGTATCTGGAGCGCTCGCTCGAATACGAAAAACAACCGCCGGATGCCACCTGGAATGCGGTCGAGGTGTTTAAGAAGAAGTGAACGTTCGGGAAATAGGTCGTATGTGACCTATGCGACCTATGGGAGCGCGCGCCGAAGATACTCTCGGCAACGATCAAGCTGCGGCTGCGAGCAGGCGAAGAATTGATAGAAGGATAGCACGCGCGCGAAGCCGAAGACGCGGGCGCGCACCTTACCAAAAAAATAGCGCAGCACATCCTCGATCTCGCGCGCGGTGTTCACGTGTTCGTAACGCATGAGAACTTTGTAGTCGAGGTGGTAACGGGCGCGAAAGTCGAGGGCGGTAGTCATGCGCCAGCCCAGACGCCAGAGAATGGTTCCTTCACTCGGGATCCCGGCGCGGAAGGTGCCGGCTTCAGTCAGAAGCAGAGCGCTTCTAGCCACTAATACGGGCAGGTCGCAGACATGTTCGAGAACGGCAACGGACGTTATCCGCTCGTATCGGTTCGAAGCCGGGATCTGGGCGACGTCGTTATAGATATTCCTGATTCGGCCACGATGCGGCGATGATTCATAGAGCTCGCGAAAAGGCTCGACAATGTCGTAGGGAGTCGTGCGTGGCTCATAGGGGAGCTGGTTGAGATTTCCGGCCCCGATTTCGAGAGTCGCCTTCGGCCCCGATTCTTGGACGTCGGCCGCGACCTTCTTGTGCATCCAGCGCTCTGCCCGTTGAGCCAGGCCGAGGATCTGGGAGTTACCTTCGCGACTGTTCCTATAATGCTGAAGATAGATCGCGGCGTATTCCGGCGGAAGAGGCTGTCGTTGCTTCGGAAACGCCGGGAAAGGTATCACTCTGAAGGGCTGGAGGGCTCGATTGAGCTTGCAATGACATAGCGAGGACGACCTTTAACCTCTTCGTAAATGCGCGCCAGGTATTCGCCGATAATACCAAGGCTTAGCATCAACAGGCTGCCGATGATAAGTAACAGAAGGATAACGGTCGCAAACCCGCTCACCGATCTTCCGGTAAGTTGCAGGACCAGGGTGTAAATCCCGAAGAGCACCGAAAAGCCGAAGAACAACAACCCGGCAATCGTGACGAACTGGAGCGGGAGCGAGGAGAAGGCCGAGATACCGGTAAGCGCCAGCTTCAAGCGGGTAGGAAACGACCAGCTGGTGGTTCCGGCGGTTCGCTGCGGAACTTCAAACGGGATTTTGACATGGGTGAACCCAAGCCAGGCTGTCATCCCGCGAAAGAAGACGTTGCGCTCTCGCATCTGCTGCCAGGCATCGACGGCTCTTCGGTTCATCAGCTTGAAATCCGAGACGCCTTTTAAATTCACCCCGGCGAGCTTGTTCAACACCACGTAGAAAAGCAGCGCACCCATCCGGCCGGAAAATGATTCCGGGCCGCGCTTGGTCTTCACTGCTTCCACGATGTCGGCGCCGGTGGTCCGCCACAGCCGCACCATTTCCGGCAAAAGCCCGGGTGGATGCTGGCCGTCGCCATCCATGACAATGACAGCATCGCCACGGGACCGTTCCAAGCCGGCGCAAAGGGCAAGCTCCTTGCCGAAGTTTCGGCTCAACCGGAGACCGTGCAGGTTGGACATGGTGCGGGCTTCATCGGAAAGGATTTTCCAGGTGTCATCGGGAGAGCCGTCATCGACGATGATCAATTCGAAGCGGCAGCCGGTCTTGCCCAACTCGCTGGTTACGCTGGAAAGGAACCCGCGAAGGTTAGCCTCTTCCTTATGAAGTGGCACAACCAGGGAGATAAGAGGCGGGCGTTCGGTTTCCATGGCTCGGCGCTCTGGCGCGTGGCTTAGATGGCTAAGCTTTTTCGCGGCACGGGAAAAGGCAATTCGGCTTTATTTGCCGCGCAGCTCAAGCTGCCGAACGCGGTCCGAAAACGCGCAGAGGACGTACAACTTTCCGTGGGAAAGCGCCAGGCCGGCGGCGCCCTCCAGGTTATTCGGAGGTTCCGGTTTCAAAGCCCGAAGTTTTATTCCCGCGAGATCGTAGACGAGGACTTCATCCGTCGCCGGGCTCGTAAGATAGAGGCGCTCCGCCTCCGGATCGACGATTAGGTCCTGAAAACTCCATCCCGTCGGCAGCCATTCGTTGATCGTCCACTTCGCCACGAACTTTCCATTCGTATCGAAGATCTGGATCCGGCGGTTGTGCGGGTCGGCGACATAGATGCGGTCGCGCTTGTGGTCGACGGCGACCGCGGTGGGCTCGTCGAACTGGCCATCGCCCGGACCTTGCGATCCCCAGGTGGCGAGAACCACGCCGTTCGTGTCGAGCTTTACGATCCGCGCCCGTCCCTGGTCGACTACGTAAACGAAATCGTCGGGTGTAATCCAGATATCGCGCGGCCCGTAAAAGCCGAGGGCAGGACCGCGCCATTGCGCGATGAATCGCCCATCGGCACTGAGCTTCTGGACGCGGTGGTTCGCCACGTCAGCGACGTAGATATTACCTTTGCTATCCGCCGCGATACCGTTCGGTTCCCTTAGCTCGCCGGCGTTTTGGCCAGGGGAGCCAAACATATTCAGATAGACTCCCGCCGGCGAAAATTTCTGGATGCGATTGTTGTTCGTATCGGCGACGAGGATATTTCCAGAATGGTCCGCCGCGATTCCGCGCGGAAAATCGAACTGGCCACGACCGACACCTTTGCCACCCTGGAACATGGTGACCGGTGGGATCTGCATGAGCAAGGCCTGGAGGCGTGCGGGATTGGGCCGCTTTAATACCTTTGGCGGCGGGACTGGTACCTTGTAGATAACCAGTCCAGCATACTGGTTGGCCTTGTCCTCCCATACCTTTGGGAAGTTCAGTGAATAGAGTTCCTCATTGGGGCGCTTGATGAACTCGTGGTTGTGGCGCACGGCGTCATCGATCGCCACGTAAGCGATCCTGTGCCTGTAGAGGAGACGAAGGACCGCATAAGGATCGGTGCTTTCGAAGAGCTCGCGGTAATCGTTATCGCGCTGGGTGGTATCGTACCCTGCGCCCCAGGAGAACGAAGGCCAGCCATAAAAGAGGCGGCGCCCGGCCAGCAGGATCTGGTGGTTGACATAGCGGTCGCTCAAAAAGATATCGTGCGGCTTGGTATTTTCCTGGACCCACTTCACCAAAGGATCGCCGACATACTTAATTTGGATCCAGTAGCAGTTATGAATCGCGGCAAGGTCGATCGCGCCGCCAACAACAATTCCAGCCGTGACAAGGACAGCCACGGGACCGGTAACGATGGCAAGCCATCGCGGCTTGATCTTCCAGAGGCGCCAGATGCCATAAGCCACAAAGAGGTTACTAACGATGAGCCAGATATTGAGGTATTTGTGGTTCGCCAGTGTCTCGAGACTCATCTCGAGGCAGAAGGTCATGGCATACATGGCGCACAGCGCCAGGAACAACCGGCGTTGGAACCAGGTAGCGAAGGCCAGGGCCACCAGGATTAGCGCCCACTTCAGGCCGAAGGAAAAACCGATGTAGCGAATAACATTCGCCAGGGTAGGCGGCTCGATAATATAGCCCCAGTGAAGAAGCGAATGGGTAGGAGTCTGGACTCCGCCAGACCGCAATAGGATGAGCTGGGGTAGAGCTAGGAGCGCGGTGGTAATTCCCAGCGCGACCATTTGCCTGCGACAAGGGAAGAGAAGGAAAAGGCTCGCCAGGATCGCGAAGCAGGCAGTGAAGACAAGGGCATTCCAGAAAGGCAGCAATCCCAGGAGACAGCCGGCGAAAACAAAGCTTTTATCGAAGACAATCACCACGCTGATTAACTGCCTTAGTCGCGCGAACAGATAAGGTGTTGGCACGGGCTCGGGCGGTGATGGGATTTCCGGTGATGGCGTTATCGTGTCTCCTCCGACCGAAGCAATGGATGCCTCAGGTTCCGAAGGCGAGACCGCGACCGGTGCAGGCGCAGCGGCGGCTTTTGCGGCCGCGTGCTGCCGGTAACGATCGATCAGGAAAAGCAGAACAATGAGGAGAATCCCGACGGCGCTGGCAAAGTGGCGCTGGTTCAAATAAACCACCTGCGTCCAGATCCCCCATAACTCGCCCCGATAAGGATAACCCGAAGGAAGAAAATCCTTGAGGGCAAGGATCGAGTGAAACGCGGCGGCTACGGAGGGTTGGCCGCGAAGAAAGGAGACAAAGCTAAGGGTGCCGTGGAAGAAGAAGAGCGCGGCGCCGATGCGGCCTACGGCGCGGGAACGGAAAAGGGATTGACCTAGCGCCATCAATAACGCCAGGGTCGACACGAGCGTAAGGATGCTTAAGAGGTTAAGACTCCAGGCCAGATTAAGGCCGAGAAAGGTCAGGTTTCCCGCCTGGAAGTAAAACAGGAAGTGGTAGCGAATAGTTTCGCCGGAGAAATGCGGATAGTGGGTGGGGAAGTTATGACCTACCGCGAAGCTTTGGATAATGGCGGTGTTAGGCCCGAAGTCGCTCCATTCGTTGTTGCCGATTAGCAACGTGCCGCCTTTGAAGTCGAGCGTGGCGAACATCATCCAGCACGCGAAAACAAGGAAAGCCAGCAGAGTTATCCAATCCCAGAAGGCGGACCCCGGAGTGCGGGGCTGGATGAATTGGGCGTCGTGGCCAAACTGCCGCCGGGCCTGGCGGCGCAAGAGCCAGATTGAGACAACGGCTACGGCGAAGAAGCAAAGGTCTCCCCAAAGCAGAGGAAGGCGGGTGCGCCCAAAAATCCAGGATGCGATGTAGGTAAACCAGGTGCTAAGAAGTAACCCCACGAGAACTGCCGTGGCACAGCGTTGGGCGACCGTCACAAAGCGGAAGAACCGGCGGGAGACTTGGTCGCCGAGGTAAATGGCAAGGACTAGATAGAGCAGTGCAAGCATGATCAGGTCTTAGGAAGCAGGGCCGGGCGTTGACGGGCTCTCCGCGACTTCAGCATAAGCGTGATGTAAAGGACGAAACATGCGAGACGTTACAAGGCCTTTGCGGTTCAGAAGAAAGGTTGCCAGAAGTCCCAGGACCCCGAAACCGTAACGAAGCGACCGGCCGAAACCGATCGTGCTCGCCTCTGGAAAATAGCGATGAGGCACTGAGATTTCCTCGAGGCGCGCGCCGAACCAAACGGCCTGGGCGACGATTTCCTGGTCGAAGATGAAATCGTTCGAGTTAAGGAGAAAGGGCGTGGATTCCAAAAGACTTCGGCGAAAAGCGCGAAAGCCGGTGTGATACTCGGAGAGCTGGAGCCCAAAGACCTTGTTTTCACACCAGGTAAGGAACCGATTGCAAAGGCGTTTGTAAAAAGGCATGCCGCCGACGATCGCATAAGCCATGCGCGAGCCCAGGACAAGGTCGGCGCGATCTTCCACGATCGGGCGAACGAGGTCGGGAATCTTTTTGGGATCATATTGATAATCCGGGTGGAGCATGACGACGATATCCGCGCCAGTCTTGAGGGCTTCCACGTAGCAGGTCTTTTGGTTGCCGCCGTATCCCTGGTTTTCGCGGTGAAGAAAAACGCGGAGGCCGAGTTTGCGCGCCACCTCCACTGTGGAGTCGGCGGAAAAATCATCGACCACGATGCATTCGTGGACGCTATCGGGCGGAATCTCACGGAAGGTTTGCTCGAGGGTCTTGCTGGCGTTGTAGGCCGGCATGATCGCGACAATCTTCGGGTTAGTCATCTTCTCCACGGTCTTGCCGTAATCTTTTTCCAGCCGGCGAACATTTCCAATCGTAATCGTGCGCGTTGGTTGAGAGGTTGAGAGGTTGAGAGGACTGCAGGCGACATATTCCATTTCCTCTAAACCCCTCAACTGCTCAACCTCTCAACCACACAGATCGGCTACTAGCCAAACTCGCGCGAGCGGCGTAAAGGATTTCGCATGATGGCGGCGCCAAAGAAATTTCATTTCATCGGGATTTGCGGCACGGCCATGGGATCGGTGGCGGCAGCGTTGCGCGAGCGCGGCTTCGTTGTCACGGGTTCGGACGAGAGCGTTTACCCACCGATGTCCACTTTTCTCGAGAGCAAAGGGATCGCCTTGCGTTCCGGTTACCGGCCGGAAAACATTCCGGAGGACGCCGACGTGATCGTGATCGGCAACGCGATGAAGCGTGGCAACCCCGAGGTGGAAGCGGTCCTGAATCGGAAGCTTTACTATTGGTCGCTGCCGGAATTGCTGAAGGAATTGTTCCTGCGCAGCCGGTACAATCTTGTCGTCACCGGCACCCACGGAAAAACGACGACCACTTCGTTGCTCGCCTGGATCCTGACGGTGGCCAAGCTCGATCCGAGCTACGTCATCGGCGGACTCCCGGCGAATCTCGGGCAGGGCGCGCGCTTCAACGATTCGAAGTATTTCGTGATCGAAGGGGACGAATACGATTCCGCCTTCTTCGATAAGCGCTCGAAATTTGTCCACTATCTCCCCGAGTTGCTGATCGTGAACAACATCGAGTTCGATCACGCCGACATTTTCAACAACCTCGACGAGATCAAGCTCAGCTTCCGGCGGCTGTTCAACATCGTGCCGCAAAACGGAATGATCCTCTTGAATGGCGATGACGCGAACTGCATGGACGTCGCGCGGCAACTACAGCCGTTGATGGCGCAGATCGAGGAGGTGGGTTTTTCAGCAAACTGCGCCCGGAAAATTTCCGATGTGACCCATACGACTCACGGATCCAATTTTGTTTTGGGCGGGGACAAATTCGAGATGCCGCTCATCGGTGAATTCAATGTGCGGAACGCGGCGATGGCGGTCTCGGCGGCGCGGTTCTACGGGGTTTCGCTGGAGAAAATTCGCAAGGCCCTGAAGAGTTTCAAGGGAATCGCGCGCCGACAGGAGGTGCGGGGCGAAGCGCGAGGAATCAGGGTGATCGACGATTTCGCGCACCATCCCACAGCGATCCGGGAAACCTTGCGCGCCCTGCAACATCGTTATCCCGGGGCGCGGATTTGGGCGGTGTTCGAGCCGCGCTCAAACACGACCCGGCGCGCCGTGTTCCAGCAGGAGCTGCCCGATGCGTTGAAGCTGGCGGACGGCGTTTTCATTTCGCAGGTCGCGCGCCTCGACCAGATTCCCGAGAAGGACCGGCTCGATCCGCAGGCGGTGATGGAATCGATCGCCGCCTCAGGCCGGCCGGCCTTTTACGAACCGGACGCAGCTCATATTATAGAGAAGCTCGTGCCGCTGTTGAAGGCGAAGGACGTGGTGGCGATCTTTAGCAACGGCGGGTTTGATGGGATCCATGGGAAGTTGCTGGAGAGGTTGAGGGAGTAAGGAAAAGCTCCAAGCTCCAAAGGGGAGGGCGTCAGAATGAGCTCGGTACCTTTGTTGGAAACGGCGTCAGCAATGCACCCGCCTTGAAACTCGATTCGCGCGCGCCAATTGAAATTTGATGTTTGGAGCTTCTCTGGAGCTTGGTGCTTGGGATTTGGAGCTTTAGCCCGTCCCGGGCGATCCGTCCCGGGCGATCCATCTTGACCAACGCCGCCTGACCTATTACATAAAGCGCGTGCTTCGCCCTCTCTGTCTTGTGGCGCTGGGTCTCGCAGCGCTGACTTCCGTTTTCGGGCAACCGAAGCCGACGAGCGCCCCCGGTGTAAGTCCGCGCCCGCTTCCCACGAGTGCTCCCCAGGTCGCGCCGCCCGCCCCTTCGGCGCCGGCCAAAACAACGACGGAAGAAGCGCCCGCTGCTGTTCCGCCCGCCCAGACCCAGTCGCAGACGAATCCCGCCCCGCCGCCTTCCATTCCCGGCACGACGCCGGTCCCCTCCGATAAAACGGAAACGCTCCAGTTCCCGAATAGCGACGTCGTCGATGTTCTCCGTTTCTACGAAAACATCACCGGCAAAAAGCTGATCATGGACAACTACGTCCAGGGCAAAGTGAACATTTTCCTCAGCCGCCCGGTCCCGCGCGATGAAGCCATCAAGATCATCGAGATGAACCTGCTCATGAACGGCTATTCGCTCGTGCCCGCGGGCGGCGACATCGTTAAGGTCATCGGCACCGGCCGGAGCCCGCGCAACGCCGGAGTGCCGCTCGTTTCCGACGAGGCGGATATTCCCGACGGCGAACATGTCATCAGTTTCCTTTTCAAGCTGCGCTATGCCGATCCGGTCGAGCTCCAGCAGGTGATCGGACAATATCTCCAGCCGCCGCAGTCCTACACCTCGTATCTGGCGTTGCCGAAGTCGTCCAGCATCCTGATCACGGAAAACTCGGCGGTCATCCGGAGCCTGATCCGAATCATAGACCAGATCGATGTGCCCCCGGCGCAGGTGGTGAGCGAATTCATCAAGCTCCAGCGTGCCGACGCGACCAAGGTGGTCGAAATGCTGAAAGACGTTTTCGAGAAAGGGACCACGACTACGACAACAACGACCGTCGCGCCGGGGGTGCGTCCCGTGCGGCCGCCGACCAACGTCCCGGTCCAGCCAGTCCAAACACAGGTTTCCGTGGAAGGCGACCTGAGCGCGTTCACCGCTCTGTCGGAAGACTCGATCGTCGTCGGCAAGATCAAGATCGCCGCCGATGTGCGGACGAACCGGATCCACGTCATCACCCGCCCGGTGAACATGCCATTCGTGAGGAAGCTGATTTCTGAGTTCGATGCGAACGTCGAATTCGCGAAGCCGGTCACGCGGGCGCTGCGTTACATTAGCGCCGCGGAGGTCCTGCCGGTCATCGTGCAGACGCTAACCGAACCAGGCAGCAATCAGGCGCCAGGGGCGGAGACCAGCAATCCCGCCGCGCCGCAGCAACAGGCGACCCAGAATCAGCGGCGAACGAATTATCCTGGCACTACCGATTCCAGTTCCAGTTCGACTAGTGGCACTCAGAATTTTTCCGAGGAGCTCTCTACGCAGGCGGTCGATACAGCGCCGAAAGCGGTGACGATCGGCAACGCCAAGATCATTGCTGATCAACGCTCAAACTCCATCATCGTGTTAGGCAATATGGAAGTAGTCGTGAAGGTCGGGAAGCTTCTCGACGAGATGGATATCAAAGCGCCGCAAGTCGCGCTGAGCACGGTCATCGGCGAACTGACGCTGAACAATGAAAAAGATTTCGGGATTGATTACTTTGCACGTAATCCCAATCGGGTGGCCGGCACCACAAACTTCACCGGGATAGGTCCAGCGGCGGGCGGCGCCAACGCGCCCAGTGTTTTCAATCCGGGTAATATTGTGACCTTTACCGAATTGGCGCAGAAGGCGGCTGGTGGCGTAAATGCCTATCTTGCCGCGGGCACTTCGCTTGCCGCCGTCGTTCACATGCTTGATTCGACTGGTCGCTTCAAAGTGCTCAATCGACCGGTGGTGTTCACGACCAACAACAAGAAGGCCATCATCGCCTCCGGCCAGGAAATCCCGGTACCCGTCAACACTTTATCGACAATCGTTAATACCGTCCCAGGTGCGACGCCCTTAAATAGCTTCGGAAATCAATCGACCATCCAATATAAGAAGGTTGCGCTACAGCTCGAAGTCGTGCCGCTGATCAATTCGGAAAAAGAGGTTACTCTTGATATCCTCCAAAAACTCGACAGCGTGGCCGACTCGACCATCATCGGCGGTAATTCGATTCCCAACGTCGCGACGCGTTATATAAAGACCACGGTCTCCGCTCCAAACTGCTCGACCATCGTCCTGGGTGGATTGATCACCGATAACAAGCGCACCTCGAAGACTGGGATTCCGCTGTTGAGCCACATTCCGCTCATCGGAGGCCTTTTCCGTGAAACCAACAAAACGCTGAATCGAAGCGAGCTGATTGTTTTGATGCGTCCTGAAGTCGCACTTACAAACCTCGATATCTATCGGCTTCGCCAGAAGAACGAGGACGGAACCCATTTCGGGCCGGAACTAGACAACGGTGATTGTCCCGATTGTCCCAAGCCAGGCGAAGACAAACAGATTCAGTTACCCGGGCCTGATTTGCCGGGGATGAAGTAGGAGCACGGATTTTTTGCGTGTCATCCCGAGCCGCGCAGACGGCGAGGGACCTCACACGCGCTCAATCGCTTCCGCGAAACGATAAACGCACTACGTCATCGGACGCTTCCTATTTGGCGGCAGCCGGGATTGCAACTGCGAGGTCCCTCGGCGCGCTTCGCCAGCCTCGGGATGACACGGCTTAGTCCGATCCGCGCTCGTAAGTCAAGAACACGATCGCGCCTCCTTTTTCGGGAGGCGCCACGACGACGGTTGCCGGACCACCGACGAAGACGTCCTCATGGGCGGCGTGTGTCTGCGGATCGGTGGCAAACAAAACCCAAAGGGCGGCCGTGCCCTTGAACACCGCAACGCCGGCAGGCATCGGTGTCGCGTTGCTGACCGAATTTTGGGTAAAGTTTGTAATCTTGATCCACTGACGCGCCGACAGATCGATCTGCAACGAGCTACCGCCGTCGGGAATGATCACACTGGTGAACGTGGAATCCTTGGCCGGCAAAGTGGTGAATGACAGGGTGAGAACCGCGAGGGAAGTGATGAGGATTTTCATGGGTAACCATCTAAGAAGAAATCTCGGGCGAAGTCGAGTGGGGATGGTGCGTGGCACAGGCATCTTGTCTGGGGAGCGTGCGCGCCTCGCGTGCTGATTTCGGCGCCCTCGCCGAAATTCTCTGCCATTCAAGAAAAGTTCGCGATCGCGAGGGCGCAATCGCCAGCACGCGAGGCGCGTGCGCTCCCCGGATGGAGACGCAGCATGACAATTTGCTTCGGTTCGAGTAAGATCAGCGCGTGAATCCGGCCATCAGTAATTCGCTCATCGATCTTTTGCTCGCGAGTGGCGTGCCCTCGCGCGAAGAAGCAGCGGAACTTTCCACGAACCTCAACGGTGGATCGTGGACGACGCAGGTTCTCGATTCGGGCAAAGTGGACGAACAACGGTTCCTCGAAGCGATCGGGAATTTTTTCCAGGTGCCGGTGATGTCGATCGATACGAAACGGATCGATCGCTCGACGCTGTCGCTCCTGCCGAGCCGGTTCGTTTTCCAGCACCACATCCTGCCGATCGAGACCCGGGACAAGACGGTGGTGCTGGCGACCTACGATTTGTTTAACTCGGTCGGGCGCCAGCTTGCCTCGCAGTTATTGAAGCGGCCGACCGAATGGGTGCTGGTGCCGCGCGGCCAGATTCTGCGCGCGATGAAAACCGTTTACGGCGTCGGCGCGGAAACGTTCGACGAAATCCTGAAGACGAACCGCTCCTTCGAAGGCGTGCAGGACATCGAGATGGCGACCGATCTCGATGCGAACGATCCGGAAGCGTCGGTAGTGAAGTTCGTGAACCAGATCATTCGCGAAGCGATCTTCGAGCGCGCGACCGACATTCACGTCGAGCCGCTCGAGAACGATCTGCGAATTCGTTACCGGATCGACGGCATCCTGCACGAGGTCGCGGTGCCGCCGCAATTGCGCCTGCTGCAATCGGCGATCATCTCGCGCTTGAAAGTCATGGCGCACATGGACATCGCGGAACGCCGGCTGCCGCAGGATGGCCGGATCAATTTGCAGGCGCACGACCAGAACATCGACGTCCGCGTCTCAACGATCCCGACGGTGAACGGTGAGTCGATCAGCTTGCGCTTGCTCAGCCGCACCGAGACCCAGCATTTCGGGTTCGACCGGCTCGACATGAGCGAGAAGCAGGGTCAGGTCATCCGCGCGTTACTCGCCCAGCCGAACGGAATTATCCTGCTGACCGGGCCGACGGGCTGCGGGAAATCGACCTCGCTCTATTGTTTCCTCAGCAGCATCAATTCGGTCCAGCGCCGGATCATCACGATCGAGGAACCGGTGGAATATCGGCTGCCGGGCGTATCGCAGATCGACGTGAAACCGGAGATCGATCTGACGTTCGCGAAAGGGCTCCGCCATATTTTGCGGCAGGACCCGAACGTGGTCATGGTGGGCGAAATTCGCGACGTGGAGACGGCGGACATTTCGATCCGCGCGGCGATGACCGGCCACCTGGTGTTCAGCACGCTCCACACGAACGACGCCGTTGGCGGCATTACGCGGTTGCTCGACATGGACGTCGAGCCGTTCCTGTTGTCGTCGGTCGTGAAAGCGTTCATCGCGCAACGGCTGGTCCGGACGATCTGCCCGCATTGCGTGCGGATGTATGAGTATCCGAAGGAATATCTGGCGCAGCTCAGCGTGCCGGCGGAGATGGGAACGCAATTCAAGCGCGGGGAAGGCTGCGATAGTTGCCGGCAGACCGGTTACCAGGGGCGACTGGCCATTTACGAAATCTGTGTCGTGACCGAGCCGCTGAAAAAATTGATCATGCAAAAGCGCGACGGCGGCGAGCTGAAGCAATGCGCGATCGCGAACGGGATGGAAACGCTGCGGCAGGACGGCTGGCGGCGCGTGGAGCAAGGCAAGACGACCATCGAAGAAGTCGTGCGCGTGACGCAAACCGACGAAGTGATGGCGGAGACCGAGCTGCTAAGCGCGCCGGCCCTGATGGCGGAAGCACCGATGGTGCTGCGGTAAGCGGAAAAGCACCAAGCACCAAGATCCAAGCTCCAGAGAAATCCCAAGCTCCAAATTCCAATCGGCGTCTCGCGAAGTCTTTGCTTTGGTGCTTGATGTTTGGTGCTTCTCTGGAGCTTGGTGCTTGGTGCTTTTATCCCCCGCGCAGATCGCGGATCGCTGCCGCGTAATCGTCCGCCCGGAAAATCGAAGTGCCGGCGACGAGAATGTTTGCGCCATTTTCGATGGAGACTTGGGCGGTCTCCGGTTTGATGCCGCCGTCGACTTCGATGTGGAGCTTGCCGCCATTCGCATCGCGCCATTGTTTTGCGCGCCGGACTTTCTCCATCATCTCGGTTCGGAAAGCCTGGCCGCCGAAACCGGGATGCACAGTCATGATGAGAAGCAGATCGATCGTGCTGAGATAAGGCGCAACCGCTTCGAAGGGCGTCGCGGGATTCAACGTCAACCCGACGCCGCAACCAGCGGCGCGGATTGTCGCCAGCGTTTTCGGAACATCATGTTTCGCCTCCGGTTCGACATGGACGGTGATCGAATTCGCGCCAGCCTCGAGAAAACGCGGCAGATAATGATCGGCGTGCTCGATCATGAGATGGACGTCGAGCGGGAGCGGCGTGTGTTTGCGAACGGTCGCGACGACCGCGGGCCCGAACGAAATGTTATCGACGAAATGGCCATCCATGATGTCGAGATGGAGCCAGTCCGCGCCCGCTTCTTCCGCGCGATGAATCTCGGCTTCGAGATGGGAAAAATCCGCGGCAAGGATCGATGGGGCGACGAGAGTTAGCATTCCGTGAATCGTGAATCGTGAATCGTGAATGGTTAAATCGATGAAGAGCCTGATTGGTTCAACCCCGATTCACGATTCACATATCACACTTCACGTTTCCGCTTCCCGCCAGCTTTCCCTTGACGATAGAGAGCCGCGTTTCATGTTACGGCGTTTCAGCCGGCCGTTATCGCGCTCGCAGGCCAGCACGCTCGACTGGAACGCGCGGTTGAACGACTAATCTAAATTTTCATGTTTAACGGACTCTTCGGCTGGTTATCCAGCGACATCGGGATCGACCTCGGAACGGCCAACACGCTCGTCTACGTAAAAGACCAGGGCATCGTGCTTCGCGAACCATCGGTTGTGGCGGTCCAGGCGGGCACGAACAAAGTGCTCGCGGTCGGCGATGAAGCGAAACGGATGCTAGGCCGGACGCCGGCGAACATCGTGGCGGTGCGGCCATTGAAAGATGGCGTGATAGCGGACTTCGAAGTGACCGAAGCGATGCTGCGGCATTTCATCGCGAAAGTGCATGGCCGTCGAGTACGCGCGAAACCCCGCGTCGTGATCGCGGTTCCGTCGGGTATCACGGAAGTGGAAAAACGCGCGGTGCGCGAATCCGCGACGCATGCTGGAGCGCGTGAAGTTTATTTGATCGAGGAACCAATGGCGGCCGCGATCGGGGTGGGCCTGCCGGTGCAGGATCCGGCGGGCAACATGATCATCGACATCGGTGGCGGCACGACCGAAGTCGCGCTGATTTCGCTTTCCGGAATCGTTTTCAGCCGCAGCGTGCGCGTCGCGGGCGACGAGCTGGACGAGGCGATCGTGCAATACATGAAGCGCGCCTACAACCTGATGATCGGTGAGCGCACCGCGGAAGAAATCAAAATCAAAATCGGCTCCGCCTATCCGAGCGAGAAAGAAACCAGCGTGGAAGTGAAAGGCCGCGATCTCGTGGCCGGGCTGCCGAAAACGCTGATGATCACGTCGCAGGAAGTGCGCGAAGCGCTCCTGGAACCGATCTCAACCATTGTCGATTCCGTCCGGATCACGCTCGAGCGTTGTCCGCCGGAATTGTCCGCCGATTTGGTGGATCGCGGTTTGGTCCTCGCGGGCGGCGGCGCGCTCCTCCGCGGCTTCGACAAACTTTTGAGCGAAGAGACCGGTCTCCCTGTCCACGTGGCCGAAGATCCCCTGAGCGCCGTCGCGGAAGGAACCGGCAAATGCCTCAATGAACTTAAATTTTTGCGTCAGGTGGCCTCGAGCGATCGCAACTGGCGGTAGAATCCATTTTCGATTTTCGATTTTGGATTTTCGATTGAGCAGATCGAACTTCAAACTTCGAACTTCAAACCTCGCATGAACCGGTCGAGCATCATCGCGCTTGCCGTCCTCGGCGCGATCCTGGCCTATTTTCTCACCTTCGGCGCGGAGGGAACGCGCAAGCTCCAGGCGGGATTTTATAAAGTCATATCCCCGTTTCTCTCGAGCGGCTCAACCATAAAAAAGCAGTTCACATCGGTCAGCACGGGGCTGCAAACCCTGGAGGAAGTGGAGAAGGACAACGCCTCGTTGAAAGTGGAGAACCGCTCGCTCAAGGCGACGAACCAGTCGCTCCGCGACGTCGAACATGAGGTCAACCGCCTCCGCCGGGCGCTCAATTACCGCGAGCGCGCTCCCTTCCGGCTGGTGCCGGCGGAAGTTCTGACGCGGGATTCATCCACCTGGTGGCGAACTATCACGATCAATCGCGGCAAGAACGACCAGGTCGAACCGGACCAACCGGTGGTGACCGACGAAGGCGTGGTGGGGAAGACCGCGACCGTCGGCGACAACATCAGCGTCGTGCTTTTGATTTCGGACGAAAACTGCAAGGTCGCCTGCACGGTCGAAGGCAGTCGCGAGCAAGGGATCGTTTCCGGCGAACGGGTAACGGGCTCGGTCACGCCGATGCTCGATCTGAATTTTCTGTCCAAGCAGGCGAATCTTCCAACCAGCGCAAAAGTTTATACTTCCGGCGTGGGCGGAGTTTTTCCGTCCGGCCTGCTCGTCGGCACGGTGCAAAGTTTTCGGGTGCGTGAGCTCGACAGCCAGGCGCGGATTCAGCCGGCGGTGGATCTTTCGCATCTTGAGGATGTGTTTGTGGTAACAGGGAGAAAATGACGAAATCCGAATGTCGAAATCCGAAACAATGACGAAGCCCGAAATTCGAATGAGTCCGTTTCGAACCTTAATCATTGCTCATTGGAATTTGTTTCGAATTTCGGATTTCGGATTTCGAGTTTTCCGCGCATGATTTTCTTCGTCATCCTCATCATCCTGACGTTCGTGGCGCAAATCGTCGAATTTTTCATTCCGCCGCTCGACTGGATGTTCAACGCGCGCATTTACATCGTGCCGATCATTGTTTTTTACGGCGCGATGGCGTTGCCCTTCCCGGCAGTGATGGCGCTCGCTTTCTTCGCCGGGTTCATGCTCGATGCGGTGACGGCCCAGGTCCTGGGCAGCCGGGTTGAAATCTCGATCGGATGGTCAATACTGCTCTACGCCGTGCTGGCGGCGATTATGCATGGGCTGAGGCCTTTGTTTATCCGGGGACGCTGGGAAGTGCATTGTCTAATGAGCGGCGTGTGCACGTCCGCGATCCTGCTTTCCCAATACCTCATGATTTCATTCCGGCGCGGCTCGCTCTTCTTCACTCGCGAAGCCTGGTGGCAGATCGTCGGGCCGGGCATCATCGCGATGATCATGGCGCCGCTCGCCTTCTGGTTCCTGCATTATCTCGCCGGCCTAACAAGAAATCCGTATCGTCCCGATCAGGATGCATCTGAAGCTTACTAATGAACCAAAAACGTTTTAACGCGCGCTGGCGTTTGCAATTCCTCGGCCTTCTTTTCCTGGCGGGTCTCGCCGCGCTCCTCGGCCGGCTCTGGTTCGTGCAGGTCGCGCACGGGCAGGAGTGGACGAATAAGATTCGCGGAAGCTCGGAAGCGACCGTCCGGATTCCTTCGGTGCGTGGCGAAATCCGGGATCGCAACGGAACCACGCTCGTCCAAAACCGCGCCAGTTATGAGGTGGACTTTTATCTGCCGGAAATGGTGAAGGGTTATCGCGAACGCGTGGGCCCGCCGCCGTTGACCGGGTATCGCACCACGATCAACGGCATGCCGAAAGACCTGAAGGAGCCCGACATCGTCAAGATCGTCAATAGCGGCATCGTCCCGCGGCTCGACGATCTCGATCTGGCGCGCGACTACAATTCCGTCCAGCTCCAGCGCCATTTCCGCACCAATACCGAGGTGCCGTATTCCTACCTGAAGGACATCGATTTCGAGACGATGGCGAAATTTTCCGAGCACGACGTGGGGTTGCCGGGCGTGGACATCACGATCAAGCCGGTGCGCTCCTATGTGTATGGCGCGCTCGCCTCGCACTTGCTCGGTTACGTCGGTCCGCCGGACGACACGAACAAGGAGGAAGCGAAGAAGTTCACGTTTTACCAGGCGGACGTCGAGGGAAAATCCAATGTCGAGAAGGCGATGGATGAATATTTGAAGGGCAAACCGGGCATCCGTTACATGCGGCGGAACGCGAAGGGGCAGATCGATGGCGTGCTCCGCGAAGTGCCGCCGACGGCGGGCGCGAATGTGAACCTCACGATCGACGCCCGTATCCAGATGATCGCGGAAGAGGCCTTGCGCGCGGTCGGGCGTGCAGCCGCGGTCGTCATCGATCCGAACAATGGGAACATTCTCGCGATGGCGTCGGTGCCGTCGTTCGATCCGAATACATTCATTCCCAGCATCAAGGCGAAGGACTGGGACGCTCTCCGGAAGGACGAGGCGAACCCGATGGTGAACCGAGCGGTGAGCGCATTCCCGCCGGGCTCGACATTCAAATTAGTGACGACGCTGGCGGGCTTGCGACGGGGCCTGGCGAACAAGACGTTCAATTGCGGCGGCGGCGTCAGCTACGGCGATCATTTCTTCCATTGCTGGATCGGCGAGAAAGGCGGAAACCATGGCACGCTCAGCGTGGCGGACGCGATCAAGGTATCGTGCAATTCGTTCTTCTATCAGTTCGGGAACGCGGCCGGGATCGAGGCGATCGATGAAACGGGGGACTCGTTAGGCCTGGGAAAAACATCCGGGATCGAGATCACGAGTGAATCCCCGGGCGTGCTCCCGGGACCGGACTGGATGCGGATCCATTATCCGCGCGAACGCTGGTCGCAGGCTTACACCGCGAACGTCTCGATCGGCCAGGGCTACAATCTCCTCACTCCGCTCCAGCTCGCGATGGTGTATGCCACGGTCGCGAACGGCGGCGTCTCCTATTATCCGAAGCTCGTCCAAAGCGTGACCAGCATGGTGGACGGCAAGCCGATCCTGAACGAAAAAGGCGAGCCGGTGGTTAATCCGGCGCCGAGAATCCATCACGATTTGCGCTTCGATTTCCCGCCGCAACTAATCCAGCTGGCGCGGCGCGGACTCTGGAAAGTGGTGAACGAAGATGGCGGCACTGCGGCGCGGGCGCGCTTGCAAGGCGTGCAGGTCGCTGGTAAAACCGGCACCGCGCAGGCGATGACGGAGGGCAAAAAGGACACGATCGCGTGGTTCGTTTGCTTTGCCCCGTTCGATAACCCGAAGTACACGATCGCGGTGATGGTCCAAGGCGGCGAACACGGCGGCTCGGTCGCCGCGCCGATCGCCACCCGCATTCTCGAGCGCGCCCTGGCGATGGACCAGGGAACGTTTCAACAGCAGGTCGCCTGGATCGCGCCGGCCCGGAAAGCAAATCCGTTCCAGATGATTCCGGCCGTGGAGTTCAAGGACTCGGGCCCGAAATTGGCCGCGACCGATGAAGAAAATCTCGACGGCTCGACCAGCAGCGACATGGCCAATACCAGCGCCGATCCTTCGGTGGAACCGGAAGCGGACGCGGCCGGCAAAGTGAAGAAGGCTCCGCGCCCTGTGGTCGTGCCCACGCCGCCGCCGCGCAAGCTCAGCTTTTTTGAAAGACTTTTTGGCGTCCGCCCGAAGCCGGCGCCAGCACCCACGCCACCGCCGAAACAACGGCCGGTGCGCAGATGATGAAACAATCTGATCGGAACCAGGCGCAACCCAAATCCCTCCACGCTTCGTTCATGATCGCACCCAATCTCCCGGCTTATGATGGAAAAAGTCAGACGGATTTTAGGTCTTGGTGGCCCCAAGACCGGCAACAAATTAGTAATCAGCGTCGAAAAGCTCGAGCGCCGGGTGGCGTTACTCGAGAACGGACGCCTGGAAGAATACAATGTCGAGCGGAACACTTCCCGGAACATTGTTGGCAGCGTTTACAAGGGAAAAGTTAAGAACATAGAGATGGGGTTGAAGGCGATGTTCGTGGACATCGGCTTCGAGAAAAATGCGTTCCTCCATTTCTGGGACGCGATTCCCGCCGCGCTCGACAGCGGCATCGAGGAAATCGACCGGCCGAAAGATCGCCGGCCGAAAAAGCGGATCACGGCCAAGGACATTCCGAGCATTTATCCCGTCGGCTCGGATGTGATCGTGCAGGTGACCAAGGGCCCGATCGGCACGAAAGGGCCGCGGGTTTCGACGAACCTGAGTTTTGCCGGGCGCTACCTGGTGTTCATGCCTTACAGCGATCGGAGCGGCATTTCGCGCAAGATCGAGGACCCGAAAGAACGCGATCGTCTGCGCAAGATCCTGCGGAGCCTGGAAATTCCCGAAGGCGTGGGCGTGATCATCCGCACTGTCGGGGAGGGCCAGCGCGCGCGCTATTTCGTGCGCGACCTCAGCATGCTGGTCGAGCAATGGGCGAGGGTCGAGGAGCTGATCAAAAACGAGCCGGCACCCTGCCGCGTTTTTGAAGAGCCGGACCTGGTCGAGCGCACGGTGCGAGATTTTCTGACGGAAGACATCGACGAAGTAATCTGCGACGATCAGGCCGCGATCGACCGGATGAACGCGATGGTGGGCCAGATCTCGCGCCGGGCGCGCAACCGCATCCGGTTCTACGACGGCGCGACGCCGATCTTCGAGACGTTCGGCGTCCAGAAACAAATCGACGACGCCTTCCATCGCCAGGTCTGGCTGAGGTGCGGCGGTTACATCGTGATCGACGAGACGGAGGCCCTGGTGGCCGTGGACGTGAACACGGGGCGCAACAAGGGCGGGCGCGACGTCGAGAAAACGATCCTGCAAACGAACCTGGAAGCGGCCGACGAAATCGCGCGGCAATTGCGCCTGCGGAATATCGGCGGGCTGATCATCGGCGATTTCATCGACATGAAAAGCCGGAAGGACCAGCAGACGGTGTACAGCTTGATGAAGGAGCGGCTCAAGCGCGACAAGGCCAAGACCCACGTCCTGCCGCTTTCCGCCCTGGGCCTGATGGAAATGACACGGCAACGGGCCCAGGAAAGCCTGAGCGATTCCATCTACGAGAATTGCCCGTATTGCCAGGGCCGCGGGGTGGTGAAAACGTCGATGACCACCAGCGTGGAGCTGCATCGCACCCTCAACACCGTGATGCGAAAATATCAGGAAACCGTGCACGAATTGCGCATCATTTTGAATCCTGACGTGTTGAAGAGACTGAAGGAGGAGGATGAAGAGTTCCTGATCGAACTGGAGCGGCGATATGCGGGGCGGTTGTTGTTCCGCGGCGACCCGAGTTTTCACCATGAAAAGTTCGTTATTACCGACGCCCAGACCGGGACCGAACTAAAACCTTGACTCGGTGGGAAAAATCGTCATTCGTCCTTGCAAATAGATTTACCCATGGCAACATCGCGGACATCCGAGGGAACCCCCGGTTACGTTTTGTAGATGTGCGATTAAGACCGCATGCCAATTAACCAAACAGGAGAAAACAACATGAAAAAACTGACACTTAGCTTGTGCGCGGCGGTCGCGATGACCTCCGCCGCTTTCGCTGGGGAGACTTATTCGAAGGAATCGAAGAGCGTCACCCCGCCGCCTTGCCCGCAATGGTATGCGGACAACGAATTTAACCTGACGCTGAGCGGCGCTTACGTCTGGACCGGCAGCGATTGGCGCGATGACCGCTATCTGGCCGTGGATCACGCCTGGGGCGGTGCGCTCGATGCGAAATACTTTGTCCACCGCTACTTCGGTTTCGGTGTCCAGGGCTGGGGCGCTCGTGCGGAAACGCATGATATCTTCGAGAACGGCTTCACTCGTGTGTGGGGCCCCGAAAATTCGCACATGGTCGGCGGCGTCCTCGGTACCTTCACGCTGCGCTTCCCGATTAGCTGCTCACGCTTCGCGCCCTATTTTTGGCTCGCTGGCGGCGGCGTCTTTGGTGGCGGCCGTGATCACGACTTCTTCCTCGATCCGACGCAGCCGTTCGGCATCGTTCGGAGAGAGTTTGATGATAGTAAGAGCAAAGCAGTTGGTCAGGTGGGCGGCGGCCTTGAGATTCGTTTCACCCCGCATGTCGGCTGGACCAACGATGTGAGCTGGAACGTCATTTCGGGCTCCAATAACAACTTTGGAATGGCCCGCACCGGCATCAACTTCGCGTTCTAAACAACGCCGGATAATTCCAAACGCCGGGAACACTGTATGTGTTCCCGGCGTTTTTTTTTCTTCTGTAGCCGCTTCGCTATGCGAAGCGTGAGATTGGTGACGCGCGTTCCCAACGCCGCCCACAGGGCGGCGGCTACAGAAGATTCCCTTTAAGTTTCCGCCATCCGGCGCGTTAGACTCCTTGAAAGGAAAATGCAAAGCGTCGGAGTCCAGGCGGGAAAGATGAATGGCCAGCAAATGGACGCGCTCCTCCGCCGCTTTGAGCGGCCACTGCTCCAATATGCCACCCGGATCCTGGGCGACAGCGACCGCGCCCGCGATGTGGTCCAGGAAACATTCGTGAAACTGCAAAATGAAAAACGACAGCAGCTCGATGAGGCGCCGGCGAAATGGCTTTTCACGGTTTGCCGCAACGGCGCTCTCAATATCTGCCGGAAAGAAAAACGGATGACCTATCTCGACCAGGAATTGCTCGAGACGCGCGAGAGCGAACAGCCGGCGCCTTACGAAAATCTCGAGCAGAAAGAAGCCACCGGGTTCCTTCTCAAAATTCTCGGCACGCTTCCGCCCCGGCAACAGGAAGTGCTCCAGTTAAAATTTCAAAACGACCTCAGCTACCAGGAGATCAGCGAGATCACCCAGCTCTCGGTCAGCAACGTGGGCGTGATGATCCATAACGCGCTCAAAACCCTGCGGCAACGTTACGGGCAGGCGTCCCGGGATTTCCTGCCGTTCACACCTCGAACCGTCTCATGAAAGTAAACCTCGATGATCCAAACCTGACCGCGTTCGCGCTCGGCGAGCTGTCCGCGGACGACCACGCGAAAATGGCGGAAGCCGTCGCCGATTCGCCGGAAGCGCAAAACCACGTCGGGGAAACGCAGCAATTCGCCCGGCTCCTCCGCGCGGAATATGAAGCGGACCGGCAGCAGCCGGCCACTCGTTCGCCCCTCATTGTCCGGATGGAAGAGGAACGGCGGGCTTCCTGGCGTTATCAATGGGGGTCCCTGGCGGCCGCTCTTGCGATCTTTGCCGTGATCGCAGCCGTGGCCATCACCACCATTCAACGCGAAAGCGGAACGCTCTCGAAACGGCTTACGGATAATCCGAAGCCGGCGTCGCCAAAAGAATCCGCTTCCGAAACTACTCTGGAAATGGAACCGCTCACAACGCCAGCCCCTCTGCTCGCCTTGCAACTTCCTAAGTCCAGCGCCCCAGCCGCACCGGAATTCGTGGAAGAGCCAAAGTTAGCCGACAATCGCTCCGGTTATGAGCGGCGCGAGGTTCAGAAAAATAGTGCAGCTGGAAAGTACGCCGGACTAGGGTCCACTCCGCTTCCGCCGCCGGCTCCGAAGCCGATGCGCTCCTATACCTCCGGCGGCGGCGAGACCACGGAGGCCGAGCCACCGCAGCGGTATCGCCAGGATTTCAACACGGCGACTTACGACAAAGTTGAGGAGAACCCATTTCTTCCGGCGGCGAGCAATCCGCTCTCGACCTTTTCGATCGACGTGGACACAGCGTCCTACGCGAATGTCCGGCGGTTCATCAATTCCGGATCGCTGCCGCCGAAAGACGCGGTGCGGGTCGAGGAAATGATCAACTACTTCACCTACGATTACCGTGAGCCGGAAAGCGACAAGCCATTCTCGATCGACCTCGATGCGACGGCGTGCCCGTGGGACCCGAGCCATCGGCTGTTGCGGATCGGATTGAAAGGGCGCGAAGTGGCGAACGAAAAACGGCCGCCGAGCAACCTCGTCTTCCTGCTTGATGTTTCGGGCTCGATGATGCCGGCCGAGCGGTTGCCCCTCGTGAAGCAGGCGATGCGCTTGCTCGTCGACAAACTGACGGAAAAAGATCGCGTGGCGATCGTGGTCTACGCCGGCGGCTCCGGGTTGGTCCTGAACTCGACCAGCGGCAACGAGAAAGAAAAAATTCTGCGGGCCCTGGAAGAATTGCAGGCGGGCGGTTCGACCAATGGAGCGGAAGGGATCGAGCTGGCCTACAAAGTGGCTGCGGAGAATTTCATCAAGGGCGGGGTGAACCGGGTGATCCTGGCGACGGACGGCGATTTCAATATCGGAGTGACCAACCAGGGCGACCTGATCCGGTTGATCGAAGCGAAGGCGAAGAGCGGCGTGTTCCTGAGCGTGCTCGGCGTCGGCACCGACAACCTGAAGGATTCGACGATGCAGAAGCTGGCCGACAAGGGGAACGGCAACTATGCCTATCTCGATTCGGTGGACGAAGCGCGCAAGGTTTTGGTGCAGCAGATCAACGGCACGCTGATGACGATCGCGAAGGACGTGAAGATCCAGGTGGAATTCAATCCGGCTCGGGTGGCGTCGTATCGCCTGATCGGATACGAAAAGCGGTTGCTGCGAAAAGAGGATTTCAACAACGACAAGGTGGACGCCGGCGAGATCGGCGCGGGGCACACGGTGACGGCCCTGTATGAGATCGTGCCCGCCGGCGCCGGCGCCACCGATCTCGCGACGAGCGTCCCGCCAGTCGACCCGTTGAAATACCAATCGCCGAATTCTTCCACGGCGGCAGCGAAGACCGATTCGAAGACTTCGCCGGAAATGGTGACGGTAAAACTGCGCCATAAGAAACCGGATGGCGAAACGAGCGAGCTGACCGAGCGCTCGTTTACCGACAACGGCTCGAAGTTCGAGAACGCGGCGCCGGACCTGAAGTTCGCGGCGGCAGTGGCGGAGTTCGGGATGTTGCTGCGCGATTCGCAGTACAAAGGGAAGGGGACTTTGGGCGCGGTGATCGAGTGGGCGCAGGAAGGCAAGGGCCGGGACACCGCGGGATACCGCGCCGGGTTCATCGAGATGGCGCGCAAGGCCCAATCGCTCAAGCCGCGGGAAGGGTAAATCTTTTTCGGAGGGACGTGCTTCTGCGCGTCCCATTTCTCAGGCAACGCAGGAAATCAAGAGTGGGACGTGCAGAAGCACGTCCCTCCGAGAATAATATTGTGCTGCATAGTTACTGTGGTAACATGGTAACATGAAAACCAAAACAACCGGCCGGAAGCGCGTCGAGCGCGTCCAGGTCGGCGCCCGGATGGAGAAGAGCCTGGTGAAAGTTTTACGCGGCCTCGCCGATTATCTCGATCTCTCGCTCGGCGACCTACTCGAAGGGATCACCCTCCATGCCTTGGAAGGCAAGGCGCCTTTCTCGGCAGAAACCCTCGCCCACGTGAAACGGTTCAAAACCGTTCACGGAATGACGCTGACCGCCAAGGACAGCCATCAGCTGGTGGAGGTTCGCAGTGCCCGACGTTGATACGAGAGAAGAATTACTCGCGTTCGAAACCGGAACGCTCGATCCGGCGATGTTTCCGCATGCCGAGCACATTCGCCTTGGATACGAGATGCTGGCGCGTCATCCGTTTGGTGAAGCGGTGATGCGGTTCGCGCGCGGCTTGCGATTGCTGGCCGCGAAGGCCGGCCGGCCCCAGGTTTACCACGAAACGATCACGGTCGCGTTCCTCGCCCTGGTCAACGAGCGCCGCGCCCGCGGCGGCCCGCAAAGCTGGGCCGAATTCAAACGAACCAACGCCGATCTCTTTGACAAGCGCTGCCTGGAAAAATGGTACAGCGCGGAGCAGCTCGCTTCTGACCTGGCGCGGAAAACGTTTTGCCTGCCTCAAACTTCTTCGAGCGCCGCGGGATCGGCTGGCGGTTTCACGCGCATGGCGAGATAGGCGCCGAAAAGCAGCAGTCCCGCGCTCCAGAGCTGCGCCGGGGTAAGGCGTTCGCCGAAGAAAAGCGCGGAGAGTCCCAAGGCCCCGGCGGGGCAAATAAGCTGGAGCGTTTGAGAAAGCGCGACGCCCACCTTGCGAATCGCCACGTAATACAAAACGTGGGCGAGGCTGATGCAAGTCACAGCGGATACGATCAGGATCAGGTTTACGCCGGCATCGACGCGCAGCGGTGTCTCGATTTTTCCGAACGCCAGGGTAAGCGGCAAGAGCAACACTGACGTAATGAAACTGATCACACCAAAACTGCGGATCGGCCCGAGCCGCGCGGAAGGCCGCTTCACGAGGACACTGTAGAGCGCCCAGCAAAAGCTCGCGATGAAAGCGATCGTAAAGCCGCGCAACGGCAGCGCCCCAGCCTGCCAGCCTTCCTGGAAGCAAACCACCCCCACCGCCCCGATGAGCCCGAGCGTGGTTCCGACTTGAAATTGCCATTGCCGGACGATGCTTCGTTCCTCTGGAAAAAAGATAAGGGCGAGGAGCGCGGTGAAAATGACGGTGGAACGCCCGAAGATGGCGTAGACGCCGGGCCCCATGTGGTAGAGCGCCACGGTCTGAGTGATTTGATGAACGACGTTGGGCAGCGATGGAATGAGACAGGCGAGGAAGTCCTGCGCATTTAATCGCGGGCCGCCGCCGCGAAATCGCAGGAGCACGAACGGCAGCACCGCCAGGAACCCGACAAGGTACCGGTAAAAATTTTGCGACCACGGTTCGTAATAGCGGATCAGATAGAACTGAAAGAGCGACGGGGTCGACCAGATGACGACCGTGGCAAGGATAGCGAGATGGCCGCTAGAAAATGTGTTTTTGCCCCGTTTTGTCATGGCGATCGTTCTCAGGATAGGTGCGGGTCCATTCGAAACAGAGTAGCGCTGGCTTGCAATCGTTTTGCGACTCCCTCTAATAAGCGGAACACAAACACATGAATACTTACAGAATCGGGACGGTGCTCAGCCTCGCGATCGCGCTCATCGCGTATCCAGGAGAAAATTTGTTTGCGGCCAAGAAGCGCGGGCCGGCGCCCCAGGCGCAGGGAAATACCAAGCCGAATCCCAAGGACCCGGGCGGCCATTCCGCGCGCGGGGTCGAGTTCGCGAAGAAAAAGGAATACGACAAGGCGGTCGAGGAATTCACCAAGGCCATTGAGGCGGAGCCGCAGGACGCGAAGAATTATTTTAATCGCGGGACGGCCTATCGCGGCCTGAACAAGTTCACCGAAGCGTTCAACGATTACTCAAAGGCGATTGAGATGGATCCCAAAAACATCGCTGCCTACGTGGGGCGTGGCGAAGTTCTGCTCCAGCAAAAGCAAATCGACAATGCGCTGGCGGATTTTGACAAGGCAATCCAGATCGCGCCGAACGATGCGAATGCGCGGCGCTTCCGCGGGTTCGCTTACATTTCGAAAAGCGAATGGCAGAAAGCGATCGACGATTACACCGTGGTCGTTCAGCGGGTTCCCGACGATGGCGCCGCCTGGGAACGGCGGGCGTTTGCGCATCGAAACCTGAAGAAATTCAAGGAAGCCATCGCCGATTACTCGAAGGCGATTGCGACCGACCCAAAGGATCCGGACGGGTATCGGCGCCGGGCGCAGGCAAATATCATGGCCGGCGACAGCGTGAAGGCGGCTGAGGATTTTAAGGCGATCCTGAAGATCAAGCCGGACGACGTGGACGCGCAAAGCCGGTTAAAAGCGCTCGAGACGCGCGCGAACGCTTCCCCGTCGCCCGCGCCGCCGGCTCCGACCACGTCACCGGCGAAAGCGCCCTCCATGGCGCCGTCGGCAACTGCGGTTCCCAAGCCAAAGTAAAGGCGGCGATTCGGAACCCGTCTCTCGCGGGAGCGTGCGAAGCGGAATAAGCTTCCTGTGCCGTGGGCCGTTGTCTAAAAAGGCAGCCCCGCAGCTCATCTCATCCGAAGGATCAATATGAACATCGCGAAGAATTCACTCCCGTTATTGGCCGCGAGCCTGCTTTTTGCGACAGCCCGTTGGACTTGTGGCGCCGATCCGGCTGCGGCCGCCGCGCACGGCAACAAGGGCCATGAGCTTTCCCAGGCGGCAAAATATGATGAGGCAATTGTCGAGTACACCAAGGCCATCGAGCTCAATCCCATTGATGTCCGCCTCTACGTCGATCGCGGTCTCGTCTATCGCACGGCGGGAAAAATTCCCGAAGCGATGGCCGATTTCACGAAAGCCATCGAGCTCGGTCCCAAGAATGAGCTGGGATATCTGGAACGGGGCCGGACGGAGTTGGGCCAGAACCAATTCGACACCGCTCTCACCGACCTGACCAAGGCGATCGAGCTGAATCCAAACGACATGGTCGCTTACGAACGACGCGGCCAGGTCTATCACAGCTTGAGGAAATGGGACGAAGCGCTCGCCGATTATACCGTCGCGATTACGAAGGACCCGAGCAACGCGATGGCCCTGCGCAAGCGGGCGGACACGTATTATTCGATGGGGCAGTTTGCCAAAGCGGTGCCGGATCTGGAAGCGGCCCAAAAACTGAAACCGGACGATCCGGACATCGCTCAAAACCTGCAGCACGTCCGGGCCAAGATGGCCACGCCCCGGCCAGTCGTGCAGGCAACGGCTCCGCCGCCGACGCCCGTACCTCCGCCCGAGCCGATGGACCCGCGCTTGAAGATCGGGATCGGCGCTGGCGCTCTGCTGGTTCTCATCATTATCATCGTGATGATTTCGCGGCGAAAAAGCCGCGGCTATTGAGGGAGCGGCGCGCCGACAAAATTCTTTGACACCCCCAAGCCCGCTGCTAGCTTGCGGACGCTTTTTCGGAGAACGAAACGCGGTCCCATGGTCGTTCAGAAAGTTTGACGACTCTGGGACTTTTACTTCTCACCCCGAGGGAGCAACCGGTTCGTCCCGCCAACGCGGGACGAGCGAGCAATGAGAGGGAGCGGCCCATGTAGCTCAGTTGGTAGAGCACGTCCTTGGTAAGGACGAGGTCATCGGTTCAATCCCGATCATGGGCTCCAGCAATGGGCTCGCGGCCGGCTAGGAAAACCAAAAAGACGCAGTTAGTTTTAAAAGAGGAAAATCGAGATGGCTAAGGAAGCATTTAAACGCGACAAGCCGCACGTTAACGTCGGCACAATCGGACACGTCGACCACGGCAAGACCACCCTGACTGCCGCTATCACCACGGTGCTGGCGAAAAAGGGCATGGCCGAGGTGCGCGCCTACGATTCGATCGATAACGCGCCCGAGGAAAAAGAGCGCGGCATCACGATCAACACCGCCCACGTGGAATATCAGAGCGAGAAACGCCACTACGCCCACGTCGATTGCCCCGGCCACGCTGACTACGTCAAGAACATGATCACCGGCGCCGCCCAGATGGACGGCGCGATCCTCGTCGTCTCGGCCGCCGACGGCCCGATGCCGCAGACCCGCGAGCACATTCTGCTTGCCCGCCAGGTCGGCGTGCCGGCCATCGTCGTGTTCCTTAACAAGACCGACATGGTGGACGATCCCGAGCTTCTCGATCTCGTCGAGATGGAAGTGCGCGATCTGCTCACCCAATACGAATTTCCCGGCGACAAGATCCCGATCGTCAAAGGCAGCGCGACCAAGGCGCTGGCCGCGGCGGATCCGGCGAGTCCGGACGCCAAGTGCATTCTCGATCTCATCGCGGCGGTGGACGATTACATCCCCGTCCCGGATCGGCCGATCGACCAGCCGTTCCTGATGCCGGTCGAAGACGTGTTCAACATTGAAGGCCGCGGCACCGTCGCGACCGGTCGTGCCGAGCGCGGCATTCTCAAGAAAATGGAGGAAGTCGAGATCGTCGGCCTCAAGGACACGGTCAAGACGACGGCGACCGACATCGAAATGTTCCGCAAGCTGCTCGATGAAGCGCGCGCCGGCGACAACGTCGGAGTATTGCTCCGTGGCGTGAAGAAGGAAGACGTCATGCGCGGGCAGGTCATCGCCAAGCCCGGCAGCATTACGCCGCACAAGAAATTTAAGGCGGAAGTTTACGTCCTGAGCAAGGAGGAAGGCGGCCGTCACACGCCGTTCTTCACCAATTACCGGCCGCAGTTTTATTTCCGCACGACTGACGTGACCGGGACCGTGAAACTCGCCGAGGGCGTGGAAATGGTCATGCCGGGCGACAACGTCTCGGTCGAAGTGGAATTGATCACGCCGATCGCGATGGAGAAAACCATCCGGTTCGCGATTCGCGAAGGCGGCAAAACCGTCGGCGCCGGTCGTGTTTCGGAGATCCTGGACTAACGGAGAATTGCAGATTTCAGATCGAAGATTGCAGAATGTTTCGAACTGAACGCCTGCGCGTCGGTTGAATTAAATCGTAAATCTGAAATCTTAAATCTGAATTCCATTAGGTCAGTAGCTCAATTGGTAGAGTAGCGGTCTCCAAAACCGTCGGTTGGGGGTTCGAGTCCCTCCTGACCTGGTTTTTCGGAAAGGATGAAGGATGAATTATGAAGGATGAAATTAAGCGCCGACCATCTTCAGTAATTCCTTTTCATCCTTCATCCCTCATCCCTCATCCTTTCTTCTAAATGCTCACGAAAACGAGAAATTTTTTCAGCGAAGTTCGCGCCGAGCTGCAGAAAGCGTCGTGGCCCTGGGAGTCGAAGGACAAAGGGATCCGCCGTTACAAGGAGCTGACCGATTCAACGATTGTCGTCATCATCGCGATGCTTTTGCTCGGTGGTTATGTCGCGCTCTTCGATTTCGTGATCATCAATTTCATTCATTACTTCACCCGGATGCATTGATATGGCCCAGGTCCTCGCTCCCAAAGATCAATGGTTCGTCGTCCACGTGCTCTCCGGCCAGGAGAACAAGGTCCGCGACAACATCGAGAAACGCGTCAAGACCGAGGAGATGGGCGACGTGATTTTCGAAGTCCTCGTCCCGACCGAGCGCGTCTCGGAAATCAAGCGCGGTAAGAAAAGCGAGACGACCCGGAAATTTTTTCCCGGCTATCTCATCGTGAATATGCACCTGCTCGACGAGAACAATCAGCTCGTCGGCCGGACCTGGTATTTCATCCGCGAAACCACGGGCGTCATCGGGTTTGCCGGCACGAAAGACAAACCGATCCCGATGCGGAAAGCGGAGGTCGACAACATGCTCGCCCAGATGCGCGAGCGCGAAGAGAAGGTGAAACCGAAAGTCAGCTTCGAAGTCGGCGAGACTGTGAAAGTGGCCGACGGTCCGTTCCAGAACCAGAACGGCATCGTCGAGGAAATCGATCCCGACCGCGGCAAGCTCCGCGTCTCCGTCACCATCTTCGGCCGCGCCACCCCGGTGGAGCTGGAATACTGGCAGGTGGAACGCGGATAAAAATCGGACAGGATTTACAGGATTAACAAGATTACGGAGGGAGACAGAGAAGCTTTCAGGATCAATCCTCAAAATCCTGTTAATCCTGTCTAAGAAAATTATGGCAAAGGAAGTTGTAGCTCACATCAAACTGCAGATCCCGGCCGGCCAGGCGAACCCGGCGCCGCCCGTCGGCACCGCGCTCGGACCGCGCGGCGTCAACATCATGGCGTTCTGCAAAGAATTTAACGCCGCCACCCAGAAACAGGCCGGCGATATTTTGCCCGTCGTCATCACTGTCTTCAAAGACAAGTCATTCACGTTCATCACCAAGAGCCCGCCTGCTGCCGTCCTCTTGAAGAAAGCCGCGAACATTGCCGCTGGTTCGAAGGAGCCGAACAAAACGAAAGTCGGCAAAGTCACCCGCAAACAGGTCATGGAGATCGTGAAGACGAAGGCCAAGGATCTGAACTCCCGCAGCGACGAAGCCGGCTTCCGCGTCATCGCCGGCACCGCCCGCCAGATGGGGCTCGAGATCGTCGATTAACGACTCGTTAGGTTTATGTCGCCTCCGGCTCTTTCTGAAATGGAGGAGCAAATCATCGTGCGCGAGCGCCTACGGTTGCTCGCCATCGGCTTTTACGTGAAGGGCGCGGTCGGCGCAATCTTCGTCTCGTTTCTACTGTTTCACTTCGTTTTCATGCTCGGGTTTTCATTCATGCCGGAATCGGCTTGGAATCCACCGCCGAAATCGGCGACAACCGTTCAGTCGTTGTCGGTGACGCCATCGCCCTCGCCGCGACCGATGAATCAGGGACCGCCGGTCGTCTTCTTCCGGGTTATTGCGGGGGTGATTGGCGTGATTATCCTGCTTGGCTGGACCTTTGGCGGATTGACCATTTACGCCGGGCGCTGTGTCCAGAAGCGCACCCATCGCTTGTTCATCTTCGTGATGGCAGCCCTGAATTGTCCTTTCATTCCGTGGGGCACACTCCTTGGCATCGCCACTTTCATGCTAATGCAAACGCCGGTCGCGAAACGAGAGTTTGGCCTGGCTTAGTTACGCCGGCACCCGCCCGCCAGATGGGCCTCGAGATCGTCGATTAATTCCACTGCGGATTCCGGGGATTGGGGATCGCACGCGCCTCGCGTGCTGGTTTCGGCGCCCTCGCCGAAATGAACTTTGTTAGAGCTTTCTGCTACGTTTCGGGCGGCGTCTGACTCAACGCGGACTCCATCGAAACGAATCGCTGATTATCGAAATCGGCCAAAGCATCAATGAAGTCTTGCGGAATATCGCTGGAACCTGATTCCCGCATATGCTGAACGAGACGTTCGCGCTCCGACTTCGGCAGAGCTTCGATCTCCCTGAGTATTTGTTCGGCGGTCATGTCGCCCGGCTTATTGGCGAAGTCATTAAACCATTCTTCCAACGCCAGAGCAACAGATGCGCTGCTATGGATTATCGATCCACGACGTGAGCTAATTCTGCCAGCTCAGGCTCGCGGCGGCGGTCCGTGTGGTCACGCCCATTTTCTTTAAAATGTGCTCGACGTGTTTGCTTACCGTGTAGCGGCTGACGCCAAGGCCGTTCGCGATTTCCTTGTCGGTGGCGCCGGTGCGGAGAAGATCCAGCACTTCACTCTCCCTCTGCGTTAGATCCCATTTGGCGGGCACCGCAATCGGATCGCCGCCGGTCTGGGGAGACTTCTTCACAACCAGTCAATACGATTTCCGTGTCGCGAAGTCCGCAAAAAACAAATACGGAATTCTCCCTATAGACACTTGGCGCGCGTCTCAGGCAGCATCTGCCGCAAGTGATCCTGTTCCCCCGCCACCTCCACAAGCAATCGCTCTGGTTCGGGTCGCATGGGCCTGCTCAGCACTATCGCGTCGGCGCGACTGGGGAGATGCGAAACAAGACTGGAAGAACCGGACTCGATACTGGAGCAAGACAGCGGCCCGGTGAAAACGCCTGTCTTTCGGCCGGGGTCTTCCGTCTGACTAGCGGAAGGAAGCTTCGCCTCGCCGGGAAGAACCGGGCGTCGTTTGGAAGCCTCGTAAGCAGCGCTGGAAAGACAGGCCGCCCATTTGGAAGCCCGCGGAGCACCGCTGGAAACGTCCGGTCAAGCGCTGGAACCAGCCGGAGCGTGGCTGGAAACGGTCATTCGCCAACTGGAAGCCTCCGGCGCTTCGCCGGGAAATCGCTGCGCCGTTTCACTTTCAACCCCAACCTTCCGCAAGCTCCATCAAACCCATGAAAGACACCATCGCCAATAAGATCGCCAGCTTCATTGCCACTCTCGATGTCGCCGACAAATCCGAATTCAAGGCCGTCTGGGAAAACCAGCCGCCGCTCGCGTTTACCGGCGGCATCGCCGCCGTGCGGCCGATGGTGGCCGCCTTGAGCGATAAAGCCGCCAAACAGAGCGCCGATATCACCGGCAGCGCCAAACAACTGCGCCAATTGCGCAAGCAGTTCGAAACTCAATTGCACGCCCTGCCCCGGGCCACCTACCAATGCCTCGCAAAACAAGGCCAGACCGCTACCGCCGAGAAAGCCAACCTGACTCCCAGCGATCTTCATGACGCCCGCGGCGTCGCCCTTGCCGGCATCGGGTCCACTGTCCTGGATGCCGCTGAACCGCTGCTCGCCTTGTCGTCGGCGGACCACCACCCGCCGCCGAGAAATACTTTACCCAGGCGCGTTCGATGCCGTCGACGCCCTTTGGCAACAATTCAGCACCGCCGTGGGCGCTCCTGCGAGCGCCCGCTCCAATCGCAAAGCGCTCACCGGCCAGCTCCCCGACGACGTCCGCGCCGTCGAAGCGCAATTCTCATTGTGCGACGATTTCCTGCCGCAATTTGCGCTCGCGAGCGATATCGGCCGTCAATTCAGCGACGCCTGGTTCGCCGCCCGTCAGGTTATCGATCTCGGCCGCCGCGCCGCGAAACCGAATCAACCCCCGCCGCCAAACCCATGATCGCCTTCGGCTTCAACGAGGTGTCCATCCTTCCGGCTTGAAATAATATGCCCAACCCTGAAGAATCTCATTGCCTAACGAATTAGAAACCGATGTGATTTGATTTAGGCCCCCACCAGTGAAAATCTCCTCCCCTCTTCCATCTTCTTCATTCGCGTTATCAGCTTTGTTGCTATTCTCGATCACAATTCTTGCGGATTTTCGATCAGCTGAAGCACAACCCCCTGCCCATGGAACGAGCGTTGACCAAGCTTCGGACAACGCGCCCGGACCAGCAACTAGCAATCCAGATAGCGCTACGTCCCAGGCAAATTGTAGTGTTTCCACCGAAACCATTCCTCAGTTACAGCCACTGTCACCATATGTCGCACGAGCCGAACAGGTGATCGAACACGAAATACCGACGCAGCCGCCTCAGCGAGAAATAACAACTGCCTTGAAACCTGAATGGTTTCAGGACACAAAGCTGCTTAATCCACTCGTTCCAAGTACGCCCGGTCTAGTTCGGAGTTTTCAGGGAATTACGTACACCGCATGGATTCCTCCAGATCCAATTATAGCCGCCGGCCCAAACCATGTTGTCGTAGCAACAAACAGCTCTTGGGCAATCTACACGAAGTCGGGTACTCGACAGTACACTACAACATTCGAAGCTTGGTTTTCGAGCTTAAATCCACCTCCACCAAGCGTTATTTTCGATCCCAAGGTGGTGTACGATGCCAACGCAGGACGATGGATCTTGTTCGCTCTTGCTAGAGATGATTCTGCGCAGAGGTCCTACTACCTTATTTCAGTTTCCGATGATACAGACCCGAACGGATCCTGGTGGTCATGGGAACTAGACGCTGGATTGAATGGTACAAACGCGTCGGGACTTTGGGCTGATTACCCCGGACTAGGCTACGACTCCGGCGAGGCAATTTATGTTACAAGCAACCAGCGCACTTTTCCAGCCGATACGTCCGCATCGGCGTACGCAAAACTTCGTGTCCTTCATAAATCACAGCTGTATTGGGTGGGAAGCGGTGGCAACTTATCATGGTGGGATTTTTGGAACGGGGCATTGCTTGATGCAGATGGAACGGCCGCATATTCCGTGAAACCGGCTCAAGCGACAAGTTCGCTTAGCGGAGAGTATTTGATTGACACTCGGCCAGGAGGTGGAAGCGCGATCACACTATGGCGACTTACAAATCCGCTTTCTGCACCACCCACGCTGGTACGCCAGAGCACCATTGGGATTGGGGCGTACTCGCTTGCGCCAAATGCGCATCAATTCGGCGGCTCTGATCTTATCGAGGTCGGCCCGTGTCAGACCCAAGAAGTTTTTTACCGCGACGGGAAGCTCGTCACGGCCTTCACAGAGAGATACAATTTTGGCAGTGGAGATGTAAGTGTTGTGCGGGGCGTGGGAATCGATGCCGCTTCCAACGCGCTGGAATGGAATCGCGGCATAGGAGTTGATGGCGCTTGGTACTTTTACCCGGCAATTATTCGAGACAGCGGAGGCAACCTTGCAATGGTGTTTGATCGGAGCAGTAGTTCAGAATACGCGAATTGTCGCTACACCGTGAAGCTGGCATCGGATACGGACTGGCAAGCGAGCGCAACTCTTAAATCGGGCGAGGGCTACTATGCGAATTACTTCGGCGGATCTAGGAATAGATGGGGTGATTATAGCGGCGCAGCTCTTGACCCGGCGGACATGAGTAAAGCTTGGATATATTCTGAGTACGCTTGGACGGGGGGATCTCAGTGGTCGACGTGGATCGGGCAATTCCAAGCAACCCAAGTGACGCCGACGCCCACTGCCACTGCCACACCAACAGCGACGCCCAGACCAACGGCAACGGCAACAGCAACGGCAACCGCGACGCCAAGGCCAACAGCAACGGCAACCGCCACGGCAACGGCAACTGCGACGCCAAGACCAACAGCAACCGCAACCGCGACGCCAACAGCAACTGCAACCGCGACGCCAACAGCAACTGCAACTGCAACCGCGACGCCCAGACCGACCGCGACCGCGACCGCTACTGCAACGGCAACTGCTACGCCGACCGCGACCGCAACCGCAACAGCTACCGCGACCGCGACCCCTAGCGAGACAGTTCAAATCTCGGCGCTGGCATCGCCTGCCAACGGTGGAACAGTCCAAACAGCTGGGGCCTACCCCGTAGGCAGTAATCCAGTATTCGTTGTCCAGGCGGCTAATTCCTGGCAAATAACGGACATTAGCGTCGCCCCGCGCGGCGCTACGCTTACTGATTTAGACATCGCATGGATCGTCAGCGACCGCCCCGGCGCGGGACCGCGCACTACTATCTCGGGAGGGGTTCTCGCGGACCAGAGCAAGACTGTTACGGCCACATTCGCTCCGATCCCAATTGCACCTCATTTAGGCAATATTTCAACCCGGCTGTCCGTCGGCACTGGTGAAAATGTGCTGATTGGCGGCTTTATTATCACCGGCTCGCAACTCAAGACAGTTATTGTTCGTGGAATTGGACCTTCCCTTGCGGCGCTTGGGGTCCCAGGAGTATTGGCCGACCCCATCATAGAGATTCACGATTCTTCCGGAGCGCTAATCCCTGGCGCTATTAATGACAACTGGCAAGATGCCGCGACGAAACAGCATATCATCGACAGTGGGCTTGCCCCGAAGAACCCCTTGGAATCGGCTCTTTGGGGAACAATCAGTCCCGGCGCTTACACGGTCATAGTCCGCGGCAAAGATGGTGGTACTGGCAACGGTTTATTTGAGGTGTTTGACTTGGACCAAACCGCCAATTCGAAGTTAGCCAACGTCTCGACCCGCGGTTTCGTTAATACAGGCGATAACGTTATGATCGGCGGCACGATCATCACTGGAGGTTCGTCGGCGAAAGTGCTGATACGGGCCATTGGCCCGAGTCTGAGCAGCGCCGGGGTCACCAACGCTTTACAGGATCCAACGCTTGAACTTCACGACGGGAACGGCGGATTAATCGCTTTTAATGATGACTGGCGTAGCGACCAGGAAGCCGACATCATAGCAACTACTATTGCGCCCAAGAACGACCTCGAAAGCGCTATCCTCCGAACTCTTATGCCGGGTGCATATACCGCGATAGTCCGAGGATTCGACAATGCGACTGGCGTAGCTCTGGTCGAAGCGTATCAGCTGCCGTAGGCGATATTTTTCTTTTCTCGGCTTCGCCGCGAATTATTTTGTCATCGAGCGGCGGAGCGCTCGATCCACCTGCGCCGTAGTCATTGCTCGGTTGCGCCCAAATATTCCCAGCGTTGCAGCGCGATCGGGACGTTGCCGTTTTTCCAGAGGAAATCGTGGAAGGCGCGGAGATTGAATTTGTCCCCCTGCTGCATCCGTGCTTCGGCCAGGAATTTCGTGATCTGGAGTTTGCCGATCTGATACGTGATGGCCTGGCCGGGGCCGGTGGAGAACGCGATCGCTTCCTGGCCCGCGGTGCCGGGATCCATCGGGACTTTTCCTTCGAGATATTTCGCGGCTTGTTCGAGGGTGAATTCGCCGAGAGCGAGGCGGACGTCCACTTCCACGCGGAGGGCGCGCAGACGCATGAAGTTGTAAATGATTTCGCGCGAGTGTGGGCTGTCGTCGAACAACCCGGCCTGCAACATCATCTCCTCGGCGTAAAAGCCGATACCTTCGTTCGCGCCCGAGTCGTAGTAATGGCGCCGGATCAGGTCTTCGTGTTTCCAGGACAGGCAAAGCTGGAAGTAATGGCCGGGAATTCCTTCATGAACAATGATCGGTCGCGAATCTTGGGCCGTGGCGCGCCAGAAATAACCGAGGTTTGGTGACGGCGGGTTGAGATAGCGGACGCAGTTTTCTTTCAACCGCGATGCCGAGGTGAAGTCATCCATTTCGCTGAACCCTTCGAGCGCGTGCAAATATTCCGGCATCAGTCGCAGCGTGTAATGCTGGACCCAATCGGGAACGGTCAGAATGCCGTGCTTCTCCAGGAAATTGCGGATCGATTGTTCCTTGGCCGCCGCATCCTTGATCCAACTCTCCGTGTTCTCCGCCAATTTTAGCGGCGGCACATCGCGATTGCGTTCCTTCTCGTAATTTTCAAATGCGACCGCCCGGTTCCATTCCTGACTTCCCATCGCGAGAAGTTCTTCCGGCGAGTAGGGGAGCAGCGCCACGTTCTTGAGAAAAAAAACATAACCATCGCGACCGATCGCCGTTTCCTTTGGAAACGATGGTAATTGCTCCTGAAGCCGCGCTCGAAAATGTTCGAGCGCCACCGCGGCGCGATCGACCGCGGCGTTTAACTCCTCTTCCTTGAGAGTCGTTGAGCTACGCAATGCCGCCGCCATCTTGCTCAGTCGCTCGCGGACGCCTTCGAGCGCCTGAATCGCGACGGTCGCAAACGGCGCGGGCGGCTTTTCGAGATTCGCTTCGCCCTGCTGCAAGATCGCCGGGATGTTTTCGATCCGCGTTAGAATCTCGTGACTGCGCGCCTCATCGTACGGCCCCGGCACCGTCAGCGCCTCAACCAGTGACGTCAGGGTCTGCTCGATGTAGAAAGTCGGATCGCGTTTCCAGCGCGGATTGATGTCGAGTTCCCACCGCACCCGCGCCAACGCCGAACCAATCAGGCGATAATCGACCTGGTTTGGAATCGGCCATCCGCTCCCATCGATTCTCTTCCAGCGCGTTTCGAACTCCGCGAGTTCTTTTCGGCGATTGTCGATCGCAGAGTGCGACCAATCTCGCGTCCCGCCCGGCCGCTCGATCCGATTTACATCGTCGCCGGTGAACGGCGCATACTTCGCGCGCCAGTTCCAAAAATCGTCCGCGAGCTTTTCGAGCGGCTGCGAGTCAGCCTTGGGGTTGTCCGGTTTGGTCTCGGCAAATACGATGGTGAGCGGCACAAGCCCAAGGAGAATCAGCGCGATCGCGCTCACCTTCATCTTTGAAGTGTTGAGGAGCGACCCAAGTCGGAAAAGCAAAATCGAATACTGATTAGGTGGATCGCGCGTTCCGTCGCGCGATGCTTGTTTTGCGCGGCTTCGCCGCGGACTATTTGGCATCGAGCGGCGGAGCGCTCGATCCACCTCTTGCTTTATCCCGCCGGATTTTGTATTCGCAGGCATGAAGCCTTTTCGATTCTTCTCTGCGCTCTCGACAGTGGTTCTTCTTGCGACCGCGGCACTCGCTGCTGATCCAGCGCCCACTGTCATCGCCCTCAAAGCCGCCCGCTTGTTCGACGGCAAATCGAAAGCGCTCGTCACGAATGGCGTCGTGATCGTGCAAGGCGACAAGATCGTCGATGCCGGGAGCAATTTGCCAACACCCCAAGGTGCCCAGGTGATCGATCTCGGTGACGCGACCCTCTCGCCGGGTTTCATGGACGCGCACACCCATCTGACGCTCGATTTCTCCGGCAACTACAACGACCGCCGCTTGAAAGAAGTGGACCTCAATGTCTCCGAGCAGGCGATTATTGCGACGACCCATGCGCGCGCGACTCTCGAAGCCGGCTTCACGACCGTGCGCGATCTCGGGAGCCGGTTTGTCGGCAGCAAGGAATTCGTTGACGTGGCGCTACGCAACGCGATCAACCATGGCGTCGTTCCCGGTCCGCGAATGCTGGTGGCCACCTACGGCATCGGCGCGACCGGCGGGCACTTCGATCCGACGAGCGGATTTCGCGACATGCTTTTCGGGCGCGAACCGGATTCCAGCGAAGGGATAGCAGACGGACCCGACGCAATCCGGAAAGCGGTGCGCTTTGAAGTAAAGAACGGCGCGGATGTGATCAAGGCAGCGGTCTCCGGTGGCGTGCTCTCGCTCGCGGATGAAGTGGACACACCGCAATTCACTCCGGCAGAAGTAGCGGCGCTGGTGGATGAAACCCATCGTCTGCGCAAGAAAGTCGCCGTGCATTGTCATGGCGACCAGGCCGCGAAGGAAGCGATCGAAGCCGGCGTCGATTCCATCGAGCACGGTTCATTTTTGAAACCCGAAACGCTTCAGCTCATGAAAACCAAAGGCACCTATCTCGTGCCGACGCTGATGGCCACCGAATGGATTCTGGGCAAGCTCGACGCATTTCCGCCCGCATTGCAGGCGAAGGCGAAGGCAGCGGGAGCGGCGCGTACCGAGATGTTCCGTAACGCCGTCAAAATCGGCGTGAAGATCGCACTCGGCACCGATGCCGCCGTTTATCCCCACGGCCAGAATGCAAAGGAATTCAAGTTGATGGTCGATCTCGGGATGCCGCCGATCGAAGCCCTTCGCGCCGCCACTTCCACCGACGCCGACTTGTTCGGCATCTCTGCCAAAGTCGGCACCCTCGAAAAAGGCAAACTCGCCGACATCGTAGCCATGCCCGGCGATCCCACCATCGACATCACCGCCACCGAACGCGTCTCCTTCGTGATGAAGGAAGGCAAGATTGTTAAGAACAGCGCGAAACCGTAGGTCTGCCGAGCGGAATCAGCGGGACGAGGTTGCGACGGCGAGCTTCACTGAATCGCTGGTGTGGCCGACGTAATATAGCGCGGTGCTGCCCACTCCATAGATCGGGAACAGCGTGTAGGGGACTCCTGGGATAACGACGGGGTGTTTGCGATCGATCGACATTCCGCGTGAGGCGGAGTGGGACGAAACGGCGATATAGTCGCCGATCATGTGGGAATCGTCCTTCAAGTCGCCGTTGAGGTAAGGGATCAGCCTGCCGGCGCCGCGGAAGTGCGGCACGGCGGTGCGCGGGCCGGTGCCGAGGACGCCGACGTAATGGGCGACATCGGTGTAAGTGCGGACGGTATCGACCAGGACGGGCTCGATGATGTTTTCGCCGGCGTATCGGTAGATGTTGAAGGCGAATTCGTAATCGGGACCGCCCCATTGGCTCAGATTGATGGGATGACCGGCGGTAACGTCGAAAACGTGGAGATTATCGGCGGCTGATTCGCGACCGGGTTCCAACGCCGGAGCGGTCTTCGGCGCGGGCGCTTTGGTTTCGGCGGCGGCAATGTCGGCGGAGGCGATGAGTGCGGAGTTGCGGAGGGATTGAACGAGGGAATCACTGGCGCCTTGAGATTTCAGAGTGGATTCCTGTTGCGGGGTCAGGGCTTTGGCGAGTTTGCGCTGGGTGACTTCGGTCAGGATGGATTTATCGGTTTCTTTGGCGCGGACCCAAAGGGAGACTTCGTTGAAATTGATCGGGGCGGCGGTGAGGCCAATGGCTCCGGCTAAAACAACGATAGCCGTAATGAGTATAATTTTCGTGGAGTGCATGCCGATGGTTTAGCAGGTCGGTTTCAACCTTGGCAACGCAAATTGAAGAGGCTCACACAACGGTCACAAAGGAACACGAAGGGGTGGAATTCCCGGAGTTACTATTGTGATCCTTTGTGTCCTCTGTGAGATGTCTTCTCGGCCGAGGGAACCGCGAAGATTCGCTTTGACACCAGGCGAACGGGCGCTAGTTTCCACGTCCCGCGCCGCGGAGGCGCAACAAATAAGCAGGAGTCCCGCAACGGCGGGACGCTGGTACTGCACAAGATCATGCAAACAAATCGCAGCAAACGTTATCGCGCGGCCGCCGAGCAGGTGGATCGCACCAAGGCCTACAATCTTTCCGAAGCGGTTTCGACCCTGAAGAAATTTCCGCCGACGAAATTCGACCAAACCGTGACGGTTTCGTTCCGGCTCGGGGTCGATCCGAAACAGTCTGACCAAATGGTTCGCGGAACGTGTCCGCTGCCGCATGGGAGTGGAAAACAGGTGCGCGTGCTGGTTTTTGCGGAGGGCGCGGCGGCGAAGGCGGCAAAAGAAGCGGGCGCGGAATACGTGGGCTTCAAGGACATGATCCAGAAATGCCAGGAGGGTTTTCAGGATTTTGATGTCGCGATAGCCACGCCGGCAGCGATGGCGGAAGTGCGCAAGCTCGGCAAGGTGCTCGGCCCGCGCGGCCTGATGCCGAATCCGAAGACGGGCACGGTGACTGAGGACACGGCGAAGGCGGTTGGGGAAGTGAAAGCCGGCCGCGTCGAGTTCAAGCTGGATAAGAACGGCAACGTTGCGGTGCCGGTCGGAAAATTTTCATTCGCGGAAAATCAACTGGTCGAGAACGGGACGGCCGTGATCGAGGCGGTTGTGCGGGCCCGTCCGGCGACGGCGAAAGGCCGATTCGTCGAAGGGATGACGCTGAGCGCGACGATGTCGCCCGGGGTGCACGTCGATCCGTCGCCATATTTGACTTTTTAATTGGGAGCCAATCGCCATGAGACCAGAAAAAGCGTCAATCGTTTCGGATCTTTCGGAGAAGCTGAGCCGCTCGCCGTTCCTGCTGGTGACTGATTACCAGCGGATGAAGGTGGACCAGTTTGGCGAACTGCGAAACCGGCTCGCTCCAGCGGGCGCGGAAGTGCATGTCGTGAAAAACAGTTTTCTGAAACGCGCCATGGCCGATTCCGGGATGCCGGACGTTGCTGACAAATTGACCGGGCAAACCGCGATCGTAATGGGCGAGAACGATGTCGCCCCAGTCGCGAAGATCCTGAAGTTGTTCGCGGCGGAATTTAAGATCGCGACGCTGAAGATCGGTGTCGTGGACAAGGCGGTGCTTTCGACCTCGGACGTGGAAGCGCTCGCCGAATTGCCGGCGCGCGAGATTCTGCTGGCGCAGCTGCTTGGATTACTCCAGGCGCCGGCAACTAGATTGGTTCGGATTTTGAATGAGCCAGCCTCGGCGTTCGCGAGATTATTGAAAGCGAAAGCCGACAAGGGCGATTCCGCGTCGGCGGCGGAAGCGAAGAAAGAGGAAGTCCCCGCGGCACCAGCCGCTGAGGTAGCCCCGGCAGCGCCCAGCGCTGAAGCGGCACCTGCAGCAGAATCAACCACAGGAGAAACACCCGCTGGCGAAACGGCCGGCTAAGAAAAAGATTTCGCGACGCCGCAGAGGGCAGAGCGAGCAACCAAAAACAACGTCCGGTCCCGTGGCTGCGGGACGTAATTCTTCGGAAGCTTCCGAAGGCGGCGCATAGAGGAAAATAAAATGGCAGATACAAATACAATCGTGGAGCAACTCAGCGGCCTGACCGTTCTCGAGATTGCTGGTCTGGTGAAGCAGCTCGAAGAAAAATGGGGCGTTAGCGCGGCGGCTCCGGTCGCGGCGGCAGCGGCTCCGTCAACCGGCGCAGGCGGAGCGGCAGCGGCCCCCGCTGAAGAGAAGACCGCCTTCGAAGTCATCTTGAAGGAGATGGGCGCGAACAAAATCGGCGTGATCAAGGAAGTGCGTGGCGCGGTGCCGGGCCTCGGCCTGGCGGAAGCCAAGGCGCTCGTCGAAGGCGCTCCCAAGACGATCAAGGAAGGCGTGACCAAGGCCGAAGCCGAAGAGATCAAGAAGAAGATCGAAGCAGCCGGCGCCAAGGTCGAGATCAAGTAATTGGGATCTGGGCGGCTCAGCGGAGTGGAACTCCGTTGGGCGCACAGACTGAAAGTCTATGTTCCGGCGCAAAAAAGCTTGCGCGCCGGCAGGTGCTGTGTCAGAACTTTCTCGTTAGAGCAGTCGGAATATTTTCAAACTCGGAACTGACGGACAAAATTTAATCAGGCAACAAAACAGTGGCGTGGAATTTGACGACCCCTGTTTTGCTGCTATTTTTGCGCTCCTTGCTCGCGGCTTGAGAGCGTGAGCTGTCATTCGACATCCCGTGCGCGGCCGGGGTGTCGTCAACAACCGCGGAGATTGGCCTAGTAATTATGTCGGAACGTATCTACTTCGGAACCATCAAGGAGGGCATCGAGCCTCCGAACCTCATCGAGGTTCAACTCAACTCGTATGTCGATTTCCTCCAGAAGGATGTCCCGTTTTCCAAACGGAAGAATTCCGGCCTCCAGGCGGTGTTCAAAGAGGTGTTTCCGATCGAGAGCTACGATGAAAAGGCGACGCTCGATTTCAGCCATTACGAAATCGGCGAACCGAAACTGACGGCCCTCGAGGCGCAGCGGGAGAGCCAGACCTACAGCGCGCCCCTTCACGTCACGTTCCAGCTCCGCGAGGAGAAGGGGACGAAGGAAGAAAAAGTTTACATGGGCGAGATCCCGCTCATGACGCCCCAGGGGACGTTCGTGATCAACGGCGCGGAGCGCGTGGTGGTGAGCCAGCTCCATCGTTCGCCCGGGATTGCGTTCGAATCGTCGATTCACCTGAACGGCAAGGTGCTCTACAGCTTCCGGATTATTCCGGATCGCGGTTCGTGGATCGAAGTGCAATTCGACACGAGCGATCTGCTTTACATCTATCTCGATCGCCGCAAGCGCCGGCGAAAATTTCTCGCGACCACTTTTCTTCGCGCGCTCGGCTACGGTCCCGACGAGGAAGTTATCAAACTTTTCTATAACATCGAGACCCTCAAGCTGAGTGAGAAGCTCGGCGAAGAGGAACTCGCAACCAAGGTGCTGATCGCCGACGTCCTCGATGGCGAGGCCACCGTGGCGCGCGCGTTTGAGCCGCTGACCGCGGCGACCGTGCGCCAGATCATGGGGCTCGGGCACAAGGACGTGAAGGTGATCGATATCTCGCACGACGACACCGTCGTGAAGGCGCTCAAGAAAGATCCGGCGCACGACCAGGAAGAGGCGCTGAAGGATATTTATCGCAAACTGCGCCCCGGCGATCCGCCGACCGTTGCGAACGCGAAGGCGCTCTTGAAGCGGCTCTTTTTCGACCCGAAGAAATACGATCTCGGTCGCGTTGGCCGTTACAAGATCAACCAGAAGCTCGGGATCGACGTCGATCTCGGCGAGCGCATCGTGACCGACAAGGATTTCATCGGCGCGATCAAATACCTGATTAACCTGCGCCGGGGCGAAGGCACGCTGGATGATATCGATCACCTCGGCAGCCGCCGAGTGCGGACGGTGGGCGAATTGCTCGCCAACCAGTGCCGTGTCGGTCTCGCGCGCACGGAGCGTCTCGTGAAAGAGCGCATGACGTTGTTCGACATCAACATCGACGGCATGACGCCGCAGAAGTTGATTAACCCGAAGGCGCTCAGCGCGGTGATCCGCGATTTCTTCGGGCGCTCGCAGCTCTCGCAGTTCATGGACCAGACGAATCCACTCGCGGAGTTGACGCACAAGCGCCGGCTCTCGGCTCTCGGGCCAGGTGGCTTGAGCCGCGACCGAGCGGGCTTCGAAGTGCGCGACGTGCATCCGTCGCACTACGGCCGCATTTGTCCGATTGAGACGCCGGAAGGTCCGAACATCGGCCTCATCAGCTCGATGAGCACCTTTGCGCGGATCAACGAATTCGGATTCATCGAAACGCCTTACCGCAAAGTTGAAAAAGGTCGTGTGACCGATCAGGTGGATTATTTGACCGGCGATCGTGAAGAAAATTTCCTCGTGGCCCAGGCGAACGCGACCATGGACGGGAAGGGACATCTTACCCAGGAGAAGGTCTCTGTTCGTTATCGCGGCGACTTTTTAGAAGTGGAACCGTCGAAGGTCCACTACATGGACGTTTCCCCGAAGCAGCTCGTCTCGGTGGCGGCGGGTCTGATTCCGTTCCTCGAGCATGACGACGCGAACCGGGCGCTCATGGGCTCGAACATGCAACGCCAGGGAGTGCCGTTGATCGTCTCAGAGGCGCCGCTCGTCGGCACCGGATTGGAAGGCAAAGTCGCGCGCGATTCGCACGCAGTCCTGATTGCAACCGAAAGCGGCAAGGTCGCGTCGGTCACAGCGGAACAGATCGTGGTCACGAAGGACGGGCACATGCCGGAAGGCCGGAAGAAGCTGAAGACTGATATCGAGGCCGGCATCCACGTTTACGAGCTACGGAAATTCATGCGCTCGAACGCCGGCACCTGCGTGAATCAGAAGCCGATCGTGAAGAAAGGCCAGCATGTGAAGCGCGGCCAGGTGATCGCCGACGGACCGAATACCGACCAGGGCGAGCTCGCTCTCGGACGCAACGTCCTCGTCGCTTTCATGCCGTGGAACGGCTACAACTTCGAAGACGCCATCATGATCTCGGAGAAGGTCGTGAAGGAGGACATTTATACCTCGATTCACATCGATGAGTTCGAGATCGGGGCGCGCGACACGAAGCTCGGGCCTGAAGAAATCACGCGCGACATCCCGAACGTCAGCGAGGAAGCGCTCCGCAATCTCGGACCGGACGGCGTCGTGCGCGTCGGCGCCGAAGTGAAGCCGGGCGATATTCTCGTCGGCAAGATCACCCCGAAGAGCGAGACGGAACTGGCGCCGGAAGAGCGACTGCTCCGGGCGATTTTCGGTGAAAAGGCGGCGGACGTGAAAGACACGTCGTTAACCGTTCCGTCGGGCACTTACGGCATCGTGATGGATGTGAAGGTTTCGTCGCGCCACGAAGTTTCGCGCGAAAAACTGACGCCGTCGGAAACGAAGCGGCAGCTGAAATCGATCACGGAAGACAACCGTAAGAAGAAGGAAGAGCTGACCGAGCAACTCACGGATTCGCTCTCGAACATTCTGCTCGGCGAAAAGATTCCGCTCGACGTGGTGAACGCCGAGACCGGCGAGATCATCATCCCGGCGAACCGCAAGATCACCAAGACCCTGCTGCGCAAGCTGGCGACGGTTTACGATCATATCGAGATCGATCCGAGCCCGATCCGGAACAAGATTCGGGAGATCATCGCTTCCTACGAACACAAGTTCGCGGAGCTGGAGCTGGAGCGCGAACGCTCGATGGATCGCGTGGAAAGCGGCGACGACATCGATCCCGGCATTATCAAGCAGGTCAAGGTTTTCATCGCCAGCAAGCGCAAGCTCAGCGTCGGTGACAAGATGGCGGGACGCCACGGAAACAAGGGCGTGGTCGCGCGGATCGTTCCGGAAGAAGACATGCCCTTTCTTGCGGACGGAACCCCGGTCGAGATCGTGCTGAACCCGCTCGGCGTGCCGAGCCGTATGAACGTTGGCCAGGTTCTCGAGACACACTTGGGTGTCGCGGCGAAAGCGCTCGGCTTCAAAGTCGCGACGCCGGTGTTCGACGGAATTTCGGAGGCGAAAATCCGTGAGTATTTGAACGACGCGAAGAAAGAAGAAGGCTTCACCTGGGTGCAGGAAACCGGCAAAGCGCGTCTCTACGACGGGCGCACTGGCGACACCTTCGATCAGGAAGTCGTGGTCGGTTACATTTACATGATGAAACTGGGCCACCTCGTCGCGGACAAAATTCACGCGCGCGCGGTCGGACCGTACTCGCTCGTTACCCAGCAACCGCTGGGCGGCAAGGCCCAATACGGCGGCCAGCGTTTCGGCGAGATGGAGGTCTGGGCGCTCGAAGCCTACGGCGCGGCTTACACTTTGCAGGAACTGCTCACGGTGAAATCGGACGACGTGCAGGGACGCACGCGCATCTACGAGTCGATCGTGAAAGGCGACAACTCGCTCGAGGCGGGCACACCGGAATCTTTCAACGTGTTGATCAAGGAAATGCAGTCGTTAGGCCTCGATGTGAAAGTCGGCGGCCAGGCGCCCACCAATTTCCTCGAAAACGTGGCTTAATTTTTTTCAAAACAATTCTTTAAAACTAAATGAACGAACATTCCTGGCGGGAACTAGTCGGTGAAGAACGCACGGTCGGCTTCGACCAGGTGGCGATCGGCGTCGCCTCCTCGGACACGATGCGGTCGTGGAGCAAGGGCGAAGTCAAGAATCCGGAGACGATTAATTATCGGACCTTCAAACCGGAAAAGGGCGGCCTCTTTTGTGAGCGCATTTTCGGACCGACGCGGGACTGGGAATGTTCGTGCGGAAAATACAAGCGGATCAAGCACAAGGGCGTGATCTGCGACCGTTGCGGCGTCGAGGTGACGCTGGCGCGCGTCCGCCGTGAGCGGATGGGCCACATCGAGCTGGCGGTGCCGGTCTCGCACATCTGGTTTTACAAGTGCATGCCGTCGCGCCTTGGATTGATGCTCGACATGAGCGCGCGGCAGCTCGAGCGCGTGATCTATTACGAGGACTACATCGTGATCGATCCGGGCAAGACCCCGCTGACGAAGACTCAGCTCCTGAACGAAGTCGAGTACCGCGAAGCGCAGGAACAATACGGCGAAGATTTTGTCGCCGGAATGGGCGCGGAAGCGGTGAAGAAACTTCTTTCCGAGATCAATCTCAACAAGCTCAACAAAGAGCTGGAAGAGGCGATGGGGAACACGAAGAGCAAACAGATTCGCAAGAAGCTCGCGAAGCGTTTGAAGCTGGTGCAGGGCTTTGCCTCGTCGCACGCGCGTCCGGACTGGATGGTGCTCGATGTTCTGCCGGTGATTCCGCCGGACCTCCGTCCGCTCGTTCCGCTCGAAGGCGGACGGTTCGCGACCTCGGACCTGAACGATCTTTATCGCCGCGTCATCAACCGGAACAACCGGTTGAAGAACCTGCTCCAGCTCAAGACGCCGGACGTCATTATCCGGAACGAGAAGCGCATGCTCCAGGAAGCGGTCGATGCGTTGTTCGACAACGGCCGCCATGGTCGCGCCGTCACGGGCGCTGGTAATCGCCCGCTAAAATCGCTCAGCGATATGCTGAAAGGTAAGGGCGGCCGGTTCCGCCAGAACCTGCTCGGCAAACGTGTGGATTACTCTGGCCGTTCCGTCATCGTGATCGGACCAGAGCTGAAACTGAACCAGTGCGGTTTGCCGAAGAAGATGGCGCTCGTTTTGTTCGAGCCGTTCATCATTCGGCGGCTAAAAGATCTCGGCTACGTCCACACGGTCCGGAGCGCGAAGAAAATGATCGAGCGCCAGACGCCGGAGGTCTGGGACGTTCTCGAAGAAGTTACGAAAGGCCACCCGGTGTTGCTAAACCGCGCGCCGACTTTGCACCGTCTTTCCATCCAGGCTTTCGAGCCGCAGCTCATCGAAGGCGAAGCAATCCGGATTCATCCGCTCGTTTGCACGGCTTACAACGCGGACTTCGACGGCGACCAGATGGCGGTCCACGTGCCGCTCTCGGTCGAGGCGCAAATGGAAGCGCGCATGCTCATGCTCGCGCCGAACAACATCTTCTCGCCCTCGAGCGGAAAACCGATCACGACGCCGTCGCAGGACATCACGCTCGGCTGTTATTATCTGACACAAAATCCCCGGCGTGCTGCCGGGACGGAAAAGGAAACGCGGTTGCCGCTCTTCGCGAACGCGACCGAAGTCGAATTCGCGATGGCGGATGGCAAAGTCAAAACCCACGATCGGATTCGTTTCAAGAATCCGGACCTCGGCAAGGAAACGATTTACGGCAACGCGACCGACCACGTCATCGAAACAACGGCGGGCCGCGTCATCTTCAACGCGATCTGGCCGGTTAAGCTCGGATTTTTCAACAAGGCCGCGGGCAAGAAGCAGCTCAGCGACATTATCTGGCGCTGTTACCAGGTCGCCGGACAAAACGGGACGGTCGAGACGCTCGATCGCCTCAAGGAACTCGGGTTCGCGGAAGCGACGAAGGCGGGAATCTCCATCGGAATTTCCGATATGATCATCCCGAAGGAAAAAGAGACCGAGCTGCAGAACGCCTACAAATCGATCAAGACCGTCGAGCAACAGTACCGCAAGGGCATCATCACGGATGGCGAACGTTATAACAAGATCATCGATATCTGGACCCACGCCGGTGACGAGATCTCGAACGTGATGTTCCGGACTCTCGAACACAACGAAGGTCGCAAGGAATTGAACCCGGTCTATCTGATGGTGGATTCCGGTGCGCGGGGCAATCGCCAACAGGTAAAACAGCTTGCGGGCATGCGCGGTTTGATGGCGAAACCGTCGGGGGAAATTATCGAGCGGCCGATCACGTCGAACTTCCGTGAAGGCTTGAGCGTGCTCGAATACTTCATCTCGACGCACGGCGCCCGCAAGGGTCTGGCCGATACCGCGCTGAAGACGGCGGATTCCGGTTACCTCACCCGCAAGCTCGTGGACGCGTCGCAGGACGTGATCATCAACGAGATGGATTGCGGGACGGTGAACGGCATCACGGTGAAATCGATTTATGAAGGCGACGAAGAAGTCGTCGATCTCGCGACCCGAATTATCGGTCGGGTGAGCTGCGAGGCGGTGGTCGATCCGGTCACGAAGAAAAAGGTCGTGAAGGCGAACCAGCTGATCGACGAGCACATCGCGTCTGCGATCGAGAAGGTGGGCGTGGAGAGCTTGAAGATCCGCTCGGTGCTGACCTGCGAATGCGGCCGCGGCGTTTGCGCCCAATGTTACGGACGCAACCTCGCGACCGGCCAGTTCGTGAAACTCGGCGAAGCCGTGGGCATCATTGCCGCCCAATCAATCGGCGAACCCGGAACCCAGTTGACGATGCGGACGTTCCACATCGGCGGCACGGCGAGCCAGACGTTCAAGCAGCCGATCATCAAGGCAAAGAACGACGGTAAGCTGCAGTTCAACGATCTCCGCACGGTGCAGGCGCTCGATGGAAGCTGGATCGTGCTGAACAAGAACGGTTCGATCGGCGTGCATAATGCCGAGGGCCGCGAGCTCGATCGCTACAACGTCGTGATCGGTTCGGTCATCTCGAAGCCGGACGGCGCCGCGGTCAAGAAGGGCGAGACCTTCGTGCAATGGGATCCGTACAATGTCCCGATTTTGACCGACAAGAGCGGCAAGATCGAGTTCCGCGACATGATCGCGGGCGTGACGATCAAGCGCGACGTCGATGAAGCCACCGGCCTGATGGGCACGGTCATCATTGAGCACAAGGAAGATTTGCATCCGCAGATCGTCGTCGTGGGCGACAAGAAGGAAGTGGTCGCCAGTTATTCGATCCCAGCGGGAGCGCACGTCATTGTCGAGGAAGGCCAGAAGATCCGCGCCGGTGCGTTGCTGGCGAAGACGCCGCGAAAGATCGCGAAGACCAAGGACATCACGGGCGGTCTGCCGCGCGTGGCGGAACTCTTCGAGGCGCGCCGTCCGAAAGACGCGGCGGAGATCGCGAAGATCGACGGCATTGTCGAAATGGGCGGAACGGTTCGCGGCAAGCGGAAACTGATTCTCAAGGATCCCGAGACGGGCTCGGAAGAAGAGCATCTAATTTCGCTGACGAAACACATCATCGTGTTCAAGGGCGACTTCGTGAAGAAGGGCCAGCAGCTCACCGAAGGTCCGGTGGTGCCGCACGAGATTCTCGAGGTTTGCGGACCGCAGGATTTGCAGGAGCACCTGGTGAACGAAGTGCAGGAAGTTTATCGCCTCCAAGGCGTGGAGATTAACGACAAGCACATCGAGATCATCGTGCGCCAGATGTTGCGCAAGGTGAAGATCACCGATCCAGGCGACACGTCGTTGCTCTGGGGCGACCAGGTGGACCGGCTCGATTTCGAAGCGGAGAACACCAAGGTCGTGGAGCAGGGCGGCAAGCCCGCGGAAGCGACCCCGGTCCTGCTCGGGATCACCAAGGCTTCGCTCGAAACCGACAGCTTCATCTCCGCGGCGTCGTTCCAGGATACTACGCGCGTCCTCACCGAAGCGGCGACGCTCGGCAAGGTCGATCGTCTGCGCGGGTTCAAGGAAAACGTCATCATGGGCCATCTCATTCCGGCCGGAACAGGATTCCCGGCGGTTCGCGAGATCAAGCTCGTCGAAAAGGGCGAGCCGATCGGCGAATCGCTCGTGGCAGATGCCGAGCCGCAGCCGGCGCTGGGATAAAGAGAATTCCGAAGTGCGAATGTCGAATGACGAATTGGCGCGAGCTAATTCGTCGTTCGCGTTATTTGACGTGGCGACCCGGTCGCGGGATTAATCCATATGCTGAATCTGCAACCCCTTCGGGCCCGGCTGGGTCCTCCATTTCAACCGTTCACAATTCGAACGTCTGACGGGCGCAGTTTCGATGTTCCCCATTCTGATTTCATCGCGATCGGGCGAGGCGTCGTTTCTGTGATCGACCAAGAGGACGTGTCGCATACTTTGGATGCGCTCCACATCGTTTCGATTAATGAGGCCGCGCCGCAGGAGAATCCGAACGGATCGTAGCCATTGTCGATTGCGACCAAAACCGGCGATGAAGGTGAGACATCGCTCATGTATGGGCGTCGGGTCCCGAAAACGGATGCGCGGGTGGACGCGTATGGTTGCGTCGATGAACTAAACTCGGCGCTTGGTCTGGCTCGGGCCTCGGCGAGCGATTCTTTTTTGGTCGAACAGATTCTCGCCGTTCAAAAGGAACTCGTTGTTGTGATGGGGGAATTGGCAACGGCGAGTGAAGATTTGGATCGTTATGTCAAAGACGGGTTTCAATTAACCAATCCGGCGATGACCGACCGGCTCACCAGCGTTGTGGACGATTTGGAGAAAAACCGGCTCGGCAAATTCAAGGATTGGGCAGTTCCCGGTAAAACGATCGGCTCAGCTGCGCTCGACCTGGCTCGGACAGTTTGCCGGCGAGCGGAACGGCGGGTGGCTGCGCTGATGGCGGCAGACGCCAAGTTTAATCGAGAGATCCTGCGCTATCTGAACCGTCTTTCCGATCTGTGCTGGCTCCTGGCGCGCTACGCGGAACAGCTTCAGGAATCCAACAGGTAGGGACGCCTTTCCGAGGCGTCCGACTAATCTGGGATTGAGTGATGTTCGGGAGAAGAGTCGGACGGCTCGGAAAGCCGTCCCCACCTATGGAGAAAGCCTAATATTCCGTTTGCCTTTGAGCACCTGCTAGAGCATCTTCCCCGCTCCCGTTTTACCTATGGCGACACCGATAGAATTAATTCCTGAGCTGCTCGAGGCCGGGGTCCATTTTGGTCACCAGACCAAGCGCTGGAACCCGAAGATGAAGCCGTTCATTTTCGAAAAGCGGAACCAGATTTACATCATCAATCTGGATGAAACGGCGAAGCAGCTTCAGCGTGCCACGGAATTTCTCCAGGAAGTGACGCGCCGCGGCGGGAAGATCCTGTTCGTCGGTTGCAAGAAACAGGCGCAGGAAGCTGTGAAGGAAGCGGCGACGGCTTGTGGACAATTTTATGTCAATCAGCGCTGGCTCGGCGGGACGCTGACGAATCTGGCCACGATTCGCAAGAGCATCGGCCGTTTGAAATATATCGAGCAGATCGAGGAGTCGCCCGATTACAAGAAGATGGGCAAGCAGGAGCTGGCGGCGTTGAATCGTGAAGCGGCGAAGCTGCGCCGGAACCTGGACGGCATTCTGGAAATGTCGGCGTTGCCTGATGTGATGGTTGTCATCGACACGACGCGCGAAAACAACGCGGTCCTCGAAGCGAGGCGACTTGGCATTCCGACGGTGGCGATCGTGGACACGAACGCCGACCCTGAAATCATCGACTACCCAATCGCGGGCAACGACGACGCGATCCGCGCGATCCGCGTGATGTTGCAGAAGCTGGTGGATGCGATTGTGTCGGCCGGCGCCGACGCGCGCGCGCGCGAGCAGGTGGAGATGGCGGGAGTCTCCGCGTAGCGGAGACGGTTGAGGGGTTGAGCAGTTGAGAGGTTGAGAAGACCTTCGCGCTCGGTATCCTCTCAACCGCTCAACTTCTCAACCATTCAACCGTTTTCATGGACCCGAAACTCGTTAAACAACTCAGAGAAAAGACCAACGCCGGCATCATGGATTGCAAGCGGGCGCTGGCCGAAACCGGTGGCGACCTGGAGAAGGCGGAGGCCGTGCTGCGCACGAAGGGAATCGCCGGCGCCAGCAAGAAGGCTTCGCGGGCGACGAAGGAAGGAATCGTCGCTTCCTACATTCATCTGCAGGGGAAGGTCGGCGTTCTCGTCGAGGTAAATTGCGAGACCGATTTCGTGGCGAAGAACGAGAAGTTTCGCGAGTTCGTGAAAGACATCACGCTTCACATCGCGGCCGCGCATCCGCTCTACGTGAATCGCGAGGAAGTCCCGGCGCAGCTCATCGAATCCGAGCGCGCGATTTATGAAGCGCAGGTGAAAGGGAAACCGGCGAACGTCATTTCCAAGATCGTCGAGGGCAAGCTGGACAAATTCTACAGCACGGTTTGCCTGACGGAGCAGGGGTTCATCAAGAATCCGGACCAGACCGTGAAGGAATTGGTGGCCACGAAGATCGCGGAGCTGGGCGAGAATATCGTGATCCGGCGTTTCACGCGGTATTTGGTCGGGGAACCACTCAGTTCAGAAATCCCGGCGCCGGTTCAAGAAGCGGAAGCGGCGTAGAGCATCGGAGGGACGTGCTTCTGCACGTCTGTCGCGCTGTTTGGCGCGGCGCCGATCCGAGAAGTCGGACGTGCAAAAGCACGTCCTTCCGAGGAAAACATTGCGCGCCGAGCGCACGATCCACCTCGCGTGAAAAGCAATTTGAGCGGATAGATACAAAGCGCGATGGGATTAGCGGAATACAAGAAAAAGCGAAACTTCAAGGTGACGGCCGAGCCGAGCGGCAAGCCGTTGCCGAAGCTGGTGAAGGGCTCGTGTCGCTTCGTGATTCAGAAACACGATGCCAGCCGGCTCCATTACGATTTCCGGCTGGAGATGGATGGCGTTCTAAAATCGTGGGCGGTACCGAAAGGGCTGCCCTGGGAAAAGGGCGAAAAGCATCTGGCCGTGGAAGTGGAAGACCATCCCGTCGAATACGCGACCTTCGAGGGCATCATCCCGCAGGGGCAATACGGCGGAGGCACGGTGATGGTATGGGACCGCGGTCAGTACCATGTTTACGGCGAAGACCCGGCGAAGGCGTTGCGCGATGGCCGGCTCCATCTGGTGCTGGTTGGCGAGAAAGCGAAAGGTGAATGGGCGTTGATCCGGACGCGAATGGATGGGGGAAAAACGCAATGGTTGCTCCTGAAGAGTGGAACGAGCGTCCGGCCGATCTCGAAAAAGCGCGACGATCAATCGGTCAAGACCGGGCGAACGATGGCGCAAATCGCGGCGCATAAAGACGCCGAGTGGCAATCGAATCGCAAAGAGGACAAAAAGCCTACGTTGAAGTCGCGAATAAAAGCGGCGCTTAAAAAAAAAGACGAAAGCGCAAAGGAAAGTGAAGCAAAGAGCGGCGGCGGCACCGCGCGCTCGTTAGCGAAAAAGGCGCTAGCGAAATTACCGGCGGCGAAAGCACGGTTCGTCGATCCGATGAAGCCGCGGCTGCTGGATACGCCGCCGACGAGTGGCGATTGGAGTTACGAGCTGAAGTTCGATGGCATTCGCGCCTGCGCCATCAAGAACGGCAATAAAGTCAGCCTGATCTCGCGCAATGGGAACGAGCTCCGCGCGCGTTACCCGGATGTTGCGGACGCGATGAAGAATCTGCCGGTCGATGAATGTGTGATCGACGGCGAGGTGGTCGCGCTCGATGAGGAAGGGCGCTCGTCGTTCCAGTTGCTCCAGGGCCTGGAGATGGAGGGCCGCAATTCGCCGATCTGCTTCTACGTTTTCGATCTGCTTCAGGTCAGCGGCAGGAATGTTATGCGGCTGCCGCTGACCGCACGCAAACAATTACTGGCGCAGATTTGCGACGGAGTCCCTGATCCGATTCGCTACTCCGGCGAGATCGGCGGCGACGCGCAGGTGTTACTGGCCGAAGTGCAACGGCGCGGGCTGGAGGGATTGATCGGCAAGATGCGCGATTCCGTTTATGAGCCGGGCCGGCGAAGCGGCGCCTGGATAAAACTCAAGTGCGTCAACGAACAGGAATTTGTCATCGGCGGGTTCACCCCGCCGCAAGGCGCGCGGCAGCATTTCGGCGCGGTCCTCGTAGGCTATTATAAAAAGAAAAAGTTCCTCTTCGCCGGCAAAGTCGGGACCGGATTCAATACGAAGTCGCTCGCTTCCTTGCACAAGAAATTCAAAAGCGAGAAGCGAGACGATTGTCCGTTCGCGGATCTGCCTTCGAAACAGGATGGCCAATGGGTGCAGGGAATCACGCCATCGATCATGCGAAAGATCACCTGGGTGAATCCCGTGTTTGTTTGCCAGGTGAAATTCGCGGAGTGGACGCGCGACGGAAAGTTGCGGCAGCCGGTTTTCCTGGGACTGCGCGAGGACAAAAAGGCGACCCAAGTCCTGCGCGAATCGCCCTCGGCCTGAGGTCAGGCCGGCTCCAAGGATTGGACTTGTCGAGCGCGGCGGTGCTCCTGATATTGCGGCATGAAGGTCAAAGTCGTCGTGACGCCGAAGGCCGCGGTGCTCGATCCTCAAGGAGCGGCAGTGCGCGACGCGATGCAGCATCTCGGGATGCCGGAGGTGCATTCGGTGCGAATCGGGAAATATCTCGAGATCGAAGTTGATGATAAGACGCCGAACCTGGATTCGCGGCTCAACGATCTTTGCCGCGATCTGCTTTCAAATCCGGTGATCGAAGACTACGAGGTCGTAAAGAGTTGAGAGGTTGAGGGGTTGAGAAGTTGAGAGGAGAAGAGGCTGACCAATGAAATTCGCGGTGATCCAGTTTCCGGGATCGAATTGCGACCAGGATTGCCTGGCGGCGTTGAGTGGGATGGCCGGCGTGAAAGCAGAGTACGTCTGGCACAAGAAGACCTCACTGACCGGATACGACGCCATTGTTTTGCCCGGCGGATTTGCCTTTGGCGATTACCTTCGTTGCGGAGCGATCGCGCGGTTCTCGCCGATCATGGCGAGCGTGGTGGAAGAAGCGCGAAGCGGGAAGCTGGTCATCGGCACTTGCAATGGTTTCCAGGTTTTGTGTGAGATTGGGCTGTTGCCCGGCGCGCTGGTCCGGAACCGCGCTCTTCATTTCATCTGCGAGTTGGTGACAACGCGGGTCGAGGTTGCGGATTCCGCGTTCACGCACGGTTGTCCGCAGGGATCGCTGCTCCGATTGCCGATCGCGCACGGCGAGGGCTGCTACTTTGCCGACGAAGCCACGTTGCGGGAATTAAACGAGCGCCGGCAAATCATTCTGCGTTACGCGACCGCCGACGGCCGAATCGATGCATCAGCAAACCCAAACGGTTCGGTGGAAAACATCGCCGGTATCTGCAACCGTGAAGGGAACGTTTTCGGGTTAATGCCGCATCCCGATCGGGCGTGCGAAGAGCGGCTCGGGAGTGCCGATGGGTTGAATATTTTTCAATCGATGATCGAAACCATCGAAGCGACTCGCTCGCGCGCTGCGTAACGCCAAGCGAACAACCGCCGGACGACGTTCGTCCGCGCCGTGCCGAGTGGATGTCTGAAAACGCGGTAAAATTTACACAAGTGTAAACGGAATTTACACAATTTAGGCCGCTCAGAAGCGCTTCCCTAGGAGAGAGTTGCCGGGCATATCCATTGCTCAAATTCGTGGCACAAACCTAACTCCTATGTTGCTACAAAAAACCCTGCACATGAATCAGTCGCTCGATGAGTGCAAATCACGCCTCGCGAGCATCCAATCCTATCGGCGGCAGTTCGTGATGGTAACCAAGGCCACGGTCACTTCCTCAAAGACCGTGGATTTCAGTTTCAGGGGACCGCTCGGGTTCGAAGCGCGCACGGTCCTGTTGTCGGTCGAGAGCGATTCGCCCGACCAGTTCGCGTTTGAATCGACCGGCGGAAACCTGGACGTGATGGGACTGGTCGAATTCACCGAGATCAGGCCGAGCTGCACGGAGGTGACGCTCGCCCTTCATTACGAGATCAAGAACAAACTTTTCGCCTGGCTCGACCGGCGATTTTATTTTGTGGATGCCTTCGTGACCTCGGAGTTGCGAAGCATTCGCGCCCATTTCGAAGGGATCGCGGCGCCCGTCGTGGAGCGCACGCCGGTGCTTTCGATGTTTGAGACGGCAACGGCATAGAGGGACTGCTGTCTCGAGCGAAGAGCACGAATTCGGGGGACTTCGTGCTCTTCTGTTTTGTACGGATCAGGCGATCCGGACGGCGTGAGTTTTATCGAGGCGAAGAACCTGGCCGCGCTCGAGCGCGATCACGGCTTTCGGATCGCGGAGCTTCTCGCCGTTGAGCTGAATGCTGCCTTGTTCGATCAAGCGACGGGCGTCGGCGCGTGATTTTGTTTTCGAGAATGCGTTGGCATAAGCAGAGACCACGATCGAGACAAGATCGGTGTTTTCCGCCCGGAACTCCGGCAGCTCAGCATCAGCTAGCCGTTTTTCGCTGAAGCGCGCGTTCCATTCTTCCAGGGTTTTCTCCGCCACCGCCCGCGAGTGATACGTTTCCACGATTGCTGAAGCCAGATGCTTCTTCGCCTCGAGCGGATGCGCGGCCGCATCCAGTGGTTGACCCAGGAGTAACGGATAATAGCGCCCCATTAATTCGTCCGAGATGCTCATCAGTTTGCCGAACATTTCCGAGGCTGGTTCCGTGAGGCCGACATAATTCCCGAGGCTCTTGCTCATTTTCATTGAGCCGTCGAGGCCCTCCAAAATCGGCAGGACGAGCACGACCTGCTGCGGCTGGCCTTCCTGTTTCTGGAGATCGCGGCCGACGAGATTGTTGAAGAGCTGATCGGTCCCGCCCAGTTCCACGTCCGCCTTTACCATCACCGAATCCCAGCCTTGCATGATCGGATACTGAATTTCGTGCGCATGAATCGGCTGCGCCTGATCGATCCGATTCCGGAAATCCTCGCGCTGAAGCATCTGCTGCAACGTCACCATGCTGTTGAGCTGGATCACATCCTCGAAGCCCATCTTGGAAAACCAATCGCCGTTGGCGACCAGTTTCGTTCGCGCCGGATCGAGGACTTTGAACGCCTGGGCGCGATACGTCTCCGCGTTCGCTGCCACTTGTTCGCGTGAAAGTTGAGGGCGAGTGGCGGAGCGACCGCTCGGATCGCCGATCATTGAAGTGAAATCGCCGATGATCAGGATGGCCTCATGCCCGAGATCCTGGAACTGGCGCAGCTTCCGCAGAATGATCGCGTGACCGAGATGGAGGTCCGGGCTCGTCGGATCGACGCCGAGTTTCACCCGGAGCGGGCGTCCCAGCGCGAGTTTTGCCCGCAGTTCAGCTTCGCTGATGATCTGGGCCGCGCCCCGCTTGAGTAGGGAAAGGGCTTCGTCCGGTTGCATGGTCCGCGCTCGAATCTTGTAGCCGGATGCTACTTACTCTTGTTCAACAATTCGCGCACCTGTTCGATCGTGAGCGGCTTGTTCTGGGCCGAGAGCGCTTTTTGGCTTTTGCCTTGATCCAGAAACGGGCGACTGCCGGCGTATTCGCGGATGGGCGTAGTCCTCGTCGTCGTGCTCTCGGGCGCCACCCGGGTACCCGCGGCCGCGGCTGGGATTGCGATCATCGTGTCGTTGTTTTTCAACTGTGAGCGCGAGGAAATGTTCGCGATCGAATCTCCCGCGCGAAAATGGCGCGCGGCAAATTGACGTGGAGTGAATACACGTTCCTCCGGCAGAGTTTTCAAGACGGGCTTCTTGGGCGAATAAAAACTGCGGGTGGGAACGCTTTTATCGAGGTAAGCGGCCCGTGTGTTTGTGAACTTCTTATTCTGCGCGGAATTCGCCAGGGCCGTGTTCGGTTTCAGAATCCGGTCGATCAACTTGCGCTCCTGATCCTGCGCCCAGGAGGTGGTGACGCCGATGAATAGAATTCCGATAACGACGATCATCCGCACGTCTGCGAACGTGCCGAACTCGACGCGCCGTTGTAAAGAGAATTGTCCGCGCGTTGAGCGATCGGATGTCGCCGCTTCCGTCATTTGCTCTAGCGCCAAAGGCGCGATGTTCAGTGATTAGCCTGGGGCAACGCCCCAGATATTCGCGTAACGCCAAACCCCAGCGCTGAAAGCGCGATTCAACTCGACTGTGATGGTCTTGAGAGTGAACCGGACATTGAAGCGCGCTTTCAGCGCTTGTTCATTTTCCGATCCAGAAGTCCTGGGGCGATGCCCCAGGCTTCGGATGAAGGTGCGCCTTTGGCGCTCAAGCGATTCAGGGCCTACGACGCCCGAAATTGTAAGAGGCCGGCGCGACGATCAACGCCCGAGGGCTGCCTGGAGCACACTCGCTTTCGGCGGCGAGGCGACGCTCCCGCTGAGAATATCGCCCGCGCTGACACCGCGCCCGTAGTAACGCGCGTTCGCCGTTTTTTGCGTGGCGATGACTGTGCCTTCGAGCGACGCGCCCGCGAAAAGGCCCTTCGTTCGGCTGTAGGTATAAATCGCAGCGGTCGGCGTGACCGCGGCCTCCGCTTCACGACCCACTGGGCCCGCCGCCACGCTGGCGTCCGCGCCCAAGGTAAGATTCCCATCACGCGAAAACGCGCGCACTGCTCGGTTCGTGTTCAAAATGAAAACGAACTCGGTGATTTGCGCGCCGATCTGCGGGCCCCAGCCCGCGCCGCCCGTGCCGATGAAGGACGGGCCGGACCAGCCGTTGCCCGTGCGGGCAACTACGATTCCCTGGCCGCCTTTGCCGCTGAGGCCAAAGCCCACTTTGACAACGGTGAGAATCGCGAGCCCCTTGGCGTTGCGCATCACGCTCCGCGGAATCCCTCTTTCCGGCATCCGCTTGAATTGGCGGAGGATCGAGGCCGATTGATTGACGACTTCCTGTTCCGTGGCGGCGGTCGCCGCGGCGAACGGGAGCAGACAAATGACGAGCAGTGCGCAGATCGTTTTCATGGTTACAATTACTTCGCCTGATCGAAGGACAATGGCCGTATCACCGCGGTTGCTAATCGTTAGGCCTTCGCATGAACAACCTGATTGACCAGCCGACCGACGACTCTTTCATGAACGAGGCGTTGCGCCTGGCGCAAAAGGCATTCGCGCAGGAGGAGGTCCCAGTCGGCGCCGTGGTCGTGCGCGGGGGCAGGATCATCGCCCGCGCCTTCAACCAGGTGGAGATGCTCAAGGACGCCACCGCGCACGCGGAAATGCTCGCGATCACTCAGGCGGAAGCGGCGGTGGGCGACTGGCGCCTGAACGATTGTGACCTTTACGTCACCAAGGAACCCTGCGCGATGTGCGCCGGCGCCCTGGTCCACGTTCGGATGCGCCGCGTCATTTTCGGTTGCGCCGATCCGCGCAGCGGTGCCGCCGGCGGCATCATGAATTTGTTGCAAATGCCTTCGCTCAATCACCACTGCGAAATTACTTCCGGCGTTCTGATGCAGGAATGCGCGGGGCTTCTCCAAAGCTTTTTCCGGGCGCGCCGGCGCGCCGACGTTCCCGATGCTTGAAGCGCGAACCATTCCACCCGAATCTCTTGCCACGGAGAGACTGCTCTTGCGCAAACCGCGTGCGCAAGACGCGGCGCCGATCTTCATCACTTATGCGCAGGATCCGGAAGTCGTCCGTTACCTCACGTTTCTTCCGCACCGCGATTTGCACGACACGGTCGAAGTCGTCGAGCGGTTTCTGGAAAGCTGGCGGGACGGGAAATCGTATTGCTGGCTGATCTTTCGACGTGACGATGAACAACTGATCGGCGCCATCTCCGCGCGGGAGGATCAGGGGATCAATCTCGGTTATCTTTTGGCCCGTCCTTTTTGGGGACAAGGTTTCATGAGCGAAGCGCTGGGCGCGATCGTCGGATGGGCCTTCTCAGTCCCTTCCCTATTCCGGGTCTGGGCGGTTTGCGATCTGGAAAACGACGCTTCGGCGCGGCTCCTCGAGAGGAACGGTTTCCATCAGGAGGGTATTCTGAGGAATTGGTCGCTCCATCCGAATGTTTCCGATACTCCACGCGACTGCTACTGCTACGCGAAGACCCGCGGCGCCTGACCGCAATTCGGACTCGCTCCTCCCCGCGACCCGTGATTAACTTTCCGGGTCGAATCCTAACGTAACCATGAGCAGCACCACTTTTCTTCGCAGCGCGGTCCTTCTTTTCAGCGCGATCCTTGCCGTGTCTGCGACGGCTTCGGACGACCACCCGCTCTTTCATTCCACGAACCCGTTGGCGCCCCGGGACGAGTGGGGCGTGCTCCACCAAATGCCGAATGTCGATCCGACTGATTATTTCCACCGGTCAGGCTCGCGGCTCTATTACTATTTCAAATCGCGCCAGGAACTGTTGCGCGATCCGGCCTACGTCGCCTCACTCCAGGTCGTCCTGCGAAGCCGCGGCTATTATTGCGGCCCGATCGACGGCATTATGTCCGACGCCGTCTCCGAAGGCATCGCGCGCGCGCAAAAGAATCACGTCCAGCGCGTGACCGGCACCCTCACCGTTCCCGTTCGCCGCGCCTTGAATCTGCCGTAACGGCCTTCGTCATTCGTCATTGGAACGCCTGCCTCGCTAGGATTCGAACCTAGACAAAGAGATCCAGAATCTCTGGTGCTACCGTTACACTACGAGGCATCGATCGAAGGGCGATAGACCTAAGACGTTCGTGGGTATTTCGCAAGTCCTGTAGCGGCGGTCTATGACCGCCGAAGGGCAATGTGCGCCGGACGAAATCGACGGTCATAGACCGCCGCTACAGGAAACGGATTTATCGGGCAGGCGTCGCGCCGCTCAACCAGATTTCCGCGCCTTCGCGCGCGGCTTCCACTTCGAGCTGCCGGCCGCTTTCCACCACCAGGAGGCGCGCCCGTTCCAGCATCTCTTCGATCTGGCGATCGTCGTGGCTGGGATCGTGGTGAAACATGAACAGCTTTTTTGCTCGCGCTTCCAACGCCAGCGACACCACCCGGCTGAGCGCGCCGTGCCCCCAGCCGATGTGCTCCTGGTATTTTTCGTCGGTGTATTGCGTGTCGAGAATCAGCACATCACAGTCCTTGAGAAATTCGACCAGCTTCGAGCGTTGCACGACCGCCTGGGCGCGGGCCCGTTCGGCATGAACGCCGTCGCGTTCCGCCAGCTTCAGCTTCAACGGCTCGAACGGCTCGTTGTCCGGCAGAAACGCGATCGAGCCTTCCTTGGTGAACAGCCGGTAGCCGGCACAGACCCCGGGGTGATTCAGGAAGCGCGAGCGCACCCGGACGTCGCCGACATTGAAATCCATCTTCTTGAGTTCCCGGACCTTGATGGTGCCGGGAAGATTTTTCCAGCTCACCGGAAAGAACGGCAGTTCCATCTGGGCGGCGAGGATCGTGGCGAGGCCATCGCGCGCGCCCTGATAGCCGAAGACGTTGATCGTGTTCTTGGCCTGGTAGGCGGGCAGAAAAAACGGGAGTCCCTGGATGTGGTCCCAATGTGTGTGAGTCAGCAGCAGCGTCAGGTTCATGGGGGCGTTGCCGAATTCCTGGTTAAGGGCGAGGCCCAGCTCGCGGATTCCGGAACCCGCATCCAGGATGATGATTTCCCCGTTCGTGCGAACTTCGACGCAAGTCGTGTTACCGCCGTAACCGATTGTCGACGGTCCCGGGACCGGAATCGATCCGCGAACACCCCAAAATTTTATCCGCGTCGAGGGCGGATGGAATTTCAGCGAGCGCGAATCGCGGCCGGCCAATTTTCCCGGGCGACGCCGCGGGCGTTTGATGGCGGCGGCGAGCTTCTCCCATTTGAGTGGCTTGACGAAGTAATCGTCTCCGCCCGCTTCCAGGACCGCTTCGCGATCGATGTTATACCGGCGGCCGGCCATGATGATGATCCGGGCCAGGTCGAGTTTCTCGCGGATCGCGCGGCAAACCTGAAGGCCGCTCATTTTCGGCAGGAGCAGGTCGCACACGACCGCGTCCGGCCGTTTCGCGAATGCCAGCTCGATCCCCGCTTTGCCTTCGAGCGTCTCGATCACGTCCCAGCCGTGCTTCACGAAGAGGCGCGCGATTTTTCGGCGGCTCTCCACGTCGTCCTCGATGAGTAACACCGTCGGCATGGCTTGTTGCGCCGGATTTTGTCAGCCTCGTTCGGGGAAACAAGCGTTTTTCAGGAAGGAGTTACGCAGATTTCTGTAGCCGCGGCCCTGTGGGCCGCGTGGGTCTGGGCGTCGATGCATCCCGGCGCTTCGCACAGCGAAGCGGCTACAGAAGAGGCGCAGCGTCGCTAGAGCAGGCTCGAACCGAAGCCGCCCGGCTTGCCGCGTTTCCAGCGCAGATCGGGATGGAGATTGATTTCTTCCGGCGCCACATCGAACCCGACCGACCGCAGCAAATACGAAACGCCCTCCCGGCTTTCCATGGTTTCCTTCAGGCTGCGCGCGAACAGCTCGATGTATTCCTTGTAGGATTCGAGCGCCAGCTTGCCCTCCGCGAAATGCTCGGCCAGCGCTTCATCGTGATAATCGATCAGCTCCACCAGGGCGCGCCGGAGTTTCAGCCGCATTTCCGGGTCGACCACCACCTTGAACGGGGTCGCGCCGGGGTCCGGTTTGGCGATCTCCTTTTTGAGCGCGGTCTGGTCCGCGGAAACGAGCTGATAATCGCGAGGTTCGTCCATTTTTGCGGGTCAATATAGCCTCGAAAAGGCGCGCAGGGGTGGGGGACAGTTGTGGATTGACCTGCTGGTTGTGTCAAACCAGAATCGCCGCCATGAAAAGAACTCTCATCACATTGGTTATGGCTGTAAGCTTGGTGTCCGCTGCTTTTGGCGCCGGGGCCGACGCGGAATTGAAAGCGATCGAACAGCAATGGCTCGACGCCTACATGAAGAGCGACCCAGCTTTCATTAAGAACCTCGAGGCCGAAGATTATTCGATCATCGAACCGGACGGCGCCGTTTCGACCAAAGCCCAGGACGTCAAAGCGACAACCGACAAGACCTTCGTTTTGAAAACCGCCACGATGAGCGATTTCAAATGCCGGATGATCGGCGACAATGCTGCCGTGGTAACTTGCATGCTGAAGATGAGCGGCACGGAGGATGGGAAGGATTTTTCCGGCGACTATCGCGGCACCGACGTCTTCGAGAAGAAGGCCGGCAAATGGATGGCCGTGGCTTCGCAGCTGACGAAAGTCGGCAAAGAATAGCGCCTGCCACTGTTCTTCTGTAGCCGCTTCGCTGTGCGAAGCGTGGGAGGAATCGTCGCCATCAATAACGCCGCCCACCCGCCTTCGTCCGACTACGGCGTGGCAGGCAGGGCGGCGGCTACAGAAGGCGCTATCTCCTAAAAGAAAATTGGGATGATCAGGATGGCGACGATGTTCACAACCTTGATCATGGGATTGATCGCGGGGCCGGCCGTGTCCTTGTAGGGATCGCCGACGGTGTCGCCGGTGACGGAGGCGGCGTGGGCGAAGGAGCCTTTGCCCCCGAGATTACCTTCCTCGATGTATTTCTTGGCGTTGTCCCACGCGCCGCCGCTCGAAGTCATCGCGATGGCGACGAACAGGCCGGTGACAATGGTGCCGACGAGCAGACCGCCGAGAACGACAGGGCCGAGCGGTTTGATCATGGCAACGGCGAGGACAAACAGGACGGGCAAGAGGGCGGGAACAATCATTTCGCGGAGCGCCGCCTTGGTAACGATGTCGACGCAGGTGCCGTACTCGGGAACGTCTTCGCCGCGGAGGATGCCGGGCTTTGCGGTGAGTTGCCGACGCACTTCGCGCACGACCGCACCCGCCGCCTTGCCGACGGCGTCCATGCTGAACGCGGTGAAAATAAACGGCAGCAATCCGCCAATGAACAAGCCGATGATGACTTTTGGTTCCGTGAGCGAAAACTGAAACGAGTACGGGCGACCGTTGGCGGCAAAATGCGCTTTCAATTCTTCGACGTAGGAACCGAAGAGCACCAGGGCCGCCAAACCCGCGGAAGCGATCGCGTAACCTTTCGTGACCGCCTTCATCGTGTTACCGACGGCGTCCAACTCGTCGGTGATGCCGCGAATCTCTTTCGGCAGATTGCTCATGACCGCGATGCCGCCGGCGTTGTCGGTAATCGGGCCGAAGGCATCGAGCGAAATGATGATGCCGGCCATCGAGAGCATGCTCATGACCGAAATGGCGATGCCGTAAAGGCCGGCGAAATGGAAGCTCAGCAGGATCGCGATGCCGATGAACCCGACCGGCAACGCGGTGGCGTGCTGGCCAATGGCGAGACCGGCAATGATGTTCGTGGCGTGCCCGGTCTCGGAAGCCTTGGCGATCTTGCGGACCGGCGCGTAGCTCGTTGAAGTGTAGTAGTTGGTGATGAGAACGACGATCCCGGTCATGAGCAGGCCGACGAGCGACGCATAATAGAGATCGGTCGCCGAGCGATCGAGACCGCCGATGGTAACCGGGTTCGGGAAAAGCAAATGCGTCGCGGGCCAATACAAAATGGCTGAGACGAGACCGCTCGCGCCGACCGCGCCCATCAAAACCGTCCCGGGCCGTCCGCCGCTGATGTTGACGAACAAGATGCCGATGACCGCGCCGAGCACGGAAATGCCGCCGAGGACGAATGGATAAATGATCGCCGCCGGATACGAGCCGAGGGTGAGCGCGCCGACGAGGATCGCACCGATCAAACTCACCGCGTAGGTCTCGAAAACGTCCGCGGCCATGCCAGCGCAATCGCCCACGTTGTCGCCGACATTGTCCGCGATGGTGGCCGGGTTGCGCGGATCGTCTTCCTCGAGATTGCTCTCGATTTTGCCGACGAGATCGGCGCCCACATCCGCCGCCTTTGTGTAAATGCCGCCGCCAAGACGCGCGAAGACGCTGATCAAACTTGCGCCTAGGGCGAGACCGACCAGGCTTTTCACCGCCATGTCGTGCGCAAGCCAGTTGGCCAACGTGTAAAACCCACCGACCGACAACAGCGCCAGACCAACCACGAGAAGGCCTGTGACCGCGCCGCCGTTGAACGCGACGCGCATGGCGGCCGAGCGCGATTGGCTGGCAGCCTGGGTAGTCCGCGTGTTCGCCAGCACGGCAATGCGCATACCGATGTAACCGGCGGCAAGCGAACAGAAGGCGCCAATCACGAAACCGATCGCGGTGAATTTGTCGCGAGAGATAAAGAGGAGGATGAAAATGACAGCGGCGATCGCGCTGATGGTTACGACCTGGCGCTTCAGGTAAGCTTTCGCGCCTTCTTCGATCGCGCCCGCAATCTGCCGCATTTTGTCATTCCCAGGCGACAACCGAATGACCGCTTTGATCAGGAGAAAGGCAAAAATCAGGCCCAGAACCGCGCAAACCATCGAAAGGGTGACACCGGATTTGAGGATATCGAGGGCGAGAAAAGTCATGACGGCTTCGTTGAAAGTGGGGGACTTTAGTTAGGTTTACCGGACTGGCAACGGGTAAATCACCTGCAATTAGTCCTGTAGCCGCCGCCCTGTGGGCGGCGTGGGATTGGCGGCCGCGATCGCTCTCACGCTTCGCATAGCGAAGCGGCTACAGAAGACAGAATTCCTACAGTTCGAAAACGGCGCGCAAACGCTGGAGGAAGGAGGAGCGGTACTCCGATTCTTTTTTCTTCTGCTCGGGCGCGGCCGCGGCTTCTTTGACAATTCCTTCGCCTTCCAGTTTGCGTTGCGCCAGCAGTTCGCTCAGAGCGCTCAGGTATTCGGGCGATTCACGCAGCACCTCCGCCATGACGTGCTTGCTGATCTCGAGCACTTCGCAATCGTTCTCCGCCTGGATCGTGGCGGAGCGCGGCTCGCCAGTGAGCAATGCGAATTCGCCAAAACAATCGCCCGGGCGCATCACGCCGACGCGTACGCTCGCGCCGTTCCGGGCCACCGAAACCGCGGCATCGCCGCGCAGCATGACAAACATTGAGTCGCCCGGATCGCCCTCCCGGATCAGGCGTTCGCCGCGGCCGTAGCGCTGAATTTGCGCGTTCCGCAGGACGTTTTCGAGCTGGGCGTCGTTCATGCAATCGAAGAGCGCTTCGCCGCGGAGAATGGCGCGCGCCTCGGCCCGGTCATCGGCGATGCGTTTCGGGCCGCGCTGGAGATGAAGGGTGCGGATGGGGAAGGGAATGGTGATGTGCTGGCGCCGGAATTCGTACCAGATATTGGTCCGGATGGCGTCGCAGACATCGTTATACTCACGATGATTCCCCATCGAAAACTTGATCTCGTAGATCACCGCGGAATCCGCGAAATCCATGACAAAGACTTTCGTGGGCGGATCGGGGAGAACGCCTTCAGCGCTGTTGGCCGCGCGACGCAGCGCATCTTTCACCCGGTTCGGGGCCACGTCGTAATCCGCGCCCACCCGCAAACGCATCGCGTGGATCTGGGTGGGGTAATGAAGGTTGATGATCGTGTTGCGCGCGATCTGGTAATTGGGGATGTCGAGATAAATGCCGTCGTTGGTGCGGAGCCGCGTCGAGCGCCAGTTGATCTCCATGACCTCCGCGAATCGATCCTGGATATGGAGCCAGTCCCCGACCTTGTACGGTTTGCTGATTTGGAGCGCGATGCCGGAAATGATTCCGCCAAAAAGATCCTGGGTGGCGAAGCCAAGGACGATCGCGGCGATGCCGGAGGTGGCGAGGATACCTCGCAACTCGCCTTGCGCGTGATAGCCGACGCTCAAGACGATGAGCAGCGCGATCAGGTAAATAAAGAGCGCGACGACTTGGCGGAGAAAATGCGGGATGGTCGTACGCCGTTTTTTTCCCCAATAACCCTCCCAGAGGTAGCGATCGAGGAGCGCGACGATGAAAGCGGTGCTGAGAAGAAAGACGGCGGCGCCGACGTGGTTGCGCCAGTTCGCCTCGACGCCGTAGAACGAAGTGGCCGCGTAAAACGCGAGCGTCAGACAGAAAAGCTGGAAGAGAACACCGAGGCGCACGCCCGCCCGGCGCTTAAGGAGGCGGCCGATGGTGAGCGCGGCGAAATAAGTCGCGATAAAAACGAACACCGTGACGAGGGCTTTCTGGCTCTGGAAAATTTGTAACATCGGCAGTTGGCAGAATAGCAGCGGGGAGGCGATGGCGACAAGTGCGCTCGCGCTGCTTCTTCTGCAGCCGTCGCCCTATGGGCGACGCGGGAGAACGCGATGCCTCATCTCACGCCTCGCATAGCGAGGCGGCTACAGAAGAGCCTACAACTTGGGCGCGATAACCAGCCACGCCCAGCCGGCGAGAAAGCAGAGGCCGCCGAGCGGAGTGATCGCGCCGAGCCAGCGGACGTTGGCCAGCGCCATCGCATAAAGACTGCCGCTGAAAAACAGGATGCCGGCGGCGAGCAGCAGGTAAGCCGCGCGATTTCCCGCGCCATAGAGCGCGAGCGCCAGCAGCGCGACGGCGTGCACCAAATGATAAAGCACTGCTTTGTTCCAGGCATCGAGCATGCCGCTGCTCTCCAGCTTCGCCTTCAACGCGTGCGCGCCGAATGCACCCAGGGCCACGGCCACAAAACAAAATACCGCCGCTATCCGGAGGAGTGCGATCCGGCTCATTTGCCTCCGAAAAATTTCCGGAACGATTGGAAAAGCCGCCCCGGTAGCGTCGTCGCCTTTTGTCCCAGGTCCTGGAGCTTCTGGGCAAATTGCGTCTGGGTGCCGCCGTGGATTTCGCACACCACCGTAGGCACCTTGTCTTCCGGCAACGTGATTTCGTAAGCGGTCCCAGCGGCGTTGCATCCTGTGGCCGCCAGATGATTCGAGATGGAACAAACCGTGGCGCGGGCGAGCGGCATCGTCGCCTGGAGCGGCTGCGCCGGATAACGCTGGGCCGCTTTCGTCATGACCTGCGTCCAAACCGGCAGCGCGAGCGCGGCCCCGTACCCGCGGGCCATGATCGTTTGCGGCTGGTCGAACCCAACCCAGACGCCGCAGGTGATCGCGTTCGTATAACCGACGAACCAGGCGTCTTTGTAATCGTTCGTCGTCCCGGTTTTACCGGCGGCCGGCAGTTTGAAGCCTAACGACTTCGCGCTCGCGGCCGTTCCGCTCACGAGCACCTGCTCCATTAATTCCGAAGTCATCCAGGCCGCGCTCGGGTCGAGCGCCGGGACGCTCACATGCGCCGCGCGATAAATCGGGTTGTGGTCCGCGTCGTCGATCCGCTCGATGATGTAAGCCTGCTTGCGAACGCCGGCGTTCGGAAAAACTGTGTACGCCGCGGTAAGATCTTTCAGGTCCGTTTCGAACGCGCCAATGTAAATCGCCGGGCCGTGCGAAATGTTTTGGCCAAGCCCAAGCGTCATCGCGATCTTCTGCACATCATCGAGTCCGGCGAGCTCGCCCACGCGCACGCTCATCGTGTTGCGCGAATGAATCAGCCCGTAGGAAACCGGCTGCACCCCGCCGTAGGTGCCGTCGGAATTTCCTGGCGCCCAATTTCCGGCGCCCTGGATCTCGCCCGGCTCGATCGGCCCGTCGCTGACTGCGGCGCCGGGAAGCAGACCGTGCATGAACGCGACCGTGTAGACGAACGGCTTGAACGAGGAGCCGATCTGGCGATTCGCCGGCGTGAGCGCGCGATTGAATTTGCTCTGCGCGTAATCGCGTCCACCGACAAGTGCGCGGATTCCGCCACTCTCGTTGTCGATCGCGACGAGCGCGCCTTGCAAGTACGGCATCGACGAATCTTCGCCCTCTGCCGGCGGCCGGTAGTTCGCCTTCAGCGGATGTCTGTAGCCCGACTGGTGCTCGATCTTGCTCAGCTGCGTTTCGAGCGCCTGGGTCGCGGCGAGTTGCACGGTGGGATCGAGCGTCGTGTAAATGAAAAGGCCGCCGTCATCGATTTGTTCCGGCGTGAGGAGCAGGTTCAGGTCGCGCTGGACCGCGTCCATCGCATAGTTCTCCTGGATAAGCGGCATCCGTTTCGGATGCGACGCGACCTTGGTGAGCTTCGCTTCCTGCGCCTGCGCCAGGCTGATCTTCTTCAGCTCGACGAGACGATCGAGCACTGTGTCCCGCTGGACCGCGGCGCCCTCCGGATTTTTCAGTGGCGAAAAACGGTTCGGGCTCCGGATCAAGCCGGCCAGGATCGCGGACTCCGACAGGTTCAATTTCGCCGCGTCCTTGCCGAAGTAAGCGAGCGACGCGGTCTGCACGCCATAACAACCGGCGCCGAAATAAATCCGGTTCACATACGCCTCGAGAATTTGTTGCTTGGTAAAATCCTTCTCGATCCGGAGCGCCACCATGGCTTCCAGGACTTTGCGGCTGAGGGTGCGCCCGCCGAGCGGCAGGCTGTTGCGGGCCAGTTGCTGGGTAATGCTGCTGGCGCCTTCCCTGGCCGAGCCGCTCATGATGTCGCGCACGAGCGCGCGCGCAATCCCGCGCCAGTCAATTCCGCCGTGCTCGAAGAAGCGCGTGTCCTCGCGCGCGAGAAGCGCGTCGATGAAAAAGGGCGACACTTCGTTCAACGCGACCTTGACCCGGTTCGCACCCGCGAGACGGCTGTAGATTTTCCCGTCCACGTCGAAGACGGTATTGCGCTCCGGCATGTCGCCGACCTTTTTCAGGTCGTAGGTCTGGGCCCAGACCGCGTAGAACAAGAGCACCGCGAAGACCGCGACGATCGGCAGCGCGAAGAGCGCGAGCTTCCACGGGAGGCGGAACTTGCCTCCGCGTTTTTTCGGCGAAGCGCGCGCGAGAAGCTTCATCGTTGAGGAAGGTTAATCGTTGAAGGGTTGAAGGGTTGAAGGGTTGCAGCGTTAGAGCAATGCAACGCTTCAACCGTTCAACGCTTTAACTCTTCAACGCTGCAACGGCCCTTAAAGTCGCATCTGGACCGCGCTGGCCGGCTGCTCGTGCGCGCAGGGCGCGTTGGTCGGCACCCCGGCATCCGCGGTATTCACCTGGACGAGCTTGTTCTCGACCAGATACTCCTCGACTTCGTCGCCGCTGATGTCGGCCAGCATTTTGTCGTTGATCTCGACGCAGGGCGAAAGCGGCTGGCCGGTCTTGGTCTCCATCTCCCAACGGAAGGCCGGGTTCTGGATAATGTCTTTCTCGGTGTAAGGAAGATTGTATTTGGCGAGCACGGCGCGAACGCCGGCGCTCCAGCCGCAGGTGGTTTTGAGGTAGGCAGTGATCTTGGGCGTATCCATGCCGGGAACCTAGCATGCGCGGCGCGGTTTGCATTCGCTCTTCGCGGCGCTAAGAAATGGCATGAGCTTCACCCTGCAAATCGCCGACCGCGCGCCGGACTTTCGGCTCCCGGCGACCGATGGAAAAACTTATGCGCTCGATGATTTCGCCGCCGATCCGGTGCTGGTGATTTTCTTTACCTGCAATCATTGCCCTTACGTCATCGGCTCGGATGAGTCCACGCGGCGAACCGTGGAGAAGTTCGCGCCGCGCGGCGTTCGCTTTGTCGCCATCAATTCGAACAGCCCGAACACTTACGCCGAGGATGATTTCCCGCACATGGTGCAACGGATGCGCGAAGAGAAATTCCCTTGGGTTTACCTTCACGACGCCACCCAGGACATCGCGCGCGCGTTTGGTGCGCTTCGCACCCCGCACTTTTATGTTTTCGATCGCGCCCGCCGGCTCATCTACACTGGACGCGCCGTCGACAACCCTCGCCAAGCGGAACGCGCGAAGACGCACGATCTCGAGCGGGCCCTGGAAGAGCATCTCGCCGGCAAGACGATCAGCTCGCCGGTGACGAATCCCGTTGGTTGCAACGTGAAGTGGGAAGGCCACGACGCGCATTGGATGCCCGCCGACGCGTGCGACTTGGTCTGATTCGGAGGGACGGGCTTCCGCACTTCCCACTCTTTCGGTCTCACGCTGAATGAAAGTGGGACGTGCGGAAGCCCATCCCTCCGAGTAGGACGCTAAATCTTATGGCGCAACGGCCGGACGCACTGCGTCAGTTTCCGCAAGCCGAGCTGCAACCGAGTCTTCACTGTGCCGAGCGGCGTGTTCGTGGTCGCGGCGATCTCGCGCTGGCTCAGCCCGCTGAAAAACGCCAGCTCCACGGCTTCGCGTTGCACTTTCGGCAGCGTTTCCATTTGCCGGCCGAGAAAACGGCGCAGATCGCTCCCCGAAACTTCGGACGCGGTCGCGTTGCTCCGGATTGTTTGCGCTTGCGGTTTCACCTCGTCCTCGAAACGTTGTTTCGCGCGGCGGTAACTGTCGCGCCGTCGCACCCGGTCGATCGCTCGCCGGCGCGCGATCGTGATCACCCAACCGAGCGGCTTGCCTGCTTTCGGCGAGTAATGGTGCGCCTCGCGCCAAATTTGAAGAAACGATTCCTGGAGCACGTCGTCCGCTTCCGATTCCTCGTGGACCACGCTACCGATCAGGGCGCGGAGCGAACGCGCATAGCGCGAATAAAGTTCCTTCAGCGCGTGCTGTCGCCGCTGGGTGATTTCCTGCATCAGCATTTCATCGCAGATAAAGGAAGCATCCGCGCCGTCGAATTGGGGAAGGATTTCCGGGAATATCGCCATAGTACCGATAAGTTCGGACGCGAGACTGCGGACGGCCATAGGCGCACCGGACTATTGGCCGGTAAGAAAAATCCCGATGGAGCGTTCCCTCTGTATCGCCGGCAGGTTTCAAGGAACTTCGGCCCACGCTAGGGGTTTACCCGATGTGCACTTCAGACACTCCGCCTATTTCAAACTTCGAATCGGTAGGATTTAATTCACGCCAGTTCCTAATGGATTCACACCTTTTGCCGGAAGAAAAACTCGCGATTCTCCAGGCGAGCGATCTGCGCCGGAAATGGCATTCGCTCGACGACCATCGCGTTTGTGTTTTGTGCGATCGCACGATAACCGGGCGCCAAATCGAAGTGGTCCGGGATCCCGGCGGGACGTATTCGGTGCACTGCCCCACACCGGGCTGCCCTTCTGTCTCGAGCGATTGGTTCTATCAGGGCAACGCCTCGTCCGCTTCCAGGCCTGTCACCCACGGAACGCGCGAAGCGAGCATTTGGAGCGGCTAAACCGGTCCTGGGATTCTTTGCCCGATAATCCGGAGGCGACTCGGTAAAACTTCAGTCCTCTCAGCGCTGCCGCCGCGTTTCCCCTTTAGCGCGGAACGAGTATCTGCGTGCCAAGGGGCGTCAGCGGGAATCCAGCGATTTCTCCGCTGACGCCGGCACGCCGCGCGCCGCGTTTCTTTTACTTTTATTTGCCATGCCAGACCAGGAGATACGTTTCCGGCTCACCATTCCGATGGAAGAGGCGTTCGCATTTGCCATGGGCGAGTCGGATTTGAATTACACCCATGTGACCGACGAGATGCGGCAGGTCATCGGCCTTCTCGTCATCGACACCCTTGAATACGGCGAGCAATGGCGCGTGGCTGCCGACGCCCGCGCCTCTCTGGCCGCCCGCTGGCCCGGGTGTTTTGCGTTTTGAAGGGTTGCGGACCGCTGCCTCCTTGTTCGGATCAAGGTGCCAATGGATCGCGCGCGGGAGGCATCGCTTGCTGCGGGAGCAGGGCCCGCTTCGATCTTTGGATGAGGAGCCGCTTCTTGCGAAGCCGGCTGACGCGGGTCTTGGCAGCTTCCGGTGTCGGCTGCAATGATTTCGGCGGTCGGACGGGAATGGGGTTGGTATCAAGGCGGGCCAGCCGGGCGACGAGAGCGGCGTGGGCCTGCTCGCCGCTGGATTTTTCGGCAGACAGCCCGGCGCGGTTGTTGGGGTTTGGATCGCTCATGTTGGCGCGGCTCTGAAGAGGAATTCGCTCGCGCCACCCTGGCCGCGTGTAATGGAATTCCGCGGAATTTTTTTGTTCGAGAGGCCGGCCAACGAAACAGCGGCGAAGTTCCAAGGGTTGTTTGATTTAACGGCTACCGTAAAACGAAAGGTTGCCAGCGATCGGGAAAAACCCTACGGTCCTATCAGGAAAGACCCGACCAGCGACCGTGCGGCTTCCGAAAGGTTATTGGGCGATCGCTGATTGCCTCAACCCTATGTGCTCGATCCTTCTCGTCGAGGACCACCTCGATACCCGGCAAGCGTTCGCGGCGATCCTCAGACACTGGGGACACACCGTTTCCACGAGCGATTCCGTCGCCGGCGGCCTGAGTTTTCTCGAAGAGAACGAAGTGGACGTGGTCCTGAGCGACATCGGTTTGCCGGACCGCAACGGCTACGACTTCATTACCGAGGCGCGCCAGCGGACGCCGAAGATAATGGCGATCGCGGTAAGCGCCTACTTTACCGCCGCCGATCAGGAACGCGGACGGGACGCAGGGTTCGACATGCATTTTGCGAAACCGGTGGATCTGACCGGTCTGCAGCGAGTCCTGGAACGGATGAATTCGGCCGTAGTCCATAATGGCAACGGCACCGCGGTGTAGAGGCGGCTGTCTCCAGCCGCAGGTTCAGAAGTTTTCAAATTCGAATTTCGAAGCACCAAACCGGGGAAATGCTCGAAACGTGCGGTCTCTTCGTTTTCAAACATTCGAGCTTTCCGAAATTTGAACATTGTTTCGAATTTCGGATTTCGAATTTCGAATTTAGGATGTCGCCACCGATGAATTCGAGCGCACCGTTTGTCTCCATCATTATCCCCGTGCTGAATGAAGCGGAACTGATCGAAGCATTTCTGCGCAAGCTGCGATGTCTCGGCGCGAATCTGGAGATCATCGTCGTCGACGGAGGAAGCTCCGATGGAACGTGGTCGCTCGCGGAACCACTCGCGGACCGCCTGATCGCGGCCCGCCGCGGACGGGCGTCGCAGATGAATGCCGGCGCGGAGATCGCGCGCGGGGAAGTGCTTTGGTTTCTGCACGCCGATTTGAAAGCGCCCCGAAATTCGATCGCGCAAATCACGGCGGCCTTGGCTGACGCGAACGTCGTTGGCGGCTGTTTCCGCCTTCGTTATCCGCGCCCTGAATCGATCTATCGCGTCAGTGATACTCTCGGAAATCTGGGCGTAAAACTGTTTGGCTTCGCACTCGGCGATCACGGTATCTTCTGTCGGCGTTCAGCCTTCCTTCGCGCTTACGGATATCCGCTCGTGCCAATTCTCGAAGACGCGGAACTGTATCGTCGAATCAGTCGCTTTGGATCCATGGTGCAAGTGCGCGAAGCGATCGTGAGCGATCCGCGGACGTTTGAGAGATGCGGCCGCTATCGCACGACCGCCGTCTATTTCCTGATCCTGCTTCTCTATGTGTTCGGCGTTCCCATTACCTGGCTCAATGGGATCTATCGCCGTTTTCATAAAAGCGCTGGACCGAAATCGATCGTGCCCGAAAACCTGCCGTCTCGAGCTGCGATTCCCGAGATGTAGTGGCGGCGGTCCCAAGCCGCAACTCAGGATATTCTGCGAGTGAGCAGACCCGCCGCTCCACTCAAGCGGCGCGATCGACCGTCGACCCTTCAACCGGCGGACGCAAAGCTTGGAGATATTGAGCGTCGAAGGCGCGGAGCGCGGTTTCAATGGTGGGACCGAACCCAGCTATTCCATCGCGCACACTCCGGCCTAGCAACGCAATCCAAACGCCGGAACGGACAAATAATTTGGGAGCCCTCACTGCCGAGGGGCTTCCGGGGTGCGATTCATAATAGAGTTCGGCCCGTTGCGCGGTCGCGATCTGGTCTATTTTTTTCGCGCTCATTTCCCTTAATAACGTTCAAAGCTCGCTGCTAGTTTTGCGTTCACCACCTGAACCGAGTATCCGAGAAAGCCTGAGTGCTTTCTCAGCCAACGGGATGAATCGGATGCAAGTCGGCCGCCAGTGGACGCAGCATGCGGAGGCGAGCAAGGACAGCCCGGAACCACGCTGAATACCGCCCGTGCGCTCCCCGTGCCTCGGTGTTTTCGGTTCGCCGATATTTTGCGGCGGCGCTGCTAACTTCGTCGTGATGCGAAGGCCGCGGCTTGGCGGTTGGAATTTTGAAAGTCGCGAAGAGTAGAGGATTAACATAGACCCAGTCGCCCGGGGCAGAGGCGCAGCTGGGGGTTGCGCATTGCAAGCGCATTCGGCCTCGGGTCCCCGTCCGCTCGAGAACGAGAATCTGTCGTCCCGTCATGGTCTCGTGACAGCGGGTGCAGCGACGCTCGTCGTCGAGCGAATGCCAGAAGCGGAATTCATCGAGGTGTCGGAGAACATCGAGCTTGTCGTCGGGCGAGAGCGACAACGGAGGGGATAGCGACATGCCTGGATAATCTCGGAGTGCGCTGCCGTTCGCAATCAGTCGCGAAACTGTCGCGCCTATCGGTCAAATTCCGATTGGGAGGCGGCGGGAAATAAGAAGCGCGGCAACTCCCTGGCGCTCGATAATCAAGTATGCCAGCGAAATCGAAGAAACAGCAAATGGCGGCCGGAGCTGCTCTTGCCGCCAAGCGCGGAGAAATAAAAAAGTCGAAGCTCAAAGGCGCTTCCAAGCAGATGGCTAAGTCGATGAGCAAAAAGCAGCTCAAAGAATTCGCCAGCACCAAGCGAAAAAAGCTGCCCAAAAAGAAAAAGTCTAAATAGCGCCGGCGGACGCGGCGAGCAGCTCGCGGACTTCATCGTCCGAGGTTTGCGAAAAGTCTTCGTAGAATTGCCCGACTCCATGGAAGTTCTCGGGCGCGATTGCGCAAATCGTCTCGTCCACTTCCTTCTCGAATTCCCGGCACGTATCGGGCGCGCCGACCGGAACGGCGACGACAATTTTACCCGCTTCTTTCTGGCGCAAAGCCGCCGCCGCCGCGCGCATGCTCGCCCCCGTCGCGAGGCCGTCGTCCACCAGAATGACAACGCGCCCCCGGATCTCCAGGGGCGGGCGATCATCGCGGTATTCGAGTTCGCGGCGCTCCAACTCAGCTGCCTCACGACTCGTCACCGTTTCCACGATTTCGTCGGCGTGCGGTTGCAGTGCTCGCACCACATCCTGGTTCAAAACCCGCACGCCACCTGAAGCGATCGCGCCCATGGCCAGCTCGCCGTATCCCGGCACGCCGAGTTTGCGCACGATGAAGACGTCGAGCGGGAGATGGAGATGTGACGCCACGGCGTGAGCGACCGGCACCCCGCCTCGCGCTAGGCCGAGGACTATGACGTCATTCCGCCCGGAATAACTGGTGAGCTTTTCAGCCAGTTCCTGGCCCGCCTCTCTTCTATTGCGGAAATACGATCTCACTAAATGATTCGGATATTGCTCGCGCTTAAAGCGGGCGCCCCTTTCCAGCGGTGTGGTGAACAAACCAATCCGCCGTGAGATCCGCGACCCGATCGAGTGCTCCCGGTTCTTCGAAGAGATGGGTGGCGCCCGGAACGATCTCTAATTTGGCCTCGCAATGCATTTGGGTCAGCGCGCGTTGATTGAGGCCGATTACGACATCATCCTCGCCACCCACGATAAGCAGCGTCGGCGCTTGCACGCGCGGGAGTGCTTCGCCCGCCAAATCCGGCCGACCACCACGTGAAACGATTGCCCCGGTATCGTGCGCCAGTTCGGCCGCGGCGACGAGGGCCGCGCCGCCACCGGTGCTCGAGCCGAAGAAACCGATGCGCAGCTGGTTCGTGGCCGGCTCTTCCATCGCCCACCGCGTGGCGTGAACCAGGCGTTCGGCGAGTAGGCTGATATCGAAGCGATGCTGGGCGGTGCGAAGGTCAACCGCCTCCTCTTCGCGGGTGAGCAAATCAAATAGCAGCGTGGCCAGCCCGGCGGCGTTGAGCTGTCGGGCAACGAATTGATTGCGCGGGCTATGCCGGCTGCTCCCGCTGCCGTGCACAAAGAGCACGAGAACCGTCGCCGTTTCGGGGACAGTGAGTGAGCCGTTGAGAGTCACGCCTCCGGCCGGGATTTGGACGTCTGAATTCGTATCGAAACGCTTAGCCTACATTGATTTTGTGCGAACGCGGTTTGGCTCCTTCACGCTTTGGCAAGGTGATTCGCAAGAGGCCATTTTTGAACTCGCTCTTCGCTTTTTCGCCATTCACGTCCGCGGGTAGTGGGATGGTGCGTTCGAACGAGCCGTAAGTCCGCTCCGTCCATTGCCGCCCTTTTTCGTCAGAGCTACGCTCGGACTGTTTTTCGCCGCGGATGATCAACTCGTCATCGGTTACGTTTACCTCGATGTCTTTCGATTCGATTCCCGGCAGTTCGGCGCATATTTTTATTTCCTTGTCCGTTTCGGTCACGTCCAGTTGTGGCGTGAACGTGCCCGCACTCTCTGCCGGCCAATTTCCTCCGCCGAAAGCGTTGTCAAAGACGCGGTTAATCTGGGAGCGCAGATAATTGAAAGGATCATCGCGCCCCGCGAGTTCTCGTCGTGATCCACGCCATGGAATGATGTCGTTTATTAAGGCCATAGAATTCCTTTCGTTAATGGTTGCTCTATTTGGATATTCGCTCATCGGACGCCGACCGGTTTCATGAATGCGCCCGATGAAATTCGACCCAGGCCGGCCCGGATAACCAAGACCGAAGGTCCCTCGTAGATAAGATTTTTCCCGATAAGCGGCACATGATGTCCCCTGATACTGCGTTTGAGCGACCACAGCCATTCTGGCGAAGACTGAAATGAGCAAGAGCATCCCCAATAGCGACAACAAGCTATGCGACAAAGATCGCACGCCAGACGCGATGAGAGAATTTGAGCGTTATTGCGAAACACATTCGAACGGACCGGCGGCCGTCCGCCGTCCAAAACTATTATTACGTGGCAACACCTATATCGTATTGCTTGGGAATAGCGTTGCTGACGGGATAGTTGGATTGGGCACCACGGTTTCCACTGCCCTGCGCGCTTTTGATCTTCAATATCTGAAAACGATCCGCCCTCCCGAATAACCGCGACAAGACCCAGCGTCGCCTCATTATTGGCGGGAGTCATCCCTTGCGGGGATTTAACGAACGTCTGCTGGTTCGGGGGACACTTTTCTGAATGTCGCGATCAAACCTTGATCGCGAATTGTTACCTCCCAACCATGTTCCTTCGCAAATCGCTGAATCGCTTCGATCTGTTTCTGCCGGGTATGGCGCGCGGGCGGCCAGAATTTTGACAGGTCATTGTCGAAAACGGTAAAATGCTTTTTCTTCTCCAGTGCCTCGGCAATCCCGTCCCTCATATCCTCAATACTTTCAAACATTGTCGGAGCGTGCTCCCCGTTCGTGTGAAAGCAAAGCAAAGTATTCAGACACCACGAAAAAGAAGTCGGTGGCTTTCCCTGCTTGAGGCGTAGAGTTGAGAGGAATGCGCCGACCCAATGTTGATGACGAACTGACATTGCTGACCGACTCCGGCGAGACCACCGCAATTTGCGCCGAGGTCAGCGACGATCCTACACATGCTGGTGGCACTTTGCTTAAGGTGATGGCGCGCGGCCCCTTTGAGGAAGGTCAACAATGCTGGATTGTCGAACCGGATGGCTTAAAAATTGGCGCGACCGTGCAGAGCGTTGCGAAGCAGACGATTGATAGTGAAGTTTTGCTCGCGACGATCTTTGCCTGACACACTCCCCATGGATGAAAAGCCGGCAAATGCTTCGAGCGAGGCCGGCCTGCATGAATATGTGGACGCTAGATTCACGATAGAAGGAATGGAGTCGCCCAACCGGGAGAAGTCCCTCTCCGATGCGGTCAAGAATCTGCCCGGGTTGATCACGTTCAGAATTTTTCACGGAGGCTTGACCGCGCATTACGATCCTGTGCTTCTCCCGGGGAAGCGACTGGAAGAGGCCATTCGAAATGCCGGGTTCCGAATTTCAGAAACACACGCGACCGATTCCTCTCCCCTGACCGATGCTCTTACGGAAGAAAACAAACCAGCCGAAAATCCTTAGACACTGGCACTGGCAGCGAATGCTGTAACTACCTCTTTGAGGAAACGACAGGAAAACTTTTCTATGAGTTACATCAAACAAATGTTCGAGACCCATCCGGTAAACCCATCGTCGAATCACGCCACGGCGATCGAATGCATCACCGCCTGTTATTCTTGCACGGAAGCGTGCAACGCCTGCGCTGATGCCTGCCTCGGCGAGAAGAACGTCACCGAGGTGGTGCAATGCATTCGCGATTGCAACGATTGCGCCGATGTCTGCCTCGCGACGGCGCGCATCATCTCCCGCTTCACCCGGACCGATTTCAAGCTCGCCGGCGCGCAATTGCGGGCCTGCATCCAGTCGTGCGAAAGCTGCGGCGCCGTCTGCGAAAAACACGGGGAACGGATGCAACATTGCCGCGTCTGTGCCGAGGCCTGCCGGCGGTGTGCGAAGGCGTGCGAAGCGTTGCTGGCGGAGAAGTAGCGAACCGTTTCACACCGTCAAGCGGCAAGATCGCGGATAGCTGGACCTAGCGAGGATCTTTTGGGAGGGTCTGGCGTCCCTGATAAGATTCGCCAGCGACGGGATTGGGGCGCATACTGGAAACAATGTCGGACGCTCCCGAGACGTATACGCTCGATCCGGCCGCCACGGATCAGCCGGGCGAGAATTCGCGCAACGGCGCGCAAAAACGGCGGGATCCGAATGAGCCGGCGGCAGTCGTAGGCTTGGGCGCGTCGGCCGGAGGCATCGGGCCGCTCCAGCAATTTTTCACGGACATGGACCCGCAAAGCGGGCTGGCGTTCGTGGTCGTGATGCATCTCTCGCCGGAATACGAGAGTCAGCTCGCGAACGTCATTCAGCAAAAAACGCCGATGCCGGTGACGCAGGTGCACGAGCCGGTGCACGTGCGTCCGAACCATGTCTACGTGATTCCGCCGAATCACCAGCTCACGTTCGAGGACAGCATGCTGCGCCTCGTGCCGCCGCAACAGCCGCTCGGCCGTCGCGTCACGATCGATCTTTTCTTTCGTACCCTTGCGCAGGCTTACGGCCAGCGGGCGGTCTGCGTGATCCTCTCGGGGACGGACTCGGACGGCGTGATCGGCTTGAAACACATCCGCGCCCAGGGCGGCCTCACGATCGCGCAGGACCCGAACGAAGCCGAGCACGACAGCATGCCGGCGACCGCGATCAGTACCGGCATGGTCGATTGGGTCCTGCCGGTGGAGAAGATGGCGCCGAAATTATTGGAGTTCGCCCGGAACGAGAACCGGATGAAGTTGCCGCCGGAAATTCCCGACGCGGATGAGGCGGACGCAAAAGTCGAGGACGCGCCGGGCGGCCCGACGGTTTCCGATGAGACGCGTGACGCCGAGGACGAATCGGCCATGGCCGAAGTGCTGGCGGATGTGCGGGCGCAGACCGGCCACGATTTCAGCCACTACAAACGCGCCACCGTCCTGCGCCGGATCGCGCGCCGGCTCCAGGTCAATTCCCTCGAGAGCATTCCGAAATACCTGGAGTTCATTCGCACCCATCCAGTCGAGACGCGCGCGCTCCTCCAGGATTTGCTCATCGGCGTCACCCATTTCTTCCGGGACCGCGACTCGTTTGCGGCCCTCGAGGCGCACATTCCGCAGCTCTTCGCCGGCAAGAAAAAGGATGATGAGGTGCGCGTCTGGGTGGCGGGTTGCGCGACGGGGGAAGAAGCGTACTCCGTCGCGATGCTGCTCTGTGAGCATGCGAATCGTCTCGACAATCCGCCTAACGTCCAGCTCTTCGCGACCGACATCGACGAGCAGGCGATCGCAGATGCGCGCGACGGACTTTACCCGTCGATGATCGAGGCGGACATCTCACCGGAACGGCTCCGCGAATTTTTCATGCGAGATCACGGCCGCTATCGGGTGCGCAAGGAAATCCGGGAAAAAATCCTTTTCGCCGCGCACAATGTGCTGAAGGACGCGCCGTTCTCCCGCTGCGATCTCGTCTGCTGCCGCAACCTGCTCATTTATCTGACCGGCAAAGCGCAGGAGCAAGTGTTCGACGTGTTTCATTTTTCGCTGCGCTCGGGCGGGCTCCTCTTCATCGGCGGCTCGGAAAACCACGGCCAGGCGCAGTCGCTCTTTTCCCCGGTGGACCCGAAGCATCGGCTTTTCGTTCGCCGTTCCACCCCGCGGCCAACCTGGAAAGTTCCGTTGCTCCCGATCCGGATGCCGGGAAAACTCCCTCCGTCACGGGCGGTCCGCCAGCGGCTCAGTCTCCCGCCGTTGCCGCAAACCGGCACCGACAAGACGACCAGCGAGAGCAGGACCGAAGCGCTCTCGGCCGGTCACGCTCGCCGGGAGGTGCTCTTCGGCGAGTTGCATTTGCGCTTGCTCGAGCAATACGGGCCGCCGTCCATCGTCGTCAACGAGAGCCACGATATCGTCCATCTTTCGGAAAATGCCGGGCGCTACCTGCACTTCGTCGCGGGTGAGCCGACGGCGAATGTCGTCAAGGTCATCAACGACGCGCTGCAAATCGAGCTGCGCACTGCTTTGTTCAAAGCGGCCCAAACGAAAGCGCCGGTGAAGAGTGCGCCCCAGACCGTCGAGTTCGACGGCACGAGCGAAATCATCACCCTCGACGTCCGACCGATGGGCGCAGCCGATCAGGCGCTGGGATTTTTCCTGGTGCTGTTCGAGAAAGAAAGCAGCCGCGCAGCGACCGCCGTGGCGCCGCCGGTCTCTCGCGAAGCCGTCACGCGCGACGCCGAGGAGGAAATCCAGTTCCTGAAACAACAGCTCAACACCACGGTCGAGCAATACGAAGCGGCCAACGAAGAGCTGAAGGCGTCGAACGAAGAGCTCCAGGCGATGAACGAGGAGATGCGTTCCGCGACCGAAGAGCTGGAGACGAGCAAAGAGGAATTGCAGTCCGTCAACGAAGAGCTGTCTACCGTCAATCATGAACTCAAGAACAGCGTCGAAGATTTGAGCCGGACGAATGCCGACCTCAACAACCTGATGGCCTCGACCGATATCGGGACCGTCTTTCTCGACCGCCAGCTGCGCGTCCATCGTTTCACGCCGAGCGCGCAGAAGATCTTTAATCTTATTCCGGCCGACATGGGCCGGCCGATCTCGGACATCACCAGCAACCTCAACTACGAAGGCTTCATGGCCGACGCCGAGAAGGTGATCCAGGACTTGACGACCATCGAGCACGAAATGCAGCTCGGCGATTCGGGCTGGTATCTCACGCGGATCGCTCCGTATCGCACCAGCGAAGACCGCATCGCCGGAGTGGTCGCGACGTTTATCGATATCAGTCGCCGGAAAATCGCGGAGGAGGAAGTCCGCGCCGGGGCGATGCGTTACCGAACTTTGTTCGAGCTGGTGCCGGTCGCGGTCTACATGACAGACGCGGACGGCGTGATGCAGGAGTACAACCAGCGCGCGGTCGAAATGTGGGGGCGGACGCCGAACCGGAACGACGAGAAGTTTTGCGGCTCGTTCAAGATTTATTACCCGGATGGGACCTTCATGCCGCACGAGCAGTGTCCCATGGCGCGGGTCTTGCGCGGCGAGAAACTCGACCCGAGCGAGCTGGAGATCGTCGTCGAACAAGAAAACGGCGCGAAGCGAAACGTGGTGGTCGCACCCCGGACCTTAAAGGATGACGAAGGCAGGATCCTGGGCGCGATCAATTGCCTGCACGACATCACCAATCGCAAGCGGGCGGAAGAAGCGCTCCGGAAAAGCGAAGAACGCTTCCGGCTCCTCGTCGAAGGGGCGCGGGATTACGCCATGTTTTTGCTCGACCCGGAAAACACCATCACCTTTTGGAGCGCCGGAGCGGAGCGGGTTTTCGGCTGGAACCAGGTCGAGGCCATTGGCGGATTGGGCTCGATGATCTTTGTGCCCGAGGATCGCAAAAAAGGGGAAGTGGAGAAGGAGATCAACACCGCCTTGAGCGAAGGCCGAGCGCTCGACCGGCGTTTTCATTTGCGAAAGGACGGTTCCCGGTTTTGGACTGACGGCGTTCTGATGCGGCTCGATGGCGCCAACGGCAAGCTGCGCGGCTTTGCGAAAGTGGCTCGCGATGCCACCGATCAGCGGCGGGTCGAGGATGAGCTGGCCCACGCCCGCGACGAGATGGAGCAGCGTGTCGTGGAGCGCACCCGGGAATTGCTGGCCACGAACAACGAGCTGGAGCGGACCATCGCGCAGCGCCAGCAGCTCGAGCGCGAGCTGCTCGAAATCAGCGAGCGCGAGAAGCGGCGAATCGGCGAGGACCTGCACGATATGGTTTGCCAGGAACTGACGGCGACCGCGCTCTTCTTGAAATCGAGCGCCAAGAAAATCGGAGCGAAAAATCCCGCCGCGGCGAAAACCCTGGAAGAATCGGCCGAGACCGTGAATCGCAACGTCGTGATCGCCCGGGAGCTGGCCGGCGGACTGCAGGCGATCGAGCTAACCGCCTCGGGTTTGAAAAATGCCTTGCGCGATCTTGCTGCCCAGGCCTGCGAGAACAGCGGGATCAAGTGCCACTTCAAAGCGGCCCGCGGCGTTCACGTTCCGGACGACACCGGAGCGCTGCACCTGTATCGGATCGCGCAGGAGGCGGTGACCAATGCCGTCAAACATTCCGGGGCGAAGAACATTCTCATTTCGCTCGATCGCAACCCGACCCATACCTGCATTAGCGTCCAGGATGACGGCAAGGGGTTCGTACCCCGGCGCCAGGGAAAAGGCCTCGGGCTCCACATGATGCGTTACCGGGCCAACGCCCTCGGCGGGGAATTGAAGATCGAGCCGCGCAAGACCGGGGGGATGGATATTACCTGCATCATCCCATCAAAGTAAATGGAGCGGCGGGTGTCTCACCCGCAGACTCTTCTCTTTCGTCTTTTCCCGTGCGGGCGACGACACCCGCCGCTACAACTATCAATATGATGCGAGCGGAGGACTCAGCCGCCGCGATGTTTAATGAAGATGCCCATTAAGCCAGAGCCGCCCAAGGGTCCGCGTTCGAGAAAGAAGAAGCCTACTTCCGGTCTGGATGCGAAAGAGGCGCGCCGCCAGGCCGTCGATCCCGACGTGAAATCGACCGGCGGCCTCGGGACCGGCCCGGTAGCGAATCCGAAGTGCGCCTTGCCGGTGTCGATCCGGATCGTGGTCGTGGACGATCATCCGCTTTTTCGACATGGGCTCATCCAGTTGCTCAATTCGGACGACGATTTCGCGGTCTGCGGCGAGGCGGGCAGCGCCGGCGAAGGAATGGATGTCATCCGCAAAGTGAAACCGCATCTGGTCATCGCCGACCTCGGGTTGAAAGGAACGAACGGGATCGAGCTGACGAAAATGATCGTCGCCGAGTTTCCGCACATCCCGGTCATGATTCTTTCCATGCACGACGAATCGCTTTACGCCGTGCGCTCGTTGCGGGCGGGCGCGCGCGGTTACGTCACGAAACAGGAAGCGCTCGGCAGCGTCCTCGAAGCCGTCCGCGAAGTCATGGATGGCCGCACCTATCTCAGTCCCAAAATGGCGAGCCAGGTGATTTCCAAGGTCGTCGTCAATCGCGTCGCGCCTGATGAAGAAATCACCGATCGATTGAGCGACCGCGAACTCGAAGTGCTGGAGATGATCGGCGCCGGCAAAGAAGTGAAAGCGATCGCCAAGGCGTTGAATCTCAGTCCCAAGACCGTCGAGACCCACCGGACCCACATCAAAGAGAAACTGAATCTTGAGAACGCCCGGCAAGTCGCCCGTTTCGCCGTCCAGTGGGTCGCCGAGCGCGGGGTGTAGCTACGGACCGCAAAATGCAGCCGATCAGCTTTCCGGCTGCGTATCAAAATTGGAGGTGATCGATTGATGCGAACGTTAATTCTTCTCATTTTGATTTTGCTGCTCATCGGGGCGTTGCCCGCGTGGCCCTATAGCGCGCAGTGGGGTTACTATCCCAGCGGCGGCCTTGGCACCGTTCTGGTGATTGTCCTGATTCTCTGGCTATTGGGCTACGTCTGATTCGGCTCGGGGATTTTGGCTGTAGCCGCTTCGCTGTGCGAAGCGCGAGACAGACGCAGAAAGCCGAAGGCACGTCTTACCGCTTCGGCTTGAGCAGCGGAAACAGGATCACATCGCGGATCGATTCCGCGCCGGTCAGGAGCATGACCAGCCGGTCGACGCCGACTCCGAATCCGCCGGCGGAGGGCATGCCGTGCTCGAGCGCGAGAAGGAATTCTTCGTCGAGCTTTTGGGTTTCTTCGCCGGCCTGTTCGAGCAGGCGCTGCCGTTGCACGATCGGATCGTTCAGCTCGGAATAACCGGGCGAAATCTCCTGGCCGTTGATGATCAGCTCGTAGACATCCACGAGCGAGTCGTCTTCCAGATTCTGCTTCGCCAGCGGCACCAGCTCCTTCGGGCAATGGGTGACGAAGAGCGGGTCGAACGTTTTTTCTTCAACCAGCTTTTCGAAAACCTGCTGGGTCACTTCGTAGTCCGCCATCCGCGGATTGATCTCGACACCCAGCTCGCCGCAGCGCTCCCGCCGTTTCTCAGTCGTGTAATTGAACCATTCCGGATCGACCTCTCGAATCAGATCGCGATACCGCGCCCGCCGCCACGGACGGGTCAGGTTGAGGGTGCGCGTGACGTTTCCTTCGGCGTCCTTGTGCTCGATTCGGAGGGACGAGCTTCCGCTCGTCCCATTTGTCGGACCTGCGGAAGCCGGTCCCTCCGAGATGATCATCGCCAGATGACAAATCATTTCCTCCACGAGATCTGCGATCTTCTCGAAATCGGCGTAGGCCCAGTACGCTTCGAGCATGGTGAATTCCGGATTGTGTTTCCGGGAGATGCCTTCGTTCCGGAAATTTCGATTCAATTCGAAGACTTTGTTGAAGCCGCCGACGAGGAGCCGCTTGAGATAAAGCTCCGGCGCGATGCGCAGATAAAGCTCGAGCCCGAGCGCCTTGTGATGGGTGCGGAACGGTTCCGCCGCGGCGCCGCCCGCCACCGCCTGCAACATCGGCGTTTCCACTTCCAGAAAACCTTTCGCCTCCATGAAGCGCCGGATCTCGCGCACGATCGCGATCCGTTGCTCGAACACATTTCTCGAATGCTCGTTCGTGACCAGGTCGAGATAGCGCTGGCGATACCGCGCCTCGACGTCCTGGAGCCCGTGCCATTTTTCCGGCAACGGCCGGAGCGCTTTTCCGAGCAGTTCGAGTTTGTGAACCTTCAGCGTCAGTTCGCCGGTTTTGGTGAGGAAACAGTCGCCTTCGACGCCGATGAAATCGCCGAGATCGACGAGCTTGAAACGCTCGATCACTTCGGGGCCGACTTCTTTCGCGTGGATGTAAACCTGGATGCGTCCCGTCGAATCGCGCAGGTCGACGAAATGGCTTTTCCCCATGTCGCGATGCGCCGTGATCCGGCCGGCGGCGCGCAACGTTGTGCCCTCGGCAAATTTTTCGCGCACCTCCCCGATGCCGCCGGACGTTTCGAAGCCGCGGCCAAACGGATTCGCCCCGCTTGCCTGGAGCGCCTCGAGTTTTTCGCGCCGTTGCGCGATGAGATTGTTTTCGTCTTCCATCGTGGGCTGCGATTGTTTAGCACGTTTCCCGAGATTCTCATATACGACCTATAGGTCTTATGGGACCTATCCGTCGGCGCACTAAATTCGTTTGCAAAAAAAACCGGGCCGATGCCATACTCTCGCGCGTCTCGGCCGGATGGACCGGTTCGCGGCGCGCCTTTTGCCTCATGGAAGTCGACCTGCCGCAGACCAGCTCGAAAATTGACGGCCCCCTCGTCAAGCAGTTCTCGATTTTTTTGCCGAACAAGGTAGGCGCGATGATGGAAGTGGTGAAGCTGCTCCACACCCATAACACTCACGTGGTAGCGATGAGCATCTCGGAATCGACCGATTCCGCCATCGCCCGGATCATGGTGAGCGATCCGGAGCAGGTGGAAGAATTGTTCAAGCAACACAATGTCGCTTACGGCGTCTGCTCGATGGTGGTGGTGGAGCTGCGCGAGGTGGCGACGCAACTGGCGAAACTCCTGGCGGCGCTGCTGATGGCCGAGGTGAATGTGCATTTCACCTATCCGCTCCTGACGCATCCGCGCGGATTCGCCGCCCTCGCCTTGCACGTCGATGATACGGACTGCGCGTCATCGGTCCTGCGGGGCGAAGGCTTCAAGCTGCTGAGCCAAACCGATATCTCGCGGTGATCGCGCATCGTCGCGGAACATAGACTTTTAGTCTGTGAGCCCAGCAGGCTTGTAGCCTGCTGAATCCTGCGGCGCGGCGGACAACATGTCCGCTGGGCGCACAGGCTGAAAGCCTATGTTCCGCCCTGTCGAAGATTGAACGGTTTTGCGCCGGAGAGAATCCAAGGCATAATCCCCGGCACAATATGGATGCAGACGACCTGATTTCGCCCACGCCGCCGCCGGACAGAATGTTTCGGATTGCGCTCTGGCTCGTCGCGATCTTCGGCGCGGCGCAGCTGGCCGGGCTCGGCGTTTTTTATGCGGGCAAATGGCGCGCCGATTATGTCGCGGCCCATCCGAAAGTGACGGCTCCGGCGGTCACGCCCGCGCCCAGTGCTCCGGCCCTGGCCGAGAAAACGACGCCCGCCCCCGCAACCACCACAACTGCCACGACGGCGCAATCCACCCCAAGCGCCGCCGCGCTTTCTGTCGCTGAGAAGCTATTGAAGGAAGCGACCGAGCTGCGCGATAAAGGCGATACGACCAACGCGCTGGCCCGCCTCCAGGACGCCGCCCAGCGCGATCCGAAGAACGCAAATGTCCTGGCTGAGATGGCGATGATTTACGAATCGATCCAACTTTTCGACCGCTCGAACGAGACTTGGAAAAAGATCGTCGAGATCGGGCCCTCCGCCGGACCGCTCTACGAGCTGGCGGATATGAAATTGAAAACGGGCGTGACGCCGCCCGCGGCCACGACCACCACCACTGGGCCTGGCCTGGCCGGCACTTCGCCGCTCGACGCCGGCACCACCCGAAACGACGCGGAAGGAATTCCCGACGGCTCGACTTTCGGCATCACGGAAGTCACCGCAACCGATACTCCGGATGCGGACGCGGAAACAAACATGAAGTTGAAGATCAGCGTGAAAGCGCGCCCGAACACGCCGATCGATCACACCAAAGTAAAGATCCAGGTTTTCTTCTACGACACCGTGGAAAACAAAGAGGTCGTGCTAACGGACGCGGATGTCAGTTACGAATGGCTCACGCCGCATCACGACTGGAAGGAGACGAATCCTGAAATCCTCGCGGTGACTTATCTCCGGCCCAAGAACAAGACGTCGTCCGATGCCGCGCTCGCCGCCGCGGCCGCCTCGGTCACGCCGCCGGGAACGTCGAAAAAGAAAACGCCAGCGAAGAAAGAGACGACCACCGACGCGACAAGTGAGGCGGGCCATCGGAAGTATCTCGGCTACATCGTGCGCATCTATTACAGCGAGCAATTGCAATCCGTTCGCGCTGATCCCACCAAATTGCTGAATCTGTTCCCACCGCCGTTAACCGCGCCGCAGTAACAACTCGAGGAAGGCGGCGGGCTCTGGCCGGCGAACGAGCTTGTGAAGCCCTGATTTTTCGTGCTGTATTCGTCTAGCGATGGGAGAAGGGCCACGAAGCCAGGTGGGGGCACCAGACCGCGCATTCAGCGCACCGCGGTTGGTTTCTAGCTGATGCAACTGCTCATCGTCCACGACGACGCTGAGGTGGGAGAACAGTTGGCCGGAATGGTGGCCGACTACACCGAGCACGCCTGCGACCTGGTGGAGAGCGATGCGGCCGCGCAGCAGTGGGCGCAAAAACACGCGCGCTGCGATCTTTTGCTGGCGCAGCTCGACGGCAACGGAGTGGATGGATTGACCCTCGGCGGCGCGCTCAGCGAAATTTTCCCCGGGCTCCAGGTTTTATTTCTTCCGGCCTACCTGGCCGCGGAACAACGGCTTGAGATTAGCCGCACCAAAGTCTTTCCGGAACCGATCGACGGCGAGCGCCTGCTGGAAGCGATCGAAACCGCGGCCGGCGCGGAACGAGGCGCGCCGGATTTGTTTCACGTCCTCGACGTGCTCCAGATGTGTTGCCTGAGCAAACGGAGCGGCGCGGTCCAGATCGTCAAGGAAAGCCAGGTGGGAATTGTCTATCTGCGCGACGGCAAGATCGTGCACGCGGAAGGCGCGGTGACGCGCGGGACGGAAGCGCTCCTGGAAGTTGCGGGCTGGGGCGACATTGAATTTGCCTACGACGCTTCGGTGCGGGCCGCGGAAACGATCTCGACTCCCTGGGATGAAGCGCTGGTTCAGGCGGTTGTGCAGCATCAAAAAAGCAAGACGGGCGAAGCGGCGCCAGCGAAAATCGAAGAGCGAATTACCGAAGGAGCGCCGCCGAGAAAGCGCGGGTTCTTCGCCGCGCTCCGGCGGAATTGAAGCTTCGAGTTTGTTGCGCTCTTCCCGATGGCGACAAGATGCTTTATCCTTGGCGCCGATGACGAAGTTCAGGATTCAGCTCGCCGCGCTTTTGTTTTTGGCGGCGACGGCGCAGGCCCAAATCCAAGTGGAGCTGAGTTTCAAACGCCTCCAGTACATCGCCCACGAACCGATCCTGGCCACGGTCAAGATCGCGAACAATTCCGGGCGCGACATCGATCTGCAGGACGATAGCGGGCAGCACTGGTTCGGCTTCGAAATCAACGCTGGCGAAGGCCGGCTCCTGGCGCCGCTCCGACAAGAGGCGGCCGAGCCCGCGCTCCACATCGAGGCCGGCAAAACCGTCACGCGAAAAATCAACCTCACCTCGCTTTATCCGGTGCACGATTTCGGCGCCTATCATGTGCGCGCCAATGTCTACTTCCCCGACCTGAACAAATTCTTTTATTCGGCCACGAAAGTTTTTCAGGTGACCGATGCGCGGGCGATCTGGCAGAAGACCGTCGGCGTGCCGGAGGGAATGCCGGGCGCGGGCGAAGTGCGCACTTACTCGCTCCTCTCGAACCGTTTCGTGGATCACACCTCGCTTTACGTCCGGGTGGAAAACAGAAACAGCGGCGTCGTTTACACCACCTACTCGTTAGGCCGGATCATCTCGAACGAAGATCCGCAGGCCGAGATCGACCGCGCCAACCAGCTCCATGTTCTCCATTGCGCCGCGCCGCGAAATTGGGCTTATTCCCACGTGGGGCTCAATGGGGAACTTCTCGCGCACTCGACTTTTCTCGAAACAAAGACTCGCCCGCGTTTGCGGCATACGCCCGATGGCAGTATCGCGGTGAGTGGCGGAATGCTTGATGTCCCCATCGCCGAGTCGAAGCGCAGTCCCGCGCCGAAGTTGTCCGAGCGTCCGCCGGCCAACACCGCGGACGACTAAGAATCATCGGCAGCTCTTCTTCATGAATCGGTCTCGCTCTATTCTCATCTCAGCTTTCGCCGGATTGCTCGCTTTCACCGCCTCCGCCCTGGGCCAATCAAGGACCATCGTGATCGACGCCGGTCATGGCGGGTACGATCGAGGTGGCGTTCCGGGCCAGCGCATCAGTGAGAAAGACAAGACCCTCGATGTCGCGCAACGCCTGAAGCGCATTCTCCAGGCGGACGGCTACCGGGTGATCATGACCCGGGACAGCGACGTCTTTATTCCATTGCCCACGCGGGTCGCGATCGCGAACTCGTACCGCGGCGCGAGTTTCGTTTCCATTCATTTCAACTGCGCGTCGCGCGTCGGGGCCAACGGCATCGAGACTTATTATTACCGCAGCGACAGCGCGTCGCTGGCCGCGAGCATTCATCGCAACGTCGTTTCCGGTGCTCCCACTGAAAATCGCGGCATCCGGCGCCGCGGGTTTTACGTGCTGCGGCGCACGGCCATTCCGTCAGTCCTGGTGGAATGCGGGTTCCTCACTAACCCGACGGAAGGCCGACTGGCTCTGACTGGGGACTACCGGCAAAGACTGGCCGAGCAAATCGCGAGAGGAATTCGGCGGCAGCCCGCACCCTATGTGCGCGCGCTGACGCCGAGTCTGCGCAGCGTTTCGCTCGGAAACGATTTCGTCCGGGTGCCGGCGGAGAGTTTCAGCCGGAGCCGGAAACGATCGTCGAAATCGGCGCGCACTCATCGCAGCAGCAAGAACAGAAAAAGCGAGAGCAGCACGCCCCGGAAAAAGAAGAAAAAGAAAAGTTCGGAGGAGTAATTGGAATCGCCGATCGTAAGCGCCGCCGCGATGCGAGCGGCGGAAGAAGCCGTGTTCGCGAGCGGTGTCGAGGTGGAAGCGCTGATGGATCGCGCCGGCGCCGGCGTGGCCGCGGCGGTGCGGCAGTTTTTTCCCCGAGCCGGCAGGGCGATTGTTTTTGTCGGGAAAGGTCATAATGGCGGCGACGCGCTGGTGGCAGCAACGTGTCTCAAACAGGCCGGCTGGGAAATTGATCTGCGGCTGATTTTTCCTGAGTCGGATTGCGCGGAACTGACGCGGAAGAAACTTGGCGACTTTCGGAGGGACGAGCTTCCGCTCGTCGACGGACTCGCCGCGGCGAGTCCCTCCGATTTAATCGTCCTCGACGGGTTGCTGGGTCTCGGCGCGAAACATCTGTTGCGCGAGCCGGTGCGGACCGCGGCCCAGGAAATCAACCGCCTTCGTCGCGAACAAAACGCGTTCGTCTTTGCTGTTGATCTGCCGACGGGCCTCGATGGCGACACCGGCGAGACCGATCCCGATTGCGTGGCAGCCAATTGCACGATCACGATTGGCTTCGCCAAACATGGCCTCGTGATCGATGGCGCGATCGATCTCGTGGGCCGCCTCGAGATCGTCGCGCTCCGCGACGTGGTCATCGCGCCGTCGCCGGCCAATGACCTCGTGGCCTGCGCTCATTCGCTCCGCGAGCTTTTGCCGCGCCGGAAATTCAGCGCCTACAAGAATGAATTTGGGCGGATTGGAGTCATCGCCGGCTCGCCCGGATTTGTCGGCGCCGCGTTGATGACCACGGAAGGCGCGTTGCGTGCGGGAGCAGGTCTGGTGGAACTGTTCGTTCCGCGAGATATTTATTCGATCGTGGCGGCGGCGGCCCCAGCGGAAGCGATGGTCAAACCGGTCCGATCTTATCGCGATTTGCTCGAGGAAAAAATCGATGTTTGGGCGCTCGGCCCCGGCCTGGGCAAAGCGGAAGCGAAAGATCTTCTGAAAGTGATCGAGCGCGCTCCGGCCCCGATGGTGGTCGATGCCGACGGGTTGAACATTCTTTCCGACGAGGTCGAGATTTTGAAACGGTGCGCCGGGCCGCGTCTCCTCACGCCGCATCCTGGCGAAATGAAACGGCTTTTCGATCCTGGAAAAATGTCACGAGCCGGGACGGCGAAGAATTTCACCGACTCGTTTCCAGTGACGCTGCTGCTCAAGGGCGCGAGAACAATCGTTGCCGAACGGGGCCATCCGCTGAGCTACAATTCGACGGGCAATCCCGGAATGGCGACCGGCGGAATGGGCGACGTCCTCACTGGGGTTTGCGCCGGATTGATCGGGCAAGGTCTTTCGCTTTACGACGCGGCCCGAGTCGGCGCGTGGAGTTGCGGTCGCGCCGCGGAGATCGCGATTTTCGAGCACGGCGAAAGCGAACAATCGCTGCTGCCGCGCCATGTGACCAAAAATCTCGGTCGCGCTTTTGGGGAACTTCTTCTGTAGCCGCTTCGCTATGCGAAGCGCGAGATGAATCTACGCCGCACGCCACGCCGCCCATAGGGCGGCGGCTACAGAAGATCAGTGCTCTGCCAGCAGTTTCTGGAAGCGCGGATCGTTTCGCACGGGATCCCATTGCCAGCGTTTTCGGAGATCGTTGTAGGTGATGCAGCAATTCGTGTTATCGACCGGGAACGGTGAGGCGAGCCCGCGCTCGAGCAGGGGCAGCGCCAAATCGAGATCGCCGGTGCGCGCGTAAATCATCGCCAAGAAACCATTCATCCAGGGTGCGTTCACGGCGTCCCTCGATGCCGGCTCGAGTTCCACCGCGCGGCGGCCTTCCCGGATCGCATCCTCCTTCCGGCCCATGAAAGAATAAAGAAGGCCGAGATTGGCGTGCCGCAGGCCAGTCGTGGGAGCTTCGCGGACAGCTGCTTCAAACGCGGGCAGCGCTGTGGCAAACTGAGTTTGGGCGGCGCCGGTATCGCCGCGGGCCAACGCCGTGCAACCGCGGAAGAAACTCTTTGGCACCGGCATTCCATCGGATTGAAAAACGTCCAGCGGATAGGCGGCCATCGCGCGATCCGCTGCGGGATAATCGCGTTCGAGCATCGCCAGGTCCCAGCGCGCCCTGGTTACAAGTCCGGAGGGATCGACGCCGGCGGGGATTTTCGTGAGCGCGGTTTTCAATGCCTCGGTTTTTCCGCTCTCGTAAAGATCGATGTAGGCGCGGTTGATCTTGAAGTTTGCTGAATCGGGTGCGAGCACAACGACCCGATCGTACATTTGCGCCGCCTGCCGCCAATCGTGCACGAAAGCAAAAGTGAACGCGATTTCAGACGCGACGTTCGCGTTTCCGGGATCGAGCGTCTCGCTTTTCTTGAGCAGCTCGAGATTATCCTTCCATTTCCCCTGGCGGCGCCGGATCGCGGCGGCGACGTAACCGATCTCGCTGTCGTTAGGCAGGGCGGCGGAAGCCATCCGCAATTGCTCGAGCGCCTTTTCGTAGTTCGCCTCCGTCCAATAATAATAAAGCCCGAGAGCAAGGTGACCTTCGCCAAGGTCGGGCTTCAACGCGATTGCCTTGTCCGCGTTCTTTTTTATCTGGGCCTTCCGTTCATCGGTCGGATCGAACCAATGATAAATGCGGGCGAGCGTGGCCGAGAGCCGCGCATGGGCGAGCGCAAACGAAGGATCGTGCTGGATCGCTTCGGCGTAGAGCCGTTCCGCGAGCTTGAAATCCTCGAACAAGCGATCCGGATTCGATTCGTAAGCGCGCGCTTTCAGGTAAAGCACGTAGGCGTCGGGGTTCTCAGTCGGTTTGGTCACGACCCGGTCTTTCTCTGCCGGGCTCAGGGTGGCCCGCAACTCGGAGGCAATTTCCGAGGCCAGTTCGCCCTGCAAGCCCAGCGAATCCGCCAGCGGCCGGTCGTAGCGTTTCGCCCAGAGATGCCGGTCGTTCCGCGCGTCGATCAACTGCACACTGACCACGACGCGGCCCTCGCCACGGCGCACGCTTCCTTCGAGGACGTTCACCACGCCCAGCGCCTTCGCGATCTGCGGCAGATTGTTTTTCGCCGCGCCGCGGTACGGCATGACCGACGTGCGGCTGATCACCTTCAAGTCGTGAATCTTTGCCAGGCTCGTGAGGATGTCGTCCTGGATGCCGTCGGCAAAAAACGCATTCTCCTTGTCATCGCTAAAATTCTCGAACGGGAGTACCGCGATGCTTTTCTCAGGAACGTCGGAGGCCTTCTCACTCGGGTAAAATCGCTGGTAAACCAAAAAGAAGACGGCGCAGAGCAGGACCGCGATGATCAGGAAATCAAGTTTCGGCCCGGTCTGCCGCTTGATGGATTTTTCTGCGACGACCGCTTCGGTGCGTTTGATTCCCTCCGGCGTCAGCTCGTAAGCCCAGGCGAGGATCAGGGCGACGGGAAAACCGAGCGCGAGGAGCACAATGACGAGGCGCACGCACCAGTTCGGAATCTCCAGGACCGGAAAGACCTGGGTAGCGATCTGGATGATGAGCCACGCGACGATCGCGTAGGCGGCGGCGACCCTGTAAACATTCCGCCGGCGGAGCTCGTCGAAAAAGCTGTTGGGATTCATACCGGGTCGCCGGGAATTAGTAGCGCGCTTCCCAAGCGTGGCGAGTTAAAAGCGAGATTTCGGCTGGAGCGCGGGATGCGCTTGTTGTGCTACTTTGCCGGATGGCGTTCGAGCTCGAATCCAACTACAAACCGCGCGGCGACCAGAGCCAGGCGATCGCGAAGCTCTTGAAATCGATCGAGGCCGGCAACCGTCATCAGACGCTCCTCGGGGTCACGGGATCGGGCAAAACGTTCACGATGGCGAATGTCATTCGCGAGCTGGACCGGCCGGCGCTCATCATTTCGCATAACAAGACGCTCGCCGCGCAGCTCTACTCGGAGTTCAAGCAGTTCTTCCCGCGGAACGCGGTGGAATATTTCGTGAGTTACTTCGATTACTACCAGCCGGAAGCCTACATCCCGCGGTCCGACACCTACATCGAAAAGGATTCGTCCATAAACGAGGAGATCGAGCGGCTCCGGCTTTCCGCGACGAGCGCGCTCCTTTCCCGGCGCGACACCATCGTAGTCGCGAGCGTCTCATGCATTTACGGTGTGACTTCGCCGGAAGACTACCTGCGGATGCTGCTCACGGTGAAGAAGGGGCAGCAGATCAGCCGCGAAGCCGTTCTCGGCCGGCTCGTCGACATGCTCTACGAGCGTAACGATATGAATTTCTCGCGCGGCAAGTTCCGGGTCCGCGGCGACGTGGTCGAAGTTTATCCCGCGACGGCGGACGAGGAAGCGATCCGCCTGGAATTTTTTGGCGATGAGATCGACGCGATCACGCGGTTCGATCCGCTGACCGGGCACGGGCGCGAGGGGCTGAGCGTGATTACTTTTTATCCCGCGAAACAATTCGTGACGCCGGCGGACAAGTTGAATCGCGCGCTCGCCTCGATCCGGAACGAGCTGGATCATCGCATCGTGGAGTTGGAATCGCAGAGCAGATTGCTCGAGGCGCAACGGCTGAAGATGCGAACGGAATACGACCTCGAAATGTTGCAGGAGATGGGGTTCTGCAACGGGATCGAGAATTATTCCCGCCATCTCTCGGGCCGGATGCCGGGGTCGAAGCCGTTCACGCTCCTCGATTTTTTCCCGAAGGATTTCCTGCTCGTGGTGGACGAGTCGCACGCCACGATCCCGCAGATCGGCGGGATGTACGAGGGCGATCGGTCGCGCAAGACGGTGCTGGTGGAATATGGCTTCCGGTTGCCGAGCGCGCTCGATAATCGGCCGCTGAATTTCAAGGAATTCATGGGGATGACGAACCAGATCGCGTACGTGAGCGCGACGCCGGCGGAGTTTGAGATCAAGAACAGCATTGTCGGAAACAAGGATTATTTTCCGCATCGACGGGAAAGGATCGGGGAGGACGAACCAGTTCCCTTCATGGTCGCAGGAGAGAATATTGTAGGGCAAGCGCATCGCTTGCCGAACGCGCGCACGGCAGGCGGAGCGCCTGCCCTACAAATCTCTCGGACCGATCAACCTGTTCAAGAATTCGATGTCCACACGCCGGGTGCGCCGCTCGTCGTCGAGCAGATTATTCGGCCGACGGGATTGCTCGATCCGAAGATCACGCTCAAGCCGTTGAAGAGCCAGATCGACGAGACGATCGAGCTCTGCCGGCAGCGAGTGGAGAAACAGGAGCGCGTCCTGGTTACTACCCTGACGAAACGGACGGCGGAAGATTTGTCGGATTACCTGCGCGATGTCGGATTGAAGGTGCGCTATCTGCACAGCGACATCGATACGATCGAGCGCGTTGAGATTTTGCGCGGTCTGCGCGCGGCGGACTTCGACATTCTGGTCGGGATCAATTTACTCCGGGAAGGGCTCGATCTGCCGGAGGTATCGCTCGTCTGCATTCTCGATGCGGATAAGGAAGGTTTTTTGCGGAGCCAGACATCGCTCATCCAGACGGCGGGTCGCGCGGCGCGCCACATCAATGGGGAAGTGGTGCTTTTCGCCGACACGGTGACGCAAAGCATGCAGGCTTTGATTTCGATCTCGGATTACCGGCGGACAAAACAAATGGAGTACAACGAGAAGCACGGGATTACGCCCACCACCGTGCGCCGCGCCGTGCAGGAAAGTTTGCATACGATTTTGCGGGGCCGGGAAATCGCGGCGTCAGTGATCCAGGAAGCCGGGGGCGATTTCAATCTCACCGAGTTGTTGCGCGAACTGGAGGAAGAAATGCAGACGGCCTCCGCGAACCTGGAGTTCGAGCGCGCCGCCTTGCTGCGCGACCAGATCATGGAAGTGAAGAGCGGCACCGGCCTGACGAAGATCGAGCCGAAGCGCAAGCCGGTGAAATACTCTCGCGGCGGCGCCCAGCGGCGGCGCTCACGCGTGTGATTCAGCCAAGATAAACGGCGAGGCTCGCACGCAAGTAGCTCCTTGAGGGAGCATGCTTTCTCTCGCAAAAATCGTTCTCGGCGCGGTTATGTTACTGGGTTTCGTTGGCCCGGCGTCGCTCGCGCAAGTGCCGATGCCGAGTCCCGGCCTGAACGCGTTGCCCGAAGTGGAATTCTCGCGTCTCAGCCAGCGCGATCCCAATCCGCTAGGTCAAAAGGCGCTCGCCATCCATCCCGAGCAATGGAAACACGCCGAGACCGAGCATTTCGTTTATCACTTCTCCGACCCGTTCACCGTCACCCCCGTTTCGGTGGAGGCGGAATTCCACTACCGGGTCGTCGCGAAGGCGCTCCAGCGCGAGCAACCCGCCGGCGATACAAAGTCACACATTTACATTTTTCAGACGGCGACGGACTGGAAGCAGTTCCAGAGCATCGGGCGATTGGAGCCATGGACGGGAGGGATCCATTCCCAGGGAAGTCTCTTCATCCAGCGCAGCCCCGGCTTTACAGCGGGCGGCAATCTGCTCGGACACGAAATCGCGCATCTCGTCATGCATCGTTATTACCCGGACGGAATCCCGTGCTGGTTGGACGAAGGATTCGCCCAATACGTCTCGAAAGGCGCGCGGGCCAGTTATCTGCGCGCGCGCAACTACATCGCGAAGCCGCAGTCTCGCGCGGTTGACGAGGAGAAACTAATTCCGCTGGCGGAGTTGATGGCGATGACCTCTCCGCCAAACGATCGCGTAAAGACATTCTACGACGAATCGGAACGGCTGGTCCGGTTTCTCGCCTCGAGCGATAAAGCGAGTTTTCTCACCTTTCTCGATGCGCTCGGCCGGCACCAACCGTTCGAAACGGCGTTGCTTCAAAACTACGGCACAAAATTCCTGACCGCGGCAGCGCTCGAGGAAAAATTTCGCGAATACGCGTCGAAAGAGTTTGGAACTTCTTTGCAAGAGTCTGGCGGCGGCTAGATCCGCTAATCTCCGGGCGATGTCTGGCGAAAAATCTGGGTAGCGCACGCGTCTCGCGTGCCGGCGAAAGCGTCTCGCTTTCGCGAACTTTCCTAAAAGACTGTTTTGGCGAGACGCCAAAACCAACACGCGAGACGCGTGCGCTACCCGGTCCGCGCCTCGCCAGCCTTGTTAACATTGTTCGCGCGTGCGAAAAACTTGGGCAGTGGCTAAAACCAAGATCAAAGAGACCACGGCGAATATCCATGCCGTCGTCGGCTCCGACGAAAGCGAAGTGAAGCGCGTCGCCGCCGAGCTGGCCGCGAAATTGACGCCGTCGGCCGCGGGCGAATTCGGGCTGGAAATGATCGATGCCTGCGCGGACAACGTCGACCAGGCCGTGGCGAGAATCCGGTCGGCGATCGAGGCGCTGCAAACCCTGCCGTTTTTCGGCGGCGCCAAACTGGTCTGGTTCAAAAACGCGAATTGTCTCGCCGATAGTGTGATTGGCCGGTCCGCCGCGGTCCAGGGCGCACTCGAGGAGCTGGCGGAATTATTCGAAGCCGGTCTCGGAAACGACGTCACCTTGTTAATCAGCGCGACGGAGACGGACAAGCGGCGCTCATTCTACAAGACGCTAACCAAACGCGCCGAGGTGCAGGTGATCGATCGCCTCGATTCTTCGCGCGCCGGCTGGGAAGAGGAAGCCACCGAGATCGTGCGGCGGAAAGCTAAGGCGAGAAAGTTGCAGTTTGATGAGGACGCGCTCGATCTTTTTGTGCTGCTTACCGGCGGCGATACCCGCCAGATCGAGAACGAGCTGGAGAAGATCGATCTTTATTGTGGGCACGAGCGACGAGTCACGGTCGAGCAGGTGCGCGAGCTGGTGCCGCTGTCCCGCGCTGGCGTTATTTTCGAACTCGGAAATGCCATGGCGGCTTGCGATCTCGAGCGCGCGCTGATGCTGGTGAAGCGCCTGCTCGATCAGGGCGAAACCGCGATCGGGATTCTTCTCGTCGCGATCCTGCCCACCGTCCGGAATCTCCTGCTCGCAAAAGATTTGATGGAACGCCATCGCCTGGCGCGGCCGCATGCCCCTTTCAGTTTCATCTCGGCGTTGAATCGATTGCCGGCCGAGGCGACCGAGCATTTGCCGCGGAAGAAGGATGGTTCGATCAACGGCTACGCGCTTGGGCTGGCCGCGCAACAAGCGCACCGGTTCGAAACGAAAAAACTCATCGCCGGCCTGGAGGCGTGCCTGGAAGCGAACGTCCGCCTCGTCAGCAGCCAGCTCGATCATGAGCTGATCCTGACGGAGATCGTGGTGAAACTCCTGGCGTGCTGATTCAACGCGAAGGGGCCTACGCCGCCTCGCCGATTTGCTTGCGCGCCATCGGGCCCACCCAGGGAATATCCCAAAGAACGCCGCTGAACGCCTTAACCATCGCGATCACCATGATGACGAGCAGGCCGAGGTGAACGAGTGCCGCTACGAAAAACCAGAGTCCGCCGAAGATTGGGCCTGCTATCGGAATGAACGCAAGGATCCCGTGCAGAACCCACGAGACCAGGTTGAACAGAAACCAGATGCCGCCAAAAATGATCGACTGCATGGCGTAGAAGCGGACGAAGCGATCGTTTTTTTCGATGATGTAAAAGATCAAGCCGCCGATGAGCGGGATGCAGGCGAGCGCGGCCGCGACATTCGAAGGGAGACCGGTCGAAGTCGAAGTCGCGGGTCCCGGAGCAGGATTTGCCGCCGGAAGCGGCGTCGGATTGACTGGATCTGGCATGTCTCATTAAGAGGAACGGGCGCGCGTTTTGTCAAGGTAACTTGGGGAGCGGGCCGCGGGCCTTTTGTCTTTCGCGGGCTGATCGTCGCCGGTACCATCGAGGCCTGTGAATCCAATCCGCGTCCGAGCCGGCGAGCGAACTTACGAAGTCCTGGCGGGCGCTGGCTTGCTGTCGCGAGTCGGCGAGCTCATCGCGCCAAAACTCAAGGGCCCGGCTTGCGCGATTGTGTCCGACGAAAACGTCGCCGCGCTCTACGCGGAAACAGCGCACTCGAGCCTGAGTGAAGCTGGCTTTCGGCCGGTCGTGATCACGGTCCCACCTGGCGAACAATCGAAGACAATGCCGCGGGCCGAGGCAATCTGTGACCGAATGATCGATGCCGGTTTGGAACGGTCTTCGTTCGTCGTGGCATTGGGCGGCGGAATGGTGGGCGATCTCGCTGGATTTGTGGCGGCGATTTATCACCGCGGGATTCCTTGCGTACAGATGCCGACGACGTTGCTGGGCCAGATCGACAGCTCCATCGGCGGCAAGACCGCGGTGAACACAACCGCGGGAAAGAATCTCATCGGGGCGTGGCACCAACCGGCACTCGTAATTTCCGATGTGGACACACTGGAAACCTTGCCGCCGCGCGAACTGCGGCAGGGATTCGCGGAGATGATCAAGCACGCCGTGATTCGCGACCCCGAGATGTTCGAGATGTTGCAGCGCTTCGATCGCGCCGAGTTGCCTGCGCTGATTCGCCGGAACGTTGAGGTCAAGGGCGCGATCGTGGCCGCCGACGAACGCGAGACGACCGGCGAACGCGCGCTTCTGAATTTCGGCCACACGGTCGGACACGCGATCGAGCGGGCGGGCGATTACCGGGATTTCCTCCATGGCGAAGCCGTGAGCCTCGGGATGGTGGCAGCCTGCGAAATTTCGGTGCGCAAAGCCGGGTTAACCGAAGCGGAGCGGGAGCGCATCGTGCGGACGCTCGAATCATTCGACCTGCCCACGCGGTTGCCGGCTAATTTTCCGAGAGAGAAAATCCTTGGCGCAGTTCAGTTCGACAAGAAATTCGCGCGCGGCGAAGTGCGCTTTGTCGTCGTGCCCGCGATTGGTTCGGCGCGCCTCATGACGAATTTGTCGATGGCGGATATCGAGGCAGCGATCGCAAAACTTCGCAGTTAGGGACGCTTTTCCGAAGCGTCCGACTTCTTGTAGGTCAGCGCCTAACAAGGAAACAGTCGGACGCCTCGGAAAGGCGTCCCTACCTATTGGTCTTGTAATACTCGACTAATCCATCCACCACGCCGTCGGCGTATTCGCGATAGATGCTGGGACGCTCGACGCCGTTGATCGCCCGCATTCCTTCGTAGTCGCCCGCCTGGATTCGCGCGAAGACGTCGCTGCTATTCATCACGTAAGGCTCGAAGTAAACGACCGGACATCGGTAGAGGCGTGTCGCCACGAGATTCCGCGAGTAGACATAACCGCTCGTTCCCACCTTGGTCGCGTTGTCCGTCGTGTATTGATAGGGCGGCAGGCCGGTCTTTTTCGCCATCGCCACGGCGGCCGCATCCGCGATCTGGATTTCCTCGTCGTAAGAGCGGCTGAGCAGGCGCTGCAACATTTCGAAGCGTTCGTCGTCGAACTCAATTTCGGAAGACGAATACGATCCATTGACCAGGAGATGGAGATGATTCACATCGGTAAGGGTAGGATTGCGTTCGTCGCCCCACGCTTCGGCGTTGAAATGCAGACAGAGCACGAGATCGGGGCGCAGCTTCGAGTTCACGCGCCGAGCCCGCTCGCGGATTTCGCTGGTGCGATAAAACAGGATCTCGCTTTGCCAGCGCACCGTTTGTTCTTTGAGCGGATCGTCCGGGGCCTTGAATTCTTCCGGCGGATTCTCGGTCCCGCTGGCCTTGAGCATCGCGCGCGCGGCTTCTCTGAAATCGTCGGGGCGGAACGGCGTGACCGGCTCCGTTTTGGCGCGCACGAAGGAAACACGCGCACCCAGCTCGCGCAATTTCTCGGCGAGCAATTTCGCCACCTTCAACGTCATCTCGCCTTCCTCGACGGGCGCGGCGTCGCCTGATTTGAACCAGCGCTCTTCCATCTTCGCCCAGGCGCCGCCGATGTGGCCGGGATCGAGCGCGATTTTCAATCCGGAAAGAAGGCCGGCTTTTTTCCGTCGAGGCAACGCATGCGCGGCGCGCCATCCGAGCGGAGGAGCTTGTCGAGTTCGCCCCGCAGTCGCAAAGCGCAGGGTGAACCAGCTCTGCGCGTCCCGATCCAGGAGAATGCACGCCGCATCGGGATCAACCCGGATGAACTCTTCGCTGATTCCATGGGGGCAGTAGACGCGGCGGAGCAGTTGCTCGAACTCGTCGTGGGTAATCGTTTTCTGGAATTTCGCGAGCGCCTTCCAGTTTGGCGAATCAGCCAGGGGATTGCTGAGGTGATCCGCGGCGCGAGCACGGAAGCAGAACAAAAGGGAGACGGCGAGGACAAGTGGAAGGCGGAAGATCACAGGTTGGATTTCGGGCTTTTCAATACGATGCTCGCGCGATGCTGACGATTCTTTTTCTGGGCGACGTGGTGGGCGAGCCGGGCCGCAGCGCCGTCATCGCGAACCTCGCGCGCCTGAAGGAATCGCACGCGGTCGATTTTGTTGTCGTAAACGGCGAGAACGCAGCCGGCGGTCGCGGGATCACGCCCAAGATCACGATCGACCTCTTGCGAGCGGGTGCGTCCGTGATCACGACCGGCGATCACATCTGGGACCAGAAGGAGATTTATTCGTTCATCGACACGGAGCCGCGCTTGCTCCGGCCGGTGAATTATCCGCCAGGCGCGCCCGGCCATGGCTCGATCGTGTTGGAAACTGCAAAAGGAAAGGTGGGCGTCATCAGCGTCCAGATGCGGACCTTCATGCAGCCGATTCTCGAGAATCCCTTTCCGGCGGTGGACGCGGCCGTGGCGGCGATGCGGCAGCAGACACCGGTGATCTTTGTCGACGCGCATGGCGAAACCACCAGCGAGAAAATCGCGATCGGGCGGTTTCTCGATGGGAAAGCGTCGGCGGTGATCGGCACCCACACTCATGTCCAGACCGCGGACGAACAGATATTCCCGGGCGGGACCGCGTTTTTGTGCGACGCGGGAATGTGCGGCCCGGTGAATTCGATTTTGGGGCGGGCCGTGGAACCGATCGTGAACCGGTTCATCTCGAACCTGCCGGCTTTATTTCCCGTGGCGAAAGGCGAAGTGCGGTTATGCGGTGCCGTTGTATCCATCGACGAAATAACGGGGCGTGCCCTCAGCATCACGCGGGTAAATGAACTGATCGCGGACACGCCCGCCGCGACATAGTTCGGTTTTCCCCGATCGTCGCGCGGACCTTTCGATCGAAAAAAGGCCGCTGGTTAGAGGAGACCCGAACCATTTCGGGGCACATCGATTCAATGGAGATTAGACCTTTCCTGCGCGTGTTGCGGTTGCTGTGGAACCGAATGGGATCGGGGCGGATTTACGTCGCGGCCGCCGGAGCCTTGCTCTTCGTCCTGGCCGCGATTGGACTGACGCATCTGGTTTCATCGCGGGCTGCACCGAACTCAGGCCAATTAACGACAGGTCCCGCTCCGAAAACGGTCGCGGAAGCTTCCGGACTGTCCGCACTCCCGCGTGAGCCCGTAATCGCTATTACGGAAATCGGTTCCACTGAAACCAAAGACCGAAACGGCCACCTGAATGTGGCGGTGCGCATCGGCGTTGCCCCGCACCTCAACACGAAGAAAGGCGAAGTCGAGATTCGCGTTTCCTTCTTTGACGTGACGCCAGAAGGTGAGATGCGGCCCACCGACGCTCAGGTCTACTACCAATGGATAACGCCTGTTCGAGATTGGACGGATCCCAGTCCGAAATATCTTGTCGCGACCTATCTGGGGCCGGGAACGTCACGCAGATTGGCAGAGAACGTGCGCTACGGCGGGTTTTTGGTGCGCGTTTACTTTGAGGGCCAGCTGCAAGCCGAACGGTCCGAACCTAAGGCGCTCGTAACGGCATTGCGCAGTCAACGAACGCCGCCAGCCTCACCTGTTTCGACTTCTGCAAGCTCTGTGAATGTCGCTGTTTCGACGCCTAGCCCCGTTGCGCCGCAAACACGCACGGTGAGCCGAGAGCCAGCCGAGAATCTGCCCGCGGCTAATCAAGTAATACCATCTCCGTCTCCACTTCAGGCGAATCAGGACAATTCTTCGGGGGTGCCATACGCGAGTCCCGTTCCCAACAAGCCGGGCTTTGTTTACAGCCCGTATGATCGGAAGTTTTTAATCGACGTCCGCGGATTTCCACCAGGGACGGAAGTGAAGGATCCCAATACGGGAAAACTTCTGAAGGTCCCTTAGCCGCCGCTATTTTTCTTCTGGCGGGCTGCCGTTATCCGGCGGTTCTTCTGCAACGTCGTTAGCCGGCACTGAAAAGCGTCGTTTCCTTCGCGCGGCGGGCAACGGTGAAAGTGTCATGGTCACATTGCGCCCGGCGATCTTCGGTTCCATTTCCACCTGTGACATCCCGGCAAGATCGTCGCGCACTTTTTCCATCAACTGCATCCCGAATTCCTGGTGCGCCATCTCGCGGCCCCGGAATTGGAGCTGCACCCGGACTTTGTTTCCCTTGTCGAGGAAACCCTCCCCGTGGCGGATCTTCGTCAGGTAATCGTGATCGTCGATGTTTACCCGGAACTTGATCTCCTTGAGCTTGGTGCCCGAGGTTTTCTTGTCTTTCTCCTGCTTCGAGATGTCGTAACGGAATTTTCCGAAATCGACGATCTTGCAGACCGGCGGGTTCGCTGTGGGGGCAACCTCCACCAAATCGAGACCTAGACTTTGAGCTTTGCGCAACGCGTCCGAGAGCTTCATGACGCCAAGTTGCTCGCCGGTGGATCCCATGATCACCCGCACCTCGCGGGCGCGAATCCGACCGTTTACACGAATTTGTGATTGCAGATTAAATCAAAGCTCCTGGCCGGTGCCGCGGGAAGTGAACCGTGACGCCGTATTTATTTTGCCGCATTTTCCCGGCACCACTGGCTCCGGGCACTTCTGCCTCATCGCGCCTGCGGACACGCGATGACAGGCCCGCCTTTCGTGAGCCGATTGGAAGTAGTAGGCAACATTCGCGCGGTAGCAAGGCGAATCTGCCAGTCAGGCCGGAACGAGCGGCTCGAGGCGCACGACATGCAGCGGCGAAACAAGATCTGCGCGCGCTGGAATGTCCTTTGTTGGATCGGCAACCGGTCGGCCCACAACAAGCGCCATGCGTGTCAGCATTGCCATTTCCGGATGAAGCACATCCAAATGTTTGCCATCACTCGTATGGACGCGGAAAGGAACGAACGGAGTCGCTCGGAGAAAACTTCTAATTTCTTCTGGGTTCACATTTCGAATTTACCTGACTCGCTTCGATTTCTCAATGCGCAATCAGGTCGGCGGCGGCTCGCCAAAGTGTGCGGCGTGCGAGGCGTAGGCGGCCAGGTCGTCGAGCATGGCGTCGATGGTGGCCGCGATCGGCTCGAGCTTGGCGAAGCCGGAGAAGATCGCGCGATCGCCGATTTCGCTGTCGACTAGGAAGGTCGGGCGCTGGGTAACCTGGAGCGCTTGAAATTCCGCGGTGCTCGCCCGGGCGCGGGCCTCGATTTCCGGCGAGCGTGCTCGCTCGAGCAGCTTCGCTTTTTCCAGGCCGCCAGCCTTCGCGCCGATGTCCGCGGCGAGTTCCCAGTCGTTCGTATGCTGCCCTTCGCGTTCGGTCGCATTCGCCAACGCCATTCGGACGCGATCGTCGGCAACGCCGAGATCGCGTGCCGCTTCGGCGATCAGATTCGGCGCCAAACATTCCTTGAGGTCCGGCTCGAACCAGCCCGGTTTCAACATGAAGGGCGAACGCATCATCATTCCGCTCCGGCGATAAAACCAGTTCGCTTGCTCGATCGATTTCGGAAAACCGGACGCGTCCATCAACGCGATCTTCCACTCGAAATCGACCTGGCCCGCATAGCGCTTTTTCAATTCCTCCCACGCCGGCTGCGCCCAGAAACACCAGGAGGAAATGACGTCGAGATACATTGTCAGTTTCAATTTCATCGGTTTCCCATGTAAGAGAGCGGGTCGAGGTTCGCAAAGAGAAATGACGAAGCACGAATGACGAATGACGAAGGAATGACCGAATGAAGAATTGACGCTTTCACTTTCGGACTTCGGACTTCGTCTTTCCTTCGACATTCGACATTCGGATTTCGTCATTCGTCCGCGAACCGGCCACCGATCACCACTCGCACTTCGCTTTCAATTACCGCGCTTCATCACCAAATCGTGCTCGATCTCAATCACATCCTGCTTTTCATCGCCTGCATTTCGCCGCTGGTTATGCTGGGGCAAACGCTGCGGCGCGGCGGGTTGTTCCGCGCCTGGCGCCTGGCATCGTTGGCAGTCCTGTTGGTGACGGCTGGGGCCTGGCTGGTCAACCCCGCCACGGCCGGATTTGTCGGCGGCGGGGCCTGGCTTGCATTGCTTCTGGTCCCGGCGATCGGGATCCGAAAGATCTCGGAGTTATCGAGTCATCAACGCTACGCGCGCGCGCGGCATTGGGCCACGCCGCTGCGGTTTCTTCATCCGGCTGGAGGGTTGCGCGCCCAGGCCGAATTGCTGCGCGCGCTCGAGCTCGCCCAAGGCGGGAATTTTTCCGGCGCGCTGGCCGTGCTCGCTCCGTTGCGGAACAATCACACGAACGTCGGCCGGCAGGCGATCGCGCAAACATTTCGTTTACGTGGCGAATGGATGAATCTCGTGGGCTGGGTGCGGAGCGAAGTGCCGCCCGTGGCAAGGCGCGCCGATTTTGCCCTGATGCCGCTTTATCTTCGCGCGCTCGGGGAAGCCGGGGTCCGCGACGAAATGGTGCTCGAATTTGCCACCATGCTCACAGCCGCCGGACCGATTTCACAGCCAGCCTGGAGTCATCAGTTGAGCCTCGTCACCGTCCTTGCGTTTTGTGGCCGTCTGCAAAATTACGACAAACGAGCGACGTTCCGAAAATTTCCGCAGGAGCTGCGGGACTTTTGGATGGCCACCAGCGAATTGGCCGCCGGCAATCTCTCCGTCGGATGCGCCCGGCTCGAGAAATTGCGGGCCGCTACCGGCGATCAGTTGCTCTTGTCAGAAATCGCCCAGCGCCTCCATGGCGCCGACTCCATCGCGAAAGCGCCGCTTTCCCAGCCGGGTTTCGCTTTGCTCCACCAGATCGAACAAAGCGATCGTCCGGCTCCCGGCGCTTTCGGTTCCGAAACGAAGTGGCCAACGACGGCAGTCCTCATTTTCATTGCTTTGAACCTCGCGATGTTCGGCGCCGAAGTTTGGTTCGGCGGCTCGATGAATCCGGTCACTTTGCATCGGCTCGGCGCGCTCGAACCGTGGTCGGTCCGCTTCGGTGGCGAGTACTGGCGGATGTTGACCGCGCTTTTTCTCCATTTGGGTCCGCTTCATCTCATCGTGAATCTTTACGCGCTCTTTGTCATCGGCCCGGGCTTGGAACGCATCATCGGGTCGGTGCGCTTCGCGCTTTATTATCTGCTCGCCGGTTTGGGATCGAGCACCGGAGTGTTGCTTTTGCACCTATCCGGTTTTTCCCGCCCCGAACAACTCGTCGGCGCGTCGGGCTGCGTCATGGGCGTGGTCGGAGTGTGGGCGGGTTATCTCCTGCGGCATCGGCACGAACCGTTTGCCGGGCGCCGCCTGCGGAACATCGTCCTGATCGTGGTGATCCAAACCGTGTTCGATTTATCCACGCCGCAAATCAGCATGGCCGCGCACCTGAGCGGGCTGGTGACCGGTGTCGTCCTGGGCCTGCTTGTTTCGCCCCGGCGCGCGCAGGGCTAGGCGATGGAATGCTTGATGCTAAAAATTTTGCTGCCAGATTCACGCCTCCATCCATCCAGGCTTCTCCATGCCGACCTACCACACGTTTAATGTGATCCCGACGTTGCCGGCCGCCCTCGAGCCGCTCCGGGAAATGGTCTTCAATCTCTGGTGGACCTGGGAGCCTTCCGCCCGCCGCCTTTTTCGTCATCTCGATCCCGAGCTCTGGAACCGGACGAACCACAACCCGGTCCGCATGCTCCAGCTCTCCCGCCAGGCCCGGCTCGTCGAGGTCGCGCAGGACAAGAATTTCCTCCGTGAACTGAAAGAGGTTCACGACGCCTACCGGAATTATCTCGCGCGCAAGGACACCTACGGAAAGACCAGCAACCGTTTTGAAAAGCCGATCGCCTATTTCTCGGCCGAGTTTGGTTTTCACGAATCGATCCCGAACTATTCCGGCGGCCTCGGCATTCTCGCGGGCGACCATTGCAAATCGGCCAGCGATCTCGACCTGAATTTTGTCGCGATCGGGCTCCTGTATCGCCACGGCTATTTCAAGCAGGAGATCGACAAGGACGGCGTCCAGCACGCGATCAGCCTGAACCAGAATTTTCATCATCTGCCGATCCGCGAAGTCCGCCAGGGCGACAACAATCTGTTGATCGCCGTGCGCCTGCTCGATCGCGAAGTGCGCGCGAAGGTCTGGCAACTGCACGTCGGGCGCGTGAATCTTTATCTCCTCGATACCGACATCGCGGAGAACAACGCGGAAGATCGCCGCATCACGGCCGAACTTTACGGCGGCGATCTTGAAATGCGGATGCGGCAGGAAATCGTGCTCGGCATCGGCGGGATGAAAGCACTCACCGCGCTCGGGATCGACGCGGAAGTTTTCCACATGAACGAAGGCCACTCGGCTTTCCTCGCCCTCGAGCGCATCCGGCTCCATGTGGCGGAGAAGGGCCTCGATTTTTATTCCGCGTTGCAGCTCGTCGCCTCGGCGAATGTTTTCACCACTCACACCCCGGTGCCGGCGGGGAACGACGCCTTCCCGCGCGAGATGATGAAACGCTATTTCGGCGATTTCGCCACGCAGCTCGGTTTGTCCTTCGACGAATTAATGCGGTTCGGCCAGACGAGCGTGAACCCGCTCGATGCATTCAGCATGACTGTGCTGGCCTTGCGCGCTAGCCGCCATTCGAATGGCGTCAGCAAACTGCACGGCGAGGTGAGCCGTTCGCTTTGGAAAGATGTCTGGGCCGGCGTTCCGGGCCACGAAGTTCCGATCACCAGTATCACCAATGGGGTTCACACGAAAACCTGGATGGCCCCGGAGTTCTCGGCGCTCTACGAAAAGTATCTCGGCGATTGGGAGGAACATCTGACCGACCCGGATTTCTGGCGCCGCGTGACCGATATTCCCGGCGCGCAACTCTGGGAAACCCACCAGAAATTAAAACTGCGCCTGATCGAGTTCGTCCGCGACCGGGTCCGAGTGGCGCGAGAGCGCTCGGGCGAATCGCCGGAATCGATCCGGAGCGTGAACCGCATTCTCGATCCGGAAATCCTCACCATCGGATTCGCGCGCCGGTTCGCCACCTACAAACGCGGGGCGCTCCTCTTCAGCGACCAGGAACGGCTCAAGCGCTTGCTGAATGACGAGACGCGCCCGGCGCAATTCATCTTCGCCGGCAAAGCTCATCCTCAGGATGAAGGTGGCAAGGCTCTGATCCAGCAGGTTTACAAATTCAGCCGCCAACACGGCTTCGAAAATCGGATGGTCTTTGTGGAGGACTACGACACCTACATCGCGCGCCGGCTCGTCCAGGGCGTCGATCTTTGGCTGAACAATCCGCTCCGCCCGCTCGAAGCCAGCGGCACCAGCGGAATGAAATTACCGCCGAATGGCGGCTTGAACTTGAGCGTGCTCGATGGCTGGTGGTGCGAGAGCTTCAACGGCAACAACGGCTGGGCTATCGGCGGCGAAATCAAGGGCGGCACCGTGGATTTCCAAAGCGAAGTGGACGCGAGCAGTCTCTATCAACTTCTCGAGAACCTGATTATTCCGCTCTATTACGAGAAGCCCGATGGGAAGCTGCCGCTGGCCTGGTTGCAACTGATGCGCGAATCGATCCGCACCGTGACGCCGGTCTTCAACACCCATCGGATGGTCAAGGAATACGCCGAGCGCCTTTACACCCCCGCAGCGAAAGCGCACCAGGAATTCGGCCGCGATGGTTGCGCCGCCGCGACCGGCCTGAGCAAATGGAAAGCGAAGATGCGCAAGGACTGGCCGCAGGTCAGCATTCTCGATGTGCAGGTGGGCAACTCCGATCGGCAAAACATCCAGGTCGGCGAAGCGCTCCAGATTTCGGCCCGCGTCCATCTCGGCGCTGTGAGTCCCGATCATGTCCGCGTCGAGGCTTATCACGGCGAAGCCGACAATGGCGGCATCAAGAATCCGAGCGTGACGGTTCTTGATGGAAGCGCACCGGTGGAAGGCGAGGGGAATTACACCTATCAAGGTTTGGTCCCGACTTCCGACAGCGGCACCTACGGCTTCAGCGTCCGGGTCGTCCCAATTCACCCGCATCTCATGCAAACCCACGAGCTGCGTTTGATCACCTGGTCATAGGCGCCGGAACATAGACTTGTAGTCTGTGCGCCCAGCGGAGTTTTACTCCGCTGCACCTAAACAGCGGACAACATGTCCGCTAGGCGCACAGGCAGGATGCCTATGTTTCTTTAAGCGCCCGAAAAAACCCGTCGAACTCATTTTCGGCATCCACGAGTTCGTTCAGCTTTCCCATCCGCGGATCGCCCGCAGGTTCCGGCAGCTTCACCACGCGCGATCTCTTTCCGTTCCTGAACTCAATCTCATCCCATTGAATCGTGCTAATGGCGTGATTGAATCGCGCCACGGCGCGGCCGCGGAACCAGGCGCGGGTCGTTTCCGGTGGCGAGAAAATTGCGTCTTTGATTTCCTTTTCGCTGATGAGACTGCGCATCGATCCTTGCCGTTGCAGCTCGAAGAACAATCCCTGGTCCGGCTGGATGCTGTGATATTCGAGGTCGATCGCCTGCAGCCACGGATCGCTCCACGAGAGCTTTTCTTCCTCGCGAAACGACGAGAGCATCAGCTTTTTTGCCGCCCAGTCCACGCGATCGGCCGTCGAGGTCACGTCGCGTTCCAGGTCGTTCAAGACATTTTCCCATTCGCGGAGCAACCACGAAATCTCGGAATCTCCGCCGTGCTCGCGTTCCGCGGCTTTCAGGTAAAGCCGCTGGACGTCGATCGCGGAAATCTTCCGGCCATCGCTCAGCTCGATAATCCAATCGTAATCCTGGTCCCGGCTGATCGATTTCGTGGCGTTGACCGGCTGCGCGATTTCGAGAGCCGGCGCTTTCCCGCGCTCGATCAACTCCAGCGCCAGCGCGGTCGTCCCGATCTTGAGCGCGGTCGCCCATTCGCTCATGTTCGAGTCGCCGATGATGACGTGGAAACGGCGGTAGCGGGCGGCGTCGGCGTGCGGCTCATCGCGCGTATTCACCAGTGGCCGTTTGTTCATCGTGTCGATGCTGACCAGCGTCTGGAAAAAATCGGCCCGCTGCGAAATCTGAAACACCCCCGGCTGGGTCCCGGCGCTTTCCGCCTCGATCCCGATCTTGCCCGCGCCGGCGAAGATCTGCCGCGTGATGAGGAATGGCAGCACGCCCGCGACCAGCTCGTCCCACGGAAGATCGCGGCGAATGAGATAATTGTCGTGGCACCCGTAGCTATGCCCCGCGAAGTCCGTGTTGTTCTTGAAGAGCCGAACCTCGGCGCCGTCCGTCAGCTTCAAGTTTCGGCGACGGGCGCACTCCGCCAGAATGCGTTCCCCGGCCTTTTCGTGGGCCACAATCTGGCGCAGGGTCGTGCATTCCGGCGTCGAGTATTCCGGGTGGGCGTGATCATTGTAAAAACGCGCGCCGTTCGAAAGCACCAGGTCGCTTTTGATTTCCTCAAAACTCAGCGGCCGTTTCCGATCGATTTCGTAATAGGCGGATTCGTCCGTGTCCTGGAGCAAAGACGGCGCCCGAAAGCCGCGCGCATCCCGATGCGGATCTTCGAGCCGATAATCCCATTTCATGTGCGCGCCGTGCTCGGTGTAGGAGCGGACCAGCTCGATCGATTCCGCCACCACATCAACGGACACCGCGCCTTGGACCGTGATGCCGTACTCTGTTTCCAGCCCGAACACGCGTTTCATCGCGCCGCAACATAAGGCACGATCGTGAGGGTGCGAAAGTCACCAGAGATGAAGACGGCCTGCCCTCAGGCCGTTGGGGAAAAGAAAAGCTTGCTCTCAACGGCACGGGGGCGTGCCGTCTCCATCTCTTTGCGTCACACCGTCGCCACGATCAACCGCCAGGCGATGCCGCCTTGGGCGAGGGAATGTTGATGATGGCTCGCAGGAGGCAGCGGATCGCCGGCGGTCGAGACCACTTCACCTCCGCAACCCTGACACTTGTAAATGCCGGTCTGCGGCGCCGCTGTTCCAGGAGGATGAGCCGGATCGAAGCGCGGATCGGGAAAATTACTCAGGTAATGAGAGTATTTATATTGCGCCATCGTTCCGGGGATTCGTGCAATTTCTAGGCGATCTCGTCATTTCGTAAAGCAGAAAAACGCCGAGAGCCGTAAATGTAGGGGCCGCTCTCCTCAGCCGCAGAACCCTCGATCCCGCGGGTGAGGACACCGCCTCTACACTTACCGCGCCACCTGCTCGATCGACGTCGGATCGTCGAGCAGGATCCACTCGACGATCGAAAGAGGCAGGCTCCCGTTCTTGATCAGGTCGTCGTGAAATTGTCCCAGCCGGAAACTCGCGCCCGTTTTGTCGCGATACCGTCCGAGTAAATTCATGATCTGCCATTTGCCGACGATGTAGCTGATCTTCTGCGTCGGACTCGAGGCCGCGCCCGCCGCTTCACCCTCGGCCGCTTCGCGATCGAGTCCGCCCGCTTCCATGAAATATTGGACCGCCTGCTCGAAACTCCATTTGCCAGTGTGCAGATTCACGTCCACGCCGATCCGCGCCGAGCGATACCGGGAGAGCCGCAGGATCTGTCCCTGGGCCGCTGAGTTTTCCGGATAAAGCCCGGTCCGCATCAGCATTTCCTCTCCGTATAGAGCCCAGCCTTCCACGAAAACGCCGTCGCCATGTTGCCGCCGGATTTCGTCCGGCAAATGGTTCGCGATCGAGAGCTGCATGAAATGGCCCGGGATGCCTTCGTGCCCAAGGATGGGACGAGGGTCTTCAATCGCGGCGCGAATATAAAAATTCTTCGACTGTGGATTGTAGGTCGGGATGAAAAAGAACCCCGACGGATCCTTGTCGTAAACGCCCGGGGGATTCATGAAGCCGCCGGGACTCGTCGGCTTAAACGCTTCCGGCAACTGCCGAATTTCAAAGCGGCCCAGGTAATCCGGGATCGTGACCAGCTTGTGCTCCTTCATATAAGCGATCATCTCCTGCTCGCGGCTCTCGTAAGCAGCGAGGAACGACGCCTGGTCCGGCGGAATATTCTTGCTCCGGGCCGAATCGGGATCGGCCAGCGACGGATCGGGCAGGAGCGATTCGAGCGCGCGGTAACGGGCCAGCTCGGCGCGACCGAGCATTGCTACTTGCTCGTCGTTGAGCGGAAGCAGCAGAACGTGCTTAAGATAATAGTTGTAGTTCGCGGCGCCCATCGGGGCGAAATCGACCATCGAGGGCAGACGTTTCTCGAGGCGATCGGCAAAGCCGTGGATCGCCGCCAGCGCGGCATCGCGCGCTTTTACGAGCTCATCGTGTTCGTTCGGTGGCAGATCGCGCGCCAGGGTCATGAGGCTGTCTTTGAAGAGCGGATCGATCGCGCGTGCGGAAGCGATCGCGAGCCGCGCGAAAAGCTTCACCGGCTTTTGCAAATTGCGTTCGGCTTGTGCCAGCATCGCCGGCATCTGTTTGAGGCGCTCGGTCGCGGCGAGCGCGCGATTCCGAGGCGCGTCGTATTCCTTCTTCAGGAGCGAGAAGATCCCGTTCGTGCATTCACCCACATAGAGCTGCGGGTCGGTATTCTCCGATCGCAGGATGCGAGTCCCGAAATCGAAATTCTCGAGCTGCGCGCGAAACAGCATCCAATCGATCCGGTCGTCTCTGGGCCATTTCGCTCCGGGCATGGCGCGGACCTGGTCGAGTAACTTGCGAACGTGCTGGTTTCGCTCGGCGAACTTCGCCGCGGAATAATCCGTGAGCCGATTGTCCCAGGTGTGGAGACCGGCGTCGCTGCTGTTGACGGGGAAATTCTCGTTTCGCCAGGCGTAAAATTCGTCCGCCATTTTACGGAGCGCCGCGATGTCATTGCCGGCTTTGGTGACAGCCGGCGTTGATTTCGTAATCAACGCCTTGTTGGAAACGTCCGTTTTCGGTTCCGGCGTCGGCTGCGCGAGCAACGTGGCGGCCGTGAACAGAAGCGGAGCGATGATTGGTCTCATGGCGCCGATGCTAATCACATCGAGCGGCGGTTTACAAACCGCCGTTTTCTGTAGCCGCCGCCCTGTGGGCGGCGTGTGTTTGCCGCGAGCCAATCCTGCGCTTCGCACGGCGAAGCGGCTACAGGCTAGATCACGACGCCGCGAAGCGGCGGCTTCATCTGTCCATCGCGCCGGACCGGTGAAATTTTCACGACGTTCTCCGGATCGAAGTCGATCAGCTTAAACCAATCTTCCGTGATATCGGTCGGCGGGAAAATATCGTTCTCATTGAACTCGGCGACGAAGGCCTGTTGCAGATCGCTTTCGCTGATTCCCGAAACGTGGTTGGAGCCGGGATCGCTGATCCCGGTCGCGGAATTGGTGATGGTGCGCTTGATCGCCATCGCCTTGGCGCGCTCGACGATCGAGGCAATGATCGCGCCGCTCAGCAGGTCGCTCCGGTAAAGGACTTCTTTCCGGCCACTCCGCAGGGTGATCTCGAGGAACTTGTTTTCCTCCCGCCGCGCGAATTGCACTTCAAGAACGCGCTCGATCAATTTATCGATGGCCGCGCCAAGGTTGGCCGCTTCCTTGGCCAGCGCGCCGTCATAGGGAAGATCATCGGTTAGATAAATCCGGTAGATGTCGCGCGCGCCTTCGCGGTTCGGCCGGTTCACCTTGATTTTCCGGTCGATCCGGCCCGGGCGCAGGATCGCCGGATCGATCAGATCGGCGCGGTTCGACGCCAGGATGATCACGATGTCGTGGAGCGAATCGATCCCGTCCATTTCCGAGCAAAACATCGGGACGAGGGTCGAGAGAATGTTCGAGTAACGGGAGGCGCGCCGGGTGCCGAGAATGCTTTCGGCTTCATCGATGAACAAAAACGGCAGGAACCCTTCGCGCCGTTTCTCGCGCGCCGTTGCGAAAATCTCGCGCACGATCCGCTCCGATTCGCCGACCCACATGTTGAGGATCTCCGGGCCTTTGACGTGCATGAAGTATTCCTTCATGTCCTCGCCGCACTTTTCGCGCAGCTTCTTCGTCAGGTTGTAGGCCGTGGCCCTTCCGATGAGCGTCTTCCCGCAGCCGGGCGGCCCGTAAAGCAAAAACCCCTTCGGCGTCGCGTGCTGAAATTTCTCGAACAGCTCGCCGTGAATCAGCGGCAGCTCGATCGCGTCCTTGATCGCCTGTAAGGCCTGCTCCTGCCCGCCGACTTTTTCCCAGGGCAGCTCGGGAACTTCGTCCAGGTAATGGTCGCGCGCTTGCGGATGCGTGAGCAGCTCGAGGGCAACGCGGTAATTCGGATCGACCCGAACCTCGTCGCCGGATTTGAGCGAGATTTTCATCAACGCGGCGGACCGCTGCAGGACCAGCGATTGCAAACCATGCTCGGAACCGACCCGGAGCCGGTCCTCGCCGATCACCTCCGTGATTTTTGTCACCGGCCCCGCCGTTTCGAAACCGAGATCGCCGACGATGACGAACGCTTCGTTCACCAAAACCCGCGTCCCCTTCCTCAGTTTCGCCAGGCTGATCCGCGGATCGACGTTGCAATAATACTCCGCGCCGCCGACCACGATGTGGGCCGTGTCCCGCGCCGGATTGTTGAGATACGTCCCGATGCGATTCGCTGGCGAGGTTACCTTTTTGATGACTTCCTCGAGTTTCTCGATCATCTGGCGCGCTTCGCCGATCGTTTCCTGCTGCGATTGAATCTGGGAACGCATCACGTAAAGCTCGCGCCGATGCCGATTCTCCGGCGGGATCGAGGCGACGAGGAGATCGAACGCCTCAAGTAGACTGAGCTCGGGGGGGCCCGAATTGTTTTCGGGCTCCCGGGATTCCTCGCTCCGTTCGTCGTCCATCCGCCGCGATTATAAAACCTCCGGTGTGCGCTCGCAAATGTCTCTCTTCTGTAGCCGTCGCCCTGTGGGCGACGTGAGAACACGCCTTCTTTCCAGAGCGGCCGACAATTTCTCGCGCCTGTTCAGTTGCGGCTGAGCACACCCGCCTCTACAATCTTCTCCTTCGCGAGGAGTCTTAGCTCAATTGGTTAGAGCGCCGCCCTGTCACGGCGGAGGTTGCGGGTTCGAGCCCCGTAGACTCCGGAGTTTTGTATTAAAAAAAGATTCGTTAGGCGGTCACGATCACTTCGCTGACGCAACTTCCTTTGCGCACTGCCAGAATTTTTCCGCGACCGGACTGAGTCGGCCTTTTGGCCCGGCGATGCCGACCGAGATTGGTTTCGGCTCAGGAGTGAGGTGCAAAAATTTTATTCGGTTTCCGAAACTGTAACCAAAGTCTGGGCCAATCGCGACGCCCGTCCCCGCTTCGACGGCCGACATAACGCCGGACATGCTGTCATGTTCCTCGATCACGCGCGGTTTCCGTTTCACCTTCGAAAAGATGATCGAAAGCAAATCGTAGTAATTCGGATAGTCTTCGCGGGTCAGGCCAATCAACACTTCGGCCGCAACCTCGATGAGCGGAACGCTGCGCCGTCGGGCAAACAGATGCTGCGGGGCGACCGCCACGCAAACGCGTTGGTGAAACAACTCTTCATATCGCAGGTCGCGGAGCGAACTACCCTTGGGAGGAGCAGTGATCAATCCGAGTTCAAGTCGGCCATCGCGTACGCCGTCGAGAGTGTCTTTGTTGCTCCAATCGTGCAATCTGACATGCACGTTTGGCATCGCCCGCTGAAACGCCCGTAATGTTTTCGGCAGAATTTCGGCGAATGGCGTCGGTGAGTGGCCGACGTGAAGCTCGGTAGGCTCTGCGCTTGCAACGGCGCGCGCTTTCGTGACGGCTTCGTCCGCGTGTTGCAGCACCGCCCGAGCTCCGTTCAAGAACGTGCGCCCGGCCTCTGTCAGGCTGACCGATTTCGCCGTGCGTTTGAGCAGAAGGAAGCCCAGCTCATCTTCCAGATCGCGAATCTGGCGGCTTAAGGGCGGTTGAGAGACGTGAAGCTTCAACGCCGCGCGTGAGAGGTTCTCTGCCTCGGCGACGGCAACAAAGTAGCGGAGATGCCGCAATTCCACAGCCGCTTCACTCTACCTTTTGGGTATGCTGACGCAACAAACATCGTCTTTCACAACGGCGGAGTCGTGGGCCGATCGTGACACATGAAAACAAGACCTCAGTTTGCAGCTTTGCCAAAGTATGACACCAGCGCAACGAGAGTCGAAATGAAGCTCGAGGTCGACGTCATCCCGGTCTCCGACGTCGAGCGATCCAAGCAGTTCTATCAGCGCCTGGGTTGATACAGCACCCGCACAAATTTGAAAGGAGAAATATGTCAGAAGAAATCAAATATGATCGCCAGCGTAGCAATAACTTCATCGCCGTCGGTAGCGAAAACAGTAAATCGATTGACCTTTATTATGAAGATCTCGGTTCTGGACAGCCGGTGGTTTTGATCCACGGATGGCCGCTAAATGGGGCCTCATGGGAAAAACAAACGGCGGCCCTGCTGGCGGCTGGTCGCCGAGTGATCACCTACGATCGACGCGGTTTCGGCGGCTCAAGCAAGCCTTCGATCGGCTATGACTACGATACCTTTGCCGCCGATCTTAACGCGGTCCTCACTACACTTGATCTTCAGAAGGTAGATCTTGTCGGATTCTCCATGGGTACCGGTGAGGTCACCCGCTACATGGGTAAATACGGTTCCGTTCGCGTTCGCACGGCCGCGCTAATCGGAACATTGGGACCGTACCTCGTGAAAACCGCAGATAATCCGGAGGGTGTGGAGGCGAGTGTCTTCGAAGGGATAAAGGCTGCGATTAAGGCAGACCGGCCAGCCTTCCTTCTCGATTTCTTGCATAACTTCTACAACTACGACGTCACTGGAGGAAAGCTCGTCAGCGAGCGTGTGGTCGATGCGAACTGGAACGTCGCAGCTCAGGCTTCTGCAATAGGAACATTGAAGTGTGTTGACGCCTGGATTGAAGACTTCCGCAAGGACATTCTCAGTAACGACGTCCCGACGTTGATCATTCACGGCGATGCAGATCGTATTCTACCGCCAGATGCCACATCTCGAAGGCAAGCCAAGATGATCAAGAACGTTAAGTTCGTCGAATTACCAGGCGGCCCGCATGGCGTGCTGTGGACGCATGCTGAACAGGTGAACAAGGAGCTGCTTTCATTTCTAAAATAAAAGTATGAAGCGAGAAACCAATACAGTGATTGTGACCGGAGCGTCGCAAGGTATCGGCGCGGCGGTCGTCCGGGCGTTCCTCGCGCGCGGCTACAATGTTGTAGGAACCGCCCGGAACGCGACCAAATCAAAAGAGCTTTCAGCTTCCGACCGGCTCGCCTTGATCGACGGCGACATAGGTCAACTTGAAACGGCGCAGAAAGTTGCAGAACTCGCCCTCAAGAAGTTCGGCTCGATCGATGCCGTGGTCGCGAATGCCGGGATATTCCTGGTGAAGCCGTTCACTGAATATACGGCAGAAGATTTTCGCGCCCTTGTTGCTACCAACCTGTCAGGCTTTATTTACCTGGCGCAACTGGCCGTAAAACAAATGCAGGCACAAAAGCGCGGCGGCAGCATCGTTAGCATCAGCGCAGCGCTGGCGGATAATCCAATCGCCGGTGTGCCAGCTTCCGTTCCAATGATCACCAAAGGTGGTCTGAACGCGGTCATAGAAAGCCTCGCTCTTGAATACGCGAAAGAGCACATTCGATTTAACGCTGTAGCGCCCGGCGTCGTCGACACACCACTGCACGCGGACGATTCGAACGATGTTCTGAAGACGCTTTCGCCGATGGGCACGATCTCCACGGTTGAGGAGATTGCCAGCGCCGTGGTCTATCTGACAGAAGCCAGGCAGATTACCGGGGAAGTGCTGCGCGTGGATGGCGGTGCGCACATAGGCAAATGGTAACTCGTGAAAGATCTCAGCCGGCTAGCGCCGAACAACGGTTGAAAGAACTTGGCATTGAGCTGCCTGCGCCGCCGGAACCGTTCGGCACTTATGTCGAAGCGGTCCAGACAGGCAATCTGCTCTTTCTGACCGGGATGCTTCCGACGGAAGGTCGCGCGGCGAAGTTCGTCGGGCGCATCGGCGCCGAGCTCGATGTGGAAGCGGGGCGCAAGGCGGCTCATCTCGCGGCACTCAACGTCCTCGCGGTCGCGAGAAAGCATTTGGGATCGCTCGACAAAGTGACGCGGATCGTCCGGCTCGGAGTGTCGGTGGCCACTTCGGGAGATGTCCGCGATCAGCCGAAAGTCGCTGACGCTGCTTCGGACTTACTACAGGACGTCTTCGGAAAAGAGAAGAATCCTTGCCGGTTAGTCTATGGGGTGGCCAGCCTCCCACTCGGTACGCCCGTCGAACTGGAAGTCATTTTCGAGGTGGTGACGTGAGGCAGGAATCACAAACCGCTTTGGTGGTTTTGGTGCTGCTCACATCCCTTCAATTGTTAACCGGAAAGGAACCTCCGATGGAACACCCGACTTTTTATCGCACGACACAGATTGACGGGCTCTCCGTCTTTTATCGAGAAGCTGGTCCGAAAGACGCGCCGACGATTCTTTTGTTACACGGACTTCCAACCTCCTCGCGGCAGTTCGAACCGCTCTTCGCGCGCCTTTCCGATCGCTTTCATCTCGTCGCGCCGGACTATCCTGGCTTCGGACACAGCGACTGGCCGAACCCGAAACAGTTTTCCTACACGTTCGATCGCATCGCCGAGATCATGAATCATTTCACCGAAGCGCTCGGGCTGTCGCGTTATACGCTTTACATGCACGATTATGGTGGACCGGTGGGGTTTCGAATGGCGCTTGCCCATCCGGAGCGTGTTGAAGCGCTCATTATTCAAGACGCCGCGGGGCACAACGAAGGTTTGGGCGCGAATTGGAAGACGCGGCGCGCGTTCTGGGCCGATCGCGCGGCCAACGAAAGCGCGCTTCGCACTAATCTCCTTTCGCTGGCGACAACGCGGACGCGACACGTCGGGAACGATCCGAATGTGGAACGTTATGATCCGGATTTGTGGACGGACGAGTTTTACTTTTTGAATCAGCCCGGCCAGGCCGACATTCAAAGCGATCTTTTCTACGATTATCGAACCAACGTCGATGCTTATCCGAAATGGCAGGCATGGATGCGCGAGAAGCAACCGCATCTGCTGGTAATCTGGGGTAAGCACGATCTCTCGTTCGATCTCGGTGAACCAGAACGATACCGCAAAGATGTGCCGAAAGCCGAAGTCCACGTCCTCGATGCCGGTCATTTCGCGCTCGACACTGCCGCGGATCGGATTGCGCAGCTCGTTCGTGACTTCATGAAGTAGCAATAGGATTCGCGATTCACGATTCACTATGCTCTCGTCGCGGGAGCGTTCACAGTAGCGCGATGCGCCCCACGACCGAAGCGCCAGGGAACAGCCCGCCTGCGTGCGTAGACGAGGTCGAGCCGGGCGCGGTCCCGGCTGCGCCGGTGTTCGGCATTCTTTTCGCGCTCAGTTTCGCTCATCTCGTCAACGACACGCTCCAGTCGTTGATTCCGGCGATTTACCCGATCCTGAAAACGGAGCTGCGGCTCGACTACAGCCACATCGGCCTGATCACCCTGACGAACCAGCTCACCGCGTCATTGCTCCAACCGTTCGTCGGCGCGTTCACCGACAAACATCCCCAGCCGTTCTCGCTCGCGCTCGGAATGGCTTCGACGCTGGCCGGTCTGGTCCTGCTTTCGATCGCGCCAAATCTCACGCTCGTCCTCGTCGCGGTCGCGTTCGTCGGGATTGGCTCCTCCGTATTTCATCCGGAAGCATCGCGCGTCGCGCACTTGAGCTCGGGCGGGCGATTCGGCTTCGCCCAATCGGTTTTCCAGGTCGGCGGAAATGCCGGCAGTTCACTCGGGCCACTCCTTGCCGCGGCGATCGTTGTCTATCGCGGACAGAAATCGGTCATCTGGTTTTCATTGCTCGCGCTCGTCGGCATTATCGTGCTCACGCGAATCGGCGTGTGGTATCGCAATCACCTGGCGCATCATCACGCGGCGAAGCGGCACGCTGTCTTGCACCGTGAGACAGGACTAACCCGGAGACGCGTGCTCTTCTCGTTAGGCATTCTGATCATGCTCGTTTTCTCGAAGTATTTCTATCTCGCCAGCATGAGCAGCTACTACACGTTTTTCCTCATCCAGAAATTCAGCCTCTCGGTTCGGGACGCGCAGTTGCATCTCTTCATTTTCCTCGCCGCGATTGCCGCCGGCACATTTCTCGGCGGCCCAGTCGGCGACCGCATCGGGCGCAAAGCAGTCATTTGGGTATCAATCCTCGGCGTGGCGCCGTTCGCACTCGCACTCCCTTACGCAAACCTTTTCTGGTGCGCCGTCCTCAGCGCAATCATTGGCTTGATCCTCGCCTCAGCCTTCTCCGCCATCCTCGTCTACTCCCAGGAACTCATCCCCGGCAAAGTGGGCACAATGTCCGGCCTCTTCTTCGGCCTCGCCTTCGGCCTTGGCGGCATCGGCTCTGCCGTCCTCGGCGCCATGGCCGATCGCCACGGCATTCCATTCGTCTTCCAAGTCTGCTCCTATCTGCCGCTGATCGGCCTGCTCACAGCGCTGCTCCCAAATCTCGGCACCCCTCGACGCACCACGGTGTAGAGGCGGCTATCCTCAGCCGCAGTCTTTGCCGGTTTGCGGGTGAGGACACCCGCCGCTGCCGCTACTGCACGCTCGGCGTCTTCGCGCCCTAGTCCTTGATCCAGCGTTCGACGCGTTCCTGCAGCAGGTCGAGCGGCATCGCACGTCCGTTTAGGATTTGGTCGTGGAAGGCTTTGATGTCGAATTTCGGGTCGAGCTGTGCCCATTTCTCAACTGATCAAAACTTGAAGTGGTTGTACTCCTCGTGAGTGCCGATCCAGACCCAGTAATATTCGCCGTTGCGTTGTCGGGCGACGGCACGATAACTCCGGCCGATCTCAACGGTGTAAGCGCCACCTTTCTTTTTGGAAGCCTAACGACGGATGTCTCGGGTTCGCCTTGAAAAGCTCGAAGTTCTTTCTCGCAAGTCGTTGCACATGCTCCGGCAGCTCGTCATAACAGCGCCAGAAGGAAGCAAGCGCATGGGACTTCACGGCATCGGCCTGAAGTTTCCGGCGTCAATCTCCGCGTCGATCTTTTCCAAGGCGGCGGCGTGCTTCCCGCCGGGAGAAAAGTCGTGTTCCAATTCTTCGTCCCAAACCAGCTTGTCCTGCTGCGCAATGAACCCAACAAGTTCGGCCAGCTCTTCGCGACTCAGCTCCGTCACAGCTTTTTCTATTTCGGCCAGGCTCACAGTGAAAGATTAAGCTTGGCGGATGACATGATAAGCGCGCTCTGACTCAGCTCTTCGCAGATCCCTGGGTCTTGATCCAGGCTTCCACGCGCTCCTGGAGCAGGTCGAGGGGCATGGCGCCGCCGTTGAGGATTTCGTCGTGGAAGGCTTTGATGTCGAACTTCGGGCCGAGCTGTGTCTTGGCTTCGTCGCGGAGTTTGCGGATCATGAGCTGACCCATTTTGTAGGCGAGGGCCTGGCCGGGCCAGGCGATGTAGCGGTCGGCTTCGGTCTGGGCCACGGTGTCGTTCACGTCGTTGGCGTGCATGAAGTCTATCACTTTTTCGCGGGTCCAGTTCTTGTCGTGAATGCCGGTATCGACCACCAGCCGAACGGCGCGGAAGAGCTCGGAGTTCAACCGGCCGTAGTCGGACACGGGATCCTTGTAGAAGCCTATCTCCTTTCCGAGTTCCTCCGAATAAAGCGCCCAACCTTCGGCGTAGGCGGAGTAACCGCCGCGGAGGCGGAATTTCGGCAGGTCGGGTAACGTCTGCGCAATACTGATCTGCATGTGATGACCGGGAACGCCTTCGTGATAAGCGACGGCTTCGTCCAACACCAGGGTGCGCTTGGTGGGGTCGGCCACGGCTACGACCACACGTCCAGGTCTCTTTCCGTCGGGAGTACCGGCTACGTAGTGCGTGGCCTCGGCCTTCGCGAAGCCCGGGATCGGCTCGACGGTTACCGGCGACTTCGGCAAGAGCCCGAACAGCTCCGGCAGCTTAGGCTGCATCTGGTCGATGTATTTCTTAAAATCATCGACGATCTGCTGTTCGCTTTGCGGCTTCCACTTCGAGTCGTTGTTGATCGCTTCGCGGAAACTGGCGAGATCCTTCTTACCCTGCGCCAGCGCGAGCTTCGTCATCTCCGCCGTGATGCGCTCCACTTCCTTTAACCCGATCTGATGCACCTCGTCGGGCGCGACGTTCATCGTCGTCATCGCCTTCACGGCTTCGGCGTAGCGGCGCTTGCCGTCTGGCAAGGTTTCGATTGAAATTTCAGGGCGCCCTTTCGGGTCGTACTCGGTGCGGAGGAATTCTGCGAACTTCTTGTAAGCGGGAACGACGTCGTCGTTGATCGCCTTCGTCATTTCGTCGGTCAGGCGCTTCTTGTCGTCATCGGAGAACTCTTTCGGGAACTTCTTTGTTGGGAGAAGGAACGGGTTCGCGGAGACGATGCCGTCGCATTGGCCGGGAACTTTTTCGAGGACGAGTTTCGGCGGCATGAGTCCGTCCTTCATGCCCTGACGCATTACCTCGGTGGTCTGCGCCAGCACGCGCGGGACTTGGTGCAGCCGGGAAATGTAATCCTGATAGTGCGGCACGGAATCGAGAGGCACGGAGAGCGGCAGATCAGCGAGCCCGGTGTGGACGCCCCTCTGCTGGTTCACGGGCATCTCGTAATTCTTCAGGTCGTAGTTGATGTCCTCTCGCTCCAGCTGCCGCTCCAGCAGTCGATGGCTCAGCAGGTCCTTGTCGCCCATTCCGTCGGTGGGGATCGCTTGCAGTCGCTTGAGGAAGTTGTCGGCTTCCGCATGTTGGCGCGCGATCTCCTCCAGCGAATGCTGGCTAAGCAGCGCGTTGTAGCGGTAATCGCCGAACGACGTCGCCCGCTCCGGCGAGTTCTTGAGCCCAGTCTCATAAAACTCATCAAACAATTTATTCTGCTCCGCCACGCGATCGGCGAGAGACGCCGTCTCCGCGAAGACGGGGCAGGCTAAAGAAAGAACAAATGCGCAAATGAGTCGTTGCATCTGGCAACGTAGCAGAGCGTGTCGGCGACGCACCGGTTAAAGCTCCAAGCACCAAGGCTCCAAGCTCCAAAGAAGCTCCAAATCTCAAGCTCCAAACGCGGCGACTGAGCGCCGCGCTACAGGCAAGACTGACAGCCTGGCTACAGCGTCGAGCAAAGTTCCGATTTTGGATCTTGGTGCTTGGAATTTCTCTGGAGCTTGATGCTTGGAGCTTGGAGCTTTTCATGGTTGCGATTCTTTCCTTGACAGCTTAGGAGAGGGCCGGCTATTCTCCTAATCAACTTAGGAAGACAAATATGAGCGATGAAGCTGAACTTCTTCCCGGCACTCTTGACCTGCTGATTCTCAAGGCGGTCTCACTCGGTCCGCTTCACGGTTACGGCGTCCTTCTGCGGATCGGTCAAATCTCCGGGCAAACTCTGCTCATCGAGCAGGGAGCACTTTATCCGGCCCTGTTTCGTTTGGTTCGGCAGGGATTGCTGAAGGCGGAATGGGACAAGTCGGACAACAATCGGCGCGCCAAATATTACGAACTGACCCGGAAGGGGCGGAAGCGGCTGCAGGAAGAAACGGATTGGTGGAATCGCCTGGCGGCTGCCGTTGCTACAGTTCTGGCCGCGGAGCCGGAGAAAGCATGAAATTGATCGCCTACCTTCGGTCTCTCGGTGCGAGATTTTTTCGACGATCTCAAACGGAGCGCGGGATGGAGGAGGAGCTTCGCTTCCACATCGAGCATCGTGCGAATGACCTTCAACGGTCCGGTATTGACCGCGCCGAAGCGGAGCGCCGGGCCCGGATCGAGTTCGGGAGTCCGGAACGTTTCAAAGAGGAATGTCGCGAAGCGCTCGGCGGAAATCTTGTCGACACTTTGATAACCGATCTGCGTTTTGCTGCGCGAATCCTGCGCAAGTCGCCCGGCTTCACGGTTGTCGCGGTCCTGACGATCGCCCTGGGCATCGGAGCGACGACCGCAATCTTCAGCGTCGTCGACGCGACCCTGCTGGAGCCGCTGCCTTATCCGCACCCGGAACAATTGGTCAGTCTTCGGAACGATTTGCCCGGCGTGGGGGCGCAGGACGTAGGACTTTCCCAACCGGAATGGCAGGACCTGCAACGATCCGGAATTTTCGAATTCGTTTCGCCGACCTGGTTCGATGAGAATAATCTCACCGGCTCATCTCAACCAGCGCGCGTCCGACTGTTGATCGTTGCTCCGAATTATTTCGCGCTGCTCGGCGTGCAACCGCAGATGGGTCGCGCCTTCAATCCCGAAGATCGTTCGCCAGGAATAATTCCCGAGGTAGTCATCAGCGATGCGCTGTGGAAACGCGCTTTCGGAAGCGATCCAAACATTCTGGGGAAGAGCGTTCGGATGGACACCGACCTGTATCAGATCGTCGGCGTAATGCCGGCGCGCTTCGACGCGCCGGGCCGAATGGCGGAGGAACGGAACGTCGAAATATTTGCCGCGACAAGTTTTTACGGCGCGCCGATGTCCGATCATCCGCCGCGCAATCGGCGAAGTATGCCGACGGCGATCGCACGGCTCAAACCTGAATTGACAATTGCGGCAGCGCAGAAGCGCCTGGATGGACTGTCGGCCTCGTTACAGAAACAATTTCCCGGCGATTATCCCAACGGCTGGCACGTGCAATTGGTGCCGCTCAAGGAACGTCTGATCGGCAATGTTCGTCAGTCGCTGATTCTGCTTTTCGCCGCCGTCGGACTGGTTCTTCTCATCGCATGCGTGAACGTCGCAAATCTTTTGCTCGCCCGCGCCAGCACGCGCGGAAGAGAAATGGCGATCCGCCAGGCCCTCGGCGCCGGACGGCGCCGCCTGACGCGTCAATTGCTGACCGAGAGTCTGCTGCTTTCTTTGCTCGGCGGAATGGCCGGCATCGCGTTTCTTTTTCTCGCCCAGGATTTTTTGGTGCGACTCGTTCCGGACGGTCTGCCGCGTCTCAATGAGATATCGATCAGCTGGTCCGTTTTACTTTTCGCTCTCACCGCTTCCGTCGTTTCCGGCGTGCTCTTCGGTTTGGCTCCAGCGTTACAAGCTGGCCGAATCGATTTGAATCACGCGCTGAAACAGGAAGGCCGGGCCTCAACCGGCTCGGGCGAACGTGCACGGACACGACGCGGTCTGGTGATCACTGAATTTGCATTGTCTTTGGTGTTGATGATCACTGCCGGTCTTCTTCTGCGGAGTTTCTGGGATCTACTGAACGTGCAGTTAGGATTCACTCCTCAAAATGTGATCAGCGTTCGCACAAGATTGCCCGAGCCAAATGATCCGAAGGTCGACAAATACGCAGCCGCTTCTCAGGAAGCGCCTTTCATACGGGAACTGATTCACCGATGCGCAATGTTGTCCGGTGTCGAAGAAGTAGCGATCGGAGATACGGCGTCTATTCCTTTAGATGAGAGTCTACGCGATCTAAAACTAATCTCGGAAGGCCAGTTCTTTTTCACGGTCGAGGGACGCGATGTTCAGGGCGATCACTCCACCGTGGTCGAACGGTCAAGCGTTTCGCCAAACTATTTTCATTTGCTGGCAATCCCGTTGCTGCGCGGTCGCTTTTTTAATGACTCGGATAGCGACAACACTCCACGGGTCGCGCTCATCAATCAGGCCATGGCGCAGAGTTATTGGCCTAACGAAGATCCGCTGGGCAAGCGCTTCAAGGCGGCTAAAGCGGACGCTCCGTGGATTACGGTTGTGGGCGTGATCGCGAACGCAAGGACCCAATCGCTCGCGCAAGCGGATCTGCCGCAAATCTATTTGGACTTATACCAGACCGGGGCCAAGCGTCTTGCGATACTTCTGCGCGGACATTTGCACGCCGCTGCGATCGCAGATGCGGTGCGCGAGCAGGTGCAGTCTCTCGATCCAACGCTTCCCGTCTCGGGTGCACAAACTCTTAACGAAACGGTTTCCGCGTCTCTAGCCCAGAGACGATTCCTGATGGAAATCGTTGCGCTCTTCGCGCTGACCGCCTTGCTCCTCGCGACGCTCGGAATTTACGGCGTGATTTCGTTCCTCGTCAGCGAACGCACCCACGAGATTGGAATTCGTCTCGCCCTCGGCGCAGCCAGAGCCAGTATCCTCAATCTGATTTTGCGGCAAGGTCTTCGCCTCGCTTTGACCGGAGCTGTCGTCGGACTTTTGGCGGCGCTCATCGTTTCGCGCTTCATTGCAACTCGGCTCTACGGAGTGCGACCGGCCGACCCTCTGACATTCGCCGCCGTCGCGATCCTGTTTTTATTTGTCGCGCTCGTGGCCTGTTACATCCCGGCCCGTCGCGCGACCAAAGTCGATCCGATGGTCGCCCTTCGCGAAGCATGAACCCATCGGGTCTCACATTTCGCGATGGAGGGTTGCGCCGACTGCGCAAACCATTCGCGCTCTTCGCAGCATTGTTTTTCGCTTTGTTTTCAATCGGCCGGCTCATGGCCAAATCGGCCGCTCCAGTTACCTATTTAATGATAACACGAGGCAGTTTAATTAGGATTCCGGGCTTTGTAGCCCGCGTAGTTACCTGATGCCAGCGCAAAGGAACCAAACGGGCGGTTGGGCGAAGTTGCCCGTTTCACTGCGAGCTATCGTTACTGGCATCGTCATTGCCCTTATTCCCGCGAACGTGTGGCCGCCATTGCTCCTGAGCCTTGGCGTGCCTGCGGCTGCGACTATCGAAGCAGTTTTCCTTGTGCTTTATCTCTGGTGGGCGAGCGGTAGCGGTCCACCAGCGAGAACCCGCGGCACTCGCGCGTTTGCTTTCCGAAGCGGTCCGCTCTCGCCGGCGCAATGGTTTTGGGGAATTATTGCCGCGTTTGCTTTCGCGGCAACGATTCACGCGGCAATCGTGCTCCTGTTCCGTTTCGTGCCCTTTCCGGCTGGGGCGTTTCGCCATGGCTACGACTTATCATACATTCCCTCGTTGCCTTTGAAGTGGATCGCTGTCGTGATTTCGGCGATCTCGGCCGGCGTTTGCGAAGAGACAGGGTTTCGTGGCTATATGCAGCGCCCGATCGAACAACGTCATGGCGCGGCGACAGCGATTCTCGTGTCCTCATTTTTCTTCATGCTGTTACATCTTAGCAAAGCCTGGGCGATGATCGGCATGGTGCCAATTGTCTTTGGAGCGGGGGTGCTGCTTGGAGTTCTTGCCTGGTCTTCAGGATCTCTCATTCCAAGCATGATTGGCCACGTCGTAATGGATATCGGGTTGTTTGCCTATTGGTGGACCGGCATCGCGGGCGACTTTACCGCGCGCCCGATCTCGGAGACAGGACTTGATTGGTCGTTCCTAGTCACAGCCGGCGTTTTGGCTACTACGCTTACCATTGTCCTGCTCGCGGCATGGCGGCTCAGGGCAATCAGAATGTCGATAACACTTGCTACCTAACCAATTACCCGCGTGAAACAAATGCGAAGCGTTTTGTTACTGGCACTTTCGACCCTTACCGTTGGCCAACTGACGGCCCAATCGCCGCCTCCTCCCATTACGGTAGTTAAAGCTAGTCGGCTGCTTGATCCCCGATCGGGAAATGTGCTGGCGCCAGCAGCTGTCTTAATTGAAAGCGGCAAGATAAAGGGGGTTGGTCCGCCTGCGCGCGTGCAAGCGAAGGCACCCGCCGATGCTAAGATCATCGACCTGGGCAACGCAACCCTGCTGCCCGGGTTGATCGACAGTCACACACACTTGCTGATTGACCCCGTCGCGCCAGCGGAGGTCGAGTGGGCGCGTCGGTACAATGGCGCCTTTGTGCTGGACCTATTGCTGGCGATTGTCGAATCGCCAAGCAAACGAGTGTTGATGGGCGCACAGGCGGCTCGGGAGGATCTGGAGAGTGGCGTTACGACCGTTCGAAATCTTGGTCACTCTGGCATTGATGGTGATACTGAATTGCGTGATGCGATCAACGCCGGCCGCGTCGTTGGCCCAAGGATCCTGGCTTCTGGACGCAAGCTCATTACGCGAAGTGACTACGTTCAGAACCTCAATCCCGCTCTGGCCGACGCGATCCTTGAGCAGGAGTTCTTACTAATTGACGGAACAGACCGCGCGCGTCAGGCAGTCCGGCAGAACGAGTTCCGAAACGTCGACGTGATCAAGGTTGCGGCTGATGAAAATCTCACGGTTCCTGAACTTGGGGCGGTTATTGAAGAAGCGCACCGCAAGCACCTCAAGGTCGCCGTCCACGCCGTCGACAAGACCAGCATCCAAACCGCCATCGATGCCGGCGCAGATTCCATCGAGCATGGCAACGAGACAACTGACGCGCAACTCAAGCAGATGCACGACAAAGGCATCTTTTTCGACTTTACACCCACTTCCTATGGCGACTTTTTTACAAAAATTGTCGATGGAACTATTGCGATGTCTCTCAAGCTGCGACCTGAGCGTCGAGGTTCCGATGAGCGCACCCGGCAGCGCTACAACGATCTGGCGCAGCAGCTTTTGAAGGGAGCGGAATTTCCAGACGCGTCCGATGAGAGCAGGGATCGGGTGTACGACAGCTTGGTTCAGCGGGTGTTGAAGTCGGGCGTGAAGTTTGCGGCGGGATCCGACATGGGCTGGTTCTACCCCGGAAAAACACGCGGCGAGGCGTCGATATCAAGATTTCCGACTTTGCATAAAGCCGGGATGCCCTCCCTCGACGTGATTCGTGCCATTACGACCAACGCCGCGGAAATGTTAGGCTGGCAGGATCGCGTAGGCGCTATTGAGCCCGGGAAATTTGCTGATCTCGTAGCCGTTGCCGGAGATCCGATCGCCGACATTACAGAATTAGAGCGAGTTCGATTCGTAATGAAGGGCGGGCAAGTAGTGAGGAATGACCTTACGTCACATTGAGATACCATCCGACGCATTCGAACAACTCCGCCTAACGAGAGTAACTCAATGAAACGAATACGAACCTTCCTATTGGTGGCGCTAACCACCTTTACCGCCGGCGCCCTGGGACAAGAGACAAGGAGCGTCGCGACGCCCAGCGCTACCACGCTGCCACAGTCGCAGCAGCCACCGGCTGTCCGTGTGGTTGACCTGAAGGCGTCCGACGGCACCATCCTGAAGGCGAGCTACTTTGCCGCGGCAAAACCCGGTCCTGCTGCTTTGTTGTATCATCAGAGCAACCGGACGCGTAAGGAGTGGGATATGGTCGCCCGCCAACTCGCGGCCGAGGGAATCAACACATTGACCGTCGATGTTCGCGGGCACGGCGAAACCGGTGGGCAAGAAAGCCGCGGTGAGGTAAGAAAGAAGCAATGGCCTCTCGACCTTGACGCGGCGTTTCAATACTTGATCTCCCAGTCGGGAGTAAAGCGCGATGTCATAGGCATCGGAGGCGCAGGCGTAATCGGCGTTGAAAATTCCGTCGAAACGGCGCGCCGGCATTCCGATCAGGTAAAATCGCTGGTGCTACTTTCTGGAGAAACATCTCGCGACGGGTTGCAATTCTTGCGACAAGCGTCGCAACTGCCAGAGCTGTTCGTCGTGGCCGACGCCGACGAATACGCTCCCATCGTGGAAGCGATGGAACTGCTCTACATCACTGCCTCAAGCCCAGGCAGGAAATTCGTGCACTACTCCGCGTCGCACGAAGCGCCCTGGCTTTGGTATGAACCCTTTGATATCGGCAAAGTTCCCGCCAATGGGGGACACGGAACCGACATGTTCAAAGTCCATCCCGAACTTCCCGGCATCCTCGTGGACTGGTTTGTGACCACGCTGATCAAAACACCAGGTCACGCGCCGGCCGATACCGTAGCATCCGCGGCAATCCTCAATCAGATCGAGATGCCCGACGGAGTTGCGCAGGTCACGCAACAATTAATTGAAGCTCGCCGAAAAGATCCCCAGGTGCAGCTGTTCCCGGAAATTACGGTCGACATCGTAGCCTCGGGCCATTTGCGCCAGGGCGATGCGAAGACGGCAATTGAAATCTTCAAGCTCAACCTGCTGGCTTATCCCGATTCTGCCGACGCGCACAGCAATCTTGCCGACGCCTATTTGAAGAATGGACAGAAAGACCTGGCACGGCAGTACGCCGAGAAGGGGTTGGCCCTCCTGGATTCTCACGCCGCGCCTGCCTCATCATGGTCTGATACAGAACAGCGGCGCGGTGAGATTCGTAAGGACGTGGAGCAGGTCCTCAAAAAGTTAAGTCAATGAACGCAATCAATGGCGTACGACAGTTATCTGTCCTAGCGACTTGTCTGACGAGCATCGTGCTCACCGCGTCGGCTGACGACCTTCCACGGAAAACGAAAATGCCGCGCGAGAGCTACCCAGAAGTTGACGTTATTTACGATTTCGTTACCGCGCCGGATGGCAAGCGACTAAGGACCATCATCACCAAGTCGCACAACGCGACCGCGAAATTGCCGGTGATTTTTGTAGCCGGCTGGCTTAGCTGCGATTCGGTTGAAGCGCCGGAAGGGACTAAGGATACGGCGGGTCTGGCATTTCGAGAGCTCGCGCAGCTACGCGATTTTTGTTTATTCCGGGTGGATAAAGAAGGCGTCGGCGACAGCGAAGGTAATTGCGCAGAAAACGATTTCGCATCTGAGCTCGCAGGCTATCGCGCGGCGTTTCGTTCGCTGAAGAAGTACGACTTCATCGACCCGAGCAAAATCTACATTTTTGGAGTCAGCAACGGTGGCGGATTCGCGCCGCTGGTTCCCGAAACTGACGCCGAACAAAGCCAGGTGCACGGTTACATCGTGGTGGGCGGCTGGGTAAAGACCTGGTTCGAGCATATGCTCGAGATCGAGCGGCGCCGCTTTGGCTTGATGGGCAAATCGCCCGGAGAAGTGAACGATCGAATGAAGCTCGTCGCTAATCTTTATCATGACTGGCTGATCAAGAACAAAGCCATCGACGTCATTCTGCGAGAAAAGCCTGAGCTAACCGACCTTTGGCCTGAAGGAAAAGATCACGCGCATCTCTATGGGCGTCCGCTCGCATTCTATGAGCAGCTGCAAAGACTGAATCTTGCCGCTGCATGGTCGCGGGTAAGAGTGCCGGCTCTCATTCTGCACGGCCAGTTCGACTGGATCATGACCCGGGAAGATCACGAACTAATCGCGCAGTATGTGAATGCCAACCGTCCGGGAGCAGCGCGCTTTCTCGAAGTTCCTGAGATGGGACACACCTTTCAGCATTACCTGAGTTTCACCGACGCGTTTCATGGCAAGGAAGCTCCCTTCGATCCTAAAGTCGCGACGCTGTTGATCGACTGGTTAAGAGGACAATAAGCGAGAAGGGTTATGTCATTGCTGGCTTATCTTCGTGATCACGATTTTTTGCGCAGCCGGCGCGGTTCTTCTCATCGGATGCACCAATCTCGCCGGCATATCACTGGCGCGCGCCGGAGCGCGGCAACGCGAACTGGCGGTGCGAACGGCGCTCGGCGCGACGCGCGGCCAGCTTACCCGTTTGTTGTTGGCGGAAAGCTTCATCGTGGCGCTGATCGGCGGCTCGTTAGGCCTGTTCCTCGAAGTTTGGGGCCAGGGCGCTCTTCTTCGTCTCGTCCCGACGGACTTGCCGAGGATCGAGAATTTCTCGATCGATTGGCAAGTGTTTGCCTTCGCGGGCCTCGTCACTTTGATCGCATCGTTGGTCTGCGGCCTCATCCCGGCGTGGTTGCTTTCGCGTTCCGACCTGCGCGATGCACTCGTGGCCAACGGTCGCGGATCGGCGGGCAGCGGTTTGCAATCCCGTCTCCGAACCTGGCTCGTCGCGGGGCAGATCGCGCTTGCCCTCGTTCTGCTTGCAAATGCCGGGTTGCTCTTTCGCAGTTTCGCGCGTCTGAACAGCGAACAGCCGGGATTCGCTGCTTCCGATCTTCTCACCGTGCGGCTCTCTTTGCCGCAGACGACCTACACCGATCGCGCCGCCCTTATTCAATATTACGAAAAACTTCAGCCGCGCCTGCTCGCTTTGCCGGGGATACAAAATGTCGGCCTGGTGTCGCTCCTGCCGCTCGCTCCCAAGAGCCAATCGACGATTCCGTTCACCCGGCCCGATCGGCCGCCGGCAAAACGAGAGGACACGCCGTCGGCGAATTATCGAATCGTCAATCCGGATTATTTTCGCGCGATGGGAATTCCACTTTTGAGCGGCCGTTATTTTACCGAGGAAGATAATGGTGACCGGCCACCGCTTGCGATCGTCAGCGCGGTTTTGGCCGCTAAATATTTTCCCGACCGCTCACCGATCGGACAGCGCTTGATGATTGACGATACCGATGCCGAGCCGCGAGTGGTCGAGATCATCGGCGTCGTTGGTGCGGTAAAACAAAGCAATCTGGAAACGCCGGCGAAGGCCGACATTTACCTGCCGTTGCGCCAGGTACCAAAGGACGGTGTGCCGTGGATGCGCTACAGCACGTATTGGATCGTGAAGACTTCAGCTGCTGCGCCGGGGCTCGATCATCTGGTGCGCGCGGAAATCCGGAAGGTCGATGCCGATGTGGCGGTGGGTGCAATTCGGCCTATGACTGAGGTGATGATGGCAGCGCTGGCCTCGCGCCGGTTTAGTTTGTTATTGGTCGGCTCCTTTGCGGCGGCCGCTTTGTTTTTGGCTGCGGCCGGATTGTATGCGGTGATCTCGTATGGAATTCAGCAACGGACCAGGGAGATCGGCGTGCGCCTCGCGCTCGGCGCCACCCACCGGAGCATCCTAGGGATGATTCTCCGCGAAGGCGCTCTGCTTCTGGGCACCGGCCTTGTAGCCGGCATCGCTGTTGCACTGATGATGGCGAAACTGGTCGCGAACCAAATGTATGGAGTCAGCGCGCGCGACCCGTTTAGTTTTGTCGTCGTCAGTGTCCTGTTGGCGACAATTTCACTCCTGGCCTGCTGGATCGCCGCCCGCCGCGCCCTGAAGGTCGATCCAGTAATCGCGCTTCGATCTGACTAAACGGATTCAGGCCGCGAAATCGAAACGGGCGCCGGAACGCGCGCGCGCAGCTTTTTCATAAACCGCCACCGCGGCGACCGCGTCTTCGATGGCGACGCCGGTGCTGTCGAAGACAATGATTTCGTCATCGGAGCTGCGGCCTTGCTTGCGGCCGGCAACGATCTCGGACAACTCGGCGTAGACATCTTCCTTTCGCATCAAACCCTGGGCGATGGCGTGGTGGGTATCGCCGATGGTGCAGGATTGCTCGAGGCTGTCGGCAACGACTTTGGCGGACGCCATCAGCGCCGGATCGATCTCCTGTTTGTGAGTGTCATCCGCCCCGACCGCGGCGATGAAGGTTCCCGGAACGACCTCTTCTTTGCGCACGAAGAATTCGGTCGCCGTGGTGCAGGTCACGAAAACGGCGCTGTGCTGAAGGGCTGGCCCGAGATCGCGGACGGGTTCGATCTCGAGTTCTAATTCGTTACTCAGTTTGATCGCGAAGTTCTGGGCCGCGGCCTGGTCCAGATCGAAGACGTAAATTTTCCGAAGAGGAAGAACCGCGCAGAGCGCCCGGAGCTGTGCCGCGGCCTGCTGACCGCAGCCGCAAATCGCGGCGGTGGAAGAATTCGGCCGCGCCAAATATTTCGCCGCCACCGCGGATGCGGCGGCGGTGCGTTTTATCGTGATGTCGATCGAATCAAGAACCGCCAGCGGCGAACCGTTCTCGCCGTCACATAACAGGATCAGGCCTTGAATTGTGGGAAGCGCCACTGCGGTTCTGTTGCGCGGGAAATTCGTATTGAGCTTCGCGACCAGATAGGTCCTGTCGTGCGGCAAGAGCGCCGCTTTGATGTGCAAGCCGCCGCCCGGCGCTTTCACGCCGAGAATGCCGGCGGGCGGGACCTTTCCTTCGCCCTGCATTCGGAACGCTTCCTCCACCGCGTCGATGCACTCCGGCAAGGTCAGCAGTTGCTCCACTTCGCTTCGGCGGAGCAGCAAAGTCCCCTCAGTTTTCATTCGGCGCGCCGACCAGGCGAGAGATCTCGTCGCCGGTTACGGCTTCGACCGGGCTTTCTCCGCGGCGAAAAATCCGGGCGCCGTTGGAACCGCCCAGAGTTACCTTGCCATTCTCGACCCGCACCCACGCGCCTTCGCGCATGCCGAGCACGGGCGTTTCATTTTCCTCGAGGAATTGGAGGATGCGTTCTTCCTGCGTTTCGCCCATGTGCTTCGAAGTCGGATCGGGATCCTGAAAGTGCGGGCTGATCTGGAACGGGACCAGGCCCAGCGCATCGAAGGAGCGCGGCTGAACGATCGGCATGTCCTTCGTGGTCTTGATGGTCGGGCCGGCGACGTTCGAGCCGGCGCTGCTGCCGATGTAAGGCGTGCCATTCCGGATCCGCTGGCGAATCGGTTCGAGCAGCGCGAAATCCTGGAGCGCTTTCAGGAGCCGGAAGGTGTTGCCCCCGCCGATGAAAATTGCGTCCGCACTGGCCACGGCTTTTCGCGGATCATCCGCGCTGTGGGCGGAGTTCAGCTCGTAACCCATCGCGGCAAAGCGCGCCCTGGCTTTCGTCGCATAGCCGTCGCGGTCGTGCAAAGCGTAAGGAAAAAACAAAACCCGGCGCGCTGGGCCGAGGACATCCCGGATCGCTTCCTCGACGTGGTCGAGATAGCCGCGGCCGTGGAGGGTGGAGTTGCTCACCAGGAGAATATGCAAGTTCATTGTTACAGATATAACACAAAGATATAAGTATATACAAACGACGACTCAATCAACCAGATCGCTTCGATAGCCCGGCCTGCAACCAGTCGGAACCTGTCGGTCAGGGACGGGGCCGCGTATTGTCGTACACAGTTGGAAATTTTTGATCGATGCTCGCCTGGCTCGGGATCACGGGCGGTTGGCCGCTCAGGCTCGGGACGTAGGCGAAGACATACGGTTTATCGTCCTTGTGCCAGGCCAGCGCGGTGACAGCGCCTTCCGGGCAGCGATACCTTATGGTCGGAACCGTGGATGGTTCCGCCGCGGCTGCTTCCGTGGTCCAAGTGGCTGCGATCGACACGAGACATGCTTCCACTTCTTCCGGCGCGAATTTCAGCGATGCACCCAGGGTTGCTTTGATGAAACAGGCATAGCGCGCGATGCCGTTATAGTAGCCGATTCGCACCGTCAAAGTTCCCCCGAAATCGTACTCCCACGCGCTTTCAACGTGGAACCCGCCGATCAAAGCCTGGGCGAACCGCTCTCCTGTAAGTTGCGCAGCAATCTGCTCTTTCGTCTGGGTAAGAATGTTCATACGTGATCGATATCATTCACATTTTCTTTCTGAAAAGAAGCCAGGAATCTCGGGATTCGCCAAGATTACCGACGTGGTGAAGAGTGCCGGCTCATGAGAAAAATCGGCCTCATCGCGATGATCGCCTGCACGGCGGCTATCGTCCGCGCCGAGCCGCTCCTGCCGACGGCCGATGGCACCACCTGGCAATACGAATCGACCGAGGAGCTGGGCGGTCCGGACGCGGCCGCTCCGACGACGGTAACAATATCGGTGAGCGTTGGCCGGCAGACTTTCGACGGCAAAGAATTCCTCAACTTCGAAACGAGGACCGACGACGTCGTCACCCGAACAGAATTGATGACGCTCGATGAACATGGGTTGGTCTGTCATGTTCGTGGCGGCAAGGATGGACGCATGGCCAGGCTCGATCCGCCGCAAACGCTTGTTCCCGCCACGATAAAAGTCGGCGATTCCTGGGAATCCGACGGCGAGGTGGCCGGGATGGAAATGCGGCAGCGTTTCGGAGTGGTGAGCCAGGAACAGGTCCGCGTGCCGGCCGGCAACTTCCGCGCGTTCCACATCCATTGTGAAGACGCGTCGGTTATGTCAGTCGCGCTCGATCGCTGGTTTTTTCCTGGCGTCGGATTTGTGAAAGAGACCACCTTGGTCCGGGGACCGACCGGTGGGTTGCTGCAACGGGTGACACTGGAATTGCAGAAACCGCCCGAGATTGTCGCCAAGCCTCAAGCGTCATCGTCCCCGACCGCGGCCCCGCCGCGTCAGACTCCAACGCCGCCCATCCGTGGCCCCGAAGTCCAGACCGAACCATCCCGTGCGGGCAAGAAGTTGAGCGTCGAAGTTTCCACCGATCCGGCCGGCGGAATGAAAACCGAATTCAAATCGGACGTGGAAAACATTTACGTCCGCTGGCATGGCCACGGTTTGCCCGAGCGTGCCCGGGTGCGAGTGGCCTGGGTCGCGGAAGATGTCGGCGATTTGGTGGAACCGAATTTCATCGTCGATGAAACTGAGAGCGTCGCCCCCGCTCCGGATGCGAGCGCGCGGTTTACCCTCGGCCGCCCGCCGGATGGCTGGGCCGAAGGCAAATATCGTGTCGAATTCTACGTGAACGACGAGTTGGAGGAGACGATCCGAGTATCGATCGTAAAATAATTCTCGTTAGGATTCCGAAATAATTGTCTTGAGTGCCTAACGATCATCTTGCTAATCCTTCGGGAACCGAAGGAGAAACATTATGATCAAACCTAGATTGACCCATCTCGGATTTTTCCGAGCACCCCTCGCAGTCAGTTTGCCGTTCGTCCTCGCGACCAACATTCTTGCCCAGAACCCGGCGCCTACGACGACTGAAACAAGAGCCACGGTCCGGTCGTTCAATGAAAACGGCACGGAGGAAGCCACCACCGAACGCGTGTTCGTGACCGGGTCGGCCATTCCGACCGCGGCGGAAGTGGGACCGAACCCGGTCCTCAACGTCACGCGCGACCTGATCAACAAATCCGGTGAGCGCAACACCGAGGAACTTCTCCGCAATCTTCCCGTGGCGAACGCGAACGGCGTCCCGGTTTCCAACAACGAGAACGGATCGAACACCGCCGTAGGCGCGGCGACAATCGCGCTCCGCGGTTTCGACGCCCGGGCAACGCTCATCCTCCTCGATGGCCGCCGCGTGGCGCCTTATCCCACGGGCAACCGGCGCGTCGTCTTCATCGATTTGAATACGATTCCGGAATCGTCCATCCAGAGCATTGAGATCTTGAAGGATGGCGCGTCCACCACCTATGGCGCCGATGCAGTGGCCGGCGTGGTGAACATCAAGCGCTGGCGCGATTATCGCGGCGCGGAGGCGAAGTTTGAGTATGGTAACACGACCGATAGAGACTCGGGCTCAATCAATACCGCGCTGACTTTTGGGGTGGGCGATGGGAATACCAACGTCTCCGGCACGATCAACTACTACCATCGCAATTCGATCTTCAATCACGACCGCAGTTATTCGGCGGTGCCGCCATTCCTGAGCAGCAATGCGAGCCCGTACAATCTTCAGTTGAACAAACTGGCGGTGGCGGAGGCTGGCGGCAGGGTCGTTCCGGGTGCGGCCGCGAACGAGTTTGCGGGTGCACCCACCGGCACAAACGGGTTAGCTCCGGCTAGCGCTTACCTCTACGATGTCAGGCGCATTAGAGCGTTCGGGGGGATCCTCCCGGGGTTTAACTTCAACGAGTTCTCCCTCTCGTTTCCGTCGTCCGAGCGCTATGGCGGTTATGTCGCGATGGATCACAAAATCTTCGGCGATGCCCTCGTCGTTTACGGCGACGCGATGTATCAAAACGTGAAGACCCATAATGAGCTGGCTCCGCCGGCGACGGGAAATTTCCAAACTCCGGGGTTTGTCACGCTCGCGATCCCGCCACGGGTGGCCAATCCCGCAGGAACGACTCCGTTCGGCGGGCCCACTTATGCCGATACCGGAGTGACTCCCGGCGCGTTCAACCCTTTTAACCCGTTCAACCAAATCATCTCCGGCGGAACGCGCGCGCGTCTCGCCGAATTTGGCAACCGACTTTTCGACAACGAGAGCGACGCCTTCCTCGGCACGATTGGTTTTCGCGGCGACAAGTTGTTCAACGGAACCTGGGGTTACGACGCAGGCTTCCGCTACAGCCAGATCAAAAACACCACCACCGGGCAGCAAGTATCCATCTCGCGTTTTAACCGCATCCTGAACCAGGCCGACCCGATATTCAGGCCAGGCTCGTCGGAATTCATCGGGACGACGGTCGCCTTCAACCCCTTCGGCGATTTCCGCGTTCCGATTCCGTCTAATCAGGCCTCGGTCGAATTCGCCCGCGTCCATCCTCGAGACATCGATACCTCGAAACTGGCTACGGTGGATGCGACCATCTATACGACCGACCTTTTCGACTTGCCGGCAGGCGGAATTGGCTTCGCCCTCGGCGGGCAGTTTCGGCGCGAATCGCTCAACGAAGATCCCGACCAACTCAACATCAACGGCGATATCGCCGGCAACTCAGCGATCGCTCCCGCCCGCGGTGGCCGGAAGTCTTATGCCATCTTCGTGGAGACTCAAATCCCCATCTTCAGCGAGAAGAATGCAATCCCCGGATTTCACGCCTTGGATATCAACGCAGCCGGACGTTACGAGAAGTTCCTCAACAACGATACGGATGTAGCGGTGCCGAAGGTTGGGATCCGCTGGCAGCCGCTCGACGACTCACTCACGCTACGATTTACCTGGGGCCTTGGGTTCCGCGAACCGTCGCTCGAAGAATTATTTTCCGCTCCCATTTCCGACATCCAGCCGTCGCACGATCCTATGAATGGAGGCGCGTTTGAGCCCGAAACTACCACCCTTATCCAGAGCACCCCGACTCTGGCGCCAGAGGATTCTGAGACATTCAGCGGCGGATTTGTTTGGACGCCGAAGTTTGTTCCAGGCTTGACCATCTCGACGGATATCTGGCAAATCGAACGGACCGGCGTGGTCCAGTCCGCGTTTCTTGATGCCGTGTTGGCGCGCGAACTGGCTGGCACCTTGTTGCCGGGAGAGCGGGTCGAACGTCTGCCGGACGGCACCATCACCCGCATCGTCGTATCCAATCGGAATGAAGCGTCCCAGAAAGCAAACGGCGTCGATTTCGGCCTTCAATACCAGTACCCAACGGAGTCATTTGGCACCTTTACCTCGCTGACGCAGGTGACCTATCTCAACTCCTTTGAAATCCAGCGCGTCGCCGGCGGACCGACCGAACAACTGGCCGGCGTAACGACCGACCCTGGCCAGTCCCAGGAGGGTTATTACAGGTGGAGAGGCAATACCCGCCTGGATTGGGCCTACAAAGGCTTCGATCTCATCGGCACGGTTCGCTTGATAAGTGGCTTTATTGAGCAGGATCCCGACGGGAACACTCGGAACGTGGATAGGCGATGGCTGTTCGACCTGCAAGCCTCCTACGACTTTGGCGCCCTTGTTACGACGGCGGAGACCAGCCCCAGCTATTCCAAGAACGACAAATCCACTGCTTCCACTGACGCTTCAACTCAGCTGAGCTTCTGGGATCGTATGTTGAAGGGCACCACCTTTACCGTCGGCGTCATTAACGTCTTCGACCAGGATCCGCCGTTTTCTTCCGGGCAGGGTGGAAATGCGGTTGGTTATCCGGGCTACACCTACGACTCGACAGGGCGCTTCTACTACGTGCGCCTGACGAAGAAGTTCTAAGCCTCTGCCGGATTTATTTGCTAAAGAGCCGCTGGCGCGATCTTGCAGCGCCAGCGGAGAACGTTTAGGGCTTGGACAAAGTGCGCGTCGCGATTGTCTCTGCTATTCTCTTTCTCTCCGGATGTAGCGCGCTTCTTTTCCAGACCCTTTGGCTCCGGCTCAGCGGTCTGGCTTTCGGAAATTCCGTTTGGTCCGCGGCTCTAATTCTTTCGAGCTTCATGGCAGGGCTCGCTCTGGGAAGCGCCATCGCTGCCTCGATGACGCTCTCACGGCGGCGACCGCTGCGGGTCTACGCCGGCTTGGAAATGATCGTGGCGATCTTTGGTTGCACTCTGGTGTTTGCGCTTCCCCTGCTCGGGGAATGGATGCGTCCGGTCTTCCAAGCCTTTTGGAATCATCAGCAGCTGCTCAATGTTCTTCGTTTCGCGGTTTCGTTTTTGATCCTGCTAGTTCCGACCACGGCCATGGGATTAACCCTTCCCGTTTTGTTGGGAGATCCGCTTTTAAAACGCCAGGAGTTTGGCCGGAGCATGGGCATTCTTTATGGGGCCAACACCCTGGGTGCAATGGCTGGCGCGCTGCTCGGCGAAATTTATCTGGTCGAGAGATGCGGACTCTTGGGAACGGCATGGACGGCCGCGGGCGTGGGCTGCGCAGCTGCCGCCATTGCATGGACGTTCGCCCGGACCGGGTCGGTGCCAGTCGGGAAAGCTTCAACGCGATTCCGGTTGCGGCGCTCGTTGGAAACAAGGCTGCCATGGAGCCTGCTCCTCGTGAGCATGGGGGCCGGCGCCATCCTTCTCGGCCTCGAAGTGATCTGGTTCCGCTTCCTGCGTTTGTACGTTGCTTCCACTTCCATCGCCTTCTCCATCATGCTCGCGGTCGTCTTGGCTGGAATCGGTCTCGGTAGCATTGGCGGTAGCCTGATTCCACACCGCGTCCTGCCGCGACGGCAACTGTTGCCCCTGCTCCTGATACTCTCCGCCAGCGCGACTCTTCTTTCTTATTTGTTCTTTCCGGTGCCGGTTCGCCCACCAAATATTCCTACGTTCGATCGCGCTTTCGCGCAGCAGGTGGGGCTGCTCTCATTGGCCTTAATGTTTCCTGTCGCTTTTCTGTCAGGTGCTCTGCTTCCAGCGATTGCGACCTGTGTTCAATCCGAGGTGACCGACCGGATGAACAGCTCAGGTCTCACCATCTTGTTCAACACCATCGGCGCCGCCTGCGGGCCGCTGCTCGCGGGGTTTCTCCTCCTGCCTCGGCTTGGATTCCAGTCGAGCTTGATCTTTTGCGCAGCCTTTTACGCTGGGCTCGCTTTGCTAACGAGTCAAAAACAGAGCTGGTCCCTGCGGCGACCTTCTGGAATTGCAATGGTTTCGCTCAGCGCGGCCTTTGTTCTGATCCTGGCGATCTTTCCCTACCATCGCGCCGAAAACCATTTCGCGAATGCCCGTCGCCTATACGAAGTCGACGGTGCCGTCCTGTCTAAGAAGATCGAAGGCACCGCCGATACCTTTCAACTATTGCGCCGCGATCTCTACGGTCAGCCTTACTACTATCGGCTAGTCACCAACTCTTATTCCATGTCGGGAACCGTGCCGCGCAGTCAGCGTTATATGCGAATGTTTGCCTACTTGCCTCTCGCATTGCGCCCCGAGAGCGAGAATGCCCTGTTGATTTGCTACGGCGTCGGCGTGACTGCCGATGCCTTCACGCGCGATGCCCGACTCAAGCATCTCGACATCGTCGATATTTCGAAGGAGGTCTTCGACCTGGCTGATTCCTACACCGGCGCGGGTTACTTGAATCCTCTGCGCGATCCGCGAGTCACGACTTTCGTCCAGGATGGCCGCTTCTTTCTCCAGGCAGGTCCCGAACGCTACGACATTATCACCGGCGAACCGCCACCATTAAAGACGGCAGGAGCAGTCAATCTCTACACCCAGCAATTCTTTTCGCTGATGAAGGGCCGGTTAAAGGATGGAGGGATCGCTAGCTTCTGGTTGCCAATTTACCAAATTACTGTCGACGAAACTAAAGCGATCCTTCGCGCCTTCCATAACGTTTTCCCGAACGCGTCTCTCTGGGCGACCTCCGATATGGAATGGGTCATGATCGGAATAAAACCGCCTGTGCGAACGCCGGACGAAGATCTCGCCCGCAGACTCTGGACCGACTCCAGTTCGGGGTCCGATTTAGTCCGAACCGGGTTCGAGGTCCCCGACCAAATACCGGCGTTATTCGTCATGGATGCTGAGGAAATCGACCGGTTGACACAAGGCGTCGAACCGCTGGATGATTTTTATCCTAAGCGGCTGACGGACGCGCAGCCCGATCTGAAACCGGTATTTCAGCTGAGTTATGCTTACTTCGAAAGGTCGGGGGCTCTGCAACGTTTTCTGGCTTCCTCTCTGATCCGCGATATTTGGCCTAACGAACCGAAGGAATCACTCGAGCCGCTCTTTCTCTTGCGCGAAACACGATACCGCGCGGTGATGTCCGGAAGTAACTGGTTGGCCGAGCTCGATTTTTACCTGCGTCGGTTGCGGCTGCGTACCCCAGTTTTGGAGGTCCAGAACAGTGACGAGTTTCGCGTTGCGCTCGCTGAGAGCTTAGCTGCTGACTCGCATTCTTTGCCGACCGAAGCGGTCCACGATCTCGTGGCCGGTGCGCTCGCGCGCCGGGATTTAGAGGCCGCCATTCGATTGCTCGAGGGCGAAAAAGACCGCGGTTTCTCGAACGTCAACGATCTCTTCCTCCTCATCTATCTCTACTGTCACAATGGGAATGTCGAGAAAGCGGAGGCTCTCGCCAGCGCCCAAGCGGAATCAATCCCAAAAGATCAGTTCGTTGGTTGGCTCTGGGGAGAATTGCAGGCGGAAACCGGATTTCGTCCTCCCCGCTGAGAACGATCCTGCGAACATCGCGGCATGACCTTCTCGTTTGCGTGGCGGTAACGGGGTCGTAGAGTTGTGCATGAGAATGCTGCTCGCGACATGCGCGACGAGTTTGCTCACGACTGGCATCCTTGTCGGTTCCGCGCTTGGTGGTAAGCGGATCGATCCACCAGCGAACGAGCGGAGTGTCTTCGTGACCGGCTCGCTGATACCACAACGGATCAAGTTAAAGCCAATCGGCACCACGACTGTCTCACCCGTGCGGATTATCGATCGCCGCGAAATCGACGCTAATGGCCGCCGGACGACTCGCGGAGCTTTGACCTCCGATCCATCCGTTCGCGTGGTAGGCCACTAACTCGCGCCGTTTTTCTTGTCGGGGCCGCCAAAGCGTTCGATCCATGTCGCTAGCTGTTCGTTCTCTATCTTGGCGAACAGGACATCTGGAACGGTAATGGTGGCTTTGGGCTTGAGCGTATCTGTCAGGTTACCTGGCCAGGCTGGGGGGCCTTCGCTTCCCGCGAAGGCCTTCCTGATTTTCGCTGAGGCGTCAGGGATGAATGGCTGAGCGATCGCCGCAAAAACCATCGCGAGGTTAAGCGCATAGCGAATCGAAACTTCCGCCGATACGGGATCGGTCTTCATCGTCACCCAGGGTTCTGCTTTTTGGAGATACTCGTTTCCGATTACCCACATTGACCGCAGTTCTGTCGCCGATTTGCGGAAATCCATCGCCTCCATCAGGCGAGTCAGCGTGGAGAGACGCTGCTCGAGCGCGCTTGTCGTTTCGGCCTCGAGGGAACCATATTCGCCTTTCTCGGGAACCACGGCTCCAAGACGCGCGGTGCAGAACTTGGCGATCCGATTGATAAAGTTACCGAGAACGTCAGCCAGTTCGTGATTGACCGTCGCCTGGAAATGTTGCCAGGTGAAATTCGAATCGTCTGACTCCGGTGCGTTTGCCAGAAGATACCAGCGCCAATAGTCGGCCGGCAATAACTCCAGCGCCTGATCCATGAAGATACCGCGATTACCCGAGGTGGAGAACTTGCCTCCATAGTAGTTCATCCAGTTAAGGCCTTTGACGTAGTCAACAACCTTCCAGGGCTCGCCCGATCCGAACAAAGTGACCGGAAAACCGACCGTGTGGAATGGCACGTTGTCCTTGCCCATGAACTGGACGTAACGAACATCTGCCGCGCCCTGATCCTCGCGCCACCAACGTCGCCAATTCTCCTTCGTCGCTTCCGCCCATTCCATGGTGGCGCCGACATACTCGATCGGCGCGTCAAACCAGACATAGAAGACTTTGCCTTCAAAACCGGGCCGGACCTTATCTTGATAAGCTACCGGAATCCCCCAAGTAAGGTCGCGCGTGATACTACGATCCTTTAACCCTTCATCCAGCCACTTTCTTGCGATCGAAGTAACCAGCACCGGCCAGTCTTTCTTGGAATCGATCCATTCCCGCAGCCGGCCTACCATCTGAGACTGCTTTAGAAAGAGATGCTTAGAATCGCGCAGCTCGATGTTCGTCGATCCAGAAACCGCGGAGCGCGGTTTGATCAGATCGGCTGGGTCAAGGACGCGGGTGCAGTTCTCGCATTGATCGCCGCGCGCTCGCTCGTAGCCGCAATGAGGGCAGGTTCCAATAACATAACGATCTGGGAGAAAGCGCCCGTCACCGATTGAATAGACCTGCCTGGTCGTTCTCTCTTCCAACAGGCCATGCTGATCGAGTTGGTGATAGAAATGCTGGGTGATCTCGTGGTTTTGCGGCGAGTGAGAGCGGCCAAAGTGATCGAAGGAGAGGCCAAAGCGGTTCCCGAGATCCCTCTGGAGGACGTGCATCTGCGCGCAATACTCGTCAATCGGGAGACCGGCCTCATGGGCTGCCAGCTCAGCAGGCGTGCCATGTTCGTCGGTCGCGCAAATGAACAGGACTTCGTTCCCGCGCGCCCGCTGGAAGCGCGCGTAGGTATCCGCTGGTAACATCGAGCCAACTAAATTGCCGAGATGCTTTACACCATTGATGTAAGGCAATGCCGATGTAATGAGGTAGCGGCTCATACCAACAGGTAGGGACGCGTTTCCGGCGCGTCCGACTTTGTCAGGCTTGGCGTTTTTACAGTTAAAAGTCGGACGCCTCGGAAAGGCGTCCCTACCTGATGAGCTACCATTTAGTCCCAGCCGATCTGGCGGCCTTTGTTTTGAGTCTCAAGCCATGACTGCAATGGCTTGAAGTATTCGACCATGGCGCGAGTGGAAAGGTCTTCGCCGGTAGCATCCTTCAACACCTTTCGCCAATCTTCGGTGCCGCCTTTCGCCATGATCTTTTTCAAGAACGCTCCTACTTCCTTGTTATCGGCGTAGTTACAGGTCTGCGGTGGCTGGTGCAGGATGTTGCGCGCGATGTAATCGTGGAGCTGGAATTTCAACACGGTCGCAAAGGCGTAGCTGTGATAGTAGCACGGGTTATCGTTGATGTGAGTCTTTGTCGCCGCGTCGCACCATTCTTCGCCGCGCGCCGCTGGGGGCTCGACGCCCTGCAGGTCGCGGACATACTGCCACCAGCGCGCGTTCCATTGCTCGGGCGGAAGGCCTTTCGCGTACACATCCGCTTCCCAGTGCGTCATCGTACCGGAAGCCCAGAACATGAACGGCAACGATTGGGCCAGAGCATCGTTGAGTAGGAACGCGGTCGCGTCCGGTTTGAAGTCAGCCGGCAAAACACCGCGTGATTGCAGGTAAGGCACCTGACTCGAAGCGAGCGAGATCAATTCGCCCATTCCCTCGTGGTAACCGGGGTTGGCGCCCGTCCGTAACAGGTACGGAACTTCCGGCCGGGTATAAGCCATGAAGTAATAGCCGTGTCCCAGCTCGTGATGAGCGGTATAGAACCAGCGCGAATTCGGCTCGATGCTTTGGAGCGAGCGGATGTCCTTCTCCAGGTCGACGTGCCAGCACGAAGCATGGGTGTTCTTCTTTCTCGGATCGCCCGGCTTGACCGGATAAAGATCGGACTTCGTCCAGAAGCTGGCGGGCAATGGGCCGAAACCGAGACCCGTGTAGAACTGTTCCGATGTCTTGATGATCCATTCCGCGGTCTTCCCTTTGAACCGATCATCGATGTTCGCGGCTTCGACGAGCCCGCCCCATTCCTGGCTCCAGCGATTGTTGATCCAGCGCGCCGGGATCCGTTTCGGCACTGGCTGGTGATACTTTTCGGCGAGCTTGTATTTCGTCCAGGTATGAAGCTGGAGATAAAGGGGACGTAACTCTTTAAGGAAGTCGTCGTGTAACTTCACCAATTCCTCGGTCTTCATTCCATACGCGGCGACCTGGAGCGCAAAGTAATCGTGGTGCCCCAGCTCCTGGGCACAGCCGTTACGCAGATCGCGCAGCTTCACCAGCCCCGGCTTTAGAGCTGGCCCCGATTCTTTCGATGCTTCCCAGACTTTGCGGCGTTCGTCGAGGTTCGTGCTGCTATCGAGCTTGTTATCGATGTCGTTCGCGGTAATCGGCGTTCCATCGAGCTTGAACTCAAAGCTGTTCAGGATGGAGGCCTGCCTGGTCTCGGCTTCAACTCGCGCGGCTACCAGCGAAGGATTGGTCATCGGACCTTCGGCTGCGTTCAAGAGAAGTTGGTTGAGCTGGCGCACGGTCAGCTCGTTTAACTCGGCGCGGTGCGTGAGCAGTTCGCGCGCTTCACTGATCAGCGCGGGATTGCCATTAAACGCCGCGGCGGCTTTCGCGGCGGTCTCGGCGGCCGCGTCATGAACCGGCGTCACATCGGTAACGGCGAGCCATTGGGCCTCGTTGTTTACCCGATAGAGCCCCTGGTATCCGGCGTTCGCGAGCGCGAGGAAACGATCGGCGCGCTCCTGGACCGGCGACGGCGCGGCCATCACAGAAAGCGTGGCGCCGAGGGCCAGGAACGCGATCGTCTTTCTCAACGACAGCAATGGATGATGCATGGCGCAAAGTAATTTGCGCGCATCACAATGGGAAGCGTTCGTTTTTGGCCGTGCGGCGCGATTACTTCAGCAGCGAAAGCGCGCGCACCATCGAAACGATCGGCCAGGCCGACACGCTGACGATGATGACGAAGCAAAATGCTTCCATCAGGTAATCGCGTTTCGTTTCTTCGGCGAGAAATTCACTGCTGAGCTGGCGCAGCGATGGCGAACGCGCGGCCGCCGACCGTTGGGGGCGGTCGTTTGCTGCGCGGAAATTGCTCGCGGTCGCCTGGTAATGGCAATCGGTAACTGGATGCTTCGGTTGCAATCCGACCGGCATTTCCTTGCCGCGATGGGATCGACGTTCTTGTGAGATTTGAGATAGAGGTTTCATATAAGTATGGGCAGTGTTCGAGCACTACGAAATTGGTGAGCTGCGGCAGGCATGTCATGCCTGGCAGCGGGTTTTAATCTGAAGCTCCTCGAAGAACTTCAGGTGCGGCGATCTCGCCGGAGGAATGCTGACTTTACTAAACGATAGGCTGTAACTGCGGAAGAGTGTCAGACGCCTTGGTCGAAGCTGGTCTGGACATACTTAACGCCCTTAAGTATTCCATTCTCTGCTTTTCTGTCAAAAACCGCGCGAGCGGGCCAGGCATAACTTCCTCTGCCCTGATGGGTTGCGCTGGTATAAATAATTTCACGACGGGATCAGCCATCGTCCGATCCAGGTTCCCCATCCATAGAATCCCAGCGGCAGCAATCGCCCTTGCCCGGTCAGTTCGTCCACTTGCGCGCGTGTGGGTCCGGCTTTGTTGGTCGCGCTGATGTAATCGTCGATCACCATCCAACAGCCGTCGGCGAGGCGATCGCCGTAGCAATCGAGGTCGCGCCGGACATTGGCGTCCGCGTCGAAAATGAAGAGGCCAATTTCGGCGGGGCCGAATCGTTCTTTCACGGTCGCGATGGTTGTCTCGTCGAACGACGAGCCGTTGATGAGCGTGACGCTTTCGAGCAAACCGGCGCGCGCGATGTGTTTCCTGAGGTCCTTAAAGATGTCCTTGCTGGAGAGGCGATGATCTTTCAAGCGACCTCCCGGCTCGATACTCACGAACTTCTTTTCGATACCGGAAGCGCGCACCCCCAGGCCGGCGGCCACCGTCGATGCGCCCAGGAACGAGCCGATCTCGAGAATGCCTCCCTCGCATCCCTTCGCCATGTGATAGATGAGCACGAGCACATCGATATCGAGCATCGAATAATCGGCCGCTTTCATAAGCTGATGATGCAACGGCTTGTCGTAGCGGTACTCGATCAGCCGCTGCATCAACTCGAAACACTCCGCGATTTGGTCGCGAGAATTCACGCGCTGCCATCTAACCAAAGATAACGAGACGAATCGAGTCCGGCAGTTGTTGGGCCACACTGGTGACAACACTGCCACCGAGGAGTTTTGCCATCGCCGTGCGTTGCGAGGCGCCGATGATGAGGTAATCGACCCCGAGCGTCGCGGAGAGATCGAGAATCGTCGAGGCCGCGTCCTCGCTCACCGCATAGACCGGCAGGACCGGAATATCGCGCTCCGCCCCGAGCTTCATCGTCAACGACATGATGGCGGTCGCCTCCGGATCGTCCTGCCATTTCGCGCGCCCGACAGCGGTAGGACCGCCGGTGAAGTAAACCGAGATTTCTTTCACGTAGAGAACACAGAGCGTGGCTTTGCGCAGTTGCGCTTCCTCGAGGGCAAAGGCCAGCGCCGGCGTGACCCCGCGCGCGGCCACCATGATTTTCTGTCCTTCCTCGAGGCGCGGTTCCATCGTCGCCACGAGGTCCGGCGACACCATTGCCGCCACTTGATGCGTAACGGTCATGGTGGTCAATCCCTGGCGTTTCTGGGTGTAAGCCCGCAAGGCCAGCCCCCCGAGAAGGACGAACACGACGAATCGGAGCGCGTCTGGCTTTGTCGATGCCAAAGTGATCTCGACGAGGGCGAGGATTGCAAATGTAGTGCCGAACAATGCGCGATCGTACCACGTGAAACCGATCCCGCGGTTGAACGTGCACGATCCCAGGTTCACCGTGATGGCGCCGACCACACCAATGGCATAAAGGCCGGCCAACGATTCGAAGCTCGTTGCCGTGAGCAGGACAATGCAAGGCAGCCCCACCGCGATCGCGAGTGGGAAAAGAGGCACGCCATGTTTGTTCAGCCGCTTGAATTGCCGCGGCATTTCGCGATCGCGCGCCGTCATAAAGAGTAACCCAACCATGGCTACGATCGCGGTGTTGGCAGCGCTCAAAAGCAGGAGCAGAAAAACAATCCCAACGAGCCACCCGAAAACCATTCCAAAACCTGCGCCGAACGTGGCGGCTCCAAATTGCTCACCCATGAACCGCAGCATGTCCTCGTTCCGATGCCCCATGACTGCGGCGATTTGATCGTGGTGCATGGGCCCGATGCTCTTTTGCAACACGGCCGGCAGCGAAAGCATCGCCCAGCCGAGCAACGCCGTGCCGACCACCACTTCTATCGCCACCGGCGTAATCGCTTTGAGCGATTCCTTGCGGACCTTCGGTTTGTCGGGAGTCGATCCCGGATCGAGCTTCATCACTCCGGTGAGGTTGGCGATTGCCTCCACTCCCGAGAGCGCAAGGATCACGCCGACAAACTGCACCCAAAGCTGTCCGAAACTCTCGTGACGCGGCTCGAGAAAGTGCGTCGTCAAATGAGGAGCCGATAGACCAACCAGGACGATTACCACCACGACCGTTGGCAGGGCGAGCGCCACCGCGAGAGTCCCTGAATGCTTCGGTCCAAACCAATTGATGAAGCCCAGAAAAAGAAGCACTCCGATGGTGGTGAACGCAATGTGGTCCTTGAGGAACTTGAGCCACATCACGTGCTCCGCGCCGGAGATCACATAAGTGAGAGCAGACCAGCCGCTCAGCGCCGCGGTCACCGTAAGATCGGCCACAAGAAGCAACGCTCCCACCACCGCAAGCAATCGCCCCTGCGATTTCGCGGCTGAGTAAACTCCGCCACCATCCGGGAAATAGCGGCAGATAACCGCATAGTTGATTCCGACGAGGCCCGTCAGCGCACAGACCGCGAGGATGATCGGGAGCGACGAAAATCCGGCGGCGACAAAGGCCAGCCCAATGACGTAGGCCTTGCTCGTCCCCCAATCGCCATAGAGCAACGCGGCGGCGCGTTTCCAATCGACATTACGCGGACGGTGCGCGGCCGCTGTCTCAGTCAGGATTAGATCTGCCATCGCACGTGAGGGGACTCTCCATCGTGGGCTCAGGCAGGGGCAAGCTCTTTCTCAAAAACCGCCGGGACTTTCCCGAATTCAATCGAGCGGCTGCGCTAAAACCCAAGAATGACATCGATCGCCGCCGTAAACATGGTGTCGTCGCTCGAGTCGTTGAATGGTCGTGTATCGCTGAAGGAATGATCGATCCGCAGCTCGGGGCGAATAGTCAGGCCGGTAAGTGGTTTCGGCACCGGCGGCTTGATGTCGAGCCCGATCGTCAGGGCGCCATATGTGGTCGGCCCTCCGCCGACGGTGCGCGGATCGATGGTGAACGCACCGCCGAGCGCCCGGATCGGATCGAGGGGATCGGCAAATTGGGCGGCATAGAAGCCTTTGTCGTCGCGCCAGATTTCGCCCCGAATCTTGGCCGTGATCTTGTCGTTAATCACGTAGGTGAAATACTGCGCCGCGCCATAGGCGCTGGCGTCCGCGCCGTCATCGTGGGTGTAGTTGAGGTCGGTGATGGAAGTGAGCTTGTCGGTAACCTTCCAGGTCGTTGTCACCGTGTTTAGATAACGAAGGTCGCGATCGTTGCCGGGTGTTTCGGGACCGATGTGCGTCGCCGCCGAGATGACAAACTTCTCTTCGTTGAAATGCAGTCCAATTCCGCCATGGAAAGCCGGCGCGTCGTTGTTGTCATCGATGCTGGTATTCACGCCGCGGGTGACGCCGGCCACGAGGTTGAGCCACTTGGTTGCGTAAAGCGTAAGCAGCGCGCCGGTGTGGTTGAACGGGATCCCGAAATTAAAAATGTAAGTGTGCGAGTAAAAGGGGTTAGTCCGCGGATCGATCGTTTCCGCTCCTTCCAGGGTCACGAACTTCCCGAGTTTCAGATCCAGGCCGCCTTCCGTGAACACAGGAAAGTGCAGGCTCAGGTACGCTTCCGGAATGTCCGCCTGATAGGAGCCGTTTCCCGCCCAGTGATTGCGCATCCCGAGCGAATGGATGAAACGTGCGTCCGTGCCGAAGAGAAATTGCAATTTGAATCCCCAATCGAAACCAAGCTTCGGATCGAGCACGCGTTCCCCGGTGATCACCGCCTGGTTCAGCACGAACTCGTTGCTCCGGTCGTCAAAAAGCCGGCCGAAGTTCTGGTTGTCTTTCGGAGCGTCGGCGTTGCCGGTAAAGCCGGTCTCGATCCAGCCGTAAATGGAAAGGCGCGACTTGGCTTCTTCTTTTTCAACGAACTTCTTCTGGGCGTCTTCCTCCGCAGGGGTGAGGGTTTGCGCATTCATCTCGCCGGCCGCGAGCGCAATAAAAACGCCGGCGAGAAACGAGGAGAATTTGCGCATCAAGAACAAAGCAATTCCGCCACGCGCGCCAATCAGAGTGGCTGGATCGGCCGGACCACGGCTACATCCACTTCCACATAAGCGGTCTCGCCGTGGATCGCTTCGTCGAGTCCCAATTCCTCGTGCGCATCTTCGACCCGCACCGGAGTGATCCGGTCAATGAGCCACAGCATCCCGAGGGTAAAGCCGAACGCCCACACCGATGAAAACAGTCCCGCCGCGAGTTGCTTCAAGAAGAAACTGGAGTCGCCGGCCAGCAATCCGTTCACACCGCCGTTGGCTGCTGGATTCCACGCGGTCGATGCGAACACCCCGAGCAGAATGATGCCGAGAAAACCGCCCACACCGTGCACGCCCCAGACATCGAGGGCATCATCCCACCGCAGCTTGTTCTTCAACGCGCACGCGTAATAACAAACGACGCCCGCCACGAGCCCGATGATGACCGCGGTCGTCGGCGAGACGTAACCTGCCGCAGGCGTGATCGTGGCGAGACCGGCCACCGCGCCGGTGAGCAAGCCGAGGAACTTCGGCTTCTTCGAGACGCGCCAGTCCACGCACATCCAGGCGATCGCCGCGAATGAAGCCGCGATGTCGGTATTGATAAAAGCGACGGCCGTGGTGGAATCGACCCGGAACTCGGAGCCGGCGTTGAACCCGTACCAACCAAACCAAAGCAAGCCCGTGCCAAGCGCGACGAGCGGAATGCTGTGCGGCCCCCGATCCACGACCTTGCGTTTGCCCACGTAAAGAATGGAAGCGAGGGCGGCGATTCCCGCGATGTTGTGCACGACGATTCCGCCCGCGAAATCTTTTACGCCCCATTCCGCCAGCATGCCGCCGCCCCAGACCATGTGGACAAACGGGAAGTAAACCAGGATCAGCCACGCCGTCAGGAAAAGCATGTAAGCCTTGAAGGTGATCCGGTTCGTGAACGCGCCGGTAATGAGAGCGGGCGTGATGATGGCGAACATCATCTGATAAGCGCAGAAGACGACCATCGGGATGGTGTCATTCGATGGCGAAGGCGTGGCGAGCGTGATGCCGCGCAGGCCCGCCCAGTCGAAGTTGCCGATGATTCCAAAAAAATCCGTGCCGCTTTTCTGATCGCCGGAGAAGCACATCGAGAATCCAAAGGCCCACCACAAGACCGTGGTCCAGCCCATCGAGACGAAGCTCTGCATCATGATGGCCAGCACATTTTTTCGTCCGACGAGTCCGCCGTAGAAAAATGCCAGCCCCGGCGTCATTAACATCACCAGGCTCGCGCAGAGGAGCATGAAGGCGGTGTTCCCAGTATCGAGATGCAACATAGTTATCCCTCCGTTAGGCCGCGAGTATTGGCTCGTTAGGGCGACAGCGTCAAGAAAGTAGACTTCCCCCGGAAAGCAGCCTGCTTGACCGGTGGAACAAGACGCCGGAATATCCTGCCAGTTCTTTGTTCTGCTTAATGGTTCCGCGGGTGCGGGTCCAGCGGGGGACCCAAATTCTAGTCCGGCAACCGCCGGAATGGATCGGGGCGAACGATGCGCGGCATCGAGAGCATTTAGTGGCTCTAGCCCGACAGCTAACCTCGTCAGCGTCATTAAAGGGCAGGGAGATCGGGGAATCGACTCCAAGATTGAGGCGCCTCGTCGCGCGAGGGTTCGCCTAGTTCGAGTAACCATTTGATCGCAACCAACGTTAAGCGACCGCGCAACGTCAACGTTCCGCGCGCGGCCGCGATTTTGTACGGGGACTGGGGGACGAGCAAAGCCTATGTCATCGGGCTGGCGTTCGCAGTCGCGGGGTACGCATCGTTTTGGTTGATCGCCGCGATGTGCGTGCTCACGGCGCTCGTCGGGATCAACTACATGGTCATTTGCCATCTTTACCCGGATGGCGGCGGCGTTTACGCGAGCGTGCGTCATCGCTCGGAAATTCTTTCCATCGTCGGCGCGTTTCTGCTCATCGCGGATTACCTGGTCACCGCGGCCATCAGCGCGCTCTCCGCGTTCCAATATCTCGGTGTGCCGCATCCGGAAAAATTCGCGGCTGCAGCCATTCTCGTCATCGGTCTGCTGAATCTGCTCGGTCCGAAACACACCGGCGGTCTCGCGTTTCTGATTTCAGTTCCAACGGCGATCGTCGTCATCACCCTCGGTCTTTTTAGTCTTCCGCATCTCGGTGAAGCGATGGGGCATTTGCAACCGCTCCATGGCGGTTTCTGGGGAAATTGGGCTGGCTTCGTCGGCATCGTGCTCGCGCTTTCCGGCGTCGAAGCGATCGCGAATGCCACCGGCGTGATGCGCCTCGATCCCGGCAGCACGGATGCACAACCTTCGGTGCGCAAGACTTCCACGCCCGCAATTCTCTGGGTGATGATCGAGGTCTGCCTCTTCACCGCGCTGCTTGGCCTCGCCATGCACTCGCTCGGCGGATTGCAGACCGCGAACGGCGACGTGAACGCGCCCGGCGCCGAAGGCGTGCGCGACTACATGCTGCGCTACATGGGCAAAACCTTCGTCGGCGGCGCACTCGGTCCGGCGCTCGGCCACGCTTTTGGTTTCGCTATCAGCATCACTTTCGGATTGCTTCTGCTTTCCGCGGTCAACACCGCCATCGTTGACCTGATCACGATTCAGTTTCTCATGGCGCGAGACCGCGAGCTCCCGAAAATTTTTCAGCGGCTCAACAAATGGGGAGTGCCCAACGCCGGTATGCTGCTCGCCACGCTCGTTCCGATGGCGCTTGTCATTCTCGTCAAAGACATGGCGGGGCTCGCTGATCTCTATGCGGTCGGAGTCGTCGGCGCCATCGCCACCAATCTGGGCGCGACCGCCACGGACTGGAAACTCTCGATCAAAAAATGGGAACGGACGCTGATGTTCTGCACCTTCATCGTCATGGCCGCGATCGAGCTGTCGCTCCTCATCGACAAACCAAACGCGCGCTACTTCGCCGTCACCATCCTCGCCGTCGGATTAATTTTGCGCGGCCTGGTCCAGGAACGCCGGATAAAGAAAGAAGCTCGAATGCCCGCGCCGCCTCCTCTCCAAATCTCAGCAGCCGGTCCGGAAGCGGCTTCGGATTTCACCACCGCCGAATCGATCCTTTGCGCGATTCGCGGCACCGGCCGCACCCTCGACTTCGCCTTGCGCGATGCGCGCGAGACCGGGCGCAGGCTTTATCTTCTCTTTGTGCGTGAGCAACGTTTCATGACCGAGCAGGACACAAAACGTAAATGGCAGGAAGACCCGGAAGCCGCCGAAATTTTCGCCGCCGCCAAAGAACAAGCGGGCGATCGTCCGCCACTTTATTGCTATGCCGTGAGCGAATCCGCCGCCGGTACCATCGTGGACATCGCCGCCACTCTCGGCGCCTCGCGTCTCATTCTTGGCGCACCCAGGCGTCATGGCCTCGTCAATATCCTCCGCGGAAACGTCGTCCGCGAAGTCTCCGATCTTCTGCCGGAAGAAATCGATCTCATCGTTTACGCATGAACGGCGGCCGCCGTCCCATCGGAATCGTCCTCCTCGCGATCTTCTTCGGGGCCGGCGCGCTGATCTGTCTGGTAACGATGCTGGCACTTGCCTTTCCGGGCGGAATCCTCGAGCCGATCTGGCGATTGCGGCCCGACGCGCGTGCGGAATTTCAGAAACTTGGGAGCTGGTCCATCGCGCTCATGGCAACCGTCGGCACTGCATGCGGTCTCGCCTCGCTTGGTCTCGCCCGACAAACCGAATGGGGCCGCCGCCTCGCCATCGGCATTCTCACCGTGAATCTTATTGGCGACACGTTGAATACATTTCTGCGCGACGACTTGCGCACCTTGATCGGTCTCCCGGTCGGCGGCTTGATGATCTGGTATCTGATCTCGGAGGGACGTGCTTCTGCACGTCCCAAATCATGAAGGCGGAGCGGCAATTCAAAAAAGTCGGACGTGCAGAAGCACGTCCCTCCGAGCGAGATCATCCCCGCATCGTCTTCATCCCGATCGAAATGATCCGGTCGCGAGCGAGTCCCAACGGTGACTACCGATGACCCATATGATCATTTATTCCCTCGCTATCTGCGTGCTCGGCGTGGTGCTCGAAGGTCTCTTTGCGGGTGGCGGCATCAAACAGCGTCTCGCCAGTCTCCGTCTGCCGTCGTATGCCGTTCCGTTCTGGGGCTGGATGGTGATCGGCGTCCTCTATTATGTGATCTGTTTCTCCATTCTCTATCGGCTCTTTCTCCTGCCGCCCTCTCCTTGGCGAAGCGCCGCGTTCGCTTTGGTCGGTGCGATCCTGTTCATCAACGCGCTTTGGAATTACTTCTTCTTCCGCACCCGCAACCTCCGCCACGCCTATCTGCTCGGCCTGCCTTATGGCGTAATCGCAATTTCCCTTTTCCTCCTTCTCCTGCTCCGGCTTGACCGCACGGCCGCGTGGTTCCTCCTCCCGTACCTCCTCTACCTCTTCTACGGGAATTTCTGGGGCTATCGCATTTGGAAATTGAATTCGCCGGAGTGACTGGGATGACTCTTCGCGAAGTGTCCGATCTTCTCCCCGAAGAGATCGACCTGATTGTCTACGCATTAGGTAGGGACGCGTTTCCGACGCGTCCGACTCTTTCGAGATAACGCGCGGCAGACAAATAGTCGGACGTTTCGGAAAAACGTCCCTACCTAGTTTTCGTCATTCCTCATGCGTCATTCGTCATTTCCGCGGCTGACTAGCCGCGGACCGTCTTCATCCCGATCCCGATGATCCGATCGATCAATTGCGGATACGACAACCCCGCTTTCGCCGCGGCCTGGGCGAAGTCTTCGTCTTCCGCCAGGATCGGATTCGGGTTCGCTTCGATGAAATAAACTTTGTTGTCCGGCGTCAGCCGCAGATCGATCCGAGCGTAACCCTCGATCGTGAGCAACCGATAGATCCGTTTACAGATGTCCTCGATCTCCGCGATCAGCGCGGGCGCGAGGTCTTCCGGGAACTGGTTCAGCAAGCCCCAGCGCTTCCGATATTCGTTGTCCCATTTCGCCCGGTAAGTCGCGATCTTCGGTTCGTTAGGCGGCACTTCGCGGAAAACCAGCTCGCGAATCGGAAACACCGTCAGGCGCGCGTTCCCCATCACGCTCACGTAAAGCTCGCGGCCCTCGATGTATTCCTCCGCGATCACATCGCTGTCATGGCTCTCGTGAATGAACGCCACCCGCTCCCGGAACTGTTCGTCGCTGTTCACGAACGAGGCCTGCGAAATTCCGTAGGACGCCTCTTCCTTCACCGGTTTCACCAGGAGCGGGAACTTCGGCTTCTTCAGGCGCGCGATCCGCTGCCCGCGCGGGATCACCACGAAATTCGGCACGTGGATATGGTGATAGCCGAGAATTTTCTTTGACGTCCCTTTGTGTTTGGAAAGGACGAGCCCGGTCGCGCCGCAGCCCGTGAACGGCACGCCCTGCATCTCCAGGAGCGACGCGATGTTCTGGTCGAATCCGCGATTGTTTTTGAACTGGTCCGCGAGATTGAAAATCACGTCCGGCCCGAAGCCTTCCAATTTCTGCCGGAGCAAATCGAGATTATCGAAGATGGCGAGATGCTCGGTCGGATGGCCAAGCGTGCCGAGCGCGGCGAGAACGTTCGCCTCTGTTTTCCAATCCTCGGTCTTCATCTCCTTGCTCAGATCCTGGTCGATCTTGGTCGGCCGGATCGCGTCGAAGAGGGCGAGGACTTTGATTTTCTTCTTCACGTTATTTGGTGCGCTTGAATTTGCCGGTGAAAAGATAATTCATCACCAGCGTTGTGATGAACGAAGTGATGCGGAAATCCTGCTGCGGATCGTCGTTCAAGACCAGCAGATCGAGCTGATCGCAACGATCGATGAGACGCGAGAGCAGTTTATTCACCCGAAATTTCTTTTCGTTCGTCCACTGGCAAACGGAATTCAACAGGCGCCGGCGTCTTCGCCGGAGATAGGCCGCGGCCGTGATCCGTCCCGGGCCCGGCGCGGCCGAAAAGAGCTGGCGCAAATCGGCATCGTAAAAATCGGGGTAGGTATCCGCGTAGAGTTTTCGTTTTCGCGCGTAGTAGGTCTTCAGTTTCAGGTTCAAACAGTCGTAGTCCGCCGCGCGATACTCCGGCATGTGGAGCGGCGGTTTTCCCGCGAGCGAACACATCAGCTCGTCCACGTATTCGATTTTCTGAATCGCTTTCCAGCCGCCGTAGCGCTTCCGCCATTCTGCTTCCGGCGTCAGCCAGACCGCGAACGTCTCCGCGAAATCTTCGTCCGGATGGCTCTGCGCGTACCAGTCATCGAGATTCACCACGTAGCTGCGGCTGAAGGGCTGCGGGTGATAAACATCCGGCGTCTGCTCGCGCGAGGTGCGTCCGAAAGCGTCCTGCCATTTTTTCTTCCGCGGCAGATGATAGGCGTAGCTGTAAGCGTGAGCCGCCTCGTGCCGAATCAGCCGCATGAACGACTCGGGCGTGCCGCCTTCGACTTCGAGCATCATCGTCTTCTCCAAATTACGAAGTCGATCGTGCACGAGAAAAAACGGCACGAAGATCGCCGGGATCCCCACCGGGACGAACCATTCATCGCCGATATGACACGGCGGATGAAACGCGAGTCCCTTCGCCGAAAGCTCGTCGTGAAGCTGCTTGATGAGCGGCTCGAGCCCCGAGCCTTCCAGCCGCAAATCCAGCTTCGAGATCCGCCGCTCGAGCAGCTCCTCGTCATTCAACAATGCCCAGTCGGCGTCCATTGCGCGCACCGTAGCAGTGAAAACGCCGCGCTGTCACGGTGGATCGAGCGCTCCGTCGCTCGATGTCGATTGTCGCGGCTTCGCCGCCATACTTATCATCGCGCGCGGAGCGCACGATCCACCAACCTAAAACCCACCGAGCTGGCGGAACCAGCGCAAGCCCAGCTTCACCTCGGATCTTTTTAGCTGGTGCACGCCCATGAAATGTTCCAGGCGCACGCGCTTGAATCCTGTGCCCCGCATGGAGGCTTCTGCCTTACCTTCCAAGGAAGGCGTAGCGATGATGTCGTCCATGCCGCCGCTGATCCAGATGGGGATGTTCAGGAAATCGGCGCTGGGCTGATAGGTCTTGTAGGCCTCACTCATTTTGTCTTCGTTCATTCCGCTGAGAAAAAAGCCGCAGATATTCACCGCGCGCGCCTTGGCCAGCATTGCGCCGAGCAAACAGCTTCGCTTTGAGCCGCCGGAGAATCCGGCAAACGCGACCGGCCAATTCCGGCTTTGGGGCCAGTCCTTTCGCACCGCATCCAGGGCGGCGCCTAACATCGCGAGCCGCCAGGGAGTAGAATCATGTTGCGGCTTGATCGTCGCGTCGGGAGCGAGGAGCACCCAGCCTTCGGCATCTGCGGGAGGTTTGTAGGCCGGGGCGTCCATCGGGCTGGTAATATGAAAATCGGTCGTCGAAGTGACGATCAAGATCGGCCAGCGCCGGGCCGGATCGAATCCCGGCGGAAAACTCAGGACCGCGCGTCCCATTTGCGGGCGCGGATTTCCACCCTGTGCGGCGATGTCCTGGAAATATTTCGAAACCGGAAATTGAATTTCGACCAGCGGCCCCGGCTTCGCCTCTTTGCCGGCAATCGTGGCGGCGGTGACGCGCGCGGCTGGCAAAAGCGAAAAGCAGACAAGTAGTGTGACTGATCTAATCCGCGGAAGGTTTTCCACGAGAACAATCAATCGGATTCTCCCGCCCTGCGCAATTCCGCATCCAATTGGCGAGGGTGTGCCGTCGATCCATGACCCTCATCCTAACCTTCTCCCTCAGGGAGAAGGAACTGTTTCGAAGGGTGAAGCGGTCAAAAGCCGGCGGTCGCAAATTCCTCTCCCTAAGGGAAAGGGCAGGGTGAGGGTCATGCGGCTGGCGTGACGCTGGGTTCACCGCGCCCAAAACAATCTAAGGCTGCAGCTCATCGGCTGGCCGCGCCTCTCGTTTGGGCACCTCGCCAGTCGGCAATTTCCAGGGCCGCTGCTCCTTGAACGGCAGGGTGAGCAGCTTGCCGACGGTCAACTCGTGCTCATCGCGGAACGCCGCCACCCCGATCGTGATCTCGGCCTGCGGAACATCGCGCCGCAGACTGCGATGAATTTTGTCCCACCAGCAAAAGATGGTGCCCCAGTTCGAATCGGTCTCGCGCTCGACGATGGAATGATGAATCCCATGCATCCGCGGCGTGACGATGACGTGATTCAAAACCCGCTCGAGGCCTAACGAAAGCCGCCAGTTCGAATGATGGAAAACGCTGGCCGATTCAAAAACGATTTCGAAGACCAGGTAAACCAGTGGCGGAATTCCAAGGAGCACCACGACGAGAAGCCGGAACGGAATCGAAAAAAGAATCTCGCCGAAGTGGAAGCGTGCCGCGGTCGTCACGTCGAGGTCGAGATCGGTGTGGTGAACATTGTGGAAACGCCAGAGCAGCGGGACGCGATGGGTCGCGTAATGCCACCAGTAATACGCCCAATCCATAAGGAGAAACGCCACGATCGCCGACACGATCCCGGGCAGCTTGATCCAGTTCAGTAATCCGATCCCGTTACGCTGGGCCCAGAAGGTATGCGCCAATGGGATCGGCACCAGCGCCAGCCGCAGAATCACGAACGCCGGCACCGACATCACGAAATTGCGCACCAGCCGCTGCAGCGCTGAAAAATGCCGGCGTCGCAGCGGATATTTCCATTGCAGGAGAAGGAGCAGCCCGAAAAGCGTGCAGAAAATCGGACTGCCGATGTAATCGAGGAGCGGAATCGGTTTCATCGCTGGAAATGAATTGTAGGGCAAGCGCTCCGCTTGCCGAAGAAATAACATGGCACTGGAGCCGGCACGCCCTCGTGCCGGGGGCAAGGATGCAGCCGCGATTTCTCCCAACGGCCTGGGGACAGGCCGTCTCCAATTTCGCGGTCTTGCGGTTGAGGTCGCTTTCATTCCATCTTTGATGTCATGAATTTTCGGTTGGGATTTACAGGTTCGGCGATTTTGCTTCTTGGCTTCCTGTCTCCTTCGGCTCGCGCCCAAACTCCCACACCGGCGCCGACAACCTCTTCATCACGCACTCGGGTCGTGCTTCTCGGTACCGGGAATCCTTCCGCCGATCCGGATCGCTCTGGTCCGTCGGTAGCCATCGTCGTTAATGACACGCCTTACATCGTCGATTGCGGCCCGGGCGTCGTCCGCCGCGCGAGTGCTGCTTTTCACAAAGGCGTAGCCGGTCTCGCGGTCCAGAAACTTAAGACGGCTTTCATCACCCACCTGCATTCCGATCACACCCTCGGTTACTCAGATCTCATCTTTACTCCGTGGGTCCTCGGCCGAAAAGATCCGCTCGAGGTTTATGGTCCCACGGGTCTCAAAGCCATGACCGATCACCTTCTCGCGGCCTACAGCGAAGACATCGACATTCGCACCAACGGCCTCGAGCAAGGCAACCGCACCGGTTACAAAGTGAACGCGCACGAGATCAAGCCCGGCGTCGTTTACAAGGACGACAACGTCACGGTGAGAGCGTTCCTTGTGCACCACGGTTCCTGGCGCGAAGCCTACGGCTACCGGTTCGAGACGCCTGATAAAGTCATTGTGCTCTCAGGTGATTGCGCGCCCAGCGCAAGCGTGATCGAGAACTGCGACGGCTGCGATGTCCTGTTGCACGAAGTCTACACCCAGCTCGGCTACGATGAGAGCAAGCCCGATTGGCGGAAGTACATCACGAACTTCCATACCTCCACGAAAGAACTGGCTGAGCTGGCCACGAAGGCGAAACCGAAACTGCTCGTCCTCTACCACCAGATGTTTTTCGGCGGCGCGAAAGACACCGAAGAAGGAATGCTGAAAGAGATCCGCGACTCCTATCCCGGCAAAGTCGTCTCCGCGCATGACCTCGACGTCTATTGATCTTTTCTGTAGCGGCGGCCTCTGGCCGTCGATTGATCGCAATCCGGAAAAGACTTGCGCTCTGCCACCAGGTTCCGGCTCAATCCTTCCTGTCGTGTTAAGCGGAAATGAAGAGACCGCCCTGCGTTTGGGCGCGGCGCTGCTTGTCGGCACCGTTCTGGGATTGAACCGCGAGCTGCACGGGAAACCCGCCGGCTTGCGGACCCATGCTTTGGTTAGTCTCGGCGCGGCCATTGCCACGATCGTCGTCCTCAGATCGCCTGATGGTTCTTTCGCCACCGACCAGAACGCGATCGGGCGAGTGGTCCAGGGGATTCTGACCGGCGTCGGATTTCTTGGCGCGGGAGTGATTCTGCACGATCCCGCCGGCCACATCAGCGGCCTAACGACCGCTGCCACGATCTGGATCTGCGCGGTGCTCGGTCTTGTCTGTGGACTCGGTTACTGGGTTGTCCTCGGAACGGCTGTCGGTCTTATTGTAATTGCTTTGATTTTTGGTCGCCCGTTGGAACGCCTCGCCGAACGCCTCTTCAAACGCCATTCCTCCAGTCCACCCGACCACAGCGTGTAATTTACCCGCCTGCCGCGATCATCGGCGAAGTGGCTTCATCTCTCACCTGTCCTGTGATAGATTTGCACTGCTGATATGACTGCGGAATCCCTCATTACCTGCGATCCAAACATTCTTGACGGCACGCCAGTGTTCAAAGGCACGCGCGTTCCCGTTCGCACGTTCTGCGACTATCTTTCCGATGGTCTTTCTCTGGAGTATTTTCTTGAGACTTTCCCCTCAGTGACGCGTGAGCAGGCGCGGAGAGCGTTACATTTTCAATCCGCGAAATGAGCCTCACGGAAATTAAGAGCGCTGTTCGCGAACTGTCGCCGAAAGAATTGGCGGAGCTCGCTGCGTTCATTTTGAAACAGGACAACGTTGCTTGGACCCGACAGATCCAGGACGACGCTGCGGGCGGAAAACTCGATTTTTTGTTCGACGAAGCTGACCGCGAACGTTCTGCGGGATAGAAAGCAGACTTCAATCACCGCGGCTGGAACTCGACGTACGAGCCGGGACTCACTGCATCTACGGCCATTGCGATGTCGGATCCGTGTGCTTGCAACTTCGGCCAGCTGGCAAAGGGCAAGACGAGCACAGCTATTTTTCTGTCCGCGAGATTCTGTTGATAACGCAGTTGTTGGTCGGTCGTGATGAAAACGTCGAATTGTTTTTCTGCGGCTAAGAGCAAATCACCGTTGGATAAATCGCTCCAATGCATCTCGAGCGCGGTCGCGACTTCGTGCCCGCGGAGAAACTCGCGAAGCGGAACTGGCGTGCCTTGATCGAAGAGAACGCGCACGTGATTCGCTCAGGATGCCGCCAAAGTGCGCTCGGCAAACTCGAGAACCGCTTGGGCCTGCTCACGCGTGACACCTGGAAACCAGTCAAGAAATTGATCGATCGTCGCGCCGGATTCGAGATTTTCAAAAAGCGCTTTCACCGGAACGCGGGTGTTCTTGAATACCCACGCGCCGCTCACTTTGTCTTCCGCCCGATCCACTGCCGGGCACTCTTTCCAATCGAGCATGCCGGATTATACAGGTGGGCTCTGGTCTCAGCAATCTGCGATCTCGTCGGCCGCGACCGCTCCGCATTGGTAGCGCGCAGCAGAATCGTTTCGCGCGTTATGAATCTCGTCACTGGTCACATGTCGGTAGTGGCTCAGTTCAAACTGAGCCACTACCGACATGTCACTTCCCTTGACATAGATGGGCAAATCCGAGAGGGCGAGCGGTCGGGAGAATGCGAGTCAATGGAGCAAACCGGTGAGCATCACAGTGGGCGAGTAGCGGAAGTCGGAGGCTCGAGGACGGAAGCGAAACCGCGCCCAAAGAATGGCGTTGCTAGGGTAAGCGCCGCGGTGTTGGTGATGACCTCCAAGGTCTCGGCTGACGTTGTGCCGTTTCCAACCGGGCCATCGTCATTGGATCAGCACGTTCAAAGGTGCTGTTGAACCATTCTATACCGTCAAGTATCGACGCGCTGGTAACGAGTTGACCTTAAGGTACCTGTTGTTCCGATAAATTACTCCGAAGTATTTTCCTTCCGATTTACGAAAGAGCCCGCCCAGCTGTGGAGCGCCGCCCGAATAAGGGTCTTTCCCGACTGCAAGCGCGTCGCAAAAAGAACTAAAGACTGCGCGGCTTGTTTTCGAAACATCAGAACGTTGCCAGTTGGCATTTTCAATCAGGAGAGCGGTCGCGCCACTGCCATCCTCATAAAGCAGCTTGGAATACTCGGGCATTTGAATCTCTGATACCTGCCAGTTGCGTGCCGACGACCAACGAATAATCCATAATCGGAAGACCGATTTAAGGCCAACGCCTTCTCGCGCCGCATGTAAAATGTTAAAGGCAGATGCGTACTTGCCGTATGCAGTATGGAGAGTGTCGTGAAGGCGCGCGCGGAGGAAGTCAACGATCCTCTCCTGTCTGGCGTCTAAGTTGTCCTTGGGACTGAAGAACACGCCTCGGTCAATGTCCTTCACGAGCGATCCGATAGCCGCAGCAGGAAAATAGACCCAGCCGCAAAATCCAAATACGTGTGGTTCGTGGAGACAGACGTGTATCTTTTGGCCGGCATCGTCAGCACGGCCCGTAACCGAATTTGTAAATCGACTATCGCTGACCAAATAAAGGGAAGCCACGCCTCGGGAATCAAGAGCTGCCCAAGAAGCTAGTGTAGTCATTCGAAGCAGGGTAATAAGCGAGCAGTTTTCTCGAAAAACTTTGCGATAGGTCGTGTCAGGCGGTGCGGAAAACAAAGCAGAAAAAGCAAAGCGAAATCAAATTCGTCACGTATTACAGGCGGAATAGAATTCGCTTCGTCGGTACGCAAAATTTGCAAGAGATCTAGCCCACTCTGAGGCGATGGAAAGCGACGAGCTTGGTTTGTTCCGCAATCATGTCCCCAATCCCATAAGAGAAGATCGCGCGACGCGATCGGAAAGTAAGAAGGAATAATTAAGAATTAAGAACGCCAGAAGAAGAGTTCAGGGTTTCTTCTTTTTTTGTTTTGGAGTTGGGGAACGCTCAGGTTCGGGGCGCGGGATGATTCGTGAGTAGTGACGGGGATGTTGCAAGCGGCGGTAGAGTTCCTCTTTGTTTTCCGCCCACCGGAAAGGAGGGTCACCCTTGACCGGTCCCCAGACCAAACGTCCGCTGTGCCGCCAGTTATCCAGGACAATGCCCTGGTCAAAGGGCTGCCCCCGGGCGGTGACCGCGATGACGTTGTGCTCGTCGAACTCTCCCGGAGCGCATTCGGCCCAATGTAACTCGAGCGTTCGCAGCTTCAGCGCGTCCAACCGAAGTAAGAGCTCGTTAGCGTATTGAAAACAGTGTCCGGCTTTTCTTGCTCCGATGTTGATAAGAAAACTCTGCACGGTCGGCGGCCACACCATCCGCCACTCGACGGCGAGTTGCCGGCCCGTGGTGTAGGCGGTGAAGGCGACGCGCCGGGCTTCGTCAGGACTAACACTGGGAGAGAGTCGAACAAGGCCCGCCGTCAAAGCCGGGTCGTGCTCGGAAGTAGCGGGGACCACGTCACCCCCAAAAAGACTTGCGTCAGTTGAAGGCGTGCAGACGGCGAGCGCCATCGCGGTGGCGCTGGCGACTATGGCAGGGTTGGAGCGAAGACGCGTAAACATCCGACGTATTTGGTTAGCACTCATGGCAGCAAAGTCACGGCGATCGTGGTGTGGCTCTCCTCGCTGTGGCCGAAGCCGGAGCCGGAGTTTTCTTTGCTGGAAGAGACTGTGACCAGGCGGCCGGCGGCGCGCTGAAACTCGCGGGTCTCGTGCTCGTGGATTTTGAAGCCGATCAGGAATTTGCTGAACTTCGCTTCGATGTTGCGTTCCATGGCGATGGGGATGCCGTCGCCATCGAGCCAGAGCTTTTCGATCGCGTCCGAGCTTTTGAGCGCTTTGCGCTCTTCTTCGTCGAGCGCGAGATCGATGTGAATGACGAGGAGTCGCGCGGGTTTTCCTTTGCGAGTGTCGGGCTTGTCTTCAAGGAGGACGGCTCGCTCCAGCCCGCGACGCAACGGGTCGGCGGCATCGAGGAGGTTGAGGGCGTGGCCGGGCTCGAGCGCTTTCAAGGTGGCGAGATCGGATTTCGGCGCGTCGGGATTGGTGGTCTCGCCCCAGGCTGCTTTCCGCGACGCTTTGATCTGGTCGGGGGACCAACTCAGTTTCAATCCGTCGGCGCCGCTCTCGACGATCACGGAAGAGACGCTGTCGGATTGCTTTTGTTTGCTGCTCTCGCCGCCGGAACGGCGGGTCTTGATTTCGACCCGCGCGCGAAGCGGCTGGTCGCTCTGAAGTTTCTGCAACGTCGCGCGCACGTCCGTGAGGCCGTCGGCGAAGAGGAGGGTGGGCGCGAGGAGGAGGAAGAAAAGGGATTTCACGCAGGCTATGACAATTGATCACGGCAAAGGTTCAAGCCGGAACGCGACGAAAATGCGGCTACGCCGCGTTAAGCTCCAAATTCCAGGCACCAAGCACCAGAGAAACACCAAGCACCAAACTTCGAAAAGCGCATGGCAACTTTCACTGGAACTTGGTTATTGGAGCTTCTCTGGAGCTTGGATGTTGGAGCTTGGAGCTTTTTGTAGCAACCGAGACGGAGGGCAGACAAAAATTCGGCGGCAGTATTTTCTTGGAAAGGGTCGGCGCGTGAGCCAGGATGCGGTCGCGGCCCCGCAACATCCTAATTAAATATGATGACTGACCTGCGCTTTGCGCTGCGGCAGTTGCGGAAATCACCGGGGTTCACGCTGCTGGCCGTTATTACTCTCACGCTCGGGATCGGGCTCAACACGGCGATCTTTAGTTTGATCAACGATCTGTTCCTCCGCGGGCTTCCGTTCAAGGAGCCGGACCGGGTCGTACACATGTATTCGAACGCGCGGGAGCGCAATCTCCTCGAGCTGCTGGTGTCGGTCCCGCGCTTCCAGCATTTCCGCGCGGCCCAGAAAATTTTTGACGGATTCGCAGGCGAGAACGCAGTTCCGTTTACCCTGACTGGACTCGGCGATGCCGTTCAGCTTTTCGGCGGCAAGGTGACATCGAACTATTTCGAGGTCCTCGGCGTCCGGCCGATTCGTGGCCGGAATTTTTTGCCGGAAGAAGAAGAGACGGCCGACGTGGCGATGGTGACGGAAAATTTCTGGCGGAAACGCATGGGCGGCGATGCTAGCGTGATCGGGCGCAGCATCACGCTCGACGGCGTGCCGCACACGATCGTGGGCGTGCTCCCGAACCTGCCGTTCTCCTGGATCGGACCGAATGCCGAGATCTGGACCACGAAACCGTTTCTGGTTCCCGGACTTTCCAACGAACGAATCATGCGGGGCAGCGGTTTCCTGCGCGTGATCGGGCGACTGAAACCCGGAATGACGATCGAACAGGCACGGGCCGCGATGCCGCCGCTCGAGCAAAGTTATCGGGCGCAATATCCGGGCAAGATCGACAGCTCATCGGTCATGACGCTGAAAACGTTGCCTGAAGATGTGACGGGAAATCTGCGGCCGGCCTTCGCGACTTTGCTCGCAGCGGTCGCGTTTGTTCTGCTGATCGCGTGCAGCAACGTGGCGAATCTTTTGCTGGTGCGTTTCAGCGGGCGGCTCCGCGAAATCTCCGTGCGGATGGCGCTGGGGGCATCGCGCGGGAGCGTGCTCCGTCTTTTTGTTTTCGAAAGCCTGCTCGTGAGTCTGCTCGCGGGAATCGTCGGCGCGGCGGTCGCGTGGCAGCTGGTGCCGCTCGTTCCGCAAATGGCGGCGAACTTTCTCCCGTTCGATCCCGCGACTCCCATCAGCATTTCGCTGCCCGTGCTCGGGTTCACCATTGCCTTGTCGATATTGACCGGAGTCGCGATGGGAATTTATCCGGCCTGGCAAAGTTCGCGCGCCGACTTGGTGGACGGATTGAAGGAAGGCGGACGCGGAACGAGCGGGAGCATGCGGCAACAACGTTTCCGCAAGATCCTGGTCGGCGCGCAAGTCGCGCTCTCGGTCACGTTGCTGGCGGGCGCGGCGTTGCTCATCACGAGCTTCGTGAAATTGAGCCGGCAAAGCATCGGGTTTCGCCCCGAGAATATGTGGACCGGCCTGGTAACGCTGCCGCAAGCGGGCTATCCCGATTCCGCGACGCGCCAGCGTTTTGTGGAAAAGACGCTGGCCGCGCTGCGCTCAATCCCAAGTATCCAAAGCGCCACGATCAGCGGCGACATCCCATTGATCGCCGCCGCCGCCAGTAACATGCTTTACACCCGCCCGGACGGAGAAATTTTGCCAGTGGATAAACGGGCCGCCGCCGCGTACCATCAGATCGCGCCGGACTATCTTAAGACCTTCGGCATACCCATCGTGGCGGGACGCGAGTTCGATGAGCACGACATTGCCGGCAATCAGAACGTGATACTGATCAGCCAGGCGGGTGCACGCAAAGTTTTCGGCAACGAGAACCCGATCGGTAAAACGCTTCTCATCTCTTTTTCGAGCACGCCGGTCGAGATCGTCGGCGTGGTGGGTGATGTGCGGACACGGAGCGTTGCGAATCCCGACGAAGTCGAAATCTATCGTCCGTGGGCCCAGGAGAATATTCAGTTCGCCGTGATCGCGGTGCGGAGCCCGCTGCGAGAGGACGCGGTGACGAAAGTGGTGCAGTCGGCACTGGGCACGGTCGATCCCGGGTTGGCCATCGCGATTCCGCAATCGATGGACGCGATCGTGGCGCAAGCGCTGGGCGAGGCGCGGCTGATGATGTGGTTGCTGGGGATTTTTTCCGGCGCGGCCTTGTTGCTGGCAACGGTGGGGATTTATGGCGCGGTGGCCTACACGGTGGAGCAACGGACAGGCGAGATCGGGGTGCGAATGGCGCTCGGCGCGCAAACCAAAGACATTTTGCGGCTGGTGCTGGCGCAAGGAATGAAACCGGTGGGATTCGGATTGGTCGTGGGATTGGCGGCGGCGCTCGCGCTCGGAAGATTAATCGCCGCGCAACTATATCAGGTCTCGGTCTACAGTCCGTTGTTGTTGATCGGAACCGCGGGAACCCTCGCGCTGGCCGCGATACTCGCGTGTCTGTTCCCAGCCCGGCGCGCGACGCAGCTGAATCCAGTCGATGCGCTGCGCGCGGAATGATCGCTGGAAAGTAGGAAGTAGGAAGTAGAAAAAAAGGGAACGCGGATAACGAGACGGAACTGAAATGCGACGGCGTTAATTAATTGAATCCGACAGCACACCCCGGCGCATCTCAACTTTGCGGCATTTGGACGCTTAACTCACCACGCTTATGATGACTGACCTTCGTTTCGCGCTGCGGCAACTGCGGAAATCGCCGGGGTTCACGCTCCTGGCGGTGATCACACTCACGCTCGGGATCGGGCTGAACACGGCGATCTTTTCGTTGATCAACGATCTTTTCCTGAAAGGGCTGCCGTTCCAGGAGCCGGGACGCGTGCTCCAGGTCTTTTCGCATTTCAGGGAGCAGACGGTCGATTTTCCGCTCTCGGCGCCGCGCTACACCCATTTCCGCGACGGCCAAACCATCTTCGACGGATTCGCGGCTGAGAATGGACTGGCCGCGACGGTGACCGGACTGGGTGATCCGTTTCAAGTGCCGATGTTCAAGACGACCGCGAACTATTTCGATGTGCTCGGCTTACGCGCGACCCAGGGCCGGACTTTTCGGGCAGAGGAAGAGGAAGGCGCGGATGTCGCAGTGATCACGCAACGATTTTGGAAAGCGCGGCTGGGCAGCGACCCGAACGTGATTGGGCGCGCGCTAACGCTCGATGGCGTGGCGCACACGATCGTGGGCGTGATCCCGACGCTGCCGGTTTCGTGGACCGGACCGAACGCGGATATCTGGACAACGAAGCCGTTTATCATTCCGGGTTTCTCGCACGAGCGCATGATGCGCGGGACGGCGTTCCTCCGCGCGGTCGGCCGATTGAAACCGAACATCACGGTGGAGCAGGCCCGCGCCTCACTGCAGCTGCTCGGTGACAGTTATCGCTCGCAGTATCCGGAAAAGATCGACGCGAAATCCGGGACGGTGACGAAGACGCTGCCGGAAGCTGTGACGGAGAATCTGCGGCCGGGCTTCGCCACCTTGCTGGCGGCGGTGACATTTGTCCTGCTGATCGCGTGCAGCAACGTCGCGAACTTGTTGCTCGTCAGGTTCAGCGGCCGGCGCCGCGAGATTTCATTGCGGATGGCGCTGGGAGCATCGCGCGGAAGTGTGCTGCGGCTTTTCGTGTTTGAAAGCGTGCTCGTCAGTTTGCTCGCGGGAATTCTCGGAGCAGTCCTCGCCTGGCAGTTGGTCCCGCTCGTCCCGAAACTTGCGGCCAACTTTCTTCCCATCGAAGCCGGGGCCGCGACCGCGATTTCATTTCCGGTCCTGGCCTTCACGGTCGGGCTCTCGCTTCTCACCGGCGTGGTAATGGGTTTGTATCCCGCGTGGCAAAGCTCGCGCGCGGATTTGGTGGATGGTTTGAAGGAAGGTGGCCGCGGCTCGAGCGGGAGCGTGCAGCAGCAACGTTTCCGCAAAGTGCTCGTCGGCGCGCAGGTCGCGCTTTCGGTGACGCTGGTCGCGGGGGCGTCGCTGCTCATCGCGAGCTTCATGGCGCTCAGCCATCAAAATCCCGGCTTCAAGCCGGAAAATCTTTGGATCGGCCTGACGGTGATGCCGCAGGCGCAATATCCCGACGTCGCTTCGCGCAACCGTTTTGCCGACCAGATGACGAGCGCGTTGCGCGCGACGCCTGGTGTGCAGGAAGTGTCGATCAGCGGCGGTTTCCCGCTCTTCGGTGGCGCCGGCGCCACGCTCTACACGCGCGCTGACGGCAACATTCCCCCGGTCGCGGAGCGCAAAGGCGCGCCTTCAAACGACATCACCCCGGGTTGGCTTCGCACTCTTGGAATTCCGCTCCTCGCCGGCCGCGATTTCAACGAGCAGGACATCGCCGATCATCCGAACGTCATCCTGATCAGCGCCACGGGCGCGAAGACGGTTTTCGGCAATGAGAATCCAGTCGGCAAAACGTTGCTCATCACGAGCGGCAGCGTGCCCGTCGAAATCGTGGGCGTCGTCGGCGATGTGCGCTCCGTCCGGCTCGATCAGCAAAACGACATGGAATTCTATCGGCCGTTTGCCCAGGAAAATTTTCCGTTCCTCACCATCACGGTGCGGAGTCCTTTGCCGCCGGACACCGTGACAAAATCAGTCCAGGCTGCGCTGAAGACAATCGATCCCGGCCTCGCGCTGGTTCTGCCGCAACCGGTCAGCGAGATTATGGCGCAAGCGCTCGGCCAGGCGAAACTGATGATGACGTTGCTCGGCGTTTTCGCCGGCGTGGCGCTGGTGCTGGCGACGGTGGGAATTTACGGTGCGGTCGCTTACACGGTGGAGCAGCGGACGGGCGAGATAGGAGTGCGGATGGCACTGGGCGCGCAAACGATGGATGTGCTGCGGCTGATCGTGAAGCAGGGCATGACGCCGGTGGTGTTCGGGCTGGTGGTAGGAATCGGAGCAGCGCTGGCGCTGGGAAGATTGATCGCGGCGCAGCTTTACCAGGTCTCCGCGCATAATCCGATGTTGCTTGGGACGACGGCGGCCGTGCTGGCGCTGGCGGCGCTCCTCGCGTGTCTGTTTCCGGCGCGACGCGCGAGCCATCTGAATCCGGTCGAAGCGCTGCGGGTGGAGTAGCCGCTACGCGGAAGCTCCAAATTCCAAGCTCCAAGCTCCAGAGAAACATCAAGCTCCAAACTTCAAATGGCGCGTCGCAGATTGTTTGGAGCTTGGTTATTGGAGCTTCTCTGGAGCTTGGTGCTTGGTGTTTGGAGCTTAGCGGGCTTTCAGGTGCGCGACGGCTTCGATCTCGGCGGTTTGCGGGAACATGTCGAACGGGGCGATCGAGGCGACGGCGAAGCGCTGCTGCAATTCGGCGAGGTCGCGCGCGAGAGTGGGGGGATTGCAGGAGACGTAGATCATCGTGCGCGGCGGGGAATCGAGAATGACGCGACGCAATTCGGGGGAAAGACCGGTGGCGGGTGGATCGACGATCAGTGTAGTGGCGGGTGTCCCCACCCGCGGGATGTTTGGGTCTGCGGGTGAGACACTCGCCGCTACATCGTTTAGTGCGCGGCGTAGTTCGATGGCGATATCGCCGGCGATGTAAGTCTCGTTAGGCCGGGCGTCTTTGCGGGCGGCGTCGATCGCGAAGCGGTCCCAGTCGATGCCGAGGACGCGCTCGAATTGTGGCGCGAGCCGTTTCGCGAAAAAACCGGCGCCGCAGAACGCGTCGATGAGGAATTCGTTCTCGCTGGCCAGGATCGTCGCGATGAAATCAGCCAGGGCATCGGCGACTGCGTCGTTGGTTTGCGCGAACACGCGAGGGCCGGAGTGGGCGCGCAAAGAGTAATGACCGTCGCGCGGCCGCGTGGCGCGCAACTCGGTGAGCGCCTTGTTCACTTCCGGCATCGAGATCGGGCACTGGGCGATATCCATCAGCTCGTGAACATCGCGCCGGTAAAAGCCGACGACGTCATCTTGGGCATGCACCGTGATGCGGTTGCGATAGCCGTAAGAAAGAGGAGACGAAACAATCGGCCGCATCGGCGGTTCGGCGAGACGTGCGATGCGGCGCATCGCCTGTTCAACCTGCCGGGCCTTGAGTTCGAGTTGGTGGTTGTAGCTAATGTGCTGATAACTGCAGCCGCCGCAGCGTCCGAAATACGGGCAGGATGGTGCGACGCGCTCGGCCGATGGCTCCAGCACCTCGATTAATTCGGCCTCAGCAAATTGCTTTTTTTCCCGGACGATGTTCGCCGTGACGCGCTCGCCTTCGATGGTGAATGGGACGAAGACGGCTTTGCCGTTGTCGCGCGCCACGCCTTTCCCGCCGAAAGCGATGTCCTGAATTGTTAGGTCGACTGTGCGCATGTGGGAAAAGCTCCAAGCTCCAAGCACCAAGCTCCAGAGAAGCTCCAATAACCAAGCACCAAAGCAACGAGACGCGTCCCCTTTGAAGTTTGGAGCTTGGTGTTTCTCTGGAGCTTGGAGCTTGGAATTTGGAGCTTTAGCCGGCGCTTGCCATTGCGCGCGCGATGGCGGCCTCGAGCTTCTCCAGCTTCACCGGTTTCACCAGATGTTCCGCAAAGCCGGCTTCGATGCTTTTTCTGATATCGGCGTCCATGCCGAAGCCGCTAATGGCGATACCGCGGATGGGTCGTTGAGCGCGCAGGTAGCGAATCAAGTCCATGCCGTTGCCATCGGGCAAGCCGACATCGCTGATAAGAAGATCAAACGAAACGCCCGCGCCCGCGACTTCCATCGCTTCGCGCATGCTGTGGGCGGCGGCGACGCTGTGGCCGCGCAGGGTGAGCAGTTTTTCCAAGGCGGCGCACGTGTCCGGATGATCGTCGACGAGCAAAATGCGGAGGCCGGCCGGCGGCGTTTGCGCGTCGAGCGGGCTAGGTTTGGTCGAGGCTTCGTCCAGTTCCGCGGTTTTCATCGTGAGCAGGAACGTGGCGCCGCGGCCGGTGCCCTCGCTCTTCGCAATGAGGGACGCGCCATGAGCTTGCGCGAGCGATTTGGAAATGGTCAGGCCGAGGCCGAGCCCGCCGAAGCGCCGTTGAAACGAGCGCTCACCCTGCTCGAACGGATTGAAAATCCGCTCCATGATTTCCGGTTCAATGCCGATGCCGGTGTCGCCGACGGCGAGGGTGAGGATATGCGGTAGATGGTTCGCGGAAGAGATCGTAATGGTGCCGTTCTCACCGGTGAACTTGATCGCGTTCTTGAACAGGTTCCAAACGATCTGCTGGAATTTCGCCGGATCGGCCATGATGCGGAAGTCGGTGGCGTGGAACTCGAGTTGGACCTGGAGTTTTTTCGCGTGCGCTTCCGAGGCGCACATTTCGAGGACGTTGCGGACGGCCTGATGCGCATCGACGGGTTCGAATTCCAAATGGAGCTTGTCCTTGGTGATGCGGGTGAGATCGAGCAGGTCGTCGATGAGCTGGCTTTCCAGTTCGATGTTGCGCCGCATCATGGCGAGCGTCGCCTCCACGTCTGCGGCCGGTTGCGGCTCGGTCTTCAACGTGTCGAGCGCCGCCAGCACCGGTGTGAGTGGCGTGCGCAGCTCGTGCGAGAGCATCGCCAGGAAATTGTCCTTGGTCCGGTTCGCGGCCTCGACGGTGGCGCGCTGTTCTTCGATGGCGGCCTCGGCCCGGCGCCGTTCCGCCATTCCGGCAGCCAGCGCGACCGCCGTGATGGTGGTGAGAATATTGAAGCTTTGCAGAATGAGAAGCGATTGATTCTGGTCCGCGCGCACAAACGGCCCGTAGCGTTGCAGCGTTCCCCAGACGGCGATCGCGGAAAGAACAAAGAGCCCGGTGGCGGTCTCGCGGGCGGAAAGGCGAAACGCAGTCCAGACGATGATGGGCCCGAGGAGGAAAGCGATCGGGTAATTGAGGGTGCTAATCGAAAACCAACCGCCGAAGACGACTTCGCTGAGAAACGTCAGGAGTAGAAGTAAGATGGCGACTTCGATGTCGCGGGCTGGATTTATCCGGCGAAACGGTTGAGCCAGCCAGAGAACCAGCAGCGGCGCGAACATGACCACGCCGCCGAGATCGCCGAGCCACCACGTCAGCCAGATGGCGGGATAATTTGCCCAGTCGGCAAAGCTAGCGATGGCCAGTCCGGTCAGGCCGATTGTCGGACTGACGAGGGTGCTAAGGGCGACGACAAGAGCGAATTTGAAAACATCGTAAGCGCGATCAAAGACGCGCAGGCCGCCGGCGAAACGCTGGATGAGCCAGGCGCCGATCACCGCTTCGAGGGTGTTTCCTGTCGCGATTCCGAACGAGGTGAAAATATTTCCAGGCGTGGTGAGATTGACCAGGAAAGCGCCGATGAAAATAGCCGGCCAGAGACGGAAGCCGAAGAGCAACAACGCCGCGAGCGCGATGCCTGCCGGCGGCCAGACTGGCGAGGCGCTGGCGTGGAGGGACGCCAGCCTGAGGCTAAGTTTGCCCGCGACGAAGTAAACGACGGCGAGAATTACCGCGGTCAGCGCGGTTCGGAAACGTCGTGAGTTGTCTGGCGGCGCCTGCTCCAAAATATCTTCTCTTTTTCCTAGATTGAACCCCAGCTCAACGATTCAGGGAGACAAAGAGGAGAGGAAAAGGAAGATTTAGTATTTCCGAACGTAAGGATATTTCGATTCGTTGCCGAGCTCGGGCGGGAACTCTTCGTAGCCGCCGTGAATGTGGCGAATCTGGCCGGGAAGAATCGGATAGTAAGTGCCTTGATTGACCGGGAACGGGAAGCTGAACATCTCCCACAAACCGGCGTGGAAACGCATATAGGTGCGGCCCAGTCCGCGAACAACACCGTAACTGAGCGCCGCGCTATTTCCCTCGCGTTCATTCACGCGCGCGATTTGCACGGGCAATTCGGCGATCCCGAAAACCACGTTCGATAGGCCGCGCCCGAGCTTGCGGGTCGGGCCGTAGTCGTTCGCGGGCGGGTCCTGGATATCAGCGAACGAAGTGGAGGCGAAACCGAAAACCAGCGCAGCAGCGAGCAACGTTTTCATGGCGCTTTGAGCTAAGCGACTTTTCCGCGAAAACGCAACCCTTCAGATTCGATCCCGGCTACAACGGGGGAGGCGCGATGGATCGCTTCGTGGCGGCAAGCGAGACGCTGATCGTGACTGCAAGAATCAGCAGGATCACCAGGAGCGAGATCCAATTTGGAATCGAGAACCGGTGGGCGACGATCATTTTTGTGCCGACGAAAAAGAGGATGAGGGCGAGGCCAGTCTTAAGATAGATGAAGCGATCCATCATCCGGGCGAGCAAAAAGTAGAGCGAACGCAAACCAAGAATGGCGCAGATGTTCGAGGTGTAGACGATGAATTGATCGGTGGTGATGGCGAAGACGGCCGGGATGGAATCGACGGCGAAGATGAGGTCCATGACGTCGACCAAAAGCAGGACCAGGAGCAGCGGCGTGAACTTGAGCCGTCCGTCGATCCGAATGGCGAAGCGACGCCCGTGAAATTCCTTCGAGATCGGCAGCAGGCGCCGGCACCAGCGCATGAAAAAGTTTTTCTCGAAGTCCATCTTGGCGTCGCGATCGAAGAGCATTCGGAGACCGGTGAGGACGAGAAACGCGCCGAAGATGTAGAGGACGAAATGGAACCGTTCCACCAGGGTGACGCCGAGCCAGATCATCACCCCGCGCATGACGAGCGCGCCGAGGATTCCCCACACCAGAACGCGATGCTGCGAGCGCGGCGGGACGCGGAAGTAGGCAAAGATCAGGACGAAAACGAAGATATTATCGACGCTGAGCGAGTACTCGATGATGTAGCCGGTAAGAAAATCGAGCCCGGCCTCGTCGCCCTTCGATTTCCAGACGAGAAGATTGAAGGCGAGCGAGAGAACGATCCAAATAAAGCTGCGCTGGATCGCGGCTCGCATGCTCAGCTCGCGATTGCGCCGCTTGAAACTGATCAGGTCGACGGCCAGCGCAATGAAAACGCCCACGTGAAAGGCGACCCAAAACCAAATATTCGTGGGCACGGCGCAGACCGTCCCATGGGGCGCTCGCCGTCGCAACGGCAAAGCGCCTTCTTCTGTAGCCGTCGCCCTATGGGCGACGTGATCGCGGCGACGATTTCACTCACGCTTCGCACAACGAAGCGGCTACAGAAGAGGCGGCTACAGCGCGCTTTGCGGGCGCGCATCCAATTTCCATTCGCGAATACAACCCTTCTCCGTAACTTATCCGTCCCGCCATGGATGCCGAATTGGAGAAACTCGTCGAAGCCGGAAAGCTCACCGCCCGGCAGGCGGACCACCTTCAGGAACTTCGCCCCGGCACGTTTTGCCTCCATAAAAGCTGGGGCTTCGGCCGGGTCGCCGAGTGGAACCTCCTCCTCAACCAGGTCCTGATCGATTTCCCGGGGAAAAAGGCGCACCCGATGCAGCTCTCCTACGCGGCGGAAAACCTGACCGTCATCCCACCGGCGCACTTTCTGGCGAAAAAGGCGACCGACCTTCCCGGAGTCAAAGAGCTGGTCAAAAAAGATCCGGTCGCGTTGATGCGAAACGTTCTCGAGAGCCTCGGCGGTTCCGCTACGGTCACGCAGATCAGCCAGATGATGCTCGGCGACATTTTCACCGAGCCGGAATGGAAACGCTGGTGGGACTCGACGAAGAAACTCCTGAACAAGGAAGGATATTTTTCCGTCCCGACGAAGAAGAGCGAGCCGATCCAGCTCCGCGGCGAGAAAGTCTCGAGAGCAGACGAGCTGATCAAATTTTTCAACCAGACCCGGCAGCCGAAGGAGCAGGTGGCGGCGCTGGAACAGATCATCAAATTTCACAGCGAGTTCGATCGGCCGGAGACGCAGCTCCAACCGATCGTGGCCGCGATCGAGAACGTGGCCGCGCGCAACCAGCGCTTGAACGCTCCGCTCACTTTCGAGCTGGTCCTGGGGCGCGATGATCTGCTGGCGCGTTGTCCAGGTCTCAAGACCACGAATTTGTCGTTGTCGCTCATCCGTTTGATCGAGGACGAGCAAGCACGATTGGTCGCGATCCTGCCGAAACTTCCGGCCGCGAAGGAGCGCCGCGTTTTGCAGGCGTTGCCGGCGGCGCTCGGTCCGGCCTGGACGACCCGCGCCCTGCAACTGATGCAAAGCCATCATGCCCGCGCGGTGATGCAGTTGCCGCGCGTTTTCGCCGAGGAAGGAAAACAGGATGAGCTGCGGGCGTTTCTAGAGCGGGGGATCCGCGACCACTCGGTGACGAGCGAGATCCTGGTCTGGCTTTGCAAGGAACGCAGCGGCGAATGGCGCCCGCTGATCATGCCCGACCTGCTCGGCGCGATCTTGTCGGCGCTCGAGCGCGACCAGCACAATGAGAACAGCCGCGGCAGCAAGCTGCGGGACCTGTTGCTCGACGATCGGGAGCTGATTCCCGACATGTTCGAAGGCGCCGAGCTTGGCGTGGCGCGCGATGCGATGCGCCGGCTCATGTTGACCCCGGTGTTCGATGAGCTGACGAAACGCTCGCTCCTGGCGCGCATCATCAAACTTTATCCGGAGCTGGAAAGCGTGATTACCGGCGAGCAAAAAGAGGAAAAAAGTGAGGCGCTCGTTGTTTCCTGGAGCAGCCTCGAGAAACGCAAAGCCGAATACGAAGAGCTCGTAAACAAGAAGATCCCCGAGAACAGCAAAGAGATCGGTATCGCCCGGTCCTATGGCGATCTCCGGGAGAATTTTGAATTCAAAGCCGCCAAGGAAATGCAGGCGGTGCTGATGCGGCGGAAGTCTGAGTTGGAAACCGCGCTGCATAATGCGCGCGGCACCGCGTTCGAAAGCCCGGATACTTCGCAGGTTTCCATCGGCACCATCGTCGGGCTGCGCGATTCGAATTCCGGCAAGGAAGAAACTTATACCGTCCTCGGCGCCTGGGACGGCGATCCCGATCGCGGCATCATTTCCTATCAAACCGCGATCGGCCAGGCCTTGCTCGGCCATAAGCTTGGCGAAGTCGTCACGCTTACCGATCACGACGAGACCCGTCGGTTCGGCATCATCTCGATCGACCCCGCGCCCGTGGACGTCACGCCGCCCGATCCGTCCCTGGCCGAGATTGAAGCCGAGGCGGTGGTGGCCGAATGATGTAGAGGCGCATGCCTGCTGTCGCCATACGAGAAATCTCGGAGTTCGTCGGCGGCCAGCATAGCGGCGACGGCAAAGGGTCCATCAGTGGCGTCGCCTCGCTCACCCAGGCAACCAGCGATCAGCTTAGTTTCTTGAGCAATCGCAAATACGCCTCTGATCTGGCCGCGACCAAAGCCGGAGCGGTTCTGGTTCCGAAGAATCTCGAGGGCACTGATGACCGCTGGATCCGGGTGGACGATCCCTACTTCGCCCTCGCTCGCATCATGACTCGCTGGTTTTCGAATCGGCCGTTGCCGCGCGGCATCTCGCCGAAAGCTGTCGTCGCGCCGAGCGCCAAACTTGGCGCGAACGTCTCGTTAGGCCATTTCGCGATCGTGGGAGACGACGTTGTCATTGGAAACAACGTTGCCATTTTCCAGGGCGTCTCCATCGAGGCGGGATCAACGATCGGCAACGACTGCATCATCTATCCGAACGCCGTCATCTACGACGGCACCCGAATCGGTAATCGCTGCATCATTCACAGTGGCGTCGTCATTGGTTCGGACGGCTATGGCTTTGCGACGCACGATGGTAAGCATCACAAGATCCCGCAGATCGGGATTGTCCGGATCGAGGACGACGTCGAGATCGGCGCCGGAACCACGATCGACCGCGCCGCGCTCGGCGAAACGGTGATCGGCGAGGGGACCAAGATCGATAACCTGGTCCAGATCGGGCACAACGTGAAGGTCGGGAAACATTGTCTGCTCGTCTCCCAGGTCGGCATCGCCGGCTCTACCGAGCTCGGCGATTACGTTGCCGTCGCCGGCCAAAGCGGTTTCTCCGGCCACCTCAAGATTGGCAATCGTGTCCAGGTCGCCGCCAAGAGCGCCGTCCTCGACGATGTCCCCGACGACACCAAGGTGATGGGTTCACCCGCCGTTCCCTTCACCGAGTTCGCCCGCCGCCACGCCGCGCTGAAAAAGCTCGCGCGGAGAAAGACCTAGCGCTCTTCTGTTGTCCCTTCTTCTGTAGCCGCTTCGCTGTGCGAAGCGTGAGAGGAAAGCTTGCTGCAAACATCGCTCCCACGTCGCGCACAGCGCGACGGCTACAGAAGGCACCCCACACGCACCGTCAGGGGCCAGACAACCCGCCGCGGTTCGCTGCCCCACGCCGATCGCAACTCTTCCCCAACCCCTTCCAACGGATCGCGCCGCTCCGCCGCCATGAACCGCTGCGTCGCTGACCATGTTCGCAAATATCCGATGAGATGCTCCACGTTCCACTCCGCCACCATTTCAAATGGCGGCGTCGCAATTTCAGGAAAGGGAAACGCCAGCTCCTCAAACTTTTCGACTAGCACACGCTCCGCTGGCCAGTAGGCGCCCACCACGTCGGAATAATAATGGTTAACCACCGCATCGATGGGAGACGTTACCTTCGCGAGCTTGTACGCCCACGCTGCCACGACTCCTCGCGGCAACAACACTCGTCTCGCTTCGGAATAGAAGCGCTCTGGGTCGAACCAGTGCAGCGCCTGCGCCACCGTGATGAGATCGACCGTGTTCGGCTCGATCCCGCTCTCCTCCGCGGGTGCCACTCGGTACTCGACGCGCGCGTGCGCCTCCGCGTTCGCGACCTGCTTCCCGCTCGCATCCGTCGCGATCACCCGCTTGAACTGGTCCGCAAGCTCGACCGCCGCCTGCCCATTCCCCGTCGCGCAATCCCACGCCAAAGCGTTGCCCGGCGCAACGGTCGCCAAATAACGAAACAATTCCTGCGGATACCGCGGCCGGAACTTCGCATAATCCGCCACCTGTCGTGAGAAATGATCTTTGAATCCGCTTTCTGTCACTCTATGACTTCGCGACAGCTCACTCGGGTTCGAAACTGTTTATTTGGAACTTGGAGCTTCTCTGGAGCTTGGAGCTTGGGATTTGGAGCTTCCGCGCCATCGGCGCGGTCATTCTTGTTTCGTCGCCGGCATCGTCTTCACTCCCACCCGCGCCAAGTACTCATCCGCCTGGAGCAAATCCGCCCCCGCCCGCTGCACGATCTTCAACAGATTATCCATCGACGAAACCTCCTCGAGTTGTTCCGTCAGGAACCACTGGAGAAAATTGATCGTGATATAATCGTTCTCCGATCGCGCCAGCTCTACCAGCGCATTGATCTGGTGTGTCACCTTCACCTCCTGGTCGAGCGACAACTTCACCGCCTGCTCCGGGTTCTTGAATTTCGACTGCGGCGCATCGAGCGCCGGGATCACCACAGTTCCGCCCGCGTCCACCACATATTTGATAAACCGCAGCGCATGCGCCTTCTCCTCCTCCGCCTGCTGGAAAAAATGCGCCGATAACTGCGGCAACGCCTCCGCCGCAAAATGCGCCGCGATCGCGTAATACTGCATGGACGCACTGAATTCGTACCCGATCTGTTCGTTGATAGCATCGATGACTTTTTGACTTGTGAGCATGGCAAAATCCTTTCGTTGTCCTTTCTCACTTACCCCGCTGTCGCTAATCGTCAATGAGCGGTAGCGATTCTCGCGGAAATGCAAAAGCCCCGCTGGAGATGAACCCAGCGGGGCTTTTGTTCTGGCGACGTCCTACTCTCGCACAACCTATCGTCGCACTACCATCGGGGCTGCAGCGTTTCACTTCCGTGTTCGGAATGGGAACGGGTGGTGCCACTGCGCTATTATCACCAGAACCGAACGGCGCGGGCGCCGCTCGGCTCTGGCGAAGTTTGAAGTTTAAAGTTCGAGGTTTGATTTCTCAATCAAACATCAAACATCGGACATCGGACATCAAACATTCCGCTAATTCTCTGATATCTACATACAGGAAGTATTTACCACTTCAGGCTTCGTTTTATTTAATTTTTTAGAAGTCATTCCTCTCAATTTGCCGCCCCGTCCCGCTTGCGCGGGACGGACCGGGTTAATTGAAAAGTAAATGACCAAGCCGAACGAGTTATTAGTATTACTTAGCTGAACGTGTTACCACGCTTACACCAGTAACCTATCAACGTGGTGGTCTACCACGACTCTTCAGGGAGAACTCATCTTGGGATAGGCTTGGCGCTTAGATGCTTTCAGCGCTTATCCTTTCCGAACATAGCTACCCAGCACTGCCGTTGACACGACAACTGGAACACCAGCGGTTCGTCAGACTC